>Ga0187892_10000587_pt1 | contig 93943 bp, 105 predicted proteins | sample MA1701073metaG_FD_139345 | JGI IMG/M metagenome (GOLD analysis project Ga0187892, IMG submission 139345) | Bio-ooze microbial communities from a basaltic lava cave in the Kipuka Kanohina Cave System on the Island of Hawaii, USA - MA170107-3 metaG ... | reverse complement strand
CTTCGGCGCGCCGAGCCACAACTGGCTCGGCAACCCCGACACCGTGATGGGCTGCGTCATCGCCATGACGATCTGGAAGGAGGCGGGCTTCTTCATGATCTTCTACCTCGCCGCGCTCCAGACGCTCCCGCCCGAGCTCGAGGAGGCAGCGCGCATCGAAGGCGCTTCGCGCGGCTACTTCTTCTGGCGCGTCACCTTCCCGCTCCTCATGCCCACCACGCTCTTCGTGCTGGTGAACGCGACCATCAACTCCTTCAAGCTGGTCGACCACCTCTTCATCTTGACCAAGGGCGGTCCGGACAACGCCTCGAACCTGCTTCTCTACTACATCTACCAAGTGGCCTTCAGCTTCTTCGACACCGCGTACGCGGCGACGCTCACGGTCGTGCTGCTCGCCATCCTGGGGACGCTCGCCGTCCTGCAATTCCGCATGATCGAGCGGCGCGTGCACTACCGATGAGCGCCGTCGAAAAGATCGCCGCCTGGCTGCTGGCGATCCTGTGGATCTCGCCACTCCTGTACGCCTTCTGGGCGGCCTTCCATCCGCCAGCTTTCGCCACCACCTTCGACCCGCTCGCGCCTCTCACCCTGGCCAACTTCGAGAAAGCCTGGGGCTACGCGCCGTTCGCGCGCCACTTCGTGAACACGGTCGCGCTCGTCACCATGATCCTCGCCGCGCAGCTCGTCCTCTGCACCCTCGCCGGCTTCGCCTTCGCGCGCTTCGACTTCGCCGGCCGCGACATCGCCTTCGCGCTCGTGCTGCTGCAGCTCATGATCATGCCCGAAGTGCTGATTGTCGAGAACTACAGCACCATGAGCCGCCTCGGCCTCGTCGACACGATCCTCGGCATCGGCCTGCCCTACATGGCGAGCGCGTTCGGCATATTCCTGTTGCGCCAGACCTTCAAGACTATCCCGCGCGAGCTCGAGGAAGCCGCGCGCGTCGAAGGCTGCTCCTGGCTCGGCGTCCTGTGGCGCGTCTACGTCCCGCTAGCCCGCCCCACCTACCTCGGCTACGCCCTCGTCTCCGTCAGCTACCACTGGAACAACTTCCTCTGGCCTCTCATCGTCACCAGTTCGGTGGAGACCCGCCCGCTCACCGTCGGCCTCGCCATCTTCGGCGCCCCCGAGTCCGGCGTGGATTGGTCCGTGATCAGCGCCGGCACCCTAATCGCTGTCGCGCCGCTGCTAGTGGCGTTCCTTTTATTTCAAAGGCAATTCATGCAATCGTTTATGCAGGCGGGCATCAAATGAGTCGGAAGCCGGCACTGAGCTCGACCGACCGTTAGCTGCGCAGCGATGCAACTTTCTTCCCGGAGAGCGCGCTGATCGACAGCCTCATGCCGATCGCTTTCCAGTACTCTGACTCAGCCTCCAGCGCTGCGGCGGTGAGCGGGTTCTCCTCCAGCCAGACTTGCGGCAGCTCGAGCGTGTAACCGGCGTCGTCGCCGGCGACGCGCACGAGCGGCAGCTTCGCATCGGTGCGGCTGCGCAGCGCGAGCGCGGCGATGCGCAGCGCGAAGACGAGCGCCCAGTCGGCGCCCTCCAGCCCCGCGTCCTGGATCTTGCCGAGCTTGCCGCGCTGCGCGAGCACGATGCGCGCGAGGCGCTGCTGCTCCATGCGCGAGAAGCCCGGCATGTCGGCGTTCGAGAGGATGTAGGCCGAGTGCTTGTGATACTGCGCGTGCGCGACTGAAAGCCCCACTTCGGCGAGGCGCGCCGCCCAGCCGAGCAGGATCCGGTCCGGGTCGTCCTCGCGCGGCTCGGCGTCGCGCGCTCCTTCGGCGAGCGCGTCGTAGATCCTGAGCGCGAGCGCGCGCACGCGCTCCGCCTGCGCCGCGTCGACGTGATGGCGGCGGACGAACTCGGCGACCGTCGCCTCGCGCATGTCGCGGCGCTCGACGCGCCCGAGCAGATCGTAGAGCACGCCGTGGCGCAGCGCTCCCTCGGAGACCTTGACCGAGTCGATCTCGAGCTCGCGCAGCGCCGCGTTCAGGATCGCGACCCCGCCGGGGAGCACCGGCGCGCGGTTGGCGCGCAGCCCGGCGATGCGATCCGGGTCCGCGCGCTCGTGCTTGATGAGCTGGCCGCGCAGCCGCTCGAGCCCCTCGCGCGTGATGCCTTCCTCGGCGTAGCCGCTCTCGCGCAGGATCGCCTCGACGGCGCGCGCGGTGCCCGAGGAGGCCACCACCTCCTGCCAGCCGAGCGCGCGGTAGGCGCGCACGATCCCGGCAAGCTCCTGGCGCGCGGCGAGCTCGGCCTTCTTCATGCGCGGCTTGTCGATCTTGCCGTCGGCGAAGAAGCGCAGGCTGTAGCTCACGCAGCCCATGTAGAGCGACTCGGTGAGCTCCGGCTCCAGGCCCGTGCCGATGATGAGCTCGGTCGAGCCGCCGCCGACGTCCATCACCAGCCGCCGGTGCGGCGCCGGCGGCATCGAGTGCGCGACGCCGAGGTAGATGAGCCGCGCCTCCTCGCGGCCGGCGATCACCTCGATCGGCCGGCCGAGCGCGGCGCGCGCCTCGCGCAGGAACTGGGGCGCGTTCTTCGCCACGCGCAGCGTGTTGGTGCCCACCGCGCGCACCGCCTGGCGCGGCAGGCCGCGCAGGCGCTCGCCGAAGCGCGCGAGCGCCTCGAGCGCGCGCGCTTGCGTCGCGCGGTCGATGCGCTTGTCGGCCGTCAGCCCGCCGCCGAGCCGCACCACCTCGCGAAGCGAATCAAGGGGATAGACCTGGCCCTCGACGACGCGTCCGACCAGGAGATGGAAACTGTTCGAGCCGAGGTCGACCGCGGCTAGAATGTCGGGGCGCGCCATGCGCTGCGCAACTTAGCATCCGCGCCGCAGTGCCGCAAACGCGCCGCGCGGGGCTGTCATCTCCCTGAAACGAACATCGTCCAAAAGCTGATAGCTTCGGCTGCGCTCGGGCCATGGTCAAGAAAGCGCTTCCCCCCTCGCATTTCCTCAACCGCGAGCTCGGCCTGCTCGAGTTCAACCGGCGCGTCTTCGCCCTGACGGCCGACGACGCCGTGCCGCTGCTCGAGCGGCTGCGTTTCCTCACCATCGTCTCCTCCAACCTCGACGAGTTCTTCGAGATCCGCGTCGCGGGCGTGAAGGAGCAGATCAAGATGGGCGTGAAGGAATCGGGTCCCGACGGCCGCAGCCCGGCAGAGGTGTTCGCGCTCGTCAACGCGCAGGCGCACGCGCTCGTCGCCGAGCAGTACGCGCTGCTCAACCAGGTGCTGCTGCCGGCGCTGGCGCGCGAGGGGATCGTGTTCCCGAAGCGCGAGGAGTGGAACGACGCGCAGCGCGCGTGGATCCGCGACTACTTCTTCAACGAGCTGCTGCCGGTGCTGACGCCGATCGGGCTCGACCCCTCGCACCCCTTTCCGCGCGTGCTCAACAAGAGCCTCAACTTCGCGATCGAGCTTGAGGGGCGCGACGCCTTCGGGCGCCAGTCGCGCGCCGCGATCGTGCAGGCGCCGCGCGCGCTGCCGCGCGTCATCCGCCTGCCGGCCGCGGTCGCCGGCGCCGCGCACGGGTTCGTGTTCCTGTCCTCGATTCTGCACGCGCACCTGGAGGAGCTCTTCTCCGGCATGCAGGTGAAGGGCTGCCACCAGTTCCGCGTCACGCGCAATTCCGACCTGTTCGTGGACGAGGAAGAGATCAAGAACCTGCGCATCGCAGTGCAGGGCGAGCTGCTGCAGCGGCACTTCGGCGACGCCGTGCGGCTCGAAGTCGCGCACACCTGCCCGAAGCCGATGGCCGAGTTCCTGCTGCAGCAGTTCGCGCTGGAGGAAGCCGACCTCTACCGCGTCGACGGCCCGGTCAACCTCTACCGGCTGCGCGAGGTGCCCGACCAGGTCGAGCGCCCGGATCTCAAGTACCCGCCGTTCCAGCCCGGCCTGACCGCCTCGCTGGTGCGCCAGCGCGACATCTACTCGGTCATCGCCCAGCAGGACGTGCTGCTGCACCACCCCTACGAGTCGTTCATGCCGGTGATCGACTTCATCCGCACGTCGGTCACCGATCCGCGCGTCATCGCGATCAAGCAGACCGTGTACCGCACCGGCACGGACTCCGAGCTGATGGAGATCCTGGTCGAGGCGGCGCGCCGCGGCAAGGAGGTGACCGTGGTGCTCGAGCTGCTGGCGCGTTTCGACGAGGAAGCGAACATCAGCTGGGCCTCGCGCCTGGAGGAGGTCGGCGCGCACGTCATCTACGGCGTGGTCGGCCACAAGACGCACGCCAAGATGGCGCTGGTCGTGCGGCGCGAGGAGGGCCCCAACGGCAAGGTGCTCAAGCGCTACGCGCACCTCGCCACCGGCAACTACCACCCGCGCACCGCGCGCCAGTACACCGACTTCGGCCTGCTCACCGCGAACGAGGAGCTGTGCTCGGACGTGAACGAGGTGTTCAAGCAGCTCACCGGCCTCGGCCGCGCCAGCCGCATGAAGCACCTGTGGCTCTCGCCCTTCACCCTGCATCGCCGGATCGTGGCCGCGGTGCGCAACGAAGCGCGCATCGCCAGGGAGGGCCGGCCGGCGCGCATCGTCGCCAAGATGAACGCGCTGCTCGAGCCCGAGCTGATCGGCGAGCTCTACGCCGCCTCGCAGGCGGGCGTGCAGATCGACCTGATCGTGCGCGGCGTATGCACGCTCCGGCCCGCGGTCGAGGGCGTCTCCGACAACATCCGCGTGCGCTCGGTCGTGGGGCGGTTCCTCGAGCACACACGCGTGTTCCATTTCCGCAACGACGGCGCCGACGACGTCTACCTGGCGAGCGCCGACTGGATGGACCGCAACTTCTTCCGCCGCATCGAGCTGTGCTTCCCGGTGCTCGACCCGGCGCTCAAAGCTCGCGTCATCGGCGAGGGCCTGCAGGCCTACCTCGACGACAACTGCCAGGGGTGGGTCATGGGCGCTGACGGCACCTACGGCGCGCCTGCCTCGCGCCGCGGGCGCGCGCGCTGCGTGCAGGAGGAGCTGCTGCGCACGCTCGCCCCGGGCAACTGGGCCAGCGTCGCCGAGCGGCCGGCTGAGCGCGCCGCGGCGTAGAGGCTGCCTCTTTCGCGCGCGGAATGGAGCGTCCCGACAAGGGCAGCACGGGGTTGCGCCGGCTGATCAACGCGACGCGCTACTCGCTCTCGGGCTTGGCGGCCGCCGCGCGGCACGAGGACGCGTTTCGCCAGGAGCTGATCCTTGCCGCGGTGCTGGTGCCGGCCGGGCTCTTCCTTGGGTCGACCGGCGTGGAACGGGCGCTGCTCGTCGGCAGCGTGCTGCTCGTGCTCGTGGTCGAGCTCTGCAACTCGGCGGTCGAAGCGACCGTGGACCGGGTCTCGCTCGAGCACCACAGCCTGGCAAAGCGCGCCAAGGATCTTGGCAGCGCCGCTGTGATGCTTTCGCTCATCAACGCCGGCATCATCTGGCTCCTGGTGCTACTGCCTTAGGGTGAAGCCAGACCCCCTGGTCCGAGATCGCTGGAGGATTGCGCCCGATGAAACCCCGCCCGTTCAACGTCCTTTTCCTTTGCACCGGGAACTCCGCGCGCAGCATCATGGCCGAGGCGCTGCTCAACGCCATGGCGCCGTTCCGCTTCAAGAAGCTCGACCGGCTCGCGCTGCAGCGCAAGCTCGACGAGATCGGCAGGATCGGGCGCGAGGCCCCTCTACGCCGACGGCGCCGCCTGGCTCGCCGGCAAGCCACTGAATCGCTAGTACTCCAATACTCCGTCGTCCCCGCGGGGGTAGGCGGGGACCCCGGGGTTTGCGGCGCAGCAGCGCCCGGTAAGCAACATGTAATCCAGCGGTAAGCGCTGTGCCGCTTCCCGGCTGTTACACAGTGGGCACGTGATGGAGGTGCCCATGAAAACACGATCCAGAAGTCTCGGTTGTTCCCGCGCGCTCGCGCTCGGCGCGAGCTTGAGCCTGATTCCGCTTTGCGCGCTCGCCCAGGCAGGCCCGCCCTACGCGCCGCCGCCGCCCATGGCGTACTACTACCCCGCGCTTCCCTACGGCTGGGGCGCTGCTCCGGGGGCCGCGGCGGGTTCGCTGATCGGCGCTGCCGCAAGCCCGAATCCGGGACCGATCCTCTTCGGGGCGTTGCTCGGAGGGCTGATCGGCCACGCCGCGACCACGCCGCCGCTCGTCCCGGCGTGGGGCTTGCATCCGCGTCGCCCGGACCCGGAACTGACGGGGCTCTCCGCCTACCCGCAGGCGCCGGCCGCCGCCGCGCCGGTCGATGCCTCGCCGTTCATCGACCGCTGGCAGGGCTTCTTCGAGCCCTACGCGCGGCCGCGCTAGAAGGTTCCGGGAAAAGCGCCGCCGTCGAGCAGCAGGTTCTGGCCGGTGATGTAGCCCGTCTGCGCGCTGCAAAGGAAGGCGCAGGCGTCGCCGAACTCGGCGACGGTGCCGAAGCGCTTGGCGGGGTTCGCCTCGCTGCGGGCGCGCGCGAGCTCCTCGGGCGTCTGGCCGAGCTTTTGCGCGTTGAAAGCGAGGTTCGAGCGCAGCCGGTCGGTGTCGAAGGGCCCGGGCAGCAGGTTGTTGATGGTGACGTTGTGGGCCACGGTCTGGCGGGCGAGGCCGGCGACGAAGCCGGTGAGCCCGGTGCGCGCGCCGTTGGAAAGGCCGAGCTCGGGGATCGGCATCTTCACCGCGCCGGAGGTGATGTTGACGATGCGCCCGAACTTGCGCGCGATCATGCCGTCCACCGTCGCCTTGATGAGCTCGATCGGCGCGAGCATGTTCGCATCCAGCGCCTTCACCCAGTCCTCGCGCGACCAGGCGCGGAAGTCGCCCGGCGGCGGGCCGCCGGCGTTGTTGACGAGGATGTCCGGGTCGGGGCAGGCCTGGAGCGCGGCGGCGCGCCCCCGGGGCGTGGTGATGTCGCCCGCGACCGCGGCGACCCTGGCGCCCGTCGCCTTGCGGATCTCCGCCGCCGCAGCCTCGAGCGCCTCCTCGCCGCGCGCGGTGATGACGAGATTGACCCCTTCGCGCGCGAGCGCGAGCGCGCAGCCCTTGCCCAGGCCCTTCGATGCCGCGCACACCAGCGCTGTCCTGCCGCGAATTCCGAGATCCATGATCAGCTCCTTTTCACTGAGACCAGCAACACTCCGAGAATGACCAGCGCTCCGCCCGCGACCTGCAGCGCGCTGAGCGCCGAGTCGAGCAGCGCGAAATCCGCCAGCACCGTGGTCACCGGCCCGAGCGCGCCGATGAGCGCGAAGTGGTTCGCGCCGATGCGCTTCAGGCTCTCGGCGACCAGGAACACCGGCAGCACCGTGCACACGGTGGCGAGCAGGATCGCATAGCCCCAGACGCTCGCCGGCAGCGCGAGCGCCGCGCCCGACTCGAGCAGGCCGAACTGCGCCACCGCCGGAACGGTGGCGACGATCATGGTGTAGGCCGTGAAGCGCATCGAGCCCACGCGCTGCACCAGCTGGCTGCCGGTGACGAGGTACACCGCGTAGCACATGGCGGAGGAGAAGACGAGCGCCGCGCCGAAGAGGAACAGGCGGCTCTCGGGGGCCGTGCCGAGCTGGTTCGAGACGACGAGCGCGATCCCGGCGTAGGTGAGGGCGAGCGCGCCGATCTCGCGCCGCGTCGCCGGCCTGGCGAGGAACAGCGCCGACAGGATCACGACCAGGGTCGGGTAGAGGAACATGATGAGCCTGCCCAGGCCCGCCGGCACGTACTGCAGGCCGAGGAAGTCGAGCAGGCTCGCCATGTAGTAGCCGAGGAAGCCGAGGCCGGCGATCCCGAGCCAGTCGCGCCGCGCGAGCGGCGCCGCCGCGCGCAGCGGCCAGGCCACGGCGAGAAAGAAGGGCAGCGCGAGCGTCATGCGCAGAAAGAGCAGCGTCGTCGGGCTGATCGGGTGCGCTTCGTAGGAGAGCTTCACCAGGATCGGGCGGAAGGCGAACGCGATCGTGCCGGCGAGGGCGAAGGCCATGCCCCACGCGCGCCAGGCGGCCGTCAACGCCGCTTGCCGAGGATCGAGCCGAGCACCCCGCGCAGCACCTGCCGGCCGAGCTCGGAGCCGATCGCGCGCGCCGCGCTCTGCGCCGCGGACTCGAGGATCCCCCTCGACTGCTTGCCGCCGCGCGGGCCGGTGCGGTCGAAGAGCACGTCGGAGAGCACGCTCGGGGACGCCTTGCCTGGCGCGGGCGCCTGCGGCGCCCCCGCCTCCGGGTGCTTCTCCGCGGCGCGGCCCTTGAGCTTCTCGTAGGCCGACTCCCGGTCCACCGCCTTCTCGTAGCGGCCGAAGACGGCGGAGGAGGCGATCGCCGCCTTGCGCTCGGCCTCGGAGATCGGCCCGAGCTGGCTCCCGGGCGGCACGACGAAGGCGCGCTCTACCACCGTGGGGCGGCCTTGCTCGTCGAGCAGCGACACCAGCGCCTCGCCTGCCTGGCGCGCTCGGCGACCTTCGCGTTCGCGCCGCCCGCTTTCGCCAGCCCGGAGAGATCGCCTTTCACGTCGGCCATGAACACCGGCACGCCGATCGCGGAGAGCGCGTGCGCGGGCGTCTGCAGCGTGACGCTCTTGCCGGTGCCGGTGGCGCCGGCGATCAGTCCGTGGCGGTTGGCGAGCGCGGGGAGCAGATGCAGCGCCGTCTTGTCGTTCTTCGCGACGAGGAGCGGCGCCGGCATGACGGTAAAATTATCGCATGGCGGGTCACAGCAAGTGGGCCAACATCAAGCACCGCAAGGCCGCCGCGGACGCGAAGAAGGGCAAGATCTTCACCCGCCTGATCAAGGAAATCACGGTCGCCGCGAAGCTCGGCGGCGGCGATCCGGCGGCGAATCCGCGCCTGCGCCTCGCGCTCGACAAGGCGCGCGACGCCAACATGACCAAGGACAGCGTCACGCGCGCGATCCAGCGCGGCACTGGCGAGCTCGAGGGCGTCGCCTACGAGGAAGTGCGCTACGAAGGCTACGGCGCGGGCGGCGCGGCGGTGATGGTGGACTGCCTGACCGATAACCGCATCCGCACCGTGGCGGAGATTCGCCACGCGTTCACCAAACACGGTGGCAACCTCGGCGCCGAAGGCTCGGTCGCGTACCTCTTCAAGCACTGCGGCCAGTTCGTGTTGGCGCCCGGCACGAGCGAGGACCAGTTGATGGAGGCAGCGCTCGATGCCGGGGCCGAGGACGTGGTCGCGAACGACGACGGCTCGGTCGAGGTGCTCTGCGCGCCGGCCGACTTCGAGGCGCTCAAGGCGGCGCTGGAGAAGGCGGGGTTGAAGCCCGGCCTCGCCGAGATCACGATGAAGCCCGTGGCCGAGAGCGCGCTCGGCGGCGAGGAGGCCGGAAGGATGCGGCGCATGCTCGAGGCGCTCGAGGCGCTCGACGACGTGCAGAACGTCTATACCACCGCCGCGCTGGGAGAAGCCTGAGCTTGGCGGCGGCGCTGCGCATCCTCGGCATCGACCCCGGGCTGCAGGTCACCGGGTTCGGCGTGATCGAGAAGCGCGGCAGCCGGATCGAGTATGTGACGAGCGGCTGCGTGCGCGCGGGCGGCGGCGAGCTCGCGGCGCGCCTGCGCGCGATCCTCGACGGGCTTGCCGAGGTGATCTCGGCGAACCGGCCGCACGAGGTGGCGATCGAGAAGGTCTTCGTCAACGTCAATCCCCAGTCCACGCTCGCGCTCGGCCAGGCGCGCGGCACCGCGATCTGCGCTGCCGTGCTCGCCGGCCTCCCGGTCGCGGAGTACACTGCGCTGCAGGTGAAGCAATCCGTGGTCGGCAGGGGCCACGCCCAAAAAGAACAGGTCCAGCACATGGTGCGCAGGCTGCTCGCGCTTCCCGGCAACCCCAGCCCGGACGCCGCCGACGCGCTTGCCTGCGCGATCTGCCACGCCCACGGCGGCTCGCTCGGCGCTCTCTCCACGCGCAAGCTGCGGATGAAGCGCGGGCGCCTCGTATGATCGGGCGGCTCACCGGCAGGCTCGCGGGCAAATCCCCGCCGCAGGTGCTGCTCGACTGTAGCGGCGTCGCCTACGAGCTCGACGTGCCGATGAGCACCTTCTACACGCTGCCGGCGACCGGCCAGGCGGTGACGCTGCACACGCACCTCGTCGTGCGCGAGGACGCGCATACCCTTTACGGCTTTGCCACGCTCGAGGAGCGCGCCGCGTTCCGGCAGCTGATCCGCATCTCCGGCGTGGGCGCGCGCACCGCGCTCGCGGTGCTCTCGGGGCTGTCGGTCGCAGACCTCGCGCAGGCGGTAGCCCTGCAGGAGCCCGGGCGGCTGACCAGGATCCCGGGAATCGGCACGAAGACCGCCGAGCGGCTGCTGCTGGAGCTCAAGGGCAAGCTCGCCGAGCCGGTGACGGGCGCGGAGAAGCCGGCCGCCGGCAACTCGAAGGACATCCTCAACGCGCTCGTCGCGCTCGGCTACAGCGAGAAGGAAGCGCTCGCGGCGATCCGCCCGCTGCCGCACGACATCGCGGTCGCCGAGGGCATTCGCGCCGCGCTCAAGGGCTTGGCAAAATCCTGACATGGCCGTCGAAACCGATCGCCTGATCTCCGCGAAGCCGAGCTCGCCGCAGGAGGAGCAGTTCGAGCGCTCGCTCCGGCCCGCCACGCTCGCCGAGTACATCGGGCAGGAGAAGATCCGCGGGCAATTCGAGATCTTCATCGAGGCCGCGCGCAAGCGCGGCGAAGCGCTCGATCACGCGCTGCTCTTCGGGCCGCCGGGGCTGGGCAAGACGACGCTCGCGCACATCATCGCGCGCGAGCTCGGCGTCAACCTGCGCCAGACCTCGGGCCCGGTGCTCGAGCGCCCGGGCGACCTCGCGGCGCTCCTCACCAATCTCGAGCCGAGGGATGTCCTCTTCATCGACGAGATCCATCGCCTCTCGGCGGTCGTCGAGGAGATCCTCTACCCGGCGCTCGAGGACTACCAGATCGACATCATGATCGGCGAGGGGCCGGCAGCGCGCTCGATCAAGCTCGACATCCCGCCCTTCACGCTGGTCGGCGCGACCACGCGTGCCGGCATGCTCACCAACCCGTTGCGCGACCGCTTCGGCATCGTCGCTCGCCTCGAGTTCTACGAGTTCGCCGACCTTGCGAAGATCGTGCGCCGCTCTGCCAGGCTCCTCGGCGTGCCGCTCGTCGAGGAGGGCGCCGCCGAGATCGCGCGCCGCGCGCGCGGCACGCCGCGGGTGGCCAACCGGCTACTGCGGCGGGTGCGCGACTACGCGCAGGTGAAGGCCGACGGCACGGTCTCCAAGGCCGTGGCCGACGGCGCGCTCAAGATGCTCGAGGTGGACGCGCTCGGGCTCGATGTCATGGACCGCAAGCTCCTGCTCGCCGTGATCGAGAAATTCTCCGGCGGCCCGGTGGGCCTCGAGAACCTCTCGCACGCGATCGGCGAGGAGGCGGACACCATCGAGGACGTGCTCGAGCCTTTCCTCATCCAGAGCGGCTACCTGCAGCGCACCCCGCGCGGCCGCATGGCGACGCTCGCCGCCTACCGCCACTTCGGCATCACCGCTCCCGCGGCTGCCCAGGACCTGTTCAACCCGCCCGAGGGGCGGGGCAGTTAGCGCCAGTACTCGAAGAGCGGTCCGCCCGGGCCGTAGACCGGATCGCAGGCCGGCAGCGGCACCCGGGCGATCGCGGCGGCCCTGTTCTGCGCACGCGCGAACGGCGGCATGCAGGTGTCGGGGTGCCGGCCGTCGGGGTAGGCGCCGACCACGCCGAGCGCGCCGCGCGAGGCGAGCTTCCTGTGGCCGGTCCCGGCCGGCAGCACGATGACGTCGCCCGGCTTGGCGTCGATCCTGACGCCGGCGATCCTCGCCGTCATTGCGGCGTCCGGCAAGCCAACGGCAGGTCGCGCTCCGCTGCGCTCCCCGCGCGGCACTGCCAGCTCTTGCCGCCGTCCTGCGACAGCAACCGGATCGACTTTCCCGCGACGCGCGCGTCCACGCCTTCGCTGCGCATCGTGATCGTAAGCTCGATCTCGCCGCTGTCGCCCGCGCCCCTGGCGATCACGACCTCGCGCGTGTACTGGCCTGCGCGTGCCGCGGGCATCTCGCGCAGCGACTCGGGCCACTTGCCGTGCTGCACGAAATGCTGCGCGAGCGGATCCCTCAACTCGAATACTCCCTGGAGCGCCTCCGACACCTGTACGCGCTGCCGGTAGTCCGCGGGAACCGGAATCAGGACCGCGACGATGATGGCCACGAGCGCGGCGAGCGCGATCCAGCTGAGCCAGCTCGTGCGCTTGCGCGGCGCTGCGCCCGGGGCTTCTGCGGGATCGGCGCTCACGCCGCGATTGAACTCCCGCGCGCCGCGCGTGGCAAGCCGCCCGCGGCGACCCGTTCCGCGAGCCCCTGCGTTCGAAGCTACAATGCGCCGGTGCAGCGAGCGCCAGACCCGGCCCGGACCTTTTCCTGGCAGGTGCGGGTCTACTACGAGGACACGGATTTCGGCGGCGTCGTCTACTATGCGAACTACCTGCGCTATTTCGAGCGCGCGCGCACCGAGTGGCTGCGCGCGCTTGGCGTCGACCAGGAGCGGCTCGCGCGCGAGCAGGGGCTGCAGTTCGTAGTGCGCCGCGCCGAGCTCGATTTCGCGCGCGGCGCGCGGCTCGACGACCTGCTCGAGATCACGGTCGCCCTCGAGGAAAGGAAGCGCACCTACGTGATGCTGCGCCAGCGCGCGCTGCGCGGCGCCCAGGAGGTCGCCGCCGCGCTTATCCAGGCGGCGTGCGTGCGCCGCGACGACTTCAAGCCCGCCGCCATTCCCGCCGAGATCGCCGCGCGCATGCAGCCATGACCGTCACCCAGGACCTCGACCTCTGGACGCTCGTCCTCGGCGCGAGCTTCGTCGTCAAGGCGGTGATCGTGCTGCTGCTCGCGGTCTCGTTCCTGTCCTGGATGTTCATCTTCCGCAAGTGGTTCGCGATCCGCCGCGCGCACGATCAGACCGATGTCTTCGAGCGCGAGTTCTGGAGCGGTAACGACATCAACATCCTGTACCAGGGCGCGGTGAACAACCGGCCCACCATCGGCAGCCTTGAGCGCATCTTCGAGGCCGGCTTCCGCGAGTTCACCAAGCACCGCAGCCAGCGCGGCACCGAGCCCTCGGTGATGGTGGACGGCGCGCGGCGCGCGATGCGCGCCACCTACCAGCGCGAGATGGACCACCTCGAGCGGCACCTCGCGTTCCTCGCCTCGACCGGCTCGGTGAGCCCCTACGTGGGCCTCTTCGGCACGGTGTGGGGCATCATGCATGCGTTCCGCAGCCTCGCCAACGTGCAGCAGGCGACCCTCGCCCAGGTTGCGCCGGGGATCGCCGAGGCGCTGATCGCGACCGCGATCGGCCTGTTCGCCGCGATCCCGGCGGTGGTCGCCTACAACCGCTACTCGCACGACATCGACCGCCTCGCGATCCGCTTCGAGAGCTTCATGGAGGAGTTCTCCAACATCCTGCAAAGGCAGGCCGCGAGATAGCGCGATGGCGCGGCTGCACTCCAAGCGCGGGCCGATGCACGAGATCAACATCGTGCCCTATGTGGACGTGATGCTGGTGCTGCTCGTGATCTTCATGGTGACGGCGCCGCTCGTCACCCCGGGGCTGATCGAGCTGCCCTCGGTGTCCAAGGCGCCGCTGGCGCCGGTCGCGCCGCTCGAGGTTGTGGTGCGCGAGGACCAGTCGCTCGTCGTGCGCAGCCGCGACGCGCAGGGCGCGGCGCAGGCCGAGCGACGCGTGGCGCGCGCCGAGCTGGCGAAGCTCGTGCGCGAGCACCAGGCGAAGAACCCGGAGCAGCCGGTGCTGATCGCCGCCGACAAGAACGTGCGCTACGAGGCGGTGCTCAATGTCATGGACGAGCTGCAGCGCCAGCAGGTGCGGCGCGTGGGGCTGCTCGTCAGGCCCGCGCAATGAGCGCCGCCGCCGCGCCGGTGTTCGAGGAGCGGAGCGATCCGGGCTTCGCCGCCTCGCTCGCGCTCGCCTTGGTCGTGCACCTGGCGCTCTTCGCGATCCTCATGTTCGGCGTGCGCTGGCAGAACCGCCCGGCAGAGGCGGTCGTGGTCGAGCTCTGGCGCGAGGCGCCGCCGGCGCCCCGCGTGGAGCCCAAGCCGGCGCCGAAGGCCGAGCCCGAGCCGGCGAAGCCAGAGCCGCGCATCGAGAAGCCGGACATCGCGCTGAAGGAGCCGGCGCCGAAGCCCAAGCCCAAGCCCGAGGTGAAGCCCGAGCCGCCCAAGCCGAAGGTCGATGAGGCGCAGAAGCGCCTGCGCGAGGAACTCGCGCGCGAGCAGACCGCGCTTGCCTTGGAGCGCGAGCGCCAGAGTATCCGCGACCAGCTCGCGCGGGAGGCCGCGGCGGCGAACGCGCGCGCGCTGGAGCAGTACATCGCGCGCATCCGCGCCAAGGTGCGCGGCAACTGGATCCTGCCGCCCGACCTGAAAGGCAACCCCGAGGCGGTGTTCCTCGTGACGCAGATTCCCACCGGCGAGGTGCTCTCGGTGAAGCTCGTGAAATCGAGCGGCCTGCCCGCTTACGACGACGCGGTCGAGCGCGCGATCCTCAAGTCCTCTCCGTTGCCGCGTCCCGACAGGCCGGAGATCTTCAGCCGCGAGTTGCGTCTCACCTTCCGGCCGAAAGACTGAATCGGGGACAGAGCGCGTTTCCCGAGCGCAGGGAAAACGCGGTCCGTCCCCTATAATCGCGCCCATGCGTTTTTTCCTGGCGCTCGCCGCGGCGTTCGCGCTCGCGGGCGCGGCGCGCGCGCAGCTCTCGATCGAGATCACGCAGCCGGGCGTGCAGCGCATCCCGATCGCGATCGTGCCGATGGCCGGCGAAGGCGCGCTCGCGCCGGCGATCAGCTCGATCGTGCGCGCGGACCTGGAGCGCAGCGGCCTGTTCCGCACGCTGGAAGTGCCGCAGCTCGTGCCGCAGCCTACCGAGGCCTCGAGCGTCAACTACGCCGAGTGGCGCGCGCGCCTCGCGGACGCGCTGGTGCTGGGCTCGGTCGCCGGGCGCCCGGACGGCAGGTTCGAGGTGCGCTTCAAACTGTTCGACACCGTCAAGGGCTCCGACCTCTCCGGGGTCGCGTTCACGCTCTCCCGGGACCAGGCGCGCGCCACCGCGCACCGCGTCGCCGACTACGTCTACGAGAAGCTCACCGGCGAGCGCGGCGTGTTCTCGACGCGCATCGCCTACGTGGTGAAGCGCGGCCCGCGCTACGAGCTGCAGATCGCGGACGCCGACGGCGCAGGCGAGGAGACCGCGCTCGCCTCGTTCGAGCCGATCATCTCCCCCTCCTGGTCGCCCGACGGCCGGCGCCTCGCCTACGTCTCGTTCGAGAACAAGAAGCCGGTCGTGTACGTGCACTCGCTGCTCGACGGCAAGCGCCAGGTGGCGGCGAACTTCAAGGGCTCGAACTCGGCCCCGGCCTGGGCGCCGGACGGCTCGCGGCTCGCCGTGTCGCTGTCGCGCGACGGCGGCACCAACATCTACCTCGTCAACCCGGACGGCAGCAACCTGCGCCGGCTGACGAATACGAACGGCATCGACACTGAACCGGCGTTCTCCCCCGACGGTCAAACCATCTACTTCACTTCCGACCGGGGAGGCAGCCCGCAGATCTACCGCATGGCGGCATCCGGCGGGGAGGCGCAGAGGGTGACCTTCGAGGGCAGCTATAATGTCTCGCCGCGCATCAGTCCCGACGGCCGCAACCTCGCGTTCATCCGGCGCAACGGCGCCAGGTTCCAGGCCGCGGTGCTCGACCTCGCCACGCGACAGGTGCAGATCCTCACCGACAGCGACCGCGACGAGTCGCCCAGCTTCGCGCCCAACGGCCGCATGATCCTGCTTGCCACCGTGACCGGCGGCCGCGGCGTGCTCTCGGCCGTGTCGCCCGACGGCCGCGTCAAGCAGCGCCTGACGCTCAGCGCGGGCGACGTGCGCGAGCCGGCCTGGGGGCCGTTCCTCAAGTAGAGAAGGAGATCCCGAATGCGTTCCTTGATCCTCGCCTTGTCTGTCCTCGGTCTCGCCGCCTGCGCGAGCTCACCCACCGACGAGCAGTCCCCGGCCGGGGTCGAGGAGCGCAAGCCCGGCCAGCCCGGCGCGACCGCGCAGCCGGTGAAGCCCGGCCAGGTGGCGCGCGTGGACCTCACCGCCAAGCCCTCCGCCACGAGCCCGCTCAAGGATCCGGGCAGCATCCTTTCCAGGCGCTCGATCTTCTACGAGTTCGACAAGTACGATGTGAAGGACGAGTACCGGCAGCTGGTTGAGGCGCACGCCAAGTACCTGCGCGAGAACCCGGGCACGAAAATGCTTATTCAGGGCAACACCGACGAGCGCGGCAGCCGCGAATACAACATCGGCCTGGGACAGCGCCGCTCCGAGGGCGTGAAGCGCATGCTGCTGCTGCTCGGCGCGAAGGAAGAGCAGATCGAGTCGGTGAGCCTGGGCGAGGAGAAGCCGCGCGCCGAGGGCCACGACGAGTCGGCCTGGTCGCAGAATCGACGCAGCGACATCCTCTACCAGGGCGAGTATTGACGATGCGCCGCGCCGCCCTCGCCGCAGTCGCCGCGCTGGCGCTCGCGCTGCCCGGCGCGGCGGGCGCCGCGCTGTTCGACGACGAGGAGGCGCGCCGCCGCATCGAGGAGCTGCGCCGCCAGTTCGACACGCTCAACAAGACGGTCGAGGAGCGCTTCGCGCGGCTCGACGACCGGCGCGCGCTGCTCGACCTCGCGGCGCAGATCGACGCGCTGCGCGGCGAGCTCGCCCGCATGCGCGGCCAGCTCGAGGTGATCCAGAACCAGGTCGAGACCGCCGACAAGCGCGGCCGCGACCTCTACGTCGACATCGACACGCGCCTGCGCAAGCTCGAGCAGGTGCGGGAGGCGGCCGGGGCCGAGAAGCCCCCCGCGGAGGCGGCCGTCTCGCCCGCGGAAACCAAGGCCTACGAAGCGGCGCTCAACCAGTTCAAGCTCGGCAACTACGCCCTCGCGATCTCGGCCTTCCAGGGCTTCCTCGTCACCTATCCGCAGAGCAAGCTCGCCCCGTCCGCCCAGTACTGGATCGGCAACTCGCACTTCGCGCAGCGCGACTACCGGCAGGCGATCGCCGCCCAGCAGAAAGTGCTCTCGGCCTGGCCCGAGGATCCGAAGGCCCCGGACGCGATGCTCAACATCGCGAGCTCGCAGGAGGCGCTGGGCGACCGGCGCGGCGCGCACAAGACGCTCGAAGGCCTGCTCGGCAAGTACCCGGCGAGCCCCGCCGCGGCAAGCGCGAAGCAGCGGCTCGCGCAGGCCGCGAAGCGCTAGCGAAAGGCGGCCGGGCGGCCGCGCCCGATGAGCGAAGCCACTCCCGCCCAGCTCGCCCCGTACGTCGCCCTCGGCTCGTTCGCGCTCGCCTTCGTCTTCGGCGCGGTCGGCAACAAGACCAATTTCTGCACCATGGGCGCGGTGTCGGACTGGGTCAACATGGGCGACACGGGCCGCATGCGCATGTGGCTGCTCGCCATCGCAGTCGCGATCCTGGGGGCGAACGCGCTGCACCTCGCCGGGCTGGTGGACCTCTCGAAGTCGATCTACCAGACGCCCAACTTCACCTGGCTCTCCTACCTCGTCGGGGGCTTTCTCTTCGGGGTCGGCATGACGCTCGGCTCGGGCTGCGGCTCGAAGACCCTCATCCGCATCGGCAGCGGCAACTTGAAGTCGGTCGTGGTCTTCCTCGTCATGGGAATCGCCGCCTACATGACGCTGCGCGGGATCCTGGGAGCTTTCCGGGTCGGCGTGCTCGAGCAGGCTTCCGCCACGCTCGCCACCGGCCAGGACCTGCCTTCGCTCGCCTCGGCGGCGCTCGGCGGCGCGCGGGCGACCTGGATCAGCCTGCTCGCCCTCCTAGCGGGCGGGGGGCTCGTCGCCTTCGCCTACGCCTCGAAGGACTTCCGCGGCAATCCGAACCTCACCCTGGGCGGGGTGGTGACGGGCCTCGTGGTGGTGGGCGGCTTCTACGTCAGCGGCCACATCGGCTACGTGGCCGAGGACCCGGAGACGCTCCAGGAAGCCTTCGTCGCGACGAGCACCGGACGGATGGAAGCGTTCTCGTTCGTCGCGCCGCTCGCCTTCTCGCTCGAGTACCTCATGCTCTGGACCGACAAGTCGAAGATCATCACCTTCGGCATCGCCTCGACCGCGGGCGTGATCCTCGGCTCGCTCGCCTGGGCGCTGTGGTCGAAGACCTTCCGCTGGGAGGGCTTCCGCGACGCCGAGGACACCGGCATGCACATCCTCGGCGGCATCCTCATGGGCTTTGGCGGCATCAGCGCGCTCGGCTGCACCATCGGCCAGGGCATCTCGGGATTCGCGACGCTCGCGCTCGGCTCGATCATGGTGTTCGGCGCGATCGTCGCCGGCGCCGCGGCGACGATGAAGTGGCAGTACTGGCGACTGACGCGCGAGGCTTGATAGAATTCCGCCCCTTCCCCCGGGGCCGTTAGCTCAGCTGGTAGAGCAGCGGACTTTTAATCCGTTGGTCGGCGGTTCGAATCCGCCACGGCCTACCAATTTGACCTGGCGCTCCCAAGGCTGTATAGCCTGACTAGGCTCCAAGCCATGCAGACACTCCAGCGTGCCCGGGTCGCGTTGTGGACCCGGGAAAAGATCGATTCATTGTCGACTCCCGAGATACGGCAGCTGCGCGTCAACGCGGTGCGGCTCGCGGAGACCGAGATCGCGGCGCTGTGCGACGAGGTGCTCAGTGGGCGGCCCCGCGGGCGGGCGCCGGCGCGCCGGCCGCCGCGCAAGGAGGTTCCCACCCCATGAAGAACCGCGCCGCCTGGCGGCAGCAGGAGCAGCAGCTGGTCGAGCGCTGGGGCGCGGCGATGCTGCGCTACCGCCAGATCCACGAGGAGCTCTCGGCGCGGCGGTCCGCACCCGGCGGCGGGACCGACGAGGAGCTCGAGCGCCGGGCGCAAGCCGCCGTGGCCGAGATCGAGGCGCTGCGCCGCCAAGTCGCCCGTCTCAAGCGCCAGTTCCTTTCCGGGGAGCGCTACTAGCCGCAGCGGGCTCCTGCGAGCCGGCCTTGCTACTCCCAGAGCCCCTCGGGCATCGGCAGGCCTTCGTAATCCTTCGCCGTCAGCGCGCGATCGGGGGCGATGCCGCAGCGCTCCAGGATGGCGATGATCTGCCGCGCGTGCTGCGCCGTGTGCCAGGCGCAGCGCTCCATGAGGTGGTGGAGCGGCTGCTCCCCGTAGTAGGTCCTGACCGTGCCGCCGCAGGATTTGTCGGCCTGCGCCGCCCACCAGTCGTCCAGCCTTTTCGAGATCCTGTCGCCGTAGTCGCGGATCTGCGCGGCGGTCATGGCGGCCGGCGGCCGCGCGTCGTACGCGACGGCAAGGTCCGGCTTGCCCTCGACCACGGCCTGCAGGAAGGCGTCCGGAACCTGGTAGACATGGTAGGCGAGATCGCGGATGGACCGGTCGCGGCCTGCGGTCGCGCGCTCATCGAGCCGTGCCGCCGGAATCTGCATCACGTGGCGCCGGGCGGCGGCGAGGATGCCGCGCCACTTTTCCATCAGCGCGGGTGCCGGCAGCCGCGCGAAATCCACCTCGCGACCGACGAAGCGCGACACGTCGGCGAGCTCCTGCGCGAACACGTACTCCGTGCCTCGCGCAACGACCGGCACCGTGCGCACGCCCATCGCGCGCAGCTCCTCCATCGCCGCGGGCTCGGCGGAGACGTTGATCGACCGGTACTCGATGCCGAGGCCGGAAAGGAACTCCTTCACCTTGACGCAGCTCGAGCAGCCGGGCCGCCAGTACACGCGCAGGGACTCCGCTCCGCCGGGCATGGTGTCTCCTTTGCCATTCAGCATACGCCTTCGCGTGTGCAAAAGCGCACAGACGCGCTGCTTTGCCCCGCTGTATAAGATCCCTTGCGTCCTCTCACGGGGGGCTGGCGATGGACGCCATTGGCGTTCTGAGCGGCAAGGTCGTGCTGGTGGTGGATGACATCGCGACGATCCGCACGATCGTCTCCGATGTCCTCGCGCCCAACGGCGTCCAGGTTCTCCAGGCCGACAGCGGGGAGCAGGCGGTCCGGCTCGCGGAGGAGCGTCCGATCGACGCCTTCCTGCTGGACATCCGGCTGCCGGACATGAACGGCATCGAGCTGTGCCGCGCCCTGCGCGCCATGGGCCGGCACCGGCACACGCCGATCATGTTCGTCACCTCGATGGATCAGCGCGAGATCCTGCAATGGGCGCTCGAGGCGGGCTGCGACGACTTCATCCAGAAGCCGATCTACCCGATGGTGCTGAGAAAGCGGCTCGCCAACCTCCTGCAGATGGCGGCCTACCGCAAGCAGCTCGAGGCGCTCTGGGCCCAGGGGGTTGGGGCGGCGCAAGCGTCGGCGGGTACCCGTTCCCTCTAGCTACTCCCTGACCCGCGCGAGCTTCTCGACGTCCGGCTGACGGCGCAGCGCGCGCATGACGCGCGCAAGGTGCTGGCGGTTGGCGACCTCGAGCACGAACAGCATGGTGGTGAAGACTGAGCGGTCCTCCTCCATGCTGATGGCGTCGATGTTGGAGCCCGCCTCGGCGATCGCCGAGGCGACCTTCGCGAGCACGCCGCGCTGGTTGGCCACCGTCACCTTGATCGCGGCCTGGAAGAGGCGGCTCGTCTGCTTGTCCCACTCGACGTCGATCCACTGGTCGGGGGCGACGCGGCGCGAGCGCACGGTCTGCCGGCATTCCGCCGTGTGCACCACCAGCCCCTGGCCCTTCTTGATCGAGCCGACGATCGCATCGCCCGGGATCGGCCGGCAGCAGTTGGCGAGTTGCACTGCCATGCCCTCGCTGCCGCGGATGACGACGCTGCCCACCGCCGCGGGCTTCGTCCGGCCCTTCGTTTCATCGCGCTCGGCGTGGCGCAGCAGGCGCCGCGCCACCACCGCCGGCAGGCGCTTGCCGAGGCCGATGTCGGCGAGCACCTCCTGACGCGAGCGCGCCCCGGAGTCGCGCACCGCGCGATCCCAGCTCGCGGCGTCGATCGAGGCGAGCGCGTGGCCCGCGGCCCTGAGCGCCTGCTCGAGCAGCCGCTCGCCGAGCGCCGCCGACTCCTCGTACTGCATGGTCTTCAGGAAGTGCCGGATGTTGGAGCGCGCCTTGGCGGTGCGCACGTACTGCAGCCAGGCGGGGTTGGGCTTGGCGTAGCCGGTGGTGATGACCTCGACGCGGTCGCCGTTGCGCAGCTCGGTGCGCAGCGGCACCAGCTCGCCGTTCACCTTGGCGGCGACGCAGCGGTTGCCGATGTCGGTGTGCACGGCGTAGGCGAAGTCCACCGCGGTCGCGCCGCGCGGCAGCGACAGGATGCGGCCCTTCGGGGTGAACACGTAGACCTCGTCGGGGAAGAGGTCCACCTTGACGTGCTCGAGGAACTCGTGCGAGTCGCCCGACTGACTCTGGATCTCGAGCAGCGACTGCAGCCACTGGTGGGTCTTCTTCTGCAGCTCGGAGAGCGAGGTTCCTTCGTCCTTGTACATCCAGTGCGAGGCGACGCCGTCCTCGGCGAGACGGTGCATCTGCTCGGTGCGGATCTGGATCTCGACCGGCACGCCGTAGGGGCCGATGAGCGCGGTGTGCAGCGACTGGTAGCCGTTCGCCTTGGGGATCGCGATGTAGTCTTTGAACTTGCCCGGCACGGGCTTGTAGAGCGCGTGCAGGGCGCCGAGGGCGAGGTAGCAGGTCGGCACATCCTTCACCACCACGCGGTAGCCGTACATGTCGTGCACCTCGGAGAACGAGAGGTGCTTCTCGATCATCTTGCGGTAGATCGAGTAGACGTGCTTCTCGCGACCGCTCACCGAGGCGGCGACGTTCGCCTCGGCGAGCCGCGCCTTGACTGCCGCCTCGATCTTGCCGACCACTTCGCGCCGATTGCCGCGCGCCGCGCGTGTCGCGCGCGCGAGCACCTGGTAGCGCATGGGATGGATGTGCGAGAAGGCGAGCTCCTGCAGCTCGTGAAACAGCGCGTTCAGCCCCAGGCGGTTGGCGATCGGGGCGTAGATCTCCATCGTCTCGCGCGCCACGCGCCGGCGCTTGGCGGGCGAGACCGCCTCCAGGGTGCGCATGTTGTGCAGGCGGTCGGCGAGCTTGATGAGGATGACGCGCACGTCGCGCGCCATCGCGAGCAGCATCTTGCGGAAGTTCTCGGCCTGCGCGTCCTCGGCCGACTGGAACTCGATCCGGTCGAGCTTGGAGACCCCGTCGACGAGGTCGGCGACCGGCTTGCCGAAGGCGTCGGAGATCTCGTCCTTGGTGACGGAGGTGTCCTCCATCACGTCGTGCAGCAGCGCGGCGACGAGCGCCTGGGCGTCGAGGTGCCAGTCGGCGAGGATCTCGGTGACTGCGAGCGGGTGCGAGATGTACGGCTCGCCGGACTGGCGCCGCTGCCCGGAGTGCGCGGCGTCGGAGAAGCGGTAGGCCTCGGCGAGGCGCGCGACGTCCGCGGGCTTCAGGTACCCGAAGCGGCGCTCATCCAGCGCGGGCAGTGGAACGGCAGCCATGGGGGGAGTGTAGTCCGGGCCCCCGGACGAGCGGAAAACGGGGCCCCCGCCCCCGTTCCCTCCGGGTCAGGCGCCGGGCGGCAGGGCCGGCGTCGGGTTGCGCCGCAGGACTTCGGTGCCGACCTTGCCGGTCGCGATCTCGCGCAGCGCGATCACGGTGTGCTTGTCTTTGTTCGCGTCGACGAGCGGCGAGGCGCCGGCGCCGAGCTGGCGCGCGCGGTAGGTCGCGGCGAGCGTGAGCTGGAAGCGGTTGGGGATTCTCTTCAGGCAGTCGTCGACGGTGATGCGGGCCATGGATCGGTTTCCGGGGTGAAGTCCTAGCGCCGGGTCTGGCGCAGGCGCTCGGCGCGGATGATCGCCTGCAGGTCTCGCTTTGCGGTTTCGAAGTCCTTGTTAATTATAGCGTATTCGAACTCTGGGGCGTGGGACATCTCCTCCCGGGCGTTCGCCACGCGGCGCTGGATCACGGCCTCCGCGTCCTGGCCGCGCGCGCGCATGCGGCGCTCGAGCTCCTCGGCCGAGGGCGGCAGGATGAAGATCCCGACGGCGGCGGGCAGGAGCTTGCGCACCTGCTGCGCGCCCTGCCAGTCGATCTCGAGCATCAGGTCCTGGCCGCGCGCGAGCGTCTCGCGCACCACGGCCTCCGAGGTGCCGTAGCGGTGCCCGTGCACCTCGGCGCTCTCGAGGAACTCGCTGCGCTCGAGCATGGCGAGGAAGGTCGCCTCGTCCACGAAGTGGTACTCGCGGCCGTTGCTCTCACCCGGGCGCGGCGCGCGCGTGGTGTAGGAGATCGAGAGCTTGAGCGAGGCATCTTCCTTCAGCAGCGCGTCGATGAGCGAGCTCTTGCCCGCGCCCGAAGGGGCGGTGACGATGAAGAGCAGCCCTTTCGTCGCCGCGCTCACTCGACGTTCTGGACCTGCTCGCGCATCTGCTCGATGAGCAGCTTCAGCTCGAGCGCGCCATCGGCGATGCGCAGCCCCGCGGCCTTGGCGGCGAGCGTGTTCGCCTCGCGGTTCAGCTCCTGGGCGAGGAAGTCGAGGCGCTTGCCGGCGGCGCCGCCCTTGGCGAGCGTGCCGTCGACCTCGTCGAGGTGCGCGGCGAGGCGTGTCAGCTCCTCGTCGACGTCGGTCTTCGCGGCATAGAAAGCCGCCTCGGCGCGCGCGCGCTCCTCGTCGGGGGCGCCGAGCGCCTCGCGCAGCCGCTCGGCGAGGCGCGCGCGGTACGCTGCCACCGCCTCTGGCAGGAGCGGGGCGATCGCGGCGAGCGCCCGGCGCATCGCGGCGACGCGCTCTGCGATGACCGCGCCGAGCTTGGCGCCCTCGCGCCCGCGCGCCGCGCACAGCTCGTCGAGCGCGCGCCGCACGAGGTCCGCGAGCGCCGCGCGCGTGCGCTCCTCGTCGGGCTCGCTTTCCGCGAGCACGCCCGGCCAGCGCAGCACGTCGGCGATGCGCAACGGCGCGGCCTCAGGGAACGCGCGCCGCGCTTCGTCGGCGAGGCGCTTGAGCTCCCGGATCGCTTCGGCGTTGAGCGCGCGCGGCGCCGCCGCCGCGCCCGCGGCGAACGAGAGCCTGCAGTCCACCTTGCCGCGCGCGATGCGCGCCGCGATCCTCTCGCGCAGCAAGGGCTCGGCCGCGCGCAGCTCGTCGGCAATGCGGAACTGCAGATCGAGGTAGCGCGAATTGACCGAGCGCAGCTCGAGCGCGAGCGCGCCGCGCGGCGAATCCGCACTGACGACCGCGTAGCCGGTCATGCTGTGGATCATGTCTCAGAAGTTGCGCGGCACCCGGCGGATGCGCGCGGGGGGACGCGTATCATAGGGGCAGATGCCCGCCCAAGCCAACCAGCCTCTGCCGGAAGGCTTCCAGCTCCAGAACTACCGCATCCTCCGCGTGCTCGCCTCGGGCGGCTTTTCTTTCGTCTATCTCGCGCACGACGAGAACGAGGTGCCGGTGGCGATCAAGGAGTACCTGCCGGCCGCGCTCGCGCTGCGCACCAATTCGAGCGCATCGCCCGCGGTGCCCGAGGAGAACCTGCAGACCTTCCGCTACGGATTGAAGTGCTTCTTCGAGGAAGGCAAGGCGCTCGCGGGCCTCGCGCATCCGAACGTGGTGCGCGTCAGCAATTTCTTCCGCGCCAACGACACCGTGTACATGGTGATGCGCTACGAGCGCGGCAGGAGCCTGCAGGAGCACATCCAGCGCCGCAGCGGCGCGCTGAAGGAATCCTGGATCCGCGACACCTTCGCGACCCTGCTCAACGGCCTGCGCGAGGTGCACTCGAACAAGCTGCTGCACCTGGACATCAAGCCGGGCAACATCTACCTCAGGAACGACGGCACCCCGATCCTGATCGACTTCGGCGCCGCGCGCCAGACGCTTTCCGCCGAGGGGGCGCACCTGCCGCCGATGTACACGCCGGGCTTCGCCTCGCCCGAGCATCACCGCGAGCGCGCGCAGCTCGGGCCCTGGAGCGACATCTATTCCGTCGGCGCGAGCATGTATGCCTGCCTCGCGGCGGAAGCGCCGCCGCCCGCGCCCGCGCGGCTCGAGCGCGACCGCATGACGCCCGCGCGCAGGGGCTGGGCCGGGAAGTACTCGGCGGAGCTCCTCGATACGATCGACTGGTGCCTGCGGCTCGCGCACCTGGAGCGCCCGCAGAGCGTGCTCGCGCTGCAGAAGGCCCTCACCGGGGCGAAGGCACCGGAGTTCCGCGGCGAGGGGCCGATCCTCGACCAGCTGAAAGGGGCGCTTCTCAAGCTGGCGCGGCGATGAAGTACACGCTTTTCCAGGACACGCGCACCGGGGCGCGGGCGTACAACCAGGATCGTCTGGCCCACGCGGCGACGCCCGAGTCGCTGCTGCTGGTGCTCGCCGACGGCATGGGCGGGCACGCGCACGGCGAGATCGCGGCGCAGCTCGCGGTCGAGTACATCGTGAGCGCGTACCGGGCGGAGGCGAAACCGCGCCTGCCGAACCCGGAGCTGTTCCTGTTCCGCGCCATCGGGCGCTCGCACAAGGTGATCATCGAGCAGGCGCACAGGCTCGGCCTTGCGGAGTCGCCGCGCACCACCGTCGTGGCCTGCGTGGTGCAGGAAGGCCAGGCCTGGTGGTCCTTCATCGGCGATTCGCGCCTCTACCTCATCCGCGACGGCCGCATCGCGCTGCGGACGCGCGATCACACCCCGGTGCAGGTGCTGATCGACGCCGGGCGCATCCGCGAGGAGGCCGCGGCGCACCACCCGGAGCGCAACAAGCTCTTGCAGTGCCTGGGCGGCTTCATCCCGCCGCGCCTCGAGCCCACGGCGAGCGCGCGCCTCGCCAAGGGGGACGTCGTGCTGCTCTGCTCGGACGGCTTCTGGGGGCCGCTCACGCAGCGCCAGCTCCTCATGGGGTTGATTGGCAAGGAGCCCGGGCGCGCCATCCCCGAGCTGATCACGCTCGCCGAGGCGCGCGCCGGGCCGCTGTGCGACAACATCTCGGTGCTCGCCTTGCACTGGCACGAAGAGGCGATCCCGGCCGCGGAGACGGAGCGCACGCTGCCGCTCGACGAGATGGCGACCGACGCGCAGGATTTCACCGCCACCGACCCCGACTTCCTGCGCATGACCGACGCCGACATCGAACGCGCCATCGACGAGATCCGCGCCGCGCTGCGCAAGCACCACCCGCCGCGGCAGTAGCGCCGTGCCGAAGCTCGTTCTCGCCTCGGGCAATCCGGGAAAGCTGGGGGAGCTGCGGATGCTCCTCGCGCCGTTCGCGATCGAGGTGCTCGCGCAGTCAGAGCTCGGCGTCGCCGAGGCCGAGGAGCCGCACGCCACCTTTCTCGAGAACGCGCTCGCCAAGGCGCGCCACGCGAGCAGGGCCTCCGCGCTCGCCGCGCTTGCCGACGACTCGGGCCTTTGCGTGCATGCACTCGGCGGAGCGCCAGGCGTGCGCTCCGCGGTCTACGCGGGGGCGGAAGGCGACCGCGAGGCGCGCGACTCGCGCAACAACGCGAAACTGCTTGCCGAGCTGGCGGGAAAATCGGACCGCAGCGCGCACTACACCTGCGTCATCGTGCTGCTGCGCGGCGCCGACGACCCCGAGCCGCTGGTGGCCGAAGGCCGCTGGCACGGCGCGATCGGCGAGGCGCCGCGCGGCGCGAACGGGTTCGGCTACGACCCGCTGTTCCTCGTTCCCGGACGGCGCCAGACCGCCGCCGAGATCGGCGCCGAGGAGAAGAACCGCATCAGCCACCGCGGCCAGGCGCTCGCGCAGCTCGTCGCGCGCATGGCCGGGGAGCCCATATGGCCGCGGTGACGCCGGTCACGCTCGCCCGGCCGTGGGAGGTGCGCTTCTCGCAGCTCCCGCCGCTCGCGTTGTACGTGCATCTGCCCTGGTGCGAGCGCAAGTGCCCGTACTGCGACTTCAATTCGCACGAGCGGCAGGGCGCGCTGCCCGAGGACGAGTACGTCGCGGCGCTGATCGCCGACCTGGAGGGAATGCTTCCATCGATCTGGGGGAGACGTGTTTGCAGCGTCTTCATCGGCGGCGGCACGCCGAGCCTGTTCGCCGCGCGCTCGGTCGAGCGGCTGCTGTCCGAGGTGCGCGCGCGAGTGACGGTCGAGCCGGCAGCCGAGATCACCCTCGAAGCGAACCCGGGAACCGTGGAGGCCGGGCGCTTCCGCGGCTACCGCGACGCTGGCGTCAACCGCCTCTCGCTCGGCGTGCAGAGCTTCAATGACGCGATGCTCAGGGCGCTCGGCCGCATCCATTCCGCGGACCAGGCGAGGCGCGCGATCACGCTGGCGCTGGAATGCTTCGCCAACGTCAACCTCGACCTCATGTACGGGCTTCCCGCCCAGTCGCTCGAGATGGCGCGCGCCGACATCGAGGAGGCCGTGCGGCATGGGGCGCCCCACGTCTCTGCCTATCAGCTCACCATCGAGCCGAACACGGTCTTCTGGTCGAAGCCGCCGCAGCTGCCCGAGCACGACGCCTGCGCCGACATGCAGGTGATGATCGAGGAGACGCTCGCGCGCGCGGGCTACCAGCACTACGAGACCTCGGCATTTGCCCGGCCCGGCCGCCGCTGCCGGCACAACCTCAACTACTGGGAGTTCGGCGACTACCTCGGCATCGGCGCGGGCGCGCACGGCAAGGTGAGCTTCGCCGACCGCGTCACGCGCCACGAGCGCATCAAGCAGCCGCGCGAATACCTGGCCGCGGCGCAGAGGGCCGAAGAGCGCACGGTCGCGCCGCAGGAGCTGCCGTTCGAGTTCATGCTGAACGCCGCCCGGTTGGTCGACGGCTTCGCGGTCGAGCTTTTCAGCGCGCGCACGGGGCTCCCTGCGACCGCCCTCGAGCCCGGCCTGCGCGCGGCGGAGCAGAAAGGACTGCTCGAGCGCAGCTTCGACCGCGTGCGGCCCACCGAGCGCGGCCAGCGCTTCCTCAACGAGCTGCTCGAGCTCTTTCTTCCCGCCGCCGGAACAGCAGGTCGCGCACCGGATGCCCGAGCGCGAGGCCCCGTTCCTCGAACTTGGTGAGCGGGCGCAGTGCCGGGCGCGGCGCAAAGCCCGAAGCCGTGTTCTCCAGCAGCGGCTCGGCGCCGAGCACCGCGAGCATCTGCCCGGCGTAGTCGGGCCAGTCGGTCGCGGCGTGCAGGTAGCCGCCCGGGGCGAGCTTGCGCGCGGCGAGCGCCGCGAAGTCGGGCTGCACCAGCCGCCGCTTGTGGTGCCGCTTCTTCGGCCAGGGATCAGGAAAGAAAAGGTGCATCCCGGCGAGCGCGCCGTCGGGGATCATGCGCTCGAGCACCTCGACCGCGTCGTGGCGGATGACCCGCAGGTTGCGAAGGCCGAGCGCGTCGATCCGGCGCAAGAGGCTCCCCACCCCCGGCGCATGCACCTCGACTGCGAGGAAGTCAGTCCGCGGGTGCGCCGCGGCGATCGCCGCGGTCGTCTCACCCATGCCCGAACCGATCTCGAGAACGAAGGGCGCCCCGCGGCCGAAAACGGCTCGTGCATCGAGCGGCCGCTCGGCGAACTCGATGCCGTATTTCGCGTGCAGGGTTTCGAGCGCGCGCCGCTGCGCAGGGGTGGTCCTGCCCTGGCGCAGGACGTAGCTGCGGATCGGGCGAGGCATGGACTGGCGCCCAGAAGCGGGCGCGAAATTCAGGCTGCCTTGGGCTGCGAAGGTGCGATCCGGCCTTCGGTCGGGGAGGAGGGCGCGGCGCTGTAGAGCTTCTTCGCCATGCGCCCGGCGAGGAACGCCTCGCGCCCGGCCTCGACCGCGAGCTTCATCGCGTGCGCCATACGCACCGGGTCCTTGGCCGCGGCGATCGCGGTGTTCATGAGCACGCCGTCGCAGCCCAGCTCCATCGCGATCGAGGCGTCGGACGCCGTGCCCACGCCAGCGTCCACCAGCACCGGGACCTTGACCGCAGCGATCACGAGCTGCAGGTTCCAGGGATTCAGGATCCCCATGCCCGAGCCGATGAGCGAGGCGAGCGGCATCACCGCGATGCAGCCCGCGTCCTCCAGCATCTTCGCCTGGATCGGATCGTCGGAGCAGTACACCATCACCTTGAAGCCTTCGGCGACGAGCTGCTTCGCCGCCTCGAGCGTCTCGGGCATGTTGGGGTAGAGCGTGTGCGCATCGCCCAGCACCTCGAGCTTGACGAGGTCGTGCCCGTCGAGGAGCTCGCGCGCCAAGCGCAGCGTGCGCACCGCGTCCTGCGCGTTGTAGCAGCCTGCCGTGTTGGGCAGGTAGGTGAACTTCGAGGGCGGCAGGAACTCGAGCAGCGAGGGCTCGCCGCGGTTCTGGCCGATGTTAATGCGCCGGATCGCGACCGTCACGATCTCGGCGCCGGAAGCCTCGATCGCGGCGCGCGTCTGGGCGAAGTCCTTGTACTTGCCGGTGCCGACGAGCAGGCGCGAGCCGTACGCCTTGCCGGCGACGACGAGCCGGTCCTCCGCACGCGCGCCCGCTGCGGGCATCAGCCGCCTCCCACGGCGACGACGATCTCGAGACGGTCGCCGTCCATCACCATGGTCGAGCCGTGCGCGCTGCGCGGCACGATCTCGCCGTTTCGCTCGACCGCGATCTTGCGGCCCGCGAGCGCCATGCGCTCGACCAGCTCCGCGACGGCGAGCGGGCGCTCGAGCTCGCGCGCCGCGCCGTTCACAACGACTTGAATCATAGGGTGAATGATACAATTTTCGCGCCCCGCGGGTGTAGTTCAATGGCAGAACATCAGCTTCCCAAGCTGAATACGTGGGTTCGATTCCCATCACCCGCTCCAGGATACTGACGCGATGCCTTACTCGGTCGAAGGCAAGCTCGTCGTGGCGATCTCCTCGCGCGCGCTGTTCGACTTCGAGGAGGAGAACCGCGTGTTCGAGGCGCAGGGCGAGGCCGCCTATCTGGAGCTGCAATATTCTCGCCTCGAGGTTCCGGCGAGGGAAGGCGTCGCGTTTGCGCTGGTGAAGAAACTCCTTGCCTTCAACACCCGCGAGGCGCAGCGTGTCGAGGTGGCGATCCTGTCCAAGAACGACCCGGTCTCGGGGCTGCGCGCGTTCAAGTCGGCGGAGCGCGCCGGCCTGAAGCTCGAGCGCGGCGTCTTCACGCGCGGCCGCAGCCCCTATCGCTATCTCGATGCGCTCAAGGCGAACCTGTTCCTTTCGGCGAACGAGGCGGATGTCCGCAGCGCGCTCGAGGCGGGCGTTCCCGCGGCGCGCGTCTACCCGGAGTCGACGCTCGCCGCGAGCCGCCACGCGGACGAGGTGCGCATCGCGTTCGACGGCGACGCGGTGCTCTTCTCGGACGAGGCCGAGCGCGTCTACCAGAAGGACGGCCTCGACGCGTTCACCCGGCACGAGACCGTGCACGCCCTGAAGCCGCTGCCGCCGGGGCCGTTCAAGCCGCTGCTCGAAGCGCTGCAGCGGCTGCAGTTCGCCTCCGCCGGCGACGACCCGCCGATGCGGCTGCGCACGGCGCTGGTCACCGCGCGCAGCGCCCCGGCGCACGAGCGCGCGGTGCGCACGCTCGTGGAGTGGAACATCGCCGTGAACGAGGCCATGTTCCTCGGCGGGCTCGACAAGGGCGCGTTCCTCGCCGCCTTCGAGCCCGACTTCTACTTCGACGACCAGCGCGGGCACATCGACTCGGCGCGCCAGCACGTCGCCGCGGGACACGTGCCCTTCGGCGTCACCAACCTCGGACGGAGGGCGTCATGAAAGTGCTCAAGTACCTGCTCTACGGTGCCGGCGGCGTGGTGCTGCTTGCCGTGCTCGCCCTGGCCGCGGCGATGGTCGTCGTGGACGGCGCCTTCGTGAAGAACCGGCTCGAGCGCATGCTGAAGGAGGAAAAGCAGCGCACGCTCAGGATCGAGGGCGAGCCGAAGCTCTCGCTGTTCCCGAAGCTCGCGCTCTCGCTCGGCAAGACTACGCTCTCGGAGCGCGCGAGCGACAAGGAATTCCTCTCTCTCGAGAACATGAGCGTTTCGCTGAATGTCATGCCGCTCCTTGCACGGGAAGTCGTGCTGGACGCCTTCTCGATCACCGGCCTCAAGGTCAACGTGCTGCGCGCCAAGGACGGCAGCCTCAACCTCGCCGACCTCGCCGCGCCGCCCGCGAAGCCCGAAGCCGCGCTCGCCGAGGAGAAGGCGCCGCCGAAGGTGCGCATCGCGGAAGTGAGGATCGAGCGCGCGCAGCTCGCCTACCGCGACGACAAGACCGGCCAGGAGCTGCGCGTCAGCGATTTGAACCTCAAGACCGGGCGGCTCGAGGACGATACGCCTTCCGAGATCGCCTTTTCCGCTCACATCACGGGCAGGCGGCCCGACGTGGATGTGCGCGCGCAGCTGACGGGCGCCGCGAGCCTCAATCTGGCGAGGCGCACCTTTGCGCTTGCAAAGCTGGACGGCAAGGCGAGCGGCAACGCTGCGGCCGTGCGCGGCCTCGATGCGCGCGTCACGGGCTCGCTTGCGGCCGATCCCGAGCGCGGCGAATTCAAGGCGAGCGAATTCAGCCTCGCGGCGAAGGGGAGCTATGAAAGGGATGCTTTCAACCTGGCGGTTGCCGCGCCGCAGCTGGAAGTGAGCCGCAGCAAGGCGGGCGGCAAGGCGGTGAGCGCCGATCTCAAGGTGAAAGGACCGCAGCGCAACGTGGACGCGCGCTTCAGGCTCGAGGGGGTCGAGGGCTCGGCCGAGGCGCTCTCGATCGCCGCCCTGGCGCTCGACCTCGATGCGGCGATGGCGCCGAACGCGGTGAAAGGGAGGATCACGACGCCTCTGAGAGGCAATCTCAGGGCGCAGGCATGGGAGCTTCCCAAGATCGCCGCCAACCTCACCATCTCGAGCCCGAGCATTCCGCAAAAGACGGTGACGCTGCCGATCCAGGCGAGCGCAAAGGCGGATCTTGAGAAGCAGACGGCGGCGCTCGAGCTCTCGACCAAATTTGACGAATCCACGATCCAGGCCAAGCTCGGCGCGAGCAAGCTCGCGCCGCTGCTCGCCACCTTCGACCTCAAGGTGGATCGGCTGAACATGGACCGTTACCTCCCGCCCAAGAAGGAGGCAGCCAACCCGAACGAGCCGGTGGACCTGTCGGCGCTCAAGGGACCGACGGCGAGCGGCAAGGCGGAGATCGGCGCGCTCACCGTGCGGCGCGTGAAGCTCGCCAACGTTAAGGCCGAGATCAAGCTCGCCGGCGGCCGGCTCGACGTGTCGCCCCATTCGGCGAGCCTCTACGGCGGCACGCTCGCGGGGGGCCTCTCGGCCGACGCGAACGGCAACCGCATCACGGCGAAGGAGACGATCCAGGGCGTGAACGTCGCGCCGCTGCTGCGCGATGCCGCGGACCAGGACCGGCTCGAAGGCCGCGCCAACGTCAACCTCGACGTGGCGACCGCGGGCGCGAGCGTCGCGGCGATGAAGAAGGCGCTCGGCGGCAACGCGCGCGTCGAGCTCAAGGACGGCGCGGTGCGCGGCTTGAACCTCGCCGAGTCGTTCCGCGACGTGAAATCGGTGCTCGGCTCGAAGTCCGCCAAGGCGGGCGATCCGACCAAGAAGACCGATTTCTCGGAAGTCACCGCGAGCTTCGCCATCAAGAACGGGGTCGCGCGCAACGACGACCTGCTCGGCAAATCGCCGTTCGTGCGCCTCACCGGCGCCGGGGATCTGGACATCGGCAACAACGCGATCAACTACACCGCGCGCGCCTCGATCGTCGCCACCACCAAGGGGCAGGGCGGCCAGGACCTGTCGCACCTCGCCGGCGTCACGGTGCCGGTGAAGCTCACCGGGCCGCTCGACAAGCCGGACTGGTCGGTGGACTACGGCGAGCTCGCGGCGAAATCGGGCGTCGGCAAGGTGGTCGGCAAAGTAGGCGAAGCTGCGGGCAGCGCCGCGGGCGGCGTGCGCGACAAGATCCGCGGCCTGTTCGGAAGGTAAGTCGGCTGTCGTTCCCGCGAAGGCGGGAACCCATGCGTCGCCGGGAGCGGCTTGGGTCGCCGCCTAAGGCCGCGGGGACGGCATCTGACGAACTAGATCCGCTTTTCTTCGACCGCGTGGCAGGCGACCGCTGCAGCGCCGGCAGGTAACAGTGCCGGGGGCTCGGAACGGCAGCGGTCGTTGGCGTGCGGGCAGCGCGGGTTGAAGGCGCAGCCCGCCGGCGGCGCGAGCGGGTTGGGCACCTCGCCCGCGACCGGCGTGCGCGCCTTGCCGCTCATCGCGAGGTCCGGCACTGCGTCGAGCAGCATCCTGGTGTACGGGTGCTTCGGCCGCGCGAACAGCTCCTCGGCGGGCGCAAGCTCGACCAGGCGGCCGAGATACATCACGCCGATGCGGTCGGCGATGTGCGACACGACCGCCAGGTTGTGCGAGATGAAGAGGTAGGTGAGCGCGAGCTGCTCCTGGAGCTCGGTCATCAGGTTCAGGATCTGCGCCTGCACCGAGACATCGAGCGCCGAGGTGGGCTCGTCGCAGACCAGGAACCCGGGCCGGCCGGAGAGCGCGCGCGCGATCGAGATGCGCTGGCGCTGCCCGCCTGAAAACTCGTGCGGATATTTCTCGCCGTCCTCGGCCGCGAGCCCGACCTGCGCGAGGAGCTCGGCGACGCGCGCCTCGATCTCGGCCTCGGAGGACGCCAGCCGCAGCACGCGGATCGGCTCGGCGACGACCTCGCGCACGCGCCAGCGCGGATTGAGGCTCGCGTACGGGTCCTGGAAGATCATCTGCATGCGGCGCCGCGCGCGCGTCGTTTCGGCGCGCGCCCCGGGGTCCGTGATCTCGACGCCGTCGAACACGATGCGGCCGCGCGAAGGCTCGTAGAGGCCGACGATCAGGCGCGCGACCGTGGACTTGCCGCAGCCGGACTCGCCCACCAGCGCGAGCGTCTCGCCGCGGCGCACCTCGAACGAGACGCCGTCCACGGCGCGCAGCAGCAGCCGCGGGTCGCCTTCGAGCACGCGGTTGAGCCACGGGCGCGAGACGTCGAAGTCGCGCCCCACCTCCTCCAGCCGCAGCAGGGGCTGCGTGGCCGCCTCAGCCATGCACGTGCAGCCAGCAGGCGACGAGGTTGCTCCCCGCCGGGAGCGGCCCGGGGCGCTCGCGCAGGCAGCGCTCGAAGCGCTTCGGGCAGCGCGGGTTGAAGGCGCAGCCCGCGGGAATCGCGTTCAGGCGCGGCATCGCGCCCTCGATCTGCACCAGGCGCGCGTGGCGCTTGCCGACGCCGGCGCCGACCTTGGGGATCGAACCCATGAGGCCCACGGTATAGGGATGGCGCGGCGCGTGGATCACCTCGCGCACCGGCCCGATCTCGGCGATCCGGCCCGCGTACATCACCGCCACGCGGTCCGCGGTCTCCGCGATCACGCCCATGTCGTGCGTGATCAGCATGACCGCGGTGCCGCGCTCGCGCGCGAGGCGCTTGAGCAGCTGGATGATCTGCGCCTGGATCGAGACATCGAGGGCGGTGGTCGGCTCGTCGGCGATCACGAGCCGGGGCTCGGCGCATAGCGCGAGCGCGATCACCACCCGCTGGCGCATGCCGCCCGAGAACTGGTGCGGGTAATGGTCGACGCGGCTCTCGGGCGCGGGAATCCCGACCTCGCGCAGCAGCGCCAGCGCGCGCGCCCGGGCCTCGGCGGGCGCGAGGTCGAGGTGCGTCTGGATCGTCTCGATGAGCTGCGTGCCGACCGTGTAGAGCGGGTTGAGCGAGGTGAGCGGGTCCTGGAAGATGGCGCCGATGCGCCGGCCGCGGATGCGGCGCATCTTCTCGTATGGCAGCTGGTCGATGCGCTCGCCCTCGAGGCGGATCTCGCCCGCGGCGATGCGCCCGGGAGGCTCGAGCAGCCCGATCACGGCCATCCCGGTGAGCGACTTGCCGGCGCCCGACTCGCCGACCACGCCGAGCACCTCGCCCGGCGCGATCGAGAAGGAGATGCCGTCCACCGCGACCAGCGTGCCGCGCCGCGTCGGGAACTCGACGCGCAGCCCCTTCACCTCCAGGAGCGGCCCGCTCACCGCAGCTTCGGATTGAGCGCGTCGCGCAGCCAGTCGCCCAGCAGGTTCACCGACAGCACGAGCACGACCAGCGCGATGCCTGGGAACACGGTGATCCACCATTCCCCGGAGAAGAGGAAGTCGTTGCCGACGCGGATCAGCGTGCCGAGCGAGGGCCGCGTCGGCGGAATGCCGACGCCGAGGAACGAGAGCGTCGCCTCGGTGATGATGGCGACCGCGACATGGATGGTCGCGATGACGAGCACGGGCCCCATGACGTTGGGCAGCACGTGGCGCAGCATGATCGCGAACGGGTGGCGGCCGATGACGCGCGCGGCCTGCACGTATTCCTTGTTCTTCTCCACCAGCGTCGAGCCGCGCACGGTGCGCGCGTACTGCACCCAGCCGGCGAAACCGATCGAGAACACCAGCACCGGGATCGCGATCTCGCCGTGCGAATCGGCCGGAAGCAGGATCCGCGCCATGCCGTCCACGAGCAGCGCAATCAGGATCGCGGGAAACGAGAGCTGGATGTCGGCCAGGCGCATCAGGAAGGCGTCGACCTGGCCGCCGACGTAGCCCGAGACGAGGCCGAGCGAGACCCCCAGGCAAAGCGCGAAGATCACCGAGGCGACCCCGACCCCGAGCGAGATGCGCGCGCCGTAGATGATGGTCGAGAGCACGTCCCGCCCCTGGTCGTCGGTGCCGAGCGGGTAGGCGGCGTCGCCCCCGTCCACCCACATCGGCGGCTTGAAGGCGTCGTTGAGGCTCAGCGTGGCGACGTCGAACGGGTCGTGCGGCGCGATCCAGGGCGCGGCGAGCGCGCCGGCGACGCAGACCAGCGTCAGCGCCGCCGCGGCGACCGTGATCGGCGACCTGCGGAAGCTGTACGCGAGGTCGTGATCCCAGATGCGGGCCAGCGCGCTACGCACGATTGCCTTCGGCGTCTGGATCCCCGCCTGCGCGGGGATGACGGCGGGCTCTCATCGATTTCCTCGCCGCCGTCACCTCAGCGGCAGCGACTCCTCGACCAGCGCGGCCAGGTAGCCCGCGCCCAAGGGGATCACCTCGTCGTTGAAGTCGTAGTTCGGGTTGTGCAGGAAGCAGCCGCTCTGCATGCCGCCCTGGCCGAGGAAGACGTAAGCGCCCGGGCGCGCCTGCAGCATGTAGGAGAAATCCTCGCCGCCCATGGTCGGCTCGTGCTCGGTGAGCACGTTGTCCTTGCCGAACACGCGCTCGCCGACGCGGGCCGCGAACTGCGCCTCGCGCTCGCTGTTGATGGTCGCGGGATAGCCGCGCTTGTACTCGACCTCGCCGCTGCAGCCCAGGGCCTGCGCCACGCCCGCCACGATCTCCTTGACGCGCGCTTCGGCGAGGTCGCGGGTCTCGGGCCGGAAGCTGCGCACCGTGCCCACCAGCTTGACGAAGTCCGGGATCACGTTGAAGACGCCGGTCTGGCTCGTTTCCATCGAGCACACTGAGACCACGACCGCGTCGAGGGGGTTGACGTTGCGGCTGGCGACCGTCTGCAGCGCGGCGATGAGGTGCGCGCTGGCGACCACCGGGTCGATGGCGAGGTGCGGCATCGCACCGTGTCCGCCGCGGCCGCGCACGGTGACCTGGATCTCGTCGGTCGCGGCCATGACCGGCCCGGGGCGCACCGCGATCTGCCCGGGCGGCAGTCCGGGCCAGTTGTGCACGGCGTAGATCTCGTTCGCTGGAAAGCGCTCGAACAGGCCCTCCTCGACCATCACCTGGCCGCCGCCGCCGCCTTCCTCCGCGGGCTGGAAGATGAGGTAAGCGGTGCCGTCGAAACGGCGGGTCTCGGCGAGGTAGCGCGCCGCGCCGAGCAGCATCGTGGTGTGGCCGTCGTGGCCGCAGGCGTGCATGCGCCCGGGGTGGGTGGACCGGTAGGGGCGGTCCGCGGTCTCGTGCATCGGCAGGCAGTCCATGTCGGCGCGCAGCCCGATGGCGCGGCCGCTCGAGCTCTTCTGCCCGCGCACCACGCCGACGACGCCGGTCTTGGCGAGCCCGCGGTGCACCTCGATCCCCCAGGAGGCGAGCCGCTCGGCGATGACCTCGGAGGTGCGGTTCTCCTGGAACGCGAGCTCGGGGTGGGCGTGGATGTCGCGCCGGATCGCGCGCAGCTCGGCGTGGTACCCGCGGATGTGCTCGACGGATGCGGTCATGGGTCTCCTCGGTCCGGTGCGCGCCTAGTGCGCCGCGATGGCGCGGTCGATCCTCAGGCGCGGATCGACGGCGTAGTAGAGCAGGTCGACGATCAGGTTGATGATGACAAAGAAGAGCGCGATCAGGCACAGGTACGCGGCCATCACCGGCACATCGGCGAAGGTCACCGCCTGGATGAAGAGCAGCCCCATGCCCGGCCACTGGAACACGGTCTCGGTGATGATGGCGAAGGCGATGATCGCGCCGAGCTGCAGGCCGGTGATCGTGATGACGGGCACCAGCGTGTTCTTGAGCGCGTGGCCGAAGTGCACCGCGCGGTCGGTGAGGCCGCGCGCGCGGGCGAACTTGATGTAGTCGGTGCGCAGCACCTCGAGCATCTCCGAGCGCACCAGGCGCTGGATCAGCGTCATCTGGAAAAGCCCCAGCGTGATCGCGGGCATCACCAGCGACTTGAGGCCCGAGGCCGTGAGCAGGCCGGTGGACCACCAGCCGATCTGCAGCGTGTCGCCGCGGCCGAACGAGGGCATCCAGCCGAGCAGCACGGCGAAGACGAGGATCAGCAGGATGCCGATGAGGAAGGTCGGCAGCGACACGCCGATCAGCGAGACCGCCAACATGGCGTGCGCGAGCCAGGAGTTGCGGCGCAGCGCCGTATAGACGCCCATGGCGATGCCGAACACGAGCGCGAGCAGCGCCGCGGCAACCGAGAGCTCGAGCGTCGCCGGCAGCCGCTCGAGGATCAGCGTCGAGACCGGCCGCACCTGGCGCAGGCTCAGGCCGAACTCGCCCTGCACGGCGCGGCCGAGAAAATTGAAGTACTGGACGTAGAACGGCTGGTCGAGGCCGAGCATCTGCGACATCCGCGTCCGGTCCTCGGGCGTGGCGTCCTGCCCGAGCATGAAGGCGACCGGATCGCCGACGAAGCGGAACAGCGCGAAGGCGATCAGCCCGACCGCGAGCATGACGAGGACCGCCTGGGCGAGGCGACGCAGGATGAATGCCAGCATGATTCTGCGAGAATGGTACCGCATGTCGTTCGCCGCGAAGCTCATCGCCTGGCAGCGCCGGCACGGCCGCCGCGGGCTGCCCTGGCAGGCGACGCGCGACGCCTACCGCATCTGGCTCGCGGAGATCATGCTGCAGCAGACGCGCGTCGAGGCGGTGATCCCCTACTACGAGCGCTTCCTCGAGCGCTTTCCCGACGTGCGCTCGCTCGCGCGCGCTTCGCAGGACGAGGTGCTGCGGCTCTGGAGCGGCCTGGGCTACTACGCGCGCGCACGCAACCTGCACGCCGCGGCGCAGCTCGTCGTGCGCGAGCGCGGCGGGCGCTTCCCGGACGCGCCGCGCGAGCTCGCCGCGCTGCCCGGCGTCGGCCGCTCGAGCGCGGCCGCGATTGCCGCGTTCGCCTACCGACGGCGCGCGGCGATCCTCGACGGCAACGCGCGGCGCGTGCTGGCGCGCTGCTTCGGCGCGCAGGGCGAGCGGCGCCTGTGGCGGCTCGCCGAGCGGCTCCTGCCGGCGCGCGCCATCCGCACCTACACGCAGGCGCTGATGGACCTCGGCGCCACGCTCTGTAGCCGTGCCGATCCGCAATGCGCGCGCTGTCCGGTCGCCGCGCAATGCGTCGCACGGCGCGAAGGCCGCATCGCCGAGCTGCCCGCGCCGCGACGGCGCAGGGCGCTTGCCGTAAAGCGCGTCAAGTGGCTCGTGCTTCTATACCGAGGCAGCGTGCTGCTCGAGCGCCGCCCGCCGACGGGCGTATGGGGCGGGCTGTGGACGTTTCCGGAACTGTCCGGCGGCAGCGCGCGCGAGTACTGCCGGCGCGCGCTGGGATGCGAGGTGAGGAGGACGCGCGCGCTCGCCCCGGTCGAACACGGCTTCACGCATTTTCGCCTGCGCGCAGTGCCGTCGCTGTGCGAGGTGCGTGCGCTCGCGCCGGGCGTGCAGGCGCCCGGCCGCATGTGGCTGGACGTCGCCGACGCCGTGCACGCCGCGGTGCCGGCGCCGGTGCGCAGCCTCCTGCTAGCGCTGCTGCGAAATTAGGGCGTGCACTTTCTCGAGCCGCTCGAGCCCGCTGCCGGTCTCGAGCAGCCTCTGCTTCTCGGCGAGCGGCAGCGGCAGGATCTCGACGAGGCGCGCGCTCACCCAGGCGCTCGAATCGAGCCGCGGCGGCTGCTCGAACAGCCGCGCGCCGTGCTCCTCGGCGATGCGCTCGAGGATCCGGCGGCAGGTCGCGAACCGCTGCGGCACGGGCGCGTCCGCCTCCTCGGGCAGCTCCTCGATCGAGGCGTGCGCCAGGCCGTCGGCCTGGACGCGCCGCTCGAGGATGCGGAAGCGCCGCTCGCCGCGCGCGACCACCTGGAGCAGGCCGAGCTGCTGCATGTCCCACTGCACGATGCGCGCGATGCAGCCGACTTCCTCCGGCGTCGCGGGCGCGCCGACCTCGGTCCCCTCGCGGATGAGGCAGACGCCGAACGGGGTGCCGTCGCGCAGGCAGTCCTTGGCCATGCCGAGGTAGCGCTGCTCGAAGATCCGCAGCGGCAGCAGGCCGCCGGGAAACAGGACGGTATTCAGCGGAAAGAGCGGGATCTCGCAGCCGGTCATCACGCCGGGTCCCGCGCGGCGTCGAGGCCGCGATGGCGCACCAGCACCGGCCACTCGCCGCCGAAGGCCCGCGCCAGGCGCTCGGCGAGATAGACCGAGCGGTGCCGGCCGCCGGTGCAGCCGATCGCGACCGCGAGGTAGCTGCGGTGGTCGCGCGCCGCCTCCGGCAGCCAGCGCCGGAGAAACGCGTGCAGATCCTCGTAGAAGCGCTGCACGGACTGGTCGCGCTCGAGGAACTCGATCACCGCGGCATCGCGCCCGGTGAGCACGCGCAGCGCCGCCTCGTAGTGCGGGTTGGGAAGCAGCCGCGCGTCCACCACCCAGTCCGCGTCCAGCGGAATGCCGTCGCGGAAGGCGAAGGACTCGAACAGCAAGGTCAGCCGCCCGGCGCCGACGCCGAGCAGCTCCTTGATCCAGCCGCGCAGCACGCGCGGCTGCAGGCCGCTCGTGTCGATGCGGTGGCCGAGCTCGGCGACGTCCGCGAGAAGCAGCCGCTCGCGCTCGATCGCCTCGCCGAGCGTCAGCCCGGACCCGGACAGCGGGTGGCGCCGGCGCGTCTCGGAGAAGCGCCGCTGGAGCGTGGGCGCATCCGCCTCGAGGAACAGGATCCTGCATTCGACGCCGCGCGCGCGCAGCGCCTCGAGCTGCTGCGGCAGCGAGGCGAGCGCGGCGCTGCGCGCATCCACGCTCAGCGCGACCCGGTCGTGTCCCGCCTCGCCGAGAAAGTCCGCCACCTCGTGCAGCAGGGTCGCGGGGAGATTGTCCACGCAGTAGTAGCCGCCGTCCTCGAGCACGTCGAGGGCGATGCTCTTGCCGGAGCCCGACAGCCCGCTCACCAGGACGAGCTGCATCACGCGCAGGGTGGGCGCTCGCGCCCACCGTCAACGGCGGGCATGAATGCCCACCCTACCCGCCGCTGTCCATCGCGCGCCTCTGGCGGGCGATGAACTCGGCCGCCGAATCGATGCCGCGCAACTGCAGGATGTAGCTGCGCACCGCAGCTTCGACGAGGACCGCGAGGTTGCGGCCGGCGACCACCGGGATCACGACCTTGCGCACCGTGACGCCGAGGATCTCTTCCGCCAGCTCCGAGAGCGGCAGGCGCTCGATGCCGTCGCGCGTCCCGGCGCGCGACGGCTTCTCGAGGTGCGCGACCAGCTTGAGCTTCATCTTCGGCCGCAACGCGGTCTCGCCGTAGATGGCGCGGATGTTGATGAGGCCCAGGCCGCGCACCTCGATGAAGTCCTTGAGCATGGGCGGGCAGCGGCCTTCGAGGGTGGTGGGCGCGATGCGCGAGATCTCCACGACGTCGTCGGCGACGAGGCCGTGGCCGCGGCTGATCAGCTCCAGGCCGAGCTCGCTCTTGCCCATGCCCGATTCGCCGGTGATCAGCACTCCCACGCCGAGCACGTCCATCAGCACCCCGTGCCGCTCGACCCGGTCGGCGAGCTTCTTGGCGAGGTAGCGCGACAGCTTCTCGATCACGCGTGCAGCGGCGACCGGAGTGGTGAACACCGGGGTGTGCGCGCGCCCCGCCGCCTCGAGCAGCTCCGGCGGCGGCTGCACGCCGTCGGCGAACACCAGCGCGCTCGGGTTGGCGCCGATCAGCCGCGCCGCGTAGTCGGCGCGCTTGGCGGCGTCGTAGTTGGCCGCCAGCTCCGCCTCGTAGGCGCCGATGACCTGGACGCTGTTGGGGTGGGTGAGGTTGAGGTGGCCGATCAGCGCCGCGGCCGCGGCCGACTCGCCGCGCACCGCGCTGCCGCTTTCGCGGCCGGCGACCCAGGCCAGCGAGAGCGCGTCGCGGTTGTCCTCATGCAGCTGCGCGACGTTGACCTGCGACATCGGGCTGCCAGACGGCGATGAGCTGGTGGAGCGCGGCCGCATCGGCCGCGCCGGCCATCGCCTCGCGCAGGACGCGGTCGGAGAACATCTGCGCCAGCTCGGAAAGGATCTCGAGGTGCTTCTCGGTCGCCTGCTCCGGCACGAGCAGCACGAACACGAGGCTGACGGGCTTCGCGTCGGGCGAATCGAACGGCACCGGCTGCGCGAGCCGCACGAAGCAGGCGAGGGCGTCCTTGAGCCCCTTGATGCGGCCGTGCGGGATCGCCACGCCCTGGCCGAGCCCGGTAGAGCCGAGGCGCTCGCGCGCGAACAGGCTGTCGAACACCGGTCCGCGGGCAATGCCGTGGTTGTTCTCGAACAGCAGCCCGATCTGCTCGAACAGCCGCTTCTTGCTCGACGCCGGGAGGTCGAGCAGCACGTTGGCCGGGGGGAGGAGCTTGGCGACCAGGCTCATCGGAGGGCGCGGATTATAGCCGATGGCCGGCGCGGAGCCCGCGCGCGGCGAGGTGAAATTCTGTCGGGGGCCCTCAGGAGGCAGCCTTGCGGTGCTTGATCGGGTCGTGCGGCTTCCGGTAGCGCTTGCCCTTGTACTTCAGCACCTGGCGGTCGAGCTTGTCCATGAGGAGGTCGATCGCCGCGTACAGGTCCTGCTCCTCGCAGGCGCAGTGGATCTCCTTGCCGCGCACGTGCAGCGTCACCTCGGCCTTCTGCGCGAGCTTGTTCACCGACAGGATCACGTGGGCGTCGATCACGTGGTCGAAATGGCGCGTGATGCGCGCGAGCTTCGCGCTCACGTAGCGGCGCAGGGCGGGGGTGATGACGAACTGGTGGCCGCTGACGCTCAGGTTCATCGTGCACTCCTCCGGGGACGGGATTGGGGATTCTCACAGGCTCTTTCTCTGGCTGACCGGCGGAATCTGCAGGGATTCCCGGTATTTCGCGATGGTGCGCCGCGCGACGACGATGCCCTGCTCGCCCAGGATCTGCGAGATACGGGCGTCCGACAGCGGCGCGCGCGCGTCCTCGGCCGCCACCAGCTGCTTGATGAGCGCGCGGATCGCGGTCGAGGAGGCCGCGCCGCCGGTGTCGGTGGCGACATGGCTGCCGAAGAAATACTTGAGCTCGAAGGTGCCGCGCGGGGTCGCCATGTACTTCTGCGTGGTGACGCGCGACACGGTGCTCTCGTGCACGCCGAGCGCATCGGCGATTTCGCGCAGCACCATCGGCCGCATCGCGACTTCGCCGTGATCGAGGAAGCTGCGCTGCCGGTCCACGATCGCCTGCGAGACGCGCAGGATGGTGTCGAAGCGCTGCTGCACGTTCTTGATCAGCCAGCGCGCCTCCTGCAGCTGCGCGGCGAGCGCGCTGTTGCCGCCGTTCCTGCGGCGCGAGGCGAGCTCCGCGTACAGCCGGTTGACGCGCAGCCGCGGCATCGCCTCAGGGTTGAGGCTTGCGCGCCAGGCGTTGCGCACCTTGCGCACGATCACGTCGGGGATCACGTAGCGCGCCTCGAGGCGCGCGAAGGCGGCCCCAGGCCGCGGATTGAGCGCGCGGATCAGCTGCTGCGCCGCGCGCAGCTGCTCCTCGTTCGCGCCGGTGACCGCCTTGAGGCGCGCGTAGTCGCGGTCGGCGAGCAGCTCCAGGTGGCGCTCGGCGATGACCAGGGCGAGCGCGCCGGCCGGGTCGCCCTTGCGCTGCGCGCGCAGCTGCAGGGCGAGGCACTCGCCCGGCGAGCGCGCGCCGACACCCGCCGGCTCCAGGTACTGCAGGTGCTTGAGCGCGATCGAGAGCTCCTCGACGCCGACGCCGGCGTCGGTGGGAAGCAGCGCGGCAATCTCGTCGAGCGGCTGCGTCAGGTAGCCGTCGTCGTCGAGCGCGTCGATCAGCAGCGCGACCAGCGCCCGGTCGCGCTCGCCGACGCTCAGGAGCGCGAGCTGGCCGTTCAGGTGGTCGCGCAGCGTCGGCGTATCGGGCGCGGCATGGGTGCGGTCGCCCTCGTCGTCGTCGTCGCTGCCGCGCCAGGGCGTGGCGTAGTCGGGGGCGAGGCCGCCGTCGGGCTCGCGAGCCTCGTCCGGCGCCGGCGCGCCGGGCGTGCCGCCGCGCGGCGGCGCAGCGGGCTCCGCCTCGCCCTCCTCGCGCTCGAGCATCGGGTTCTCCATCAGCAGGCGCTCGATCTCCTGGTCGAGCTCCACGGTGGAGAGCTGCAGCAGGCGGATGGACTGTTGCAGCTGCGGCGTCAGCGTCAGGTGCTGCGAAAGCCGGAACTGCAGGGTCGCCTTCATGGATGGGATTTGGCGCGAGGGCGCCGCCTACATGCGGAAATGCTCGCCGAGAAAAACCCGGCGCACGCTTTCATTATAGACGATCTCGTCGGGCCGGCCGAAGGCGAGCACCGCGCCTTCGTGGATGATGTAGGCGCGGTCGCAGATGCCGAGGGTCTCGCGCACGTTGTGGTCGGTGATCAGCACGCCGATGCCGCGCTCCTTGAGCAGGCGGATGACGCGCTGGATGTCGAGCACCGCGATCGGGTCGACGCCGGCGAAGGGTTCATCCAGCAGGATGAACGCCGGCCGGGTGCCGAGCGCGCGCGCGATCTCGAGGCGTCGGCGCTCGCCGCCGGAGAGCGCGATCGCAGTGTGCTTGCGCAGGTGCGCGATGCCGAGGTCGGCGAGCAGCTCCGCCAGGCGCGGCTCGATCGCGCCCGGAGCGACGCCCTGCAGCTCGAGCACCGCCTGGATGTTCTCCTCGACCGTGAGCTTGCGGAACACCGAGTTTTCCTGCGGCAGGTAGGAGATGCCGAGCCGCGCGCGGCGATGGATCGGCAGGTAGGTGAGATCGCGGCCGTCGAGGCGGATGCCGCCGGCGTCGGCGGGGATCAGGCCCACGATCATGTAGAAGCAGGTGGTCTTGCCGGCGCCGTTGGGCCCCAGCAGCCCCACGACCTCGCCGCTCGCCACCTCGAGCGTGACGTCCTGCACCACAGCGCGCGAGCTGTAGCGCTTGCGCAGGCTCTCCGCGCGCAGCAGGCTCATCGCGCGCCGGGGGTCGCGGCCGGCGCGGCAGGCTTGTCCGCTTCGGGCTTGGTCTTGGGCTGGATCACGGCGCGCACGCGGCCCTCGGGCGAGGTGGGCGGCGCGCCCTTGGCGGCGCTCACGGAGAAGAACTCGGAGCGCTGGTCGAGGAAGATGTACTCTCCGCGCACTTCGTCCTGGTCGCGCACGACGCGCGCCCGGTCGAACAGCTCGATCGTCTCCTTGCGGTCGTCGATCTCGACGCGCAGCGCCTCGCCCTCGGTCCAGACGCCCTCCTTGTCGCCCTTGGGGTCGGCCCTCTGGCGGAAGCGCACCGGCTTGCCCGTGGCGGTGGCGAGCTGGAAGCCCTCCGCGTCCTGGCGCACCACGATGCGGTCGGCGCGCACCCAGATCGTCCCCTTGGTGAGCACGACGTTGCCCTCGAAGATACTCAGGCGGCGCGCATCGTCCGAGCTCATGCGGTTCGCCTCGATATGGGTGGGCTTGTCCTTGTCCGTCTTCTCGGCGAGCGCCGCGAGCGCGCACGGCCCGAGCGCGAGCGACGCGGCCAGGGCGCGCAGCGCGGTGGCGGGTCGGCTCATGGCTTCTTCGGGTCGAAACGGCCGCGCACCCGCTCGCGCAGGAACAGCTGCCGCGAATCGTTGTGGTACTCCATGCCGCGGCCGGAAAGGACGCGATCCTGCTCGGTGATCTCGACCTCGCGGTCGGTGCGCACCAGCGAGCGCGAGCGCACCACGTGCAGGAAGCTGGTCCTCATGCGCGATTCCGAATGCTCCGCCCCCTTTTCGCGCACCAGCAGCACGTTGCCGTAGAGGAAGACTTCCTCGCCGTCCTGCGACAGCGCGCCGCGCTCCGCGGTCACGGTCATGCGTGGCTCGTTCGGCTTGGTCTGCACCACGCGCGGCGCGACCAGCTCGGTCGAGTCGTCGTCCGGGTAATGTATCATTTTCGCCGCGGCGAGCGTAGATTCCGTCGCGCCCTGCGCGTCGAACCGGATCAGGGACATGTTCTCGACGATGTAGTCGGGATCGTGGCGCCGCAGCGCCGGGTGCACGCCTTCTTCTTCGCGCACCGCCTGCTCGAGCCAGAAGGTGAGCAGCGCGAGCGCGAGCATCAGGAGCAGCGGGAACAGGCGCGTGGTGGAGAGCCTCACGCCAGGTACTCCGCCAGCGCGCCGTCGAGCGTGCCTTGCGCGCGCATCAGGTACTCGCACACCTCGCGCGCGGCGCCGGCCCCGGCCGGCGCGTCCGGCACGTAGTGCGCGTACCCCAGCACCAGCGGGTGCGCGCTGCGCGGCGCGCAGGCGAAGCCGCAGCGCCGCAGCAGCGGCAGATCGAGGAGCTCGTCGCCCATGAAGCCGGTAGCGGCGACGGCGACCCCGAGCCGCGCGGCGAGCGCCCCGGCCGCGGCACGCTTGTCGGCCGCGCCCTGCAGCACATGGCCGATGCCGAGCTCTGCGGCGCGCTGCGCCACCGCGGGCGATTCGCGGCCGCTCAGCACGCCGACCGTGACCCCGGTGCGCGCGAGCATGCGGATGCCGTGGCCGTCGAGCGCGCCGAACACCTTCAGCGTCTCGCCGGACGGGCCGTACCACAGCCGCCCGTCGGTCAGCACGCCGTCGACGTCGAACAGCATCAGGCGCACGCGCCGGGCGCGGTCGGGCGCGTCTGGAGCGGCGGCGGGCATCTCGGAGGGTCTGAGGCGGAGGGCGCCGTCGCGCCGCCGCGGCCTTGTTCCTAGATCACCTTGGCGCGGAACAGGTCGTGCGTGTTGAGCACGCCCACCAGCGCGCCCTGCGCGTCCACGACGAGGAGCTGGTTGACCTTGTTGCGCTCCATGATCTGGACCGCCTCCACGGCGAGCGCGTCGGGGCGGATGGTGCGCGGGCGGGTGGTCATGACCTCGGTGATGCGCGTGGCGCCGAAATCGACGCCGCGCTGCAGGGTGCGGCGCAGGTCGCCGTCGGTGAAGATGCCGAGCACGCCGCCCGCGGCATCGAGCACGGCGGTCATGCCCATGCGGCCGCGCGTCATCTCCAGCACTGCTGCGCGCAGCGTGGCGGTGTCCGGCACCCTCGGCACGCTCTCGCCGCGCCGCATGACGTCGCTGACGTGGACCAGCGCGTGTCGCGGCAGCACCCCGCGCGGGTGGCTGCGCGCGAAATCGTCCGCCGAGAAGCCGCGCGCGTCGAGCAGCGCCATCGCCAGCGCGTCGCCCAGCGCGAGCGCCGCCGTGGTGCTCGCGGTAGGCGCGAGATTGTGCGGGCAGGCTTCCTGCGCAACGCTCGCGTCCAGGTGCACGTCGGCCTCGCACGCGAGCGCCGAGCCCGCGTCGCCGCTCACCGCGACGAGCTTGGCGCCGCGGCGCTTGACCAGCGGCACGATCGCGAGCAGCTCGTCCGTCTTGCCCGAGTAGGAAATCGCCACGAACACGTCGCCGTCCTGGATCATGCCCAGGTCGCCATGGCTCGCCTCCGCGGGATGCACGAAATAGGCCGGCGTGCCGGTGCTGGCGAGGGTAGAGGCGATCTTGCGCGCGACGTGGCCGGACTTGCCGATGCCGCTGACGATGACGCGGCCCTTGCAGGCGAGGATCAGCGCGACCGCGGCGAGGAAGCGCTCGTCGAGGCGCGCGATGAGCGCGCGCACCGCGTCGGCCTCGATCTCCAGCACGCGGCGCGCGAGCTCGAGCGCGTGCAGCGATCCCTGCGGCGCGTTCATTGGTCGGGCGAGCGCGCTGCGCTTATCATAGGCCGGGAGTATAGCTCAGGGGTTTCGGTCCCTTTCGATGCAAGAAGCGGGCGCAGCTCTGCAGCCGGTGCTGGTCCTGCTCGCGAGCGCGGTGCTCTCCGTGGTCGCGTGCCGCAGCCTCGCGCTGCCGCCGATCATCGGCTACCTCGTGGTCGGACTCGCGCTCGGGCCGCACGCGCTCGGCCTCGTTCCCGACACCGCGCAGACGCGCCATCTCGCCGAGTTCGGCGTCGTGTTCCTGATGTTCTCGATCGGGCTGGAATTCAGCCTGCCGAAGCTGCGCGTCATGCGGCGCGAGGTGTTCGGCCTCGGCCTGTCGCAGGTCGCGGCGACCCTCCTCGCCTGCGTGGCGCTGGCGCTGGCGCTCGGCCGCGACCCCGGCGCCGACTGGCGCGCCGGGCTCGCGCTCGGCGGCGCGGTAGCGATGTCCTCGACCGCGGTGGTGCTGCGCATGATCGCCGAGCGGCTCGAGCTCGACACCGCGCACGGGCGCGCCATCACCGGGGTGCTGCTGTTCCAGGATCTCGCCGTGGTGCCGCTGCTGATCCTGGTGCCCGCGCTCGGCCGCCCGGCGGGCGAGATCGGCGCCGCGATCGCGCTGGCGCTCGTCAACGCCGCCGTCGTGCTCGCGGCGCTGATCCTCGCCGGGCCGCGCGTGATGCGCGCCTGGTTCACGGTGGTGGCGCGGCGCCGCTCGACCGAGCTGTTCGTGCTCAACGTCCTGTTCATCACGCTCGGCCTCGCCTTCGTCACCGGGCTCGCCGGGCTGTCGCTCGCGCTGGGCGCGTTCCTCGCCGGGATGCTGATCTCGGAGACCGAGTACCGCTACCAGGTCGAGGAGGAGATCAAGCCGTTCCGCGACGTGCTGCTGGGACTGTTCTACGTCACCGTCGGCATGATGCTCGACCTGCGGCTGGTGCTGGAGCAGTTCTGGCTGGTGCTGGCGCTGCTCGTGGCGCTGATGGCGTTCAAGTTCGCGCTCATCGCGGCTCTCGCGCGCGCCTTCGGTGCCGCGCCGGGCGCGGCGCTGCGCACCGCGCTCGCCCTGGCGCAGGGCGGCGAGTTCGGCTTCGTGCTGCTCGCGCAGGCGGCGAGCGCGGCGCTCGCGCCCGAGGAGGTGCTGCAGGCGCTGCTCGCGGCCATGATCCTGTCGATGATCGCGACGCCGTTCCTCATCGGGGCGAGCGACCGCATCGTGCTGCGCTTCTCCAGCTCGGAGTGGATGCTGCGCTCGCTCGAGGTGCACCGCGTCGCGGTGCAGTCGCTCGAGACCGAGCGCCACGTGATCGTGCTCGGCTACGGCCGCAACGGCCAGCACCTCGCGCGCCTGCTCGACGCCGAAGGGGTGCGCTACGTCGCGCTCGACCTCGACCCCGAGCGCGTGCGCGAGGCGGCGCTCGCCGGCGATACCGTGGTGTTCGCAGACTGCAGCCGGCGCGAGGCGCTGGTCGCGGCCGGGCTGATGCGCGCCGCCGCGGTCGTGATCACCTTCGCCGACTCGAGCGCCGCGGTGCGTGTGCTCGCCCACATCCAGGCGCTCAACCCCGCGGTGCCGGTGATCGTGCGCGCGCGCGAGGAGGCCGACATCACCAAGCTCTCGGCGGCTGGCGCCTCCGAAGTCGTGCCCGAAGCGCTCGAGTCGGGGCTCATGCTCGCCTCGCACACCCTGGTCTGGGTGGGCGTGCCGCTCAACCGCGTGGTGCGGCGACTGCGCGCCGTGCGCGACGCCCAGTACGGGCTGCTGCGCGGCCTGTTCCACGGCGCGAGCGACGAGCCCGAGGCGGTCGAGGAAGCGCAGCCGCGGCTGCGCGCGGTCACTCTCTCGGGCAACGCGCACGCCGTGGGCAAGCCGCTCGCCGGGCTCGGGCTGGAGGAGATCGGCGTGCAGGTGAAGGCGGTGCGGCGCCCGGGGAGCGCGCGGCGCCTCGCGCCGCAGGAGGTCGGCGCACTCGAGCAGGGCGACGTCGTGATCCTGCTCGGCGTGCCCGAGCTGCTCGCCGCGGCCGAGATCCGGCTGCTGCAGGGCTGAAAAAGAAAGGGCCGGCGGCCGCCGGCCCTTCCGCGAACCGCGCGGGCGCGCTTAGAGCGCGCGGCAGAGGCTGTACACGTTGGTGCCGGTCTCGGCGTAGTTCGCGGCGTCGGCCGCGGCGTTGATCGCCGGGTTGGGGCCGCCGGTATGCAGCTGGCCGCGCACGGTGCCGGTGCGCACGTCGCCATCGTCCATCTGCGTGTCCACGGCGATCGCGATCTTGTCCGCCAGGTTGGCCGAGCACATGAGGAGGCTCACGAAGCCGCCGAGCACCGCGGCGGTGGCGCCCGCGTTGGCGCCGTTGCCGGTCTGCACGCCGATCAGCCCGGTGACGGCGTTGAACGGCTGCTGCGTACCGGTGCCGGCGACAAAGCCCGCCAGGCGCAGGTGCGACCACCAGTTGCGAGATTCGTCGGTCGCGGTGGCGGAGTTGTAGGTCCCTTCGACCACGCCGTTGCCGGCCACCTGCGGCGCGGTCGAGCCCGGCGCACCCGCCCAGCGGCCCGCGCCCGGATCGTCGCCCGGGATCGTGCGGTAGCGGTCGGCGTAGCCATGGTAGGCGGCCGAGATCCCCGAGAAGTCGGCGATGATGTTCTTGATCTTCGCCTGCGTGATCATTTCCTGACCTTTCAGGATCCCGCCCAGCAGCAGGCCGATGATCACGAGCACGATCGCGATCTCGACCAGGGTGAAACCTTTCTGCAGCGTTTTCATCGTGTTAATCCTCACTTGTCGAACAAGGTGATAAGCGTACTGCAACTGCCGTGCCACCGCAAAAAAGCGGGCAAAGTGCCTCAAAAGGAAAGCAAAACCATGGCCGGCCGTCGGAAAGCTGACAACTCTGACGAAGCGTCAACTCTTCTTCCTACCCCGCTCGCGGGCGATGCGCTGCTCCAGCTCCTGGAGCCGCCCCTCGAGGAAACGCCGCTCGACCGGGTCGCGGATGCGGCCCGTGGCGAGCAGTCCGCCCAGCATGACTTTGGCCGCCTCGAGCTCCTCCATGTCCTCGAGGATGAAGATCTCCATCTGCTTCGCCCAGAGTGGCACCGACTCGTCGGTGGTGTGCCGCGCGATCGCCGCGGCGTAGCGCCGCGCGAGCCGCAGGTCGTTCAGCCGGTGCTTGGCGAGCAGCGCGGCGTGCGCGAGCGGCGCCCAGCGCCCGTTCGGGTCCTTCAGGTACTCGGCGTGCAGGAACTCGAGCATGCGCCGGGCCCGGGCCGGGTCCTCGACCTCGGCGTAGACACGCGCGGCGGCGAAGAGCGCATAGCCGCTGCGCGGGTCGGTCTCGAGGATCGCGCGCAGCCACGCGATGAGCCGCGCATAGTCGAGCTGCCGGTACGCGATGGTGTTGTCGCCGCGCGAGTCGAACGCCTGCAGCCAGAGCATCGCCAGCCGCGCCACGGCGGCGCGCTCGCCGAAGCTCGCCGCGCCGAGCACCTGCGCCGCGGGGGCGGGCGGCAAGTCCGAGGCGGCCGACGCCGGCGCGCCGCGCGCGGCCTGCCAGGCAAGCTGCGCCGCGAGGCTCACCGCCAGCAGGCCGAGGATCCACGATGGCACCGACGCGACAGGACGTTCTGCAGAGCTCACAGGTTCCGGCGCGAGAAGTCGAACAGCCCCGCGGCCGTGAGCAGCGCGAGGTAGAGCACGATGCCGGCGAGCGCGCCGGCGAGCTCTGCCGCCGGCGGCGCTCCGTAGAGCAGCCATTCGGTGCGCGTCACCGCGTCCAGCCGCGGCAGGACCAGCGCGATCGCCTCCACCGACCAGCGCGCCGCAGCGCCAAGAACCGAATCACCCGCGGCGAGCGGCCCGCCCGCGATCGCCTGGATCGCCGCGATGGCGCGCGCAAGCAGGTACAAGCCGAGCGTGGCGGCGATCGCGGCGACCATCTGCGCGAGCACCACCGAGAAAAAGAGCGCGGCCGCGGCGACCAGCGCCGCCTCGGCCGCCAGCGAGAGCCACCACGCGGCGAGGTCCGCCGGGCGCGCCCAGGCGGCGAGCGGCAGCGCGAACGCGGTCGCGAGCAGCGCGCCGGCCGCGGCGAATCCGGCGAGCTTCCCCAGGTACCAGGCCGGGCGCGAGATCGGCAGGGCGAGCGCGAGCTCGAGCCCCTTGTCGTTCTCTTCCCGCACGATGCTCGCGACGACGTGCGCGGCGACGAGGAAGGCGGCGCTCGCGCGCAGGAACGCGGCCGCCACGGCGGCCTGCAGCTGGGCGCCCTCGGTGATCGCGACCTGCGCGAGGAAGCCGGCGAGCGCGAGCGCGGCGGCGATGCAGGCAGCTCCGAGCCAGGGCAGGCCGCCGCGCACGGCCTCGAGGAGCGCGTAGCGGGCGACGATCGCGGCGGAACCCATCTTCGGCATCGCGGGGTGCGCTAGCATATCCGACATGCAAATGCCGGGCCCGACCGCTCCCGCGTTCTCGCGGCTGGCGCATGCGACCTGGAGCCTGAGCCAGCGACACTGGCGCTTCGTGGTAGTGGCGATGCTCGCGCTGCTGCACGTCGCGGCGCTGCGCGGCACCGCGGACGGCTGGGCGCGCGCGCTGCTGCTCGCGCACCTCGGGCTGCTGCTGCTCTGGCAGCCGTTGCTGCGCGGCGAGCAGAAGGTGAGCGCGGCGCAAGCGGCGTTCATCGCGCTCGGCGCCGCCGCGGTCACTTTCTGGCTCAGCTGGTGGCTGCTCGCCTTCTGGGTCGTGGTGCTCGCCGGGATGGTGGGCGGCAAGGTGTTCGAGCACCACGCGCGCTGGCAGCGCCGCGCGTACCTCGTGATGCTGGTGTACCTGCTGGTGCTGCTCGCGGCCGTGATCCTGCCGGAGATCGCGCCGGGCCGCGGGCTCGAGCCGGAAATCCGCCAGGCGGTCGAATACGGGCTGCCGGCGCCGCTGGTCGTGCTCGCGCTCATGCCGACCGAGCCCGAGCGCGCCGAGGCGCCGCAGGTGATCGACTTCTTCTACAGCATCTTCCTGATGCTGGTGCTCGGCATGGTGATCCTGGGCAGCTTCACCTTCATGACGCTGGGCCGCGTTTCCTACCTGCAGGCGCTCACCAACACCGTGTTCCTGATGGCGCTCGCGATCTTCGTCGCCGGCCTCGCCTGGAGCCCGCGCACGGGATTCGCCGGCCTCAATGTGTTCTTCTCGCGCTACCTGTTCTCGATCGGGCAGCCGATCGAGAAGTGGCTCTACTTCCTCGCCGAGCTGTCGCAGCTCGAGGCGCGCCCCGAGCGCTTTCTCGCCGAGGGCGTGGCCGGACTCGCGCGCCTGCCCTGGATCGCGGGCGCCGCCTGGCAGGCGGGCGAGCAGCGCGGCGAGGCGGGCGCGCGCACCGACCACCCGGTGGTGTACGAGAGCCGGGACCTGGAGCTCACCGTGTTCTCGCGCTACCGCACGAGCCCCGCTTTGCAGTGGCACCTGCACCTGCTCGGCCAGCTGCTCGGCGAGTTCTACGCCGCCAAGCTGCGCGAGCAGAAGCTGCGCCAGCAGAGCTACGTCCAGGCGGTGCACGAGACCGGCGCGCGGCTGACGCACGACGTGAAGAACCTGCTGCAGTCGCTCAAGGTGCTGTGGTCGGTGGCGGCGCAGGAGGACTCGCCGCAGCTCCAGGCGCTCATCCGGCGCCAGCTGCCGGCGATCTCGCAGCGCCTGCAGGACGCGCTCGAGAAGCTGCAGCGCCCGGGCGGCGAGCAGGCGCAGCGCGTGCCGCTGCGCGAATGGTGGGAAGCGCTCGCGCGCCAGTACCAGGGCCAGGGCGTCGAGCTCTCGGCGGCGAGCCTCGAGCACGAGATGCAGGTGCCGCGGACGCTGTTCGACAGCGTCGCGGACAACCTGCTGCAGAACGCGATCGCGAAGCGCGCGCACGGCGCCGCGGTCGCGATCCGCGTGACGCTGCGCTGCGGGTCCGGGGCGGAGCTGCGCGTCTGCGACAGCGGGCGCGCCGTGCCCGCGGAGCTCGCGCGCGACCTGCTGCGCGCCCCGGTGCGCTCGGCGAGCGGCCTCGGCATCGGCCTCTACCAGGCGGCGCGGCACGCCGAGGCGCACGGCTACGCGCTCGCGCTGGCGGCGAACCGCGACGGCGAGGTGTGCTTCGTGCTTGCGCCCGCCGCGGCGGCGGACGGCGCCGCTCAGGGCAGGACGCCGGCGGCGATCAGCCGCGAATAGAGCACGCCGACCGGCACCCAGACCATCACGTCGTCGTAGGAGCCGGTGGTGGTCTCGATCGTGCCCGGGAGGCGGCTGACGAACACCGCGCCGGCGGCGTTGTTGTTGACGTTCTCGGTCTCGTCCGCGCCGTAGCCCGGCACAACGCTGCCGTTCTTGCCGGTCGAGTACGCGACGAACGCCACGACCTCGGTCCCGGTGACCTGGTTGGTGGCTGCGCCGCAGGAGGGCGTGGCGCCTTCCGTGATCCCGGTCGAGCTCGCGCAGACGAGCAGGTTGTTCGGCCGGCAGCTGACGCCGTTCGCCCTCAGGTTCGCCATCGAGGTGAAATGCGGCAGCGTGGCGCCGCCGGTGCATCCGGTGATGCCGGTGGCGACGGCGTAGCGGATCCGGTTGCCCCAGACGTCGAGGCCGTAGCCCTGGGCGTCGCTCGGCTGAAAGCCGATGGTGCGCGCCGGCAGGAAGCCGCTGAAGTTGGTGGTGCAGGTGCCGCCGCCCGCGGGCGCTTCGTCGCCGGTCGTCCCCGCGCTCGCGGGGCAGGGCAGGCGGCGGTTGACGATGGCGAAGCCGAGCACCGCCTCGACCGCGGCATCGAGCCGCCTGCGCGTCTCGTCGAGGTTGCGCTGGTCGACCTGCGCCGACAGCGTCGCCATCGCGCCGCCGATCAGCAGCGCCACGATCGCGAAGACGACGGCGAGCTCGGTGAGCGTGAAGCCGCGCGCGCCGCGCCTCAGTTGCATAGCGTCACCGGGCCGCCGGTCTGCGGCGTGTGCTGGAACGGGCAGGCGGCGACGCGGTCGTTGAAGGGCGGGTAGGGAGGGGCCGCCGCGGCCGGGTTGGCGACGAAAAAACTGGCCCGGAACGAGCGGTCGTTCGGCGATGCGTTGTCCGCCTCCAGGTACTGCGTGATGTCGCCCGCGCCCGCCCCGCTGCGCGACTGGCCGGAGATCGGCCGCCCGGCGAGCACCAGCACGAATCGCTTGTCCCAGTAGTTGCCGCTGGACGCGGGCAGGCCGTGCACCTCGAGGCAGCCGGCGTCGCCCGGCGCGCCGCACGGCGTGGCCGAACTCGCCGTCGCGCTGGGCGCCACGGCGTAGTAGGTATGGCGCTGCCAGCGGTTGTTGAGGAACCACGCCAGCGAGGCATCGGCGAGCACCGCGGCGTTCGCCAGATGCGGGATGAGGACCTCGACCACCGTGGACAGCGGCGGCGGCGGCAGCGAAACGTCGAACTGGACGGTGCCGCCGCCGGTCACGCCCGACGCGGTGAGCGAGAAATTGGTGATGCTGCTGCCGGCGATGTTGGTGGTGATGTCCGGGGCGATGATCGGGCGGCGGAAGCTGCCCGCGACGTTGGCCGCGTCCGCGGTGATGCGCGCCGACAGCGGGCCGGTGTCGAGCACGCTCAGAAACGTGCACCGCATCTCGGTCGCGTCCGCGCTGCACGCCTGCAGCGTCATTCCCACCAGCAGCGCTGCGCTCGCGCTCGACCAGTTGGTGTCGCAGGCGGGCGTGGCGGCGACCGGCAGCAGCCCCTCGCGGATCGCCGCGCCGCCGCAATAGCCGTTCGCGGCCGGATCGCCGAAGGGAGAGGCGAGCGGCAGGTAGGCGCTGCTCCAGCTCCTGCCGCTCGCCGAGAGCTCGATCTCGTTCCAGCTGGCGATCGCCGGCGCAACCTGCCGCTGCAGGCGGTCGGCGACCGCGCCGGTGATCGCGTCCTGCCAGTCCGCCGCGGTAATCGAAACGACCCGATCGTTGGTCCAGGGCGAGGTGCCACGATTCTCGTAGCTGCCGCTCGCATTGCCGCATTCGAGGAAATTCGCCGGATTGAGCGGAGCGACGTAGCGATTGAGCACCTGCTGATTGACTTTGGGACAACCCGCGGGGGGCGCGGCCGGATCGGAGAGCGTGTTCAGCGCGCGTCCGGGCGCGATGATCAGCGCGACCACCATGGTGCCGTCGAACGGAAGCTGCGGCGGCGTGTCAAGGTTCAGCCACGGATTGGGCGGCGCGGCGTTGAGCGGAAAGCTCGTCGGATGGAAGTTCGGGCTGAGCACATACCACAGCGGCTCGCGGTCGCCGTCGCGCAGCTGCTCGACCCCGATGGTCCGCCATGGAAATCGACCGACGACCGCCGCCGTATTGCTGCACGCCGAGGCGACGAGGCCTTCGTTCGCGGTGCCGATCGAATTGGGCGATTCCGGGCACGGCATGCGGCCCGGGAACTCGAAGTTGGTCCGCGCCGCGTACTGCGCGATGTAGCCGAGCAGCGCGCGTTTCGCCTCCTGCAGTGCGCGTCCCGTCTCGATCTCGCGCTGCGCCACGCTCGGCGCCGCCTTGCCGAGCGCGCCGACGGTGAACCAGGCGACGCCCATCACCAGCACCGTGGCCACGATGATGAGCGCCGCGCCGCGCTGCTGGCGCCGCGACTGCAGCCGGAGCGGACTAGCGCGCCCCCGCATGCGGGCGCCGCACCCGAATTTCGCCCTCGCCGATCAGGTCGCGCACCTCGCCGCTGCCGCGGTCGAGCTTCTCGCCGATCTTCAGGTCGAAGGCGCGCGGGCTCTCGCCGACCGTCACCGAGAACCGGGTCGGGTCGCCTGGCGCGGGCCTGAGGCGCAGGCCCTCTGGCTGCGTGCCCTCGGGCGTCGGCTCGCCGTTCACCCACACGGTCGAGCGGCCGGCCGAGCGCCGCACGACGCCGTCCACGCGCGTGGTCGGCGACTCGACCGTGACCACCGCGGGCTTGTCGGGGATGCGGGCCTTGCGCCGTGCATCGAGCGCGGCGCGCTGCTCGGGCGTGAAGAAGAGCCGCCCGAGCTCCTGCGCGCCGGCGGGCACCGCGGCGCCGAGCAGCATGGTCAGGCAAGCCGCGAGCAGGGTCCGCTTCATGCTTTGGCCGCCCGGTCGAGGATCGTGATCAGGTCGATCGCGCAGTTGGCGCGCAGCCGCGGCACGAGCGCAACGCCGGTCGCGGCCTGCCCGGTGCGCGCGATCGTGCAGCGCTGCACCGAGTAGTAGGCATTGCCCGAGGCGCGCAAGTCGGCGAGAAAGCCGAGCAGGTCGCCTTCGTGCAGCAACGCGAGGTCCACCTTCATCTGGCTCGAGTAGAAGTCCACCCCCGCGGGCTTGCCGGGGAGCGACGCGAGCAGCCGCTGGCGCTCGACCTGGTAGCGCAGGTCGAGCAGCTCGCGGCTCGAGCGGATGCGCGCCATCGCGTCCACCCACTCCAGGCGGCGCTCCTCGCCGATGATGTGCAGGTCCTTGAGGCGCCGGTAGACCTCGATCTTCTCGCTTACCGCGCGCCTCTCCTCCTCGATGCGCGACAGCCGGTCGCGCGCCTGCACGCGCTCGGCGCGCGCCATGGCGAGCACCTGGCTGTCCCGACGCAGCACGTCCTGGACGTACCAGATGAGCCCGGCGCCGAGCGCGATCAGCACGAGCGCCACGCCGAGCGACGGCAGGAGCTTGCGGATCTCTTCGCCGCTGAGGTTCATTTGAGGCGTCGCCCGAGGACGATCGAGAAGCGCGGCGCTTCGCCCCGGTCCGCGGTCTCGCCGATGTCGCCGGAGAGCGTCGCGTCGGGCGTGGTGTCGAACGGCAGCTGGGTGCGCAGGATCTGGTACGAGCGGTCGGCGCTCAACGCGGCAGCGAAGCGCTGCACCTGCTCGGTGATCGCGCGGTAGTCCGAGCGCTGCGTCGCCTGCACGCGGCCGGAGACGTCGACGATCTGCGAGAGCTCTCCGGCCGGCGCCGCCCCGGGCGCCCCGGGCGCCGGCGCGGCGGGCACGGCAGGCGCGGCCGCGGGCTTCGCGCCGCGCACGTCGATCGCCCGTTCCACGCTCCAGTTGATCGCGTCGAGCTCGATCTGCGGGAACTGCTCCAGCACGCGCGAGACATGCATGAGGGCGCCCTCGGGCGATGCGGTGCGCGCGGCAATGTTGCTGAACTCGGTCACCGTCGCCTTGAGGTTGTCGCTCGAAGTCTGCGTCACGGGGAAAGCCGCCGTGATGCGCTCGTACTGCTGCGCGGCTTCCATCGCCTCGCTGCGTGCCTCCGCCGTCTCCTTGCGCACGTCCCTGACGCCGACCCCGAGGAAGCCGAACCAGGTCACGAGCGCATACAGCAGGCAGGCCGCGAGGCCTGCGGCTCCGGCCGCGACCAGCCCACGCTGCAGCTGCCAGATGCGGAAGCTGCGCCGGTCCTCGACGCGCGCGAACTGCTCGCGCGGCGGCCGGCGCACCGCGAGCTGCAGGTAGAGTTGCTCGCCGCCCGCGTCCGGCGCGAGGCGCCCGATGCCGAGCTTGCGCGCCGCCTCCGCGAGATCGAGCGTGTGGAATGCGAGCCGCGCATCCGAAACCAGGCCCTGCTCGAAAGCGGCGCGCTGCCCGGGCGGCGCGATGACCAGCACCTGGACCGGCGGGCCTTCCCGCGGCAGCGCGCGCAGGGTGGACAGGTACTGCGCGAGGCGCAAGGTTTCGGCGCGCACGAACGCCGCGAGCCCTGCCGCGGCCATCTCGGCGGCGCGCTCCAGGCGTGCGAAGCGCAGCCTGCCGTCCTCGACGTAGCACTGGCGCAGGCCGGCGGCGTTCGCCGTCACCACGAAGCAGCGCCCGCTGCGCGCCCCGAGCCGCGCGGCGAGCGCCGGGGCGAGCAGCGGCACCGAGTAGACCCCGGAGAGCCGGCAGCCGGACTCGGCGAGCGCGTCGAGCCAGGGCGCGAACTGCTGTGTGTTGGTGAACGAGGCGAGCAGCAGCCGCTCGGTGCGCCGCTCCTCCGCCGCGGTGCCCAGGGTGAGCGCCGCGGCGAGACGCGTGTCGCGGTAGCGCTGCGCCAGGCGCCGCTCGATCACCGCCTGGCGGTCGCCGCCGCGCAGGTACGGGATCTGGTCCTCGTGGAAGTCCTCGCCCGCGAGGTCGGCGAGCACGTAGGCGAGCGCGCCCCTGCGGCGCGCGAGGTGGGCGCGGAAGTCGGCCAGCCCCTGCTCGTCGGCGGCGAAGCTCGCCTCGTGCGCGAGGCCGCCGCCCGACCAGAGGTAGAGCGTGTGCTCGCCGGCGGTGAAGTAGAGGACGATCTTGGCCGACATCGCTCTCAAGAAACAGAACTGGCAACGCTGGTTTTCATTGGCGTGCTCAGAATTTCATCTTCGAGATCGTGTCGTAGACCGGCCCGAGCACCGAGAGCATCACCCATCCCAGGATCAGGCCGAGCACCAGCGTCATCGCGGGCTCGATCATCGCCTGGACCTTGCCGATCGACTCCCGCACCTCGCGGTTGTAGAAGTAGCTCACGTTGAGCAGCGCCGTGTCGAGCGCGCCGGTGTTCTCGCCGATGCGCAGCATGCGGATGACGAGCGGCGGGAACAGGCCCAGGTCCTGGAAGGCGAGCGTCATGTTCTTGCCCTCGGCGATCTGCTGCCCGGCGGTGTGCAGCGCGTTCTCCAGGGGTTTGTTGCCGACGATCTCCTCCGAGGAGCGGATCGCGTCGAGCACCGTGATCCCGGAGGAATACATCATGGCGAAACTCGAGGCGAAGCGCGACAGGATGATCTTGCGCAGGATCGGCCCGATCACCGGGAACGCGAGCCTGTAGTGGTCGAGCGCGTACTCGACCCCGGGGTTCGCCTTGGCGGCCGCCTTGAGGCCGTACCAAGCGACGAACGGCGCGGCGAGGATCGCCCACCAGTAGGAAACGAAGAAATTGGAGACGTGGATCAGGATCACGGTCTGCAGCGGGATCTCCTGGCCCATGTTGCGGATGAAGCCGGTCATCTGCGGCACCAGGTAGACCATGAGGAAGAAGGTCACCAGGATCACGATGCCGCCGACGAAGGCCGGGTACATCAGGAGCTTCTTGGTTTGCGCCGCGAGCTCGTCCTCCCACTTGAGCGTCTCGGTGAGGCTCTTCAGCACCTCGGAGAGCCTCCCGGTCTGCTCGCCCGCGCGCACCAGGCTCACGAACACCTTGCTGAAGACCTCGGGGTACTCGGCGAGCGACTGCGACAGGTTCTTGCCGCCCTCGATGCTCTCGATCAGCCCGGACACCACCTCGCGGAAGCGCAGGCTCTCGACGCTGTCGCGCAGGTCCACCAGCCCCTCGACCACCGGCACCCCGGCGCTCGCCAGCTGCTCGAGGTGAAAGCAGAAGTTGATCAGGTCCTGGCGCTTGACTCCGGTGCCGCCGATCAAGCGGCTCTTCTGGCTGCTCGGCGCCCCGGTGACGAGGTCGAGCCCCATGCGCGTGAGACGCTGCTCGAGGTCGAAAAGGTTGACCGCCTCGACCCGCCCGAGCACCGCCTTGCCCTGCGTATCGATCGCCTTGTAGGTGAACAGCGGCATAGATGGGGTCTCCCCTTATGCCATGCGGTCGGTGAGATCCACCACGCGCATCAGCTCTTCGAGGCTGGTGGTGCCGGCGCGCACCAGGCGCACGCCGTCCTCGGCGAGCGTCTTGAAGCCCCTGGTGCGCGCCGCGGTGAGGATCTCGCGCGCGGTGGCGCGCCGCGCGACCAGCTCGTCGATGGCGCCGTCCATCTTGAGGATCTCGAGGATCGACTGGCGTCCGCGGTAGCCCTGGTAGTCGCACTGCTCGCAGCCGACGCCGTGGAACAGCGCCGCCGGTTCGGCGGGCGTGATGCCGAGCAGGCGCCGCTCCTTCACGTCCGGGTCGTAGGACTGGCGGCAGGTGCGGCACAGCTTCCGCACCAGGCGCTGCGCGATGACGCCGATGATGTTGCCCGCCATGATGTCCGGGACGATGCCGATGTCGAGCAGCCGCGGGATCGCGCCGGCGGCGGAGTTCGTGTGCAGCGTGGAATACACCTGGTGGCCGGTCATCGCGGCGCGGAACGCCATCTCGGCGGTGTCGGCGTCGCGGATCTCGCCCACCAGGATCGCGTCCGGGTCCTGGCGCATCATGGCGCGGATGCCGCTGGCGAAGTCGAGCTTGGCGGCTTCCGCGACCGAGGTCTGGCGGATCAGCGTCATCGGGTACTCGACCGGGTCCTCCAGCGTCATGATGTTGATGCCGTCGGAGTTGATGTGGTTCAGGATCGAGTAGAGCGTGGTGGTCTTGCCGCTGCCGGTCGGGCCCGTCACCAGGATGATGCCCTCGGGCCGCGCGATCATGCGCTTGAGGAGTTCGAGCTGCGACTCCTCCAGCCCGAGCTTGTCGAGCGGCACGATGCCCTTCTGCCGGTCGAGGATGCGCAGCACTACGTTCTCGCCGTGCGTGGTCGGCAGGCTCGCGACGCGGAAGTCGATCACGCGCCCCGACATGGTCGCGGAGATCCTGCCGTCCTGCGGCGCGCGCGTCTCGGCGATGTTCATTTTCGCCATGACCTTGAGGCGCACCGCCATCGCCGGCCAGTAGGTCTTGTGCAGCGACCGGATCTGGCGCAGCACGCCGTCGATGCGGTAGCGGATGCGCAGGAAGTTCTGCTCGGGCTCGAAGTGGATGTCGGAGGCGGCGCGCTCGACCGCGTCGGCGAGCAGGGCGGAGATCAGCCGCACCACCGGCTGCGAGTACTCGTCGCCCTCCGAGATCGAGGTGTAGTCGACCTCGCCGGTCTCGATCTCGCGCAGGATGCCGTCGATCGAGAACTCGTGGCCGTAGTAGTGCTCGATGGCGCGCTCGATCTCGGAGTCGCCGGCGAGCCGCATCTCGACCTCGTAGTCGCCCTTCAGGTGCGCGCGCAGCTGGTCCACGGCGACGATGTTGTTGGTGTCGGCGAGCGCCACCAGGAACTTCTTCGCCTGGCGATCGAGCGCGATCGGGAACATGCGGTAGCGGCGCGCCAGCTCGCGCGGCAGCATCTTGAGCGCGGCCGGGTCGACGATGATGTGCGCGAGGTCCACCGATTGCAGGCCGAGCTTCTCGGAGAGCGCGTCGCGCAGCGTCGCCTCGGACACGAATCCGAGCTGCACCAGGAGCTTGCCGACCGGCAGGTGCGACTTCATCTGCTCGAGCAGCGCGATGCGCAGCTGGTCCTCGGTAAGGATCCCCTGGTCGATCAGGATCTGGCCGATGTGGCGCTTGGCCTGCGGGTTGGTGGGCGAATTCACCGAGCGTTGCATTTTACCGGGCGCGCCGCGCCGCGGCGCTGCAAAAGAGTGTCAGCGCGAAAGCTGCTGCGCGCGCTCGCGCGCGGCCTCGGCGGGGAAGCCCGGCGCGCGCTTCTCGGCGAGCGCGAGCGCGCGCCGGTAGTACTCGAGGGCCAGCTTCGGTTGGTGCAGCTGGTCGAGCGCGACCGCGAGGTTGAACGCGAAATCCGGGTTGTCGGGATCGGCCGCGTGCGCCTTGAAGTACGCGGCTTGCGCCTCGGCCCAGCGCGCCTCGCGCGCGTACTGGTTGCCGAGCGCGAAATGCAGCACGCCCGAATCGGGATCGGTCGCGAGCAGCGTCTTGACGCGGCTCTCGGCCTGCACCGGATCGAGCTGCGAGCCGCGCAGCGCGAGCATCCCCGCCTGCCCGTGCGGATCGCGCGGGTCGGCCTGCAGCAGCCGCTCGTAGTAGCCCTCGGCGGCCTCGTAGCGCTGCGCGCGCATCTCGAGCGCCGCCATGCCGAGCAGCGCGTCGCGGTTGGCGGGCTCATCGCGCAGCGCCTGCTGGTATTCGTTGCGCGCGGCGGCGAGGTCGCCGGCCTGGTAGGCGGCATAGCCGGCGTTGACGCGCGGGTGCACCTGCGGCGCTGCGCGGCTGACGGTCACGGTGCGCTCGGGCGCGGCGGCGGGCTTCGGCGCGCGCGCCGCCGGCTTGGCGGCGGCCGGCTTTGCCGCCGGCGCTGCTGCGGCCGCAGGCGCGGTCGTCGGCGGAGGCTTCGGCGCCTCGGCGGCGGGCGCGGGCGCGCGCTCCGCCGGAGCCGGGATCGCCGGCGCAGGCGCCGTCGCCGCAGGCGCGCCGGGCAAGCCGGGGATCGCCGGCTGCGCCGGGGTGGCCGCGACGGCCGCGGGCGCCGCAGGCTTCGCCTCGGCAACCGCGACCGCTTTCTCGCCGGCGGGCCGCAGCGGATTGGCGTTGACGAGCGCCGGCGCGGGCCGCAGCTGGACATAGAAGTAGCCTGCCGTGCCGACCGCGAACACGCCGAGCAGGCCCATCGCGATGTAGAAAGGCAGGCGCGGATTGGGCTCCTTGAACTTTGCCTCGAACACGTTGCGCGCGGCGGCGCGCTCCGGGGCGCGGGCGTCGGCGGCGCTCGCGGCGCGCGCCGGCTCGCGCCGCGGCGCGGGCTTCGGCTCGGCGGCCGGCGCCGGCTGCTCCTCGAGCGCGAGCTCGGACGCGGGCTTGGGCGCCGCGCCGGGCTGCAGGTCCTCGCTCAGGATCTCCATCGGCTGCGAGATGTCCGGCAGCTCGTCGCGCGTGCGCACGTGCGCTCCAGCCTCGCCGCCTTCCAGCTGGAGCTCGGCGGCCTGGTCGCCCCTTGCGCCGCGCTGAGCTTCCTCCTTTGCCTTCTCCGCCTTCTTGAGCGCCTCGAGCAGCAGGCTCATGCCGTTACCCCGGCGGCTCGCGGCTCGGATTCGGCTTGCGGAAGAAGTCCTCGCCCGGGAGCAGCTCGCGGAAGCGGCGGTAGTCGCCTTCGACGCTCGGATCGCGCACCACCGTGGCGCGCAGGAAGATGACGAGCTCGGTCTTCAGGTTGGCGTCGCGCCGCTGCGTGGTGAGAGGGCCGAGGATCGGCACATCACGCACGCCCGGGATGGTGTCCTCGGTAGTGGAAACGGAATCCTGCATCAGCCCGCCGAGCACGGCGATCTGCCCGCTCTGGATGCGCAGGATCGAATCGAGCTCGCGCGTCTCGAACACGGGGATCAGGTTCGGCGTGGTGACGAGCGCGGGATTGGGATCGGTGGCAAACGCGACGCGGCGCCGGATGGTCGGGCGCACGTTCAGCACCACGGTCTCGGCGTCGCTGATCTGCGGCAGCACGCTCATCATCAAGCCCTCCGCCGCGACGTTGGGCGTGGTCGTGAAGGCCTGCTGGATGGTGAGGTTGCCGGAGCCGCCCGCGATCGTGAGCGGCGTGGTCGAGGGCGTGATGGTGAAGTACACGATGTCGCGCGTCACGCGCAGCAGCGCCGTCTGGTTGTTGAGCACGCTCACCTTCGGGCTCGAGAGCACCTTGACGTCGCCGAACGACTCGAGCAGGCGGATCGTCGCCTGGAAGCCGATCGAGGCGGTGGCGGCGTCGATCACGAAGGCGTTGGTGTCGATGCCGGCCGGCGTGCCGGCGATCGTGCCGCGCAGCGTGATGCCGCTCGCGCCGCGCCGCACGCGCGACCAGTCGATGCCGCGCTGGTACTGGTTGTTGAGCTGCACCTCGGCGATGGTCGCCTCGATCAGCACCTGGCGCTTGGTGCTGGCGAGCACCTGGTCGAGGAACTCCTGGATCTTCTCGTGCTGGCGCGAGGTCGCGCGCACGAACAGCACCCCGCTCTCGCGGTTGCCGATCACCGAGGCCTGCTCGATGAATTCGACCGGCTGCGCCGGCGGCGCTGCCGCAGCGCCGGGCGCGGCCGCCGGGGGCGCGCCGGGCGCCGCAGCGGGTGCCGCGGCGGGCGCACCGGGCGCGGCCGCGGCGGTCTTCGGGATGATCTTGTCGGTCTCGCGCAGGATGTCCTTCACGTTCTGCACCAGCGCGTCCCAGAGCTTGTTCTCGGAAACGACGTCCACCGTCGCCGTCGAGCCGGTTCCCTGTCCGGCGGTCGCGGCGGCGGCGCCCGTGGCGCCCGCGGCGAACTGCGACGAGGTGGTCGACTGCATCTTGACGTTGCGCGATGCGCTCACGTAGTCGACCTTGTAGGTGCGCAGGAACGGCGTATCGCGCAGCACGATCAAGTTGGGGCCCGAGAACTCGTAGCGCATGTCCACCTGCTTCGCGATCCGGTCGAGCAGCTGCTGCAGGGTCTGGTCGATGGCGTTCAGCGTCACGTTGCCGCTGATGCCGGGGTGGATGTCGATCTGCAGCTTCGCGTCGCGCGCGAGCGCGAACAGCAGGTCGCGCGCCGGGACGTTGTTCACCACCACGCTGTAGGTCTCCGGGCGCAGCGTCGGCTTGGGCGGCGGCAGCACCGGCGCCACCTGCACCGGGGCCGGAATCGCGCCCTCGGGCCGCGCCTCGTCGCTGCGGATATGCGCGGCAGCGGGCTTGATCGGGACCTGGGCGCAGCCGCCCAGCACGAGGACCGCGAGCGCCGCGATCGCGAGCGCCCTTACCGGGGTCCCAACGCCCGAGCCATCTCCCATTTACCTAGCATAACACGCTTCGCTCTTGAGGAAAGTGGCCTAAACGCCTGTCCCCATGACGTTTTCTTACGAGTGCGGCGCTCAGAGCGAGGTCCTGAGCTCGGCGAAACTGCGCGGCTCCAGACCGAACGCTCTCTGGTACTTCGGCGGAAGGCGCCGCGCGGCCTCGAGCGCGGCGGCGCGGTCGGCGAAGGCGCCGTAGACGACGTGGATGAGGTAGCGCCGGCCGGTGGCGATCGGGATCACGTACACCTGCTCGAGCGGTACGAGGTCCTGTGCCCGGATCAGGAAGCGCTCCATGCGCTCGGCGTTGGTGTTGTCGGTCATGAAAAGCTCGAGGCTGTAGCTGCCGTCGGGCTCCTCGAGGAGCTTGTCGCGCGTCGCGGCGAGCCGCGCCCGCAGCAGCCGGTTCGGGCCCGGCGGGTACCCGGCAAGGCGCCGCAGCTGCTCGCCCTCCAGCAACGGCCCGGCCGGCGGCGCGATCTCGGCGCGCGCCGCGGCGGCGGCCGCGTCGGGCTCGGCCCTGGCGATGGTCCCGGTAGCCGCGACGGAACCCGTGGGCGCGCTCGCCGCGGCGGGTTGCGCGGGTGGCGTCGCGGCAGCGACCGGGGTCACCGCAGCCGGGGACGCAGCCGCGACCGGCGTCACCGGGACCGGTGACACGGGCGCCACGCCAGGCGCGGGGGCAGGCTGCTCTGCCGGGGGCGAAGCGGGCGGCGCCGTGGCGGCGAGCGGGGTCGCGGGGGGGCTCGCGGCGCGCTCGGGCGCGTGCCCGAGGAAAAGCCACAGCAGCCCCGCGCCGAGGAGCGCGCCGCCGGCGAGGAGCGCCGCCGCGGACGCGGCGACGCGGCGCTGCGCGGGCCGGGCGAGCGGGCTCAGGTCGGAGTCGGCGACCGCCGCGCGCACGTGCGCCGGGGCGATCGCGTGCACGTTCTCGGTGAAGGCGGCGAGCAGCGACTTGTCGGCGAGTACGTTGACGCGCCGCGTCAGCCCGCTCGAGGCGCGCGCGATCGCCGCGACCGCGTCGGGCTCGAACACGTCGGGGCCGCGGTAGCCGGCGGCGCGCATGCGGAACGAGAGGTACTTCGACACCTCGTCGACGGTGAGCGGCCGCATGCGGAAGCTGTGCGTGATGCGGTCCTTGAGCTGGCGCATCGAGGGCTTGGCGAGCGATTCGTCCAGCTCGGGCTGGCCGAAGAGCACCATCTGCAGCAGCTTCGAGCGGCTGGTCTCGAGGTTCGAGAGCAGGCGGACCTGCTCGAGCGTCTCCTCGGGCATGGCGTGCGCCTCGTCGATCAGGATCACCACCCGCCTGCCGTCGGCGTGAACTTTGATGAGGTGCGCCTGGAGCTCGCGCAGCAGCAGCGTCGCGGGCTCGCCCGAGGGGGCGATGGAGAGCTCCTGCGCGATGGCGAGCAGGATCTCGGCGCGGGAATACGACGGGTTGGCGAGGAACACGGTCTCGACCTCGCGCGGCAGCCGCTCCATCAGCACCCGGCAAAGCATGGTCTTGCCGCTGCCGATCTCGCCGCTCACCTTGACGATGCCCTCGTCGTGCAGGATTGCGTACACCAGCGCCTCGAGCGTGGCGCCGCGGTCCGCGCCGTCGAAGAAGAAGTCCGGGTGCGGCGTGATGCGGAACGGCGCCTCCTTCAGCCCGAAATGCTCGAGATAGAGCGCCACCGTCTAGCCTTTCTTCTCCGCGGGAGATGCGGGCGAGCCGCCCTGAGGTTCCCCCGCCTCCGTCTGCATCCGGCTGTAGAGCGTGGTCCGGTTCACGCCGAGCAGCTTTGCCGCCTGGCTGACGTTGCCGCGCGTCAGGCGCAGCGCCGCCTCGATATAGCCGCGCTCGAGCGACTTCAGCATCTCGTCAAGCCGCACGCCGCGGCTCGCCTCGAGGTGCCGCAGCGCCCGCTCGAGGACCTCGCCCTCGCCCGGCGCCGCGCCCGCCGCCGCCTCCGGTTCGAGATCGAGCTCGGGCTCGAGCTCCGCGGCCGAGACGCGCTGCCCGGCATACTGCGTGGTGAGCCGGATCACGATGTTGCGCAGCTCGCGCACGTTGCCCGGGAAGTGGTAGCCGAGCCAGCGCCGCTCCGCCCCGGCGTCGAGCGTGAAGGGCTGCACGCCCGATTGCTCCGCGTAGTGGCGGCGGAAATGCTCCAGCAGCAGCAGCCGGTCGGCCTCCATCTCGCGCAGCGGCGGCACCGCGAGCGTGAACACCGAGAGGCGATGATAGAGGTCGGCGCGGAACGCGCCCTTTCTCACCTCGTGGCGCAGGTCGCGGTTGGTGGCGGCGATCACGCGCGCGCGCGACACGCGCGGCTGGGTCTCGCCGACGCGCTGGTACTCGCCGTTCTCGAGCACGCGCAGCAGCTTCGCCTGCATCTCGAGCGGCAGCTCGCCGATCTCGTCGAGAAACAGCGTTCCCTCGTGCGCGTCCTCGAAGTAGCCCGCCTTGTTGGCGGCGGCGCCCGTGAACGCGCCCTTGACGTAGCCGAACAGCGCCGCCTCGACCAGGGTGGGCGCGATCGCGGCGCAGTTGAGCGCGAAGTAGGCCTTGTCCGAGCGCGCCGAGCGGCGGTGCAGGCTCTGTGCCACCAGTTCCTTGCCGCTGCCCGACTCGCCCTCGATCAGCACCGGGAACGGCGAGTCGGCGAACTGCGCCAGCTGGCTCTTGAGCTTGAGCAGCGCCGGGCTCTGCCCGATCAGCTCCTCGCCGCGGCGGCCGCGCTCGGCCTCGCGCAGCGCGAGCGCGCGGGCGAGGATCCGCTTGAGCGCCAGCGGGTCGGCAGGCTTGGCGATGAACTCGGCGGCGCCCAGCGCCCGCGCGTGGCGCGCATGCGCGGCGTCGTTCTGGCCCGAGAGCACGAAGATGCGCATCTCCGGCGAGTGCGCGAGCAGGTCGGCGATCAGCTGGAAGCCCTGCTCGGGCAGGTGCGGCGTCGGCGGCAGCCCCAGGTCGACCAGCGCGAGCTGGGGCGCCTCGGGGAGGCGCCGCAGCAGCTCGACCGCCTGCGGCCGCGAGCCCGACACCAGCACCTCGAACTCGCCGCCGAGCGCGAACGAGAGCGTGTCCGTGATCAGCGCGTCGTCGTCGACGATCAGCAGCGCGGGCTTCGCGTCAGGCGCGGGCTGCAGGCCGGTCGCCATCGCGGATGCACCTCAGGTAGGCGCGCTCGAGCTGCGGCTCGGCGTAGCGCGCGCAGAGCTCCGCCGGCGCGCCGCGGAAGCGCACCTGGCCGCGCTCGAGCACCGTGATCGCCGCGCACAGCTCCTCGACGTCCGAGAGCACGTGCGAGGTGAAGAACAGCGCCTTGCCGTCGCGGCTCAGGCGCGCCAGCACCGCTTTCACCGCCACGCGCGCGGCCGGGTCGAGGCCGGTCATCGGCTCGTCGAGCACGTAGAGGTCGCGCGCGGCGAGGAAGCAGGCGGCAAGGCCCAGCTTCTGCGTCATGCCCTTGGAGAGCTGGCGCACCGGGTGCTCGAGCGCCTCTGGCTCGAGCTCCAGCTCGGCGAGCAGCGCCTCGGCGCCGGCGCGCTCGAAGCGCGCCCCGGCGAGCGCCAGCGTCATCTCGAGGAACTCGCGCCCGCGCAGGTAGTGCGGCGGCACGAAGCGCTCGGGCAGGTAGGAGACGCGCGCCCGCGCCTGCGCGCGCGCGCTCGGCTGGCCGAAGAGCTCGACGCCGCCCGCGTCCGGCGCGCAGAGGTCGAGCGCGCACTTGATGAACGTGGTCTTGCCGGCGCCGTTGGCGCCGACCAGGCCCGCGGCCGCCCCGGCCGCGACCTCGAGGTCGACGCCGTCGAGCGCGGCGCGGGCACCGTAGCGCTTGACGAGCCCTTGCGCGCGCAGCGCGGCGACGGCCACCGGCGCATCCATCCCTCCACTATATTTCAAACACGGTTTGCCCGGCGGGTCGAGTAAAATCGCGCTGCCGCCGCGCCGCCTCCCCGCCGTGACCCGCAGCAACATCGTCGAGATCGAGCACCTGTCCTTCGGCTACGACCCGGCGCGCCTGGTGCTCGAGGACGTGAGCCTCACGATCGAGCGCGGCAAGGTGGTCGCGATCATGGGCCAGTCGGGCTGCGGCAAGACCACTCTGCTTCGCATCATCGCCGGCTGGCTGAAAGCGGGCCGGGGCAAGACCCAGGTCCTCGGGCACTCGCTCGGCGAGCTCGACGCCGCAGCGATCTTCGCGCTGCGCCGGAAGATGGGCATGCAGTTCCAGTTCGGGGCCCTTTTCACCGACATGACGGCGTACGAGAACGTCGCCTTCCAGATGCGCGAGCATACCGACCTCCCCGAGGATCTCATCGGGGACCTCGTCATGATGAAGCTGGAGGCCGTCGGGCTGCGCGGGGCGGCGCACCTCATGCCCTCCGAGCTCTCCGGCGGCATGGCGCGGCGCGTGGCGCTGGCGCGCGCCATCGCGCTCGACCCGCAACTCATGCTCTACGACGAGCCCTTCACCGGTCTCGACCCGATCTCGCTCGGCGTGATCGCGCGCCTCATCCGGCGGCTCAACGACTCGCTCGGCCAGACCTCGATCATCGTCAGCCACGACGTCGAGGAATGCTTCGACATCGTGGACTACGTCTACATGATGTCGCCGGCGAAGATCGTGGCGCAGGGCACGCCGGCCGAGCTGCGCGGATCGGCGCACCGCTTCGTGCACCAGTTCGTGCACGGCGAGCCCGACGGCCCGATCCCGTTCCACTATCCTGCGCCGCGCTACGCGGCGGACCTCGGCGTGGGCGGGGCGCGTGGCTGAGCGCGTGCCGTTCGCCGGCCTGCGCCAGGGGCTCGGACGGCTGGGCGAGACGGTGACGGCGCGCATCTGGCGCCTGGGCTTCGCCGCGCGCTTCTTCGTCCACATGCTGCTGCACTCGGGCACCGCGTTCCGGCGTTTCCAGCTCACGATGCGCGAGATCTACTTCGCCGGCGTGCTCTCGCTCATCATCATCCTGGTGTCGGGGCTGTTCGTCGGCATGGTGCTCGGGCTGCAGGGCTACCACACGCTGCAGCGCTACGGCTCGTCGGAGGCGCTGGGGATCCTGGTCGCGCTCTCGCTGGTGCGCGAGCTTGGGCCGGTGGTCGCGGGGCTGCTGTTCGCGAGCCGCGCCGGCTCGGCGATCACCGCCGAGATCGGGCTCATGAAGGCGACCGAGCAGATCGCCGCCATGGAGATGATGGCGGTGGATCCGATCGCGCGCGTGGTCGCGCCGCGCTTCTGGGGCGGGGTGATCTCGATGCCGCTGCTCGCGGTGCTCTTTTCGGCGATGGGGATCTTCGGCGGCTACCTGGTCGGCGTGAAGCTGATCGGCGTCGACGAGGGCGCCTTCTGGTCGCAGATGCAGGCCGCGGTGGACGTGCGCGAGGACATCCTGAACGGCGTCATCAAGAGCTTCGTGTTCGGCATCGCAGTGACCTGGATCGCGGTGTTCGAAGGCTACGACGCGCCGCCCACCGCCGAGGGCGTCTCGGGCGCCACGACGCGCACCGTGGTGACCTCCTCGCTCGCGATCCTGGCGCTCGATTTCGTGCTCACCGCGCTCATGTTCACCGGAGGAAACTCGGGATGAAACGCTCCACCATCGACATCTGGGTCGGCGCTTTCGTCGCCGCCGGCTTCGGCGGCCTGTTGTTTCTCGCCCTCAAGGTCGGGAACCTCGCCGCCTTCTCCACCGCGGAGACATATCAGGTGCAGGCCAAGTTTGCTAACATTGGCGGCCTGAAGGTGCGGGCGCCGATCAAGAGCGCGGGCGTGGTCGTCGGGAGGGTGTCGGACATCCGCTTCGACAACGAGAGCTACGAGGCGCTGGTCGCCTTCGAGATCGAGGCCCGGTACAAGTTTCCGCGCGACACCGCCGCCAAGATCCTGACCTCGGGGCTGCTCGGCGAGCAGTACGTGGGCCTGGAGGCGGGCGGCGACGGCGTGATGCTGAAGAACGGCGACCGGCTGCGCCTGACGCAGTCGGCGGTGGTGCTGGAAAACCTGATCAGCCAGTTCCTGTTCAACAAGGCGGCTGAAGGCAGCAAGGAAGAAAAGGACAAGGTGCAGCAACAATGATGGCGCCGCGCGGGCGGAACTGGCTGGCCGGGGCGAGGAACCTCGCGCTCGCGGCCGCGCTCGCGGTGAGCGCGGGCTGCGCGACGACCGGGGCGGGCGATCCGCGCGATCCGATCGAGGGGTTCAACCGCGCCATGTACTCCTTCAACGACGCCTTCGACGAGGCGATCGGCAAGCCGGTCGCCGGGGCGTACAAGACGGTGCTGCCGGAGCCGGTGCGCGGCTGGATCCGCAACTTCTTCGCCAACATCGCGGACCTTTTCATCGGCTTCAACAACCTGATCCAGGGGAAGCCCTCCGACGCCGTGACGGACTGGGCGCGCTTCGCCTTCAACACCACGATCGGGCTGCTCGGGATCAACGACGTCGCGAGCGAGATGGGGCTGGAGAAGCACGACGAGGACTTCGGCCAGACCTTCGGCCGCTGGGGCGCAGGCGACGGCGCCTACATCGTGTGGCCGTTCCTCGGCTCGAGCTCGGTGCGCGACTCGTTCGGCCTGGTGTTCGACATCTGGCTCGACCCGGTGCGCCAGCACGAGCCCGGGGACGCGCGCAACTTCATGATGGTGCTGCGCGCCACGAGCCGGCGCGCCGACCTGCTCGACGCGAGCCGCATCCTCGAGGAGGCCGCGCTCGACAAGTACGTGTTCCAGCGCGACGCCTACCTGCAGCGGCGCAGGAGCCTCGTCTACGACGGCAACCCGCCGCGGGCGCAGCGCGGGACGCCGCGCGCCGGGGCGCCGCAGCCGGAGGCCGAGGCGGCGCGGCTGCTCGAGGAGCCCGCGCTCGAGGCCGCCCCGGCCCCGCGCGCCAGCAATGTCTACGAGCCGCGCATGCCCCGCAACTACGAGGCGGTGCTGGCCGCTTCCCGCGGATCCTAGGCAACCGGGCATGTCCCCGGCGTTCGCGCGATTCGCGACCCCAGCCGCGATGGCGCTCCTCGCGCTGGCCGGCGCCGCGCGCGCGCAGCAGATCACGCCGCCCGACGTGCTGGTGAAGAATGTCACGCTCGAGGTCGTGGACATCATCGTCAAGGACAAGGAGATCCAGGCCGGCGACCGCAAGAAGGTGATCGCGCTGATCGAGACCAAAGTCCTGCCGCACTTCAACTTCGACGCCATGACCGCGAGCGCGGTGGGCCGCAACTGGGAAAAGGCGAACGCCGAGCAGAAGGCGCGCCTCACCGAGGAGTTCAAGACGCTGCTGGTGCGCACCTACGCCAGCTCGCTCGCAGCCTACAGCGGGCAGAAGTTCGAGTTCCGGCCGCTGCGCGCCAAGGCGACTGACACCGACGTCACCGTCAACGTGCGCATCCTGCAGTCGGGCGCGCAGCCGGTGCAGATCGACTATGACATGGAGAAGCGGCCGACCGGCTGGAAGGTCTGGGACGTGCGCGTCGGCGGCATCAGCCTGGTCGCCAACTACCGCACCGAGTTCGACAACCAGGTGCGCGAGGTCGGCATCGAAGGCCTGCTCAAGACGCTGCATGCCAAGAACCGCGGCGCCGAGCGTGCCTCGCCGGTCGCCGGCTCGACCAAGAAATGATCCAGCGCGAAGGCGAGCGCATGCGGGTGAGCGGCCCGGTCACGCTGGCGACGGTGGCCGCGCTGCTGGAGGAGGGCCGCGCGCAGATCGCGGACGGCGCGCGCACCGTGGACCTGGGCGGAATCGAGGAGCTCGACTCCTCGGCGCTCGCCATGCTGCTCGCCTGGCTGCGCGAGGCGAAGCAGCGCGAGCGCGAGCTCGCGTTCGAGAACCTGCCCGAGGGACTGACGACGATCGCGCGCCTGTACGGCGTCGCCGAGCTGCTGGCCGCTGCTCCGAAGCATCACTGAGTGCCGCAAGCGCCCCTGGGGCAGGGTGGGCCAGCGGCCCACCCTGCCCCCGGCGCCCATGACGCCCGCGATCGAGGCCCGCAATGTCGAGAAGCGCTACGGCGCGCTCAGCGCGCTCGCCGGGGTGAGCCTCGCCATTCCCCAGGGCGAGTTCTTCGGCCTGCTCGGCCCCAACGGCGCCGGCAAGACCACTCTCATCAGCGTGGTCGCGGGCCTGGTGCGCCCGAGCGCGGGCGAAGTGCGCGTCATGGGCGCCGACGTGGTCGCGGACTACCGGCGCGCGCGCCGCCTGCTCGGCGTGGTGCCGCAGGAGCTGGTGTTCGATCCGTTCTTCACGGTGCGCGAGACCCTGCGCATCCAGTCGGGCTACTTCGGCCTGCGGCGCAACGACGCCTGGATCGAGGAGGTCATGCACCACCTCGACCTGACCGCCAAGGCCGACGCCAACATGCGCACGCTCTCGGGCGGCATGAAGCGGCGCGTGCTGGTCGCCCAGGCGCTGGTGCATAAGCCCCCGGTGATCGTGCTCGACGAGCCGACTGCGGGTGTCGACGTCGAGCTGCGCCAGGGGCTGTGGCAGTTCATCCGGCGCCTGAACCGCGACGGGCACACGATCGTGCTCACCACGCACTACCTCGAGGAGGCCGAGCAGCTGTGCGAGCGCATCGGCATGCTCAAGGCCGGGCGCATCGTCGCGCTCGACTCGACGCGCAACCTGCTGGAGAGCTTCGCCGGCCTGGTGCTGAGGCTGCACCTCGACCGCGACGCGCTGCCCGAGGGGCTGGGCGGCACCGTGGTCGCGCGCGACGGCGCGAGCTTCACGCTGCAGCTCGGCGACTACGGCGAGCTCGAGCGCGTGCTGCGCGGCCTGCGCGAGGCGGGCGTGGCGATCGTCGAGCTCGAGCTGGAGCCCGCCGACCTCGAGAGGGTGTTCCTGCGGGTGATGAAGGAAAAGCACTAGCATGAGCGGCTTCCCGACCCTGCTCTACAAGGAGCTGCTGCGCTTCTGGAAGGTGAGCTTCCAGACCATCGCCGCGCCGGTGCTCACCGCGCTGCTCTACCTCGTGGTGTTCGCCTACGCGCTCGAGGGCCGGGTGCGGGTGTTCGAGAACGTCGGCTACACCGAGTTCCTGGTGCCGGGGCTGGTGATGATGACGGTGCTGCAGAACGCGTTCGCCAACAGCGCCTCGAGCCTGATCCAGTCCAAGATCACCGGCAACATGGTGTTCATGCTGCTGCCGCCGATCTCGTACCTGGAGTTCTTCCTCGCCTACGTGCTCGCCGCCATCGTGCGCGGCCTGCTGGTCGGGGCCGCGGTGCTCGCGGTGACGGTGTGGTTCGTCGACCTCAGGATCGCCTCGCCGCTGTGGGTGCTGGGCTTCGCGGTGCTCGGCGCCGCGATCCTGGGGGCGCTGGGCGTGATCGCGGGCATCTGGGCCGACAAGATCGACCAGCTCGCGGCGTTCCAGAATTTCATAATTCTGCCCCTGACTTTCCTCTCGGGCGTGTTCTACTCGATCCGCTCGCTGCCCGCGGTGTGGCAGACGGGCTCGCAGCTGAACCCATTCTTCTACATGATCGACGGCTTTCGCTACGGCTTCTTCGGTGCCTCGGACATCCCGCCGCTCGCGAGCCTCGCGGTGGCCGGGATAAGCTGCGCGGTCCTGTGCGCTGCGGCGCTGCTGCTGCTGCGCTCGGGCTGGAAGCTGCGCACCTGAGAGCCATGATGAGCCCCGAAAGCATCCGGCAGGGGATCCTCGAGGGCCTGGCCTGCGAGCACGTCGAGGTGCGCGGCGACGGCCAGCACTTCGAGGCGCTGGTGGTGGCGCGCGCCTTCGAGGGCAGGAGCCGCGTGCAGCGCCACCAGCTCGTCTACCGCGCGCTCGGCGAGCGCATGCGCGAGGAGATCCACGCCCTGTCGATGCGCACGCTGACGCCCGGGGAGTGGAAAGCGGATGGATAAGCTGCGGATCACGGGCGGCCGCCCGCTCGAGGGCGAAGTGCGCGTCTCCGGGGCGAAGAACGCCGCGCTGCCGATCCTGTGCGCGGCGCTGCTCACGGCGCGGCCGCTGGCGCTCGCCAACGTGCCGCGCCTGATGGACGTGCGCACCATGGCGAAGCTGCTCGCGCAGATGGGAGTCGAGGTCGGCACACAGACCGACGGCGCGCTCGAGCTGCGCGCGGCGCAGGTGGCGCGGCCGGAGGCCCCCTACGAGCTGGTCAAGACCATGCGCGCCTCGGTGCTGGTGCTCGGACCGCTGCTCGCCCGCTGCGGCACGGCGCGGGTCTCGCTGCCCGGCGGCTGCGCCATCGGTGCCAGGCCCGTGGACCAGCATCTGAAGGGCCTCGAGGCGCTGGGGGCGGCGATCGCGGTCGAGCACGGCACCATCCACGCGCGCGCGAAGCGGCTGCGCGGCGCGCGCATCGTCATGGACCTCGTCACGGTGACGGGCACCGAGAACCTGATGATGGCCGCCGCGCTCGCCGAGGGCACCACGGTCCTGGAGAACGCGGCGCGCGAGCCCGAGGTCGAGGATCTCGCGCGCTGCCTGAACGCGATGGGCGCGCGCGTCGCCGGCGCCGGGACCGGCACGATCACGATCGAAGGCGTGGCTGCGCTCGCCGGCGCTGCGCACCGCGTCATGCCGGACCGCATCGAGACCGGTACCTTCCTCGCCGCAGCAGCGGCGACGCGCGGTCGCGTGCGGCTCGCCGGCGCTGCGCCCGCGACGCTCGGCGCGACGCTCGACAAGCTGCGCGAGGCGGGCGCGCGGGTCGAGGTCGCGGCGGACGCGATCGCGCTCGAGATGCCGGCCCGGCCGCAGGCCGTGAGCCTGCGCACCGCGCCCTATCCCGGCTTCGCCACCGACATGCAGGCGCAGTTCATGGCGCTCGACGCGATCGCGAGCGGCGCCGCGACGATCACCGAGACGATCTTCGAGAACCGCTTCATGCACGCGCTGGAGCTGCAGCGCCTCGGCGCCGAGATCGCCCTGTACGGCAACAGCGCGACCGTGACCGGGGTCGAGCGGCTGCAGGGCGCGAGGGTGATGGCGACGGACCTGCGCGCCTCCGCGAGCCTCGTCATCGCGGGGCTGGTCGCGCAGGGCGAGACGGTCGTCGATCGCATCTATCACCTCGACCGCGGCTACGAGTCGCTCGAGACGCGGCTCGCCGCGCTGGGCGCCAGGATCCAGCGGGTAAACTGAGGCGCATGACCACGATCGGCATCGCGATCTCCAAGGGGCGGGTGCTCGAGGAATCCGCGCCGCTGCTCGCGCGCGTCGGCCTGCGTCCGAAGGAGGATCCCGAGCGCTCGCGCAAGCTCGTCGTCGCCACCGCGCGCCGCGGCGTGCGCCTGATCGTGGTGCGCCCGGCCGACGTGCCGACCTACGTGCAGCACGGCGCGGCCGAGATCGGCATCGCGGGCCAGGACGTGCTCGCCGAGCACGGCGGCGCGGGCCTGTACCAGCCCCTCGACCTGGGGGTCGCGGCCTGCCGCATGATGGTCGCGGTGCGGCGCGGCTTCGACTACCGCGCCGCGGTGCGCCAGCGCGCGCGGCTGCGCGTCGCGACCAAGTACGTGCAGGCGACACGCGAGCACTTCTCCGCCAAGGGCGTGCACGTAGACCTGATCCGGCTCTACGGCTCGATGGAGCTGGCGCCGCTCGTCGGGCTCGCCGACGCGATCGTGGACCTCGTCGCCACCGGCCGTACGCTGCGCGCCAACGGCCTGGTCGCGGTGGAGGAGCTGATGCCGGTGTCGGCGCGGCTCATCGTCAACCAGGCGGCGCTCAAGACGCGGCGCGCCGAGCTCGTGCCCCTGATCGAAGCGTTCGCGAAGGCGGCACGCCTATGAAGTTGCGGCGCCTGTCGAGCCGCGATCCGCGCTTCGCGGCGCGCCTCGCGGCGCTGACCCGCAACCAGGCGGCCGCGGACGCGGCGCTCGAGCGCCGCGTGCGCGCGATCCTCGCCGACGTGCGGCGCCGCGGCGATGCGGCGGTGCTTGCCTGGGCGCGTCGGTTCGACGGCGTCCGGGCGAAGCGCCTCGCGCAGCTGGAGATTCCCGCGCGGGACCTGCGCTGCGCACCCGAGCGGGTGGCCGCGGGCGATGCGCGTACGCTGCGCGCCGCCGCGGCCCGCATCCGCCGCTTCCATGAGCGGCAACGCCTGCGTTCCTGGAGCTACGCCGAGCGCGACGGCACTCGGCTTGGGCAGCGCGTCGGACCCATCGCGCGCGTGGGACTCTATGTGCCGGGAGGCAAGGCGGCCTATCCCTCGACGGTCCTGATGAACGCGATCCCGGCCAAGGTGGCCGGCGTCCCCGAGCTCATCATGGTGAGCCCCAAGCCGGGACCGCTCGTGCTTGCAGCGGCCGCCATCTCCGGAGTGGACCGCGTCATCGCGATCGGGGGCGCGCAGGCAATCGCCGCGCTCGCCTACGGCACCCGCTCGATTCCGCGCGTCGACAAGATCGTCGGTCCGGGCAACGCCTGGGTCGCCGCCGCCAAGCGCGCGGTGTTCGGCGAAGTCGGCATCGACATGATCGCCGGGCCCTCGGAGATCCTGGTGATCGCCGACGCCAGCGCGCCGGCCGATTGGGTGGCGCTGGACCTCTTCTCCCAGGCCGAGCACGACGAGCAGGCGCAGGCGATCCTGCTCTCGCCCTCGACGCCCTTTCTCGACGCGGTCGAGCGCGCGATCGAGCGGCTCCTGCCCGCCATGCCGAGGCGAGGAATCATCGAGGCATCGCTCCGGCGCCGCGGTGCGCTGATCCGCACGCGCAGCCTCGCCGAAGCCTGCGAGATCGCCGATCGCATCGCGCCGGAGCACCTCGAGCTCGCGGTGGCACGGCCGCGCCCGCTGCTTTCCCGGCTGCGCCACGCGGGCGCCGTGTTCCTCGGCGGCTGGAGCTCGGAGGCGATCGGCGACTACTGCGCGGGGCCGAACCACGTGCTGCCGACCGGCGGCACGGCGCGCTTCTCCTCGCCGCTCGGCGTCTACGATTTCCAGAAGCGCTCCAGCGTGATCGAGATCTCGCGGCGCGGGGCGCGCTCGCTCGGCCGGCTCGCGTCGCGGCTGGCGCGGGGCGAGGGCTTCATCGCGCACGCCCGCGCGGCCGAGCTGCGGCTATGAGCGCCGCCTCGAGGGTGATCCGGCCGGAGATCCAGGCGATGCACGCCTATCCCGTGGCCGACGCCACCGGCATGGTCAAGCTCGACGTGATGGAGAGCCCCTATGGCCTGCCGCCCGAGCTCGCCGCCGAAGTCGGGCGCATCGTGGCGGGGCTGTCGCTCAACCGCTACCCGGTGCCGACCGCGCACCGGCTGCGCGCGCTGATCCGCGAGGTGATGCAGGTCCCCGCGGGCTGCGACGTGCTGCTCGGCAACGGCTCGGACGAGTGCATCCAGTACATCACGGCGGCGGTCGCGCGCGAAGGCGCGGTGGTGATGGCGCCTACGCCCTCGTTCGCCATGTTCTCGATCTACCCCTTGTTCTACCGCGTGCGGTTCGTCGCGGTGCCGCTGCGCGCGGACTTCACGCTCGACGCCGAGGCCTTCCTCGCGGCGATGGCGCGTGAGCGGCCGGCGCTCGTCTGGGTCGCTTTCCCGAACAATCCCACCGGCAACGCCTTCCCGGCCGCCGACATCGAGCGCATCCTGCGCGCGGCGCCCGGGCTGGTGGTGATCGACGAGGCCTACCAGCCCTTCGCCGGGGCGACCTTCATGCCGCGGCTGGCCGAGTTCGAGAACCTCGCGGTCCTGCGCACCGTCTCCAAGATCGGCATGGCGGGGCTGAGGCTGGGCTACGTCTGCGCCCGGCCGGAATGGATCGAGGCGTTCAACAAGACGCGCTCGCCGTTCAACGTCAACGTCGTCACCGAGGCGGTGGCGATCAAGCTGCTCGAGAACAAGCCCGTTCTCGATGCGCAGGCGGCGAAGGTTCTCGCCGAGCGGGAGCGCATGCGGCCGCTGCTCGAGGCGTTGCCGGGGCTCACGGTCTATCCGACCGCGGCCAACTTCTTTCTCGTGCGCGTCGAGGGCGGCGAAGGCGCGGCCGCGCGCGTGTTCGAGCGCCTGAAGCAGCAGGGCGTACTGGTGAAGGATTTCCCCGGCCACCCGCAGCTCGGCCGGCACCTGCGCGTGACGGTCGGCACGCCCGAGGAAAACCGTATACTGCTCACCGCGCTGCGCGAGGCGCTGGCATGAGAACCGCCGAGGTCGTCCGCAACACCAAAGAAACCAAGATCCGCGTCCGCGTGAACCTGGACGGGGCGGGCGACGTGCGGCTCTCGACCGGGATCCCGTTTCTCGAGCACATGCTTGACCAGCTCGCGCGCCACGCCATGCTCGATCTCGAGGTCGAGGCGAAGGGCGACCTGCACATCGACGCTCATCACACCGTCGAGGATATCGGCATCACCCTCGGCCAGGCGGTCGCCAAGGCGATCGGCGACAAGGCCGGGGTGCGCCGCTTCGGACACGCCTACGTGCCGCTCGACGAGGCGCTCTCGCGCGTCGTGCTGGATTTCTCCGGCCGCCCGGGGCTGACCTACGGTGTCAAGTTCACGCGCGCGCTGATCGGCGAATTCGACGCCGACCTGGTGCAGCAGTTCTTCCAGGGCTTCGTCAACCACGCCCAGGTGACGCTGCACATCGACAATCTGCGCGGCGACAACGCCCACCACCAGTGCGAAACGATGTTCAAGGCATTCGCGCGCGCGCTGCGCATGGCCGCCGAGCGCGACCCGCGCGCAGCGGGCGCGATCCCGTCGACGAAGGGAACGCTGTAGGAATCCATTGAGAATTGCGGTCGTCGATTACGGCATGGGCAACATCCGCTCCGTGTCGAAGGCGCTCGAGCGCGTCGCGCCTGGCGCCGAGGTGCTGGTCACCGCACGCCCCGAGGCGATCCGCGCCGCCGAGCGCGTGGTGGTGCCGGGCCAGGGGGCGATGCCCGACTGCATGCGGCAGCTGGCGGCGAGCGGTGCGCGCGAGGCGGTGATCGAGGCAGCGCGCGCCAAGCCCTTCCTCGGCGTATGCATCGGCATGCAGATGCTGTTCGAGCGCGGCGAGGAGGGCGACGCGCCGGGCCTCGCGCTGCTCGCCGGCACGGTGCCGCGCTTCCCCGCCGCCGGCATGGACGGCCTCAAGGTGCCTCACATCGGATGGAACGAAGTGCACCAGTCGCGGTCGCACGCGCTGTGGCAGGGCATCGCGAACGGGGCGCGCTTCTACTTCGTGCACAGCTACTACCCGCAGCCGGCGGACGCGCGGCTCGTCGCGGCGACGTGCGCATACGGCGTGACCTTTACCTGCGCGGTTGCGCGCGATAACCTCTTTGCCGTACAGTTCCACCCGGAAAAGAGTCAATCCGCCGGTCTGCGGCTCCTCTCCAACTTCATCCACTGGCAGCCCTGATTCCCGTTCCCGCAGAGCAGCCCTGAGGCGCTCCCCGCGCCGCGGTCTGTTTCGATGCTGATCATCCCGGCGATCGATTTGAAGGACGGACGCTGCGTGCGCCTGCAGCAGGGCCGCATGGAGACGGCGACCGTGTTCTCCGACGACCCGGTGCAGATGGCGAAGCACTGGTCGGGCGAGGGCGCGCGGCGCCTGCACATCGTGGATCTGAACGGCGCCGTCGCCGGCCGGCCGAAGAACGACAAGGTGATCCGCGACATGATCCGCGCCGTCGGCGAGGCGACGCCGATCCAGCTCGGCGGCGGTATCCGCGACCTCGACACCATCGAGAGCTACATCGACGCCGGCGTCACCTACGTGGTGATCGGCACCGCCGCGGTGAAGAACCCGGGATTCCTGCACGACGCCTGCTACGCGTTCCCCGGGCACGTCATCGCCGGGCTCGACGCCAAGGACGGCAAGGTCGCGGTCGAGGGCTGGTCGAAAATGACCGGGCACGAGGTAGTCGACCTGGCGAAGAAGTTCGAGGACTACGGGGTCGAGGCGCTGGTCTACACCGACATCGGGCGCGACGGCATGATGACGGGCGTGAACATCGAGGCGACGCTGCGCCTGGCGCAGGCCACCAAGATCCCGATCATCGCCAGCGGCGGGCTCTCGAGCATCAAGGACGTGCAGGCCCTGTGCGCACGGCTCGTCCCGGAGGGCGTGGTCGGGGCCATCACCGGGCGCGCGTTGTACGAAGGCGTGCTCGACTTCAAGAAGGCGCAGGCCGCCGCCGACAAGGCGATCGGCAAGGAAGGCTCCTAGCCGTGGGGCTGGCGCGGCGCGTGATTCCCTGCCTCGACGTCACCGGGGGGCGGGTCGTGAAAGGCGTGAACTTCGTCGGCCTGCGCGACGCCGGCGACCCGGTCGAGATCGCAGCGCGCTACGACGCCGAGGGCGCCGACGAGCTCGCCTTCCTCGACATCACTGCGAGCTCCGACGAGCGCGACATCCTGCTGCACGTGATCGAGGCGGTCGCGGCGCAGGTGTTCATCCCGCTCACCGTCGGCGGCGGCGTGCGCCGCGTCGAGGACGTGCGGCGCCTGCTCAACGCCGGCGCCGACAAGATCTCGATCAACACGGCCGCGGTGCAGAACCCGGACCTGGTGGGCGAAGCGTCCGCCATCGTCGGCAACCAGTGCATCGTGATCGCGATCGACGCCAAGAGGAGGGACGCGGGCTGGGAGGTCTACACCCACGGCGGGCGCAAGGCGAGCGGCCTCGACGCGCTCGAGTGGGCGCGGCGCATGACCGCGGCGGGCGCGGGCGAAGTCCTGCTCACCAGCATGGACCGCGACGGCACGCGCGACGGTTTCGACCTGGCGCTCACACGCGCGGTGGCCGACGCGGTGAGCGTGCCCGTGATCGCCTCGGGCGGCGTCGGCACGCGCGAGCACCTCGCCGAGGGAGTGCTCGAGGGGCGGGCGGATGCCGTGCTCGCGGCGAGCGTATTCCACTTCGGCGACTTCACGGTGCGCGAGGCGAAGGAGCACATGCGCGCGCGCGGCATCGAGGTGCGGCTGTGACGGACGAGCCTCCCGACCTGAAGGAGTGGTACAACCAGGTGCGCTGGGACCGCGACGGCCTCGCCGCGGCCGTGGCGCAGGACGCGAAGAGCGGGCGCGTGCTGACGGTGGCGTGGATGAACCGCGAAGCGCTCGCCGAGACCGCGCGCCGCGGCGAAGCGGTCTACTGGTCGCGCTCGCGCGGCAGGCTGTGGCGCAAGGGCGAGGAGTCCGGGCACGCGCAGCGCGTGGTCGAGGTGCGCCTGGATTGCGACGCGGACGCGATCCTGCTGCGCGTCGAGCAGGTCGGCGGCATCGCCTGCCACACCGGGCGCGAGAGCTGCTTCTTCCGCAAACTCGAGAACGGGAGGTGGGTGACGACGGACGCGGTGCTCAAGGACCCGTCGCTCATCTACGGAAAGAAATGAAGGCAGGCCTATACGAGACGCTGGAGCGGATCGCCGCCGTGATCGAGGCGCGCAAGGGCGGCGACCCGGAGAGGTCCTACGTCGCGCGGCTGTTCGCGCAGGGCGAGGACGCGATCCTGAAGAAGGTGGGCGAGGAGGCGACCGAGACCGTGCTCGCCGCGAAGACCGGCGAACGCCTGGCGCTGGTGCGCGAGACCGCGGACCTGTGGTTCCACAGCATGATCCTGCTCGCCCGCCACGGCCTGGGGCCGCAGGACGTGCTCGCCGAGCTCATGCGCCGCGAGGGCATCTCGGGCATCGACGAGAAAGCGGCGCGCAAGCGCCGCAACCGGGAGCGAAGCAGATGAGCGATCCGACCTGCGTGTTCTGCAAGATCATCCGCGGCGAGATTCCCTCGAAGAAGGTCTACGAGGACGAGGACGTGTTCGCCTTCCACGACATCCGGCCGCTCGCCGCGGTGCACTTCATGATCGTGCCCAAGGAGCACGTGGCGACGCTCTACGACGCGGGCATGGCGCAGCACCGGGCGCTGGGCAAGATGCTCGCGCTCTCCGGCGAGCTCGCGCGCAAGCAGGGGGCGACGGACGGCTTCCGCATCATCATGAACACCGGGCGCGTCGGCCACCAGGAGGTGTATCATGTCCACATGCACGTGATCGGGGGACCGGACCCTCTCGGCCCCATGATTTCGAGGAAGAAATAGGGCAGGGATTCGCGCCGGGAGAGGCGCCCGGCGCAAGGCAGGGATTCGCGCCGGGAGAGGCGCCCGGCGCAAGGCAAGGAGGCGCGTATGGGCTCGCTCAGCATCTGGCATTGGCTGATCGTCCTGTTGATCGTGATGCTGATCTTCGGCACCAAGAAGCTGCGCAACATCGGCGCGGACCTGGGCGGCGCCGTGCGCGGCTTCAAGGACGGCATGCGCGAGGGCGGCGACAAGTCCGCCGATGGCTCGACCCCGCAGGTGTCGGACAAGACGGTCGAGGGCGAAGTCAAGGCGAAGACCGAGACCAAGGCCTGAACCGCCGCGGCTCCACTCCTGTGACGGGCGCCCTCGCGGCGCCCGTTTGTTCTCCAGCCCGTCGTGTTTGACATCGGCTTCAGCGAGCTGCTGGTCATCGGGCTGGTCGCGCTGATCGTGATCGGGCCCGAGCGCCTGCCCAAGCTTGCGCGCACGCTCGGCCACCTGGCCGGGCGGCTGCAGCGCTACGTCTCGGACGTCAAGGCCGACATCAACCGCGAGATGGAGCTCGAGGAGCTGCGCAAGATGCGCGACACGGTGCAGCAGGCGGCCAGCGGCATCGAGAGTTCGGTGCAGGGCGAGCTCAACCAGGCCGAGAGCGAGCTTAATCGCGCGGCGGACTCCACCATGGGAGCCGGGGCGCCCCAGCCGCCGGAAGTTTCGCCGGCGCAAGAGGCCGCGCCGGCGATCGGCGAGAAGCAAAGCCCGGCCGAGAAGGCGAGCTGAGCGTGCAGCAGGACACCTTCATCTCCCATCTGATCGAGCTGCGCCAGCGGCTGATGCGCACGCTGATCGCGCTGCTCGGCGCCTTCGTCGTGCTGTTCGCCTGGCCCGGCGGCGCGGCGATCTACGACGTGCTCGCCGCGCCCCTCATGCAGGCACTGCCCGAGGGCACGAGGATGATCGCCACCGGCGTCGTGACCCCGTTCCTGGTGCCGGTCAAGGTGACGGCGCTGGTCGCATTCCTGCTGGTGCTGCCCTACGTGCTGTGGGAGGCGTGGGCGTTCGTCGCGCCGGGCCTGTACGAGCACGAGAAGAAGCTCGCGCTGCCGATCGTGGTCACAAGCACGCTGCTGTTCCTGCTCGGCGTCGCGTTCTGCTACTACTTCGTCTTCGGCACAGTGTTCAAGTTCATCAACGAGTTCGCGCCCAAGTCGATCACGCCGGCGCCGGACATCGAGGCCTATTTCAGCTTCGTGATCACCATGTTCCTCGCCTTCGGCGTCACCTTCGAGGTGCCGATCGTGGTGGTGCTGCTGGCGCGCTTCGGCGTCGTGAGCGTCGAGAAGCTGAGGGAGGCGCGCCCGTACGTCATCGTCGGCGCCTTCGTGGTCGCGGCGATCGTCACGCCGCCGGACGTGATCTCTCAGTTCATGCTCGCGCTGCCGATGTGGTGGCTGTACGAGGCGGGGCTGTTCGTCTCCCGCTTCGTCGCCAAGCGCGCCGCAGAGCAATCCGGTTCGGAACCCGACTCTTCTACCGCCCGTTGAGAGCCGACCGGGCGGCGATGGGGAAGGACAGTCAACGGCACGCGGCGCGCCGTTCCGATGCGCATGACCGGAGAAATCGACGCGCCAGTCGCCCCGACCATTGCGACCGGCGCGTATCATTGACGCGGTGTAGAGCAGAACACCCGCGCATTCGGGACCGATGGAGCTCACATGGACGCAGAAGATCGAGCGAACCCCGCGCCGAGCGGGCTTGCTGCCGCCGATATGCAGCGCGTGCACCGGGCCCTGAGAACGCTGAGCGCCGTCAATCGGGCGATGCAGCGCGCCGCGCGGGAGGATGAGCTGCTCGAGGAAATGTGCGGGATCATCGTGAATACGGGCGGTTACCGTCTCGCCTGGGTGGGCTATGCCGAGCAGGACGCGAAAAAGTCGGTTCGCCCGGTGGCGAACGCGGGGTTCGAGGGCGGATTTCTCGCCGACGTGCAGGTCACCTGGGACGAGGCCGACGAGCGCGGCCGCGGCGCGGCGGGCAGCGCGATCCGCAGCGGCCAGCCGCATGTCATCCGCAACATCCTCACCGATCCGAATTTCACGCCCTGGCGGGAGGCGGCGACCAGGCGAGGTTTTGCGTCGGTGATCGGGCTGCCGCTGCGCATCGAGAATGAGATGCTGGGCGCCCTCATGATCTACGCCCCGGAGCCCGACGCGTTCGACGCGCCCGAGGTGGAGCTGTTGAGCGAACTGGCGGACGATCTGTGTTACGGGATTTCCTCGCTGCGCTCGCGCATCAAGCAGCGCGAGGCCGAGGAGGCGGTCCGGCGCATGGCCTATTACGACAGCGGGACTGGACTGCCCAACCGCGCTCTATTGCGGGAGCGCGTCGAGCGGGCGATCGCCGGCGCCAAGCAGCGCAACCGCCCGTTTCCCCTGCTGCTGCTGGACATCGATCGCTTCCGCGAAGTGAACGACGCGTTGGGCTACGGCGAGGGGGACCGCCTGCTGCAGCAGATGGGGCCGCGCCTGAAGAAAATCCTGCCGCAGGCCGACACGATCGCCTATCTCGGCGAAGATGAATTCGCGGTACTGCTCGCCGCGGGTGATGCCGAGGCCGCGCTCCAAGCCGCGCGCGCGATCATGACTGCGCTAAACGAGCCGTTCGAGCTTTCCGGGTTCCAGGTGGATGTGCGCGCGAGCATCGGCATCTCGCTTTTCCCGGGCCACGGCTCCGACCCCGACGCCCTCATCCTGCGCGCCGACGACGCGATGCATCGCGCCAAAAGCGCGAACGCCGGTTTCCTCGTTTATTCGGGAGGGCCGGGCCGGGAGCACACCCGGCGCCTCGCCCTGATCGGCGACCTGATCCGCGCCATCGACAGCGACCAGCTCCTGCTCTACTGCCAGCCGAAGGTGGACATCCGGTCGGGACGGATTTGCGGCGCCGAAGCGCTGGTGCGCTGGCGCCATCCCAAGCACGGCATGGTGTCGCTGTACGAGCTGATTCCGCTTGCCGAGCAGACCGGCCTCATCAAGCCGCTCACTCACTGGATGCTGGGGGCCGCGCTGCGGCAGTGCCACGAATGGTACGAGAACGGCCTCGAGGTTCCGCTCGCGGTCAACGTCTCGATGCGCAATCTGCGCGATCCCGCGTTCCTCGAAAGGATCAACGGCTTGCTCCTCACCTGGGGCACGCAGCCGGGGCAGCTTCAGATCGAACTCACGGAGAGCGCCCTGATGGAGGATCCCGCGGGAACACTCGAGGTCCTCAACCGGCTGCACGGCATGGGGATCGAGCTGTTCGTGGACGATTTCGGCACCGGCTATTCGAGCCTCAGCTATCTGCAGAAGCTTCCGATCGACACGATCAAGATCGACCAGTCCTTCGTCAAGGATATGACCACGAACGAAGACTCGGCGAACATCGTGCGCTCGACCATCGAGCTCGCGCATAACCTCGAGCTCAAGGTCGTCGCCGAGGGCGTGGAGAGCCGCGAGCTCTTCGAGCGCCTCGCGGCGCTCGGCTGCGACGTGGCGCAGGGCTACTACATCGACCAACCCTTTCCCGCCGAGCAGCTCAAAGACTGGCATGCGCGCAGTCCCTGGGGCGGGAACGCGGCGGGCGGGTAGCGCGAAACCCAGAGCAAGCAGGCGGCGCGCCGCTCACGGAAAGGGGAGAGCGCAACGAGGAGAAACTTTAATAGCGCGCGCGAGCGGTCGCTGCAGAACGCCCCGGTACACTTCCACCGCGAAATCTACCCCCCCTTGAAAAAGCGCTCGACCAACGCGAACGGGTCGGGCCGAGAGCCGCTCAGGTAATGCGAACCTTCACCGCCGAGCCCGGCGCGTCCTCGATCGGCTCGAGCGCGCCGTCGCCGGGATGGCGCGCCGGAACCGTGCCGCCGGAGTACGCACCGATCCACTCGGCCCAGTCGGTCCACCACGATCCCTCGTGGCGCTGCGCCGCCGAGAACCAGGCCTCCGGTTGCGGCGGCAGCTCCGTATTGGTCCAATAGCCGTATCTCTTCTTCAGTTCCGGCGGATTGATTACGCCGGCGTTGTGGCCCGCGCCGGCCAGCACGAACCGCACCGGCCCGGACACGAGCCGCGTTCCGGCATAGGTGGATCGCCACGGCGCGATGTGGTCTTCGCTCGTGGACAGGAAGTACGCGGGCACCCGGATGCTGCGCAGGTCGATCGGAGTGCCGGCGAGGCTCAATGCGCCCGGCTCCCGCAGGAGATTGCGCAGGTACATGTTGCGCAGATAGAAACTGTGCATCGCCGCCGGCATGCTGGTCGAATCCATGCCCCAGTACAGCAGATCGAAGGCCATCGGCTCGCGGCCCAGCAGGTAGCCGTTCACGACGTAGTGCCAGATCAGCTCGTTCTCGCGCAGCAGGTTGAACGCGGTCGCCATGTGGCTGCCGTCGAAGTAGCCGTGGCGCTGCATGTGGCGTTCCATGAGGCCGACCTGCTCCTCGTCGATGAACACGGAGATCTCGCCCACGTCCGAGAAGTCGAGCAGCGAGGTCAGCAGAGTCGCGCTCGCGACGCGCCGGTCGTCCTTGGCGCTCATGTGCGCGAGAGTGCTCGCGAGCAGCGTGCCGCCGATGCAGTAGCCGACGGCGTTCACCTCGCGCTCGCCGGTGGCCTGCTCGATCGCGCCGATCGCCGCGAGCGGTCCTTGCAGCAGGTAGTCGTCGAAGCGCTTGCCGGCGAGCGAGGCGTCCGGGTTGACCCAGGAAACGACGAAGACGGTATGTCCCTCGCCGACCGCCCAGCGGATGAAGGAGTTTTTCGGCTGCAGATCGAGGATGTAGTACTTGTTGATCCAGGGCGGGACGATGAGCAGCGGCCGCCGGTGGACCTGGTCCGTGCCCGGCGCGTACTGCAGGAGCTGCATCAGCTCGTTCTGGAAGATCACTTTGCCCGGGGTCGTCGCCAGGTTTTCGCCCAGGCGGAAGGCCTCGAGGTCGGCGGTCCTCGGCCTCAGCCGCCCCTTGTTGCGCTCCAAATCCTCGAGCAGGAGGGCAAGTCCCCTGACGAGGTTCATGCCGCCGCTTTCCGCGGTGGCCCGCAAAACCTGCGGATTGGTGGCGAAGAAGTTCGAAGGCGACATCGCGTCGAGCATCTGGCGCGTGAAGAACGCCGCCTTCTTCGCGGCGTGCGGATCCGGGCCGCGCGCGCGGCTGACGGCGGAGGAGACGCTGTCCGCGGCAAGCAGGTAACACTGCTTGACGAAATCGGACAGCGCGTTCTCTGTCCACTGGCGATCCTTGAAACGCCGGTCGTCGGGCGCGGGCGCGATGACCGGCTCGGCCGGCTTGTTGAACAGCATCCGCTCTGCGGTGCGCTGCCACAGTACTGCATAGCGCTGCCAGAACGCCGCCTGCTCGCGCAGCAGCGCCTCGGGGTCGGACAGCAGCCGTGCGCTCAACTCGAGAAAGGTCTTGCCGACGACCGCGGGATCGAGCACCTGAAAGCCGTCGTCTTCGGCGAGGCGCCGCACGTGCTCGGCGAGAAGCTTGCGCGCCGCCTCCTGGACCCGGGCCAGCGCCCGGTTGAACTCCTCGGCGCCCGAGGCAGGCGTCCTGTCCTTCATCACCCGGCGCGCGCGGCTTTGGTCTCCAGGTTCCGCACCAGGACGAGCGCCTCCCCGTCGCAAACGGCGCGGCCGCCGGCCGCTGCGATCGTGCTCTTCAGGTTGACCAGTTCCTTTGCGGCGCGCAGCCGCACGATTTCCAGGCGCGCGCTGAGGGCCTCGCCCGGGTACGCGGGCGCGCGGAAACTCAGCTTCTGCTTCATCCAGCCGGTGCCGCGGCCCGGGAGCCGCGTGCCGAGCAGGTCGGAGAACATCCCTGCCAGAAGCGGCGCCGGCACGATGCGCCGCTCGAAGCCGGCGGCACGCGCCGCCTCGTCGTCGCGCTGGATCGGATTGCGGTCGCCCACGAGATCGCCGTACTCGTCGAGGTCCGCGGGCGAGAAACTGCGCGTAACGCAAGCGCTCATGCCGGGGCGCAGTCCGTAGAGTTCGGGGTCGCTCGGCGGCGGCTCTCCGTCCTCCGCCGCTGGGGGGCGCGCGGGCGGGGTGCCGCGCGGCCTCACCCGCGCCCTTCCCTGCGCCGTGATCACCGGGCCCTGCGCGCCGGGTTTGCTCACCGTGGTGTCGAGATCGAGCGTGCCGTCGGGGTTTTCGGCGACGACTTGAAGCGCCACCGTGATCTCGTCGCCGACGTAGGTCGGGTTCGGGAACACCAGCTCCTGCGCCACCTGCACCGCCCCCGGGCCGGGGGTCAGTTCGGCGAACGCTTTCGAGATGCACGAATACAGCAGCATCCCGTGCGAGACCGTGGCGCCGAAGTGGCTGCGCTTGGCGAACTCCGGGTCGCAGTGGATCGGGTTGTCGTCGCCGGTGAGCCGCGCGAAGCGGTCGAAGTCGCCCTGCGTGAAGACGCGGCGGAACGCGGTGCGCTCGCCGATCACCCGGTCGTTGCCCCGTAGAGCTCGCGCAGCTGCGGCTTCACGACCTTTCCGGCGGCGTTGCGCGGCAGCGCCGGCACGAACTCGAAATGCTTCGGCACCTTGTAGCCCGCGAGCCGCTCGCGGCAGAACTTCGCGATCGCCTCGGGTGCGAGCCTCACGCCGGGTTTCAGGGCAATGATCGCCTTGCCCACTTCGCCCCATTTCGCATCGGGCACCCCGATCACCGCGGCCTCGGCGATCGCCTCCATCTGGAACAGCACGTTCTCCACCTCCGCCGGATAAACGTTTTCGCCGCCGGAGATAAACATGTCCTTGGAGCGGTCCACGATGTAGTAGTCGCCGTCCTCGTCGTAGTAGGCGACGTCGCCCGACCAGAGCCACCCGCCCCGGATCGCGGCCTTGGTGGCCTGCGGGTTCTGCCAGTAGCCCGGCGTGATGCCGGGGCCCTTGACGAGCAGTTCGCCGCGCTGGTTGGGCCCGAGTTCGCGTCCCTCGTCGTCCACGACCTTGGTGAGCGCATACACGACCGGCCTGCCGACGCTGCCGACCTTGCGCCGCGCGGTCTCCTCGTCGGAGAGGAACACCGTTGGCCCGGTCTCGGTCATGCCGAAGCCGGTGCAGATCGTGATCCCCTTGGCGAGATACTGCTCGAGCAGGCTTTTCGCGATGGGCGCGCCGCCGCAGGCCCAGGTGCGCACGCGCGAGAAATCGGCCTGCGCGAAGCGCGAGTGCTGGCTGAGGAAAAGATAGATCGCCGGAACGCCGAAGAACACGGTGACACCGCCCTCCAGGAGCTCGATCGTTCGGTCCGCGTCGAACTGCTGCATGACGTAGGTCGTGCCGCCCGCCTGGATAAGCGGGTTCACGTAGAGGTTGAGCCCCCCGGTGTGAAAGTACGGCAGCAACGAGAGCAGCACGTCGTCGCGCGAGAGCTTCGCCGAGAGGATCGAGTTCACGCCGTTGAAGAAGGTCATGCCGTAGGTCTGGATCACGCCCTTGGGCTTGCCGGTCGTGCCCGAGGTGTAGAGCAAGTACCAGACCTCGTCCATCGCCCGGCAGGGCATCTCGATCGGCCGGCCGGAGGACTGCGCGAGCGCCTCCTCATAGCCCGGCACCCCGTCCGCCGCGCCGCCCAGGCGCGCAAGCCGCCTCGGCCCTCCCGCGGCGCCAAGCTCGCGGGCGGCGGCGTCGAAATCGGCGCCGTAAACCAGCCCCGAGGCGCCGCTGTCGGCGAGCACGACGCGGTTCTCGTCCACCGACAGCCGCCAGTTGAGGCACACCTGGATCGCCCCGACCTTGGCGCAGCCGTAGAGCATCTCGAAGTAGTCCGTGCAGTTGTGTGCGAGCACCGCGACCCGCTCGCCCGGGGCGATGCCGCAGCGCTCGCGCAGGAACTCGGCAAAACGGCTCGCGCGCTCGTCGAGCTGCCTGTAGCTGATGCGGCGCGCGGTGGCGATGTCCACCAAGGCGACTTTCTCCGGACGCAGCGCGGCCTGCTTGGCGAGCCAGTCGATCACGTACATGGCGCAAGTCCTCTCGGACGGAGGGTGAGGCGCAGCGCCTAGCGCGTTGCCGCGCGCAGCTTGCCTACGATACCCCCGGGGAAGTAGTACACGCAGACGATGAAGAGCACGCCGAGCCAGAGCAGCCACCGGTCCGGGTGCAGCAGGTCGGGCAGCAGCGGCACGCCCTTGGTCGCGGTGCTCGCGAGCTTCATGAGGTCTTGCAGGTAGTTCTGCGCGATGACGAAGATCGTCGCGCCGATCGCCGCGCCGTACATGGTGCCCATGCCGCCGATCACCACCATGAGCAGGATGTCGATCATGATGTTGAAGGAAAGCGTCGTGTCGGGGCCGGTGTAGCGCAGCCAGATCGCGTACAGCGCGCCCGCCAGCGTCGCGCCCAGCGCGCCGATGCAGTTGGCCACCGTGCGGTAGGTGACGGTGCGGTAGCCGAGCGCCTCCGAGCGGAACTCGTTCTCCCGGATCGAGAGCAGCACCCTGCCAAAGGGCGAGTTGACCATGCGCAGGAACACGAGGAAGAACGCGAGCGCGGCGAAAAACACCAGGTAGTAGCTCACCAGCCGGCCGTTCACCTCGACCCCGAGGATCGTTGTCTCCATCAGTTTCGTGCCGGGCAGCAGCAACTCCGGGAGCTTGTAGGTCACCCCGTCCTCGCCGCCGGTGAGCCAGGAGAGCTGCGAGGCGAGGATCTGGAAGAACGAGGCCACCGCGAGCGTGATCATGGCGAAGAAGATCGCCTTCACGCGCAGGCTGAGAAGGCCGATGGCGAAGGCGAGCACCGCGGAGACGGCGAGCGCGAGTGCGATGCCGAGCGCGAGGCTGCCCCAGCCCACGCCGAGCTTCGCCATGGCGATGCCGACGCCGTAGCCGCCGATGCCGAAGAACATGGTGTGGGCGAACGAGACGATGCCGGTGTAGCCGAGCAACAGGTCGTAGCTCGCCACCAGCAGGATGAACACGGCCACCTTCGCGGCGACGTTGACCGAGCGCGTGCCGGGGAAGGCGAAAGGCGCGAGCGCGAGGCCCACCAGGATCGCGACCAGCGCCACCGCCAGCACGCGGCTGCGCGGGTAATCGCCCGAAATCAGCGTGCTCAGCATGGGCTCAGGCCTTGCCGATCGGGAACAGGCCCCGCGGGCGCCACAGCAGCACCAGCACCATCAGCAGGATGTTCGAGCCGAGCGCGAGCTTGGGCGCGAGGTACCCGGCGTAATTGGCCACCAGTCCGACCAGCAGCGCGCCTACGAAGCAGCCGCCGACCGAGCCCAGGCCGCCGATGATGAGCACGATGAAGAGCACCACCATCACCTGCATGCCGATCTGCGCGTTGACGGACTCCTGGTACAGCGCCCACATCACGCCGCCGAGGCCCGCGAGCGCGCTGCCGGCGACGAACACGCCGATAAAGAGCCTGCGGATCCGGTAGCCGAGCGACTCCACCATCTCGGCGTTCTCGACCCCGGCGCGGATGAGCAGCCCCAGGCGCGTGCGGTTGAGTACCAGCCACATCGCGACGAACACCACCAGGCCGACCAGCACCGCGAGCAGCCGGTAGCGCTCGATCGCCGCGTCGGCGACGATGAACGAGCCGGTGATCGTCGCCGGGCGCGGCAGCGGGATGATGTCGGGGCCCCAGACGACGTGGATCAGCTGCTCGACGACGATCAGGCCCCCCATCGTGACCAGGATCTGCCTCAGGTGATCGCCGTACACCGGGCGGATCACGACGCGCTCGAAAAACCAGCCCAGGAACCCGGCGAGCGCCATCGCTGCGAGCACCGCGGGGAGGATCGCCGAAAGGTTGGCCGCGAGGCTGTCGGCCTGCATCGAGGCCTTCATCGCGAGCACCACCGAGGTCGCGGCGTAGGCGCCGACCGAGATGAACACGCCGTGCGCGAAGTTCATCACGTCCATGAGGCCGAAGACCAGCGTCAGGCCCGCGGCCATCATGAAGATCATCATCCCCATCGCCAGGCCCGCGACGGTGAGCGTGACCCACGTCGGCAGGCTGGGGATGAAGGGCAGGGCGAGGATCGCGATCGCCGGAATCAGCGCGAGCGGAATCCAGTCGAGGCGTTCCCCGGGCAGCGCGGCGACGGGGGTCTGGGCGAGGGGTTTGGCGGCGGCGCTCATTGGTGCGACTCCAGAGACAGGCCGAGCAGTTTGGTCTGCAGCTGCTCGTCGGCGGCGAGCGCGGCCATGCTCCCGGTGTGCACGATCCGGCCCGAATCCATCACCGCCACCGCGTCGCCGAGCGAGCGTGCGAAGTGAAAGTTCTGTTCGACGACCAGCAGGGCCGTCTCGGTGCGCTTCAGTTCCTTGAAGGCCTCGATCATGTTGGAGATGATCGCCGGCGCGAGGCCCTTGGTGGGCTCGTCCACGAGCAGCAGCTTCCTCGGCTCGACGATCGCGCGCGAGATCGCGAGCATCTGCTTCTGGCCGCCGGAGAGGTTGCCCGCAAGCCCGTTCCAGAACTTCTGCATCGCGGGGAAGAGCTTGAAGATCCAGTCAAGCCGTTTTTTGTCCGGCGCGCCGCTGCGCGCAGCGAGCAGCAGATTCTCCTTCACCGTCAGCCCGGCGAAAATGCCCATGTTCTCCGGCACGTAGCCGATGCCGAGCTGCGCGAGATCGGGCGTCGACGTGCGCGTGATCTCCCTGCCGTCGAAACGGATGGCGCCGGCCGACGCTTTCCACAGGCCCATGATGGTGCGCAGGGCCGTCGTCTTGCCGGCGCCGTTGCGCCCCAGGAGCATCGTCAGCCCCGCGCGCGGCACCTCGAAGTCCACGCCCTGCAGGATGTGGTACTGGCCGATGTGCGTGTTGACGCCCGCGAGCGAAAGCAGCGCCTCAGCCATGCGCGGCCTCCTTCGTGACGCCGAGGTAAGCCTCCTGCACGATCGGCGAGGCGATCACTTCGGCGGGCTGGCCGTCGGCGACCAGCTCCCCCTGATGCAGCACGATGATGCGGTCGGCGAGCGAGCGCACCACGTCCATCTTGTGCTCGACCAGCAGGATCGTCTTGTCGCCCTGCGCCTTGACGTGGTGGATCAGGTCGAGCACCACCGGCACCTCGTCCACGCTCATGCCGGCGGTCGGCTCGTCGAACATG
>Ga0187892_10000586_pt1 | contig 93962 bp, 92 predicted proteins | sample MA1701073metaG_FD_139345 | JGI IMG/M metagenome (GOLD analysis project Ga0187892, IMG submission 139345) | Bio-ooze microbial communities from a basaltic lava cave in the Kipuka Kanohina Cave System on the Island of Hawaii, USA - MA170107-3 metaG ... | reverse complement strand
TCGGGGCTACCGGGATCACGAGTATCTCCTGCTCAAAGTCCGGAAGGCCACCGCGACGCGCCGTCTCCGTCGGACCGCATGAATACAGGGCCCGCTACAGATTCTGGTGAAGAGCGGTAAAAAGGGCTAGAGGTAGTATTACAATAATCAGGCCGTCCGGCCTGCCGCGTCTCAGGGTCCGAAACGCTGCGCGGAGTCCTCCCTCAGTTTCGTCACCGATGGCCACGAGTCGCACGCCCGTCGGCTCGACCAGCCGCCTCACCTCGCCCACCCACGAGGCCCACCGAGGGCCAGCGAGCATCGCGAAGCGCCTGGCGCCCGGAAGGGCCTCTCCAAGGAGTTGGACTGTCTTGGCTCCGAGGTCGGGGGTCATCTGATCCTCCAGGCCAGTGATGTTCCCTCCGGGCCGTGAAAGGCTCGCCACGAGACCGTGCTCGACCAGGCCGGTGTTGCCCGCACTCACGATGGGAATAGTGCTCGTGGCATGCTTGGCAGCGCGCACGAACAGGACGTCTACCGTGACGATCACGTCGATACGCTGCGGACGAGCTCGGCGAAAATATCCGGTGCTCGGTCCCACTTTCCCTCCGCAGACTTCCGTTCGATGACGATGGTTCGCCCGTCCACCCAGCCGAGGTCGCGGAGTGCGTGCACGAAGGCCCGGATCATGGGGTGCTGTGGGTCCGATCCCATCATCTCAGTCAGGGGGCTCGTCGTGAACACGATCGCGACGCGCGGGAGTTGATTCCCCGCGAGCTGCCCCTCGGTGGCCAGCGGGTCACGAAAGTGGCGAGCGCGAAAACGAGGCCCAGCGTGGCCTTGCCGACTGTCACAATAGCCCCCTAGTTGAGTGGGGAAGGACCGGGCAGAGTATGATCCGTGCCGCTCGCAACGTCAACGACGGCGCGAGGATGGTGGCAACCGCGCTATGCGCGAGCCGTCCCCCCGTCACCCGACCGCTGGCGCTCGCTTGAGCGTGAGCAATCTCTCTGACAGCGGGTCACGTCCCTTGCGGCGCGGTGTGAACGCTCAGACCCTGACATGATCAGGGACTCCTCGGGCCGGCGCGTACCTGGGCCGCGCCGGCAGGCGCGCTCAGCCGATGATCGCCCCAGCGCGCGCGATGACGTCGCGCGCGAACCTCACGGCGCCCTCCGCCTGTCCGCGGGTAAAGACCTCCGCGGGGATCCCGCCGGGGAGCCCGTTCGGATACCGCGTCGGGATATAGTACTGATCGAGCTGCTGCGCCGCTTCTCTCAGCTCGCCGAGTCGCGGGTGCTCGCTCAGGAGGGCGGCCAGCAGCTGCACAAGCGAGTGTCCCAGGACGACCCGCTCCCCCCGCAGGTAGAGCAGCGCCTTCAGAGCCTTCTCCGACGCCTGCTGGCAGATGAAGCAGGTCTGCGCGAAGAACGCCTCGCGCAGCCCAACTTCGGCGAAGGCGAGGTCGGACTCCGCCTGAGCGAGCCACCGCGCTGCCTCAGCACGCGTCTGCTTCATGCAGGACCACGCCCTCGTCGAGGGCGCGCAGAACTAGCGGGTTCTCCTGCGCGACCATCTGGTCGAACTCGCCGGGCGTGTAGACAAGGAGATCGAGCCGCGGCCAGACGTCGTAGATGCCCGCGAAGTCCTTGAACCGCTCGAAGAACGGTCGCGGCGTCTCGGCGACGATGAGCAGGTCGAGATCGCTCCACTCGTCGGCCTCGCCCCTCGCGACGGATCCGAACACGATCGCGCGACGGGACCTCCGGAGGTGCGGCTCGAGCCTCCGCTTCAACGCCCCTATGTCCTGCAGGATGATACCCGCGCCCACGATGCTGATTCTAGCGCGTATCATGGCGCGACAGGCCGCGCGTGCGTCGCGCGCCGGGACGCGGAATCTTCGCACTCGCCGTGATCGGCTCGCGCCGGGCCCGGAGCGAGCCGACACCGCCGGGAGTCATGGCGGGCAGTTGGCAGAGGAGCTCCAGTTATTCAGATCTTCGAGCAGAGCATCGCGGAAGCCTCGCAATGGTCATTCACGAGGACTTCACCGAGGTCTTCGGGACTGGCCTGAAACGCGCGGCCAGCGGCGGGAGCGAAGCACGGCGGGACGTCGAGTTTGCCTCGCCCGTACCCACGGGCCGAACGGAGGTTACGATGCCCGCCGCCTGCCACCGGTGGTCCGCGTGCTAGAGTCGAAGCTCGTGACGATCCTGCTCCGCATCCTGCCCGAGGAGCGCGCCCTCGGCGTCGCGCCGGGCACGACCATTCTCCGCGCCGCCCACGCGGCGGGGATCGACATCACGGCGACGTGCGGCGGGCGGGGACGCTGCACCTCCTGCCGGGTCAAGTTCATCGAGGGCACGATCCCGCCGCCGACCATCATGGATCAGCTTCAGCTCGGCGCCGACCTGGTGCGGGAGGGGTACCGGCTCTCGTGTCAGTGCGCGGTCACCGAGCCGATCACTGTCCAGGCGGCGCCGCCGCTGGACGAGCGCGCCTTCCAGATCCTGGGCGCCGGCGAGGGCGTGGCCGGCCGCGTGGCCATCGACGCGGGCATCGTCAAGCAGGTGGTCAAGGTCTCGCTGCCGCGGACCGAGGACCATCAAACCTCGGACCTGGAAGAGCTGCTGGCGGTCCTCGGCCCGGCGCCCGCGGACGTGCCGGCGGAGATTCTCCGGTCGCTCCCCGCGGCGCTTCGCGAGAGCGACGGCGAGGTCACGGTGACCATGTTCGGCCGGAGCGTCATCGCCGTCGAGCGCGGCGACACCGCCCTGATGAAGTTCGGTCTCGCCATCGACGTCGGGACGACGAGCGTGGTGACGACCCTGATCGAGCTCGAGTCCGGCGAGCAGCTCGCGTCCGTGTCGAGCCTGAATCCCCAGTCCGTCTTCGGCGGCGACCTGATGTCCCGCATCGCGTTCGCCCAGTTCAATCCCGGGAACCTCCGCAAGCTCCGGACCCGGATCATCGGCCTGCTCAACCAGCACATCGAGCAGGTCTGCCGCGAGTCGGGCGTGCTCGCCAAGTGGATTCACAAGCTCGTCGTCGTCGGCAACACCTGCATGCATCACCTCCTGCTCGGCATCGACCCGTCCTGGGTCGGGCTGGCGCCCTACGCGCCCGTGGTTCGCGTCCCGCTCGTGCTGCCGGCCCGGGAGGTTCTGCTCAAGGTCGCGCCCGAAGCGCGCGTGTGCTTCCTGCCGATCGTGGCGGGCTTCGTCGGCGCCGATGCCGTGGCGGTGGCGCTGGCGACCCAGATCGCCGAGACACCGGACCTGCGCGTCGCGGTGGACATCGGGACGAACGGCGAGGTGCTGCTCGGCTCCCGCGCGCATCTCTGGGCGTGCTCGGCTCCGGCGGGTCCCGCGCTCGAGGGCGCCCAGATCCGGCACGGCATGCGCGGCGCTGCCGGTGCGATCGACCGCGTGCGAGTCGACGCCGGCGGCATCCACATCCACACCATCGGCGAGGCCGCCGCGCAGGGGATCTGCGGCTCAGGGCTGATCGATCTGATCGCGGGCCTCCTGGACGCAGGCGTCATCGACGGGACAGGCCTCATCGACCTCGACCGGCGGGATGGGCTGCCGCCGGCGCTCGCCGCGCGACTGCGGATGGTGGGTGAGGAGCGCCAGGTGCTGGTCCTGGAGCCAGGGGAAGCGGGCGCCACGCAGGAAATCGTCCTGACTCAGGACGACGTCCGCCAGGTACAGCTCGCCAAGGGCGCGATCGCGTCCGGTGTCGCCATGCTCCTGCACGTGGCCGGTGTGCCGAGCGAGCAGGTCACGGAGCTGATGCTGGCCGGCGGGTTCGGCAACTACATCTCGATTCGGAGCGCCCTCCGGATCGGTCTGATCCCCCCGCTCCCGGCCGAGAAGATCCGCTACGTCGGCAACGCTGCCGCGCTCGGCGCCCAGCTCTGCCTCGTTTCGGAGCCGGAGCGGGCCCGGGCGGAGACGCTGGCGAGATCGATCGAGCACGTCTCGCTGGCGGCCCACCCAGACTTCCAGGACATCTTCGTCGACTGCATGAACTTCCCCCGGTCGTGACGTCCGGCGACACCTCGTCGATGCGGTTCTCGAGCGACGCGGTCGGCCTCGAGGTCGGTCCCGTCGCGCACGCGATCGACGCGCGCTGGCTCATGGCCTACGCGGCCGGGCTCGGCGAGACCGATCCGGCCTCCTACGACACGCGCAGGGTGGAGGGCCCGCGGGCCCATCCGCTCTTCCCCGTGTGCTACGAGTGGCCGCTCGCCCTCCAGGTTCGCCAGCGGCTCGTCTCGGCGGAGCTGGAGCTGCGGAGCGTGCACGCCCAGCACGACCTGACCATCCACCGGGCGCCGCGCGCGGGAGACGCGCTCTCGACGCGCGCGCGAGTGGTGGCCATCGTCCAGCGGAAGCCGGGGGCCTTCATGATGGTGCGGTACGAGACGGTCGACGCGACGGGCGAGCGCGTCACCACGACGGAGTACGGCAGCCTCTACCGCGGCGTCGCGGTGGACGGCCCCGAGCAGTGTCCACCGGGCTGGGCTCCTGACCCGCCGGCGGCGAGCACCGACCTCCCGGTGGTCTCGACCGTACGGGTTCCGGCAACACTCGCCCACGTGTACACGGAGTGCGCACAGATCTGGAACCCGATCCACACCGACGTCGCGGTGGCCGAGCGCGTCGGCCTCCCGGGGATCATCCTGCACGGCACCGCGACGCTGGCCCTCACCGTGTCGCAGGTGCTGGCGGCGCTCGGGCGGGATCCTGAGCAGGTCGGCCGCATCGCGTGCCGGTTCACCGGGATGGTCTTGATGCCGTCCACCCTCACCGTCCGCGCGCGATCGCTGGAGCGCGACGTGGTTCGCTTCGAGGCGCTGGGCGCCGACGGCGCGACGGTCGTGAGCCGCGGCATCCTGCAGCTCCACTCGTGACGGCTTCGCGAGGGAGTTTCACGGCAATCCCGGCTGCTGGAGGGCGCAGCACAGGGGCACGATCATGTCCGCGACGCGGACGACCTCACTTGGCGACGTTGAAGCGGAAGTGGCAGACCTCGCCGTCCTGGACCGGGTAGTCCTTGCCCTCGAGCCGGAGCAATCCCTTGGCCCGCAGCTCTGCGAACGACCCATTGGCGGCGACGAGATCCTCGTAGCGGCTGACCTCGGCTCGGATGAAGCCGCGCGCGATGTCCGAGTGCACCGTACGGGCCGCATCCTGGGCCCGCATGCCGCGGGGAATCGGCCACGCCCGCACCTCGTCCTCTCCGGTCGTCAGGAATGAGACCAGCCCCAGCAGCCCATAGCATTCACGCAAGACCCGGCGGATCGCGGGCTCGGTCAGGCCGAGGTCGGCCAGGAACGCCTGCTGCTCGTCGCCGGACAGCCGGGCCACCTCGGCCTCGATGACGGCCGACAGCCAGTTCACCGCGGTTCCCGGCCGGCGCGCCACGGCCTGGAGCCGGTCCTCCGTGATGACCTCCGGCCCCTTCGCCAGCTCCTTCTCGTCGAGGTTCACGCAGTGGAGGATCGGCTTCTGGGAGAGGAACGTGAACCCGCGGATGGCCCGGACGTCGTCGTCGGACAGCCCGGCGGCACGGATCGGCGTCTCGGCCTCCAGCTGGCCTTTCAGCGCCGTCAGGATCCCCTGCTCGCGCACATCCGCCTCGGTCCGCTTCTTCTTGATCGAGGCTGCGAGCCGCTCGAGGCGTCGCTCGACCACCTCGAGGTCCGCGAGGATCAGCTCGGTCTCGAGGTCGTCGATGTCGCGCCGCGGATCGGCCGGCGCCCCGGCCGGATCGGCGAACGCGCGGACCACGTGCAGCAGCGCATCCGCGTTGCGGAACTCCGTGGTCTCGAGCCCCGCGCGCTCGCCGCGGGCAATGCCGGCCAGATCGACCACCTCGAAGCTCGCGTACGTCGTTTTCCTCGGTGTGAAGATCTCGGCGAGCCGCGTCACGCGGTCGTCCGGCACGCGTGCGATGCCTGTGTGCAGCTCGGCCTTGCCGGTGTCGAAGCGGGTGGTGGCGACGCTGGCGCCGGTGAGCAGGTTGAAGAGCGTCGTTTTGCCGCTCTTGGGGAGTCCGACCAGACCGATCTTCATGTTCCCGAAGTATACGCCCCGCCCGCGGTGAGACCGCTCGACCCGCGGGGCGCGCTGGTCGCCCTCCTCCTCGCCGCGCTCTGGGGCGGCAATCCGGTCGCCATCAAGATCGGGCTGCTGGACGCGCCGCCGATCCGCCTGGCCTGGATGCGATTCCTCCTCGGCGGAGCCGTGATCGTCCTGTGGGGTTGGGCGACCGGCCGCTTCGTGTCGTTCCGGATCGAGCCGGATGACTGGCGGCCGCTCCTCACCCTGGGCGCGCTGTTCACGGTCCAGGTTGGCCTCATGCACGTGGGAACCAACCTGACGACCGCGAGCCACGCCGCGATCCTGCTGAACTCGCAGGCTATCCACACGGTTGTCCTCGCCCACTTCCTCGTTCCCGGCGACCGCCTCGCCCCGCGGCGCGCGATCGGGATCCTCATCGCCTACTCGGGCGCGATCATCCTGTTCGCGCGTCACTGGGCCGCCGGCTCGAACACCCTCGTGGGCGACGCGATCGTCGCGGTGAGCGCCTTTCTCCTGGCCGAGCGACAAATCTTCCTGGCCCGCGCCGTCCAGCGACTCGACCCGCTGAAGCTTCTCCTGGCCCAGGCCGTGCTCGGCACCCTCGCGTTCGTCACGATCTCGACCGTCTTCGAGGCCCGCGTCCCGATGCGGTGGACCGCGTCCCTCGGCCTGGCCGTGCTCTATCAGGGCGGCGTGATTGCCGGCTTCAACTTCATCGGGAACCTGTGGCTCCTGCAGCAGTACCGGCCGAGCGCGGTGGCGACGTGCTTTCTGACGACGCCGCTCTTCGGCGTGCTGATCGCGAGCGCGGTCATGGGCGATCCCCTGACCCCGGAGCTGCTGCTGGCCGCGCTCCTGGTCGCGGTCGGGATCGGCCTGACCATCCGGTAGCCGGACCCAGCCACTGCGCGACTGCCCGCTCTAATCCGATGCGGCTCACTCGTCGCTCTCTCGCCACTTCGCCATCTTCGGATTCGTCAGCTCGGCTCGATTCACTCAGGCCTCGCCTCCCGCCGCGCTCGCTTCGGGCTCGCGGCCGGCGCTCAGCTCGAACTTCCAGGCTACGCCTCGCACCATTTCCGGAATCGGGGCTGCGCCTCGCCTACCGCTGGCCTCGCACGATTTCGGAATCAGGCTGCGGCTCGCCTACCGCTCGCCTCGCACGATTTCGGAATCAGGGCTGCGGCTCGCCTGCGGCTCGCCTCGCACTGCCACGCCTCTCGGCGCGTTTGAGCAGGCTTCGCGTTTTTCCGCACCCTGCTAGTGCCATGGAGACACTGCAAGCTCTGGCGAGGGTCGTTGGGGTTGCGACGAACGGCGGAGTTGTGGCACACGGGGTGGGCTGATATTCTGCCATTGGAACATGGCTTCCTCAATGCCACTGAGACACGGGCCGCCAAACTTTCACGTCCCGCTCCCGGAGGACGTGTACGCCAGGCTCAAGGAGCAGGCCGCGGCAGACCGGATCTCGGCTACCACGATCGCCCGCCGGGCGATCGAGGAGTGGCTCCGGCAACGACGGCGGGTCACCCTCCACGAGGCCATCGCCGCATATGCCAGCCAGCAGGCCGGCGCGACGGATCTCGACCCCGACCTCGAGCGGGCTTCTCTTGAGCTGTGGCGAGGGTCCAAGCGAGCCAGGCAGTGAGGCGGAGCGAGATCTACTGGGCTGACGTGCTGCCGCGCTCGGGCTCGGAACAGCGCGGACGGCGGCCAGTCATCGTCGTGTCCCACGACGGATTCAACGTGACTCCCGCCTGGCGCTCCGTCATTGTCGTGCCCCTGTCGACGTCCGCGGTCCAGAAAGCGCGAGGCCCAACCGCGGTGGAGCTCGCTCGGGGCGTCGGTGGATTGAGTCGGCCGAGCGTTGCCTTGTGCCACCAGGTGACAACCCTCGATCGTGCCAAGCTTACTGAACGAATCGGAGTGCTACCCGGCGGGTCGCTCGCGCAGGTTGCCGAAGGGCTCCGAGTCGCACGCGACCTCGAATAGAAGGGATACGACACTCTGGTCGCAGATCCTGTGGGGCGTCGACGATCGCCTCCTTCCTGCCAGCGGTATAATCGGCCGATGCCGGCGAGCCCAGCGCGAACGCTCGAGGTCGTTCCGAACCCGCATCCGGATCGTGACTACGAGGTGCAGATGACCGTGCCGGAGTTCACGTGTCTCTGCCCGATGACCGGCCAGCCGGACTTCGCCACGATCCGGATCCGCTACGTACCCGATCAGCACCTGGTCGAGCTGAAGTCGCTGAAGCTGTACATCTGGTCCTATCGAAACGAGGGCGCGTTCCACGAGGACGTGACGAACCGGATCATGGACGACTTCGTCGCCGCGGCCCGGCCTCGCTGGATCGAGGTGGTGGGCGATTTCAACATGCGCGGCGGCATCAAGACCGAGGTCCAGACCTCGTACGGCAAGCGACCCGACATTCCGGAGTGACAAGCGTTCGAAGGTCGCTGACAACTGCGGGCGGTCTGTTCGTCGCTCTGGTATCGGCCAAAATTTCACGACGTGAGTCTGACGTCGACTCGCAGCGCGCGACGGGTCGACGGTTCAGGCGCACCGCGCGATGGGCTCGATCGGCGGGGCTCTTCCTGGTCGTGGGTGCGGTCTCCCTGACGGCGGGCGCTGCGACGGGCGCCTCGGAGTGGGAGCGCGTGCACACCGGCGACGATCTGGTCGTGGAAACGCGACGGCATCCGGGCTCGGAGATCAAGGAAGTGCGGGCTCAGGGGATCATGCCCGTACCGCCCCACGTCGTGCGGGCTGTCATCTCCGATGTGGCCAAGTACCCCGACTTCATGCCCTACGTCAAGGAGGGGCGCGTCCTCCGCCGGTCCCGCCTGGGTACTTTCACCTACCAGCGGGTCTCGTTCGGCATCCTGGGAACGCTCGGCGTCGCGGACCGGGACTACGTCATGCGAAACGTCGAGCGCATCCTGGTCTCGGCCGACGGCACCCCCACCTACAAGCGGATTTGGAACGCCATCTCGACGGACGATCCACCGCCACAGCGCGGAACGATCCGCCTCGCGCTCTCCCGAGGATTCTGGCTTCTGTCCCCGGCCGGCAACGCGGGCACCCAGACCCAGGTGCGCTACTGCCTCTTCACGGATGCTGGTGGCTCGCTTCCCGTCTGGGCCATCAACCAGGGCAACACCATCGGCGTGCCGAAGGTGTTCGCCGCGGTCCGGAAGGCGGCGCAGGAACCGCGCTACGCGGGCACTCCTGCACCCGACGTCGCCGCGCTCCTCGCCTCCCCGCCCGACTTCACCGGCATCGACGAGAGCATGTGCGCCGACCGATGAGGTCACGGGCCGCGACGGCTCCCTCCGATCCCCCGGATCCAGGGCGAGGCGCGAGTCACAGGCCTCCGGCCCGGCACACCGGAGACGCTCCATGCGGTTGACCCGTCTCGGCCGCCGCGCTACGCTCGCCGCACAACCACACCCGCTCGTCGTCGTAGAACTTGGCAGCGGTCGGGCATCGTCGCGCCCCACGCCGGGAGGCATATCCGGGAGGCATATCAATGAAGGACAGGCACGCCGCGCAGACCCCGAAGGGTAGTCCCCGACCGACGTTCCCCGCGGTGGGCCGCCGGGCGGTCCTGCGAGCCGGGGTGGCCGGAGGGCTGGCCGTGGCTGGAGCTGGGCTCGCAGAGATCCTGGCGGCAGGCCGGGCGCCAGCGCGAGCACAGGGCACGAAGCTCCACCTCCTCTACCCGATCTCCTTCGTCCCCGAGAGCGACGTCGAGCTTCGCCGCCAGCTCGCCGAGTACGGCAAGCAGATGCGGATGGAGATCATCCTCGAGACGATCAACGCCAACGATCTCCAGCCCCGGATCACCGCGGCGATCCAGTCCGGTGTGGGCGCGGACATCATCGCCATGGCCCACAGCTGGCCGCACCTCTACCGGCGCGGCCTGGCCGACGTGTCCGACCTCTGCGAGTGGCAGGCGCGGGACCAGGGCCCGTACTACGCCCAGTCCGAGGCCGCCGCGCGCGGGAGCAACGGCTGGCTGGCCTTGCCAAACGACATCGTCGGGTTGCAAATCGCGTATCGACGCTCCTGGTTCACGGAGGTCGGTGCGCCGTCACCGCCGGCAACGCTCGACGCGTACCGGCGGATCGGCCGCGCGCTCAAGAAAGCGGGACGGCCGATCGGCCAAACCCTCGGTCACACGCTGGGCGACGCCCCGGCGTGGGTGTACCCCCTCCTGTGGGCCTTCGGAGGCGCGGAGACGGACGCGTCGGGCAAGAAGGTCGTGTTCAACTCGAGGGGGACGCTCGAGTCCGTCAAGTGGATGGTCGCGTTCTGGACAGAGGCCTGTGACGAAGGCGCGCTCGCGTGGGACGACACGAACAACAATCGCGCTTTCCACGCCAACGAGGTCAGCGCGACCCTGAACGGCGCCTCGATCTATATCTTCGCCAAGCGGAATCCCGACAAGATCAAGGACGAGCGAGGCGAGCCGATGGTGGGCGACATCGCGCACTTTCCCATTCCGGCTGGACCTCAGCCAGCTCCGGGGTATCACATCGCCGGATCGCTTGCGTTGATGAAGTACTCGAAGAACCAGAAGGCGGCCAAAGAGCTGCTTCGGTGGCTCCACAGCAAGGAGCAGTACGGCAAGTGGTTCGAAACGCGGTCGGGCTTCGGGGTAGGGGCCAACCGGTACTGGGAGCAGCATCCGCTGTGGAACACGATCGACGACCCGCTCAAGCCGTTCCGCGTCGCCGCCGGCGACTCGCGGATGTTCGGCTATCCGGGACCGCCCAGCGCCAAGGCCACCGAGGTCTACAGCAAGTTCATTCTGACCGACATGTACGCCAAGGCCGTGCTGGGGCTCCCGCCCGAGCAGGCCGTGCGCTGGGCCGAGCTCGAGCTGAAGAAGGTCTACGAGTCGTAGCCACGCGCGTTCATGCAACCGGCGAAGACCTGGTCGAACCGTTGCATGCCTCCCCGTCCGAGCAGCGGGTCGCTTCCCGCGGTCGCGCCTCGGGGCCGGCCGTAGGCGAAGAGGTTGTAGATCGAGTTCTGGTCCGGCGAGAGGTCGACGAGGTAGCCCGATGCGTTCTGCGCCTCCCACGCGCACGCCTGCGAGTCCCAGGCCGCCCGAGCCGGCGTCGCCCCGAGACGTGACCGCGCCTCGGGGAGCGGCCTGCTGGCGCAGCCTGCGGCGAGGAGCCCGGCTCCGAGCAGCACAACGACCCGGGCGAGCCTGACCGGGCTCATGACGGCGGCAGCCAGTCCCGAAGCGCCTTGACCTGGCAGCCTGCCTTCTCCAGCGCCTCGCGCACGGTCCGGACGATCATCGCTGCTCCCGGCGTATCGCCGTGGCAGCAGATCGTCTGGACCGAGATGTCGATCTCGACGCCGTCGAGCGTCCGCACCTTCCCGGTGGTGGCCATCTGCACGGCCTGAGCCGCCGCCCGCGGCGGGTCCGTGATCAGCGACCCCTCGACCTTCCGCGACACGAGCCGGCCGTCGACCTGGTACGCGCGGTCCGCGAAGCCCTCGCTGGCCACGCGCGTGCCCATTTTCCGGCAGCGGGCGTCGAATTTCCCCGACGCGGCGCTCATCAGGATCAGCTTCATCGACATCGCCGACGCGCCGGCGGCCTCGGCCAGCTCCTCGTCCGCTTCCATCATGTTGTAGAGGATCCCGTGGGGCTTCACGTGCTGGAGGGTGGCGCCGGCGAGCGTGACCACCTCTCGGAGCGCGCCGGTCTGGTAGACCATGTAGTCGCGGATCTCCTCTGGGGTCACGTCCATCTTTCGCCGGCCGAAGCCCATGAGGTCGGGCAGCCCCGGATGGGAGCCGATCGCCACTCCGTGCGCGAGCGCCAGCTCCACCGTCTTTCGCATGACGTGCGGGTCACCGCCGTGAAACCCGCAGGCGATGTTCGCCGATGAGATGAACGGCATGATCTCGGCGTCGGCGCCGAGCGTCCAGCGGCCGTAGCTCTCACCCATGTCGCAGTTCAGGTCGATGGGCTTTCCTGGCATGTCTGACCCTCTTCAGGCACCGTCGATGACACGCTCGAGTGCGTCCACGAACCGATCGGCGTCGGCGTCGGTCATCGCGAGCGAGCACGCGCCCATTCCCCGCTGGGTCAGCATGATCCCCTCGTTCAGCAGGCCCATGAAGACCGCGAGCGGGGTTGTCGGATGATCCGGCCGGCTCGAGCGATAGTCGGTGAGCGGCGTTCCCGTCCAGTGCAGGCAGAACAGAGAGCCGACGCCGGTGATCTGAGCGTCGAGCCCACGCCGCCGCGCCAACACCCTCACGCCCGACCGGAGCCGCTCCCCGAGCTGGTCGAGCCGCGCGTAGGCGGCCGGCGTCAGTTCACCGAGTGTCGCGACGCCAGCCGCCATCGTGAGCGGGTTCGCGTTGAAGGTGCCGCCATGGCTGATCCGGGCGCCGCCCTTCCGCGGGTCGTAGGCTCCCATGATGTCCGCACGTCCGCCGAACGCCCCGACCGGGAGGCCGCCACCAATGATCTTGCCGAGCGTGGTCAGATCCGGCCGGATGCCGAACCGTTCCTGCGCCCCGCCCGGCGCGATCCGGAACGAGATGACCTCGTCGAAGATCAACACCACGCCGAACCGATCCGTCAGGGCCCGAAGCCGGTCCAGGAACCCGGGGCCCGGCGGGATGATCCCGCCGATCCCGAGCAACGGGTCGACCAGCAAGGCCGCGAGGTGAGCCCCCTCTTCCTGAAAAATCGCCTCACACGCCTCGGGATCATTCCAGGGCAGGACCACGACGCTGTCGACGACCTCCTGCGGGATCCCCGCCGACGCGGCCACCGGCCGGGGCCGCCGCCGGTCCCCCGCCAGGGCGAGATCGGGCGTCACGCTGACGAGCACCCAGTCGTGCGTGCCGTGAAACGCGCCTTCGAACTTGGCGATCTTCGTCCGGCCCGTGAAGGCGCGCGCGGCACGGACCGCATTCAGGGTCGCCTCGGTCCCCGAGTTGGTGAACCGGAGGACCTCGACGGAGGGAAGCCGGTTGACGAGGACCTCGGCGAGCCGCACCTCGTGCTCGGTCGGGCCCGGAAACGAGACCCCGTGCTCCGCCGCCTGCTGCACCGCCTTGACGACCTGGCGTGGGGCATGGCCGAGGATCAGGCTCGTGTAGTTGCCGTTGAAGTCGATGCGCTCGACGCCGTCCGCATCCCACAGGCGGGCGCCCTCGCCGCGCGCGAGGTAGTAGGGATACGGGTCGAAGAAGGTGGTGGTACGGCTGTTGCCCCCGGGCATCACCCGCGCCGCCTCCTCGTGGAGCGCGCGCGAGCGCCCCGTCGTGGCGACGTAATCCGAGACTTGCTTGTCGAGATTCATGCGTCCCTCCCGGCCTGACCTCGATCGCGCGCCCAGCGGCAACTCGCTCCAACCGCCTCGGCCCTACCACCCGACATGCTCCGGATGCCTCGGTACGATACCACTGCGGAGGCTCTCGGTGCAGCGAGGCTCATCTCCGCCCGTCAGGCGCGGGGGGAAATCGAGGGGCGTGCGAGGTCGTCGCCCCTCTCACGCGCTCGGCGACGCGCACGGCCGCCGAGCGGCCGTCGGGCTTAACCCTCCTGGTCGAATCAGAAGTATGACTCGAGGGTCCCCCGCCGCCGAATGTCAAGGGTCGCGCAGTGAAACGAACCCCCGAAGGGCCAGTAGCTCAGGAACGGGCACGCGATCGGAGTGAATCCCCAGTCCGTGAGGGCGGCCGTCAGCGTCGGCTGGGACCGCTCGACGACGACGCGCCGCTCGTCGAGCATCAGCACGTTGATGCTGGTCCAGGAGCTGCACGAGGAGAAGCGGTTGGTGAGGGTGCGGATGGGATCGGGGGTTGGGGCCACCAGAACGTCCCAGGACTTCAAGAGCGGCGGGAGCCGGGTGATGTCAATGTAGTCGGGATTGACCAGGACTTTGCCGGGCGCCAGCGGCACGAAGCTCGAGTCGATGTGCATCGGGTTCGGGCAGCGGCTCTCGATCTCGTGGATCCGGTAGCCAGCGCCGAGATGCCGCCGGAGCCACTCGATCCCGGTGGCATTGGTGGTGTTGCTCCGGGCCACGAACAGGTCCCGGCCGCACCGCGTGAAGTCGGCCGCGTCGAAGACCGGCTCCGACTCGTTGATGACGTAGCGGACGGGCTCGCCCTTCCGGGGCCGCCGATACGCGGGCTCGTAGAGGTCGTCGGCCAGTTCCGGCTTCGGAGCGGCCGTCCAGCGCGCCCCCCTGCGGAAGTATTCCTTGAACAGCCGCCGGTAGGCGAAGGCCTCGAAGTAGCGGGAGCGCCAGGACATGGGCGTCTCGATGATTTCGTTGCCCACGACCAGGAAGCCATCGCGGGGACATGCGATGCAGTAGCCGCGGGACCGCCAGCCGGGAACTCGGTGCTGGGCCGAGAAGCGCATCACGTCCGGCCGGCGCACCACGACGCCCTCGGCCTCGAGGATGTGAATGAACTCGTCCAGCTCCCGCTGCGCGCGCTTCACCATCCATCCCGGATATCGGAACCCCGCGGCGAGCCGGAAGAACTTCTCGCTCCGTTGGGGAATGGCGGCAGAGACCGTTACGTGATAGGACGGAATGGCGGCGCCCTCGAGACGCCCCACGATCACCTCTTCGAGTGGATCCCACTCGTTGTACGAGTTGACGGGACACGCCAGAGTCGCGTCGCTCATGCCACTGGCCCTTTCCCAACCCGGAGTGGAACACGGCGCGTTGCCGAATCGCCTATGAGGCGCCTGATTAGACGCTCGGCGGACGGTGGTCGGTTCCGCGAATCTCCCTGGAGACGCGCGGAGGCGCTCGGATCAGACGGCCGGCCCCGGCGAAGCGCGCCCAAAGATGGGCTCAGGACCGACCCTGCGGACGCCACTCGTCAAGGGCCGATGCGGTACGGGCGCAACCGACGGTGCAGCTCACGTTGCACGACTTGTGGCGGTCGAATTCTCGCTTCAAATCCGCGGGCCCGTACGCCATCAGATCCTTGCCGAACGCAGCTCGGGCCGGAACGCACCAGCGGACCTGCCCGAACTCGTCCACGTAGAGATACCGGCTGCCCGCCCGACACCGGAACGGCGCCGCGCCGGCCTCGATCAACTGGCGGCGATAGTCCCCAGCCTCCCCCGCCGCGCGCCCGATCCGCCTCCGCACCTCCTCGTACGCCGCCCGCTCCGCGGGCGAGAGCCGGATCTCGCCATGTTCGTCATTGAGCAGGAGAATGCGCGGGGTGAAGCCCTGTTGCCGGGCGAAGTCGACGACCTCGAGCGCTTCGGCTGGAGGCGATGACCCAATGACCGCGCTCAGCACGACGCGGAAGCGCGCCCGGCGAGCGAGGAGCTCGAGGCGAGAGCGAAGGACTCGGAGGACCTTCTGGGTTGTGGCGTTCGGCTGCACGCCGTCGACGCTGATCTGGAGATCGGTGAGGCTCGCCCGGTTGAGCCCGTCGACCAGCTGTTCGGTCAGCCGGTAGCCGTTGCTGATCAACTGCCGACGGCGGAATCCGAGCTCGCGGAGGGTGGCAACGAGGCGGAGGCAGTCGGGGTGGAGTGTCGGCTCACCACCGGTGAGACAGACGGTCCACGTTCGCAAGCGCCGCAGCTTCTCGAGACGGGCCCGGAGTACGGCGTAGGGAATGGGCTCGGAGGTCTTATCGAACTCGACGCAGTAGCCGCACGAGAGGTTGCACCGCCGGATAACGACCACCTGGGCCAGAAACGGACCGTGGGCGAGCCACTGAAACCAGGAGATCGGCCGCTCGGCATCACACGGCCGAGCCAGCGGCGGAGCGACAGAGGACAGGCTCATCGTGTGGTCCTCCCCCCAAACCGCGCGAGTGATAGGCGGCCGAGATTACGGGTGGGCATAGACACTAGCACGAAAGCGAAGGCCGGGCTGCGCCTGCCCTCCATCGCCTCACGAGCGTCGACCTCACCCGGTTCGACAGCCTCGACGCACACCCGGTCCTCAACGGCATCGCGAGATCGGGCTCGACATGACTCCGGTGGCCAACGGAAAAGCACTCGGCCTGCTGGCTCCACCCTGCATCCGGCCGCACGGTTCCCCGAGAGCGCGGGCCGCACTTACTCGATGGCGCGGTCCAGCGCCATGCGCTGGGCCCGGCGCAGTGCGTGGGCGGCCTCGACGGTGATCGCGCGAAACCGGAGGCGCTCGCCCGGCCTGGTCTGGCCGACGCGGCCGATATCGGTCGAGCAGACCGTCGCGATCTTCGGGTAGCCGCCGGTCGACTGGCGGTCCACCAGGAGGACGATCGGCTGGCCGTCGCCGACCACCTGGATGCCCCCGAGCGGCACGCCATCGGAGATGATGTCGTGCCCCCGAGCGTGCGCGATGACCGGCCCACGCAGCCGGGCACCCATCCGGTCGGACTGTGGGAGCATCTCGTAGGACGCCCGCAGAAAGGTATCGAGCCCATCTGTCGTGAAGCGTTCCGCCTGGGGGCCGAGCACGACGCGGATCACCAGCTCGTCACCGAACCGCGGCACGGCATCACGCCCGACCGAGCGCTCACGGAGCGACGGCGGGCTCGGCCCCATCGGGATCTCGTCGCCCCTGCGCAGCGCACGCCCACTGTGGCCGCCGAGCCGCCCGCGGAGATACGTCGAGCGGGAGCCCAGCACCCGTGGGACGTCGAGCCCGCCCGACACGGCAAGGTAGCTCCGCACCCCGCCGGTCGCCGCCCCGAGGCGGATGATGTCCCCGCCGCGAACGCGGACGGAGCGCCAGCACGCCTCTTCGCGCTCGTTCACCATCAACGGCATGTCGGCGCCAGTCGCCGCGACGACGGTGTCGCGCAGGATTTCGAGGCGCGGCCCCCCGAGCGTACACTCGAGTCCCGCTGCGTCGTCCGGGTTCCCGACGAGCCGGTTGGCCAGGACGAAGGCTACGGGATCGATGGGCCCCGAGGCCGGGATCCCGAACCGCAGATAGCCGGGCCGCCCGATGTCCTGTACGGTCGTCAGCGGGCCCGGATCGAGAACGCGGATCATCCTGTTCCGTCCTCGCTCCTGAGTGATGCCGTCCCGGCCGGTCGGTTGGCGTCGAGGTGGACGATCCATGGGCGGCGTCGAGATGCCCCGCACGCCTCACTGCAGCGCGGCTGCCGAGTATGACGGTCACGTCGCCTCCTGCCGATTTTTTTCGCGATCCCGTGGGACGGGCGCTCGTCGTCCACGACGCCTTGCCTGGCGAGGCTCCGGTGTGGCTCGCCACGCATCATTGAGGCGCGAGCGCGTCGAACTCGGCGCGGTCGATCGGGCGGAAGCACACGCGGTCGCCCGGCCGGAGGAGCACGGGCTCGGCGGCGTCCGGATCGTAGAGGCGGAGCGGAGTCCGGGCGAGCACCCAGAACCCCCCTGGGCTCTCGACCGAGTAGACACAGCACTGGGCCCCGCCGATGCCGATGCTGCCCGCCGGCGTCTTCGTCCGCGGCTGATCGAGCCGCGGGATCGTCAGGCCCCCCGGCATGGAGCTCAGATAGGGCATTCCGGGCGTGAACCCGATGAAGTACACGAGGTATTCGCCGCTCGAGTGGATCCGGACCAGCTCGGCGGAAGGCAGTCCGAGCCTCCGCGCTGCCGCGTCGAGCTCGAAGCCCAGCTCGCCGCCGTAGCAGGCCGAGATCTCGACCAGACGCGACCGAGGCGTGGGCGTGTCCCTCGACTCGTGGGCGAGCGAGGCGAGCAGGGTCTCCAGCTCCGCCAGGTCGGACACGAAGGGATCGTAGGAGACGAGGAGCGCGCGGTACGACGGAACCGTCTCGATCACCCCCGGGACTCGGCGTTCCTGGATCAGCCGGTCCAGGGCGTGAACGCGCTGGTTGATCGCGATGCTGATCTCGTCGCCGAACTCGACCGAGACGGCGAGGTCGCCCGCCGGCAGGAACCTCGGCTCGGGATAGATCAGGTCAGAGGACCGACAGCGCCGAGTTGGGGAGGTCCGTGATGAACATGTGGCCCGGGCTATGCGTGATCATGAACGGCAGCTTCGAGGCGAGGGCCACCGCCTGCGGCGTGACGCCGCAGGCCCAGAACACCGGCGTGTCGCCGGGAGCGAACGGCTGAGGGTCGCCCCAGTCGGGCCGCGTGAGATCCGCGATCCCGATCAGCGCCGGGTCGCCGACGTGCACGGGCGCGCCGTGAGCGCCCGGGAACCGCGCGGTGACGGTCACCGCCCTGGCGACCCTGTCGGACGCGATCGGCCGCATGGACACCACCATCGGCCCGTGCAGACGGCCGGCCGGCCGGCACTGGGTCGAGGTGCGGTACATGGCGACGTTCTGGCCGCGCTCGATGTGGGGCAGCGGGATCCCGTGTTCGAGCAGCGCCCACTCGAACGTGAAGGAGCACCCGATCAGGAACGCGACAAGATCGTCGCGCCAGTGCGCGCCGATGTCCGTGACCTCGTCGGCCAGCGCGCCGTCTCGATAGATCCGGTACTTCGGCAGATCGGTGCGCAGATCCGCTCCGGGCGCTGCGAGCGTAGGCTCGGGAGACCCGACCTCGGTGACGTCGATCAGCGGGCACGGCCGCGGGTTGCGCTGGCAGAACAGCAGGAAATCATACGCGTAGTCTTCGGGCAAGATCGCGAGATTCGCCTGCACGTGCCCCTCGGCGAGCCCGGCAGTCACGCCGCGCCACGTTCCGCTCCGAATGTCGGCCCTGATCTCCTTCGGCGGCCGGGAATCGATCGGCATCACACAGTCCTCTCACTCAATCGCCGCGTCCGGCTCGACCAGCTCGGGCCTCTTCAGCGATCCGGCCCTCGGAGATGCGCGAGCTTCGGCCAGAGGTCCGGGTTGCCGAGGACGGCGGGCTTCTCGCCCCGGAGAACCCGCAGCATCTCCGTCGCCACCTGCATTCCGATGTTGCGGTGTGCCTCCTGGCTGACCCCGGCCAGGTGGGAAGTGCACACCACGGTCTCGAGGTTGAGGAGGGGATGGTCGACCGGCGTGGGCTCCTCCTCCCACACGTCCAGGCCCGCGGCCGCGATCTTCCCAGTCGCGAGCCCCTCGAACAGGCCGCGCTCGTCCTGCGTCTTTCCGCGCGAGGTGTTGACGAAGACCACGCCCGGCTTCATCTTCGCGATTGCTGCGGCGCTGATCAGGTGGTGCGTCTGGGGCGTGTGCGGGGTGTGGACCGTGACGACGTCGGCCTGGGACAGCAGCGCGTCGAGGCTCACGGGCTCGGCGCCGCGCGCGCGCAGCTCGTCCGGCGCGACGTACGGGTCGTGACCGAGCACCCGCATCCCGAAGGCGCCGGCGATCCTTGCCACCCGCCGCCCGATGTTCCCGACGCCGATGATGCCGAGCGTCTTGTCCTTCAGCTCGAAGATGCCCTTGGCGCGACCCTCGACCCACTGACCCTGGCGCGTCATTCGGTCGATCACGAGGGTCTTCTTCGCCGCCGCCAGCATGAGCATGATCGCGTGCTCGGCGACCGCGTCCGAGTTCGACCCGGGCGCGTGCACGACGGGGATCCCGAGCCGCGTCGCTGCCGGCAGGTCGACCGTGTCGAGCCCGACACCGTGGCGCCCGATCACCCGGAGGCGCGGGCAGGCGAGCATGAGGCTCTCGGTACAGCTCGGCTTGATCCGGAAGAGGATCCCCTCCGCCTCGCGGGCCTCGCCGACAAGGCCCGCCTCGCCATCCTGCAGGCTCAGGACGACGCGCGCATCCGTTTCCAGGAGGGCCTGCGCATCAGGATGAATCGGCCCCGCCAGCACCACGAGCGGCTTCTGAGCGGTCACAATGGTCTCCTCTCTCGGTGGGGCTTCGCCCCCTTCCGAACCTCACCCAGCAGGGCTGCGCCAGCAGACCCGGCGCTCCGAAACGACCCGCTCTACGCCGGCGTCTCCCCGAAGGGCTCGGGCTACGTCGATCCGCGTCAGTAGAGGAGGAAGTCCGTCGGCACCAGTCGACGCTGGACCGGATCGACTGCAAGCCCAAGCTGCTCCAGGACGGTGAGCCCAAGGAGCACCGCGTCGTCCGCTTCGCCGAAGAGGACCCGACACGGAGTCGAGTCGCCATCGACCGCGATCACGGCACTCCCGACCCGACGCGGTGTGCGTCGACCGTCGGCGAGGACGACAGTCGCGGTTCCAACCGGCTCGATACCGAGATCGCGAAGGATACTTGCGGGCACCACCGTGAGTGTTGCCCCGGTGTCGGCGAGCGCGATCAGTTCTTCCGATCGCGCTCCTGTGCCGGGGTTTTCGACGACGATATTGACCCGGACCTCACCCATACCGAGCAAGTCTAGCACGCAAGCAGTGCGCATACATGAGCGCCCCCGGCGCTCCGACCATCTTCGTCGCGGTGCTCGTCCTGTCGCGGGTCGAGGGCCTCGCGCCGGCCACGAGGCTCTCATCGATCACAGACAAAGAGGGTTCGGGCCCGACGAGACGCACCGAGCGCGGCGGCCCGCGGAGACATCGATGCGAGCGGCGATCGCCCGAGAACGCCGACTATAATACGCGGCATGGCTACCCTGGTGACGGGAGCGTTCGGCTGCATCGGGTCGTGGGTGGTCCGGAAGCTCGTCGAGGGCGGTGAGCGCCCCGTGCTCTACGAGCTGGCCGACGATCCGTGGCGGCTCCGGATGATCGCGGGGCCAGACATCGGCGACCGGGTTCGGATCGTGCGCGGCGACATCGCCGACCGCGAGGAGCTGCTTCGGGTCGTGGGCGATCACGGCATCCGCCGGCTCATCCACCTCGCGGCCTGGCAAGTGCCCCTCTGCCGCCAGGACCCGTCCCGCGGCGCCCTCATCAATGTGGTCGGCACCGTGAACGTGTTCGAGGCCGCGCGCGCCCACCGCGCTCAGATCGAGCGGGTGGTCTACCTGTCCTCGGCCGGGGTCTTCGGACCGCCCGCGCTCTATCCGCCCGGTCCCCTCGCGGACGACGCTTCGCCGCACCCCGCCACGCACTACGGCGTCTTCAAGGTGGCCAACGAGGAGACCGCCCGCGTGTACTGGGGCGAGCACGGGCTGCCCTCGTCGGGCTTCCGCCCGCTCTCTGTGTACGGGCCCGGGCGGGATTTCGGAGTGACCGCGGCGCCGACCCTCGCGATGAAGGCTGCAGTGCTGGGCCGCCCCTACCGGATCCCCTATGGAGGCCGGACCGACCTGATCTTCGTCGAGGACGTGGCGAGCGCGGTCATCGCCGCATCGCGGGCGGCCTTCGACGGCGCCCGCGTCTACAACCTCCACGGCGAGGCCCTGGCGATCGCCGACGTGGTCCGGACGATCCACGACCTGTGGCCGGGCTCCGACGACGTCGTCTCACAGACCGAGGAGCCGACGCCCTTCGCGGAGGCGCTCGACGACGCCCGGTACCAGCTGGACTTCGGCCCGACCGCCGGCACCGCGTTCAAGGACGGGGCGCGCCGGACGCTGGACGAGTTCGCGCGCCTCCGGCGGGACGGGCGGCTCGATGCCCGCGAGCTCGCATGACACCCGATTCCCGTGCGTGTCCGACCGGCGACACTCGACCACGCCTGGCAGCCTGTGTTCGGTCGCCCGCGAGCTTTCGGCGCCGCCGGAACGTGCTCGAGATTCAGGGAGCAACTCGACGTGCGCGGCGTAGTGGCAGGATCTGGCCATGAGCATTGGCCTCATCGAGCAGCTGGCCGCGGGGCAAGCTCCTAACCTGGTGCCGCTGACGGTGGAGCAGTTTCACCGCATGATCGAGCTGGGGATCCTCGAGGAGGGAGACCCGATCGAGCTGGTTGAGGGTCTCTTGCTCCGGAAGGACCGGGCGACGGGCACCGAGGAGAAGGGCGGGGTGGCACATAGCGCTCGGCACGCCGCCGCGATTGCCCGCCTGGTCAGGATCGAGTGTCATCTGGATCCCGCTGGCTGCCACCTGAGAATCCAGCTTCCTCTGGCGCTGTCGCCCATCAGTGAGCCCGAGCCAGACGCGGCGATCGTGGCCGGCTCACTCGAGACCTTCACCGATCGACATCCCGGGCCGACCGACGTCCGGGTCGTGATCGAGGCATCGGACAGCTCCCTCGCCTACGACCGCATCACGAAGCAACGCGTGTACGCGTCCGCCGGGATCCCCGCGTATCTGATCGTCAACCTGGCCGAGGATCAGGTCGAGTACTTCGAGGAACCCATCCCCGACCAAGGCCGATACCACCGCCGGACCGACTTCCGATACGGTGAAACTCTGACGCTACCCGTCGGAGCCGGGATCTCACTGACGCTGGCCGTCGTAGACGTCCTCGGCCCCTCGCTCCGGTAGCCCCTCTCGTCTCGTATCCGCTCCACACGCCCTGTCGAAGCACGGGTCCGGCATCCGTCACTTTTTGTGGACATTGACGTGTGTCTTGACCATGGCTACGCTGCGGGCGAGGAAGAGCCTGCCAGTAAGACGGCGCCGCGCCCCCGCTTCACCGGCATGTACGTCATCCTCGAGCTGCAGAAACGGCGGGCTCCCGGAAGCTGAACGCGGGGTCGAGCGGCGGCAGCGGCGCGCCGAAGAACAGCCGGCGCTGGAACCTGGGCAGTAGCGGCGATCGCAAGACCAGTGGGAGCACCTTCGGCACGAGCCACTTCACGATTGAATTGCGGCTCCCCTGGCTGAGCAACACGCTCTGGGCCCCGAGCTGTAGACGGTGGAGCGTCCGCACGTCATCCGCCCGGAGGCGCTGGACGGCGCGCAGATCCTCCCGCGAGATCGGGCCGTGCCCGAGCCGCGGGTAGATCTCCTGGGCCGCCACCGCCGCCGTGGCGATGGCCACGTTGACGCCGATGGCGCCGGCGGGGCTCATGGTGTGGGCGGCGTCGCCGATCAGCAGCAAGCCGTCGCGCGCCCACTCCCGCATCAGACGGATGATGCCCTCCAGCGGGAAGAACGGCGTGAAGTCGCGGAGGGTGTCGGCGAACCCCGCAAAGATCGGATCGAAGCGCCGCACGCGCTCGGCGACCGCCGCCACCCCCTCCTCGCGCCAGCGCCGCCACTCGCCGGTGGGCAGGACGAGGCCGGCCTGAATGTGATGAGGGTACTTGGGCAGCATGAGGCCCCGAACGTCGCCCAGGGAGACGTAGAACGTGCTGGACCAGCCGGGCGGCTGGTCGATCGTGAACCAGATGATGTCGAAGTCATGGTGCTCATACTCGGGTGTGAATCCGCCCAGCCGTGCCACTGCCGAGTAGCGTCCGTCTGCCCCTACCACGACATCCGCTCGGACCTCGAACGGTTCCTTGCCGTGGCGGAGCCCGCTTACTCCCACCACGCGGCCCTCTTCCTCGAGGAGCTTCGACACCTTCGCGCCCATCCAGCACTGGAAGGACGGGAGCTGCTCCGCTTTCCGGAGAAGCGCAGCCAGGAAGATCGGCTGCGGCATCCAGATGGCGTAGGGGTACTGCGGAGCGATCCGCCTGAACGAGAACTCGCCGATCTCGTTGCCGTTCAGCCGGATCTTGCCGGCCTCGAGGAGCGAGTGGGGCTGGGCCTTCACGTACTCCAGCAGCCCCAGCTCGTCCAGGAGGTGGGCGGTGCTCGGCTGCAGCACCTCCCCGCGAAACTCGCGCTCGAAGTCCTCGTGGCCTTCCAGCACCAGAACGTCGGCGCCGCGCTTGGCCAGCAGGAGGCCCAGCATCAGTCCTGCCGGGCCCCCGCCCACGATGCACGTGCTCATGCGTAGACTGGTCATGGCCCTCTCCTCACGCCGCTCCGAGGTAGTCCTTTCCGAGTGCCAGACACCCATCGTTTCGAACGGCACGGTGAGCCGGGTTGCGGCGGCGACACGGCCGAGGACCGTCTCGAGGTCGACTGATTCGGCGATGGCGCGCGCGATCGACGAGCAGGCCTCACCGAAGCGCGGAGGCGGGATGTCCTGGTCGCGCGGTCCCCCATCGGCTGCCCTGTAGGGTGGGACTCGTGTCCTTCTCTCAGGACGGCGTGGACCATCGGGCCGGCGACACCGAACTGCTCGAGATGAGGAAGGTGTGCGGCCCGATCGAGAATCTCGACCCGCGAGCCGGCGATCCGCTGGCGGAACTCGCTCGCATAGACGGAGAGCCCGTTCCGCATCGGCGAGCTCCACCACGGTGGATTGACCCACACCGAGTGGTAGCGCTGCTCGAAATCCGCGGGCAGCTCGCGATGCGGCATCAGGCGGAACATCGAAACCTTCATTACGCAGCAGGTCATACTCGGCGATCATCATGAACGCGGTGGCAGCTTGCGAAGATCCGGGGCGGAGCGAGACGTCGCGGAGTGACGGGGACCAGATCCAAGTCCATGGCTCACTCTCCCCGACCGGACGGACAATGGGGGAATCAAGCGATCTGGCTACATCCGACTCTTGCGCCAGAGCTGAATGAATTGTCCTTTCTCAATCGCACAGCTAACAAACTCCTCAAACTCCCGCTTCCGCAAACGAAGTCTTTTCGCAAGCATGTTGATTTGAGTATCATTGAGTTGCCCGCGCCAAGAGTGGGATTTTTTGCCGACAGTGTAGTTGGATTCACCGTCCTCGAAGTAGAAGTACACGTGGTCTCCGGAGCTGTCGCGACTCGCTCCGAGTTTGCTTGTCAGCGCGGATATTGCATCGCTAACTGTCACGAACCACAGCTAATCGAAGATCTTAGTCCATCTAGAACCTTGCGATCGGATGGCGAGAGATCCGTTCCCATTTTCATGAGCGAATAGTATCTGTCTCGAAGCGATGTAAGAAAGTCCTGCCATGCCACTTCAAATGTTGGTCCGTACCCATCTTCCTCAAGAAGCTCAGAGATAAGAAGTACGCCATCCTTTGTGCGATCGACGGCAACGAAAATGTCGACTTTCAGCTTCAGATTCCTATCACCAGGAATAGCCGTCCCCGAGGGCATCTGGAGCAAGTTCGGTGGAGTGTCCGAAAACTCTTGGGTAATAGTTGCGGACTTTGGTGTTTGAATATACGAGAACTGTGGCGACGCCGTCGGCATGGGCATGAGTAGTGTCACTGATTCCCTCCCCAGAACACCTGCCAGTCTTCAGGGCTGATCTGCACGGCGTTCAACACTGCTGGCGGGATCGCTATGCTAATGCCGAGGTTTTTCTCATGCGACACAATCTGACGATGCACGAAGAAGGCCAAGAGCTTCATCGTCTCAAGGCTCATCCGAGCGCTCACCAAGAGTTCCGGCGCGGGTGCTGTCTCGGAAGACGAAAGTAAGGGGCTTGCTCGCATGAGGTTCACTACACCATCGTAGAAACCGCTCGTCACCTGGAACATGTTTACGTAAATGTCGAGTGGCTGCGCCCCTGGTTCAGGCACGAAGGCCCCCATGTAAGCCCGCGTTTTGGTTGGACATCAGCCCAGTAACCCCATCGCCTAGCGGGTAAGCCCTACCCTGCTCGACGCCCTGGCGCTTGTCAAGGAGGAATGTTGGGTCGAGCCGCTCTCTCCTGCTCGTCGTCTTCTGGCTGGCCTCGATGGGCGGCGACTGTGGCACGGGAAGTCGGAAACGCCACAGAGCCGGCGCGCGAAGGACGCGGTTTTCCTTGGGGCTTTTCGGAGTGAGTTGGCCCCTGTCTCAAGGGCGCGAGGAGGTACAATCCAGATCGAGCTGATGCGGCTCGCGACTCCCGACCGGCCCGCCGGTACTTCGGTCGGTCTCGATGGCTCGACGCCACGCAGCGGAAAGAGGGGGCCCATGGATGTGACTCGTCGGGAGCTGCTGGCGCTCGGCAGCGCCGCGCTCGCGGTAACGGCTGGGCGAGAGCTGACCATGGCCACCGCCGCGCAGGCGCAGACGCCCAGGCGCGGCGGCGTCTTCCAGATCTCCGGGTTCGACCCGGTCGGGTTCGACCCGCACCAGACGCTTTCCTACCGCACCCTCACGATCCTGTCGATGACCCACAGCCGGTTGGTCAAGGTCAAGGCTGGCCCGTCCGTGCGGCCGGGGACCCTCCCGCTGGAGCCGGACCTGGCCGAGTCCTGGTCGCGGCCCAACGATACAACCTGGGTCTTCAAGCTCAGGCGGGGCGTGCGCTGGCACCCCAAGCCCCCCGTCGATGGGCGGGAGCTCACGGCGCAGGACGTCGTGTACACCTACGAGCGGTTCATGACGATCAAAGGCAACCAGGCGCGGAGTCTCTTCGACCCCGTCGAGCGGATCGACGCACCGGACGCCCAGACCGTCCGCTTCACGCTGAAGGAGCCGTTCGCGTGGTTCCTCGACGTGCTCGCCGCCATGTCGCTGGTAATCGTCCCCCGGGAGGCGGTCGAGGCATTCGGCGATCTCAAGAAGGCCGAGGCCTGCATCGGGACCGGCCCGTGGATGCTGGACCGCTATGAGCCGAACGTCCGGCTCACGCTCGTCCGCAACCCGAGCTACTTCGTCTCCGGCCTCCCCTACGCCGACGGGGTGGAGGTGTCGATCGATCCCGACCATGCGACCCGCTTCGCGAACTTCGCCGCGGGCCGATACGACTTCGGTCCAGAATCCGGCATGGTGCTCCGCCGCATCGATCTCGCGACGGCCAAGAAGCGGCGCCCTGGGCTCCAGACCGCGGAGTTCGTGCTTCCCAACATGAACATGACGTGGATGAAACTCGCCCAGTCGCCGTTCACCGACGTGAGGGTGCGGCGGGCGATGGCGATCGCGCTGGACTGGCGCGACCTCGTGGCCGCCAATGCCTGGGCCAACGGCCACGGCGTGCCGAACCCGCCGATCCCGGCGGCCTTCCGCGAGTGGTCGATCCCCATCGCCGACCTGCCGCCCGAGGGGCGAATTCTCTACGACCAGAACACGGCCGAGGCCCGGCGCCTGCTGGCGGAGGCTGGGTTCCCCCGCGGGTTCACGATGCCCGTGGAGACCACGGCCGGATGGGGCACGGACTACATGGACGGCGTCCAGGCGATGCTGGCCAACTGGCGGGCGGCCGGCATCGAGAGCGACCTCAGGCTGAAGGAGTACGGCGCCTTCCTGGCGACGACCAACACCGGGAAGTTCGAGAAGGTGGCGCTGGGCCTCTTCGGGGGGAGCTGGACCGAGCCGGACAGCTTCATCTATCGGCTCTATGTCCCGGGACAGCCCAGCAACGCGGGCGGCGTGAACGACCCCCGCCTGACCGAGATGATCCGGCTCCAGCGGCGCACATTCGACCCCGGCAAGCGGCGCGAGATCCTCTACGACATCCAGCGCTATCTGTCGCAGCAGGCGTATTACATCTATGGGCCGTCGTTCAATGTGGTCGTCGCGTGGGACCCCGCCGTCAAGAGCTTCGCCCCGAACTTCGGCCACGACTATGGGGGCCGTCTCATGGCGGCCTGGCTCGACCGCTGAGGTGCGCCGCTACGTCCTGAGGCGCCTCGCCGTCGCGCTGCCCTCGCTGCTGCTCGCGTCGTTCATCGTCTTCACCCTGCCGCGGCTGATCCCCGGCGATGCCGTCCAGTTGATGCTCGAAGAGCAGGGCTACGGGACGGACCTGGACGAGCTGCGAGAGAAGCTCGGGCTCTCCCGCCCGATCCCGGTCCAGTACGTCGAGTGGCTCGGCAAGGTCGTGCGGGCCGATCTGGGAGAGTCCCTGTGGACCCGCCGTCCGGTGATTGACGAGCTGATCCGCCGCCTCCCGGTGAGCCTGGAGCTGGGGCTCATGGCGCTCGTCTTCTCCGTGCTGATCGCGCTGCCGGTGGGAATCCTGGCGGCCATCCGGCAGGACACTGCCGCCGACTTCCTGGCCCGAAGCGCCGCCATCCTGGGACTATCCGTTCCGGGGTACTGGGTCGCGACGCTCGTCATCGTGCTGCCGGCGATCTGGTGGGGGTGGGCGCCGCCGGTGCGCTTCACCCCGTTCCGCGACGACCCGGTGGCGCACGTGATCCAGTTCGCGGTGCCCGCCGCCATCCTCGGGATCGCATCGGCCGCGGCGCTCACCCGCCTGACCCGGACCGCGCTGCTCGAGGTCCTGCGCCAGGACTACGTGCGGACCGCCTGGGCGAAGGGGCTGGCCGAGCGCGCGATCGTGCTGCGGCACGGCCTCAAGAACGCGCTGATCCCGGTGCTGACGATCGTCGGGATCCAGATGGCGCAGATCTTCGGCGGCACCGTGATCTTCGAGACGATCTTCGGCCTGCCCGGGATGGGCCGGTTCCTCTTCGAGGCCATCACCCAGCGCGACTATCCCGTCATCCAGGGCATCAATCTGCTCATCGTGTCGATCGTGATCACGCTCAACCTGGTCGTCGACATCCTCTACGCCGTCGTCGACCCCCGCATCCGGCTGTCGTAGTGGGACGATCACGAGACTCCATGCGTGCTCGGGTCCTCGGCGAGTTCAGGAACGAGCGCGGGGTACCGGCGAGGTGTCATGCTCCGCTTGGATCGGGCCGGCGGTCCATGGCGACGCGACCCTCCCTGCCCGCGACCCAGCGCGGAATCGACCGCCCAGTCCACGCGCGGTGACACGGTCGGCGCTGTCCACGCCGGAGGAACAGGTTGCGCCGGGCAAACACCCGGGTCTCGCGACGTCGGCCGGTCCGCTCGGAGCATCGACCCTCGGAGCAATGGCGATCTGGTTCGGGCGCTTCTGCGCGCGGAAGCCGCTCGGCGCGGTCGGACTCGTCATCGTGCTCGGGCTCCTCCTGCTGGCGGCCGGCGCCGACCTGCTCGCGCCCCATCCGTACGACGAAACCATGAGCGACGCGCGCATGCGGCCGCCGGGCCCCGCGTTCTGGATGGGGACCGACAACCTCGGTCGCGACGTCATGAGCCGGGTGATCTACGGCGCTCGGATCTCGGTGACGGTGGGGTTCGGCGCCGTGCTGCTCGGGACCGTGCTCGCCACCCTGATCGGCGTCACCAGCGGCTACTTCGCCGGACGCTACGACGTGATCGTCCAGCGCGTCGTCGATGCCTGGCAGGCCTTCCCGTTCCTCGTGATCATCCTGTCGCTGATGGCGGTGCTGGGGCCCGGCATGCTCAACGTCATCCTGGCGCTCGGCGTCGTGGGTGCGGCGGGCGCGTCACGGGTCATTCGCGGCGCCACCCTCGGCGTCGTCCAGAATGCCTACGTCGAAGCCGCCCGCGCCCTCGGATGCGGCCACCTCCGGATCATCGTGCGCCACGTGCTGCCGAACGTGGCCGCGACCATCATCGTCCTCTCCACGATCGGCCTCGGCGCCGCGATCCTCGCCGAGTCCGCGCTCTCCTTTCTGGGCTTCGGCGTGCCACCGCCCTACCCGTCATGGGGCGCGATGCTGTCAGGCTCGGGCCGGTCGTACATGTACCAGGCGCCATGGATGGCGCTCTGGCCGGGGGCCGCCATCTCCCTCGCGGTGTACGGCTTCAACATGCTCGGCGACGCCCTCCGTGACATCCTGGACCCGCGGCTCCGGGGCGGGTCCGCCCGGATGGAGTGAACTGGCAATCTTGACCCATGGAGCGTGCCATGACCCGCAGTCTCGCCGGCCTGCTCGCTATCGCCCTCTCCTGCCTGCCCGCCCCGCTGACTCTCGAGCCTCGTGCCCGAGCCGCCGAGCCCGCCGAGGAGATCGAGTCGCGCAAGGTCACTATCATGAGCGAGGGCGTCCGCATGAGCGCGGACGTCTACTGGCCTCGATCGCCGGCAGGCACGACGCTCCCGGCCATCATCATGGCCCACGGCTGGGGCGGCACCGCCGCCCTGTTACGCCCGCAGGCGATGGACTTCGCCAGGGCCGGGTACCTCGTGGTCGCGTTCGACTATCGAGGCTGGGGCGACAGCGACTCTCGGGTGATCCTGGTGGCACCCCCGCCAGTGGCCAAGTCGGGGTTGAGGTTCACGGCGGAGGTCATGGAGGTTCGCGAGGTGGTGGATCCCCTTGACCAGATCACGGACATGTTCAACGTCATTCATTGGGCGATGGCGGAGCCCTTGGTGGATCCGACGCGGATTGGCCTCTGGGGGACGAGCTACTCCGGCGGCCACGTCGTGCACGTGGCTGCGCATGATCCGCGCGTCAAGGCCGTGGTGAGCCAGGTCGGCTACATGGACTCGCGCTCGGCGTTCACGCGGAACCCGCAGGCGCTCGATCGGGCATACAGCGAGGCAACCCGGCGGGCCCGCGGCGAGCTCGGCTATCCGCCGCCCAGGGGCGCGCGAGGTGGGGAACCTCCATGGCGGGCCGATCCGCGAGAAGCAGCTCCGCTACGCGCCCCTGGACGACGTGGCGAGAATCAGGAACTGCGCGCTCCTCCTGATCGTGGCCGAGAAAGAGGAGCTCTTCGACAACCGAGAGCACGCCGAGCTGGTCTACCAGCGCGCCGCCGAGCCCAAGCAGTACGTCGTCATTCCGGGCATCACGCACTACGGCATCTACAAGGAAGCCCGCGCGCAGGCCACCACCCTCGCGATCGACTGGTTCAACCAGCATCTGAAGAAGTAGAGTGTAGGCTCCTTAGCGGGTCCGGCCGGACCCGGTTGGGGCCGCGTACGCGGCGTCCTCGACGGTGTCGGTGCCCTCGGTGCGTCATCGGACCCTCACGTTCACGCCGGACACGCCCTCGAGACGTCCGAGCTTGGCCGCCGTCGCATTGACGTGGGCATCATCGCGGCCCTCGAGCTGCACCGAGCGTCCCTTGATCGTGATCGATACGTCCTTGCTCAGCACGCTCGGATCCGCGTCCAGCGTCTCGAGCACCTGGCCTGCCAGCACCACCTCGGGGCTCACCGCCACCAGACGAGCAGAGCCTTCGCCGGCAATGGAGAGGACCCATGTCTTCTCAGGAGCCGTCTTGCCCGCCGCGGGCTCTAGGCGGACCGGGTCGGTCACCGTCTTCTTCAAAGAATCAGACCGCTCCGCTCCAACTTCAGTTGTCCACCCCGGGCGCGCCCGGCTCACAGGCCGAGGAGGGACTGGAGCTTGGGCTTGTTGAAGCCCTGCACCACCTCGTCGTCCACGACGATGACCGGAATCATCGTCTGCCCGGTGAGGCGGACCAGCTCCTCGCGGGCGTCGGCGTCTTCCGCGATGTTGATCTCGCGGAAAGACACCCCCTTGGACGACAGAAACTCCTTCGCCGCCTTGCACGGTCCGCAGGTCGGGCTGGAATACACCACTACCGCTCGCTCAGTCATTCGGCGACCTCCGTGTGCGCTGAGTCAGGACCGGCCGCGATGCGACGACCGCCGTAGTTTGCACCGCTTGCCGGTTCGTCCCTGAGCGGTTGTTCTCGACGCCAACCGCTCGCTGGTATCGCCCCGCTGGCCAATCTCTCCGGGGTCAACTCCCCACATCCACCCCGACATCAAGCCGATGGTACGCTACGGCAGACGACAGTACCATCGGCCGACGGCCCGCATCACGGCGGCCGGAGGCTCGTCCGCGCGCGATACTGGACGGGCCGTCACCGAGCCGGACCGCTGCAGGCCCTAGACTAGGGGCCTGTCGGCGGAGTCAGTTCAAACAACAGGTCCGCGCCGGTTCGAGCGACGGCTCCGCCGGCGCATAGGGGAGGCTTCGGAGGGGGCCGTCGAGGCTCCCTCCGATTGGCTAGTGAACAGGAGGCAACCAGATGAACGCGACCGAGGTCAGCCCTGTACGTCTCACCAGCCTCGCGCACGGCGGCGGCTGCGGCTGCAAACTCGCGCCAGCCGTGCTCGAGCAGATCATCGCCAAGTCGGCGGCGGGCTTCGTCCCCGCGCAGCTGCTGGTCGGCATCGAGACCAGTGACGACGCCGCGGTGTACCGGATCAACGAGCACCAGGCCATCGTCGCCACGACCGACTTCTTCATGCCCGTCGTGGACGACCCGTTCGACTTCGGCGCCATCGCCGCGACCAACGCCATCTCGGACGTCTACGCCATGGGCGCCAGCCCGCTGTTCGCGCTGGCCCTGGTGGCCATGCCGATCGACAAGCTGCCCCTCGAGACCATCCGGCGCATCCTCGAAGGCGGCGAATCGGTCTGTCAGCGCGCCGGCATCCCCGTCGCCGGCGGGCACAGCGTCGACTCGGTGGAACCCATCTACGGCCTGGTGGCCATCGGGCTGGTTGACCCGGCACACCTCAAGCGCAATGCCGACGCCCGGCCCGGCGACAAGATCGTCCTCGGCAAGGCGCTCGGCGTGGGGATCTACAGCGCCGCCCTCAAGCGGGAGCACCTCAGCGACGCGCAGTACCGGGCCATGATCGCCAGCACCACGCTGCTCAACACGCCGGGCCTGCGATTGGCGCGGATGGCCGCCGTGCACGCACTCACCGACGTCACTGGTTTCGGACTGCTCGGTCACCTGCTGGAAGTGTGCCGGGGATCGAGCGTCCACGCCACCGTGCGGTGGGACGCGGTCCCGCTGCTCCCCGACGTCCCGGAGCTGGCGCGCGCCGGATACGTGACCGGGGCCTCCCACCGAAACTGGGCCGGCTACGGAAGCGCGGTCGACCTGACTGGCCACGGCGATACCGAGCGAGCGCTGCTCACCGATCCCCAGACCAGCGGAGGGCTGCTGGTGACCTGCGCGCCGGATGCCGTCAACGATGTGCTGGAGCTCTTCCGGTCCGAGGGCTTCGACCGCGCCGTCGTCATCGGAGAGGTCACCGGGGGAGCGCCCGGCATCACTGTGCTGTAGCCTTTCCCAGGGCTCGGTCGCCCTCTCGAGCCGGCGGCCTGACGCCAGGCCCCGGCATTGGCGAGCGGCTTCTCGAGTCCTGGCGCACGTCGGGGCCCACTGGCACCGTCGAGCGATCGAGGCGTGCCGCCCGTGCCGCGCACGATGGTAGTCTCGACCCCACATGACACGCCTCGCGGTTCCGTTGCGCGCGGTCACCGCCCTCTTCCTGGAGCGTCAGCACCTCGCCAAGCCGCGCGCGCGGGCCCTGACTCCTCGGCGGCTGACCCGATTTGTCGAGGATGTGGGCGGGCTCCAGATCGACTCCATCAATGTCCTCGACCGCGCCCACTACCTGACCCTGTGGAGCCGCTTCGGCCCGTACGACCGTGCCCGGCTCGACCGGCTCGTCTACCGCCGCCGGCTCCTGTTCGAGTACTGGGCGCATGCGGCCTGCCTCGTGCCGACCTCGATGCTGCCGTGGTGGAGGCGTGCGATGCTCGACTACCGACTCCGGCACACGGGCTGGTCCGGGTGGCTACGAAAGAACGCCAAGGTGCTGGGCGCGGTCAGAGAGGCCATTCTGACCAACGGGCCGATGGGCAGCGCGGACTTCGACAGTCGGCGCCCGGCCGGCAGTGGCGGCGGCTGGTGGAACTGGCGGCCCGTGCAGCACGGGTTGCACTACCTGTGGATGAACGGCGCCCTGGTCGTCCACTCGCGGAAGCACTTCCAAAAGCGCTTCGACGTCATGGAGCGGGCGATGCCCGACGTGCTCGCCATCGAGCCGGTCTCCTCCGAGGAGTTCCACCGCTGGCATGTCGAGCGCTCCTTCCACGCCATGGGCGCGGTGACCGACGCCGACCTGAGTCGCTATCTCACCTACCCCCGCTTCGGGCCAAGCGACCGCCGGACGGCGCTCGCCTCGATGCGCGAGCGGGGTGAGTTCGCGGAGATCGAGGTCGAGGGCACGCGCGGACGCTGGCTCGTGCTCACCCGGGACCTGCCCGCGCTCGACCGAGCCGGACGGCGGTCCGCTCCGTCGCGGGGAACGACGCTTCTTTCGCCCTTCGATTCCCTCCTCTGGCATCGCGACCGGGTGGCGCGGCTCTTCGGTTTCGAGTATCGGATCGAGGTCTACACGCCGGGCCCACAGCGCGTCCACGGCTACTACACGCTCCCCATCCTCCATCACGGCCATCTCGTCGGCCGCGTAGACGCAAAACATCAACGTGACAAGCGGCGGCTGGCGGTCCGGAGCGTGCATTTCGAGCCGTGGTTCTGCGCTGACGGGACGCCGCCGGCCGGGTGGGGCGGCTTCGAGCGGGACGAGGCGCTCGCGGGCCTGGCGGAGGCGCTCGGCTCCCTGGCCTGCTTCCTGGGCGCTGCCCGAGTCACGCTCGGACGGGTACTCCCAGGTCGACTGCGGACGCCGCTGGCCAAACTGCTGCGTGGCGTCAACCCAGGCTCCTGACACGAACACTACGTCTATCGCGGCCGGCGCCGTCGGTCTCACGCCGCCGCCGCGGGAGGAGCGGCCCTCCTGGTTCGAGCTCCGGCTTTCGCCGGCGCAGTCCAATTCCTGGGGGAAGAGCGCGGAGGAGACAGTCCGGGCACCTGGGATCGTCTAGGAACGTCAGAGTAACGCTCTCCGGGAACAGGCTCTCGGTTGTTCGAGCGCCGGCTCCGCCGGCGCAATCCGATCGGTGGGGGAGGAATCGGAGGGGGCCGTCGAGGCCCCCTCCGACGCTCTAGCCGGCGAAGCGCGGCTCGGGCACACCTCGGATGCCGAGCCCGAGGATACGAAACAGGCTTCCCGCCAGGAACTGGGGCCTGGCCTCTTTGGCAAACCGGTCGTGTACCGCGGGGTGCTTCACGCGCGCCATCGAGGTGACATAGATCTCGTCGAGCCGGTCTCCCCCGAACATGACGCTCGTGATGTTTCTGACCGGCATCCCGATGCGTCGCTCTACGCTGCCGTCAGGAGCGTAGCGCACGAGGTCTCCCGAGATGAGCTGGGCGTTCCAGAGGCAGCCTTCTTCGTCGACCGTGGAGCCGTCCGCCACGCCCGGGTCGTCATCGAACGATGCGAACCGCCGTCTGTTCGATGGCCGGCCGCTCGCGATGTCGTAGTCGTACCGCCAGACCTCGCCCTGAAACGTGTCGGCGAAGTAGAAGGTCCGATCGTCCGGGCTCCAGCACGGACCGTTCGAGCAGATGATACCGTCATCGACCTTGGTGATGCGCAGATCGGGATCGAGCCGCCATAGTCCGCAGATCTTCAGGTCTTCCTGGTCATCCATTCCCCCGGCGAAGAATCGGCCGCGCCGGTCGCACTTGCCGTCGTTCAAACGCGTGCGCGGCTGCTCGGCGTCGACAAGCTGGATCAGCTCCAGCCGGCCTCGCTCGAGATCGAAGAAGTAGAACCCGTCGTCGAGCGCGAGCACCGCCCCGCCGTCCTGCCGCAGGGCGAGCGCCCCGACGTCGCGGTCGAGCATCCAGTGCTCGACCGCGCCGGTGCGCGGATCGAGTCGCCAGATGGCCGGCTTGCCCACGCGACGGCCGGTCCCATCGACCCAGTACAAGCGGCCCTCCTCGACATCCCAGACCGGGCCCTCGCCAAGGTGGTTGTCGCACTGCAAGACGCACTCGATCTTCATTGCCATTGATCCGAGTCCTCCGGAGCCGGCGGCCACGGCGAATGGCGCGCGCAGGAAGCTAGGGCTTCGGCGGGGCCCTCGGGGGCCCCCTCGGAGATTTCCCCTCGGTTCGATGCCGGGTCAGTGCGGGTGGGCGGCTCGCAGCGGGATCAGGGTGCCGGCGGCGTCGAAGGCCAGCTCGGCGGGCTCCCCGAGCCGGGTGAGATGCTCTCGCTTCGCGACGTCCGGCAGGAGGGACTCGGAAACGTCGATCTCGCTGAGCATCAGGGTGTTGGAGATCCGCACGACGCGCGCGTCCTTCTCGGGCGCCAGGAGCCCCGTGCACGACAGCGCGGTCTCGATCGCTTCCCGGTCGGTCTCGAGGGTCGCCGGGATCTTGGCGCCGCCCGGCGAGCACGCGGCCAGGCAGTTGATCAGCGTGGCCTTCATGTCGATCTTCTCGACGAGCTTCCGCGTGGTGAAGTCAGCGTTCCCGATCCCCGTGGCATTGCCGTAGGTATTGTCGGACAGGTCCAGCGCGACCACCCACAGGATCTTCGGATCGGTCGGGAACGGCTCGTGCGGATTGGTTGGGCGGCCGAGGACGTTGGTGTCCATCCCGGCCCCCGAGATGTTCTTCCCGATCTGCTCGACGATCAAGACGTCGAACGCCGTGAACGGCAGCCGCGCGAGGTTGGCGCGGGCGTCCTTGAGGAGACGGCGTTCGCCCGCCTCGAGATTCTGGGCGTTGAAGGCCTCGACGGCGGCGGTCTCGTCGTAGGCGTTCTCGACGATCCCGAGCCCGAAGGCGATCTTCCCCGTCGCCAGCATCTGGCGACCGACCGTCGTGATGACGGTTTCGTAGGTGTGCCGCACGTTGGCGCGGTGATACTGGATGGCGCCGGTGTACTTGCCGAGGCCGATCGTCAGCATCTTGAACAGACCGGACTCGATCGACCCCTTGAAGTCCGTATGCGGCTTGATCCGGTTGATCAGCGCGATCCAGTCCGCCCCGGCCGCGCCCTTCTCGAGCCAGACTGGCAGCCCGAGCGCCTCGCCAACCTGGACCACCTCCATCGTCGCCCGGCAGGGGACCCCCATGGTCGGCTCGCTGATCCCGTAGTGCTCGAGCACCGATAGCTGGCCCTCGGGTGTCCCCCCGCCGTGGCTCCCCATGGCCGGGAAGATGAACGGCTTCGCGCCGAGATCCCTGAGGTGGTCGACCGCCGCCTTCACGACCTGGGCGTAGTTGGCGATGCCCCGGCTGCTGGTGCCAACCGCCACCACGTCGCCCCGCTTGATCGGGTGCCCGCAGCTCGCCAGGGTCCGCCGGGTGGTCTCGGTGATGTCGGTCACTCGCGGTCGAGGGAAGGTCTGACGGATCCGGATCATTTTCGGGAGTGTCATGGCGCCTGTATACGCTCGGAAGCGGGGCAAGTCAAGCGTCCGGAAATGCCCGTTTCTGCTTGACTTCGTCTCCGCGCCTCCCTATATCTAGGAGCCAGTTTTGATGCGCCTACATCGTGTCCGAGGAGCGGCGTTCGGAGCGTTGGTTCTCGCGCTGACGCTCGGTGGCTGCGGGCTCTTCCGCAAGGGACCGGCGTCGGTTCCCCCCGCGGAGGAGCTCTACGGGCTCGGCGAGAAGGACCTCGAGCGGGCGCGCTACGAGGAGTCGCGCGTCCGCTTCCGGGAGATCGCGGCGCGCCATCCCGACTCGTCGTACGCTCCCAAGGCCAGGTTCCTGATCGGCGAGGCGTTCTACCGCGAGGGCGAGTTCGCCAGCGCCATCAAGGAGTTCGAGGCCTTCCTGGCGTTCTACCCCCGTGACCAGATCGCCGACCTTGTCCAGTACCGGCTGGCCATGAGCTTTTACGATCAGGTGAAGCCCATCGAGCAGGACCAGGGGTCGACCGCCAAAGCGCTCGACCAGTTCAAGCGGCTCGTCAAGGAGTATCCCGAAAGCCGCTACGCGACCGACGCGCTGGCCAAGATCGACATCTGCCGGGGACGGCTCGGGCAGAAGGAGCTGTTCATCGCCAACTACTACTACAACCTCGGCAACCCCAGTGCCGCCCGGCAGCGGCTCGAGCTGATCGTCAAGGATTATCCGCGGACGCTGGTCATTCCGGAGACTTTGTTCCTCCTGGCGGAAGTCAACGCCCGGGAGGGGCGGACGTCCGAGGCTGTCGCCCTGCTCCGCCGTCTCGCCGGGGAGTACGGCTTCACAGAATACGGGCGTCGCGCCGCGGAGCGGCTGGCGGCGCTGAGGTAGCCATGCCCCACGACATCGTCGACCTTCGCTCCGATACCCTGACGCTGCCGACATCCGCCATGCGGGAGGCGATGGCCCGTGCCGAGGTGGGCGACGACGTGTGGGGCGAGGATCCGACCGTTCAGCGTCTGGAGCGGCTGGGCGCCCGGCTCATGGGCAAGGAGGAGGGACTCTTCGTCGCCTCCGGCACCATGGGCAACCTCGTGTCGGTGGTGGCCCAGACGCGACCGGGCCAGGAGGTCGTCCTCGACGCCGACGCCCACATCTTCAACTACGAAGTGGCAGGATCGGCAGTCATCGGCCACGTGCAGACGCGGCCCATCAAGACCGAGCGCGGCGTGTTGACGCCGGCCCAGGTGGCCGAAGCCATCCGTCCCCCGAATATCCACGTTCCCCCGACGGGCCTCGTCTGCGTGGAGAACACCCACAACCGTCACGGCGGCGCGGCGTGCACGCCCGAGGAGATCGCCGCGCTGGCCGACGTTGCCCACGGCGCGGGGGTGCCGGTGCACCTGGACGGCGCCCGCCTGTTCAACGCGGCGGTGGCGCTGGGGCGTCCGGCGGGGGAGTTCACCCGCAACGTGGACTCCGTCACGTTCTGCCTGTCCAAGGGTCTCGGGGCGCCCGTGGGCTCAGTGGTCTGCGGCTCCCGCGACTTCATCGGCCGCGCGCGCCGCGTGCGCAAGATGGTCGGGGGCGGCATGCGCCAGGCGGGTGTCCTGGCGGCGGCGGGGATCGTCGCCCTCACGGAGATGGTGGACCGACTGGCCGAGGACCATGCCAACGCGCGCCGGCTGGCCGAGGGCCTGGCCACGCTTCCATCGATCCGGCTCGACATCGCCCGCGTGCAGACGAACATCGTCATCTTCTTTGTCGAGCGTCCGGGCGGAGCGGACGAGATCGTTGCCGGCTGCGCGGCCCGGAAAGTGAAGGTGCACGCGATCGGTCCGGCCTCGATCCGGTGCGTGACGCACAAGGACGTCGACGAGGCGGACATCGACCGCGCCTTGCAGGCGGCCGTCGAGATCACCCGCGGCTGGTAACGCGAACGATGCCGGAGCGCCTCCTCGAGGTCAAGAATCTGACCACTCACTTCGTCACCGACGAGGGCGTGGTCCGGGCCGTCGACGGCATCGACTTCCACATCGACACGGGCGAGACCCTGGGGGTCGTGGGCGAGTCAGGCTGCGGCAAGAGCGTGACCGCGCTGTCGATCATGCGCCTGATCCCCCAGCCTCCGGGCCGAATCGTGCGCGGGCAGATCCACTACCAGGGCCGGAACTTGCTCGACCTCACGCCAAGCCAGATGCGGAAGATCCGGGGCAAGGAGATCTCGATGATCTTCCAGGAGCCGATGACCTCGCTGAACCCGGTCTTCACGGTCGGCGAGCAGATCGCCGAGGCGCTCCGCCTTCACGAGGGGCTGGGCCGCCGGGACGCAATGGACAAGGCCGTGGAGATGCTCCGGCTCGTCCACATCCCCAATGCCGAGCGGCGCGTGCGGGAGTATCCGCACCAGCTCTCAGGCGGCATGCGCCAGCGGGTGATGATCGCGATGGCGCTCTCCTGCAGTCCCAACCTCCTCATCGCCGATGAACCGACCACCGCCCTCGACGTGACGATCCAGGCCCAGATTCTGGAGCTGCTCAACGAGCTGAAGGCCAAGCTCGGAATGGCCGTCATGCTCATCACGCACGACATGGGCGTGATCGCCGAGACCGCCCAGCGGGTAGTCGTGATGTACGCCGCCCAGGTCGTCGAGGAGGCCTCGGTCGAGGACCTCTTCAAGGAGCCGCTCCACCCCTACACCCAGGGGCTGCTCCGGTCGATCCCGCGGATCGACCTGGCCGCCACCAGACGGCAGCGGCTGCAGGCGATCCCGGGGACCGTGCCGACCCTGCGCGGCGACGTGAAGGCCGGCTGCCGCTTCGCGCCCCGGTGCGAGCTGGCCCGGCCCGCCCACTTCGAGAACGATCCGGTGCTGAAAGAAGTTCGGCCCGGTCACAAAGTCGCCTGCTTCCTGTACTGAAGGCCGTCCCAACTTGGACCCGGCCCCGAGGCATCAATGGAAGGTTCGGAAGGGGGGCGCCCCCCTCCGAGTGCCCTAGATGGCCGAGGCGCTCCTCCAGGTCAAGAACCTCAGGAAGTACTTCCCGATCCGCGGGGGGCTGCTCTCGCGCGAGATCGGGCGCGTGCACGCGGTCGATGACGTGTCGTTCGCGATACAGCGCGGGGAGACGCTCGGGCTCGTCGGCGAGTCCGGCTGCGGAAAGTCCACGACCGGCCGGACGATCCTCCGGCTGATCGAGCCCACCTCCGGCGAGGTGTGGTTCGAGGACAAGAATGTCACCGCGCTGGACAAACGGGCGCTGCGCCAGACGCGCAAGGAGATGCAGATCATCTTCCAGGACCCGTACGCCTCGCTGAATCCGCGTATGACGGTCCGGTCGATCATCGGGGAGGCCTTGATCATCCACAAGCTGGTGCGCGGCCGCCGCCAGCGCGACGACCGCGTCGTCCAGCTCCTCGAGACCGTCGGCCTGTCGCCCGACCACCTCCGTCGCTACCCGCACGAGTTCTCGGGCGGTCAGCGCCAGCGGATCGGGATCGCGCGCGCGCTCGCGGTCAACCCGAAGCTGATCATCGCCGACGAGCCGGTGTCGGCGCTGGACGTGTCGATCCAGGCTCAGATCATCAACCTGCTGGAGGACCTGCAGCAGCAGTTCGGGCTGACGTACCTGTTCATCGCCCACGACCTCTCGGTCGTGGAGCACATCTCGACCCGCGTGGCGGTCATGTACCTGGGCAAGATCGTCGAAATCGCCCCCGCGAAAGAGCTCTACACGAGCCCCAAGCATCCGTACACCGAAGCGCTGCTCTCGGCGGTCCCCATCCCGGATCCCGCCACCAAGCGCAAGCGCATCCTGCTGGAGGGTGATGTCCCAAGCCCGATCAATCCGCCCTCCGGCTGCCGGTTCCACACGCGGTGCCCGATCCGGGTGCCGTCCTGCTCCGAGAACGAGCAGGTCCTGAAAGAGGTCAGCCCGGGACACTGGGTGGCCTGTCAAGTTCGCTCCTGACCGCGGGGCCTTAACGTGCCGGCCAGGGATTCCACGCAGCATGGCCGGCGTCCTTCGGCACGCTGATCGAGCTGGCCGAGACCTCGGGGCCTGGCGCAACGCCCTCCTCCCCTGCCCGCTCCCGCGGAGCTGAGGGCGGACATCGGTCCGGGCCTCCCGACACGTTCGCCACCCTCGAGGTGCGTCGTTCGAGCGGCGTCGGCGGCAAGCGCTCGCGAGCCCACCGCGGGGCGAGGCCCGAACGGGCGGGTAGCGCGGAGAGGCCAGGCTCGATCTCCCTCACCACGCTGAGCACGCCGTGAAGGTTCAGGTGGGCGACATCACAATGCACTATATCGAGTCCGGCCGGGGCGAGCCGCTCGTGCTCGTCATGGGGCTTGGCGCCGATCACACGTCGTGGGGCTTCCAGGTGCCCGTCTTCTCGCAGTCCTACCGGGTCATCGCCTTCGACAACCGGGGCGCGGGTCAGACCGATCAGCCCGACATCCCCTACACGATCCGCGGGATGGCGGCCGACACCGTCGGCCTGCTCGATGCGCTGGGGATCGACCGGGCGCACATCGCGGGGGCGTCCATGGGGGGCATGATCGCGCAGGAGCTCGCGCTCACCTACCCGGACCGCGTGCGGTCGCTCCAGCTCCACTGCACCACCGCGCGCCCCGACGCCTACTTGCTGAAGACGGGTCGGACGTGGGTCCAGATGCGCGCCGCGCTCTCGCGCGAGGAGTTCTCCCGCGCGCTCACCCTCTGGCTCTTCGCGCCGAGGACGTTCGTCGAACGTCCCGCGTTCATCGAGGCCCTGGTGCAGGACGCGCTCGCCAATCCGTACCCGGCGAGCCCGACCGGCTATCGACGCCAGGGCGAGGCCGCCGCGGCCCACGACACGTGGGACCGCCTCGGCCTGATCCGGTGCCCGACCTTGATCACCGTGGGCACGGAGGATCTCGTGACCGGACCGCGCTTCGCGCGCGTGTTGCGCGACCGGATCCCCCGCGCCGAGCTGGTCACCTTCGAGGGAACCGCGCACGCGCACTTCCTCGAAGCCGCTCAGGAATTCACCCAGCTCTGTCTCGACTTCCTGGCCCGGCACTCGGACGGCCTCTGAGCTGGCCTGTCCTGTGATCCCTGCCGGCGCCTGATCCTTCCGGGTGCTTACTCGCTCACCCCATCAGAAGCCGGCCAGCTCACCGTCTGACCGGGCCAAGTTCGCTCGGGCTGGCGAGACGCTCAAAGATCTCGAGCGCGGGGGCGAAGCAGTTGGGCGCCGTCGTCCGGCGCCGAGATGGGGTGTGGCGGGGAGATTCGAGTGCAGGCTACAGGAGCAGGCGCTTCGGGCAGTGCGCCCCGGCGCCCCCGGTAGTCGCGGGGCTCGGGGTGGACCCAACATGCAGCCGTTCGGACGACGCCGCGACGTCGAGCTGCTGCCGTGTGCGGCGCAGGTATACCGCGCCGAGCAGGGCCACCAGCGAGCCGACACCGAGCAGGGCGAGGCCGACCTGACCGGCGGAGCCATCGGCGGCTCGACCACAATAGTAGGCGGCCAGACCGATGGTCGTCGCCCACACCATGCCGCCGGCGGCGTTCCACAGGAGAAAACTCCACCACTCCATCCGGCTGATTCCCGCGATCAACGCGGCGGCCGCCCGGAGGCCCGAAACAAACCGGGCCAGAAAGATGGTCTTGCCCCCGTGCCTGGCGAAGAACCGCTCCGCCGGTGGAAGCAGCCGGTCCGCGTAGCGAGCGAGCAGCCGGCACCGCGCGAAGAGGGGCCGCCCACCCCGGCGCCCGATCCAGTACCCGACATTGTCGCCCACGATGGCAGCCAGGGCCGAGAACCCGATGACGAGACCGAGCTCGAGATGGCCTTGGGCGGCGAGGACCGAGGCCGCGATGAGCGCGGTCTCGCCGGGCAACGGCACTCCCGCAGATTCCAGGGCAATAGTGAGGAAGAGAACGGGGAAGCCGTACGCCTCGAGCAGATCCGCCATCGCACCAGGCCTGTATTCCCCAATCGACGCATCGGGGCGCAGGCCTTAGCAGGCTGCTGAAAAAGGCCCACCGGCGTAGTTGGCGCCCTCGGCCGCCGCTCAACGTACAGGGAGTACGCCTCGCGGGCGGCCTTCGGGCGCCGCTCCGCCATTCGAGGATTCGTCGGCTCGGCTCGCTTCACTCGGGCCTCGCCTCGCGGCGCGCTCGCCCAGGGCTCGCGGCCGCCGCTCAGCTCGAAATGCGGGCTCACCTCGCACTGCCACGCATCTGGACCTTTTTGAGCAGCCTGCGCGTCTTTCCGCACCCTGCTAGGCTAGGGCGGCGGTCGGACGGCGGTGTCGCCCCCGGGCCGCGGTGGGTCCGGAGCGGGCGGGCTAGTGGCGGGTTCGCCGTCCTCAGGGACAGGCGCGGGCAGTCGCGCGCGCGCGGGCGCTCCCCAGCGTGGCGGTTGCGGTCGACTCGCCACACTTGATTCCGAGCCCGGGCAACCCGGTCGTTCGCTCGACCAGCTCGATGGACGAGACGTTGTCCTCGCACTTCTCCTGGACTCGGTAGGCCACGCCTTTGATGCACAGCTGCGAGGCGGGCACGCGCTTGGTCCCGGCCTCCTCACTCGTGGAGAACGCCATGAAGCGCGTCGTTTGCTCCCCGGTCGAGGTGTCGATCTCGACCTTCGTGTGAACCCAGATCGTCTCGGCTTCCGCGACGGGGCTCCACCCGAGCCCCCCGAGCACGAGACCCAGGCTCATCACCCCCAGGCGTGTCACCCCCAGGCTTGTCACCCATTGACCACGGCGCCGGCACGCCGGTCTCCTCATCACTCCCTCCTCGGTTGAATTCGAGTCGTCTCCGAGCGTCAATCCCAGAGATAGGCGCGCGGGTTCACGGACTGCCCCTTGACCAGGATCTCGTAGTGGAGGTGAGGGGCGGTCGACTTGCCCGTGTTCCCGCTCAGCGCGAGCACCTGCCCTCGCTCGACGCGCTGTCCGGGGGCGACCTGGAGCTTCGAGAGATGCCCATAGATCGTCCGCAGGTCCGGACTGTGCTCGACGGTCACCGCGACCCCGTACTCGCCCGTGGGCCCGGCGGCTACGACCGTGCCCGGCGCCGGTGCCCGCACCGGCGTCCCGCGGCCGGCCGCAATGTCGATGCCACCGTGGAACTCCGTGCCGCTGGCCCAGGGCGAGCTGCGGGTGCCGAACTCGGAGTTGACGGCGCCCCGCACGGGCCACCGGGACGGCAAGGTCGCGATCGCGCGGCCGGCGCGCACCATCGTCTGCTCGAGCGCGCGAAGCCGCCGGCCCTCCTCCTTGATGCTGACGGTGAGCCGGACGAGCTCCTCGATCGCCGAGGAGCGCGTACTGGTCGGCGGGACGAGCGAGGCGGCCCGAGGGCCGCCGACGCCGAGCGTGGGGTGCCCCGGACCGACCTCGGGGCCGAACGGCTCCCAGATCTTCGCGTGGAGATCGCGCCAGACGCCGATCTCGGCGGTGATCTCGCCGACGTGCGATCTGATCGTCTCGATCGTCTGTTGCTGCTCGGTGAGGGTGGCGTGGAGAGCGGCCGCGCTCCGGGCGATCGCCCGCGTGCGAACGTAATCGCCGATCAGGATCGCCCCGACCACGATCGCGCACGCCACCGGGACGAGGATGGCGGGGATGACCGCCTGGGCGACGTTGAGCCGATACGGGCGTGAGCCATCATTGGGGACGATGACGATGTTGAACCGGCGCGACCGGTTCAGGCGCTCAGCGCTTGAGCGCAACCACCGTCGCATCGGTCGCTTTTGACCCCACAGGCTTCACGTTGTTCATCCGGCAGTGCCCCTCGAAGAGCACGCCCTCCTCGACCACGACCACGGGCGCCTCGACGTCACCGAACACCCGGGCGCCTCCCTTGAGCTCGACGCGCTCCAGAGCCACCACGTTCCCGACGAGCTCGCCGCTGACGATCAGCGTACCCGTCCGGACAGTGGCGTTCACGACCCCCTTCTCGCCGATGATCAGTGTGTCGTGCGAATCGATCTCCCCGTGGAACTTGCCGTTGACCATCACGGTGCCGGTACAGGTGTACTTGCCGTCGACCTCTGACCCCTCGTCGAGGAAGGCCGTCAGGTCGCTGCGCGTCCCTCCTGGCTTTCGCGCCTTCGCAAACATGGCTGCCCGGCGAGCTACTTCTGAAAGCCGGCCCGCTTCTCTTCGACCAGATAGACCTGCGCCTTGCTGTCGCGGCCAGCCCGCTTGGTGACGTTGCCGTTGAAGAAGCCGCCCTTGGAGATGACCAGCGAGTCCGTCTCGATGTTGCCGACGACGCGCCCGGTGGCGGTGATCTCGACGTTGCCCGTCGCCACCATGTTGCCCTCGTAGGCGCCCTGGACGATGGCGTCGACCGTTTGCACGTTGGCGTTCACCACGCCCTTCTCTCCGATCACGAGCTGGCCCCCGACGACGAGCTCGCCCCCCACCTCGCACTCGATGTGGATCGAGTCGGCGACCTCGAACTTCCCCTCCATCTTCGCCGAGTCGCCCATCACGGTGAGCAGGGTCACCGGAACGCCAGACCGCCCATCGTCAGCGGATGAGGCGTGAGTCGCCTTCTGAGATGCAGAACGGCCGAGCATGTGCGCCTCCTTCGTACGGGTCACTGCGCTGTTCAGTTCCCCCGAGGTCATACACCCTAGAACGTACTCACGCACGCTAGAACGTACTCATGTCAAACGTTCTCACGTGAGAACACTGCCACGTGAGAACGCTGCGGAAGGTGAAGCTAGTCCGAGTTCTAGCATCCGCTCGCGCGCCGTGTCAACGCTTTTGGGAGGCTTCGGGCCCCGGCGAGGCGGTGGCCCCCGGCGTCCGTCCGCCGACACGGTCGTAGTATCATCGGGCAGACCATGGACGAATTCTATCGGATCAAGCGCCTGCCCCCCTACGTCTTCACCGTCGTGAACGATCTCAAGAGCAAGGCCCGGGCCCGCGGCGAGGACATCATCGATCTCGGCATGGGCAATCCGGACCTCGGCACGCCGAAGCACATCGTCGCCAAGCTCGTGGAGGCCGCCCAGAACCCGCGCAACCATCGGTACTCGGCGTCGCGCGGCATCACGCGCCTCCGGCTCGCGATTACCCGCTGGTACCGCGACCGCTTCGCCGTCGAGCTCGACCCCGACTCGGAGGCGATCGCCACGATCGGGGCCAAGGAGGGCCTGGCTCATCTGGCGATGGCCGTCCTGCAGCCCGGCGATGGGGCGCTCGTCCCCAATCCCACGTATCCGATCCATTCGTACGCGGTCGTCATCGCCGACGGCGACCTCCGGTCGGTTGCGCTCACACCCGACGGCGACTTCTTCGGCCGCCTCCAGGAGACCGCTCGGCTCGCCTGGCCCAAGGCGCGGCTGCTCATTCTCTCGTTCCCCCACAACCCCACGACCACGTGCGTCGACCGCGCGTTCTTCGAGCGCGTCGTCGAGTTCGCCCAGGAGCACCGGCTGATGGTCGTGCACGATTTTGCCTATGCCGATCTCTCCTTCGACGGCTACCAGCCACCCTCCTTCCTGGCCGTCCCGGGCGCGAAGGATGTCGGCGTCGAGCTGTTCTCCTTGACCAAGTCGTACAACATGGCCGGCTGGCGGCTGGGGTTCTGCTGTGGGAACCGGCAGATGGTGCAGGCCCTCGCCCGCCTGAAGTCGTACCTGGACTACGGGGTGTTCCAGCCGATCCAGATCGCCGGCATCGTGGCGCTCGAGGGCGACCAGTCCGTCGTCGCGGACATCCGGGAGGTGTACCGAAAGCGTCGCGATGCGCTCGTCGATGGCCTCAACGGGCAGGGATGGACCGTGGCGAAGCCGAAGGGCACAATGTTCGTCTGGGCGCCGATCCCCGAGGAGTTCCGGTCTCTGGGGTCGCTCGAGTTCGCCAAGCTCTGCGTCCAGGATGCCAAGGTGGCCGTGTCCCCGGGCATCGGATTCGGGGAGTACGGTGAAGGGTACGTGCGGTTCGCTTTGGTCGAGAACGTCCAGCGGATCCGGCAGGCCTTACGAGGGCTCCGCCACCTCACCCGCTAGACAGCCGCGAGCCCACCCCCTATGCGAGAGATCAGAATCGGATTGCTCGGCCTCGGCACCGTCGGCAGCGGGGTCGTGAAGGTTCTGGAGGCGAACCGCGACACGCTCGAGAAGCGCGCGGGGGCCCGGCTCACCCTGGCCGCCATCGCCGATCCGGACCTCACGCGCGCGCGGCCGGGCCTCGAGCTCGGTCGCCTGCCGATGGTCCGCGACGCGGCCGCGGTCGTGGACGATCCGTCGATCCAGATCGTGATCGAGCTGGTGGGTGGGCTCGAGCCGGCCCGGACGTTCGTCCTGCGGGCGATGGCCGCTGGCAAGCACGTGGTCACCGCGAATAAGGCCCTGCTCGCGCATCACGGCGCCGAGCTGTACTCGGAGGCCCGCCAGCGCGCGGTGACCCTCGCCTTCGAGGCCGCGGTCGCCGGCGGCATCCCACTCCTCCGGTCGGTCAAAGAAGGCCTGGTCGCCAACCGGATCCTCTCCTGCTACGGCATCGTCAACGGAACGTGCAACTACATCCTGTCGAAGATGGCGGACGGCGGCGATGACTTCACCGTCGTGCTCAAGGAGGCGCAGGCCCACGGGTACGCGGAGGCCGACCCCACCCTCGACGTCGAGGGCACCGACTCGGCGCACAAGCTGCAAATCCTGGCGTCCCTCGCCTTCCGGACCTATGTCGACCTCAAGGACATCTACACCGAGGGCATCGCCTCCATCACGCAGCAGGACGTCGGCTACGCGCGAGAGCTTGGCTGCCGCATCAAGCTCCTGGCCATCGCCAAGCTCGCGGACGGCGGGCTCGAGGTGCGCGTCCACCCGACGATGATCCCGGCCGGCTCGCCCCTGGCAGCGGTGGCCGGCGTCTTCAACGCCGTCTTCATCACCGGCGACAACGTGGGCGATCTGATGTTCTACGGGCGGGGCGCCGGCCAGCTCCCGACGGCGTCGGCGGTGGTATCCGACCTGGTCGAGATCGCGAGCCGGCTGGCCAACGGGATCCCCGCGCTCCATCTCGACCTGCCCGAGGCCGGTCGATCGCCCATTCCGCTGCGGCCGATGGACGCGATCCGGTCGGCGTACTACCTGCGCGTGATGGCCGCCGACCGTCCGGGCGTGCTCTCACAGGTGGCAGGGATCCTGGGGCGAAACGACATCTCGATCTTGTCGGTCATCCAGAAGCATCGCGCCGCCGCCGAAGCCGTGCCCGTCGTGATGATGACGCACGAGGCCGCCGAGCGCGACCTGCGGGCGGCGCTGGCCGAGATCGATCGCCTGCCCGTCGTCGCTTCGCGGACCACCGTCGTGCGCGTCGAGAATGCCTAGCTGGCCGGGAGTCGTCGAGCGTTACGCGAAGTTCCTCCCCGTCTCGGCGAGCACCCCGGTCGTCACGCTGCTCGAGGGCAACACACCCCTGGTGCCGGCGCCGCGGCTGGCCGAGGTGACCGACCCGAGCCTCAAGATCTTCCTCAAGTGCGAGGGCTTCAACCCCACGGGGTCCTTCAAGGACCGCGGGATGACCATGGCGATCTCGAAGGCCGTCGAGGTCGGATCCCGCGCCGTCATCTGCGCGTCCACGGGGAACACCTCGGCGTCGGCCGCCGCCTTCGCAGCCCGGGCCGGCCTGCGCGCCTTCGTGATCGTGCCGAAGGGGGGCGTGGCTATCGGCAAGCTCTCCCAGGCGGCCATCCACGGCGCCAGGGTCCTGATGGTGGACGGAAGCTTCGACCAGGCCCTCGCCGTCGTGCTGGAGATCGCCGCGACGTATCCCGTGACCCTCGTCAACTCGGTCAACCCGTTCAGGCTGGAAGGCCAGAAGACCGCTGCCTTCGAGATCGTGGACCGGCTCGGTCGGGCCCCGGACTACCACCTGATTCCCGTGGGCAACGCCGGCAACATCACGGCCTACTGGCGGGGCTACCGGGAGTACCAGCAGGCTGGACACTGCCAGGAGCTGCCGCGGATGGTGGGCTTTCAGGCCGCGGGCGCCGCGCCCATCTACGAGAACCGCGTGATCCCGGAGCCGCGAACCGTCGCGACGGCAATCAAGATCGGCAACCCGGCGAGCTGGGGGCCGGCCGTCGACGCCATGAAGGAATCCAGCGGGTGGGTCGATATCGTGACTGATGAGGAGATCCTTCACGCCTACCGGCTCCTGGCCCGGGAGGAGGGCATCTTCATGGAGCCCGCATCCGCGGCGTCAGTCGCCGGCCTCATCAAGTCGGCGAAGATGGGCCGGATCGCGGCGGGATCGACCCTCGTCCTTACCCTTACCGGCCACGGCCTCAAGGATCCGGAGACCGCCCTCGAGTCGGCCTCCCGGCCCACCACGGTCGCCCCGGACATCCGCGCGGTCTTGGCCCAGCTCAGGCTCTGAGTGAAGTCGGTCAAGGTCCTCCTCGGGATCGCCCTCAGCGCCGCGCTCCTGGGGTGGCTCCTGTGGCGGGTCGACCTCGGCGCACTCGGCCACCAGCTCGGGAAAACGCACTGGGGCTGGGCGCTCGTGACGTGCGGGCTCAGCCTCCTGGGGCTCTGGGCCCGGGCGCGGCGCTGGTACTATCTCTTCCCTCCCGGCTCCCACCCACCGGCCCTCGGCCGCGCCGTCATGATCGGCTACATGGGCAACAACGTGCTGCCGCTCCGCGCCGGCGAGATCCTCCGGGTGTACGTGGTCTCCCGCCACTGGCCGCTCGGGTTCTGGCTGCCCCTGGCAACCCTCGTGGTCGAGCGCATCCTGGACGGCCTCGCGGTGGTGCTGATGCTCGGCAGCCTGGCCCTGCTGATGCCGGTGCCGGCCGCGCTCAAGTGGGCGGCGCTGGCAATCCTCGCGATCGACGTCGTCATCACGGGCGTGCTGACCGCGATCACCGTCTCACCCGAGCTCTGCCGCGGCCTCGTCACCCGACTGGCAGGACGGTGGCCGGGGCTCGAACGTCGGCTCGGCCGGGTCTTCGAGATGTTCGTGCGCGGCCTCGCGGGTGTCCGGACACCCGCGCACGCAGTGCCCATCGTCGGCTGGAGCGTGCTCGTGTGGCTCCTGCCCGCGCTCACGGCCTGGACCGCGATGTTCGCCGCGCGGATCGACTTGCCCTTTCTCGCCGCGTGGGCAGTCCTGGCCTTCGTCGGGCTCGGGGTCAGCCTCCCGTCGGCGCCGGGATACATCGGTGTCTTCCATACGGCGGCGGTGTTCGCGCTCGGCATGTTTGGCGTCGCTGGGCCCGAGGCGTTCGGCTACGCCCTGCTCTATCATGCGTGCGGCTTCATCCCGATCACGCTGGCCGGCTGGATCTGCCTCGTGCGAGAGCAGATGTCGCTCGGCGAGGCGATCCGCGAGCCCGCGCCCGCCGTCGACGGCTGACGGCACCGCCCTCCGTAGCCCGTTATGCGACACGGAGCGAGAATCCTGTTCTCGTTGTCGAGGAGCCCGTGCCAATCGGCCACACCGGCCGAGTTCGAGCGCGGGCTAGGCCCCCGAGTCAAAAGTCCGTTAACTAACCCGCGCCGGGTGGGGTGGGGGCTCTCCCCGCGGGACCGTGTCTTCTGCGGATCGCCGGAGCCGACCACCGTCGATCTCGTGGCCCGTTTGGGTGCGGCGACGCTCAGCGACACAGCGTGTCCCGCGGGGAGAGCCCCCACCCCACCCGGCGCGTCCGCCGATTTACACGCGGCGAACGTCTGCGATAGAGTCGGGGCATGGCGCTGATCGTGCAGAAGTACGGCGGCTCGTCGGTCGCTGATGCGGAGAAGATCACGAACGTCGCCCGCCGGGTGGCCGAGACCGCGGGCGGCGGTCACCAGCTCGTCGTCGTCGTGTCGGCGATGGGCAAGACCACCGACGGCCTCATCGCCCTCGCCCGGCAGGTCACCTCCACTCCGGACTCCAGGGAGATGGACATGCTGCTCGCCACCGGCGAGCAGGTCACGATCGCGCTCCTCGCCATGGCCCTGCACGGCCTCGGCCTCCAGGCGCGCTCCTTCACGGGCGGGCAAGTCGGAATCGAGACGGATTCCGCCCACACCACGGCCCGGATCACTCGGATGGGGTGCGAGCGCCTGCGGGCCGCCCTCGACGAGGGCGAGATCGCGGTGGTGGCGGGCTTCCAGGGGGTGACGAAGCAGAGCGACATCACGACGCTGGGACGCGGGGGGTCGGACCTGACCGGGGTCGCGCTGGCGGCCGCGCTCAAGGCCGACGTATGTGAGATCTACACCGACGTCGACGGGGTGTACACCGCCGACCCCAACGTGGTGCACGACGCGCGCAAGCTTCCCCGCGTGTCGTACGACGAGATGCTGGAGATGGCGAGCCTGGGCGCGAAGGTGCTGCAGTCACGCTCGGTTGAGTTCGCCAAGAAGTACGGCGTGACTGTCCACGTGCGCTCCACGTTCAAGACCGCGCCGGGCACGCTCGTGACCAGGGAGGACCGCGGGATGGAGGATGTCGTCGTCACCAGCGTGACCCATGACCGAAACCAGGCCAAGGTGTCGATCCTCCGGGTGCCGGACCGTCCCGGGGTTGCCGCCCAGGTCTTCGGCGCGGTCGCCGAGCAGAACATCGTCGTCGACATGATCGTCCAGAACATCAGCCGCGACGGGTACACGGACATGTCCTTCACGCTGCCCCGCGCCGATCGGCCGCGCGCGACGACCGTGCTGGAGGAGGTCGCCCGGCGAGTCGGCGCCGAAGGTGTGCAGCAGAACGATCGAATCGCCAAGGTCTCCATCGTGGGCGTCGGCATGCGCAGCCACTCGGGGGTCGCGGCGCGGATGTTCTCCGTGCTGTCCAAGGAGGGCGTCAACATCCAGATGATCTCGACGTCCGAGATCGCCGTCTCCTGCGTGATCGATGACAAGTATGCCGAGCTGGCGGTGCGAGCGCTCCACGACGCATTCGAACTCGGCCGCGAGCGCGTGGCCTCGGATGGGGGCTTCGCCCCCCTGCCGAACCTCCCCCCGGAGTAGGGACCAGGCGAGCCGAACCCGGATTCCGAGATCGGCGCTCGACGGGGAGATCGCCGATCCCCGGAAGCGCCCAACCCCCGAAAGCACCCATCCAATGAGGAACCCCCACGATGCCTGACACGGGTAGAGCCGCGGTATTCCATGGACCCGGGAAGCCCTTCGAGATTCGCGCGCTCCCACTGCCGGAGGTCGAGCCGGACGGTGTCCTCATCCGGGTGACGCTCGCGAACATCTGCGGCTCCGACCTGCACTTCTGGCGGGGCGATGCGCCGCTCCGCCTTCCCGACGACGGATGGATCTTCGGTCACGAGATGACCGGGCGGGTGGCGAAGCTCGGGACCCGGGTGAACACCGACTCCATCGGTCGGCCGCTGCGCGAGGGCGACCGCGTGGCGTACAGCTACTTCTATCCGTGCGGGCGCTGCCCCGCGTGCCTCGATCTGAAGCCGGCGGCGTGCCCGAACAAGATCGGCCGCCCGCTGGGACCGTCACAGTTCCCGCACTTCCACGGGGCCTTCGCGGAGTACTACTACCTGCGTCCGGGCGGAGCGATCTTCGTGGTCCCCGACTCGCTGCCCGACGAGATCGTGGCCCCGGTCAACTGCGCGCTCGCCCAGGTGATCTTCGGGTTGCAGCGAGCCGGGCTCCGCTTCGGCCAGAGCGTCGCTATCCAAGGCGCGGGGGGTCTCGGGGTGCAGGCCGCGGCGGTGGCGAAGTCGATGGGAGCGGCGCCGGTGATCGTCATCGACCAGCTCCCGGGACGACTGGAGCTGGCCCAGGCCTTCGGCGCCGACCACACGATCAACCTCAAGGAGGTCACCGATCGGAAGGAACGCGTCGCCCTCGTTCGCACCCTCACCGGCGGCGCGGGGGTCGACGTCGCGTGCGACCTCGTGGGCTTGCCCGCGGTGATCCCGGAAGGGCTCGACCTGCTCCGGCCGGGCGGCACCTATCTTGAGATCGGCACGATCAGCCGAGGGCTCACGGTCGAGCTGGAGCCGGCCCAGCTCGTCTGGGGCAGCAAGACGATTGTCGGCGTCGTCATGTACGACCCGAGGGTGATTCCCCAGGCCCTCGACTTCCTCGTGCGGAATCATGGGCGCCTGCCGTTCGAGCGACTGATCTCGCACACGTTTCCGCTGGAGCGGATCGACGAGGCGTTTCGCGCCTCCGAGTGGCACAACCGCGAGTCCACCTCCATCACCCGGGCCGCGCTGGCGCCGTGAGGCTGTATCGAATCGTCCACTCTGGCAGCCGGCCCGCGGGCGTGACAGGCTCGACGCGTGGCGGTGTACACGCGCGCGCAGCTCTGGCTCCTCCTCGGCATTGCCGTCCTCGCCGGGCTCGGGATCGCCGTCGGCAACTGGCGGCGGGCTCACGTCGAGCTCGCCGAGCGGATCGAGCAGTTCGATACCGGCGCGACGACCGGCCGTCCAGCTCCCGACTCGAGCGTCGGCCTGACCGAAGGCCCGGGAGGAGTCGCGGCCGCTCGGACTGGCGAGCGGCAGCACAGCGATCACGGAGCCCCGCCGGCGGAGCCCGCGGCCGTCCGCCGCGGGAGGCTCGCAGCGAGTCGATCGCCCGGCGCGCTTTCCCAAGACCCTCAGGAGCCGCCGCGACACCCGGAGCCGGTCGGGCTGCCCCCGCACCAGCCTGCTGGAGGCCGTCTCGACCTCAATCGCGCCACGATCGATGAGCTCGTCCGCCTGCCCGGAGTGGGGCCGGCGCTCGCCGAGCGGATCCTGTCGGCGCGGGCAGAAGGCGGGCGGTTCGACTCGGTGGACGACCTCGGACGCGTGTGGGGCGTCGGCCCCGTGAAGCTGGCCCGGCTTCGAGACCTCGTGACCATCTCCGCACGGAACGCCTCACGGTAGATGCGGTGGGACCTCACGCCGCTGGCGCTGGTCGCCGGGGCCTTCGCGCTCGGGATCGCGACGCACGTGGTCCCGCGCGCTGCTGGCAGCGCGACGCCGCATCGGCCGCTGGTCGCCTGGATCGCGTGGGCGGCGGCCGCCGTGGCCGGGGCCACGTTCCTCGCGCTCCGCCGTGAGCGCGCGGCCGCGGTCGCGGTGCTCGGGGCCGTCGGCGCAGCCGGAGCGCTCCACGCCGGCGCGCACACGCGTCCCGCGCACCATGTCGCGCTCATGCGGCTTCCCACCACGGCGAGGATCGAGGGACACCTGGTCGCCGAGCCGCTGCGGCTTCAGCCGGATCGCGCGCGCGTGCTCGTGCACGCCGGCTCGGTGACTCAGGCGGGCGTCCGGCGAGCCGCGACGGGGCTGGTCCAGCTCACCGTGTACGGCAACCTGTCCCCGCTGCCGACCGAGGGGCAACGCGTCGCGGTTGACGCGCGCCTCGCGTCGCCGCGGAGCTTCCGAAACCCCGGCGGCGTCGACTACGCCAGCCACCTCGCGCGCCAGGGCATCGGCGTCGTCGGCAGCGGCCGGAGCGACCGCCTGACCATCATCTCAGCCACGGCGCCACCCTGGAGCGCTCGGGTCCGTCGGTGGGCACAGGACCAGATTCGGTCCGCGCTACCGGCGGTGTCGGCGGCGTTGCTGGCCGGGCTTCTGCTCGGAGACCGAACCGACCTGCCGCTCGCGCTCGACGAAGCGTTCCGCCTGGCCGGCGTCTACCACATTCTCGCGGTCTCGGGGTTCAACGTCGCGTTGCTCACCTCGGGCGTGTTCGCAGTTCTGGCGCTTGCCAGCATCCCGCGACGCGTCGGCGCCGCGATCGCGATCGGGGCGGCCATCGGATTCGCGCTGGTCGTCGGTGGCGGCGCCTCCGTCCTCCGCGCGACCGTGATGGCCGTCCTGGTTCTGGCGGCGATCGTGCTGGGACGTGAGGCGAGCCTCCTGAACAGCGTGGCGCTCGCTGGCGTGGTCAGCTTGATCAGTCGCCCGGGCGATCTGGCCGAGCCGGGCTTTCAGCTCTCATTTGCCGCAACGCTCGGGATCATCGTGTTCGCGGCCCCGGTCCGGTCGGTGCTCGTCGCCCGCCGCTGGCCGCGCCCCCTGGCGGAGGCCGTCGGGGTGAGCCTGGCCGCCCAGCTCTCGATCACGCCGATCCTGCTCTACCACTTCAACCAGCTCTCGCTGATCGCGGTCGCCGCGAATCTCGTGGCCGTACCCCTGGCCGCGGTGGCCACGGTCGTCGGCATGCTCGCCGTCACCACCGCCGGCATCAGCGAGGGGCTGAGCCGCGCCCTCTTCGACGGCCTGTGGCCGGCCCTCCTGGCGCTGCGGGCGGTGGTGTTCCTCGCCGCGCGCGTTCCATCGGGCACGCTGCACTTGCCCGCGCCCCACTGGGCGGCGGTGCTCGCCTTCTACGCGGGACTGGCGACGCTCGCCGCCGCGGCCGCGCACGGACCGACGAGGTCCAGAGCCGCCGAGTCCGCGCGCCGCCTCGGTCCCCGTTCGGGAGGATGCGCAGAAACCGCCTCGAACGCGCACACCCGCCGGCCGCTCACGTGGATAGCGGCCGCCCTTCTGATCATAGCCGCCGCGCTCGTCGAGGCCTGGCCGCTCGCGCGGCCGCCGGAGGGCCGCCTGCGGGTCGCGGTGCTGGATGTCGGCCAGGGGGACGCCATCGCCATCGAGTTTCCAGACGGACGGGCTGCGCTCGTCGACGCCGGGGCCGGCGGGCCATCGCGCTTCGACATGGGCGAGCGAGTCATTGCGCCTTACCTCTGGAACCGCGGCATTCGCCGCCTCGCCGCGGTCGTCGAGACGCACGGCGATCTGGATCACGCTGGTGGGATTCCATCGGTGCTGCGACACTTCGGGCCCCGCCAGGCCTGGTCTCCTGATCGCGAGCTGCCGCCGACACCCATGTTCTTCGCGGGAGTCGGCGTGACCGCGCTGGGCCCACCGCGTCCCCGGATCGTCGGCTCGGCGCGCGGGACCGCGGCCGACCGCAACAACAACAGCGTGGTACTGCGGCTCGACTACGGGCTGGTGTCGTTTCTCCTCGCTGGAGACATCGAAGACGAGGCCGAGCGGCGCCTGCTGGCGCGCGGCGCCGCGCTGCGGGCCCACGCGCTGAAGGTGGCCCACCATGGGGCGCGCTCGTCGACTAGCGGCCTCTTCCTGGAGCGTGTCTCGCCGTCGGTGGCGATCATCTCGGTCGGCGCCCGGAACCCGTTCGGCCACCCGGCCGAGACGACGCTCGACCGCCTTCGTCGTGTGGGAGCCCGCATCTACCGGACGGACCGGGACGGGGCGGTGATCGTCGAAACCGACGGCCGCGAGCTGACCGTTACAGGGTGGGCGGATCGTCGCACCGACCGCATCCCCCTGCGTCCCGTCCCGGTCACTCGACCCTGATGATCGTCGCGTGCGCGCCGGGCCCGAGCCAGGAGAGCAGCCATGCTTGTTCCTGATTGGTCGCTCGGATGCGGCGCCGGTGCAATCCTTCGGTGGGGAGGCCTCGAAGGGACCCCTCCGCGATTACTCGAGCGAGCGCTCCAGCTGGGCGCGCAAGCGCTCCAGATCGCCGGGATCGATCCGCATGCCGAGCGCGAGCCCCATCTCACCCAGGATCGTCTTGATCTCGTTGAGCGATTTTTTCCCGAAGTTCTTCGTCTTCAGCAGCTCGGCCTCGCTCTTCTGCACCAGGTCGGCGATGGTCCGGATGTTCGCGGTCTTGAGGCAGTTCGATGCGCGGACGGACAGCTCGAGCTCGTCGACGTTACGAAACAGGTTGTCGTTCAGCTCGGCCCGCGGCTGCACCTCGCTCGACTCGACCTCCTCCTCGACCGGAGCCTCGATGCTGGCGGCGGTCAGGAGGCTGAAATGATCCTCGAGGATCCGGGACGCCTCGACCACGGCGGACTCGGGCGTGACGCTTCCGTCCGTCCACACTTCCAGCACGAGCCGCTCGTGCCCATCCGGGTCGCCGGTCGGCTCGCTGGTGTAGTTCACCCGCCTGACGGGTGAGAAGTCGGCGTCCATCAGGAGCGCGTTGATCGGCAGCGCATCGGGCTCGCGCTTCTCGGCCGGGACGTAGCCCCGGCCGCGTTCGATGCACACCTCCATCTCGAGCTTGCCGTCCTTGTCGAGGGTGGCGAGCACCTGATCCGGATTGAGGATATCGACGTCGGCGTCGGGCTCGAAGTCACCGGCGGTGGCGATCCTGGCGCCCTGGACTCGAAGCCTCAAGATCTTGGGTCGATTCACGTGGAGCGCGAAGACGACCTTGCGGAGGTTGAGCATGATGTCCAGGGTGTCTTCCGTCGCGCCCGGCAGGTAGGAGAACTCGTGGAGGACGTTCTCGATCTTCACCCAGGTCGGCGCGGCGCCGTGAATGGACGACAGGATTACGCGACGATACGCGTTCCCGACCGTGAGCCCGATGCCGCGCTCGAACGGCCCCATGACGAGCTTGCCGTGTTCGCGCTCTTTCGTGAGCCATTCGGGACGAATGGGGAGCTGGAGCTCCAGCATGCGCACCCCCTTGAGGGATTGTGGGGTTCTTTGGGATCGAGCTGACCCCGGCATTATACACTTGACCCCGATACATGCGTATGCGCGCGCGATACCTATTCTGGGTGGCGTCGGGGCTGCTCGTCGCCTTCCTGGCGTCGGAAGCGTTCTGGATCCTCGTCCCGACCCCGGTCGTCCAGGCCGCCACGACCCGGGTGGACATTCCGGCCAGCCTCGGCGTCCTCGACATCGCCCGGCGCCTGAGTCAGGCCGGCGTCATCCGGAGCGCGCTCGCGTTTTCCGTGCTCGCCACGCTCCGGGGGACTGCGCGCCAGCTCCGGGCCGGGGAGTACGACATCCCTCAGAACACGTCGACCCTGCAGATCCTCGAGCAGATCGAGAGCGGCCGGGTGGTGCAGCACACCATCGTCCTGCCCGAAGGCGGATCGGTCGCCGAGTTGGCGGCCGCCTTCGAAGCGGCGGGACTGGCCACCGCGGACGACATCAATCGCCTCGGCCGTGATCCGCTCTTTCTCCGGACGCTGCACATCGAGGCGCCGAGCCTCGAGGGATACCTGTTTCCGGACACGTACCAGTTCGTCCGCGGGGCGGCGCCGGAAGAGCTGCTGGCGCGTATGGTCCAGCGGCTTCGCGCCAAGCTGACGCCCGAGCTCGCCGATCGCGCCCGCGCGCGCGGATTCACGCTCCACCAGCTCCTGACCCTCGCATCGATTATCGAGCGGGAGGCGGTCGTCCGGGACGAGATGCCCCTGATCTCGGCGGTCTTCTGGAATCGCCTCGAGCGCAACATGCCCCTGCAGGCCGACCCGACGGTCCAGTACGCGGTCGGCAAGGGCCGGCGGGGCCTGACGCGCGCTGACCTGCTGGTCGATCACCCATACAACACGTATCGGCGCACCGGGTTGCCGCCGGGGCCCATCGCCAGCCCCGGGATCGCCGCCGTCGAGGCGGCGCTGGCGCCCGCACCCGTCGCCTATCTCTACTTCGTCTCGATGGATGATCGCCGCCATTACTTCTCGACGACTATCGCCCAGCACAACGCGGCGGTCGGCCGGTACCGGCTCGCACGTGCCCGGTGACCGTGCTATAACAGTGCGCGCAATGGCGTTGCTGAGAGCATCCGCGTCCGCGGTGTTGCCGCCGGGCACCGTCGAGCGGCTCCCTCGGTTCTACCGCCCGCTCCGGACTGCGACGCGCCGCCTGCTCGGCCGATGGTTCGACCTGAGCGTGACCGGGCTGGAGCAGCTACCCCGGCGTGGCGGGTACATCGTGGCGGCCAACCATCACAACTACCTCGACGGCATCGTGCTCGGCGCCGCCCTGCCCCGCCCGGTCTCCTTCCTGGTGATGCCGCGCGTGTACCACGCCACGGTCCTCCACCCACTGTTCCACCGCTGGGCGCGTACCATCCAGCTGAACGTCGAGCGCGCTGATCTGGCCGCCATCCGCCAGGCGCTCCGAGTGCTCGAGCGGAGCGGCGTGGTGGGGATCTTCCCGGAGGGGCCGTTCAGTGTCCAGGGCCGGCTCGAGCGGGGACTCCCGGGCGTCGGGATGCTGGCGCTGCGATCCGGGGCTCCCGTCGTGCCGATGGCGATCCGGGGCACGTACCAGGCGCTGGTCGGCCGCCGGTTCTACCTCCCGCGGTTCCATCCGCTGAGTGTGCACATCGGCGCACCGAGAACGTTCTCGCGCACTCGTGGCCTCTGCGACAGGGCGCTGCGCGAGGACGTCACCCGGCGGATCATGGCTGATATCGCTGACCTGCTTTCGTGAAGCCGTGGAGCGGCCGGTTCCGCGAGGCCACCGACCCCGCGGCGGAGCGCTTCACGTCCTCGCTCGCGTTCGACCGGCGGCTCTGGGCGCACGACCTCGCTGGAAGTGAGGCCTGGGCGCGGGCCCTTCATCGGGCAGGTCTGCTGACGCGGGACGAGCTGAATCAGATCCTGAAGGGGCTGGCCGACGTGCGCGTCGAGTTCGAGGAGGGGTCGTTCCCGTTCCGGTCCGAGCTCGAAGACATCCACATGAACATCGAGCGGCGCCTCCAAGAGAAGATCGGGTCGACCGGCGGCAAGCTTCACACCGGCCGATCGCGCAACGACCAGATCGCGCTCGATGAGCGCCTCTATCTGAAGGACGCGGTGACGCGGGTCGTCGCCGGTCTGCGCGAGATCCAGCGGGCGCTCGTCGAGCGGGCCGAGGACACCGTTGACGTGGCCATGCCGGGGTATACGCACCTGCAGCGCGCCCAGCCGGTTCTCCTCGCCCACCACCTGCTGGCCTACGTCTTCATGCTGGACCGTGACGTCGGACGGCTCGCCGCCTGTCGAGCCCGCGCGGACGTCATGCCGCTGGGCTCGGGCGCCCTCGCGGGAGCCGCGTTCCCGATCGACCGGGACGCCCTGGCGCAGGACCTCGGCTTCGCGAGGGTGAGCGACAACAGCCTCGACGCCGTCAGCGACCGCGACTACCTGCTGGAATTCCTCGCCGCCGCGGCGATCACCGGCATGCACGCCTCGCGCTTGGCCGCGGACCTGACGCTCTGGTCCACGGCGGAATTCGGCTTCGTCGAGTTCGCCGACGCCTTCGCCACGGGATCGTCGATGATGCCGCAGAAGAAGAACCCAGACGTCGCCGAGCTCGTCCGCGGCAAGAGCGGGCGGCTCTACGGCAACCTCATGGCCCTGCTGACCACGATGAAGGGGCTCCCGCTCGCCTACAACTCGGACCTCCAGGAGGACAAGGAGCCGTTCTTCGACAGCGCTGACACGCTCGACGCAATCACCGGAGTCTTGCCGCCGCTGATCCGGTCGCTGACGTTCGACCCGCGCCGCATGCGCGAGGCGGCCACCGCGGACTTTTCCACCGCCACCGATCTCGCCGACTATCTCGTGCGAAAGGGGCTGCCGTTCCGACACGCGCACGAGGTTGTCGGGCGGATCGTTCGCCACGCGCTCGACGCGGGCCAGGGGCTCGAGGAGCTGCCGCTCGGCGAGCTCCAGCAGTTCTCGCCGCTGATCGACGCGGACGTGTTCGCGGCGGTGACGCTCGACGCCTCGCTGCGTGCGCGCGCAGTGACAGGCGGCACCGCCCCCGATGCCGTCCGGCTGGCGCTCGCCGTCGCGCGCGAGCTGATCGCGACGTGATGAGCACGCCCAGGCACCCCGGAAGCCGCCGCTCACTGCGACTGGTGGGCGAGCCTCGCCCACGCTCGACATCGGGGCGGCGGCCCGTCTCCGGCGAGCCTCGCACTGCAGTGGCCCGATCGAGAGGGACAGGGTGTGCCCAACGCGCTGGGCTTGTCCTGATCGTCGTCCTGGGTCTCACTGCCGGGTGCGGGCGCAAGGGATCGCCGATGGTGCCGGAAACCCGCGTCCCGGCCCCTCCCGAGGGCCTGGCGGCGACCGTGCTGCCGAGCGTGATCGAGGTCTCGTGGACGAACCCGACTCGGCGGGTCGACGGCTCGCCGATTCGTGATCTGGCCGTCGTGCGCCTCTACCGCCACGTCGATGCCGGAGAGAGCGAGCCAAAGCCCGCCATTCGCACGGGCGACACGGTCGTCGGGTACACGCCGCTCGGCCGGATCGATCTGCAGCACGCCCAGGATCGACCGCCGGACACCTCGGTCGTCGGCAACCAGGTCCGCTGGGTAGACCGAGCCGAGCTCAGCGCGGGCCGGCGCTACACGTATGTCGCAACGGCCAGCGATTCGACCGGGCGCACGAGCGCTCCGTCACCGCGCCTCTCCGTGGTGTACATCACGGCGCCCGCGCCGCCGACCGGACTGGAAGGACAGCCCGGAGAGCGGCAGGTGACGCTGAGCTGGCTCGCGCCGGCGGCTCTGAGTGACGGAAGCCCGCTGTCCGGAACGATCGCCTATCAGGTGCTGCGATCGCCGGGCCCCGACATCGCGCTCGCGCCCATCAGCCCGACCCCCGTCGCCGAGCCCTCCTACACCGACACGAACCTCGAGAACGACCAGGCGTACAGCTACGCCGTCGTGGCCCTCCGGTCCGATGCCGGCGGGGTCGCCCAGAGCGCGCCCTCCACCACTATCGTCGTCACGCCCCGCGACATGACGCCGCCGTCGCCGCCGGCCGGGCTGGTCGCGATTCCGTCGCCGGGCACGGTTCGCCTCGCGTGGAACGCGAACTCCGAGCCCGATGTCGCGGGCTACGTCGTCTACCGGCGCGGAACCGCCGGGAGGGTAGCGCGCGTGGGGCGCGTGACCGCTCCGGGCACCACATTCACCGACCGCGACGTTCCCTCCGGACGATACGACTACCACGTCACCGCGGTCGACAGCGGCGCGATCCCGAACGAGAGCAGCCCCTCCGAGGTAGTCAACGTCGACGTTCCATAGTTATACCCATGGTCACCGATGCGATCGCTCGCGACGGCGGTGCCGCCGAACGAGACGCCCCTTGGTGACCCCAGCAGCCGCCTGCTCCGCCCGTCACTTCCCGAACGATCCCATCCAGGCCCGCGCCTCCTCGAGAAGTATCCGCGGTCGAATGACCCGCACTCCTTCCCCTGAACGAAGGTGCCGAACGTTGTGGGTGACCAGGAGCGGGGCCCCAGCGCCGATCGCCGCCGCGAGGATCGGGACGTCCTTCGGGTCGGCGAGTTCGCGTGCGCGTTCGCGGTCACGCGCGGTCGGGCGATGAACCCGGACCGAGACCGCCCGGAGGAACTCCTCGAAGAGCGGAACTGCGTCGGGAAGCTTGGCCGATAGATTCCGTCGCACTTCTTCTACCGCAGCCTCGGGTAACACCACGTGGAGGAGACCAACCTCACCAAGGACGAGGATCGCGTGGCTGGCACCACGTCGCGACAGGAGGCCCGCGATGACGACATCAGCGTCCAGGCAGACGGAGACCGGCTCAGTCTTCCCGGTCCGGCCCACCCAGGTCTTTCAGAGACAGCTTTCGCGCGTGGCGCAGCCGTTCCATTTCCGCAGCGAGCCGAGGCACGACGAGTAGCTTGGGGCTGAGGAGCACCACCCCGTCAAGGTCGACCACCGTCAAGGGATCCCCCTCATCGAGACGATACTTCGCGCGCAACGCAGCCGGGAGCGTCAGGGTGCCACGACCGCGAACCTGGATGGTAACAGTCCGAGTCATCCCGACAGTCAGAATATCAGGATTTCTGAATTCAGGATTTCAGGTTTCTTCCTTGATGTCCTCACCCCTCAGCTGGACGTGAGCCCATCTAGCGACTGCCTTGGTGCGGCCCGCGGAACCCTCAGCGGCCAAGCTCGCCAAGACCTGTCCGACCTGGGCCGCTGTCTGATCGATTAGGTCCGTGGCGGCCGCGTTGCCGACCGCGCTGACCGTTCGCTGACCGTGCTCCCGCGTCTTGACTTGACCAGGGTCGGATGCTAGGGTCAGCAGACCGACGAAAAATCGCTCTCCGGACAAGGATATGGACTACTTCCGGGACGTGAACGGAGAGCTCCACCACGAGGGCGTGGGGCTTCGCGCGACTGCCGGTTCGGTCGGGACTCTCACCGACGTCGATCCCAGGGAGAGCATGCCATGAGCACACGGTTTCAGGGCTCGATCGTCGCGCTGGTGACGCCGTTCCGTAACGGGCTCGTCGACGAGGCGAAGCTCCAGGAGCTGGTCGAGTTCCACGCCGCCCAGGGGACCGACGGCCTCGTCCCCTGCGGGACGACGGGGGAGTCGCCGACGCTCTCGCACGAGGAACACCGCCGGGTCGTCGAGGTCGTCGTCGAGCAGGCGCGCGGCCGCCTCGCGGTAATCGCCGGAACCGGCTCCAACTCGACGCGCGAGGCGGTCGACCTCACGCGCCACGCGAAGGCTGTCGGCGCCGACGGGGCCCTGATCGTGAACCCCTACTACAACAAGCCGACGCAGGAGGGGCTCTATCGGCACTTCCGCACCATCGCGGACACCTGCGACATCCCGATCTTCGTCTACAACATCCCCAGCCGGACTGCTGTCAATGTGGAGACCGAGACTCTGGCCCGCCTGGCCCGCGATTGCCGGAACATCGTCGGCGTCAAGGAGGCATCGGGCTCGCTCGACCAGATGACGCAGGTCATCCTCACCTGCGGTCCTGACTTCATCGTGCTCTCCGGCGACGACACCCTCACGCTCCCCCTCATGGCGGTCGGCGGCCGCGGCGTCATCTCGGTCATCGCCAACCTCGTGCCGAAGGACGTTGCCGAGATGACGCACGCGGCCCTCGACGGCGACTGGAAGCGCGCGCGCGAGCTCAACCTGCGGCTCTTCCCCCTCTGTCGGGCCGCGTTCTTCGAGACCAATCCCATCCCGATCAAGGAAGCGATGGCGATGCTGGGCATGATCGAGCCGGAGCTCCGGCTCCCGATGTGCCGCATGAGTGACGCCAATCGCGAGCGGCTCCGCGGCGTCCTCCAGCAGCAGAGCCTCGTGAAGTAATCGCGGCGCCCATGGCCGACGTCGTGGTGGCCGGCGCGGCCGGCCGGATGGGTTCTCGCATCATCGCCTGCCTCGCGACCGAGGGCGATCTGCGGGTGGCCGCGGCTCTGGAGGCCGCCGCCCATCCCTCGATCGGGCGGGATGCCGGGGAGGCCGCCGGCGTCGCGCGGCTGGGCGTCCCCATCACGGCCGACGCCAAGGCGGCGCTCACCGCGGGGCGGGTCCTCGTCGAGTTCTCCGAGCCCGAAGCGACGCTCGACCACTTGCGCGCGGTCGCGGCCGCCGGCGGCGGCGCCGTGATCGGCACCACCGGCTTCACGGCGGAGCAGCGCGACGAGATCGCCCGGCTCGCGACGTCGTGCCCCGTCGTGCTCTCCCCGAACATGTCGGTCGGTGTCACTCTCGCCTTCAAGATCCTCGACATCATGGCCCGGGCGCTCGGCGGCGAGTACGACGTCGAGATCACCGAGGTCCATCACCGGTTCAAGAAGGATGCGCCCAGCGGGACTGCTCTTCGCATGGCCGAGGTGGTGGCGGGTGCGCTCGGCCGCGACCTCCAGCAGATCGGGGTGTATGGGCGGCGGGGTGTCCCCGGCCAGCGGACGCGGGATGAGATCGCGGTCCTCTCCCTCCGCTCGGGCGACGTCGTCGGCGAGCACACCGTCTCGTTCGGCGCCCTCGGGGAACGCCTCGAGCTGACGCATCGTGCTCACAGCCGCGACACCTTCGCCCGCGGCGCGCTCCGCGCGGCGCGCTTCGTCGTCGACCGGCCCGCTGGCCTCTACTCGATGCACGACGTCCTCGGACTGACGTGAAGGGGCCGCGCTCATGATTCCTCTGGCCGACCGACTGAAGAAGCTCCCACCCTACCTCTTTGCCGCTATCGACCAAAAGAAGCGTGAGGCCCGCGCCCGGGGTGTCGACGTGATCGACATGGGCATCGGCGATCCCGACCTGCCCACGCCGCCGCACATCGTCGAGGCGCTCCAGCGTGCCGCCGCAAAGCCGGAGCACCATCGTTATCCGTCCTACGAGGGCATGCTGAGCTTCCGGCAAGCGGTCGCCGGCTGGTACCAGCGCCGGTTCGGCGTGACCCTCGACCCCGAGACCGAGGTGCTCACGCTCATCGGCTCCAAGGAAGGCACGGCCCACATGCCGCTGGCCTTCGTCAATCCCGGCGACGTCGTCCTCGTCCCGGATCCGGGATATCCGGTGTACAGCGCCGGCACCTGGTTCGCCGGTGGCGAGTGCCACTTCATGCCCCTGCGGCGCCAGAACGGGTTCCTGCCCGACCTGGGCGCGATTCCCGCCGAGGTGGCCCGCCACGCGAAGCTCATGTACCTGAACTACCCCAACAACCCCACCGCCGCGTGCGCGACTCCGGCGTTTTTCGCGGACGCCGTGGCCTTCGCTCGCCGGCACGACATCCTCGTCTGCCACGACGCGATGTACTCCGAGCTCCGGTTCGACGGCTACCGCCCGCCGTCGTTCCTCGAGACTCCAGGCGCCCGCGAGGTCGGCGTGGAGTTCCACTCGCTGTCGAAGACGTACTCGATGACCGGCTGGCGCATCGCCTTCTGCGTGGGGAACGCCGCCGGGGTGGCGGGGCTCGGCAAGATCAAGACCAACGTCGACTCAGGCGCCTTCGAGGCCGTCCAGGCGGCGGCGACGGCCGCCCTCACCGGGCCGCAGGACATCCCCGAGCGCTACCGCCAGACCTACCAGGAGCGTCGCGACGTCGTCGTGGAAGGATTGCGGACGCTCGGCTGGGACGTCGATGTCCCGACGGCGGCGTTCTTCGTCTGGGCGCCGGTGCCCCACGGCCTCGACTCTCGCGCGTTCGCCGCCCGGCTCCTCGACGAGGTGGGCGTCGTCGTGACCCCGGGCGTCGGCTTTGGCCCGAGCGGCGAAGGCTTCTTCCGTATCGCGCTCACGCTCGATACCGACCGGCTCGCCGAGGGCATGGAGCGGCTCCAGAAGCTGCGGTGGTAGGTGATAAGCTCGTCCTGGACGATGTCCGGTTCTTCGGTCGTCACGGCGTCACTGCGGCCGAGCAGACGTTGGGCGCGTGGTTCTCCGTCGACGTCGAGCTGGCGCTGGACTTGGGGCCGGCGGCGCAGACGGACGCCCTCGGGGCCACCGTCGACTACAGTCAGGTGGCCCGCCGAATCGTGGAGATCGGCATGAAGGGCCGGGTCAACCTGATCGAGCGCCTCGCAGGCCTGATCTCGGATGCGCTCCTGCGGGAGTTTCCGGTCGAGCGGGTCCGGGTCCGGGTGCGAAAGCTGGCGGCCCCGCTGGAGGGGCTGACGGGAACGCCGGCGGTCGAGCTGACGCGGCTTCGCGCATGAGCCAGGTATTCCTCAGCATCGGATCGAATCTCGGCGACCGGCTGGCGCTCCTGCGCGAGGCGCATCGCCGCCTTGCCGAGCTGCCGGGCATCCGGGTCGTCCAGACATCCCGCGTATACGAGACCGAGCCCTGGGAGCAGGAGCTCGGCGCCTCGTCGGACCAGGCGGGGTGGTTCCTCAACTGCGTCGTGGTCCTCGAGACCGGGCTGCCGCCTGCGGCGCTGCTCCAGTACGTCCAGACGATCGAGACGGCGCTCGGGCGAGCGCGCGATGTCCGGGGGAGCCCCGAAGCCCAGCGGTTCGTCCCACGCCCGCTCGACATCGATATCCTCCTGTACGCCGACCGGGTGATCAGCATCTCCGACGACCTGCATATCCCCCACCTCTTGATGCACGAGCGTGGGTTTGTCCTACGGCCTCTCGCCGACCTGGCCCCCGACCTCGAGCATCCGACGCTCTACCGCACCATCCGGCAGCTTGTGGAGGAGCTCGAGGACCAGCACCAGGTCAGGATGGCCCAGATTCCTCCCGCATGGTTCGAGCGCTAGGGTGGCTTCGGACCCGGACTTCGAGCGGGAGGCGCTCCAGCACATTGACTCGCTCTTCAATCTCGCGATTTACCTGACGCGGAACCGGGAGCAGGCCAACGACCTGATCCAGGAGACATACCTCCGGGCGTTTCGATTCGCCCATCGCTTCGAGCGGGGAACCAACCTTCGCGCGTGGCTGTTCCAGATCTTGAGGAACACGTTCCTGACGTTTTACCGGCTGCGTGTGCGGGAGCCCGCGGTGGCCGAGGACGGCGTTCCTGACTGGGATACCCCGGTCTTCCACGACGCGCCGGAGCCGACCGGCGAGCAGGTCGAGACGCACACTGACCTGGAGCGGGCCCTGGCCCGGCTGCCAGCGGAGTTCCGCCTGATCCTGCTGCTCGCGGAGGTTGAGGGGTTGCCGCTCGAGGAGGTCGCCCGGATCATGGACTGCCCGGTGGGCACGGTCAAGTCCCGGATCTTTCGGGGCAAGGAGCGCTTGCGGGGGCTGCTAAAGGACTACAGGCAATGAGCGACACGGAATTCGAGTTCGACCTCGCGAAGGACCTGCCTCGCTATCAAGCGCCGCCGGAGCTCCGGGCCGCGATTCGGCGCGCGATGTCCCCCGAGCCTCGGCCGAGGGCCTGGTGGTGGGTGGGCGCCCTCAGTGCCAGCGCGACCGCAATGGTCCTGACGCTGTTCTGGGCCTCGCTCGGAACCTTGACCCAGTGGCGGGCCGTCCCCACCGACCCGCTGCATCGCCTCAGCCGCGCCGTCGTGTCCGAGCACGCGCGGAACCTGATCTGGGGCGACCTGCAGGGGCGCGAGTTCCGGCCGCATATCGTGCCCGCCGCTCTCCCCTGGCTCCGCCTCGAGACCGGAGTCGGGCATCGCCAGGCGTTCATCGGGGACGGTCAGCTCGGCTTCGTCGGTGGCGATCCGGTCTATCTCGACGGCCGCCGCGGCGTCGCGCTCCATTACAAGGACTATGACGGCCATAGCGTGAGCTACCTTGCCGTGCCGGCGCCCGGCCTGACGATTCCCGAGGATCTTCGTGTGCCGGTCGGCCGCTATCGGCCCGCGCTGGTCCGCAACGACGGCTTCTCAGTCTGGGTCTGGAAGGAGGGCGACCTCGCCTGCTTCCTGGTCGCCGACCTGGTGTCCGAGTCCGACCTAGAGCGCTTCAAGGCCTACTTCCTCAGGATTCGCGAAGCGACGCAGCCGTTCATCGGCTAACATCGCGGCGTGGCCACTGTCGCCCCGCCGGCTGCGACGCGGTCAGCCGTGCAGCGGTGGGGCCAGGTCGCCGCCCTGGCGTTGCTGATCGTCGCCGGGCTGGCGATCCTCCGGCCCTTCCTGATTCCAATCGCCTGGGCCGCAATCCTGGCGATGGCAAGCTGGCCGATCTTCCGCGCCCTCGAGTCTCGCCTGCGTGGCTGGACCAGGGTGGCGGCGATCGTCATCACTCTCTTCATGGTCGTGGTCGTGGTGGGGCCGACCATCGCCGTCTCGGTCGCCCTCGTCGCCGAGGTCACCTCGGGCGGACGGGACCCGCCGGTCGGTCGTCCACGGTAAATCCGCGGTTGAACCTCGTCAGGCTGGACAACAGGCTCACCCGTCAAACGTGCGCTCAGCGTTCCTGGGCCGATTCAACGAGCTCTTCGGCCCATATGTTCCCCGCAGCTCCGCTCGCTCACGGGCGTGAGACCGGGGCCTGAGAAGATCGGCTGCTTCGAACGCCCGATGGATGGGGCAGCGGGCCGCACCCTCGTAAGACAATCCGCCGCCGACCGCCCGGGCCGCCAGCCGTGGGCGTGGCGTGGCCGCTCGATGGACACGCCCCTGCCCGTGTGGTATCAGAAGGCCGGGCGCGTGACCAACACGGCCCCGGACAGGCGCGGGAGTACGGGAATGAAGCAGACCTTGGCGATGAAGCGCACTGTGATGTTTGTACTGGCCTGGTGGTTCCTCTTCTACTGGGAAGGCTATCGGTGGCAGCCCTACGGGCCGTTCATCCAGCAGGATACCTGCGAGCGAACCGCCGCGAACATGACCCGGCAGGGCCTGCCGGCACGGTGCGTCGAGTTCTACCAGTAGCGATCGCATCCCTCGAAGAGGGCGAGAGGCGCAGCCCCGATAAGGGGGAACGTCAGAGCACTCGTCCGAGAGTCGGACTCGCCGGTGACGGCATCTCGGGGGAGACGGCCGTGAGGCCCCGAGGCATGCGAGGCGGCGCCCGAGGGCCGCGCGCGAGGCGTACTCCCTGTACGTTGAGCGTGCGGCCAAGGGCGCCAATGAAGCAGATGGGCCTTTTTCAGCAGCCTGCTAGCGGAGGAGGCCGCGTAGGCGGATTCCGACTGGGGTGCCGAGAAGCGCCGCCGCGCCCCAGAGCCAGCCGTGGAGGCTCGTGGACGCGATTCCGCCGACATACGCGCCGATGTTGCAGCCGAAAGCGATGCGCGCCCCGTAACCCAGCAGGAGTCCTCCGAGGAGCCCCGAGACGACCACGCGAGCCGGGACGCGACGAAGCGGGCCGAAGCGGCCGGCGAGGCCCGCGGCGAGAAGCGCGCCGAGCATGATCCCGAAGTCCATGACCGACGTCACGTCCGCCAGCACCGGTGCAGACAGGGCTTCCTGCTGGAAGTCACCGCTCCAGAACGGAACCGTTGACAGGTCATGCCCCGCAAGCTGAACGAGCTTCCCGCCCCATAGCGCGAACGCCCACGTGATGCCCCAGGGGTGTCCGGCCAGGGCGAGCGTGAGCAGATTGAGGACGGCCAGCGCCACGCCGCCCACCAGCATCGGCCACGGTCCCCGGAGCAGGCACGAGCCCAATTCCGTGATCCGCGACCCCGCGCCGCGCTCTCGAGTGCCTGGCGAGCGCGGCCGGGCGCGAGCCGTCGGGATCGGCCCTGACTCGAGACGCCTGGTCCTCCGCCACCGCTCGATGGCCCAGGTCGCCGCGGCGATCAGCGCGAGCACTGCGAGCTGGGCCGCGACCGCGGTGGGCCAGCCCAGCGCCTCACCCAGCACGACCGCGTCGAGCGCCGGCAGGGCCCACCAGAACGCTGCATGAAACGTGGCCACGACGGATCCGGCGACGAACCCCGCCAGCGTGGCCACCATCGCACCGCTCCCGGCGCCGAGATGAAAGAGGGTCCCCGAGCCGCAACCGCCGCCGAGCTGCATCCCGATGGCGAACACGAACGCCCCGACCAGGACGGACACTCCGACAGGCGCGACCGCGCCGGTCACTGGCGCCCCGAGAATCTCACCGCGAGCCAGGATGGGCGCGAACAAGACCGTGGCGACGGCAAGCATGAGCATCTGCGCCCGGATGCCACGGCCATCGCCGGTGGTGACGAGCGCCCGAAACGCCGCGGTGAACCCGAAGGCCGCGTGGTATAGCACGATTCCGCACGCCGCCCCCACGAGGAAGAGCATCCCGTGCCGGGCGCCGTACTGGAGGGCGAGCCAGGCGACCCCGCTCGCAGTAGCGGTCAGGGCCACGAGGACGACGAGCGGCTGAACGGGAGTCGCCCCTCGGCGGCTGCCAGGTTCCAGCGCCGCGGCCCGGGCTGACCCTGCGGCCGGCTCGTCCAGCACCGGACCAAGGACCAGCCGACCCGTCGTCATGTGAGAGACTCTAGCACCGAGGTGAGCATCGTGACCGACTTCTGGCGAGAGCTCCTGACGACCACGCTGAAAGGCATGGGCGACAAGCTTGCGGTGGTCCTGCCCGGCCTCCTCGCGATGTTCCTGCTGCTGGCGGCGGGAGCCGTCGTCGGATGGCTCGCTCGCCTCGTGATCATCAAGCTGTTGAGCGCGTTCGACCTCGACCGGCGGGCTCGGTCGTGGGGCCTGGCGTCCGGGCTTGCCCGGGCCGAGATCACCCGGTCGCCGACCCAGCTTCTCGGCGGCCTGGCGTTCTGGGGTGTATTCGCCGTCTTCGCGACAATGAGCATCGATGCGCTGGCCCTGCCGAAGGCGCCCAGCGCCACCGAGATTCTCCTTGGCCTGCTCCTCCGGGTCCTGGCGGCGACGCTCATCCTGGCGGTCGGCTGGCTCGGCGCCAACTTCATCGGCCAGGCCGTCCTGCTCGCGGCGGTCAACGCCCGATTCCCGGAAGCGCGCTTCCTGGCCCGCGCGGCCCGGTGGGGGGTACTGCTCTTCACCATCGCCACGGCGCTGACCCAGCTCGGTATCGGCAAGGAAATGGTGATGACGGCCTTCGCGATCACCTTTGGTGGGCTGATCTTGGCCCTGGCGCTGGCCTTCGGCCTCGGCGGCCGGCGGCTCGCGCGCGAGGTGCTCGAGCGCTGGCTCCGTCCCAAGCGCGAGTCGCATCCGTCCGAGACGACCACGCACGTCTGAGACCGAGCACGCGCGCGAGCCAGATTCCGCAATCCGGGCTCGCGCCGATGCTATGCTACCGGGAATCCTGCCAGGAAAGGACTCTCATGCGCACAGTCATCGTCTGGTCCCTCGTTGCGCTCCAGGCCGGTCTGCTGCCAGCCGCAGCGGCCGAACCCGAGCCGCAGACTGAGGACGAGAAGACCGTGTATGCCCTCGGCCTCGTGATCAGCCAGAACCTCGCCGCGTTCTCCCTGAGCCCGGCCGAGCTCGAGCAGCTCAAGGCCGGTCTCACCGACGGCGTCCTGGGCCGGGCCCAGAAGGTGGATCTCCAGACCTACGGCCGGAAGATTCAGGAGCTGAGGACCGCGCGGGTGGCAAGCCTCGTCGAGGCCGAGAAGAAGGCCAGCCAGGCGTTCGTCGATCGAGCCGCCGCCGAGGAAGGCGCCGTACGCACCCCGTCGGGGCTGATCGTTACGACCCTCCGTCCAGGCACGGGCGCCTCGCCGGGCCCGGACAGCCAGGTCACGGTTCACTACCATGGAACGCTGATCGACGGCACCGTCTTCGACAGTTCCGTCCAGCGAGGAGAGCCGGCCGCGCTCACCCTCGGCAGCACGATCCGCTGCTGGGTCGAGGGCATGCCGATGATGAAGGTCGGCGGCAAGAGCCGGTTCGTGTGTCCGCCGGAGCTAGCCTACGGCGACCGCGGCGCCCCGCCCAGGATCAAGCCCGGCGCGACGCTCGTCTTCGAGGTCGAGCTACTCGACATCGCGAAGTAGCGGCCGCCGCGCCGTCCTCAGATGACGGTGCCCTCGATCCCGAAGGGCTCCGTCGCCGCGCGGGCCGGCTCGACCTTGAACCAGTAGAAGCCGTAGGGCCCGAGGCTCAGGAAGTAGGGTGCCTCCCGCACGGACGGAAACCGCGTCCCCCCCAGCATCTCGACGAGTCGAGCGCCGGCGAAGGGGCGTAGATCCAGCTCGACCGGCTGCGCCGAGGCGGCCAGGTTGTTCACGATCAGCATGACCTCGGCCCCGTATCGGCGCAGATAGGCGAGGACGCGCTGGTTGGCCGGCCGGAGGAACTCCACCCGCCCCCGGCCGAACGCACGCGAGGTCTTGCGCGCCGCGATCAGGCGCCGGATGGCGTGGAGGAGCGAGGCGGGCGCCTGGCGCTGGGCCTCGACGTTCACCGCCTGGTAGCCGTAGACGGGATCGGTGATCGGCGGCAGGTAGAGGCGGGCGGGATCGGCAGTCGAGAAGCCCGCGTTCCGGTCACCATTCCACTGCATCGGCGTCCGCACGCCGTTGCGGTCGCCGAGGTGCACATTGTCGCCCATGCCGATCTCATCGCCGTAATAGATCACCGGCGTGCCGGGAAGCGTCAGCAGCAGGCTGTTGAGCAGCTCGATCCGCCGGCGGTCGTTGTCCATGAGCGGGGCCAGCCGGCGGCGGATGCCGAGGTTGAGCTTCATCTCGGGGTCCGACGCGAACGAGTAGTACATGAGCGCGCGCTCCTCGTCGGTGACCATCTCCAGGGTGAGCTCATCGTGGTTGCGAAGGAACAGGCTCCACTGGCACGCTTCGGGGATCACCGGGGTGTGGGTGAAGATGTCCGTGATCGGCAGCCGGTCCTCGCTCCGGACGGCCAGATAGAGCCGCGGCATCAGCGGGAAGTGGAACGCCAGGTGAAACTCGTCGCCCTCGCCGAAGTATGCGCGCGCGTCCTCCGGCCACTGATTGGCCTCCGCCAGGAGGATCCGGCCGGGGTACTCGCGATCGATCAGCCGCCGCAGCTCCCGGAGGTAGGCGTGGGTCTCCGGCAGGTTCTCGCAGCTCGTCCCCTCGCGCTCGTAGAGGTAGGGCACTGCGTCGCAGCGGAAGCCGTCCACGCCGCGGTCGAGCCAGAATCGCATGATGTCGTGCATCGCCGCGCGGACCGCGGGATTGTCGTAATTGAGGTCGGGCTGATGGCTGAAGAACCGGTGCCAATAGAAGGCGCTGGCCTCGGGATCCCAGCTCCAGTTCGACTTCTCGGTGTCGGTGAAGATGATGCGGGCACCCGAATAGCGCTGGTTGGTCTCGCTCCAGACGTAGTAGGACCGGAAGGGCGAGTCGGGCGTCCGGCGCCCGGCCTGGAACCAGGGGTGCTGGTCCGACGTGTGGTTCACCACGAGGTCGGTGACGACGCGAAGCCCGCGCGCGTGCGCGGCGTCCAGGAACACCTGGAACTCCTCGAGCGTCCCATAGGCCGAGAGGATCCCGCGAAAATCGGCGATGTCGTAGCCGTCGTCCCGGAGCGGCGACGGATACATCGGCAGAAGCCAGAGGCAATCCACGCCCAGCTCCACCAGATAGTCGAGTTTCGAGGTGAGGCCGGCCAGGTCGCCGATGCCGTCGCCGTTGCCGTCGAGGAACGCCCGCACGGAGAGCTCGTAGAACACCGCGTCCTTGAACCAGAGCGGATCGACCTCCGGCATCGCCACTAGCGCCAGCGCTCGGCCAGGCGCGGCTTCTGCTGCTCGAACGCGCGACAGCACGCCTCGATCCAGCCGTCGGCGTCCCGGGCGGGCCCCCGCGACGTCTCGAGAACGTAGGCGGCGGTGCGCCCAAGATACAGCGGGACCAGCGAGCGAAGCAGATGGGGCCGGTAGAGCGTCTGGAAACGAGCGGCGAGCGCGAAGTCGTATACCACCCGCGCCCAGAGCTCATGGGGGAACGGGATCGCCTCGCCGGGCACGGGCTCGAGGGCAAGCACCTCGACGAGGGTCTCGGGGGCCAGCGCCTGCTCCCAGAGGGGCAGCAGATCCTTCCGGCCGAGCGTGAAGGCCCGGATCATGCCGTTCACGTTCACGTCAGCCGCGCCGGCCTCCGCGGTGGCTCCCTCGCCCATGACCGGGACGGGCTCGCTGCCGCGCACGTGGATCCAGCCGTCAGCCGTGTGATCGAGCACCCCGAAGGTCGAGCCGATCGCTTCCGAGAAGATTGTCGCGAGGTCGGACGGCCGGCCCTCGGCCTCCACGACGAGCCGGCCCAACCACACCTCGCACGGGGTGAAGCGCTCGAGCGACGCGAGGGCGATCACGCCGAGGTCGATCCCGTGACGGGTCGGGTCGGTCTCCCAGACCTGCTCGGCACACAGGCGGGCCACGAAGCGGCCCGAAAGCGCGAGGGCCGGCGTCAGCGGCTGGTGAATCCTGAGCCCGTAGAGGGCGCGCACGAGCGGGTAGATCAACCCCGTGGTCAGCGTGCCCTCGTACCGCCGGCGGTCGTACCGCGCCGATACGTAGTCGGCGCCCTCCTCGAGCACCGGGCGCAGCAGCCGGACGGCCCAGTCCGGGGTCAGGCTGCCCGAGTCCGCGGGGAAGAAGCAGCACGCGCGGGCCCCGAGCGCCAGCGCGGCCTCCAGGATCAGCCGCTGCGCCGCCGCTCGCCCTGGGATGCCGTGGTACGGGAGCGCGCTGCGCTCGCGCGCGGCGGACGCGTGGCGGGCGCGCACGCCCACCATGTCCCAGTCGGCGGCCATGAGCTGCTCGGGCGTCCCGTCCGCGGAGCCCGCGTCGGCGTTGACGACGACCGTCCGCGTGTCCGGGAGGAACTTGGTGAAGCCGTCCCGGAGCGCGTCCATCACGGAGCCGATCGTTCGCGCATTGTTGTAGGTGGGGATGCCGATGACGACGTCGACCGTTCCGGCCGAGTCGCGGAGCGCGTCGAGCGCCTCTACCTGCATCGCCGAGCATAGGCGCCGGGGCCCGGCCGCCGCCCGGACTTCACGGCCGCCGTCCCGTCAGATGAATCATCAGCGCCAAGTAATCGGCGAGGTGCCGGGTCAGCAGGAAGCTTCGCCGGACGTGCTCCCGCCCCGCGCCCCCCATGCGCGCGAGGAGCTCGGGATTGGTCAGGAGCTGCCGCACACGGAACGCCGCGCCCTCGACCGAGTCTACCGTGTACCCCGTCACCTCTGGAATGATCTGGACGGCCAGCCCGCCGCCCCCGCGGCCGATCACCGGCGTGCCCTTCCACATCGCCTCGGCGGCCTCGAGGCCAAACCGGTCGCGCGTCGCGCGGTGGAGGACGACCGCCGCCGCGCGCTGCAGCGCGTTGATCTGCGCGTGCGCCTCCGGCGGCAGCTCCAGCACGATGATGTCGCCATCGTGCGCGGCCGCCGTCCGCACCTCGTCGAGCACCATCGCGCCGTCGGGTCCGTCGGCGGCGCCGACCCCGGCCAGCACGAGCCGAACGTCGTGATGGCGCTTGACGAGCCGGTACACCGCGATGGCTCCGACCGGGTCGTTTCGGCGGTCGAGCTCGCCCACCTGGAGCAGGAATCGCTTGTCGTCCCCCACGCCGAGACCCTCGCGCAGCGTCCGGATCTCCTGGCGTGACAGGTCGCGGTTGCGGGGGGACAGTGGGTCGATCGAGGGGTGGACGATGAATTGCGGGACCGACAGCCTGGGCGCGAAGAGAGGATGCGAGAACACCGCCGCGTCGTAGCGGCTCAAGAAGCGACCGAAGAAGCCCCAGGTCCGGCGCTGGGGCGCCGACAGGTCAAGGTGGCAGCGCCATACCCAGCGGCCGGTGGCGCCGCGCCCCTCGACGAGGGAGGCCGGCGCCGGGTCGTGGATGACGATCAGGTCGCCCTCGAGCGCGAGCGTCCGGGCGCTCCGGCGGTTCATCTCGAGATAGTCCTGGAGCATCGACTCCGTGAGCACGCGGTCCTCGCCCTCGAGGGCGGCCGTGAGCGCCTTCGTGGTGGCGAAGAAGGCCGCGTCGCCGCTGATGACCTCCCACGCGGTGTCGATCCCGAGATCGTTCATGATGGGCACGATTGCGCCCGGCAGCTCGGCGGTGGCCACGCCATAGCGGGTCGAGCTGACGTGCACGAAGCGCCGGCCCTGCACGCGGTGGGCAAGCCGCAGGATAAGGTCGACCGCGCCGCGCGGGGCGACCTCCCGGTAATCCTCGATCTTGATCATCCCGGCCAGGCGATCGTCAGGCCCCGACGACGAGGTCGGTGGCGAGGGCCGAGTCCAGGATGGTCAGGATCTGGGCACGCACGCGCTCGAGGCTCAGGAAGTAGACGTCCACGCGCTCGACCTGCTCGGCGAGGTCCGGGCGACCGAGGGCATCTCGGAGCCACGCGGCGAAGTCACTCGTCGTCCGTCCCCCTCGGAGTCGAGCCTCCACGATGTGGTAGTAGAGGGCGCTCGCGTCGACCTCGGCCAGTCCGTTCCGGAAGTCGACGAGGGTCCGCGCCTCTTGCATGGTTGGGACCTCGGCCAGATGCGACTGCACGAAGCAGAACGGCGCGCCGTAGACCACCCGCGGCACCACCGGGAGCCGCGAGAGATGATCGTGGATGATCGAGATCAGACCCTCACGGAGTCGCTCCACATCGGCGCAGTCGAACGGGTCGAGCGCGGCCAGCCGCTCGCCAAGCACCTGGTCGCGGACGTGGAGCGCCACCCACGACGCGAAGTCGTTCACGTACGGGCCGATGGCGTGGCGGTGCCGGAGGAGACCGCCCAACACGTGATGCCCGACCGACCCCGCCGGCACCTGCTCGAGCGCCTCCATCAGCTCCCGCTCGTCGAAGGCGCGCCGGCCCAGGTTCTCCCGGAGCTCGTGGCATCCCACGAACGCGAACGGCGCGGGGGGGTCGGCCATCACCTGTCAATCATATCCCCCACCGGACGCACCGTCAGGAATCGGATCGGCGAGTCGGGCGCCCGGACTGCGCGGCGTCGCCTCGGCGAGGATCTGCCGAAGCCGGTCGGGCTCGACCGGCTTCACCAGATGGGCATCGAAGCCGGCGGCGATCGCGCGCCGGCGATCCTCGGGCTGGCCGTAGCCGGTCAGGGCGACCAGAAAGAGGCTCTTGCCCCCGGGGGCGGCGCGGACGGCCTGGGCGAGGCTGTAGCCGTCGAGGCCAGGCAACCCGATGTCGACGAGCGCGACGTCCGGCCGCAGCGCGATGATCTTGTCGAGCGCGCTCGTCCCGTCCGCGGCCTCGTCCACCTCGTGTCCCTCGAGCGCGAGCAGGAGGCGCAGGCTCTCGCGGGCATCGGGGTGATCTTCGACGATCAGCACTCGCCGGGCCGTCGGGGCGAGCGCCGGACGCCCCGGCGAGGGATCGGCGTCCAGCGCTCTGGCGCTCAGCGGGAGTCGCACGACGAAGGTGCTGCCCTGCCCTGGCCCGTCACTCTGCGCCGACACCGTTCCCCCGTGCAGATCCACGAGCCGCTTGACGAGGGTGAGCCCGAGACCGAGGCCGCCGCCCGCGCGGTGCAAGCTCTGCCGGTCCTGGACGAAGACCTCGAAAACCCGGGCCAGCAGGTCCGGGGAGATGCCAACCCCGGTGTCCAGCACGCGGAGCATCGCGAGGCCGTCCTCCGCCCCGACGTTGACGCGGATCACGCCCCCCGCTGGCGTGTACTTGACGGCATTATCGACGAGGTTCGCGATCACCTGCTCGAGACGAGTCGGATCGCCATCAACGAACGCCGGCATGCCACTGAACAAGATCCGGTGGGCCGCGATCCGGCGAGACGATTCCAGCGAGGCGAGACAGCTGGCGGTGAGGGCGCACAGATCCACCCGCTGTCGCTCGAGCACGATCTTTCCAGACGTCAGGCGCGACACGTCGAGCAGGTCGTCGATCAACCGGGTCAAGCGCCTGGTCTGTCGAGTGACGATCTCGCGCAGGCGGATCGCGGCCTGGTGGTCAGTGCCGACCTCGCCGAGCACGGCCACGGCGTTGCTGATAGCTCCGAGTGGGTTGCGAAGCTCGTGGCCGAGCATGGCGAGGAACTCGTCCTCGATGCGGTTCGCCGCTTCGGCCTCCGCCCGGGCCGTGCGCTCCTCCTCGGCCTGCCGGCGCTCGGTCACATCGAGCACCACGCCGATCATGCGCAGCGGCCTGCCCGCCTGCTGGTGGAACCAGCCCCGGCCAACCGCCGACAGCCAGCGAACGGTCCCGTCTGGCCGCACGACGCGATGCTCGGCCGCGAACTCACTGTGCTGCCGGAGGGCGTGCTGACGGGACTCCTCAACCCGTTGCAGATCCTCGGGGTGGACCACCGCCGCCCATCGCTGGTAGGTCACCGTCGCCTCGGGCGGAAAACCGAAGAGCGCCTTGGCCGTCGCGTCCATGCGCATCTCGTCGGTGGCGAAGTCATGGTCCCAGACGCCGATCTGCGCGCTGTCCAGGCCCAGCCCCAGGACCATCCGGTTCTCGCGGAGCATCACCTCGGCGCGCTTGCGCTCCGTGATGTCCTCGGCGATGCCGGCCACGCGCCGGACGTTGCCCGCATCGTCGCGGAGCGGAAAGCCTCGATCGCGGACCCAGCGCAGCCGGCCGCCCGGGATGATGATCCGGTACTCCGCGTCGAACGGGCCCTCGTGGATCTGCTCGACGAAGAGCGCCTCGGCCCGGGCGCGGTCGTCGGGGTGGATGAGCCGGGCCCACTCGTCCGGATGCTCCTGGAGCCGCTGGGCGCTCGTTCCCCACAAACGCTCGTAGGCGGGACTGACGTACACGACGCGTCGCTCCGGAAAGTCGGTGATCCAGAAGACCGCGTCGATGTTCTCGGCCAGCTGGCGGAATCGCGCGTCGCTCTCGCGCAAGGCGGTGTCGCGGGTTTCGATGGCGCGGGCCGCGTCCTCCACCGCGAGCACCGCCCGTTGCACCTCGCTGGCGGCGCCCGTCGACTGCGCGGGAACCGCGAGCCCTTTGCTGAGGGCTTGCACCGAGGCCACCAGACTGAGCAACGGTCGCGCGACCCGGCTGGCCAGCCCGCCCGCGCTGACATACCCGAGCAGCGCGCACGCGGCGACGGCAGCAACGAGGAAGAGCGATCTCTGCAAGGGCGCCATGACGAACGCCGCGGGCGCTCCAACCGCCACGGCCCACTGTGAGGATGCCGACCGGACGAACGCGACGGAGCCGTCGAAGCCCATGCCCGGGGGCGCCGTGAACCATCCCTCGGGATCGGCGCCCATGGCGGCGATGAGGTCAGGGGGGGCGATGCCCTCGACGGACCACCGGGAGGCGGGGACGGAGGCGACGAGGAAGTTCCTGGCGTCGAGAATCAGCACTGGGGACTCGGGCGGGAGGGCGTGCGCCAGTAGCAGCCGCCCGATCACGGAGGGGCTGATCGTCGACCCGAGGACGTACTTCACGGCGCCGTCGCGGAAAACCGGGACGCGAGCCGAGAAGGTGCGGAACTCGTCCCCCGTGCCCACGGTGACTCCCCGCACACTGGGACGCCCGGTTACCCTGATATCATCGGCGCTCTCCTGAATGAGGGGGGACGGCCCGTCGCGTGAACGGGCGAGGATCATGATCGGTCGCCCCGACGGCAGGGCCAGAGCGATATTCAGCCAGTCCGCCTGACTCTGCAGGACTTTCTCCGCGTCGGCGGCGAAGCCCTCGATGTCGCCCCTGTCGAGCTGCCGGGACGTCGCGAGAGCCTGGAGCAGCGAGATCGAGCTGGCCTGCTGAAGCTCGACGGCGCCTAGCAGCGACTGGGCGCTCTCAATGAGCCCGCGCTCAAGCGCGGCACCCTCCTGGCGCTGGAACACCGCGATCGCGACGATCGCGAAGATCAGCAGCGGGAGCAGCGTGATCGCAACCGTCAGCAGAAAGTACGCGCGGAGCGTCACGGGCAGGGACAGCTGCTCGGTGTCTCCGGAGCTCGCTGGAGACACGGGCCCTGGCTGCCGGCACGGTCCACGTCTGCTACCATGGCTTCCCGGTTCGGAGCGATCGCCGTCGCAGCCTCGTCGGCAGAGCCGCCTCGACGCTCGAGATCGGTCAGCCCGCGCTGACCGTCGGAGTCTCTCGCGTTCGACAAGTCGTTCGCCCTGCTCGGTATCGCTGCCCTCAGTTCGCCACCGTGAGCCGCATGGCCGCCGGCTCGCTCAGCCGGCGGTCAACGACCTGCCAATCGACATTGCGGAGGAAGGCGTCAATGTATCGGTCCCTCTCCGTGGCCCTGTAGTCACGCATGAACGCGTGCTCCCAGACGTCCATGGCCAGCAGCGGCTTGAATCCCGCCGGCACGCCATCCTCGTGCAGGGAGATCCAGTGGCTCGACACACGCCGCGTGACAGGGTCCTGCAGGAGCACGGCCCAGCCCACTCCTCGCATTGCCCCGATGGCCTGGAAGGTCCGCGCTCCAGTCCTCAAACGATCCGTATGACGTCCGCCGCGCGGCGGCCAGCTTGGAGCCCTCCGGGGGGCACGGCGCCGCCCCGGGCCGCAGGTTCCCGAAGTAGTACTCGTGGAGGATCATGCCGTTGTACTCGAAGCCCAGGCGCCGGATCAGCTCGGAGAACCGTGGGTCTTTCCCGGCGGACGTGCCTCCATGCTTCATGTCCGTCAGCTCCTCGTTCAGGACGTTGACCTGCTTGACATATCCCGAATAGAGTTCCACGTGCTCGGCAATCTGCCCGTCCGAGATCCCATCGAGACCCTTCAGCTGGTCGAAGCGCTGCTCCGTATATGCGAGTGGCTCGTGCCCTGGCATGGCTCTCAGTCCCCAATGCGCTAGCGCCCTCGCCCGCGCTAGCCGCGCCTATTTTGCGATGACAGCCCCCGTCCCCGCGCCGCGAATTCTCATGCGGCAAGTCTCGTGCCGGTCGGCACCGAGCCGGTCGAAGGGCCGAGCCAGTTGCTGGTATCGGGAAATGCCAGAGCAGGGAGTGATGTTCCCTCCGTTTGTCCACGACGGCCGAGGGCTGCCGCTGACTATCTGTCGCCCCCGCGACAAGATGACGCCCGCTAGGTCGCCGGATCACGTCACGGACCATGGCGCGTCGACCCAGCCCCGTGGGGAGCGGGTCCGGGTGCCAGGACCAACGCCGCCTCCCCCGGGATCCTCCACGCCGCCTCCTCGATTGGTGAGGCGCCGCCGCCGCCGTACCGCGGGTCCTCGCTCGACCAGACGGTCCGCCAGCTCCGCCCCAAGGGCGGCGCAAGCAGGGGCTCAGGCACGACATCGAGCACGAGATCGGACGCGAGGTTCACGAGCAGGAGCCGGTCATCTCTCGCCGGCGCGAAGAAGCGGAGCACGAATGCGCCGGGGCCGAGCACGGCTCCGTCGACACCCTCCGGGCGCTGCGCGTGGAAGACAGGGTCCGTGCGGCGGAGCGTCAGGAGATCTCGGTGCAAGGCGCACGCGGCGGCGTGCCGACCGCGCTCGCTGGGGTCGAGCTTGCATCGCTGGAAGGTCGCCGGATCGCTCGGATCCGGGATCGCGCTGACGACTTCGGGCGTGGCCAGGCTCGAGAACTGCCGGAGGAACTCCAGGCGACCCTGGCGCACCTGGGCTGCGAGGGCCGGCTCGTGGTCGGCGAAGTAGGCGAACGGGCTCGAGGCCGAGAACTCCTGTCCCTGAAAGAGCATGGGCGTGCCAGGACTCAGGAGCAGCAGGGTCGTCACCGCGCGGTGGCGGCCCGGGCTTGTCAAGCGATGGCAGCGCTCGCCGCGGGCAGAGTTCGCCACCTGGTCGTGATTCTGAATGAAGGTGACGAACTGTGCGGGCGGGATCCCGGCCGTCGGCGTGCCGCGACGCTTGCTCTGCCAGCGGTACCACTGCCCCTGATAGAGAAATCCGCGCTTGGCCGCCGCGATGAGCTCCTGGGGCGTGCCCCGGTGATCGCTGTAGTACGCTTCGTGGTGCCCGGTCAGGGCGACCATCGCGCTGTGATGGAAGTCGTCGTTCCACAGCGCGTCGATCCCGTATCCGCCGCTGGCGAGCGGGCGAACGAGCCGGACGTCCTGCGGCTCGGTCTCGGCCACCACGATCGTCTCGCGGCCGCGCGCCGCCGCCCGCACGCGGCGGCTGATGACGGCGAGAATATGCTCAGGTGATCGATCGTGGATCGACTGCGTCGCGTCGAGGCGGAGGCCGTCCAGGTGAAACTCCTCGATCCAGTAGCCCGCGTTGGCGACGAAAAAGTCGCGCACCGGTTGCGCGTGCTCACCGTCGAAGTTCAGCGCCTGTCCCCAGTCCGTCTGGTGTCGGTCCGTGAAGTAATCGGCGGAGAACTCGCCGAGGTAGTTGCCATCCGGACCCAGGTGGTTGTAGACCGCGTCCAGGATCACGCCGAGCCCGAGCGCGTGGGCACGATCCACGAAACGCCGGAAGTCGTCGGGCGTGCCGTAGAGGTGGCTGGGGCAAACAGGTCCACGCCGTCGTAGCCCCAGCCGAAGCCTGGTAGCCTAGCGCCCGTGACGCCACACCACGCACCGAAACTGAGCCGAAACGAACGAGTGAGGTGGGCCCTTCCGTGACCTGGCAGACTCTGCTCGCGGCGCCGGCGCGTGGCCAGCATATCGCGCAGCTCTACGCCGAGCCTGGCTTCTTCGAGCGCGCGGTCGGGATGTTCGCGGGGGAGGGTTTTCGCCGGGGCGAGGCGGTCATCATCATCGCCACTCCCTCCCACGGGCGGGCGGTCGAGCGCCGGCTTGAAGATCAGGGGTTTGATCTTGACGGGCTGAAGCGTCAGGGTCAGCTTACGGCCCTCGATGCCGCCTCGTGCCTGGCCGCGCTGCTGGTGGACGGCATGCCCGATCGCCAGCGATTCCACGCCGTGATCGGTGGCGCGTTCGACGCCGCCGAACGCGCCGGGTACGAGACCGTCCGGGCCTTCGGCGAGATGGTCGACCTCCTGTCTCGGATCAACCTGACCGCCACCATTCGCTTGGAAGAGCTGTGGAACGAGTTACTGGCCGCCCGCCGGATGTCGCTGCTTTGTGGCTACTCCGTCGACATCTTCGACCTTCACGCGTACCACGGGATCGTGCAGGGTGTGTGCGAGGTGCATTCTGACCTCATCCCGGTTGAGAACATCGCGGGATTCGAACAGGCGGTCCAGCGCGCGTACGGGGACGTCTTCGGGGTGGCGGGCGACCCCGATTCCCTCCGACGCGCGTTCCTGGCCGAGTACGTCCGGCCGGTGGTGATGCCCGACGCCGAAGCGGCGATCCTCGCGGTGCGCGAGTTCCTCCCGACGACGACCGCCGAGCTGCTGGAGAGGACCCGACACTACTACCACGCCGCGTAGACCTCTGATGGAACGACCCGGCTCCGAGATCACTGGATGGAAGGCAGTGGAGATCCGGGCGCGCCAATTGGCCGCAATCGTTGAGTGTTCGCACGATGCGATTATAAGCAAAGACCTTGACAGCATTATTCAGAGCTGGAACCCGAGCGCCGAGCGGATCTTCGGCTACACCGCGGCTGAGGCGATTGGCCAGCCCATCACGATCCTCATCCCGCCCGATCACGCCGACGAGGAAGCCGAGATTCTCGACCGGATCAAGCGGGGCGAGCGAGTTGATCACTACGAGACAGTTCGCCAGCGGAAGGACGGCGGCCGCGTCGACATCTCGCTGACCATCTCCCCCATCCATGATGCCGCCGGGAGGATCGTCGGCGCGTCCAAGATCGCTCGCGATATCACTGAGCGCCGCCGCCTCGACGAGGACCGTGCTCGACTGCTGGAGGCCGAGCGCGCAGTGTACATCGACGCTCAACGGGTGCGGCGCGAAGCGGAGGAAACCAGCCGGGCCAAGGATGAGTTCTTGGCGATGGTATCGCACGAGCTCCGTACGCCGCTCCATGCCGTGGCAGGATGGCTTCATATCCTACGCGCCAAGCGGGACGATCCCGCCCTCACCGAACGCGCGCTCGACATCTTGGTCGATAACGTCCGACTGCTCACCAAGCTCGTGAGCGACTTGCTCGACGTGTCACGGATCGTGGCGGGCAAGATGACGCTCAGTCGACAGCCCGTCGACATCCCGCCCACCGTCGAGAAGGTCCTCGATGGGCTGCGACCGATCGCGGCGGAAAGGGGTGTGACGCTGGAGTCACGGGTCAGTCCGTGGGCGGGACCGGTCCTCGCGGATATCGAGCGGTTGCAGCAGGTCATCGGCAACATCGTCGCGAACGCCATCAAGTTTACCGGGCCGGAAGGTCGGGTCACGGTGGGAGCGTGGAACGAAGCCACGGATGTCGAGATCGTCGTGAGCGATACCGGCCGGGGCATCCCGTCGAGCTTTCTCCCCCACGTCTTCGAAGCGTTCCGGCAAGCCGAGCGGAGCACGTCGCGCGGGCCTAGCGGCCTGGGTCTTGGCCTCGCCATCGTCAGGCACCTCGTCGAACTGCACGATGGCACGGTCAAGGCGGAGAGCGCCGGCGTCGGAAAGGGCACTCGCGTCACAGTCCGGCTGCCGCTGCTGAAGGACTCGCCGATCCCTCTCCCCGTTCTCTAGGCCCGGTGTCGTCCCAACCGAGCAGCTTCCTGACGTTGCCTCGTCCCGGTGGCGGTGCAGCTGTCTGGGTGGCCGGCACCCGCGCCTTCTCGAAGTCCTCGTCGGTGACGACGACGTACTGACCCTTCTGGTACGCGTATCCCTTGACGATCTCGTCGGCCGGGACTTCGACCCCCTCGCCCTGGCAGAATCGCCGGTACTGGATCCGGCTGTGATCCTTCGCGTGGAGCAGGTCGAACGAGAGCCGCTCCCGGCTCTCGATCGCCGGATGCAGGCCGACGGGGATCGTCACCAGGCCGAAGCTGATCGTGCCGTTCCAGATCGCGCGAGCCATGGGAGCACCCTCCGCAAAACGAACATACCGGCAGTCCGAAATCCCTTCAGATCACGAGGGCAGCTTGCGGTCCAGTTCGGTTGCGAGGCGCTCAACGTCCGTTTCGGCCGCGAGCGCCGCCTGGTCGGGTGGCTCGGCGGGACGCCCAGGTGCTCGCCGATGCGCTGGAGCAGTCGAAGCGTGGCGGTCGATTCCTGCTCGGCGAGCAAGTTGACCTGGAGATCCAGGTGCGCGCGCCGTCGGCCTGCCGCGCCATGCGATTCTGTCTGTTCAGCACCGCGATCGTGATGAAGACGGCCTCCAGCGACACCGTCATGGTGAGAAAGCTGAACGGATAGGGATCGAAGGCGGGCACGCCGGGGACAAGGTCGAGATTCACCAGAGCCCAGGCGGCAAACCAGCAAAGATGAAACACGGCCGACGCACCGCTGCCGGCGAGGGTGACGAGCCGGTCACCGGCCCGCTCGGCAAGTGAACGGCGCCGCAGCTGCTCGCCCTCGATCTTGGCGATCTTGAGAACATTGGTGGACGGCGGCATCCCTGCGCGTGAGTGCGGGCCCGGCGACGCATCGTCGAGCGGCCGCTGTGGCAGCGGCTCGACATCGGACTTCAGTGGTGCCCTGATGTTCCCGGCAAGTGGCGGGTGGCCATTGGAGCTCATGGCTAGCAATGGGTACGAGCAAACCGCGTGCCGTCGGCACGGGGTTTGCGTCTTGCACTCGGCGTCGGACTCAATCCCCTAAGCCCATGCGTAGTCAAGGAGGATAAAGTGAGGAACGAACAAATCGCGGAGCTGCTGTACCAAGCCCTGGAGACCGAAAAGGGCGGCATTCGAGTGTACGAGACCGCGCTGAAGTGCGTGGTCAATGAGGAGTTGCGGAGAGAGTGGGAGGAGTACCTCGAGCAGACAGAGACCCACGAGCGCGTCCTCCTCGAAGTGATGGAGACGCTAGGCCTCGATCCCGAGACGGAAACGCCGGGGCGGCAGGTCGTGCGCCACATCGGGATGGCGCTCGTGAAGGCCATGGAGATGGCGCTGGGGGCGGGCAAGCCGGAAGCGGCGGAGCTGGTGGCCTGCGAGTGCGTCGTGGAGGCGGAGACCAAGGACCATCTCAACTGGGAGCTGCTTCACGAGGTCGCGGGAAAACTCAAGGGTGAGGAAGGAAAGGCACTCAAGGAGGCGTACGACAGGGTGGAAGAGGAGGAAGACGAGCACCTCTACCACACGACGGGCTGGTGCCGAGAGCTCTGGATCCAGTCCCTTGGCATGCCCGCAGTGCTGCCGCCGCCCGAGGAAGAGAAGGAGGTAAAGACGGCGATCGGTGCTGCCCGGGCGAAGAAGGCGCGGAAGAAGTTGCTATAGGTTTCGACGACTCAGAGGCTCCCCGAGCTACTGCGCGGGCCGTGATCGTCCAGATGGCGCTGGCGATGTTGCTGACCATTTCGGATCGCCGGCGTCGACTCCTAGGCGACCGCCGCACCAATCGGCAATCGTGGAAGCGGTCTCACCGGGCGCGGGAGCCCCGGGCCGCCGGCGCGTTGCTCGGCGCCTGTGGAGGAGCCTGGACACGATCCCGCGCATGACCGCTGCCGTCGCGCTCGTCGGCCTCGCCAGCGTGAGCGCGGGATGTGCGGTCGCGACGGCCCCTCCGCCGGGTCAGCGCACAGGCAGTGAACCCGCCCGCCCCGCCCCGAGTGGGCGTCCCGTCGATGCGGCGGTCGCCCAGCGGCTGCAGCGGACGATGGTCCCGTTGCTCCAGCACATGAATCAGCCCCTCGCCGTCAACCAGGTCCGCGTGGGCATCCTCGACACGACGCAGATTAACGCAGCAAACGCGGGTGGCGGCGAGTTCTACGTGACCCGGGGCCTGTTGGAGCGCGCCAGCGATGAACAGCTCCGGGGCGTGCTCGCCCATGAGATCGCCCATGCCGACCTGAATCACGTGGCCAAGACCCAGGCCCTCGGGGCCGGGCTCAACGTCGGTGTGATCATTCTCGATCAGATCATTCCGGGCTCCGGCGCGATCACGCCGCTCGCGGGCCAGCTGATTGCGCGCGCCTACACTCGCAAGGAGGAGTATGCCGCCGACGCTCATGGCGCGACGATTCTGACTCGCGCCGGCTTCAACGGGCGGCAGGCGATGGTGGAGACCCTCAAGTGGCTCGAGGCCGCGTCTGGTCCGGGACAGGGCGGCTTCTTCCTCGACCCATCCCGGTACGGCCGAGCGGATCCAGGCGCTCGCCCAGGCGCGCTGACGCGGAACCAGCGGGCGCGCGAGGCTGACCATTGCTAGCGACTAGCGGTCAGGGCTCGGGCCAAGGCGTCGTGGTGACGACACCCTGGCGTACTACCGCCTCGTGGGCGATACCCCGCGCTACTACGTGGACTACTCGGGCTGCGGCAACACGCTGAACATGATGCACCCTCGCACGCTCCAGCTCATCATGGACAGCCTGCGCTACTGGATCCAGGAGATGCACGTGGACGGTTTCCGCTTCGACCTGGCCGCCGCCCTTGCCCGCGAGCTCCACGACGTGGACCGGCTGAGTGCGTTCTTCGACGTGATCCACCAGGACCCCGTGGTCTCCCAGGTCAAGCTGATCGCCGAACCTTGGGACCTCGGCGAGGGCGGCTATCAGGTCGGCAACTTCCCGGTGCTGTGGGCAGAGTGGAATGGCCTCTACCGCGACGCGGTGCGCGCGTTCTGGCGAGGCGACGAGAGCCAGGCCGGCGTGTTCGCCACCCGGCTCGCCGGGAGCAGCGATCTGTACGGGCGCGGCGGCCGCCGCCCGTATGCCAGCGTGAATTTCGTGACGGCCCACGACGGCTTCACGCTCCACGACCTGGTCAGCTACAACGACAAGCACAACGAGGCCAACGGCGAAGACAACCGGGACGGGCACGATCATAACCTTTCCTGGAATTGCGGCGTCGAGGGGTCAACCGACGATCTGGCGATCCTGCGCCTCCGCGAGCGGCAGGCGCGGAACTTCCTGGCCACCCTGCTCGTCTCCCAGGGCGTGCCGATGCTGTGCGCGGGCGACGAGATCGGCCGCACCCAGCAGGGGAACAACAATGCCTACTGCCACGACAGCGAGCTAACGTGGCTCGACTGGAACCTGGATCGCGCGCGCCGCGCGCTGCTGGAGTTCACGAGCCGGCTCATCGCGCTCCGCCGCCGACACCCGGTGCTCCGCCGGCAGCAATTCTTTCACGGCCGCAAGCTGCGGGGCTCTGAAGTCAAGGATCTCTCGTGGTTGCGGCCCGATGGCAAGGAGATGACCGACGAGGATTGGAACGTCAACACGCGGTGCCTGGGCCTCCGTCTCGCCGGCGACGCCATCGATGACATCGATGCCGAGGGCCGGCGGGTTGGCGGGGCCACCGTCCTCGCACTCGTGAACGCCCACCACGAGCCGCTCGATTTCGTCTCCCCGGGCACCAGCGTGGCGTGCGCTGGGAGCTGCTGGTCGATACCCGTACGCCGGAGGCGCCACGCCGCGCGACCCCGTTCCGGGCGGGAACGAGCTACCCCCTGGAGAGCCGCTCGCTCGCCCTCTTCCAGCTCGGGAGCCGGTCCCGGCGCACCCCGCATCGGCCGACCGCCTAGCGCAGCCTGCGAGTTTTTCCGCTTCCTGCTGGGGTCCTCCGGCGGGAGCGTCGGAGCCCGGCGTGTACTCGCACGCCATCATCCATCAATGGACTACCTGCGCGTGGCTCGCGGGCACACGTTGTGCACCTCTTGAGCCCCGTGGGACACGATTCAGCAGTTGGCGGCGACGGCAGCCGTTTGGCGGGCCTGCTGATCAGGGGTGAGCGCCTCACCCATGGCGTCATCCTGGCGCCCTGGGCGACGCGACGTCGTCGCGGGACCGACCGCGGAGGCCACTGCGTCCGGGGATGGCGGACTCGAATTCGACTCCCCGAGGAAGGAGCTCGATCCGGCTCATTCCAGTCCGGGCCCGGGTTGGCTGACGGACCGACCCGACAGCCACCCGAGGCGGGCATGAACGCACTACGGCTCGCGGTCGTATTCGCACTGTCGCTCTTCGCCATGGGGCTGGTCTTCGCCTCGACGATCCCGGGGGCACCGAACGATCAGTCTCGCGGGGTTGCTCAGTACGAGTCCGGCCCCGAATACCATGCGTACGTGGATGCGCGAGGTCCCTCGGGAGAATGAGACGGTGTCGAGTCGCAGCCATCGCTGGCTCGACTATTGCTCGGCCGGATAGCGTGGTCCTTTCGACCGTAGCTCAGGTTACTCGGATGCCCTGATCGCACCCGAGGCCGGTGCTCGGTGTGGGTGCCGGCAACTATCCACAGGTCGTCTGGACCACTGTTCCTTCAGCGCGTAGACGCTCCCCGCGGGACCTTCTTCCACGTCGACTGACCACATCCGGACCGCCCCCAGCGGCCGGCGTGAGGCGCCCCCGGATCCATGCGCGTCCCGGCATCGCACGCGAGACGCTCGCTTGCGTCGCGCCTTCAGGGTGATGTAGGCTCGCGCCACCGGGCCAACGGCGCGGTGCTCGTCAGTCCCGACGGCATCGTCGGGACCGGCGTCCCGGCCGGCGATGGGGCCTCGACGCTGGCCGCACACGCCGGCGCCGACCTCGCCTGGCGGGGGCGCCAGGCTCGCGGTCCATCCGGGAGGCGGACTGGCGCTCTCGCGGCGGCGCCGGTTGCGCGTGGATCACCGCTGCGTCTCGAGTCCAAGAGGAGGGTACGTTCATGACGACCAAGTCCCTGGTGGCGGCGCTCGGGTTCCTGCTGCTCTTCACGACAGCCGCAGCGGGCGGAATGCCGGGACTTCGCGGCGGCGACCACTTCGCAGCGACCGTGCCCGACCTGGACGAAGCGGTGAAGTTCTTCGTCGAAGTGATCGGGTGCGAGGCCTTCTTCAAGATGGGGCCCTTCAAGGCTGACGACGACTGGATGGCGGTGCACCTCGGCGTCAACGCGCGCGCCGAGATCCCCCAGATGCGCCTGGTCCGCTGCGGCCACGGCACCAACCTCGAGCTCATCCAGTACAAGGCGCCGGATCAGGACCAGCGCATGCCGAAGAACAGCGACCTGGGCGGATACCATTTCGCCTTCTACGTCGACGACATGGACAAGGCGGTCACGTACCTCAAGGGCAGGGGGGTCAAGTTCCTCGGCCAACCCACGGCCAATACCACGGGACCCAGCGCGGGACTCACCTGGGTCTACTTCCTGGCCCCCTGGGGCATGAACCTCGAGTTGGTCAGCGCCCCGCAAGGGATGGCGTACGAGAAGGACTACAACACGCGGCTGTGGAGTACCAAGAATCCGGGCAAGTGACCCGCCGCCGGTCCGGGCCGCCGCGCTGCACCGCATGAGCGCGATCCGCGTGCCGGTGTGGGCCGCCGCGCTGCTCCTGCTGGGGGCGGGCGCGGCGGCCCACGCCCACGTGCCCTCAGGCTACGACCTGCGCGTCGTGCATCTGCTGCGCGATGCAGAAGGTGTGCAGGCCTATTACCGCCTCACCCTGCCGCTGGTGGTGGCCAGCGGGCTCGGGCCCAAACGGTCCGACGGAAACTACCAGCCCGCGCCCTTCACCGTGCTCCGCATCGAGAGCGCGCACGGCTTCTACTATCCTGACGTCGAGCGCATTCGGGCCGAGCCGCAGGCACTGGGCCAGCGCATCGCGCTGGGCCATCGCGTCGAGGCGGAGGGGGAGCTGCTCCAGCCGCGCGTGGTCTCGGTCCGCGCCTATCCCAAGGGTATGGTGCCGCCCTTCAACACCGTGGCACAGGCACGGGCCGCCACGGCGCCGGGTCCGAGCTATCCCCTCGATGCCCCCGAGGTGGATGCGGCGTACGTCATGGTCGACGCGCACGTCTTCTATCCGCGCCCAGGCGGCGTATCGCAGCTGAGTATCAGCAGCGACCTGACCAACCGGGTACTGGGCCAACCCGACATCCAGACCCTGCTGGTGGACCATACGGGGGCGCGGCCGGTGGTGTACCGTGCGAGTGGGGCGCTTGCGGAGCCGCTCACGGTCAACCCCTCGGCCTGGCGCGCGGCCGCGACCTTCCTGCGGGCCGGCGTCGAGCACATCGCCGGCGGCGCCGATCACTTGCTCTTCGTGCTCTGTCTCGCCCTCGGCGCCTCGACGCTGGGCGCGCTGGCCTGGCGCGTGACTGGCTTCACACTCGGCCACTCGGTCACGCTGGCGGCGGGAGCCTTCGGCTATGTCCCAGAAGCGCGCTGGTTCCCGCCGGCGGTCGAGACCGCGATCGCCGTCTCCATCGTGGTCGCCGCGGCCGCGGCACTCCGAAAGTCCTCGAACCGAGCGCCCCTGCTCGCCTTGACGGCCGGGATCGGCCTGCTGCACGGTCTGGGATTCTCGTTTGCCCTGCGGGAGATGCTGCAGCTCGGAGGCCCGCACGTGGCGGTCAGCCTCGGTGCGTTCAACCTCGGCGTCGAGGCGGGCCAGATCGCCTTCGCTGCCGCGGTCTGGCTGGTAATGGTCTGGCTGGCTACGCGGGCCACGCCGTGGCAGCCGCGGGTCAGAACACTGGCCGCCTGCGCGTGCATCGGGATCGCCACACTGTGGATCATCGAGCGCTCCCAGGCGATCCTCGCGGCGACCTCGTGACGGAGACCGGGGAAGTCGAGAGGGAGCACCAGGCCCTCAAGGCGCTCAGTTTCGGCGGACCACTTGAGGTCTCCCCTCTTGGCGTGCGGCGCGCTATCCGGCGATGGCGCATTCGCTTGGCCAGGCCCGTGGCTGAGGGTGCCGAGACCGGTGGGGTCCGACTCGACGCGTGCGACGCGGTGACCGACGTCAGGGCCCAGGCCGACAAGGTCCTGGATGGAAGGAACACGCAGTCCGCGTCGCGGAGGGAACCAGGGAGATCGGGATCGTGCCCCGGCGAGATACCCCCCGCGAGCCTCGATCACGCGGTTGCACGGGCGGGCGCGATCAAGGCGACGTGACGTCGAACATCCGGCCTTTGGTGAGCTCATCCACCCTGATCGTCGGCTCATGGACCAGCGCAGGCTGATAGCCAGATGGGACGGGAGCCAACCCGTGAGAGGAGGAACATGAAGGCGCGGAAGATCGCACTGGTGCTCGCACTAGGGAGCATGGCCGCGACCGTCGTCGTCGCGCAGGAGCGGAAGGGCCAGCTCCGGCTCGCGCCGAACGAGATCAAGGCCTCAGCCGCGGCCACCACGCAAGCCGGCACATCCGGCGTGACGGGGCTGCAGATGGGCGTGCTCTCGGGCAACCCCAAGCAGGCCGGCCTCTACACGATGTTCCTGACACTCCCCCCGAACACGCGAATCCAAGCCCATGCGCATCCCGACGACCGGGTCGGCATCGTGGTCTCGGGCACCTGGTATTTCGGATACGGCGATGCGTTCGACGAGTCCAAACTCAAGACACTGCCAGCCGGTAGCTTCTACACCGAGCCGCCGAGTGCCAATCACTTCGCCATGTCGAAGGACGAGTCGGTCACGATCTACATCACCGGCACGGGCCCGACCGGCACGACCTACGTGGACCCCGCGCACGATCCGAGCAAGAAATAGCGCCGGCCGAGCCGCCGCGGGCGACGGACGGCGTCGCCGGCCGCCCGGCCAGGGACGACGAGCCTGGCGCCGCCCGCGGCGCGCGGCGTCGCCCCACTGCGAGCGGGAACCGGCGTGCCACGCCGGTTCGTGATCCGCCCCTGTGGGTGCCGTCGCGATATCGCGCGAGACAGCGGCGTCCACATTCTGGTAAGGTCGCGTCGGCATGAAGATCACGCGTGTGGAAGCGCTCCGGGTCGAGATCCCGCTCCCCGGCGACGGACTCCGGCCGGCTTGGGGGCCCGGGCTCGTCCAGCGGGCGTGGTCCAACGTACTCGTCCAGGTCCACACGGATCAAGGCATCACGGGCTACGCCGCGGGCCACTCGTCGGTCGAGCACATCCTGGGGCAGGTCGCGCCCTACATGATCGGGAAGGATCCCTTCGCGCTCGAGTATCACAACCAGGTACTGCTCAACGCCGGCGGCCCGTTCTTCGTGGACATCGCGCTCTGGGACATCATTGGCAAAGCCTGCGGCCAGCCGCTGTTCAAGCTCTTCGGCGGAGACCGCAGGCGAGTCAAGGCGTACGCAGCCACCTGTGAAGTCGGGACGCCGGAGCGTCGCGCCGAGGATGCGCTTCGATACCTGGAAGAGGGGTTCACGGCCATCAAGCTCCGCCTTCACAACTGGACGTTCAAGGAAGACATCGCGCTCGTGACGAGGGTCCGGGAAGCCGTTGGCGACCGGCTGGACATCATGGTTGATGCCAACCAGACCTTCAACATCCCGAGCCCGGGGCCGTGGCCCAAGTGGACGTACCAGCGCGCCGTCGACACGGCGCGGGCCCTCGAAGAGCTGGACGCGATCTGGCTCGAGGAGCCGCTCTGGCGCTACCACTATGCGGACCTCGGGCGCCTGGCCGCGTCGGTGGATATCCCGATCGCCGGCGGCGAGTTCAACATGGGGCTGCACGAGTACCGCGCCATTCTCGAGCACGGGGCCTACGATATCCTCCAGGCTGACCCCGCCTACCTCGGTCTCACGCAGACGCGAAAGGTCCTGGCGATGGCGGAGGCCTACGACAAGCCGTACGCGCCCCACAACGGCTACAACGGAATCGGGGTGATGGCCTGTCTGCACCTCGTCGTCGCGCATCCGCACGGGATGTACCTGGAGTACATCCACGATCCGCCGATCGCGCCGTTCTCCCGCTTCGCGTCTCTCGTCGCCGAGCCGCTCCGCGTGGACAAGGACGGGTACGTCGAAGCCCCGGACAAGCCGGGGCTCGGGATCGAGCTGAACAAGGACGTAATCAGCCGCTACGGCCGCCTTGCCTAGCCAGACCGCTCGAGGAGCGGCCATCGGTTCCGGCGCCGGCTGAACGTTCTAACCCGGTGGACGGTGGCGGATCACGGTGGCGTATCGGAGGTGGCACGGGGGGATTCGGCTCATCATCGGCGTGTGGCGGGGCAAGAAGCGCGATTGGCGCCTCCGATGGGGGGCTGGCAGCGCACGGCTCAGCCCGATCGCTTCCGCCGGCCCGAACGCTCGAGCGTGAGCATCCGCAACTCGAGCTGCTCCACCCGGCCCTTGGTCCGCGCATGTTCCGCATCGAGAGCGTCGACCCGTCGGGTCACCCCGTGCATGCCCTCGCCGAATGCCCGGAAGTCAGACCGCATCGACTCCATCGTCACGTCAAAGTGACGGCGGATGCTCTCCTCGCTCGATCGAATCTCGCGTCGCAGCTCCGTCACGACGCTTTCGGTCTGCTGGCGAACCACGTCCACCTTCTGGTCGATGTAGCCCCGGGTCTCCGCCGCCCCCGCGTCCACCTTCCGGTCGATGTAGCCCCGCGTCTCCGCCGTCCCCGCGTCCACCTTCTGATCGATGTCGCCTCGCGTCTCCGCCGTCGCCGCATCCACCTTTTGGTCGATGTAGCCCCGGGTCTCCGCCGTCGCCGCATCCACCTTCTGGTCGATGTAGCCCCGGGTCTCCGCCGTCCCCGCGTCCACCTTCTGGTCGATGTAGCCCCGGGTCTCCGCCGTCCCCGCGTCCACCTTCTGGTCGATG
>Ga0187892_10000585_pt1 | contig 94028 bp, 91 predicted proteins | sample MA1701073metaG_FD_139345 | JGI IMG/M metagenome (GOLD analysis project Ga0187892, IMG submission 139345) | Bio-ooze microbial communities from a basaltic lava cave in the Kipuka Kanohina Cave System on the Island of Hawaii, USA - MA170107-3 metaG ... | reverse complement strand
TTTCGCATCCTGGCACTGAATACCGAGAAGGCGCACAACCTCAAGGACCGCAGCCTCGAGGTGATCCGCATGGCGCGCACGCTGGCGAAGCGCGAGCCGCGGGCGAAGGAGAGCGACTACGCCGCGCAGTTCGAGGCGCCGGAGTTCCTGACGCTCGGGATCGTCTACGCCGATGATCCGAAGTTCGCGGGCGGCGCGTACAGCTCGTTCCTGAAGAAAGTGGATCGCTTCGGCGACCGCACGCTGGTGGTGTCACTACGCGAACGCGAAGGTTACGCCTCGCGGCTGCGCGCGATCGATACGCAGGTGCGCAAGATCGTGAAGGGGCTGGAGGCGCGAGGTTTCAAGTCGCCGTACCTGCGCACCTACGTGGTTGCGCGGATCAATCCGGTGCGGTGGATTCGCACCAGGCCGGGCGACACGAAACCGCCGATGCCGATCGCGGCCGCGCTGACTAGAATGGCCGCCTCCGCGAAGGGCTTCGACCTGGCCAAGGTCAAGCAAGGCGACCTCGCGCTCGTCGCAGCGGTGGCGAGCGATTAGTCCGCCGGTGTCCTGGCTGCCCGACCCTGTTTCGTTGGCCCGGCCCTCGACGCCGAGGATGACGCGCCGCCACCTTTGACGCTATTTCACTCCCCTCGTCGGCGTTTCTTTCTTGACGCCGTACACGATCGCGGTGCCCTGCGGCTTCGGCTCCTCTTCCCCCTCGCGCGGCTTGGTGCGGAAGGCGATCGGGATCAGGTGTCCCTCTTCCGTTTTCGCGAATGGAAAGCCGTTCACGGCCGCGCGGGTCCCTTCGCACAGCTCGATGCGCGGCAGCGGCATCAGTTTCGGATCGGGGCGCGGTATTTCAACTTCGACGGCGGTCACCCCGGCATCGACGGCACCGGCCACCCGCAGCACCAGCGATTCCAGTTCCCGCCCCATCGCTTCGTAAAGTGTCGGATCGCGCTTGAGATAGTAGCTGGCGAGATACCGCGCGATGCCGGAGGCCTTGCGGATTTCACCGTTGATGAGCTCTTGCTCGTTCGTGAGATTGAAGAAAGGCTCGGTCGAAACAGAGTCCATCGTATCCGTGGGCAGCGTCGGCTCGTCCACGCGTATGCCGGTCGTTTTTACTTTCAGCGTCGTCCCGGTGCGCTCGATGGAGACGTTGTTGAGCGGCAGCTCATACGTGAGCTTCCCCGGCCAGGCCACGAACATCAGCGGATCCGAGCCCGGGACGTCGGGGCAAGCCTTGTACCAGACGGCGATGTGCCGCTCGTGCTCGATGAGCGCCTGCGTCCTGAGCTGCGTGACGATGACGGTGATCGGGTCTTCGGGCATCGGGTCTTGCGCGAGCCTGAAACCGATCCAGCCGCCGATTGCGAGCAAGAGGATGGCGAATACGGCATATCTCATGCGCGATTTCTCTCAGTCGATGAGCCAGGCACCCACGAAGATTCCGATCATGGCGAATGCGAGCGCCACCTTGAACAACGTGCCGAGGATCAGCCCGATCCACGCAGCCAGGCCGACACGCGTGGCGTGTTCGGCATTGCGGGTTGCCATCCATTCACCGGCCACTGCGCCAATGAAAGGCCCGAGAATGAGCCCGACGAAGCCGAAGAAGATACCGACGATTGTGCCGATTGCCGCACCGATGACCGCCTGCTTGCTCGCGCCGATGCGTTTCGCGCCGAGGCTGGCGGCCGCGAAATCCACGATCACCGAGATCAGCGTCAGTGCACCCAGCACGTACAGGACGGGTTTTCCGACTTCCTCGAAGCCGCTCGCGTAGGCGGCGATCGCCATGCCGGCGAAAATGAAAGGAACACCCGGCAACGCCGGAAGGACGATGCCGATGAGGCCGATCAGCCCGAGGATCGCAGCTATCCAGTAAAGCGTCTCGGGCGAGAGTGCCGTCATCCCTTGCCCTTCTCGTACGTGCCCATCGTCTGGGCCTCGGCGACCGCGTGACTCTTCATGGCTTCGAGCAATTGGGCCTTGGTTGGCTTGCCGAGGTCCGGCAGCACGGTATCGAGCGCGTAGAGCTTGAAGAAGTAACGATGGCGGCCGATCGGCGGACAGGGCCCCCCGTAACCCGTTTTTCCCCAGTCATTCCTGCCTGGCAGCGCCCCTTTCGGAACATCGTTCTTCTGGTCGTTTTCTTCGATGTCCGTCGCGTCGGGCGGAATGTTGTACAGCACCCAGTGAACGTACGTGCGCTGCGGCGCGCGCGGATCCGGCGCGTCCGGGTCGTCAACGATCAGCGCGAGGCTCCTGGTGCCGGGCGGCACGCCGGACCACGACAGGGGCGGCGAAACGTCCTCCCCTTCGCACGTGTAGCGCTTCGGGATAGAGCCGTGGTCGGCGAAAACGAGAGAGCGGATCGAGAATGCCATGGCGGTTCCTTCCCCAGGTGATGGCCCGGACACGAACGAAAGCATCACCGCGCCGGACCGCGGCCTTCGTTCTCCCACTTCTGCAGGATGCGATCGTAGCGATCGGCCTGCTTCTCCCAGCGTTCGACCAGCGCCTCGAGACGACGTGCGTACTCCTCGTCGCGTCTCAGGATGGCATCCATCTGCTGGAGCTGGCGATCGGTACGGTCGAGCTGGCGCTGGGCCTGGTCCATCTGCGCCGCTGCCATTTCCAGCTGCGCCGCGTATTGCTCGGACTGGCGCATGGCCTCCGCCTGCTCCTGGTCGATGACTGCGCGCAGCACCTGTTCCTCCGGCCGGACCTGGCGCTGGCAACCGGCCAGCGCGGCGCAAAGCACGACGCCTACGAACAGGAACCGGGACGAGCCGCGGACAGGAATCATGGTTATCTCCTCGGGCGCGTTGCCTTGCGCCCAGTCTTCGCAGCACGAGATTTCGAAGCACGCGAGGCGCGAGTTCCTTTCCGCGTGCGCGCCGCGGCCGGTGTTGCACGGGCCACCGGTGCAGGCGCCTGCACTTCCAGGATACCGAAGAGGCTGGCGAGCAGTTCCTTGCGCAGCGCCGCGAGCTCCAGCTCTTCAGCATCCGTGAAATCGTGGCTCTCCACTTCACCCGTCGCGATCGCACCCTTGCGGGCGAGCAGCGATTCGAGTGCCGCGAGACGTTCGCGCATCGCCCACAGCTGGCCCGACAGCGTGAGCACCATGGCCAATACCTGGTCCACGCCCGGATTGTCGAAATAGAAACGCCCGCCGTCGCGGATCGCGTGGGACAGGGAGTCTTTCTTCGGCATGCGGTATGGCTCCTGTTATAGCTCCTGCGATGGATCCTGTTACAGCTTTTTCCGGGCGGATCACGCCTGGATGAGTCGGGCGAAACCCGCTTCATCGATGTTGGTGCCACAGACAACCAGGCCCACGCGTTTGCCCGCCAGTTGCTCGCGCAACGGCCCGAGAAGTGCGGCCATGGCAGCCGCACCGGCCGGTTCGACGGCAAGCTTGAGCTCGCGCAGCATGAGGCGCATGGCCGCTCGCATTTCATCGTCGCTGACGAGGCTGAGCCGATCGACGTTGCGCCGGCACAGCTCGAACGTGATCGGCGCCGCGTACGGCGCGGCCAGGCTGTCGGCGATGGTCGCGACTTTCTCGATCGAGCGAGGCTCGCCGGCCGCGAAACTGCGATGCATGGAGTCGGCGCCGATGGGCTCGACGCCATGAACCGCGCACCGCGGCTGCATCAGTTTCACTGCTGATGCCACACCTGCGCACAGGCCACCACCGCCGATGGGTACGATGACCGCATCCAGGTCTGGCGCCTGCTGGCACAACTCGAGACCGACCGTCGCAGTTCCCGTTGCCGTTCGCAATCCCTCGAACGGATGAATGAAGGAACGCCCTTCTTCCCTTTCGAGCTGGCGGACGCGGTCGAAGCCCACGTGCGCATCCTCGGCAAACTCTACTTCCGCCCCGTACTGCTTGCACAGTTCGACGCGGAACGGATTCGCGGTCTGGAGCATCACGACGCGAGCGTGCGTGCCAAGGACGGAGGCGGCGTACGCCACGGCCACGGCGTGATTGCCGGCACTGATCGCAGTGACACCGCGAGCGAGCTGGCCAGGGGTGAGACTCAACAGGTTCAGCAGCGCACCGCGCGGCTTGAACGTGCCGGTCCGTTGAAACAATTCGAGCTTGAGAACGACCTGGGTGCCGGCGGCCAGCAAGGCCTGCGATGCAGGACTGCGCCATTCGCGCACCGGAGTGGTGAGCACGCGCTCGCCCAGCTCGCGCCGCCCGGCTTCGATCTCGGCGAGCGTCAACGAGGGAATCACGGTGTCCTCAGCGCAGCTCGAGCGGACGGATGACGCCATTGGCCTTGATACCCAGCCGGATCGGTCGTGGTGCACCGTTGGGCGGAACTGTTACCTCCACCCACAGTTGCTCATCGCCTGGCTGTACGGAGGGATCCGGTACGTGCTCGGGAATGAAATAGGCCAGCGGTTCATCGAGAACCCAGCACGATTCCGTCCCACACCGCCGGCCCCCGATCCAGTGATGCCCCTGGTCGTCATTGACCGCACGCAACCTCCCATCCACTGCCTCGAGCCGCGCGCGCGCGGCGCCGCGCAGGCTGGCTCCGGCTTCGGGTGCCTTGCCATCGTGCTCGACGCGCGCCTGGATACGGACATAACGGCCACGGATGGGCAGATCCGGGTCGTACGGCTGTGTCAGCACCCACACGCGTGGATAAGTCGCGCGATCGATCATGAATTTCGCGCCCAGCACACCGACGACCAGCACCTGTATCAGCCCAACCAGCAGGCTCTTCTGCACGATAGTCATGCCGCGCTCCGCGCGATGCGCCCGATGAGCTGTCGGCGCGTCCGCTCCAGCAGCCAGCCGCCGCCGATAAAGAGAATGCCGAGCGCGATGAGGCCCAGCGAGCGACCGAGCTTGTCGAACAGGCTATCGAAGTAGAAGAAGAGAATGGTCAAGGCGAATCCCAGCACACCGATGTTTATCGTGAGCTGCCTCTGCTCGCGCAAGCCCCAGACCACCAGGCCCGCGGCGCCGAGCGCAAACATGAAGTACATCGCCAGCTCGCCCAACGGGGTGTCGTCGGTTACCGCAACGAACAACACGACCCAGGCAAGCGCAATACCGAAGCCGATTGCCGCGCGCCGGCGCAGGACGAAGGCCAGCACGGCAGGTACCAGGACGGCAATTCCCCAGCCCACGACGAATTCGAGGTTCGAGAGTCTTGGGCGCGCACCGAACTCAGTGGGCCAGGACCCCGTGTCCTGTGCTTCGAAACCGAGCCAGATCGCGGCTGGAATCAGCGCGATAGCGCCCAGGCGTGACAGCGCCGTGCGAACGGGACTGACTGCATCGACGCGGGCGCTGAGATAGGCGAACGCAAGCAACACGAAGCCTGCAATCGCCGGCGTGTCGAGGCCGGAGGGTCCCAGGAGTCCGAAGCGTGGATCGCCGCGAAACTCGATCCATTCGCCGAACAGCCAGGCGGGAACGAGCACGCCAACCCAGAGTGCCTGCGGCCAGTCGCGCAGCAAGTAGAGCGCGGCGGCCGCTCCGATGGACCAGAGCATCAGCGCTCCGGGCCAGTGCTCCGCCATATTGAAGATCTGCCCAGCGAGATAGATTCCGGCACCGAGGCTGGCCGTCCCCACTGCGTGCAGGCTCGTCGCGAGGGCCGGGCTCCACGACTTCGCTGCAGCTGCCAGCCCATGGAACAGGACGACCAAAGCGAGGACCAGCGTGAAACGCAGCGCAGGCGAAAGCTCGTCCCAGTGCGCTGCGACGAACAGCAGCACGCCGGCGGCGAGCAGCAGGCCACCGAGGCCGAAGGCGAGAGGCGCGAGTCGATCGCGCTGGGGAACGGACTGGCTGCTTTCCCACCCGTGGATGCGCTGGGCCGTGGAATCGTCAATGAGCCCCGCAGCTCGCCAGCGTTCCAGGACTGTCTGCCAAGTGGCCAAGCCGTTTCAGCCCCCGCACGAACTGGTGTGAACAGGCGGGCATGCTAAACCGGTGACCGGTCCGGTGGCGAATTCAGGTTTTCGGGGGCCCCCGGAAAGTATTGCGAGTCTTCGAGCAAACTTTCCGGGGTGCACTCAAAAGGCCCTCGCGCCCATGACGGGCGCGAGAGTTTCGGTATCGCAAAGATCAGGGGTTTGCGGAACCTGAACGCATGCGATGCGGCGGAGGAATCGGCAGTCGCGGCGTGCTGCCCATCCTGGGCGAGCCGTAACGGAAATCAGCGATCAGCGTTTGAGCTGAACCTGCGCGCGACGACGCGACGCGAAGGCTCCTGGTGGTGGCAGGCACGCTCACTGCGGCGGAGTCAGTGGCAGCGCCCTCGCCGGATGCGGCAAAGGCGACTGGGGCATTCAGCGTCGCGATTGCGATCGCGAGACTCGCGATCCACAGCGGACGGGCAACCTTGCGCGATCGCGCCTTGCGTACGACAGCAATAGTTCCAGACATCGGGTTCTCCCATTGCAGCTCTCCACTCGACACTCGAACGATTCTTGTGGCGCGTGCCGGGGCAATGCGCGCGAAGCCTTCACGTTTTCCGCCCGCACGCGCCGCGCCGGTGTTCCGGTCGCGTGCGCTCGATCCTCGGTGGGCGCTTGGAGCTGCTCGGGCTTTTATTGCCCTCCCCTTGCAGCTTTCTCATCAGCGGGCGAGACGATAGAACCGCGATCGCGGAGCCGCCATGAGCGATCGCCCTAATTGCGGCCGCGTGATCGGAGCGCCGATTTTTACTGCGCCGCTGTCAGGCCCTGCCGGTCAAGGGCTTGTGGAAACACGGCTTTTTGTGCCGAATAATTCCGTGTCTTGCCGACGCCGCACGCCGCGTTTTTTCCTGAGTTCGGGAGTGGCCTATAGGACGTCCTCGTCGGCGAAACCCGAGGCCGCGTAGGACGCGGCCGATAGTCCTGCCCGCCTCAACCTCTGACTATTGCGCGTTTCGGTGCCAGGCAGACGGCGGGCGGGCCCAAAGGGCCCCTGTGCCGAGGACTCAAGGGCCGCCCCGGCGGGCCGATTCGTAGGGGAACTGCGCAGCTGCCATCGGTGTAGCGCGGCTGTTTCATTGCTGCGATTTGACTTATGAGCCTAAAGATCAGCCGATTTCCGACGATACGTTCACCGGGTCCCGCGGTTTCGGAGCGGTGCATGGCGAACAGGCGCGTTGGAGTCAATGAGAAAGGGCGTGACCGGCCCACGGGCCCTGCCGCGCGCGAGGTTCGTTCCGGGCAGCCCCTCGACCTCCTGCGCATCGACTGCATTCGCGCCGCTTTGGTCGAGGGTGAATACGTTGTGAATCCGCGCCGTGTCGCGGAGAAGCTTCTGAAATTCGAGCGCGGCCTGCCGCGTTCCTAAGGAGACAGAACATGCTGGTACTCAGTCGCCGTGCCGACGAGTCGATCGTGATTGCTCCCGCGGAGGACATCGATCCCACCATCACGCTCGAGCAGCTGTTCGCCAAAGGTCCCATTGAAATTACGTTGCTGGGCGGTACGGGCAACCGCGTCAAGGTGGGGATCCAGGCACCCGCTGAGCTCGCTATCCGCCGCAAGGGCTGAGATTCGCGCCTCCTGACAGGCTTGGCACTCGCGGGACGCGGTGGCTACCCTCCGACGCACTGCATGCCGCATGCCGAAGCGCCCGTGCATCTGACATATGGCGCCGCAACAGTTTTCTGTCAGACATGTCCTGTTGCGGACCCCATCCCGGTAGGCATAATCGCTGCGAGCGTGGCGAAGAATAACGATGGGGACTGCGATGGAGCGAAGACTGCATACGCGGCATCGAGCCAAGACGACCGTCTATATCGTGTCTCCGGGCAGGCGTGGCCGTATCTGCAAGGCCAAGAACCTCAGCGCCAACGGCGTGTTCATCGAGACCGAAAACCTGGGGCTGCGCAAGGGTCAGCAGGTCGAACTCGCGTTCGCGATCAATCTCGGCACCGTCACCAAGATTCACCGGCGCACTGCGGTGGTCGCGCATGTCTCGCGCGGCGGCACCGGCCTGATGATGGAAAACTACGCGGGCCGCTGATCGCAGCGCGCCGCTGCGGCAGCGAAGGCTTTACGTGACCCGCTTCCTCTCGCTCCCCGGTGAGCCTGAAACAGCCCAGGTCGGGCAGGTCCCCGTTTACGCGCGCAATTCCCGGCGCGCCTGAAGTTCGAGGAAGGCAAGCTCGTCAGCATCGAGCTGGTACGTCCCGGCGAAGACGACAACAAGAACCGCTAGCCTGCAGATTCGCCGCGCGCGAGGCCGTCGAGCCAGTGCCCGCACAGCATCGCCGCTTCCTGCGGCGAGAAGTTCTCGGGGTCCAGGCAGTACTCCAGCCACAGTCCATCGAGCAGCGCGGTCAGGCCGATGGCAGCGAGCCGCAGCGGCACGCGCAGTTCCTTCGCCTCCGGCAGGTCCGCGATCAGGCCATGCAGGAATTCCACGTACGCACCGTAGGTTTCCTGGTGCACGCGCTGGATCTCGCGCGAGTGCCGATACAGGCTCCAGAACACGAGCCAGCCCGTCAGCACGTGCGGATCGAGGTTGGGACGGGAGAACGCGGCTTCGAAGAATGCGCGCATCCGCGCACGTGGAGAGTCCCCCGCAGCGGCTACCGCTGCTCGATTGCTGTCCAGCAGTGACCGGTGAAAGTGCCGGTAGGCCGCCGCGATCAGCTCGTCCTTGTTGGGGAAGTGATGGTTGATGAGACCGATGGAAACGCCCGCCTGCGCGGCAATACTGCGAACGGACAGACCGTCGTGACCGTCCTGCGTCAGGCTGCGCAGCGTGGCCTCGATCAGGGCGGAACGCCGATCATCGGCGAGTTGCCGCGTGAACTTGCGGCGCGCTGGAGTTTTTCTTGCGCGTTTCTTCTTCACACGGCCATTCTACAGAGGCCCTGTGGTTCGCAAGACGATTCTTCAGACGCCTTCTTCAGACACCCAGCAACCCGGGCCCCGGATGCGTCCCGGGGCCGCACAAGGTGAATCCGGCGATGGGCGTTTCGCCGCGCGCAGCGCCGGGCACAGGCCGCATGAAAAGGATCTGGTCCAGCATCAACTCGCCCTGTGAACCCGAGCCCTCGCGAACGCCCAGTTCCGTTTCGAGATCGGGCGGCGCCATCACTTTACGCGCGAGCACACGCTTGCCGAAGCCGGGCCAGTAACGCTCGAGCAGTGCCAACGCTCGATCTCCAATCTCGTCGCGCGTGGAATCCCAGCCCGATTCGCGCAGCCGATACGGCGTGTACTGCACGCTCACGACCGCCACGTGCTGACCGGCTGGCGCGAGATGCGGTTGAACGACGCTGGGAATCTGCACTTCCAGCACGGGCTCTCCAGAGGCACGGCCGTACTTCGCAGCGTCATAAGCGCGCTCAACGAAGCGCGTCGACGGCGCGGCGACGATGGTGCCCGCCAGCGACGAAACGCCAGCAAGGTTCGGCAGGCCATCGAGCGCGAGCAGGATCTTCGTCGTCACGCCGCGGAAGCGGATGTTGCGTACGGACAGGATGAACTCGGGATCCAGCCAGGCCGGATCGACCAGCTCGAGGAGGCTGCGATACGGATCGAGGCTCGAGATCGCACGCGGGCACGCGATTTCCTCGCCAGACGCGAGCGTGGCGCCCGTTACCTGGCTTTCCTTCACCTGCAGGCGGCGTACGGCGCTGCCCGTCTCGATCGTCACGCCGAGCGCCCGCGCGCGTGCCTCGAGCGCGCGAATGATCGCCTGCGGCCCTTCTTTGTGTCGCAGGCGTTGGCCAAACACACCTTCGCGCGCACCGACATGCCGATGCATGAACGTGAACGCCGTGCCGCTGGCCATGGGACCCTGGCACACGTCGGCGCACGCGAGCGCCGCCAGCGCACCTTTCAAACGGTCGTTCTCGAACCAGTCGTCCAGCAGGTCCGCGATCGACATCGGCAGCGCACGCATGAACTCGATGCTGCCGTGCTTCCCGAGTCCGCGGAAACGCCAGGCAAGCTTCGCGAGATGCGCGTACTCACCAAGGGTGCTTGCATCGATGCGCGGCGCCGGACCACTGTAGACCGCATACAGGAACTGCGTGAACGCGTGCAGGCTGCTCGTGAAAGCAGGCCAACGATCGGCATCCTTTGCCGAAAACTGGCGCAGTCCTTCAGCTGTGCGGCTCGCGGAGGCATGCAGCAGCAGGGGCTCGCCATCGGCGAGCGCGACGACCGCGGGATCAGACGCCGGCTCCACCGATTTAATCCCGAGTTCCTTCAGCAGGCCCGGCTCGACATGACCGAGGTCGCTTGCCAGCGGCGCCGCGCGGAAACCCCGCGTGAATTCGATCTCGCGCCAGCTGCCGCCAAGCTCCGGACGCTCCTCCACGAGCAGCACGCGCGATCCAGCACGTGCGCTGCGTATCGCCGCGAGCAAGCCATGCGCGTCACCGCCAACGACCAGGACGTCGAAGGAACGACTCATGAGCTCATCCGGGGCGGCACGACAATCATTGGACCCCCAGGATGCGGCGGGCGGCCAGCCGTCCGGCCGCGCCCATGACGCCGCCACCCGGATGCGAACTGGAACCGCACTGGTAGTAGCCGTGGATCGGTGTCTCGTAGCTCGCCCAGCGCGCCGCGGGGCGAAGGAAGAAGAGCTGCTGCAGCGCGAGCTCGCCCTGGAAGATGTTCCCCTCCGAAAGACCGATCGTCCGTTCGATATCCGCAGGCGTGAGCACCTGCCGATGCAGAATCGCCCGCTTCAGGTTCGGCGCGTACTCGCTCAGCGTGTTGATGACAGCATCACCGAATGCTTCGCGCTTTGCGTCGGTCCAGCCGCCCTCGAGATGATACGGGCAGTACTGCACGAAGATGCTGGCGACGTGTTTGCCGGGCGGAGCCATGTTCGGATCGATCATCGACGGGAAGACGATGTCCATGTAGGGCTTCCGCGAGAAGGAGCCGTACTTCGCGTCGTCGTAGGCGCGCTCGAGATAGTCCACGCTGGGGCTGATGGAAAACGCACCGCGATGCTGCGGCCCGATTCCGGGCATGCACGAGAAATCCGGCAGCTCCGAGAGCGCGAGGTTCACCTTGCCGGAGGAACCGCGGAAGCGGAAGCGCCTGACCTGGTCGAGCAGCTCGGTGGGCAATTCCCGGCTCTCGACGAGATCGAGGTACGTGCGACGAGCGTCGAGACCGGACACGACGGTGTCGGCGAGGCATTCCTCTCCGCTTTCCAGGACCACGCCGGTCGCGCGCCCGTTCTTCACCAGCACCTGCTTTACGGGTGCTTCGGTGCGAAGCGTGGCACCCAGGGCCTGCGCTGCGCTGGCGATGGACTTGCTCACCGTGCCATTACCGCCTTTGCAGAAGCCCCACGCGCGGAAAGCGCCGTCGATTTCACCCATGTAATGGTGCAGCAGGACATACGCCGAGCCCGGGGAGCGCGGCCCCATGAACGTGCCAATGATCCCGCTGGCAGACTTCGTTGCCTTCAGCGGCTCGCACTCGAACCATTCGTCGAGATAGTCGGCCGAGCTCATGGTCATGAGCTTGTAGAGCGCGTTGAACTGCTCGGTGCCGAGCGAACGCAGGTGCTGACCCAGGCGCAGCATTCCGCGCAGATCACCCGGTGCGAGCGAGGTCGGGTCCGGCGGAATCATGCCGAGAATCGGCTTCACGGCCTTCGCCATGAAGTACATGAGGCGCCCGTACTCTTTCGAGGCCTCCGCATCGCGCGGCGAGTGACGATAGATTTCGCGCCGCGTCAGGTCCGGATCGCCCCAGCCCGCGAGGTAGTCGCCGTTCGCAAGCGGGGTGACCGTGCTCTCGAGCGGCAGGATGTGCAGACCGTGCCTGGCCAGGTCGAGATCCCGGATGATCTCGGGCCGCAGCAGGCTGACGACATAAGAGAACACCGAGAACGTGAAGCCCGGGAAAATCTGCTCGCTGACGGCGGCGCCGCCCAGCACGTGGCGGCGCTCCAGCACCAGCACTTTCCTGCCGGCGCGCGCGAGATAGGCCGCGCACACGAGGCCGTTGTGGCCGCCCCCGACAATGATGGCATCCCAGTGTTGTGTCATTGCTTCTCGAATTTTTCCGGCGGGTCAGGATTTCTTGCGCGGCGGATCGAAGAACGGCAGCTTGCGCACCCAGGCATTTGCGCGCTTGCGCTGGTGCTCGACCGTGATTTCCAGCTCCACCGGCGTATCCGGCGCGTAGTGCGGCGCCCGTAGATGACCGAGCACCAGGTATTTCTTCAGGACCGGCGACCAGCAGCCGCTCGACGCGTAGCCGATCTGCCGGCCATCCCGATAGATCGGCACGCTCGCGCGCCACGCAACAGTCGGCAGCGAGGGCGACAAGTGCACGGCGGTGTAAAGCCTTTCGAAGGAATCCCAATCGACTTCGAGACCGACAAACCGCCAGGCGATGCCCCTCGCCTGTTCGGCCTTGAGTGCCTGCCGGCCGTTGAACACTTCCTTGTCGAGATTGACCGTCCAATCCAGCGACAACTCGAACGGCGAGGACTTCTGGTCCTCGATCAGCGCGTGATGGGCGGAGTGGTAGTCGACGTCCGCCATGACCAGGCCTGCTTCGATTCGAGCGACATCCAGCGCCCAGATGCCCGCCGGCGTGATGCCGTAGTCAGCTCCCTTCCTGATCAGCACATCCCACACAGGCAGGGCCTTGCCGGCGGGAACCCAGAGTTCGTAGCCGAGATCACCCGTGTAGCCCGTGCGCGAAACCTGGAGATCGGCGCCTGCGATACGGTTGTCCATCCAGCGGAAGTACTTGAGCGAGTCCACCGGCTGCTCGCAGACAGCATTGAGAATCGCGCGTGAAAGCGGACCCTGCAGTGCGAGTGCGCCGAGCTCTTCGCTGATATCACGGATCTCGACTTTCAGGCCGAACGCATTCAGATGCAGCCATCGCAGGCTCGGCTCGGCTGCCGTGAGCCGGAACGTGGTGTCGTCGAGGCGACTGATCGTTCCATCGTCGATGGTCTTGCCATGCGCGTCGCACCACGGCGTGTAGAGCACTTGTCCGACCTTGGTCTTCGCGACGTTGCGAGTGACCATGCGGTCGAGGAGCCTGGCCGCGTCCGGGCCGCTGACGAGATACTTCTGCAGCGGCGAGATATCGAGCAGCCCGGCCGAGTTTCGAATCGCCGCGTACTCGCGATCGTGCAGCCAGTCGTAGGTACTCGCGACCGAGTAGCCGGACCAGCGGCGCCACGCGTTGCCGAGAATGAGCGGTGCGGTGCGCTCGTGGAAGGGCGTCGTCTTCAGCACCGCCCGCTCCAGCCCCTGGCCGGCTGCGTGTGCTGGCGGCATTCCGGAATGAGATTGCGCATGCGGCGCGCGAAGCTGCGCAGGCACACCTCGCCCTCACTCAGGGGACCGACCGTGTAGCTGCTCGAGTTCATACCCGCCTGCACTCGATCGATGAGCACCTTGTCCTCGATGTTCACGCGGCGATTGATGCGCCAGTTGAGATAACGCAGGAGGCGCAAGTGCCGCCGATGCTCGCGATCGCGTTCGGATACCTGTACTTGTCCGGAGCCCGCAGCCCCTTCGCGGTCCTGCGCATCCCGATGCACGTAAGCGATCTCGCGGATGACGGTCTCGTTGGCCGAGACCGGGATGAACTGCATGAAATCGACCTGGTCCGGATAGATGTCGAACGCGACGTTCGGCCAGAACTTGTAATAAACCCAGCGCCGGTGCGCGTCCGCGGGCTGACCGTCGCAACGCGCCACCAGCTGCTGGTACATGCGTTCGGACCAACGGCGCGACGGTTGATCGCGCAGCTCGCCCCACATCTTGTCGATCCACGCCTGCGCCTCGATGCCGTAGCTGTTGCCGAACAGCCGCGTAAGGCCCGGATGCGCGACCGGGATGTGCAGCCCGTCGGAATAGTTGTCGGCGACGTTCTTCCAGTTCACCTGGCGCGGGCGCAGCGTGACGCGGCCCTGCGGCACGAGCTCCTCGAACCGGTGCTGCGCGATTTCTTCCGCGTAGGGCGCGGCCATCTCGCTCACGCTCGGGCCGCCCGGGACGAGTCGCACGAAAATGAAACCCTTCCAGGTTTCCTGCTCGAGCTTCGCGAGACCATGCTTCGCCTTGTCGAATCCGCGGAAGCTCTCGCTGTTCGGCACTGCGATGAGGCGGCCGTCGAGAGCGTAGGTCCAGGCATGGTAAGGACAGGTGATGCGGCGACCGCAGCTGCCCCGCGATTCATCCAGCAGGCGCGATGCCCGATGGCGGCACACGTTGTGAAAACTGCGCACCTGCCGGTCGTCGCCGCGCACCACGAAAATGGACTCGTCGAGGAAATCGAAGGAGTGATAATCGCCCGGGCGGGGGATGTCGCTCTCGTGGCAGACCAGCTGCCAGCTGGGACGGAAGACCTGGTCCTTCTCGAGCTCGAAAAACTCCGGGTCGCGGTAGATCCACGCGGGCAGGCTGAAGGCCTCCTCGTCCTGGACGAGGGTGCGGACTTCACGGGATTCCAGTGCTGCGCTCACGGGAGATCTCCTCTATCGAGGGTCCAGGGCCGGGCAAGGGCATGCCCGGCCACCAGCCGTCTTGTTGAACGATCGTACAGGAACAGGCGGCGCCGGGCAAACGAGAGCTTGTAATCTTTACGAGGTCCCTTCGAGCGCCGCACCGCCGCCGGAAGTGCTGGACCTCGTGAACGATGCTCGGCTAACTTCCTGAAAATGAGCGATGCGAAGACGCGACGTCCGTCGACAGGCGTGCGAACCGACGGCACGACCGCGCCACCGCCAGCCGAAGCGACGGCGACGCGACCGAACATCCTGCTCGTCGACGATCAACCCGCCCGTCTCCTCTCCTACCAGGCCGTCCTGTCGGGCCTCGGCGTGGAATGCGTGCGCGCGCAGTCCGGCGCCGAAGCACTCGAGCGGCTGATGAAGCAGGAGTTCGCGGTCATCCTGCTCGACGTCCACATGCCGGGCATGGACGGCTTCGAGACAGCCCGCATGATCCGCGAACATCCGCGTTTCGAGCGTACACCGATCATTTTCATCACCGGCATTCACGTCACCGAGTTCGACCAGCTGAAGGGCTACGAGGTCGGCGCGATCGACTACATCTCCGTGCCGATCGTGCCGGAGATCCTGCGCAGCAAGGTGGCGGTGCTGGTGGAGCTCTACCAGCGACGCAGCGAGTTGCAGGTGCTCAATCGCGCGCTCGAGGAAGCGCGCGCACAGCTCGAGAGCGAGCACGCCAGCGAAATGGCACAGACGCGAGCCGAGCTCGAAGCCATCTTCGAAAACCCGAGCCACTACACTCTCGTGCTGCACGCCGTTCGGGACAGCTCGGGTGCGATTGTCGACTGGGTGTATCGCAGCGCCAACCAGAACAGCGCGAAGGTGCTCGGCCTGACTCGCCAGGAGCTGATCGGCCGGCGCGCCAGCGAAATCCTCGGCGAGCGCGCGCAACGCGCCAACGAGCTGTGTGCCGGCGTCGCCACCACTCGTGAAATCGCCCATTACGAGGCACACTTCGGCGACCGCGATTTCCTCGTGACGATTTTCGCAATGAGCGCGGACACGGTCGTCAGCTCCGCCATCGACATCACGGAGCGCAAGCGGGCGGAACTGGCTCTGCGCGAAAGTGGCGAGCGCCTCCGCGAGCTCGATCGTCGCAAGGACGAGTTCCTGGCGATGCTTTCGCACGAGCTGCGCAACCCGGTCGCACCGATTCGCAACGCCGCCGAAGCGCTGCAGCGCCTGGTTCCCGACGATCAGCAGCGTTCGCTGGTTGCCATGGTGCAGCGGCAGGCCGGCCAGCTCTCCCGGCTGCTCGATGACCTGCTCGACGTCGCGCGAATCACGCAGGGTCGCATCGAGTTGCGACAGGAAGTGATCGATCTCGCAACGCTGATCGCCGTGGCAGTGGAAACGGTCGAGCCCCTGGTACGCGAGAAACGACACCAGCTGACCGTTACGCCTGCTACGCAGCCACTCTACGTGAGCGCCGATCGGGTCCGCCTTGCCCAGTGCCTCGCGAACGTGCTCAACAACGCGGCGAAGTACACGGATCCGGGCGGCAAGATCGAGGTGCGGTGCTACGCGGATGGCGGTGAGGCTGTCGTCGAGATCGAAGACTCCGGGATCGGGATCTCGGCGGACTTCCTGCCGCGCGCGTTCGACCTGTTCGCGCAGAGCGAAAGATCGCTGGACCGGTCACAAGGCGGCCTCGGCATTGGCCTCTCCATCTGCAAGCAGCTGGTCGAAATGCACGGCGGCCGAGTGACGGGCAGCAGCCCCGGGTCCGGCCAGGGCGCAACTTTTACGGTCCGCGTGCCCCTCGCTGAAGCGCCCACTACGGCCGCTCGCAGCGAGACGCCCACCGCAACATCGCGCGGACGTGTGCTGGTCGTCGATGACAATCGCGATGCCGCCGACTCGCTCGCCCTGCTGCTGCAGCTCGCGGGATACGAAACGCGCACTGTCTACTCGGGCGAGGGCGCACTGGAGCTGGCCGCAACTTTCCGTCCCGCGACGGTGCTGCTCGACATCGGACTGCCGGGAATGGACGGATACGAAGTCGGTCGACGCCTGAGGGAACGGATGCCCGCGATCCGGCTCGTGGCGATCAGCGGCTACGGGCGCGACGAGGACAAGCAGCGCACGAAGGCCGCGGGCTTCGATGCCCACCTCATCAAGCCCGTCGACATGGGCGCGCTGGAAGAGGTCGTGGCTTCGAAGTAGCTCGGACCGTTACGGATTCGCGCCCGTCGAGAGCGCAACACGCGACGGCTGGCAGGATCCTTCGCCGAGCATCGCCGCGAGCGCGGCGCAGGCGTTGATGGACTCCATTTCCCCACCTGGCATCGCATAACGCTGCGTCGCCGCTTTCAGCAGTCGCCGGATGGCATCGGGACCGAGGTCCGCGTTTCTCGCGAGGAGCAGGGCTACGACGCCAGAGACATGTGCCGCGGCCAATGAAGATCCGGAGGCGAAACCGTACTCACCTGCGGGCCTCAGCGTGAACACATCGCGGCCCGGCGCGAGAAAATACGGCGGCGGCGGCGGCGCGCGCTGCGCATCCGCCACGTCCACTGCGATGACACCCGGCGCATGAGCCGGAAACCCTCCGGGCGACGCGACGGCGCCGACTACGACGATGCCGCGGTTGTTCGCCGCGCCCACGAGCTGTTCGAGCAGCCGATCCACGGGTCCTGTCACACTCAGGTTGATCACGTGCGCCTTCGCGTCCATGGCCGCTGCGATTCCCTGCGCGAGCGTCAGCGAGTTGCAGCGCGCGGCATCGTTCCCGGCATCCACTTGCCAGCACGACTTGTACGCCAGGATGCGCACGTCCGGTGCGACACCCACGATTCCCAGCTCATTGCCCGCAACCGCGGCGATGAGGCCCGCAACCTCGGTGCCGTGACGGTCCTTCTCGAACTGAACGCGGTCCCCATCGATGAAGTTGCGTGTTTCGATCACGCGGCCGGCCAGCTCCGGGTGCTGGGTATCCACACCGGTGTCGACGATCGCAAGACGCACACCCGTCCCGCGCGACAGCAGGTGCGCCGCCGGCACGTCCATCTGCAGGAATCCACGCTGCAGGTCGACGTAGGGATCGTTGTAGTCGCCGGGCGACGCGGCGGCGACAAAACTGTTCATCGGCTGCGCGAGCTCGACGTCGGGATTGGCGGCCAGCCGACCGAGCACAGCTTCACGTGACACGCCGGCAGGAACCTGGAACACGACGCAGTAAACGCGCAGCGCGGTGATGGGCCATGCCGCCACTTCGCGTAACCCGTGAGCCGTCGCGACGGAACGCGCTACCGCACGCGCCCTCGGCGTGACGGAATAACGGTTCGCCGTCTCATAGCCGCGCACGGTCGAAGCGACGCGCGAAGGTAAGGACACTGGCTCGTTGCGGACCGTGATCAGTATCAGGCGGTCCGGCGATTCGCGTACCTGCTGCGGCAGTTGCACGTCGGCCGCGACACCGGTGGTGACGTTCGCGCATCCCGCGAGCGTCACGCTGAGGAGACAGGCAAGCAGTGCGATGGCTCGTCTCATTTCAGTCTCGCTTGGTCAGTCTCGCTGGCGGCTCCAGCTCGGCAAAACGCACGCGCCCGTCGTTGCGAAGGCGGGCCAAGACCGCATCGGGCTCGTGCACCGCGCTCTCTGACGGCGCCGCCAACGTAAACACATCGCTGCTCCCGGAGCCGCGCACGATCGACAGGCCGTGCTCGTCGAGCACCTGTTGCATGCCCTGCACTGTGATGTCTCGCGCGAAGACCACGCGGTAGCGTGGCATGTCCGTGTCGCCGATCTCTGTGTCGCCCATGGCCGGCGAGGTCACCGTCTGGAATGGCCATTCCTGTGCCGTCCTGTCTGACACCAGGACGCCCGCCACCCAGGCGAGCCCGATCGCCTGTACGACAACCGCCGCGACCAGCCAGCGTGAAACCGACGACTGGCGCGAAGCCCTGAGCCGCGGGTTCATGTCGCGTGTCCGAGGCTGCCTGGCCTCTTCCGGCGGCAACTCGCGCTCCAGCTCCTCGATCCTGGACCACAGGCCTTCGAACGACGCAGCGGGCGAGTACGCCACGGTGTCTTCGCGCGCGAGCACCTCGCGAAGGTCGCGCTGACTGCAGAGTTCTTCCCGACAGGGCTCACACTGTTCCAGGTGCGACTCCACGCTCGCGCGCTGCGCGGCATCGAGCCGGCCAGTGACGAACCAGGGCAGCAGATCCCAGCATTCGCGGTGCGGGTCTGCCGGAAGCGCGGCGAGCGTGCCCTTGTCCATTGTGTCAGGGCTCATCGTTCGAGCCTCGCCAGCAGGATCTTCATCTTCTGCCGGGCGTAGTACATGCGCGTCTTCACGGTGTTCACCGGGCAATCCATGATCTGGGAGATCTCTTCGTGCGAGTAGCCCATGTAGTAGCAGAGCTCGAGTGCCATGCGCTGCTCCACCGGGAGCTGTGCCAGCGCGCGCTCCACCCATTCCGTGCGTTCGCGTGCCGAGATGCTTTCGTCGACCGGCAACTGGTCGTCGTTGGCGGCCTTGGCCGCGATTGACTGCTGGCGGCGCAGCGTCTTGAGTCCGCGGCGATAGGCGATGCCGAGGATCCAGGTCGAGACCAGCGAGCTGCGACGAAACTCCGGCGCCTTGCGCCACACGATCCACAGCGTGTCGTTGATGATCTCCTCCGCGATTTCCTGCCGGCGCGTCAGGCGTACCAGGAATCGCGCGAGTCGCCGGTGATACAGCTGGTAGAGCTGCTGGAACGCATCCCGGTCGCGCTGCGCGACGCGGTCGAGCAGCCGCTGATCGCGCTCGTTGTCCGCGGCGCTGGCGGAAAGCGGGCGCGTCGCGGGTGTCTGACTCGTGCCTGTCGCGGAGTTTTGCATAGCCGCCGTGGGTGCCCCGGGGGGCCGAAACGGTTCATCTGCCCTGCTGTTCATGCCGGGCCTTCCCTGCGGTCAGAAAGTGGGGCCCTGGAAACGCCATTGCACGTCCAGCGACCAGCGATCGTTCGCGATCTCGGTACCGAACATCTCGCGGGCAGCACTGCTCGTCCCAAGACGTGCAAGGTTAACCTGCCAGCGCTCCTGTGCGTACGTCGCACCTGCGCTCCAGTACTTGTAGCCGCGATAGAAGAGATTGCTCACGTCGTAGTAGCCGGCTCCGGCGCTGAAAGTCCACGCCTGCCGCCAGGGCACGTGCGCGCTGAGCTCATAAGCCAGGGCTGATCGATCGCTCTCGTAACGCCCGTTACCGAACCCCGCAAGGTTTGGCGACCACGTCACCGTGGCGACCAGCCGGTCGCGAAACGACAGCGAAGCCGCGAGCTCGTCGTAGTCCCAGCGGCGCCCGGGCGCGTCGTTCGGATAGACATAATGAGTCGCAACCAGTCGCGCGATCCAATCGTGCGCCAGGGGCTGAGTGAGCGCCGCGTAGAAATTCAGCTCGAGGGTGGGACCTGGACCGGGATTCAGGTCGATGGTGGAACCCCAAGCGCCGACGGACCACCGGGAATCGTGGATCCAGTGCAAGTCCGCCTGCACGGCAGGTTTGCCACGCGTTTGCGAAAGCCCGCGCAGGACGTAATCAGAGGTGAGGCCCAGCGCTCCACCCCACTCGTTCGTGCCCTGCGCACTGGCCGAGGTCAGTACGCAAAGCAGCACCGCCCCGATGACGCCCCGCGTTTTCACGTCGGAGCCAGTATAGGCCGTCAGCGCGGGGCGTGCCGGAATCCTAGAACAGCGCGCCCTTGGAACGCAGGCGCTTCAGCTCCTCGGCTGTCATGCCGGTCCCGGTCATGACGGCATCCGTGTGCTGACCAAACGTTGGCGCGGCGAAAGGTGCCGGCCCGGGCGTCCTGCCGAACGAGATGGAGCGAGTGAGCCCGCGATAGCGACCGACGAGCGGATGCTCCGTCGTCGTGACCATGTTCTCCGCGAGCACCTGCACGTTGTCGAACACGTCCTCGACGCTGCGCGCAGCTGCACACGGCACGGCATCACCGAAGAACGCTTCCCATTCGAGTGCGGTGCGTGCGTGCAGCGCCTGGTGCAGCTGTGGCACGATCTCGGCGGCATGCTGTGCGCGCTTGCGCACCGAGTCGTAACGCTCGTTGCGCGCGAGCTCCGGCAAATTCGCTTTTTCGCACAGCGCGTTCCAGAACCGCGCCGTGTTCGCGGAGATGTAGATGTAACCTTCCCTGGTCGGATGCATCCCGGTGATGCCGCCGGAACGGAAGTCGCGACCGATGTCGCGCGGCTCGCCCTCCGACCATACCAGGCGCGCGGACTGCATCGTGAGCGCGCTGCGCAGCAGCGACACGCCGACGTACTGGCCACGCCCGCTGCGCTCGCGCTCGTACAGTGCCGAGGAAACCCCACCGGCCACGAGTGCAGCCGCGTAGTAGTCCACGACCGAGCCATAGACGATCTCCGGCGCGCCACCGCGCTTGCCCTGGAGCACGCACATGCCTGTCATCGTCTGCAGCACCTGGTCGTAACCGGCCTTGTCTTTCCAGGGTCCGGTCTCGCCGTAACCGCTGACAGCGCAATAGATCAGGCGCGGATTCAGAACACTCAGGTTTTCGAAATCGATGCCGAGCCGCCTCGGGACGCTCGGGCGGAAGTTGTGCACCAGCACGTCGGCATCGCGAACCAGCTGCAGCAGCGCGGCGAGGCCTTCAGGCTTCTTGAGGTCGATCGCCACGCCCAGCTTGCTGCGATTGATGCCGATGAAGGCGCGGCTCTCTTCCTGCAGCGTCGAGGGATACTTGCGCAGGTTGTCGCCATCGGGCGGCTCGATCTTGATCACTTCCGCACCCTGGTCCGCCAGCAACGTGCAGCCGTAAGGGCCGGCGATGTAGGCGCTCAGGTCGAGAACGCGGATGCCACTCAACGGTCCGGCAGGGCCGGGCCGCGCAGGCCCGAGGCTGGTAAGCAATTTGTGATCCGCTGCAGAAGCCACGTTGGGTGAGTTTCAGGTTTTTTCGGCGAATTGGTGAGGGCGGGCGAGCCACGGTCCCGATGCCAGTCTGGCGGAGTACTGCGGGAATAAGAAGGCATGTTGCCTATCCTCAAACATTACAAATTCTTGGTTCACCGGTCACTCGCGGCTTCCGGCGCAAGGGTCATCCAGGTGAGCCGCCAGGTGCCGTCCTTGCGCCCACCCACAGCGAAATAAGGCGTGAAAACGATCGGCTCGCGACCCTCCGCGTGCAGGCGTATCGCGGGCGCCTCGCCCTTCCCCGTCGCAGGCAGGAGCTCCAGCGGCTCGCGACCGAGCCGCAGCGTCTCCTCGGTCTTGTAGTCGTCGATCAGTCCAGTGGCGTAGACGAGCGGCCCGCGCGTGATGGCCGCGTAGTCGTGGCGCAGGACTTCCTGGCTGATGGCTTCGCCCGTAGGCGACTTCGATTCCTGGACATTGCGGTTGGACTGCAAATGCAGGACCGGCGTCATCGCGAGCACGACCCGGATCTCGTCGTCGCTTCGCCACGTGCGGGTCACCGCAAGGAATCGTCCCGGCTCGGCCGTGACGCTCATCGGCGCACCGTTGATACTAACGTCCGTCGCAGTGGCCCAGGAAGGCACGCGCAGCCGGATCGCAAACGACGCAGGCTGCTGAACCGTGAGGCGCACGCGAATGTCGCCTTCGAAGGGATAGCCGGTGAGTTGCTGCACGCGAACTGCTCCGGCACGCGGCAACGCGAACTGTGCTTCGCTCTCGCCGTAGATGTTGATCGCGATGTCATCACCAGCCGTGCCGTACGCGGCTGAAGGCAGCTCTTCGAGTGCCATCGCGCCACTCGACTTGCAGCAACGCCAGTACGTGGTGAACACGTGCTTGCCGTTGGGGAATGAGTAGTAGCACCAGTCTTCCCCGTTCGGCGCTTGCGCGCCGAGCAGGTCGTTGTAGGCGGAGCGCTCGATCTCGTCGGCATACTTCGCTTCGCCCGTGATCGCCAGCAGCTCGCGATTCAACTCGATCCACGCGAAGGTCGAGCAGGTCTCGACGTAAGCTTGCGGACTGAACACACCCGGGTGATTGAACACTTCACGCGATCGGTGCGCGACACCGCCCCACGGGCCGCCGCCGAGCGTGAGATGGAAACGCCGGACACTCTCCCAGATATTCTGCAGGGCAGTCAGAAGCCGGGCATCGCCCGTGGCGCGGAACAACTTCGCGACCCCGACGAAATTCCAGGCGAGCTGATACGCCTTGCCCGTCCCGATCTCGGCGACATCGGTGCGCGCCAGCGCTTGCGACAGCAAGCGCAACTCGAGGCGCCGGTCCGCCTGCTCCAGTACCAGCCGCGCCAGGTCGAGATATTTCCGGTCGCCGGTCGCCAAGTGCAGCTCGACCGCGGGCTCGAGCAACACGGTCGCGGACAGGCCGTGGTGATTGCCCAGCTCCGTGACGTCGATATCGCCGGCCGAGAGCGTGCGCCAGCAAAGATCGCCGATGCGACGCGCACACTCGAGATACTTCGTTTCGCCGAGACACTGGCTCACCGCGAGCATGCCGAGTACCAGGTAGCTGTGATTCCAGATATCCCACGTGCGCACGCCGGGTGCGCCATCCCAGGTGCGCGTGCCCGCAGGCTGCTTGCGCATGAAACGACGTGAAGGCGCGTACGTCCCGAGGTATCCGTCGCTGTCCTGGCGACTCACGAGGTAGTCGGCCACGCGCCGCAGCGTTTCGCGCAGTTGCCTGTCCCCAGTGCGTTGCACGGCACGAGCGGCTGCGCTGAGCCACTTGCCCGCGTGTTCGCCGTACCAGTCGCCCTGCTCGTTTTTCCGGACGTGCTCCGGGCTGAACAGCGCGATGGCTGGACTGTTTTCGCCTGTAATGAATCTTTTCAGGCGCCCATCGAGATTCGCTTGCAGGGCATTGCCCAGCAATCCACCGAGTTGGACGGCGCCTGGCGCAGGGAACTGCATCGCACGATTCATTGGGCGACTCCCGGTTGTGCGACGAACCGGGCGACGGCCTGGATTTCCACGGTGCTGAGTCCCTGCGCGAAATCACGCATGACTCCGTTCGCGAGCGCATCGACCACATAAGGCTCGGGACGGGTCGCGAGCAGCTCGCGCGGTGGAATGCGCCCTTCGGCTTGATCGTGGCAGGCAGCGCAGCGCTGCTGATAGATCGCCTTGCCGTCCGCAATTTGCGGAACCGCGCCAAACGCCTGGATGCGATCCGTGCCGACGAACACGGTGCCACGGGCGAACACGGGTTCGTTGTATTTTCCGCTCGTCGCGAGCTGACCGGGCTGGCTGCGCCAGAGAAGCTTCAGAGTCAGCGCGTCCAGCGCGTAGAGGACCGGTTGCGGCGCCCTTGCGCCCTTGAGCGGTGCCGTGCGGCGAGCGTTTTCGTCCAGTACCCAGACGACCGCATCCCGCGAGCCGTTGCTGGTCACGACCGGCGAGCCTGGATTCTCGAAGACGAGCGTCTGTTCCAGCTGGTCGATGCGCAACCACGGGCTCTTCCTGTCTTCCATGACCCGCAGGCGCGCGAGCGACGGTGGCACGTTGTCGGGCACGCCCTGTCCTTTCTTGGTGTTGCCGGTCAGGAAGAGATACTGGCTATCTCCACGGCGGAAATAAGCGGGCACGGAGCGGCCGCGAGCGAGATCGAGCGCCGCATCCTTCTCCGAGTAAGGTCCGAAAACGTTGAGCGGTCCGCGCTTGCCGAAGTGCGGCTGGTTCCCGGGTGGCAGGAAAGAAGCATCGCTTGCGGAATCGGGGCTGCACGCTTGCCGGCGATCCAGGCGCCCCGGGAGGCGTGCGCCATCGAGCAGATACGCGTTGCCCTGTTTGCCGCCCAGTGCCATGAGCTGCGGTGCCTTGCCAGCAGTGGTTGGTGCCGGAAGCAGAGTTATCCCGCCCGAGCCGAGGTCGATGTCCATCTTCGCCGTTTCGCAATAGTTGAACGGCGTGTAGGTGCCGCGCAACGTGAAGCCGTCGCCCGGCGTGAACGACAGTTTCAGGACGGATTGCACCCAGTCGTGCGGCTGATCGACGTAACCCGAGAAGGCCGACCCCGTGACCACGAAGACGTTGCCATCGGTGTCCAGCGTCGCACCGCCGGCACCCCAGATTCCACCGCTGCTGTGGTGTGGCTCGGCAACGGTCGCGAAAGCACTGCTGACCTTCGCGTGTCGAGTGTCGACCGCGACGATCCAGCCCGTGGACGTCTCCCCGAACGTCACATACAGAACCGAGCCAGCGCGGCTCAGGGTCAACGCGCCGCGCTGTACGCGGTAGTCGAAGCGTTTCGGCGGAACCTTGCCCGACCCCGCGTTCCTGTTCATGCCGGGTGCATTGAACGTTGCTTCGTCGAGCTGCACGGGCCAGCCCGCAACGATCTCACCACTCGCGAGATCGAGCGCGTAAGCCTGCCAGCGCCTGCCAGTGACGCAACTCGTGATGTAGAGGCGCCGGCGCTCGAGATCGATCACAGGAGTGCTGAGCACGCCCGTCATCACGCCATCGAGCGGTGTCGGCTCCAGCTTGCAGGGCTCACCGAGCTGCTTGCGCCAGAGAATCGCACCGGCCCGGGCCCCGTTCCTATCGAACGCATTCACTGCGTACACGTACGCGTTACTGGTCGCCGCAATGACAACCGAAAACGTCCGGCCCGCGTACTCGCCGGAAGAAACCTCGAGTGCATCGACGTACAGCGGTGAGGCATAGAGACGAGGCGGCTGATCGCCGACGGCATCTAACTGCGGAGACTGCCAGGCCAGCCCGAAATCAGGACCCGCCACGACCGCGTGGCTGAGCTCGGATTCCTCCGAGCGCCAGCCGGTACGCTGCGCGTCGCCGTGAAACGTCAAGGTATCGCGCGGCCCGGCGGCCACACTGCTGGCAGGAATCGTGACGAGACTGGCGCCGGCAGCCAGGACGCGCACGCATGCGGCAACGGTGCGGGCGCCCTTCATTCGCCGACGACCTTGCGATCCGCCGTCGAGAAGCTGATCTCGAGCACCGCGTCCTCGGTGCCGATGTTGCGCGCATTGTGGCGCACGCCGGTGGGAATGCTGACCGTGTCCCCCGCCGCCATCTCGACGGTGCGATCTCCCATCGAGTGCAGGATGCGGCCACGCGCGACCCGCAGCACTTCATCGCAGTTCGGATGATAGTGTCGCGGATTTTCCTGGCCCGGCCGGATGACCGCCTGACCGACCGTGAGCGTTTCGGAGTTCCCGAGTTCACCCGAGACGTACCAGGTGATGCGCCCCCACGGGTACTCGAGCGCTTTGTTCTCAGAAGGCCGCGTGACTATCGCTTCGACAATCTCTCGCGGCTTCGCTTCCGCGAGGCGCGTTTGTCTCGTAACCCTCGCTGCGGCATCCGCTTCCAGGTCGTCACGCAGGCCGGCGCCGGGTACCTCGAGTCCAGCCGTCCAGAAGATCGCGTTGAGCAGCAGCTTGCGCAAAGCCGGCTCGTCCAATGAGGCGAAGTAATGTGCCCCCGTGTACCCGAATGAGCGACCTCCTCCCTTGCGTTCGTAAGTCCACGCGACGGTGCTCACGGTGGGCCTGTCGAGCACCAGGTGCCTGCCTTCGCGGAAATCGACGTGGAGCGCGCCACTCAGGATTGGCGTGAGTGCACGGCCGGCATCAACAAATCGCAGGGTGGGATAGAACTCGTCTCTGTACGTGAACGCGCTCAATCCGCGACTCACCGCATGCGGCGCCGGCTCCAGTGTCACCATTTCCGTCGCACGATCGAACATGCCGTAGCGGGCCCCGCCCAGCCAGCGCTGCAGGTTGATGTGAGTGTCGTCCGGCGGCACCGTCGTCGCCTGGTGGAGCGCAACCAGGCCGGTACCTTTCTTCATGAGCTCTTCAAACCGCGAGCGACGCGCGGCGTCGAGCAGCGGGTGCCGGTCGAGTCCATCGAAATACATCACGACGGTCGACGCACCCTCGAGTTCGCTCGGGTCAAAGGGCCAGCCATCCGGATAGGCATCGACAACGAGGCCCTCTATCGCGCGGGCGTCCGGCGAGTACTCCACCAGCGTCTTCAGAAGACGGATGCCGTTCGGGTAATCGTGCTGCGCCGGGCCTTCGCTCTTCGTTCCGCCGATCAGGACGATGCGGGTTGCGGCATCCGCGACCGGCCACGACCACAGCATCGCACTCGTGATGACTGCGGCCGCGATACCGCCACCGCAACTGAAACGAGTTTTGACTGCCATGCGCGTTGCAACGCCGACGCGTTGGATCAGGAACCGGTCGCGTCGACGACGCAGCGGAACCCGATCCCCGCCGAGCGATCCTTGCTGGGAGCCATGAGCAGGAACTTGCCGTGCTGGTCGAGTTGCCAGGCCTGCGGGAAGTACCAGTGCGACGTCTGCGGTACATACGAACTACCACCACGAACCGCGGCGGCCCGCGTGTGCTCGTCCTGGAACTCGCTGGTCCACTGCCAGACGTTGCCGACGAGATCCATGACGCCAAACGGGCTCGCGCCTCCTGGATGCGCGTCCACATCGGCAGGCGGCGGCATTTCCCGCGCCTTGCTCTGGGTCGGCATGTTCGCGGTGTTCCAGTCGTTGCCCCACGGATAGAGCCTGCGGTCAGTGCCCTGCGCTGCGTACTGCCATTCCCATTCGTGCGGGAGACGCTTGCCGGCCCAGGCGGCGTACGCACGTGCGTCTTCGATCGACACCCACGTGACCGGTTTCTTCTCCCAGCCCTTGCGAGGCGCGCCGTTCTCCCAATGACGCAGGAAGTTGCGCGCATCCGCCGGCTCGTAGTGGGTCGCCCGCGTGAACTCGTCGAACTGCGCGTTGGTGACCGGGTAGCGGTCGATGTGAAAGGACTTCATCTTCATGCGGTGCAGATGGCTGCGCCGCGCCGAGCTCTCCCAGGGATACTGGAAATCGAGGCCCTTCCACGTATAGCCCTCGATCTCGATGCCCGTGACGCGGAACTCGAATTCGCCCGCCGGGACGGTGATCATGCCGGGCGGAGCACTGGCCGCAGGCTTCGTAGGCGGAATCTCCACCATCCTCTGCGGCAGCGCCTCCCACTTGTTCGACAACGACTGCAGCGGGACCTTGTTCAACTCGCGCATGCGCTCGAGGAAGCGCTCCAGCTCAGCGGCCTTCGCGCCGCGCTCGAGTCCGAGCACCGCACCGTAACCGCGAGTTTCGAGGTTCAGCGAAATGCACGCCTGGCCCTCGGCGATTCGTGGCTCGAGCTTCGCGCCGTTCCACAGGTCGTAGTAGGTTCGCCCCTCAGAGTGCTTCACGACGAGTTGCTCGCCCGTCATGTCGTACTCGTTGCGATTGACGATCGTCCACAGCGTCGAGCTCGCCAGCGGGAAACTGCTCGCGAACACACCCTGCTGGAGGGCGTGCGCGTAGGGCTCCCAGTCGAGGCTCACGAAGTGTTCCGCGAACTTGCGCTGCAGGGTCGCGAGGCGTCGCAGGGACTCGGCGTCGCGCGGCGTGAACTGGTTCCACACCCCCCACACGTTCTCCCAGCTCACGTAGCCGATGCCGTTGAAGAACAGGTAGTGAAAATCGTCGGTGCGATCGCGCGCCCAGCGGTTCTCGATGTTGACGAGGTGGCGCGGCTCCAGCCACTTGAGCTTGCTCACCGCAGGAACGATATCGGTGGACGCCTTGCCCCAGCTCTGGTTGTTCCACATCAGCTGTTCGTCGGCGTACGGCACCGATTCCGGCTGGAACACCACCGGGTGCCCCGTTGCGTCCGAGGCCACGCGGAACGAACGCGGGACGCCGTTGTACGTGTCGCCGTTCACGCCGTCCGCACCCACTTCCTTCGCCAGGCGGGCCACCGCTTCCCAATCGGGAACACCTTCGCCTTTCGTGCCGTTGTCCCAGGCCATGGTCGGCAGGAAAACCTTCACGCCACGCCGGTGGAAGTCTGCGATCGCCTGCCTGAGACCCGGGAGTCCGCCGGGCAGATCTCGCGCCAGCTCCGTCTGGTTGCGATCGTCGACGCCGATGTTCGAGTAGACGTACCAGATCAGCACGCTGTCGATGCCGCCGTAGCGTTTCTCGAGGTCGTCGAGATAGCGGTCGACCGTGTACCGGCGCTCGACCGGATCGTAGAAGTAGCGGTCCTCCACCATCATCTGCGTGTGCACGAAATTGCGCTGCGTCCACAGGAACGCTTCGCGACGGTACTCGGCGTCGTCGTAGCCCATGCGCACGAGGTGCTCGTGGCGCCAGACCTTCATCTCGGCGAGCCAGGTTTCGACGGCGCCACTCACGTCGACGCGCCACTGGCCGATGTTGGCCATGGGCCAACCCGGCGCCTTGCCGGGCGTGGGCAGATGCGCGCCGATGGTGTGCGGCAGCGCGTACTCGCCGACCTGGGTATTGGGTGCGCGTTGCGGCTTCGGCTTCATGGGGTCCTGGTCATCGATGAGTTTCGCAGGAATGCCTGCACTTCGGCGTGCGTGGGAATGCTCTCCTGTGCGCCGCGGCGCGTGCAAGCAAGGGCGCCGGCAGCGTTCGCCTGTCGCAGGGCTTCGCGCAAGTCGAGATTCTTTGCCAGGCCGGCGACCAGCACGCCGCAGAAGGTATCACCCGCAGCGGTGGTGTCGATCGGCTCGACCTTGAACCCCTGCGCGGTAGTCACTTCGCCCGCCGTGCGCGCGCAGCAGCCCTCGCTGCCCAGCGTCACGACCACGCAGGGCACGTCAACGCGCTCGAGGCATTGTGCAATCGTGCCCTGCCTCCCGGCGACGGACGCAAGCTCGCCTTCGTTGACGACCAGCACATCGAGCAGCGACAACAAGTCGTGCGGCAATGACCGCGCGGGGGCGGCGTTCAGCACGACCTTGACGCCACGTGAGCGCGCTGCTCGTGCGTAGGCGACCACCGTTTCCAGTGGTGTCTCGAGTTGCAAGAGAAGATGAGTAAACCCGCTCAGCGGCGGGAGGTGCGCAGCGCGCAACGCGTTGTTCGCGCCCGGCGCCACCGTAATTGCATTCTCGGCATCGTCGGAGACGACGATGAAAGCGGTGCCGGTCGCCTGCTCCGCGACACGAATGACGTGAGTACGAACACCCGCGGATTGCAACGACTGCTCGATGGGCACGGCGAACGCATCGTCACCGAGCGCGAGCAGCATCGTCGTGCTCATGTTGCCGGCCCGCGCACAGGCAATCGCCTGGTTCGCGCCCTTGCCGCCAGGGAACGTCCGGAACTCGCCGCCCAGCACCGTTTCGCCCGGCGCGGGAATGTGCGGCGCACGAACGACGAAATCCAGATTGGCCGACCCGGCAACGAGGATCATGCGCGGTTCACTTCACCAGCGACTGGTAAACGAGATTGTAGAACCGGACGCTGATCTTGGGGGGATCGCGCGGCAGGCCCTGGGGCAGGTGCTGTGTCAGGAGGATCGCGGTCAGGCCTTCCTGCCGGTCGATCGTGTAATACGTGCCCGCGGCACCCGACCAGCCAAACTGGCCAACCGAACCGGGGCGGCCGCGGCGCGCCACGTCGAGGACGACGTAACCACCGAGCCCCATGCCCTCACTTTCGCTGAACTCCGTGACCGGCGGATCGAGGTGCGTGAGGTGATTGGACATCATCAGTTCCACGGTCTTGCGGCCGAGGATGGAAACGCCATCCAGGTCTCCGCCGTTGAGCAGCATCTGGCAGAAGCGGGCGTAGTCCCCGGCCGTGGAGTACAGGCCGCCCGCCGGGCTCGGAAATGAACCGATCCTCTCTCCGAGTTGCGTCCCCGCGTAGGCCGGAGAGGGGATTAGCCGTCCCTCGGCGTCGGTCGACGTCATCTCGACGACGCGCGCACGCTGCTCCGACGGTACGGTGAAGCCCGTGTCCTTCAGCCGCAAGGGCTCGAACACACGCTCGCGCATGAAGGCATCGAGCGGCTGACCCGCTGCGACTTCGATTACCCGTCCCAGCACGTTCGTCGAAGTTCCGTCGTAACTGTAGCGATCGCCGGGGTCCGCCCCGAGCGGGAGGCGCGCCAGCTTCTCGCTGAACGTCTTCAGGTCGGGTTCGCGATCCAGGTGCGCGTTGCGCAGGAGTTCCGAGGCATCCGCCGGATCCTTGCTGCTCGTTGCGAAACCGGAAACATGCGTGAGCAGCTGACGGAGGGTGATCGGCCGCTTCGGCGGTCGCAGCTGCGGTGCGTCAGCCGTGCCACCCGCGAACACCTGCACGTTCGCGAACTCAGGTATGTACCTGGAAACTGGATCCTCGAGATTGAGTTTGCCCTCCTCCATCAGCACGAGCGTGGCAACACTCGCCAGGGTCTTGGTCATGGAGTAGATGCGGAAAATCGAATCGCGCTCCATGGGCTTCGTTCCGGCCACGTCGCGGTGACCGTACGTGCGCCACTCGACGATGCGTCCATTGCGCGCGATCAGGACGACGGCGCCGCCATAATGGCCAGCCGCGCGCGCATCGACCGGCCTCGCATCGACCCTGGTCGTATCGACACTGGCGCGCATGTACGCGTCGAGCCGTTCGAGCCGCGACTTGGAGAGACCTTGCGATTGAGGAGTGGCCAGGGGGAGCGGCATCGACGGCGTAGGGAGGTCCGCCGCTACCGAGCCACCCTGGCCGAGAGCCGTGGCGATGATGATGAACTGGGTCGCGCCCAGCAGAACCGGCATCCAACTCATCGAGCGACGCCAGCTCATTGCCGCCCCTGGGCCGCGCTCAAGAAATCAGCCGTTCCCCTCGTGGGGAACGGCTGCAGGAGGGGAGGGACAATGACTGGTCAATGATCGGTCAACCAAGTCGGGGAATCAGAAGTTCATCGTGTAGGTCAGCGAGGTCACGCGACCGCGGCCCGCCCAGTAGTTGCGGAATCCGACGACCTGCGACCAGCTCAGGATGTAGAACTTGTTGGTGACGTTCTCGACGCCGAGCGTGATCAGGCCGCTGCCGATGCGATAGTTCGCGCCAAGGTCGAACAGCGTGTAGCCGTCCGTGTGTTCCTCGCCCGCGGCGCCTTCGTTCAGATCGCGGCTCAGGAGCGTGGTCGAGCCCAGCGTGACATCGCCGTCTTCGGTGAACTGCCAGCGAACCGAGGCGCCGATCTTGTCCGGGTTGATGTCGAGCACGCCCATCTCGCGCGTCAGCGGACCCGTGTTGGTCGTGCGCGTCTTGCCTTCCGTGTGCGAGTAGAGCGCCGTCACACGGATCGTATCGGTCACGTTGAACTCGCCCTGGAACTCCCAGCCCTTGATCTCGACCGGGCGGCGCTGCAGAACGAAGTCGTTGGTCTGCGGATCGACGGTGAGCGTCTGGCCGAAATCGGAATCCGACTGGTAGTAGGAAGCACCGGCGCTGCCACGATCGCCACGCCAATTGAAGCCAACCTCCGTGTTGTCGACGACGACCGGCTGCAGATCGAGAATGCCCGCGACCGACTGCTGCGGGTCGTTCGGGCAGCCGTCGGGCTGCGTCCCGCCGAACGGAATGCCGGTTTCGGATGTGTCGTTGAAGCACTGCTGGTTGCGCAGCGGAATCCCCACGTTCGGCAGCGTGAAGCCCTTGCTGTGCGCGGCGAAGGTCGAGAAGCCGGCCGGCAAACGCACGACGGCACCGAAGTTGTACAGGTCCTCTTCGTAGGCGAGCGTGCCGCCTTCGATGGGCTTGCGGTCGCGGAACCACGTGGTGACGTAGTCATCGACCTGCAGCTCGCCATCCTCGCGGCGGAAGCCGCCGGTCAGGGTGACCGGGCCGATGTCATAGGACAGCTGCAGGAACGGTGCCGTGCTCGTGTATTCCATCGGCGGCACCCACACGCGATCCGTGAGCGCGAGGCGCTGTTCCGCGATGTCTTCCACGATGTCGATGCCGACGTTCACTTCCACCGGGCCGAAGGATCGCACGTACGATGAGCGCAGACCTTGCTTCTCCGCATGCACTTCCGACTGGTCGACCAGCGGGAACGGCTCCAGCACCTGGCCGGTAGGGCTGAAAAGAAAGTTGTTGTTGATCAGCGGATCCTGCCGGTCCGAGCCGGCCTCGGAAACGAAGCGCATCGCCTGGTCGGCGCGATATACGTTCAGCGAAAGGTTGCCGCCCAAGAGATCGGCATGGGTGTACTGGAGCGATTCCTGGTCGAAATCGTTGAACTCGGTCTTCGAGCCCAGCGGCCGGCCCCGCTCGGACGTGTTCGTGACGCCCAGGGCGCGATCGCCGTCGACGAGGATATAGTTTCCCTTGCCCGTGATGTTGAAGCGGCTGATGGAAGCCTGCAGGCGCTGGTCGTCATCGGCGCCGAAGTTCGTGCCGGCCTTGACGAACAGGTTTTCCGACTCGGAGTCAGCCACCGAACCGCTGGTATTCAGGCCGATGCGGCGGCCGTCGCCGTCATACGTCATTCCACGGTCGATGAAGGACGTGCCGAGCAGCAGGTCGAAGTTGTCGTTCTTGTGCGTGACGTTAACGCCGACTTTCCAGCCTTCGCTGTCGTTTTCGAACTGCGAGGTGTAGCGGCCGACCGATTGCACGCGCGTGCCGTTTTCCGTGGGCGAGAGCGAGATGTAATTGATGATGCCGCCGGTCGCGCCAATGCCTTCGGAGGCTGACGGGCCATTGATCACTTCGATACGCGACACGATGCCCATGTCGGTGAACGTGCCGTTGCGCGTGCCTTCACGAAGCGGGGAGCCCTGCGGCACGCCGTCGAACAGTCGCAGCGCGATGCGACCACGCAGGTTTTCACCCGTATTGCTCATTGCCTGGGACGATTCGGAGTAGCCGGGAATCGTCCGGGCCAGTACGGCCGTGTTGTCCACCGTCAGCGCAGCCGTGTGTGCCAGCTCCTGCTTGCCGATGATGTTGATGGCGCCGGGAATCTTGTCGATGGACTTTGGTACGCGGGTACCCGTGACGATGACTTCGTCCTGGGCTTCGCCCGTGTCCTGCGCGGCATCCGTCTGCGGGACGTCCTGGGCGACGGCCGGCGTGTTCAGGGCGGCCAGCACCAGTGAACCAACGAGCGCCGGAGGCGCGTACTTGCGGTTTTTTCTCATGAGTCCCCCTCGAAATCGAAGACGGGCCTCGCGCGAGGCACGGGCCGGGTTTAACTGCTTGCTCGGCGGCAACGATTATTTTTCTTCGCGGACGAGTCTGTGCGATCCGTTCCGGAAACGAAATCAGGGGAAGCTACTTTCAGACACTACTTTTTGTTGCTTTTGCGTCCGGTCGCCCGGGCGGCCTCGAGGAAGGCGTTCACCAGGCGGATCCGGATGGTGGCCCGGGACCAGACGACCCCGATCCGCCGCGGTTCGCACCGCAGTGGCAGCGGGATGCGCACGACGTTGAGCTTTTCGGGCCACGGGCGCGACCAGTCCGGTACGAGTGACACCCCCAGGCCGCGATCGACCATGACCGCGATGGCGTTGAGCGCATTGAGCTCGAAGCGCTCGCGCGGCTCGATCCGCGCCATCCGCAGGTATTCGTCCGCCTTGCGCCCGCCCCACTGGTTTCGGTCGTACCGGATCAGGGGTTCGCTCGCCAGCAGCTCGTGCGGATCGCGGCCGGCCATGCTTTGCGGCGCGAGTACTACCAGGGGCTCTTCGCGCAGCAGCTGCCAGCCGCAGGTCTTGTGAAGTTCGAAGGGCGCCTGGAGAACCACAGCGGCATCCAGCTCGCCGCTCTCGACCGCGCGATGCAGGTCGACCGAGTAACCCGGCTTGATGAAGACGCTGATGCGGGGGAAACGGGCGACGGTGCGCACGAGAATATCCGGCAGGATACCCGTGAGCGCCGTGGTACTGGCTCCGAGGCGCAGTTCGCCCGCCGCGCCGTCGTCGGTAGCCACCGCGCGCATGTCCGCAACTTCGCGCAACAAGGCGCGGGCACGTTCCAGGATTCGGGTACCCGCCTCCGTCACGCTGACGGTTCGTCCCGCGCGCGCGATGAGTGGGGCACCGAGCTGCCGCTCGAGCGTACGAATCTGCTGCGCCACGGCGGCCGGTGTGATGTTCAGGAGCCGGGCGGCCGCGGCCATCGAACCGTTGTCGACGACCGAAACGAACGTCGCGAGGAATTGGGTATCCACGCCGGGCTCACTCCGCCGGTGCGACCGCGCGCACGTCCGCCCTTTCGCCGTGGATCGTCGTACCGGCCAGCTGCGCAGCCGACGGCGGCGGGAAGAGATAGCTGGCCACGTAGCCCACGCAGATGCACAGCATGATCGAGATGGCGAGGTAGAAGTATGGGTGAACCAGGCTCATCCACCACGCAATTGTCGTCAGCGCGATGCTCACGGCGACACCGATCATCACGCCCTGCCAGTTCGCGCGGCGCGTGAACATGCCAAGCGTGTAGGCGCCGGCGAATCCGCCACCGAGCAATCCCGCCAGCTCGATGGAGACATCGAAAAGCGAGTGAATGTCGTAGCGCGAAAGCAGCAGCGCGACGCCCATGCCGAGCAGCCCCGTCACGATGGTCATCGCTTCCGCGAACCGGACGCTCACCTTGGGGTCGGGCTTCTTGACGATCTTCTCGTAGAAATCGACCGACGCGAGCGTTGCGACGCTGTTCATGATGCTCGACAGCGTCGCCATGGCCGCCGCGAGAATGCCGGCGATGATGAGCCCCTTGACGCCCAGCGGCAGCTCAGCGGCGATGAACAACGGGAACGTCGCGTCGATGTTCAACAACGGATCGAGCCGCTCGGGATGCGTCTTGTAGTACGCGTAGAGGGCCGTGCCCGTGAAGTAGAACATGAATCCGCCGGGGATCATCACGGCCGCGAACGTCCAGATGGATCGGCCCGCGTCCCTGTCGTTCTTCGTCGACAGCACGCGCTGCATCAGCACCTGGTCCTTGGGGAACGTCAGTACCACGTCGAACAGCACCAGAAAAACGAAACCCCAGACCGTGGCCTTGGTGAGATCGAAGCTGAAGTCGACCAGCTTCATCTTCTCTTCGGCCAGCGCGATGGAGAACAGCTCGCCGCTGCCGCCATCCAGCATGAACACGATGAATACGATCGCGAACGCGATGCCGCCCATCTTGACGATCAGCTGGACGAAGTCCGTCCAGACGACCGCCTTCATGCCGCCGAGCGCCGTGTAGATCATGGTGAAGACCGCCATGATCGGGATGCTCCACGAGACGGGAATATCGAGTACGGTCGAGATTGCCAGCGACGGGAGAAACAGGATCACGCTCATGCGGCTGCCGATCTGCACCGCCATGAAGAGCGCGCTCGACATCGTGCGGATCAACGGATGAAAGCGGGTCTCGAGGTACGTGAACACCGACATCAGGTTCAGCCGGCGCAGCAGCGGCACGATCCACACCGCGACGAACATCAGGCCCACCACGGCGCACAGGTTGTTCATCAGGTACTGCCAGTTGGTCTCGAACGCCTTCGCGGGAATTGCGATGTAGCTGATCGAGCTGGTGTTGGCGGCGTACAGGCTGATGCCCGCCGCCCAGAACGGAATCGAGCGGCCGCCCACGAAGAAATCCGCAGTCGAGTTGCGCTTCTCCTTCAGATAGAAGTACAGCCCCATGCCGAGCATCGACACGAGGTAAATGACAATGACGATCCAGTCGAGCCAGTGCAACAGGTGGCCGCGCGATTCCACCTGCGCGAACGAGAAGCCGGCGCCCGGTTCCGGGTTGATCCAGAGGAGACCGTTCTTCCACGCGGTGCCAGCCGCTACGTTCGCCGCCCTGACGTCGGCAAGCCGCGCCCACGAACCCGTAATCGTGTGGTACGTCCACAATTCTTTCGGCTGCAGGCCCGGCGTGTGAAGAAGATAGAGGACGTGCGCCTGGCCCAGCGAGGGCGTCGCAGCAGGGATGACTGCGCCGGGCAACTGATCCTTGTCGACCCAGCCTTCATCCACCTTCCAGCGGTACATGCGGTCAGCAGTACCCGGTGCATCCGGGCCGGCGTCGCGGCTTCGATCGCGCACCGTCACGAAGACAGCGAAGGTTTGCGCCGCCAACGATGTGATTTCGCCAGCGTCCGCCGGCCATCCCGCGTGCGTCGACCAGTCAGACCCGCCCGCCGTATCGTAAGCGAGCAATCGTGTCGCGCCGCCGCTTTCCCGGCCGGCACCGCTTTCCCTGCCGGCGCCGCTTTCCCTGCCGGCCCCACTTTCCCTGCCAGCGACGTAGAGCTGTGTTCCGCGCAACGCGGCGCGCGCACCCTTCAGCTTCGCAGGCAGCGCAGCAAGATCGTCAGAAACCAGTGAATGGGAAACGTACGACAATCGCGCCACGCGCGAGACGGAGTCATCCGGATCCGTGCCCAGGAGCAGGAAGCTCTGCGCGTCCGCCGAAATCGCACCGACCACTCGAGCCTCGGGGCGCCAGTCACTTTGCCTCCAGGCGTTGTCCTGCTCGTTGAAGATCCACGCGGCATTGTCAGCGATCGCGACCAGCCGGCCGTCGACGACCAGCACGTGCGAGATCGCAGGATTGCCGCCGATCGCCGGAACGTTGCCCTGCGCGACGGACACGAGGGTCTCCGATCGCCCGGCCGCACCGGCGAGCATCGGCAGCAGGAGAAGTCCGGCGACGAGCGTGAAGATCCGTTTGAGCTGCAGCGGGGACAGTAGGAACGAGCGAGCGCTCGCGGAGTGGGTTGACGTCATGCTTCCAGGGAGCGCCGGATCGTTTGAGTGCGACGAACATACCATCAGCCGCGCATTCGGGCGAACTCCAGGATGACATGCGCGCGGCGTACCGCAGGCGCATCGATCATCTTGCCATCGACAGTGAATGCGCCGATGCCCATCGCGGCCGCCTCGCGCGCGGCTTCGACGACGCGCTGCGCGTGCGCGATCTCTTTCTCCGTCGGGCGAAAGATTTCATTGGCGACCGGCACTTGTCGCGGATGGATGCAGCTCTTGCCGAGGAAGCCGAGACGACGCGCCATCCCGGCTTCGGCGCGAAAACCGCCGTCGTCCTGTACGTCCGGATAGGCACCGTCGTATGCGAAGATTCCCGCCTCCGCGCTCGCCATCCGCACGGCAAACATCGCGGCGTGAACATTCGCGGCGTCGTGGCGCTCGATGCCGGCGGGCGAGAAAAGATCGACGTAACCGAGCTGCAGGCCCGCCACGCGCGGATGCGCGGCGGCGATCTCCGTGGCACAGCGCAAACCGCGCGGAGTCTCGATGTTGGCGAGCACGCGCAGCGTCGGCTCGTATCCGTTCGCCGTGCTTGCATGATCGAGTGCCGCAACCCCTGCACGTACCTGCTCGGCAGATTCGACCTTCGGCAGGTTCAACAGGTCCAGGCGCCTGTTCGCCACGGCGAGCACATCGGCTTCGAAGTGCGGCGTGTCGAGTGCGTTGACGCGAACGATGATGAGCTTCGTGCTCGCCAGCACTTCCGGCGAGTCGAGAAACTGCCCCACGAGCGTGCGGGCTTCGCCCTTGCGTTCTGCGGCGACGGCATCCTCGAGATCGATGGACAGCGCATCCGCGTCGCTCGCCAGCGCCTTGGCGAACAACTCGGGCCGGGAACCGGGTACGAAGAGCTTGCTGCGCATGACTGTGTTGAAACGAACGGCGCCACTCTACCTGATTTGTCGCGAGTCGATCGGGGTGGCCATGACGCCCGCCAACAAGGAATCGCCGAGAGGCGGGTATTCGATCCCGTCTGCGGTCTAGAACAAGGATCTGTTTGGCCCGCGGGCAACATCGGCCCAAATGCGATTGGGTAGGTCGTTGCGCGCAAAGAACACCATTCGATAGATCGAGCGCCCTTGATTGTTGTGTACGAGCGGCATTTCCTTGCTGTATGTGAAGCCTAGCTTTTGTACCAACCTGCACCAATACGCAAAAAAGGCTGGCGCGACATTTTGCTTGCTGGCGGAGAGCACTGCCGGATCCGTGCGCCAACCAGGCGCAGTGTCATCGAAGCGCGCCCGCTCTGGATTGAATTCGAGATCTCCGTTTCGCTCGAGATCCATTGTCGAGAAGTTGATCGCGAAGTCGACGCGAAGCTTGGACAGTTCCTCAATCATAGAGAACGTGAGCAACTCCAGGTTGTATGGGTCAAGGTAGGCCATGCAAAGCGATCCCTTCGGCACCGCGCGCACCATTTCGCGAGTTGTGTCGACTGCGGGGCCTACAAAGGGCACTGCGGGAGCCCCAATGGCACGCAGCCTGCGCTCGCAGGCGGTGACGCGCTCTGGCACCAGATCCCCCACAAAAATGTTAGTGAAAGGAGCTGTGTCAGCCAGCGCTTGCCACGCTACTACGACGCCACCGTTTCGGGTGAACGATTCACCTGCGACTTGTATGCGCCCTGGCCCCGCGAACGGATCGAGGAATATGCGGCTTCGCCACTTGTTCCAGGCGCCCCGAGTAGCATGCAGATAGTGATGAAGCAGATGGTGTTTGCGAGTGGGCACCCATCTGCCTACGCCCTTCTCATCTGGCCCACGCTCGACCACCAGTTCAGGGTGTGGATCGGGCGTTACGGGCAACTCTTGTTCGGCTTTTCTCCTCGCCATGCCCCCTCCGTGGAATTCTTTATGGATGCGGGTATCCGTCGTAGGTGTGGCCATCCAGGATCCGACCGCTAATCTTCTTCGGCTTCCATGAAAGGCGCTCGAGCCTGCCGGCCTCGTCGTGAAGCTCAACCATTCGGTTCGTGGGCTCGCCGTGTGCTTCTGGGCTCCAGTGTCCCCACTGCTTGAAGTGGAACGGCACGTGATGGGCATTGCATTGATCACGCAACGAGCGAATCCAGTTCGGATGAGTTGGACGCGCCTGCCCGCCGCTCTCCCCACCTGCGATAACCCAGTTGATCTGCCCCTTCCCAAGCCATCGAGTGAGGTCGATGCCGGAAAGCAGCGGTTCGCAGGAAAGAAAGCGGACGTGTGCATCAACTGCGACCAGACGATCGATTCGTCGATCCGCCCACCGTTGATTTTCCGCAGTCGTTCCTAGCCAGACGTTGGCGCGCGGATGCTGTGTCCACGGATACACGTTCTTGATGTGGCCCGGACGTTTCGTGAGAAGAAGCCAATCGAGATGTGGCGTCTTTTCGATCAGGTGCCATAGCTTCTCACGCCAGGGATCGAGATCGGTGCGGGGCTCAAACACGTCCGCCATGGAGGCGCAGAAAACGCGAGCTCGTTCGCCTCGCTTCTCTGCTTCGGAATTCCATCGAATGGGTTCGCGCCAGTGATGCTCGCTGAAGAAGCGACGCGGCGCATCGCCACCCCACAGGTCCATGCCAACGCGGCGTGCCCATGTTTCGGCATAACAGTGAGCACAAGCAGGAGAGAGTTTTACGCAACCCCACCAGGGGTTGAATGTGTGATGAGTCCATTCAATTCCTGAGTCCCTGCCCATCGAGCGCTCCTTACTTTCTCGTCGCTCAGGCGACCCGATTGTTTGGCGCGATATTCTGCCTTCCTGAAATGAGTTTCAAGCGTTTATGCGCGGAACTTCACGCGTTTGCTAGCGGATCGCGCGCGCTCCATACAGTGTCCGATCACGCGTGGATATGTATGCGAAAAGCAGTCACCGCGAAGGCAATGATCAACGCGGATTACGAGGAACTCGATACCTTGCAAGCTACGCTTCTTCCAGCTCGTCAAGAAACTCGACTGCGCGGCGCAGGTGCGGAATGACAATGGTGCCGCCGACGACCAGGCCGACGCTCATCGCCTCCATGATCTCCTCGCGCGTGTTACCGGACTCCTTGGATTCGACCAGGTGGTATTTCACACAGTCGTCACAGCGCAGAACCAGCGAGGAGACCAGTCCCAGCAGCTCCTTTGTCTTCTTTGGCAGCGCGCCACCTTCCGCGTAGGCAAGCGAATCGACCGAATACACCCGCTTGATCACGCGATTGTCGGACGCCAGGATGCGCTCGTTCATGCGCGCGCGGTACTCCGCGAATTCTTTGGCTTTCTTGCCCATGGCAACCTCGGCGGAATGGGGAGGCCATCGTAGGGACAAGGGAGGAGGCGGCGCAATTGCCCCCTCCTTGTCGTCTCCCGGCAGCATCTCGCCGGTCCGGCTCGCCGACCCTGTAGAATGTGCGGCTTCAGAAGGGGGTTTCGGGCGTGCTCGAGCTCGGGCTGAAAACACTGCTGGCGTACTTGCTGGGCTCGATTATCGGCAGCCTGGTCGTGGGCCAGCTGCGCGGCAACGTGGATATCCGCAAGGTAGGCAGCGGCAATGCCGGCGGCACGAACGCCCTGCGGACCCAGGGAAAGCTGTTTGCGTTGTGGGTCATCGTCATCGATGTCGGCAAGGGCGTCCTGGCCAGCGCTGTCCTTCCCGAACTGAGCATTCCCGGCATCGACCGCAATCCGGCGGTGGACCGCGACTGGCTGACCGTTGCCTGCGCGACCGGCGTCATCCTCGGCCACATCTATCCGGTCTGGTACGACTTCCGCGGCGGCAAAGGCGCCGCAACCCTGATCGGCGCAATCATCGGGTTTCAGCCGCCGCTCCTCGTGCCGCTCGTGATCGCATGGTTGCTCGTGGTAGTGATCACCGGTTTCGTGGGGCTCGCGACCATGTGCGCAGCGGCGAGCCTGCCCGTCTATGTGTGTGTCGCGGAGAACCCTATTCCGCCGTCGCTCATGACGTTCACGATCGTCATCAGCGCGCTCATCGTCTACACCCATCGAAGCAACATCGCGCGCATGATCCGCGGCAGCGAGAACCGGGCCCGCCGGCTGTGGTTGCTCAAGCGGTGAAGAAATCTTCCGCGGCCACACCTGCTCTGCGCGAGCAGGTGCTCGCTCGTCTTGCCGATGGGGCTTTTCATTCGGGCGAAGGCCTTGCGAGTGCGCTCGGCGTAAGCCGCACAGCGATCTGGAAGTGCGTACGCGGCCTCGTCGCTCTCGGGATCGACATCAATGCCGTTCCGAAACGCGGCTATCGCCTGCCGCAGGATGTGGAGTTGCTCGACGTTGACACAATCCTGAAGGCAGCTGGCCCGGCTGCCCGTGACAGGGTCCGCCGATTGCAATGCTCGCTCGTGACTGACTCGACGAATGCCATGCTGCTGGCTGTGCAGGACCTGCCCACGGGGCGTGCCGACGTGTGCATCGCCGAGTTGCAGACGGCTGGCCGTGGACGCCGCGGTCGCTCGTGGAGCGCCCCGTTCGGCTCGGGCATCTGCGTCTCGATGAGTTGGCAGTTTGCGGAAGCGCCGCGTCAGCTCAGCGCGCTCAGTCTTGCCGTCGGTGTCGCTGTGCTGCGGGCGCTGAAGAAACTTGGCATCCCGGGCGTCCGCCTGAAATGGCCCAATGACCTGCAGGCCGGTAACGGCAAGCTTGGCGGAATCCTGATCGAGCTGCGCGCGGAATCGTCCGGGCCCGCGTACGTCGTGATCGGCCTGGGGCTGAATTTCAGGCTCTCGGCACGCACGCGCAGCGAGTTCGCAGGCGCGGGGATCGAAGCGGCGGACCTTGCGGATGCGCAGCCACAACACGGGCTCGGTCGCAGTCGCTGCACGGGTGCGATACTGGAAAGCATGGTCGATGCGCTCCTGGAATTCGAGCGCCATGGCCTGCAATCCTTCACTCGAGAGTGGCGAGAGGCGGATGCGCTGGCGGCGGCGGGCGCGAACGTTCAATTTGGCGACCGGACGTTCCAGGGCATCGCGCGCGGCATCGACGAGGACGGCGCCTTGCTCCTCGAAACGCCGGGACAGCTGCTGCGCTTCAACTCGGGTGAAGTGACCGTGCGTGCGTCGGACAAGACATGATCCTGCTGCTCGATATCGGCAACACGCGGATCAAGTGGGCGCAGCTCATGGATGGCTCGCTTACTCCGCAGCAGGCGATCCTGCACAGGGGTGTGGCCGCGGACACATGGACGAAGCAACTGTTTCGCGAGCGGTTCCGTCCCGCGCGGTTGCTGGTTGCGAGCGTGGCCGGTGGCGACATGGCCGCTACCGTTCGCGCTGAAGCGAAGAAGGCCTGGAACATTGTTCCCGAGTTCGCATCTTCCACCGGTCTGGCCGGTGGGGTGACCAACGCGTATGCGGAACCGAGCACACTGGGTGTCGATCGATGGCTCGCGGTGATTGCGGGTCGTGATTGCACCGGTGGCGCGGCTTGTGCGATCGATGCTGGAACGGCGATGACGATCGACGTCGTGAGCGCTGACGGCCTGCACGTGGGCGGCATGATCCTGCCGGGCGTGCAGATGATGGTCGATGCGCTTCTGCAGCGAACCAGCGATATCGCGGACAACTCGCGCCGCAGTCGTGCCAGGGCGCGCGCGGAACCGCGTCCCGGAAACGTGTTCGCGAGCAACACGGGACAGGCTATTCTGAATGGAGCATTGCTTGCTGTTGCCGCAGCGGCTGACCGGGCAGTGTCGGAAGCGACGAAAACGCTCAAGACGGCACCGCGTGTGCTGCTCACCGGCGGAGATGCAGAACGCCTGGTCCGCATGATGCAGACAAAACCAGAAATCGTCCCCGACCTCGTGCTGCGCGGCCTCGCAGTGCTCGCGCGCAAAGCCGTCGTGAAATCCAGATGAAGCCCATCGTCCTCTTTCTGCTGTTGGCGAACGTGCTGTTCCTGGCTTGGACGCAATGGGTTGCGCCTCGAGACGAGCCTCCGCTTCCACTACGACAGGATGACGTGCCCGGGATTCGGCTCGCGGGTGAGGCGCAGCAGGTATCTCCACAGGCTCCTTCTGCGGGAAGTGCGGCTGCGCCAGCTCCTGGACTCGAGGGAGAAGTGCCGAATGATGAAGCGGCCGCACCTGTACCGACAGACCCAAACACGCCTGTAACGCCGGATGCCGCGTCGGTTGCCGGGTTCACTCGTTGCGTGAGCATCGGTTCGTTTCGCACGCTCGCGGAAGCAACCCAGGCGTCCGCGACACTGCGGTCGTCCGGCCACGAGCCGCGCACGCGCGTGGCGGAAGGAGATGTGTGGGCGGGGTTATGGGTTTCTCTGCAAAACATGCCGTCCCGTGCTGAAGCGCAGCGTGCGGTGACATTGTTGAAGCAGAGAGGAATTGCCGACGCCTACCTGATGCCGGCGGCGGGAGGCACTGCGGAAATTTCCCTCGGCATCTTCAGCGACCCGGCTCGCGCCCAGAAACGCGCGGACGACGTCAGGGCGATGGGCTACACGCCGAGCACTTCGGACCGCTCGCGACGGGGCTCGGTCTACTGGATCGACGTCGACCTGAAACCGACCGACGGTTTCATCAATCCCGCCGATCTGCAGGGTGAAGCCGGCAAGATCGTGCGGCTGGAAGTCCAGGCCTGCCCGGTCGCTTCCTGATCGAGGCGGCCGCGCTTGCGCGTCACGCGGTCGCCCGGTTCACGGTTTCTTCGCCCGGATCGAAGCGATCTCCGCGACCAGCGCGTCTGAAGAAAGCGGCCTGCCGAGGAAGCGCACCAGCAAGTCCGAAGTGTCGAGCCCACCACCGACCTTCAGGAGATTTTCCGTCAGCCAGTCGTACCAGCGCGCATTGCCGGCGTCGAACGGACCGATGACATCTCGCGTGCGCTTGCGAACCTCCGCGGTGATCAGCGCGCCGATCGAATAGTTGATCATGTATCCCGGGTTAGAGCCGAGCTGCGCACGCACGGCCCACCACGAAAGCTCCGGGTGTGGAACCGCGCCCAGGTAACGGCTGGTGATCTCGGTCCACAACACGTTGGGGTCGGTCTGCGGCGCGCGCAGCATGCGGATTTCGAAGAGCCCCCACGCCACGTCGAGCATCACCAGCGAATAGAGCTCGCGCAGGTTGTCCGCGCGCGCGACAGTGCGGCCGAGATACTTTTCCTGCCACGCGGGTTCGAAGACGGACCACGAGGGAACGTCCGCAAACGCTTCGATGAAGAGCGTATCCGCCCAGAAGTACGCCGGCCGCGCGCGCACAGCCATGTAATGCACGGCGTGTCCCGTTTCATGCGTCAGCTCGTTGAGCATGTACAGGCCGCCATCCTCGTAGTTCGCGGAAATGCGTGATTGCGCGGGCCGCCACTTTCCGTTGAGAGTGCGGCCGATGCGCACCGCATCCGCATACGCGATGGGCGCCTTGCCAGGCCTCGGCTTGATATCGAACAGAACATCCAGCTTCGTCGGGTCTGCGCCGAGCTCTGCAAAGAATCGCTGGTTGAGGGCAACTGCGGTGTCGAGCGGCATCGCCTTGTTCAATACGCGGCTCGCGTTGGCGTGATGATGCCGGTAGTCCCACGGCTCGAGCGGCGCAGCGCCCTCGTTGGCGACACGCCATGACTCGAGCAGGTCGATCAGCCACCGCTCGAGTTTTGCAATGTCAGTTCCGAGCGCCTGTGCTGCCTCCGCGTGCGGCGAAGGCGTGGTGCGATACGATTCCGCGGCCATCGCGATCATGCGCCGATACGGGCTCGACTCCGCGTTGCTGCCGTTCACCGCTTCCCACAACGGCGCCATCGCCATGAAAAGCGCTTTGCGTCGTTCGGGCTGCTCGATCTCCTGCAATTCCCCCAGCGCGCCGCCGCGCGTGATCTGCCTGCCTTCGAACGTCAGGTGATTGCCGACTTCATCGAAGCACGCGTAGATGATCGCCTGGAGCACGTCGACGTCAGTGTGTGGAAGGTTCGCGTCCGAGCACTTGCGGCCCGGCGCCATCGAGGAACCGGGATCCGAGAGCTCCGCAAACGTATAGCTCATCCGTTGCAGTACGCGAGCTTCGGCGGGCGGCAGCTTCGCCGCGCCAAGCGCTTTCAGTTTGCCCTCGAGCTGCGCGATCGCGTCGTCGCGCCGCTTCTGCCATGACGCGCGATCGCGACCTTCGATCTGCGTGACGAGTCCCGAGTCGATGGTCTCGACAGCTCCGTACGCGTCCAGGTAGTCCGCGAACGCCTGCTCGGCCTCATGGAGTACGCGGTTCGAGGCGAGGAGCGGGCAGACAGGGGTGGCCAGCAGCAGTGCCGCGGCGAGGAGTGTTACCAGTCTGAGCTTGGGCACGGGTCACCGTTTGCAACCACGGGCCTGCATCATCGCATGCGCCGCAAAACCTCGCGCCAGCGTGCTTTTGATAGAATGCGCCCCCTTCCTGCCGGCGTAGCTCAGGGGTAGAGCAGCGGTTTTGTAAACCGCTGGTCGGGGGTTCGAATCCCTCCGCCGGCACCATGGTCCATTCCGGACACATGGGTAACGGATTATTCCGGAGACATGAGGGCTTCAATCTGGAAGGGCAGACGGTTGGCCTGCCGATAAGGCCGGCGGGATCGATCCGTGAGACCGTCCAGGCCGCAATCAAAGCGTAGGCGTTCGTCCACTTTGGAGCACTCCTGCCAGGACATTTGCCGTCTCCCGCAAATGCCAGAAGTGTTACCTATGTGTCCGGAATGAGCTGTAACCTATGTGTGCGTCTCCCACGATTTCGTGGACACCCTCTTAAGCTAACAGCGTCTTCAACTCGAACTGCATAGGGCTGACTCCACCGATCGTAGAATGGCGGCGCACCGGATTGTAGAAGCGTTCGATGTAATCGAACACATCTGCTCGGGCTTCGTCGCGGGACCGGTAACGACGTCGATGCACACATTCGAGCTTCAAGGTCGAAAAGAACGCTTCCATTGCCGAGTTGTCCCAGCAGTCTCCGCGCCGGCTCATGCTGCAGGTGACACTACTATCCTCAGCTCAGAAAGCCAGTGTTGCAACGACTCCTTGAATCCAAGCAGTTCGCCAGCGCCGAGTTCACCGCCGTGCTCAAAGCTCATGACATCCGCATCAGCATGGACGGCAAGGGCCGCTGGAGAGACAACGTGTTCGTCGAACGACTGTGGCGAACGATCAAGTACGAGGAGGTCTACCTGCATGCCTACGAGAGTGTGAGCGAGGCGCGAGCTGGCCTGTCGCGTTACATCAGCTTCTACAACTCAGGCCGGCCGCATCGAGCCCTTGACCGTCAAACGCCCGATGCCGTGTACTTCCAACCCCTGCCGCTCGCGGCGGCAGCTTAAGAACGCGGGGCTCCACTTATCCGAACCGCGAAAACTGTCCAAATCCGTGGGACCACCTCTGGCATGCAGGTAGACCTCCTCGTACTTGATCGTTGATCGTTCGCCACAGTCGTTCGACGAACACGTTGTCGCGCCAGCGGCCCTTGCCGGATGTAGTCGCAGGCGAGTTGTAGAGTCCGATAGGGAGTGCCGCATCCGCTACTTGGGAGTGGCCCTGAAAGGCACGCAGCGAGCCCCTTACGGACGGTCGGGAACAGGGGGGACCTGCGCCCGACTCGGCACCACGTCAGTGCTGCTCACTCCACCAGGTCCACTCTCCCGACCAGCACGCGCGTGGCTTCGTGAGGCACGGACAGTTCCAGCGGCAGGAAGTAGTCGATCCACGCGCGCGGCACCATGTAGAAGAGTCGCGTGCCGGGCTTGCGGAAGTAACTCTCGTTCCACGTGGCCAGCATTGCCTCGGCTTCGTCGTCGAGCAGCCCGGCAGCAACCAGCTCGGCTTTCATCGACTGCCGCAACGCGGCTGCGCGCGGCAGCCCGTACGCGGACACGGCGAACCGGCCGATCTCGGCCAGCAGTTGCGAAGGGGCGTTCTTCGCGATCACGAGACCCGCGCGCGTTTCGAACGCCAGGGTTCCGTTTGGTTTGACGTCGACCAGCCAGATGCGCGGGATACGCACGCGCTCCGTATTCAACCAGTTCAGGTTGGGAGGTCCACTCACGCGCACAACCTTCGGTGAGTGCGTGGTGCTCACCAGCGCATCGAGATGAGCAACCCCGCGATAGAACAGGTAGTGCTCGCCCTCTTCGCCCGCACGCACGCGTGACGCGCCGACGTTTCTCGGAGCGGTCCAGACGGTCGCATTGGTCTGCGGCACCTTCGCCGCCGGATCGAGTGTCACGCTCCACCTGAGCGTACCGAGCACGTAGTTGTCGAGATTGATGCGATCGGTCGGCCTCAGGATGCCCGCCGCCTGCTTGGTCGCAAGCCTGCCTTCGTCGCGCGTGACCGTCGCCTCTGCCTTCGGATAGAACTCGTTGAGAACTCCGCCGCGCAACTGTACGTGGACGTCGAATGCGCCGGTCGCAGCTCCGTCATTCCCTCCGTAGATGTAGATGACCGGTGTTTCGAGGCGCATCGTGACGTCCGGACGCCCGGGCGTCTGTGGGGTCTTGCCGAACGTTCCCTTCGGATCCGTGCGCGTCTGTACCGGCTCGTACCGATGAACAAACCCGGGCAGTACGTCGGCAGCGTCGATGCGATTCAGGTTACCGACTGGCGTGCCATCAGGCATGTGCACGGTCGTGAGAGTGCCCCACTCGTGCACGACGAGCGGCGCCTGTACCTGCGGTTGCTGAGCAGAGACGAGATGAGAGACCAGCACCAAGCCGAGCGCTGACCAGCGAAACCCTGTGACGGCCATGACCCCTCTCGTCACGCCGCAGGCTGTTGCCTCGGCGGCAGGTGAATTTCCGCCAGCATGCACCTGACGCTGCCGCCCCCGCAATGCTCGATGGTTGGAATGGCGCTGGCGACGATCTGCCCGTATTTCTCCAGCTGGCGTCGCTGGTCCGCCGTCAGGGCGCCGAGCGCGGAAGCCGACAGGGCGATCACCTTTCCGGCACGGCCCTGCAACTCGAGCATGTTACCGGCGAAGGCGTTCATCTGGGCGTGGGTCAGAGCGATCGTCTCGTGGCCGGCGTCTTCCAGGATACGCACGATGGCCGCCTGGCGCCGTGCGTCGACGATGGACTCCACGCACAAGGCAGCGAAGCGCTCGCCGATGCACATCAGCACGTTCGTGTGATAGATCGGAGTACCACCCGCGTCAACGGCATCGAAGCTGACGATCTCATAGTCCAGTTGCTGAGCGAAATCGCCGAGCGCATCCAGGTGCGTGCGCGGGGACAGGCACGCGAAAGCGAGCCGATGCATGCGGTCGAGGACGAGACTGCCGGTTCCTTCGAGGAACGCATCGACGCGCTCGTGCTCCGTGAGGTCGATGGTGCGCGTGATACGGAACTGCTTCGACAGCCGCTCGAGGATCTCGGTACGGCGTTCCAGGCGCCGGCTCGGTGCCAGCATCGGATAGAGCACGATGGTGCCGTCGGCGTGAAAGCTGACCCAGTTGTTCGGAAAGACAGCATCGGGGCGCGGAGGATCCGGATCGTCGTCCATCGCCAGGACTTCAACGCCGGCGCGATCGAGTGCCTGCGCCACGCCCTCGAACTCCCGGAGCACGAGCCGCTGCAGCTCTGGAGCGGCAAGTTTCGGCTGGTCCTGCTGAAAGGCGTTCGAAGCGCGCGTGTCGGGATTCGATCCGAAGGCGACCGGCCGCACCATGAGCACGCTGCGCGCACTCTGAGGTTCGGTTCTCGCAGCCATGTGGTTCTCGGGTCCTCGCTGGAGGCTCGTCCGGTCAGCCGGCGGCAACCTTGGCGAGCGCGACGATCTGCTCGCGCGAGGAAACCACGACGCCACCCGGCTTCTCGGCCGTCACGGCAAACATCACCGGCGACTTCACGCCGATGGCGGGATCGAACTTCACGATGACCTCGCCCTCGCGCGTCGGGATGTCGAACACGCCGCCGTCGATCGGATAGCGCTCATCCTGCTCGGCATCGAAGATCCAGAGCTGGTACTGGTACTGCGTCGGGTCATTCGACTTGAGTCCCGTGAAGCGCACGTAGCCCTGCTGCGTCTTCGGATCCCAGACGATGTCGCCCGCGACGGGATTCGTGGCCGGATCGCCCGGCGGCGCCCAGTTTCCCTGCACCAAACCCTGGGTCGAAGCGAGCAGTAACTCGCGCTGTTCCGCCAGCGTCGGCTCGACCTTCGGTGCAGGATCCTCCACCTTCGGAGGCGTTTCGACGACCTGCGGCGGCTGAAGGCCGTCGCGCAGCCGCGGCCACCAGCCGGCGATCGCAATCAACAGGCTGGCAGCTGCCGCAAACCACGCCAGGCGTGAAGCCCGGAACGGCGTGCGTTCCTGCTTCCTCTCGCGACGAACCGCCAGCTCGTCAGACAGTGATGAGGCGCCGCTTGCACCATCACGCCCTACCTTCGCCAGTTCGCCGGAGGCAACAAACTCTGCCGCGGTCTTGTCGAGCCGCGCGCGCACATTGGCAGGCATCGGCTCTTCGTCGATGCCGGCGAGCGTCAGTGCGGCCGCCGCGCGTTCGAACGATTCGAGGCCGGCGGACTTGTGCGAAGCGCTCAGCCGGTCGATCTCCGCCTGCTCCTGGGCGGTCACGCCTTCGCTCGCGCGCTTGACGAGAAGGTCCATGAGGCGATCGGGCGTCATGGCTGCGCCCCCTCGGTCACGTCGCCCGCCGAAACTTCCAGCCACTCACGTACCTGGATCAGGCCACGGCGCATGTAGGTCTTCACGGTCCCGAGCGGCATGCCGGTGCGCGCAGCGATTTCGGAATGCGTCAGGCCGTGAAGGATGCCGAGATTGAGAACCTGCTGCTGGTCGGGACGCAGGCGCGCGACGGCCTGCGCGGCGCGTTCGGCTTCCACGCAGACTTCGGCCCGCGAAGTGGCATCGGACCAGGGGAGCTGGTCGAGCACTTCCACGGATTCCATCCGCGGCTCATTGGATGCCCGCCGCAGGCGGTCGATGAGCCGGCGGCGCGCGATGGTCATCACGAATACCTTCTCCGAACCCTGGGCCGGATCGAAACGTGCGGCGCTGCGCCAGATATCGGTGAAGATTTCCTGCACCGCATCTTCCGCGTCGGCCCGCGTACGCGTCAGGCGCCGTGCGAGCGACCAGACCAGCCCGCTGAAGTGCTCGATGCACTCGGACACGGCGCGTGCGTCGCCGCCTGCGATGCGATTCAAGAGCGACTCGGCCATTCCGCGGGTTCTTGTTCGGGTGTGTGAAAACGCCGGATTCAGCGGGAGTGTGCAGCGCCCGGCAGTATAACAAAGCATGGGGTTTGCACCGGTTGCCGCGCCATTGGTGCCTGTTCGCGGGCGTGGCGCTCATGGATGCAGGGCCTGCCAAAAAAAGAAGGGCCGCGTCGCCGCGGCCCTTCGTGAGTGACTCTTTCGCCGGGATCAGTGGCCGTAGCCACCCGGGGCTGCCCAGGTGACCCAGTCCTGCACCCATTCGTGGTTGTTCGGAAACAGCCAGAGCACTTCGCCCTCGCCGCCCGTCACGTTGATGTGCACTCTGTCGCCCCTCGCCAGCCCGAAGCTGTTGAGGTCGGGCACGACCTCGTTCGCGAGGTCGATGCTGCCGGCCTGCTCATCCACGCGTCCCTGGCGGTCTGTCGCCACGAGCCGGTAGTTGAAGCTTTCCGGCACGAGTCCACCGCCCGCTTCGAGTGTGAAGGGCACGATCAGAACGCGGTCGTTGAAGTCCCAGCCGCCCACGATCCAGTCGAGGAACCCGCCGTTGCCGACGATGAACTGCGCGGTCACGTACGTGCCGAGCACCGCGTTCGGATCGAACGCCGACAGGTCCGTCGCGATCAGCTGCACGTCGTCCGTGCCGTTGCCATCCGTGTCGAGGAACAGTTCGATCTGCAGGTTCGAGACGGCCTCGTAACGCTGATCGACCGAGATGCCGAACTCGATGACGGGCAGCCCGAACGCTGCTTCGTCAGCACGCCGATAGCCGAGGTGCGAGATCGAGCTGTACGTGTCATCAGCGCCCTCACCACCGCTCTTCGCCAGCGTGAAGCCTTCGGCGAAGCCGATGGCCGGTCCCTTGTTGCGAATGTCGACGCCAAACGAACCGCTCCCCGGTGAGAGCACCATTCCCGACGCCGCATCCACGACTGCGATGTAACCGACACGCAAAGTGTCAGTGCCATCCGTCAGTACGCACCAGCCATCGACTTCCGTCTGGCTCGCCGATGCGTTGTCGAATGCGCCGGCGGCAGCCGATGCCTTGGGATCGAACTTGAGCTTGACCTTGAACTCCTTCTGCTTGTGCCTCGGCACGGTCACGCTCGACGGACAGGTGACCTGCACACCCGGATAGCTGTTCTGAGCCACATGCGTCACCGAGTACGTGCGAGTCCTGTTCGAAAGGTTGTGCAGCGTGACGTCTTCGCTCGCATTCGTGGTCGCCGTCGGATTCAAGCGACCGAACGAAATGCCCGCCGGCGCCGCGTAGCTCGAGAGGTTCGCGGAGTTCGCCACGTTCAGGACGCCGACACCCTGGCGCGTGAGGTCCGTGTCGCCCGACGGGTTTGCATTGCGAGTGCCGTTGAGCAGCAGACCCTTGATCGCGTCCGGAGCAAGGCCCGGATGGACCTGGCGCAGCAGGGCTGCAGCGCCCGCGACGTGCGGAGACGACATCGACGTGCCCTGGTTCTCATCCGCCAGGTTGCCGGTGCCGACGCCCGTCGAGAAGATCGTGATGCCCGGCGCCGAGATGTCCGGCTTGAAGCCCGAACCGCCCGAGCCAGGACCGCGCGACGAGAAAGAAACGATGCGATGATCCTTCGTCGGATCCGGACCGAAGCCGAGTGTCGCCTGCAGCGGACTCGCGGCATCCGTCGTCGCAGCACCGATCATCCCGGTGCCGTCTGACAGCCCGACCATGACGGCCGGGATGGCCACGGGCGCCGCGAGCGCCATCACGATGGGATCGCCGCCGGCGTTGTTGACCATGATCACCGCACGAGCGCCAGCCGCCTGCGCGTTCTGCACTTTGACCTGGAATGTGCACACGCCGCGCTGGATCAACGCGATGTTGCCGCTGACGGCCGCCGCGTTCGCGAGCGCAGCGCAGCCATTCAGAGGCGCGGCTTCAACGACGGTGTCACTCAGCGGCGCGACCGAAGACACCTTCACCGGGCCACCGCCCTCTTCGTTGAACTTGAAGCCCGCAATGGCGGCGGGCGCCGTGACGTTGACGGATGCGTGATCGCGGCCACCCGAGACCGTGGCGGCCACCGCGATCGCGTTGGGCGTGACGCCCGGCGAATCGTGGACGTACGCAACCTGCCCGTCGTTACCGGCCGCGGTGACGACGACGATGCCCAGCGCGATCGCGTTTTCGGTCGTGATCGCAGTGGGATCGGCCGGTTCACCGAAGGCGGAACCGAGGCTCATGTTGATGACGTCGACGTGATCGCTCATGTCGCCGTCGCCGTTCGGGTCCATCGCCCACTCGATGGCGAGCGATGTCTGGGTCGTGGAGCCCGACGTGTCGTTGAAGACTTTCAGGGCGTAGACGGACGCTGCCGGTGCGACTCCGGGCCCGATGTTGCCCGTGACGCCAATGCCTGCGGCCGATCCCGCAACGTGGCTGCCGTGACCATTGCCGTCCAGCGGATCCGGGTCCGGATCCGGCGTCGGGTCCGCTGCACCCGGAGATGCGCTGTAGGTCGGACCCGCGAAGTCGAATCCGCCGATCACCTTCGCCGTCGGGAACGTGCCCGGCTCGATGAGGTTCTTGTTGTTCGCGGCGTAGGCCGCGGCCGTGCCCGGCCCGCCGAAATTGGCGTGCAGGTAGTCGATACCGCTGTCGATCACCGCGATGGTGATGCCCTCGCCGCGCACACCGAGCTGCTCCCACACCTGCGGCGCGCCCACCGACGGCACGCTGAAAGAATTGGCCAGCTCATGCACTTCGACTCGGCCCACCGAGCGCACGCCCGGCATCCGCTTCAGGCTTTCGATATCGCTCGCGCGCACACGGGCCTTGATGCCGTTTGCGCCGATACGGAGCGCGGAAAGCTCAGTGGCGCCGATCGCGTTGAGCTGTGAGCGGAAAGCGGCCTGCTCGGCCTCGATGCGGCGCGCCTGTGCGCGCTGCGCCTCGGACGACGCGAGATTGCCAGTGGCTGCGAGTGACTGGACGTTCAACTCTGCGACCGCGGGGGTCGAGAGGCGAACGAAGACTTCAACTTCCTCCTGCTGCGCATCGAGATGCGTCCGTCCCAAGGACGTAGCGGCACTTGCGCCAACGGTCGCCACGCCGAGCAGTGCTCCGATGGCGAGCGAGAGCGTACGGCGCACGAGCCGTGCTTCTGCAATCTTCATGAGTGAGCTCCCCTGGTGTACTAGTCATCTTGGCGGACGCGACGCCGGCCGCTGTCGCGGCAGAAGCGCCTCGTCCGGTGAACCCGTCGGACACTATGACGCGAAGCGGCATCGCTCAATCGCTGAGGGACGAGCGACTGGAATTGCCGACGAGCGGTGGCTTGACCGGGACCAGCCGCTCGGGGAAGGGACGAAGGCCGACGCCAGAGCGGTCGCGCGTCGCAAACGTGCGACTGTTTCGCGCAAACCTGCGACGCGATTGCGCTCACACGCATCGAACCTTAACCCGCCTGCAGGCTGTCTGAAGGCGGGTACCGCTTCCGGCGCTTACACTTTTCCCGGAGCGGTCCATACAGAGAGGCCAACCATGCCCCGCTCACAAGCAGAAAAAGCTCGCGCCTTCCAGGCACTGCACCAGCGCCCGGGTGCTTTTGTGATTCCGAATCCGTGGGATGCGGGCACGGCGCGCATCCTGGCGGCGCTCGGCTTCGAGGCGCTGACGACGACGAGCGCAGGCTTGGCGTTTACGCTGGGAAAACGCGATGGCACGGGCGCGGTGACGCGCGATCAGACCCTGTCGAGCGCGAAGGCGATCGTCGAGTCGACCGACCTGCCGGTGGCGGCGGATCTCGAGAACGGATTTGGACATGCACCGCAGATCGTCGCGCGCACGATTCGTCTCGCGGGCGAAGCGGGTCTCGTGGGCGGCTCGATCGAAGATGCGACCGGCGATCCCGAGCAGCCGATCTACGATATCCGTCATGCCGTCGATCGCATCGAGGCGGCCGTGGCAGCGGCGCGATCCCTCGGATTTCCGTTCCTGCTCGTGGCGCGGGCGGAGAACTATCTGCATGGCCGGCCGGACCTCGACGACACGATCAACCGTCTGCAGGCATTCGAGGCGGCAGGAGCCGACGTCCTGTTCGCGCCGGGACTCACCCGACCGGAAGACATCCGCAGAGTATGCACGTCGGTGAGCAGACCGGTGAATGTGGTGATCGGTGCCGTCGGAGCGAAGCTCGACTACTCCGTTGCGAAGTTGGCCGAGCTGGGTGTGAAACGCGTGAGCCTGGGCGCTGGCCTGAGTCGAGTGGCGCTTGCGACGTTCCTGCGTGCGGCGCGCGAACTGAAGGAACAGGGAACGTTCACCTGGGTGAAGGATGCGCTGAGTTACGCGCAGCTCGATGAGTACCTGCAGCAGGACTGAACGGACGCCGGCAGACTCCTGTTCGCGGGCCACCGCCTCGCTCCGCACTCCGAAAATAAAGTTGCTTTCGCCGCGGCCGCTGTCTATATTTCGACATTCCTCGAAACATGGAACGATGGACATGTCACCAAAAGACGCAGTTGAGGCGCTCGCCGCTCTCGCACATGAGCATCGGCTGAGCGTGTATCGCCTGCTGGTGGAAGCGGGCCCCGAAGGTCTGAACGCCGGCGCGATCGCGCAGCGACTGGGTCTGCCGCCCTCTTCCCTCACGTTCCATCTGCAGCACCTGCATCGCGCCGAACTGATCACGCAGCAGCGCAACAGCCGTCAGCTCATCTACGCGGCGGACTTCGCGGTCATGAACTACCTGGTCGGCTATTTGACCGAGAACTGCTGTGCGGCGAGCACAGGCTGCGAATCCAGTTGTGCGCCCGCACCAGCGTCGAAGAAAGCGTCCCGCAAATCCAGGGCAGCGTGACATGGGCGACACATCGATTCGGCCGCATCCTGCACTGGAAGCCGCAACTGCCTTGCTGCAGTCGGCTGCTCTTCCGGTCGCGGACCTCACGGACACGCACATGCCTGACTTTTTCTACTGCGGATCGGCGCAGGCGCCCATCGGCCTGGTGGGAATCGAGCTGCATGGCGCGAGTGCCCTCCTTCGCTCTCTTGTCGTTGCGCCAGCGAATCGTTCTTCGGGAATTGGAGCCGCGCTGGTCGAGCGCGTCGAAGCGCATGCACGCGGGCATGGCGTGCGCGCGATCTACCTCCTGACGACAACGGCCGAAGCGTTCTTCAAGCGGCACGGCTATGAACCTGCCGACAGGCAGCGCGCGCCGGCCGAGATCAAGGCGACTCGCGAGTTCGCGGACCTCTGTCCCGCAAGCTCGGCGTTTCTTTTCAAACGTCTCTGACCCAAAGGTGTTCCATGAAGCGACTGCACGTTCACGTGAGCGTCGATGACCTCGCCACTTCGATCGTTTCTACAACACGCTGTTCGCAGCGGAGCCCACGGTGATCAAGCCGGATTACGCCAAGTGGATGCTGGAGGATCCGCGGGTGAACTTCGCGATCAGCCAGCGCAACGGCGATGCCGGCATCCGGCACCTCGGCATACAGACTGAAGACAAGGCCGAGCTGGCCGACGTCTACTCTCGACTGAAAAGAGCCGATGCCTCGGTCGTCGAGGAAGGCGCGACGACCTGCTGCTACGCGAAGAGCGAGAAGAGCTGGATCGCCGATCCGCAGGGCATCCAGTGGGAAACGTTCCTGACCACCGGCGAGAGCACGACGTACGGCGCGGATCCTGAGCGCAAGCCCGATGGAAAGAAGTGCTGCATTCCCCTCGCCGCCGCCTGAACCGGAGTCGTGTCATGAATGATCGGCCGCTCAATGTCCTGTTCCTGTGCACGGGCAACTCCGCGCGAAGCATTCTCGCGGAGCAGCTGATCAACCACTGGGGCCGCGGCAAGTTCCGCGGCTTCAGTGCGGGCAGCCATCCGAAGGGCAAGGTGCATCCCATCGCACTCGAATTGCTGAAGCATATGAAACTGCCGACCGACGGTCTGAGCAGCAAGAGCTGGGACGAGTTCGCAAGGCCCGGCGCCCCGGTCATCGATTTCGTGTTCACGGTCTGCGACAACGCCGCGGGCGAAGTGTGTCCAGTCTGGCCGGGTCAGCCGATGACGGCGCACTGGGGCGTCGACGATCCTGCGGCGGTCGAAGGTTCGGAGACCGAAACATGGCTGGCGTTCCGGAAGGCGTTCAAGGAACTCGAAAGCCGCATCAGGGCGTTCACGAGTTTGCCGATCGGCTCGCTGGATCGAATCAAGCTGCAACAGCGGCTCGACGCGATAGGAAAGTCACGCTCCGGCGAATCCGCATGATTTCTCTCGGCAGGCGCCTGGCCGCCGAGGCACTCGGTTCGTTGCTGCTGGCGGCGACGGTCATCGGCTCAGGCATCATGGCGGAGCGTCTCGCCGACGGGAACGCGGCCATTGCACTCCTTGCGAATACGGCTGCAACCGTTGCCGTACTGGCGGTACTCATCGCCCTGCTGGCTCGGGTAAGCGGTGCGCATTTCAATCCCGCAATCACCCTGATCATGGCTCTGCAGAGGAAGCTGACTATGGCCGATGCAGGTCTGTACGCGGCCGTTCAGGCCCTCGGATGCTGTCTCGGCGCTGTGCTCGCCAACGTGATGTTCGAATTGCCCCCGGTTCAGGTCTCCGGCAACGTGCGCACGGGAGGGGCTCAGTGGCTTGCGGAGTTCGTTGCCACGGCGGGACTGGTAATCGTCGTAACGGGGGCGCGTCCGCGACACGTCGCATGGATGGTGGCGGGCTGGATCGGAGCGGCATACTGGTTCACCGCTTCGACCTCGTTCGCGAATCCCGCGATCACGCTGGCACGCTCATTGAGCGATACATTTGCCGGCGTGCGGCCGGTCGACATTCCTGCGTTCGTGACGGCGCAAGTACTCGGCGCCCTGGCTGCATTGGGCGTCGGAGCGTTCCTCTTCAAAACCAGGTCCGCCGCAGGCAACGCAGGACTATCCGCGCCTTGCCGCGATCGCCTGAAGAAAACCGGCCACGACCGGCGGCACCTGGTCCCGTAGCGCCGCCCGCTCCGGTTGAAACAGCGTGCCGAGAAAGAATGGATGCTTCGAGGGCGGAAGCTCGAAGGCCCGAATCTCACCCGCGTCGTCGTGCGCTGTGAACCTCAGACCCGCAGCTTCAAACGCGCCGCGGTACTGTTCGTTCACGCCATAGTTGCAGTGATAACCCTCGTTCGCACTCTCTCCTCCGTAGAGTACGTGCAGCCGCGAGCCGCGCATGAAATGCACGTTGTCCGCTTTCTCGACGAGCGCGCAGCTCAACGGAGCAATCACCAGCGTGTCGGAGGAACTCGTCTCGGCGTGATCGGCGCGCTCGAGCCCGACGACATTGCGTGCGTACTCGATGAGTGCGTGCTGGAAGCCGCCGCAGGTTCCGAGGAACGGCGTTGCGGTTTCGCGCGCCCAGCGTATCGCGTCCAGCGCACCTTGCGTGTTCGCGTATGGGCTGGCGGGCACGACCCAAAGAGCCGAGAAGCGCGCGAGATCGCGGCTTGCATCGCGTATCTTCGCGGTGCTGACCCATTCCCACCCGATCAACGGCTTGTGAGCTGAACACGCCAGTTCGAGTGCGCGCAGGATCGCGCGATGAGCGACGACGCTTGCAGAATATTCACCGACGAGGGCAAGAGTGGCGGCTGCCATGACGAGTGGTTCCCCCGCTGGGACCGCCGCGATTCTAAACCTTGTACAATGCCCGGATGAACACTATCCGCCGTAATTCCGCCATGCAAACCCCGACCGTTCTTTCCGCACTCCTCCTGGTTTTCGCAGCGCACTCCTCTTCTATTGCGCGTGCCGATGTCACGGTCGATCCGGCCCGGCTCTCCCAGCATGTGAAAACCCTGTCCTCCGATGGCTTCGAAGGGCGCGGGCCTGCCACTCCAGGCGAGCAAAAGACGGTTGCCTATCTCGTCGAACAGATGAAGGCTGCCGGGCTTCAGGCCGGCGGCGACCTGAAGGATGGCAAGCGCGCGTGGACGCAAGACGTACCGCTCGCACAGTTCAATATCGACGGAACCCCCGATGTGAGCATCGCTGCGGGCGGTCAGCGCCGTGCGCTGGCACAGGGAAAAGACATCGCGATCCGTGCGGCGGCGACCAACATCGACCGCGTGCAGTTCAACGATGTGCCGCTGGTGTTCCTCGGGTACGGCGTGACCGCGCCGGAGCGCGGCTGGGACGACTACCAGGGTGTCGACATGCGCGGCAAGATCGGCATCGTGCTCGTCAACGATCCGGACTTCGAGACGGAGTCGGGCGAGTTCGGTGGGCGCGCGATGACTTACTACGGGCGCTGGACGTACAAGTACGAGGAAGGCGCGCGGCACGGCGCGCTCGGCATTCTGATCGTTCACGAGACCAAGCCCGCCTCCTATGGCTGGGCCACGGTCGAGAACTCCAACACCAACACGATCTTCGACATCCTGCGCGCGAATCCGCGCGATGAGCACGTCGATGTGGAGGCGTGGATCCAGCGCGATCTCGCCGCGGACCTCCTCAAGCAGGCGGGTCTCGACTTCGAAGAGCTCAAGAAACAGGCGCAGTCGAAGTCGTTCCGCGCAGTTCCGCTGCAGGGTGTAACGATGTCCGCCCACTACAGGATTGCGCGGGAGACGGTGATCTCGAAGAACGTGGCCGGGCTGCTGCCGGGCACGAAGCGCCCCGGCGAAACCGTCGTTTACAGCGCTCACTGGGATCACCTCGGCGTCGGCAAGCCCGACGAGACGGGCGATCGCATCTTCAATGGCGCCGTGGACAATGGCACCGGTCTCGCATCGCTGCTCGAGCTGGCGCGGCTGTATGCCGCAGCCCCGAAGACCGAGCGCTCGGTCCTGTTCCTCGCGGTGACGGCGGAAGAGAAAGGATTGCTGGGCACGGAGTATTACGCCAGCAACCCGCTCTACGCGCTCGAGACCACTGTCGCCGACATCAACATGGATTCACTGGGGACGCGCGGACCCACGCGCGATTTCGGCACCATCGGCGCGAACACGCTCGTCGATGAATTCGTCTCCGCCGCCCGCAAGCAGAAGCGCAAGCTGGCCCCGGATCCGCGACCCGAAGCCGGCTCCTTCTATCGATCCGATCATTTCCCGTTTTCGAAGGCAGGTGTGCCGGCCGTGTCGTTCTCGTCCGGCGAGGACCTCGTGAACGGCGGCAAGGAAAAGGGCGCCGCGCTCCGCGAGGAATTCACGGCGAAGAAGTATCACCAGCCCAAGGACGAGTGGAGCGAGAGCCTGGACTTCACCGGCACGGCGAACGACGTGGTCCTGCTCTACAACGTGGGTCGGTCGCTGGCGAACTCGGCACGATGGCCGCAGTGGAAGGCGGGAAGCGAGTTCAAGGCGCTGCGAGACGAGTCGGCCGACAAGCGCCGCTGATTCTTCTCTCTCGGCCCCGGCACGGCGCCTGTCATCGCACGTGCCGGGGCTCCTCTCAACGCACGGGAGAGACCGCCAGGTTCCCGATCACTTTATCTTCACGCCCACCTTGGACGAGCCGCACGTGTTCACCACCACTTTCTGCAGCTCACCACGCAGAATCGAGCCGAAGTAGGCGTTCAGTGAAGCATTGATGGCTTCTCGCGTGGCGTCCTTCGCGAGCTTGTCGAGATCGTTCTGCACGCCGATGATGTTCAGGTCGCCGATACTGATGTTGAGGTTGTCGGGCTGATTGTCCCACACCAGCTTGCACGTGCTGTCGGCTTCGAACTTGAGCATCGGACGCTGCCGGTAGACATACTTGACGTTCGTGAGCTGCACGCCGAGCCCCGTACCGACCCAGGCACACGGGCCGAGCTGAAAACGCGCTGTCAGGCCGTCTGCCCGGATTTTCGCGATGTTCTGTGTCACGACGAGGCCTTCCTGCCTCAGCTGAAAGTTCGGTGGATCCAGCTTGAAGTGGAATCCGCTATCGGCCTTGAAGCGCACGCAGGAAACACGCACCTTCTGTCCCGTGACCGGGTCGCGAACGTACTTGTCGTTCTCGTAGTCCTTGTTGAGGAACGTAAAGCGAGCGTCGAGTTTCAACTGGCTCATGGCCTGCTGCATCATCGCCTGCCCCTGGTTGTATGCAGCCAGCGGTATGTTAGTCAGCTGCTGCGCAACCTCCGGATAGGTCGCACCCGCGGATGCGCCCGTCGCCATTGCGGTGAGCCCAACCAGCAACAGTCGACTGGCAGAAGTAGCAGTAATGAAGGTTTTCATGACCTTTGTCTCCGAATGAGCACTGCATCGTGCTATCGCGTGTTCATGACCCGGATTTCTTCGCGGTCCTGAACGACTCGACGCTCGTCTTCATCGCATCGAGCTGGCCATGCAAAGCCTGCAGCGCACTCGAGGCTGAGTTGAGATCCTTCGCCTGGCGCAGCGTCGTGAATGCTTCCTTCAGCCCACTGCCCTGCCCGGTGACATCGCCGAGAAGGTCGAGGCCCAGCATTACGAGATTGAGATTGCGGTGCCGCGTGGCCATGGCAGGCACGCCTGTCGCTACGGTGTCGACGGTGGTTTGCAGTTGAGCCAGCTGCTGGTCGACTGCCGCACTCGACCAATCACCGCCTCCGTTGCCGCTCGCCGCTGGACCGCCCACGAGCGTGTCGATCTTGTCGAGGCGCGTCTCGAGCTGTGCGAGCTGTCCGAGCACGGCAGTGTCGAGGCCCGGCATCGCCGGCGCGGCAATGGCCCTGGCAGCGGTCGGCGCAGAAGTTTCAAGCACGCTGTAGCGATAGATCATGCCGTGCTCGCCAACGACGTACGCACGATCGCGGCGCGGCAGGCTGAAGGCGTTCGGCATCGCCGGAAAGGGAATCTCGCGCGAGAACCAGCGCCTGCCTCCATCCGTCGTGTACGTGAGCTTCTTGTAGTGCAGAGCCCAACCGACGCCGGGATCCGCAAAAACGATCTGTCGAGCCATCGTGGTCGCGGGCAAGCCGGTCCAGGTGGCGCCGCCATCGGCAGTCCGGTAGGCCGCCTTGGCATACTTCGTCGAGAAATAGCCAGTGCTTTCATCGAGGAAGAACAGCCCGCCCTCGGATCCGTTCTCGTCGTTCAGCACGGTCACGACGTCCCAGCTCGCCCCACCATCCTGTGACTTGAGCACCACAGCAGCGTCTACGTGTTTCGCCTGGCCGAGAGCAAAGACGAGCGAGGGCGAGGCGTAGCGAATTTTCCACAGGTAGCACCCAACCTGGCGCATGAGTCCGTCGACTTCGGCCTTCACGGCGCACTCGTACACGTCCTTCCAGGTCTTGCCGCCGTCCGTCGTGCGCAGGATGTGCTCGTTCTTGATGTAGACGCCATCGGTCTCGGTCGCGAAGGCGATGTCCTGGTAGTGCTCCGCGATGGTGCTGATCCGCGTCCACGTTTCACCGTCCGTGGTGCGGAACAGGTGCGTCTGGCTGCTCGTCTGCGTGGCCCATCCCGTGGTCGGCGTCACGAACCAGAGCTGGCGGATCTCGCGTTCTTCCGACTGCGGATCGCCACCGAGCTGTGCTTCCCAGGTGGCTCCGGCATCGATGGTCTTGAGAATCGTCCCGGCCGCTCCGCCCACGTAACCGATCTCGGGCGTAACGAAGAAAACATCCGTGAGATTGATGTCCTCTCCGTAGTTCACGGGCTCCCACACGCCCTTGAACTTTGGCGCCGCGGCAGGTGTCGCCTGTGCCGCTACGAGGACCGGCATGAAAGCGACCAGGGCAAGCGCGAGCTGCAGGAATCGTGAAATGCGGCTCTCGAAGAGCCCGTGGATAGGCCGTCGCATGAGTGACTCCCCGCCGGGCGGAGTGCCCGATCGCTCAGTCCCTTTGACAAGCGAAGGCGATTTTCTTGCGCGGGGTCCGGATCAGGGCTCGAATCGGTAGACGGTGCCCTGCCACGTGACGACAACCTGGTTGCCGAGCTCGGAATAGGGTGCCAGCTCCGGGAGACGCGCCAGCAACGCGGAACGCTCATCCGCGCCCCGCACGGTGATCGTCGGCCAGTCGAGCGAGGAATCGAAAGCGGAATCAACCCAGACACCGCCGCTCATGCGGAAGGTCTTGTCGCCGACTTTGCGCCCGGCACTCCGGCGGATGAGCAACTCTTCATCCGTCGCATCGCCTGCGTCCGCCGTGGGCGCGCCGGACCCGACCGGGCGCGGCGCGTTCGTCGTGAGCTGGAACCAGGCGAAAGTGCCGACCAGGACCGACGCAGCAATGGGCAGCCACACACGTGCGCCTTTCAGGACCTTCGATGTGCGACGGTTCGATTCCTTCAGGCTGCCATCAGCCATCGCGCGACCCAGCTCTGCAACCGTGCGCCGGCACTCGGCGCACTGCACAACGTGAGCCATGACCCGCTCCCGCTCGTTAGCGGCGAGACGTCCTTCCGCAAGGGCGGCGAGTGACTGCAGATCGTGAACCTGTTCCGTCATCGGGCTATCCGTCAGTAACCGGTTGCAACCGGCTTGTTGCAGCGTTCGTGCTTAGACAATCGAATGATCCTTCCCGCTCGCTGACGGCGGACGCCGGAGGAGCAACCCCAGGTCGAAGTCGAGGTCGCTCCACTCGATACCGGTGCGCAATCCTTGCGCGGATTCTCCTGCCCGCTGCTGGGCGAGCACATCCACTTGCGCGCGAAGCGTTTCGCGCGTGCGCTTGAGGCGACGACTCAGTGCGGCGCTCGACGCCCCCAGCATAGGCACCATTTCATCGAGCGTGAGTTCCTGCTCATAATAGAGTTGCAACAGCAGCCGTTCCTCGTTGGAAAGCTCACGTAGGGCATGCGCCAGGATGTCTCGCATCAGCTGTGCCGCCTGGAGCCGCGACGGGTCACCGAGCGGTTGGCCTGCGTCGCCTGAGTCGACCCGCGTCCGAAGTTGTTCCTCATCGAGCTGCTCCCTCCGCGTCGTCGCCTTGCGCGAGTTGAGGGCAGCATGTGAGACGACCGTGGCGAGCCAGGTGCGAAGGCTGCTGCGCCCTTCGTACTGCCGCAGCCGGCCGCGCGCCCACAGGTCGGCGATGACTTCATCCACGACGTCGCGCGCCTTCGCCTCCACCAGGAAACGGCGTGCGAACTGTCGCATGAAATCGAAGTGCCGGGTGCCCAGCTCGCGCCAGGCCTCCTCTTCCTTGAGCACGCACGCTGACGCGAGGTAGAGATCGTCCAGGCACAGTCGCGTCGCGCGCTCCGGGGCCGGTCGATCGAATTCCGGTTCATGGCGCGAGACGACCTCGGCCACTCGCGCCGCGAACTCCTCGCGGCTCAGCGAGAAACGCAGCCGCACATCCCGGGCGATGAGCTCCACGATCGCTGCCGCGGGCGCCGGTGGAGCAACAATCCTCGTCGACCCTTCATTCATTGCGCCTCACCCACGAGGACGAAAGCGGCCCAGAGTGCGGGATGAGGGTAGCGGCTCCGTGTCGCCAGTTGAGCGGCTCTCAACGCTTGCGCCTTATCGCGGCCGGCGGCGAGCTGCGCGTAGAAGTGGTCCATCTGATACGCGGTACTCACATCGCTCACGTCCCATTGGCTGACGAGCAACGACGGCGCACCGGCATAAGTCAACGCTCGCGCGAGCCCGAGGATTCCGTCACCCGAAATCCGGCCGGCGCCGGTGGAACATCCACTGAGGACTACGAGGTTGGCCTGCAGTTCGAGGCCGAAAAGCTCGTCCATGCGCAGCCAGCCGTCCTCACCGCGGCCGGGCGAGAGCACCAGCGCCGATTCCCACGGCTGGTCATCGCGCACCAGTCCATGCACGGCGAGGTGCAGGATGGAAGATGCGCTGCTGAGCTGCTTGGCACTTGCTTCGCTTGCATCCGCGCCGAACAGAGTGTGCACGCGATCACCGGGGAAGCGACGGCTGATGCTCTCGACTTCTGCCCGCGCACCCGGTAGCGGATCGAGCACCGCTTCTTTCGGTGGCACCGGGTCCGCGAACGCCAGGATCTGCCTTTCCCTGCTGCTGCCTGCCGGTCTCGTCTTAGCGGCCGTGTAACGCAAGACCCCAATTGAAGGGGCAGTGACGATCGCGTGCGAATCGACGAGCGTTTTGCCGCGAACATCTTCGAGCGCGGCGAAAGGTACGAGCAGGAGCGCATCGTGCGGAACCAGGTACACGAGAGCGCTCTCCTGCTTCGGCAACCACCCGGCGACGGGTTCGAGCGTCCATTCGTACAGCGAGCGCAACAGCGCCCGGACTGGCGCCGGATCACGCAATGCCGCGGCGTCGAGCGCGTTGAATCGGTCGTGAAGACTGCGCACCGTCGCGCGCACGCGCTCGCGTTCAACGGCCACGTTGGCCGAGAACATCTCGCCGGACGGGCGAACCACCCATATGAAGAGGCGATCGCGAGCGACCAGGTATTCCACCACGGTCGCGTTGAGCCGGCGCGCCGTCGCGCGGATCTCGTCAATCGAGACAGGCTCGGCAACGACCAGGCTGGCAAGCTCGCTGTCGGCTTCGCGCAGCGACTCGAGCTCCGCTTTGACGGCTGCTTCGGCTGAACGCGTTCGTGCAAACACGTCTGGAAGCGTCGCGGCACCGGGGCTCTGTGACTGTGCCTGCGTCAGCGGCTGTGACGCGGGTTTGGACGCCGCGCGCAGGCGCGCCTCCGCCGCACGAATCCTCGCAATGCGATCGCGGTCCGTTCCATGACCTTGCAGCCGGCCTGCCAGCAGGTCGCTGAGCGCGCGACCGCGTGCCGCTTCAGCGACCTCCAACGCTATCTCCACCTGCTTCTGCTCGACCAGCGCAGTCACCAGCTCGTGATAGAGATCCTGGCGCACTTCGAAGTAGCCGATCTTGCCCCGGTCCGTCAGCACTCGGCCGCGAACGCTGTTGACGACGTCGACGCCCGTCTGCAGGTGACGCAGGGAATCCCCGGGTTTCTTCTCGGCACGAGCGACGTGGGCCAGCGCAACATGCGCGCGCCATTCGTCTTCGGGATCCCCGCTCTCCTCGGCGAGCGCCAGCGCCTTCTCCGCGAGCTGCCGCGCCGCACCTGGCTTCGATTCGCCGAGCTCGATCTCCGATAGCGCGATGAAGATGGAAGGCTGGCTGCTTTGCGTACCGGATTCGCGCTCGAGCTCGAGAGCGCGGTCGTAGTAGTCGCGCGCGAGCTTCCGGTCACCGCGCTCGGCTGCGATCACCGCGAGCTGCTGCAGCGCTACGCCTTGCGAGAAGCGGATGTCGTGCTTGCGTGCGATATCGAGCTGCTCCTGCAGCGTCGCTACAGCCCGCTCGTGATCCCCGAAGCGACGACGCAGCTCGCCGATGTTGCCGAGCAGGATCGACTGTCCGCGAATGTCTCCGTTGCCGCGCGCGATTGCCAGGGACTCCTCGTAGTGTTCCAGGGCACCTTCGTAGTCACCGAGGAGCGTGTCGAGGATTCCGAGGTTGTGCAGCGTGACGGCGCGCCCGTAGGTATCCGCATTGCGCGCATGAGCGTCGAGCGCCGACCGGTAGCTAGCCGCCGCCTGCGTATAGTTGCCGAGGTTCTTGTAAGTGATGCCGGTCTCGTTGAGCAGCCTTCCGTAACCGGGATCTTTCGGGTCAAGAAGCGCGCCGGCGCGCTCGTAGCTATTCAGTGCGTCGCGATACTCGCCCATCAGGTCGAGGACGGAACCGTTGAGCTGCCAGGAAAGCCCCTGCCAGCGGCGATTGTCGATCGCCTCGAACACCGAGCGCGCGTCCTGGTTGATCCGTTGGGCAGCCGGATAGTCAGCCGTGTTCTTGCGGACTTGCGCCATGAAGAGAAGCGCCCTGCCCTCCGTGAGCCGGTCCGCGGCCGCGCGTGCTTCATCGCGAGCACGCTCATAGGCAGCGAAGCACTTCTCATAGGCCGCCATGCGGTTGGTGATGAAGCCAAGCTGCATGAACGCTTCAGCCAGGAGCGCGTGATCGTTCGTCGCCTCGATTTCCGCGATCAGCGCGTCGAGCTCTTTTTCCGCTTTCGCGAACTCGTTCTGCCGCAGCGTCGCCTCGACGCCCTTGAGGCGGGCGCGCAATGAGTCGGTGGTCGTGGTTTGTGTCGCAGGCAGAGGCGAAGAGCTGCCTGCCGCTGCCGACGCAGCGACGAGCCCGACGGAGAGCAGAGCCGTGATCGCGAGGGCGATGCGAAGGGTCCGCTCGATTCCGGACGCCCGCGATGAGCTGGCCCTGCGGACCAGTCGCGCATCTACGGTGGCGGACGTACTTTGCATCCCGCTGATTCTTATGGGTAGACCTTTCGCCGGCAGGCCTCGACGGGGATGCTGGCACATCCGGAAAGAAGCTGTCCAACGAGGCTGGCGGAGCGACGGGTTCGCCGCAGCGCGCTCGAACGCTGCCGTTCTCGTCGGGAATTCAAACGCTGCGACGCGAGAGCTGCAAGGCCGTTTGAGACTGCTATTTCACGCAGAAGCTTGCGAGGCCAACCGGCCAAAGAACGGTATAGGTCTCGAGATCTCGGTGACGATAGGCAACCTTCACCGTCGACAGCAGGCCTCGTTCGCGCAAGTCCGCGCGACTGCGCTCGAAAGCTTCGACGGGGTTGTCGGTGTGGACGAACACGTTCATCTCTCCGGAACCGATGTCGTGACCGTCGATCTCTGCGTGTCCCTGCAACGTATCGGCCAAAGCGTCCTCGAGTTCGATCAACGCATCGAGGTCCTCGCTGCTTTCCGCGCGCAGCTGGAAGACGAGCTGGTATTTCAGGGTGTGCATGGCGACGATTCCCGGAGCGGCAGTATAGGTCGACCGGCCGTCGTCGACATGCTGCAGGTAGAATGCCACCACAACGGTAATTGTCGTCTACGCCGCCTGCTTCATCCCGGAAAGCATGAAAACAATCCGCACGACGCTCGTCATTCTTGGCTTGACCTGTTTTTCAGTCGCCCCCGCTTCGGCCGGTGCGGATACCACGAGTGGTGCCCCTGCATCCGGGCCCACCATTCACATCGGCGATGTGGATCTCTTCTACAAGATCTATGACGCCGCTGGCGGACGACCATCTGCAGAGCAGCTCCAGCAGGATTACATCGACGTGGGATCCGATGGGCTTCGTCAGTTCGCCAGGGTGCGCAACATCACCGGGGCGAGGATCGCGGATACGCTGACAAAGAATCCGCAGCTCTATGTCGACGCGAAGCGTTGCATGGCGACTCTGCCCCGCGTGCGGCAACGCCTGGTGAGTGCGCTCCGGACATTGGGCGAGCTATATCCCGAGGCTCGGTTTCCGCCAGTCACGATCGCCGTAGGCCGCGGCAAGCCCGTTGGCGTTGGAAGTCCCGCCACCGGTGTGCAGATCGGGCTCGAAGCGCTGTGCGCGACACATTGGCTGAATCCGGACGTCGAGGATCGATTCGTGTACGTGATCGCTCATGAGTTTGCGCACGTCCAGCAGGCGCCAGAGCTCGTCGACAAGGAGCATCCGACGGTGCTCGAAGGCTCGTTGATCGAAGGTGCGGCTGAGTTCGTCGGAGAACTGATTGCCGGTCGCGTGGCCTATTCGCAATTCAAGGCGGCAACCGAAGGCCGCGAGAAAGAAATCGAGGCCGCGTTCGTCGCCGACCAGGACAAGACCGATGTCTCCGCCTGGCTCTACAACGGCACGGCCGAAAAACCCGGCGATCTCGGCTACTGGGTCGGGTATCGCATCGCCAGGTCGTATTACCAGCACGCGAGCGACAAGCGCCGCGCGCTGCGCGATATCCTGGAAATGAACGATCCGAAAGCGTTTCTCGGGAAGAGCGGATGGTATCCGGGGATCGAGCTCGCGGGCAGCGGCCGCTAGGGCCGATACTGGCTGAACACGAAGTCCGAGCTCTTCTTCGAGACGTGACAGGCAAAACACGCGGTCGCGGCCTTTTCGCCCACGGCCCGCTCAGTCCTGCTGTCGCCGGCGAAGCCCTCGAACCCCCAGCCGCCAGTGGACGCGAAGCGGCGCGAATCCTTGTGCATGACGCCGACAACCTTACGCTTGCCTTCGCCGATCGCGCTCTCGGCCGAGACGGCCTCGAGCAGGTCGAAGATAATGACCGCGCCATCGGGAAACTTGCCGGCCTGGTAACCCTTCATCGCCTTTTCATTTGCGTAAAGGTGATGAATGCCGCCGAACGACTCGTACAAGGAATGGCCCGGCTGGATCACCATGCTTTTCACGTGCTGCCAGTCGCGATAACCGTCGGGATAAGGCACGCGCTCTTTTTCCGCGCCAGGCAACGCCAGGCCGAATGCCAGCCCTCCCAGGGAAGCGGCCAGCGTGATCATTGTCTTCTTCATGGCGATTCCTCGCTGTGGCGCCGAACGACGAGACACGCGAGAATCTAGCGGCGAAGCGAGTGCGGCGGTAGTCCGCACAAAACGGTCTGTTGCACACTTTCTGGTGTAAATCGATGGCAATGCGCGCAAAGAAAGCGGTCGTGCGCGAGCCGCCGGGGGCGGCTCGCATGGTGGAGGACATCGTCGGCTGCAAGTGGTCGCTGGTCGTGCTCGATCTGGTACGGCGCGGCGTGTCACGCCCCGGCGCAATGCAGCGCAGCATCAATGGCCTCACCGCGAAGGTGCTCAACGAACGTCTGCGCAAGCTGATCCGTTACGGAATCATCGAGCGCGAAGTGTTCGCCGAGGTGCCACCGCACGTGGAGTATCGATTGACGCCGTTCGGCACGCGATTCAGCGGCGTGCTGGAGCAGATCGAGAAGCTGCAGCATTCCCTGGAGTCGTGATCGCGAGCGCCAGCGACGGCGACGCTGAGCGGTTGTCCGCGTCGAGAAATCCGCGCACCGTGTCGATCCCCGGCCGGCTCATTCGACGTCCTGGGGAAGGATGCGAACGGCCATTCCGGACCGGAACCGCCTCCTTAGCAAACAAGGAGTTAAGATCATGCGAGTCATGGTAATGGTGAAAGCGTCGAAGAACTCCGAGGCGGGCGTCATGCCCAGCGAGAAACTGTTCGCCGACATGGGCAAGTTCAATGAACAGCTGGTGAAAGCCGGCATCATGCTGGCGGGCGACGGCCTCAAGCCGAGCAGCCACGGCAAGCGCGTGCGCTTCACGGGGTCTGGCGGCAAGAAGCACATCGTCGACGGGCCTTTCGCCGAGACGAAAGAGCTGGTCGCCGGCTTCTGGATCTGGCAGGTGAAGTCGATCCACGAAGCGGTCGAGTGGGTGCGTCGCTGCCCGGATCCGATGCCCGGCGAGGAATCCGACATCGAGATCCGTCCGCTCTACGAGGTAGAGGACTTCGGCAAGGAGTTCACGCCCGAGCTGCGCGCGAAGGAAGAGAAGCTGCGCGCCGAGATCGAGCGGAAACGCGGGCAGTAAGCACGCAACGCTTCGCGGGGCTCGAGCGGGCCCCGCGACAATCTACGGGCACCAGACTGTCGCAATGCCGGACAACGCACTGGTTACGGTCACGTTCCTCGTGCGCGAGTACGACGAGGCGATCGCTTTCTTTACGCGCGCGTTGGGATTCCGGCTGGTCGAGGACACTCCTCAGGCAGCTGGCAAGCGTTGGGTGGTGGTTGCCCCGAGCGGAGGCGGAGCAAACCTGCTGCTCGCCCGCGCCACGAACGACGCGCAACGCGCGGCGGTCGGCAATCAGGCCGGCGGACGCGTTTTCCTTTTCATGCACACGTCCGACTTCGAGGCGGACTATCGACACATGCTTGCAGAGGGGGTGAGGTTCACGGAGGAGCCGCGCAATGAGAGCTACGGTCGTGTCGTCGTATTTCTGGATCTTTACGGGAACCGCTGGGATCTCGTGGAAACCGGCGGCTGACGGCAAGACGGATTCATGAAGCCCGGGAATGAAGGACAGAAAGCCTCTGGCGGCCGGTCCAGGCTCACTGTGCTTCCCGCAACTCCCGATCGATGGCGGGACCTCGAGACAGTTTTCGGTTCGCGAGGCTGCTCAGTCGCCCGCGGCTGCTGGTGCATGTTCTACCGACGCACGGGGAGTCAAACGTCATGGCCCGTCGGCGGGAGCCGAAGCAAGACCAACCGAGCAGCACTCCGGAAACTGGTCGACTCTGGCCCACCACCGGGCCTCATTGCATACCAGGGAAAGGAAGCCGTGGGATGGGTTTCACTCGGACCTCGCGAAGACTTTGCCCGTTTGCAGCGCTCGCCCGTGATGAAGCCGGTCGATGACAAACCTGTCTGGTCCATCGTCTGCTTCGTCGTTCCATCAGCGCATCGCCGCCAGGGTGTGGCACATGCGCTGCTGCGCGCAGCGATAGACCATGCGCGAAAGCACGGAGCGACCCTGGTCGAGGCGTATCCGGTAGACAAGCCAGGTCGTTCGAACGACGAGTCCCTATGGTTTGGCGCGAAGTCGATGTACGACCGCGCCGGATTCAAGGAAGTGGCGCGACGCAAACGCGCTCGACCTGTCGTGCGGCGCAGGGTGCGTTGAGTGCACTGACAAGGTGCAACGCCATGGCTCGTGAAGTCAGGCATTCTCTGCGCTTCCTGCCGAGCGGGACGGATGTCACCGGTTGCTGCTAGAGTTCCTTCGCCTCGCACTTCGCCCTCCATCAAGAACTTCAGGAGATGGGACATGATCCTTGGAATGTCGATCGAGACGTTCACCCAGTTGCACGTGTGGATCAGTCTCGTGGGGATTGCGACCGGCTTCATCGTCGCTTACGGCCTGCTGACGAACAACCGGATGCCGGCATGGACCGCCGTCTTCCTCGTCACGACGATCGCGACAAGTGTCACCGGCTTCATGTTTCCGCTCGTGAAGGTGGGACCGCCGCACATCGTCGGCGCGATTTCGCTCGTCGTGCTCGCCTTCACGCTGGTCGCTCTCTATGTCCGCAAGCTGAGCGGATCCTGGCGGTGGGTCTATGCGTCGACCGCCGTGCTCGCTCTGTATCTCAATGTGTTCGTGCTCGTGGTGCAGGCCTTCCTCAAGGTCCCTTTCCTGCATCAGTTCGCGCCACTCGGAAACGAGCCACCGTTCGCGGCCGCGCAAGGTGTCACGCTGCTTCTGTTCGTCTGGCTGGGCTTCGCAGCGCTCAAGCGTTTTCATCCAGAAGCACCGGCTGTGACGGTCCCGAGAGCCGGAGCGATGCCGACTTAGACCCGAACTGCTCCTACAGCGGATTTTCTCAGCGGGGCAATGGGCCGGGAACCTCGCGCGCGCCGCGCGCATTCATTGCTCGTGAGTCGACGCGTTTGGAGCCGGTTCATCCCGAACCGGCCCGCTGTCACCTCGAGGTTCTCCATGAGCACGTTGAGCTCTTTTATCCGTGCGTCCGCGATCTGCACGGCGCTGGCGCTGTCAGCGCCGCTGTTTGCGGCCGAACCGCAGCATGTACACGCTGCTCCTGCAGTGCCCAACAAAGCCGCGGCAACGCAGGACGCGCTACGCGACCTGTGGCTCGGACATGTTTTCTGGGTGCGAAACGTCGCGACGAATACATTCGCCGGCGACACGACGGCCGCGAGCGCTGCGGAGAAGCAAGTCGTCGCCAACGCAGAGGCCATTGCCGGCGCGATCGAGCCGTTCTACGGCAAGGCTGCGTCGGAGAAGCTTTTTAACCTGCTGGCGGGCCACTATGGCGCGGTGAAGGATCACATCACGGCGACGCAGGCCGGCAATTCTGAGGGCCAGAAGGCTGCGATCCTGAAGCTGACGGCAAACGCCAACCAGATCGCTTCGTTCCTGGCAGGCGCGAATCCCAACCTGCCGGAGAACACGCTGAAGGGTCTGCTCACTGCGCACGGTGCGCATCACGTTCAGCAGAACCTGCAGCTGAAGGCAAAGCAGTACGAGCAGGAAGCGCGGACGTGGACTGCGATGAAGGATCACATGTACGTCATCGCAGATGCGCTCACGGCAGCAATTGCCAAGCAGTTCCCCGAGAAGTTCGCCTGAGCTCGGGCCCTGAAAGCGAATTCTGGGATCGCGCCAACCGGTCGCTGTAGGCGCCCGGTTGGCCTGATCTCGACGGCTTCGCAGCGCGTGGCTGATTGTGATTGCGGATGGTGCGCCTGCTATGGCGCCTCGCAATCCGCAGGCGCCATCGGACGCGTGCAGAAGACGCCTCCTTCGGTAATGGTCTGGTTGCCGCCCTTCTCGGTTGCCAGCACCTCGAACTCGTAGATCCTCTTCGGCTCGAGGTACTGCTTGGGCACGAGGAAAGTCGTTTCCGCCTTGGACAGATCAGCGTCCAGCGCGGTCTTCGTTTGTCCCGGTGCCAGGACGGGTGAGGTGATATCGACCACGACCACGTGATAGCCCACGATCTCGACCGGCCCGAGGCCAGGCATGACCGGAGCCGTCACCTTGTTCCACTTGATGAGAAGGTTTGCATCGTGAGCGACAACGGCGCCATCCTCCGGCGCGAGAATTTCCGGGCCCGCCGGGATTCTGTGGGTCAGGCGCGCGGCGCCTTCGAATTCAACTCCCTGGCTCTGGCCCTCGAACTCGTATAGGCCCGCAGGCCACGACGCGAAGAGCTCGGTCAGCGAGATCGCATCAGGCGAGGGCTCGCAGCCGAGCGCACTTTCCAGCTCGATAATCGGCGGCTCGACGCGCTCCTGGAAACCTTCGGTCTGGTCGTGCGTCCCTTCCAGGCCAGCTACCGCCCGGAAACTGTAAACGACCTGGTCGCGCGGGCCTTCGACTGACCCTTCCGTGATGCCGTCCGTATCGAAGCTGATCTGGATGCCCATGTCGCAAGCCGACGCATTTGTTTCGAAATGGATGTTCGTCTGCTTGAAAGGCTGCTCAGCCCGGGCTGGATCCGCCGTCACTCCTGCAAGCGCGACACTGGCTACCGCGGCCGCGCTGGCAATTACAATGCCCTTGATCATGGCAATTACTCCCAGTACTGCGTGGATTCGCAGGCGATGAAGGTCGTGCTGTGGCTTAGACGCCGCACAGAAGGCAATCCTTCGCCTTCGAAGCGGCAACGCGGAGCAGAGCGGGCAGGTGCCGCCGTCCGCCAGAACTGGTTACGCGAGATGCCGAGGGAACGATTCGAAAGCGTCAGACACTGCCCGCGCGCTCGATGACCAGCACCCTGGCTAGCCTGAAAGCGCTTACATCCTGCGCTACAATGGCTGCACGCGACTGAAGCATGACCAGAACAACAGGAGGCACACCCTCTTGATTACTTTGCTTTCGCCTTTCATCAGGCGCCCCGCGGCGGGCCCCTGGCTCGCGCTGGCGTTGGTCGGCGCAGCGTCTCTCTCGGCTTGCGCCGGCGGCGGCTCCGGAGATCCTCCAGCTTCAGCACCGCCTCCTCCTCAACCGACTGGTCCCGGTGCACCGGGAATCTCGGAAACAGGTGGTATCCCGAGCGGATATCGCCTCACCTGGTCCGATGAGTTCGACGTGCCTGGGCTTCCCGACGTTGCCAAGTGGCGCTACGACATCGAATTCAATGCGCAGGGCTGGTTCAACAACGAGCTGCAGTACTACGGGAATGCGCGTCCGGAAAATTCACGCGTCGAAGGCGGATTCCTGATCATCACTGCGCGGCGCGAGGATTTGTCGACCCTGGGCTTGCCGGACTGGAGTGGCCAGCGCTATTCGTCGGCGCGGCTATACACGCGCGGTATCGTCGCGTGGACCTACGCCTTCATCGAGGTGCGCGCCAAACTACCTTGCGGCCGCGGCACGTGGCCCGCGATCTGGATGTTGTCGACGCCACCGCAGTCGCGTTGGCCGGACGACGGCGAGATCGACATCATGGAGCACGTGGGCTTCGATCCTGGCGTCGTGCATGGCACCGTGCACACGGCCGCGTACAACCACACGCGCGGCAACCAGAGCAGCGCGAGGACGAACATTCCGGATGCCTGCGACAGGTTTCATCGCTACCAGGTGAACTGGACCGCCACGCGGATTGCGGTCGGCGTCGACGATCGCAACTACTACCAGTACTCCAACGACAACTCCGGCAATGCCGAGTGGCCGTTCGACAGTCCGCAGCATCTTCTCCTCAACATCGCGGTCGGTGGCGATTGGGGCGGACAGCAGGGCGTCGACGATTCGATCTTCCCCGTGCAGATGGAGATTGACTACGTACGGGTGTATCAGCCGTAGCGCGCAGAACGCAGCCGCCAGATACGCACCTTCAGCTACCGCATGACCGGATCCGGCCCAGCTTCATTACCTGGCCCTTTCGCCCGCGGATACGCGGCCGCGGAAGCATCCGCCTCGGGATGTTCACTGGCAGTTCGTAGTCCAACGATCCCATCAAGTTCTCGTACTCAGAATGGCCCGGATGAGCCCTATGACAGGGACCTGAATACCTCGCTCCCCTCACATCTGCCGGAACAGGTGCAGGTAGCTGCGACTCACCGGCAGCACTTCCTCGCGGCCCTTGAGGTGAATATCGGCCGTCTCGTTTTCTCCGCGCGCGACGTGGCTGATGGCGCGCAGGTTCACGACGACGGAGCGGTGTACCTGGGCGAACTGCTTCGCATCGAGCTGCGCGAACAGTTCCTTGAGCGGCGTGCGGATCACGGCCTCGCGCGGCGTTCCGGTATCGTCGCGCCAGGCGACCTGCGTATACTTCTCGGTGGAGCGCAGGTAGTCGATGTCGTCCACCGCAATGAGGCGCACGAGCTGGCCGACGGACGCACGCACCCAGCGCAGCGTGGCAGGTACCGCCTTGCGTTCGAGGCTCGCCGCGAGCTGCTGCAACAGTGTGTCCGTATTGAGCGCGGGCTCCGCTGCGCGCAACCGCTCCTGGAGACGCGCGACCGTATCGGCGAGACGGGCCGGCTCCACTGGTTTCACAACGTAATCAAGCACGCCCTGCGCGAATGCCTGCACCGCGTATTCGTCGTACGCCGTGACGAATACCAGGTGCGCGCGTCGCCCTATGTGCTGCGCCGCCTCTACGCCCGTCTTTCCGGGCATCTGCACGTCCAGGAAGCAGATGTCAGGCTGATGTGCATCGAACTGGTCGATCGCCTCGCGGCCGTTACGTGCGCGCGCCACGATTTCCAGCTCCGGCCATGCCCGCGCGAGCATGCGCTCCAGTGCCTCCCGGAGAAGCGGCTCGTCGTCGGCGATCAATGCGGTCGGCCGCCGCGCAGTCATGCGTTGCTCTCGTGCGCCGGGAACTCGAGCTCGGCACAGACGCCATGCGGCTCGACCTCGGTCAGTCGCAGTTGCGCATCGCCGGAGAAAGCGAGCTGCAATCGCTCTCGCAGAGTTGAAAGCCCGGTGCCGAGGCCTTTGCCGGTTGTCTTCAGGCCTGCGCCGGTGTCAACAACGCGCACGAGACAACGACCTTTCTCGCGCCGGACGTCAACACGAATGTTCCCGCCCGTCTCGCTCGGGTCGATGCCGTGGCGCACGGCGTTCTCGACGAGCGTGAGAAGTGTCATCGGCGGGCATTGCAGCCCTCCAGCTTCCCTGTCGATGTGCAGCTCGAACCGCAGGCGGTCCGGCATGCGCATGCTCATGAGCTCCAGGTACGCACGCACGAGTTCTACTTCCTGATCCAGGGTAGTGGTTTGTGCGTGCATGCGCGGAACCGCGGCGCGCAGGTAGGCGATCAGACTCGCGAGCACGCTCGATGCCTGCGGCGAGCCGGCATCAACCAGCGCCTGCACATTGGCAAGGGTATTGAACAGGAAATGTGGCTCCACCTGCGCCTGCAACAGGTGCAGGCGGGCATCCAGCGCCTTGCGTTCCAGCTCGCTGCGCTCGAGCTCGAACGCCAGCGCCTGCTCGCGCGCAAAGGCATCTCGCTGCTTGAGCATTGCCCCCACTGCGATCCACGGAGCGAACAGCACGCCTGTAAAAATGAGCGCGCCCAGACCCCGCGCGCGTTTCTCGTCATCAAACTGTGGATCGCCGCCTGTCGTAAGCACGTATGCGAGGGCGGCTGCGGGCGGGATGGCTACCACGATCCCCACCAATTGCAGCACGGATCGGGCGAGCCACCGCGGCGTCCGGCGCGGCCATTGCTCGAACACTCCAAACGCGATCAGGACCGCAAGGCCGACGAGGACAGCGCGCGCGATCACAATGATCGCCGGAGATTCATTGCCGAGCTTGAGCAGCAGGCCGAATCCTAGCGACACGAGCAGCGTGAATCGTAGGCGAGGCCACGACAGGATGTGGGCGAAGCCTCGCGGCTTAGCGGGCGCAACGGAGACCATGGATTGACTATAGACCAACACTCACGGCGGTGGCTTGCCGGTATGCCTGTCTGCAGCGTCCTTCGCTGCCATTCGTCCTGCCCTGCCGTCGGCCGCCCCGCGCCAGCCGTCGTCTGTCGCATGCGACTGCACTTGGAAATCCGGCTGCAATAGCCTGCCCCGCAGTTCGCACCATGTCGTCACCGTGTACGGGGCTCGCAACATGCTCACACAAGAAAACACCCGCCTGGAGCAGTCGATCCGGGAATTCGCGCAGCGCGTGGCCAGCGCGACTGACGAAACTGCGGGGCGCGAGGCTTATCGCGATGGCTTCGCCGAGCTGCGCTCACGCCTCGATCTTTATCCGGAAGTGACACGGCGTCCGTCGACCATATTCGAGGCGGCGGCCGCAACGGCTTGCAGCGTGGCAGCGAGTAGCCTGCCGCTCGGCATTGCGATCGTGATGCATATATACCCGCTTTGCGCTCTGCAATGCGTACCCTTGCCATGGCTCAGCGTGGCTCGACACCGGCGCGCGAAGCTCGTGCGGGATGCCCGCAACCACTCGTTGATCCTCGCCAACGCCGGCAGCGAGCGAGTTCATGGCCCCCAGTCGCCTGTGCTCGCCACGCGTTGCGCCGGCGGCGTTCGCGTTGCCGGAATCTTCGAGTACATGTCCCTCGGCAGCGTCGCCGACATCGTACTGTTCGCAGCACCGATGGCGGACAGCGCGTCAACGGTCTTCTGTGCCGCCGAACTCTGCGGCGACTCCGTGCGCCTCGGCACGCTCAAGTTCCGGGGGAACATGCGCCTCTCCGACACTTCGTCGGTGACATTCCTCGATCACTGGGTACCATCAGAGCGCTGCATCGTGGTGCCCGGCAACGCAGCCCTGCGCTGCATCGCGGATTACCAGAGATGCTGGTTTCAGCTCTTCCTCACCGACATTCACCTGGCGCGGCTCGAGCAACTCCATCGAGACTGGGGACTGAGGCGCAACGTCGAGGAGATGGCCAGCATCAACGAAGTTTCACGGCTCAGGGAGTACGCGCTGCGACTGCTGGACGAGTTTCCCACGCGCGGCATCGAAGCCCTGTCACGAACCACCACGGCCATGAAGCTGCGCGTGTCGTTGCTGGCGCGGGCAACGATGGAAGCACTGCAGGCGTCGGCAGCGGGCGATACCAGCGATGCGCGGCAGCGACAGTCGGACGCCGGCGAGCTGCGCTACATCAGGACGCAGCCGACTGCAGACGAGAGGATACTGCGTGCGCTCCAGGTTTCACCGGACACTGGCGACAGCCCGGTAGCACGACGTACCGAGGCTCGCCTGATTTCCGCTTCTGCGCCAGCGTAGGCCGTAACCGGGTGGAAGCGGTCGAACGGAACGAATAGCATTCTCCAGACCTGCTGGATCCGGATGCCGCGCCATGCCCCGCTACGTCGCCTTCCTGCGTGGCGTAAGCCCGATGAACGCGAAAATGGCTGAACTCAAGCGTTGCTTTGAGGCCGCCGGCTTCGTCAACGTTAAGACAGTGCTTGCCAGCGGCAATGTCGTATTCGACGCGCGCTCGATGTCGGAAGCGAAGCTCGCTCAGGACGTTGAGGCTGCGATGGCGAGACGCCTGGATCGCACCTTCGACACCATCGTGCGATCCACGAGCCATCTGCAGAAGCTCCTGGACTCGGACCCCTATGCCCGGTTTGGTCTGCCGGCGCAGGCCAAGCGCGTGGTCACGTTCCTGCGCGCACCCCGTGCGAACCCGCTCAAGTTACCTATCGAGTCCGATGGCGCACGCATCCTGGCGCTGGATGGCCGCGAGGTTTTTACCGCCTACGTGCCGAGTCCGAAGGGGCCCGTGTTCATGGCATTGATCGAGAAGACGTTCGGCAAGGAAGTGACGACGCGCACGTGGGACACCGTGAGGAAGTGCTCGTTGGCGTGAACGAGCTCGACCGGGTGGGCTTCAGCGCCTGCCGTCGTCATCGGAATTGCATATGCCGGAACGCCGACAGCCCTCACGATTGATCTGCCGCAAACGGCCACAGATGGATTCGGTGTGTCTGTGGAGTGCAGCTACGCTCCATTAGCCACTGCCAACTACACCAAGTACGACACCGCAGCATACCCAGAGCAGGAACTACCGCCGACTGCGCATCCTTTCCTTGCTCGGAAGGAAAGAACTGTCGTATCCTTTCCTTGTGCAGAAGGAAAGCCTCAAGTACGTATTGGCTGCGAATACGACCCGCAATCTCCCCGCCGTGACGGCGCGGGCGCTGCAGTTGCCGCTCGATGCGAGCAAGGTGGTGACGCTGGTCGGTATCCGGCGCAGCGGCAAGACCTACCTGCTCTATGAAACCATGCACCGCCTGGAGGCGCAGGGCGTCGATCGGCGCAGGATGGTGTACCTCAACTTCGAAGACGACCGGATCCTCCCGATCCGCGCGCGTGAGCTGGACATGATCCTGCGCGCGCATGAGGAGCTGTACCCGGAAACCGCGAGCCAGCGGAAGTACCTGTTCCTCGATGAGGTGCAGAACGCACCCAACTGGGAAAGCTACGTTCGCCGGCTGCACGACAACGAGGACGTCAGAATATTCGTGACCGGCTCATCCTCTCACGTGCTCGCGCGAGAGCTGGCGACGGGTCTGCGCGGACGCAGCATTTCCTACGAAGTTTTTCCGCTCTCCTTCCCGGAGTTCGTGCGGTTCCGGGGTCTCGAGCACGAGCCGTACTCGCGCGCCTCCGAGAGCCGCATGGCGGCAGCACTCACCGAGTATCTGCAGGTCGGCGGATTGCCGGAAGTCGTGTTGGCCGATCCCGATCTGCGGCCTCGCATATTGAAAGAGTACGTCGACCTTGTCTTCTATAGGGATCTCCTGGAGCGGTACCGGGTTTCGAACCCCCTGGTGCTGCGGCAACTCCTCAAACATTGTCTGGGCAATCCAGCTTCGCTGCTCAACGCCCACAAGGTCTACAACGACTTTCGTTCGCAAGGCTACGAGCTCTCCAAGGACGCCCTGTACCGGTACCTCGGTTACCTCGAGGAGTCCTATCTCATTTTCCCTCTGCCGGTGGCTGAGCGTTCGATCCGCAAGCGGGCGATGAACCCGAAGAAGCTTCACCCCGTGGACTGGGCGCTGGGCTATCCGTTCGTTCCGGAACAAATGATCGATGCCGGCGCCAAGCTGGAGACGGCCGTGTTTCTTCATTGGCGCCGGAAACGCGACGACCTGGGTTACCTGGCGGGCGAGCGCGAGGTCGACCTGGTGGTCAACTCCGACCGCCCGGAGATTCTCGTCAACGTGGTGCTATCGGCCACGCGCCCTGAAACATGGCAGCGCGAAATCTCATCGCTGACTTCGGCAGCCGGGAAGCTGCCCAAGGCGAGGCGCGTGCTCGTTACACACGATGAAGTCGCGAAGCCGCCGGACGGCATCGAAGTTGTCGAGGCGTGGCGGTACCTGATGTCCTGATATCGTCGTGAGCTCGGTCCGATCATGACCGGCGGGATGCCGGCCCCGCACGCGCTGCGAAAATAGTATCCTGACGCCCGCTCCGGAATGTGTCAGGGGAATAACCAATGAACCGACCGAAGAACTGGCTCGAAAAGGTTCTCGAGAACAAGGACTGGCAGCAGCAAGGACCCTTCAAGGGTGGCAACGGAGGGGGCACTCGAACCCTGCGTCCGCCACAGTCCCGCTTGCTCGGCATCGTGCTGGGGGCGCTCCTCGTATTGTTTGTCCTCTTCACCATGGTCTACACGGTGCAACCCGAAGAGCGCGCCGTGGTGAAGCGGTTCGGCCAGGTGGTGAGCATTTCCGATCCGGGCCTGCATTTCAAACTGCCACTCGGCATTGACACCGTACAGCGCGTGGCTACCGAGCGCGTGCTGAAGCAGGAGTTCGGCTTTCGCAGCGAGAAGCGCCAGGACGAGGAGCGTACGCGCTACAGCGACAAGGACTTCCCGGAGGAGTCCCTGATGCTCAGCGGCGACCTGAACGTCATCGACGTCGAGTGGGTCGTCCAGTACCGGATTGCCGATCCCATGAAATACGTCTACTCGATGCGCGACCCGGACCGCACGCTGCGCGATATCTCCGAGTCCGTGATGCGTCGCGTCGTCGGAAACCGCATAGGCAGCGAAGTGCTCACTACGGCGCGTGTCGCGATCTCCACGTCGGCACGTGACGAGATTCATGCTGCCATGCAGCGCTACGACAATGGCGTTCACGTGATCACGGTGGAGTTGCAGGACGTAGTGCCGCCGCAGCGCGTGCAGCCCGCTTTCAACGAGGTGAACGAAGCCCGCCAGGAGCGCGAGCGCATGATCAACGAGGCGACCAAGCAGGCGAACCAGGCGATTCCCCGCGCTGAGGGCGAAGCGAACCGTCAGATCGCTCAAGCGCAGGGATACGCCACCGAGCGCGTGAATCGCGCCCGCGGCGAAACCGCGCGCTTCAGCGCCGTGCTGGCTGAGTACCGTGGCGCGCCGGAAGTCACGCGTTCGCGCATGTACCTCGAGGCCTTGCACAGTGCGTTGCCGAAGGTTGGCTCCGTGCTCGTCGTGCAGGACGGACAAGTGCCGCCTGTTCCGCTCCTCAATCTGCGTGACGCCTACTCGCCGCCTTCGCCGCCTTCGCCGCCCGCGAAGCAGGGAGAGTGATCATGAAGCGCCCTTATCTGCTTATCGCTGGACTCGTCGTCATCCTGCTCTACAGCTCGGCCTATGTCGTCGATCAGTCGCAGCAAGCCATCATCGTCCAGTTCGGAGAGCCCGTCGGCGGCGTCGTCACCGAGCCTGGCCTGCACTGGAAGGTGCCGTTCGTGCAGGACGTTCGGCGCTTCGACAAGCGCCTGCTGGCGTGGGACGGCGACGTGAGCCAGATCCCCACGCTCGGCCGCGAGTTCGTGATCGTCGATACGACCGCGCGCTGGCGCATCGTGGACGCCTTGCAGTTCCTTCGCTCGGTGCGTGACGAGGCAGGTGCACGCACGCGCCTCGACGACATCATCGACTCCGTGGTTCGCGACATCGTGTCGGGAACCGAGCTGGAGGAAATCGTGCGCTCCGCCGACTGGAACGTCGATGTGTCCGAGCTTTCGCAGGAAGATGTCGCTGCTGTCGAGACGGACCTCAAGAAGCCGAAGAAGGGCCGCGCCGTGCTGGAGCAGGAAATGCTGGCGGGCGCTTCCCGCCAGACGCCAGGGCTCGGCATCGAACTGGTGGACGTGCGCATCAGGCGCATCAACTACATCGATTCTGTGCGCACGCAGGTCGAGAACCGCATGATCGCGGAACGACAGAGCATCGCGGCCCGATTTCGCTCCGAGGGCGAAGGCCGCAGCCAGGAGATCCTGGGCGAGATGGAGCGCAAGCTCCGCGAGATCAGCTCCGAAGCAGCGCGCCAGGCACAGGAAATCATCGGCAAGGCGGACGCGGAAGCCACGCGCATTTATGGACGCGCGTTCGGCGCGGACCCAGAGTTTTACGCCTTCTTCCGCACTCTGGAGAGCTACGACGCGGTCGGCCAGAACACCACGCTGATGATCAAGGCGGACTCGGACTTCTTCAAGTACCTGCAGTCGGCGCGACGCCGGAACTGATATTTCGTGGTCGCGCCACGTGCTGCTCGGGCTTGGGGCTTGCGGTGGAGAAACCGTACGCCTGAACTGCTCACAAAGTCACCACGCGGACGTGGGACACGATAAGGAAATGCGCGCTCGCTTGAGGCGATAACGGAGACACTCGCCCTGTCGCTACGCTTCTAGTCCCTTTTCGCCTCGACCTGGATCTGCAACGGTGTGTTCATGTCGAAGCCGAGCTGCTTACCGAACGCGATGCCAAAGTCCTCGCGATTGATTGCGCCGGAAGCATCCGCACCACAGAATTCCTTCCTGGTCATCGGGTGCGGCTTGCACTTGAAGCTGGTGATGGTGAGGGTCACGGGCTTGGCCACTCCGTGCAGCGTGAGAGTGCCCTGGATCTCTGTCGGCTCTCCATCCTTGAATTTGGTCAGCTCGCCCTTGTAGGTCGCGGTGGGAAATTGGGCCACGTCGAACATATCCGGCGACTTCGCGTGCGCGTTGAGCTTGTCGTGACCGAAATCGAGCGATGACGTATCCACCGTGACATCCACGCGTCCGGTACCGGCCTCCCTGTCGAGCACGACCGTCCCCGAGGCCTTGTTGAACTTACCGCGGAAATTCGACATGCCCATGTGGTCGGCAGTGAAACTGGGATAGGTGTGATCCGGATCGATGGTGTACGAGACGGGTGCCGCGGTGGCCGCCATCGTGCAGGCAGCGAGCAATGTGCCGCTTGCAACGGCTGTCATGGTGTTCATCAGGCCCTCCAGGTTGTCGTGTGCCCGTCCGTCATCGAGATCGATGAATACTCTCGGCCAGCGCCAGCGTCTTGATGTCGTTCAGCATCACTTGCGGGTGCAGGTAGGCGAGCGAGTAGATCTCGCGCACGACGCCTTCGCGGTCGATGAGAAAAAGCTTGAGCATGTGATCGACCGTGCGCGTCGGCTGGCCGCGCTCGTCAACCACGACACTGACGTCCTGGCCGAATCCGTCGAGCACGGGCATCAGCTCCGCCACGGACCGCGCCGTCAGGAGGCGCCATTCGAAGCGATCGTCCTGCAGAGAGCGAGCGTATCTTTCGAGGGCGACGGGCGTGTCATGGCTGGGATCGAAGCTCACACTGACGAACCGCACGCGGCGCGCGAGCTCCGGCTCCGCCAGCAGTCGTTCGCGCAGCCCCGTGAGCGTCTGGTAAGCAAACGGACATCCCCACGGGTCATGGCAGTAGGTATAGAAGAATGTAAGCAGCGTGATCTTGCCGGTGGTGTATGACGAAAGACGGCTGGGGCGTGCGGCGGCATCCAGCAGCACGCCGTCCGGACAGGTCTGGATCTTCTGCAACTGGTAGCTGCCGGGCGCGGGCGGAACGAACTCCACCCGCGGAGCTTGAGCGCTCCCGGGATCGACACCGGCCCGCGAAATCGAGGCCAGGGCACACGCCAGCGCCAACAGACCTGCCCGGCTAGAACGCGTCATTCGACGATGCGGTCCCGAGAGAAGCCTGGCCCGAGGTTCGCGCGGTGAACTTCATGTGGTGCGCGCGGCCGAGTTTTTCCTTCGTGAAATCCACATCGAATGCCGGCGTAAGCGCCTTGCCGTCCCAGTGGAACGCGCGCAGGAATTGTTCGTTGTCCGCGCCCTTCTTGTCCCATTTCGCGAGCAGGCTCGAGGCGATGTAGACGCGCTTGCCATCCCAGCTCTGCGAAATCATGTTGACCTGCTTGCCGGTCTGTTTCGAATAGGTTTCCCTGGGCGCTTCCGGATTCGACAAGTCGAAGTAGCGCGTCATGCCGTCCATAAAGGTATTGACCCACAGGCCCGTGCCGTCAGCGTTGATCGAGACGTCGACCGGCAATGGAATCTTCGCCGGGTCGCCAATAGTGGCGACTTCCTTCGCCTGCCAGGCGCCCGCGGCGTCCTGCTTGACGAGCCACAGTTTCGACGTGAGCGCCGCCGCTGTGATCGCCCAGTTGTCGCCGGCCTTGAGCGACCAGCGGATTTCGAGCGGAGCGCCCGGAACACTGAGGACCTGCGTGGGCTTCATCGCTTTCAGATCCCACATCACCATCGTGCCGCCGAAGTGCTTCATCGCCTCGGCGTCGGCGACCACCTCGCCGAGATCGCGCATGTAGTTGTTCCAGCCCGCGAAGCTCGAGGTGAGCAGCGCGTTCTTCGCCGGGTTGATGGCAATGTCATATCCGTAGCCGTCACCTTTCACGCCGCCGATCTCGCCCAGTGGCATATCGAACTTGGCGATCAATTTCCCCTGGTTGTTGTACTGCGCCATGCCGGTGACGCCGCCCTTGTCTTTCGCGTTCGAGAGATTGCCGATCAGCATGCGGCCCGGCATAGCGTAGAACGTGTGCGGTCCGACGTAGCCGGTGGTGGCGGTCAGATCCGAGATGGTTCGCACCAGCGTCGGCTTGGCCGGGTCGGACCCCACGTCAAAGACGTAGATGACGCTGTTGTCCAGCCCGCCTGCCCAGAGATGCTTGCGGTCGTCGGTGAATCCCATGTGGTGCGCCTCGCCGCGAGTACCCACCGACACGGTATGGATCACCTTGCCGTAGGTTTTGGACTTGGGGTCGACGTCGATGGTGACCAGCTTGTCCGAGCCGTCACCCAGCGCCTCGACACCGAGCGTCCACACATGGATGAACTGCTCCTGCCCCTTGATGAGTTTGGACATGTAGGGCGAGTTGCAGGTCTCATCGGCGAGCGCTGTGCTGCCCACGATCAGCGCCACACAGAAGACGATGGGTCGGACGTTCATGGTGTTTTCCTCCCCGGGGGAGGCAGACACTAGGAACGTAGTCGACGGCTGTCAATTCTCGCGATCGCCGCACCGCGTCAGACGATAGACGCAGTCATTGCTCGCTACCCTTCTTCGCGGTCTGGTTTCCGTCAGGGCCACTTGCAACCGCAACTCGCCATCTTCCGGCGAAAGCTCGAACGCGCGCTTGAGAGCATGTCCGGGCTGGACCGCCTCTGTCATCTGGTCCATTCTCCGGCTATGCCACTCTCGTCTCTCGTTCAGCGTTCATTCCATGCCCGCGCCATCCTGATCGGGTTGATGTGGGTAACCGGTGCCGCCGTGGCTGAAGTGCCGCGAGCCTCTCCTGCGCCCGATACTGGATCCACTACTTTGAGCACTCCATCGAATGTCACGGACACGGTCGAAGTGAGCGCTGAGCGCGAGGCCTTGCGAAACGAAGCCGCCCGTTTCGTTTCCAGCCTCGTACGAACCCAGAATGAAACACTCACGCGCTGGAGTACGCCAATTTGTCCGTCGGTCGCAGGGATGTCGCGAGACTTGGGCGAATTCGTGCTGGCACGGGTTTCGCAGGTTGCGATTGAGGCTGGTGCCCCCCTTGACGGCAGCGAGTGTCGCGCCAATTTCTACGTGATCCTGACGGACGACCCCAGGCAGCTCGTGAAAACCTTGCGGAAGCGCAATTCCGGAATATTCGGCGAAACCGTGCCGGCGGCCCTGGATCGGTTCACGAATGCGAACACACCCGTGCGTGCCTGGTACAGCACCACCTTCAACAATGAGGATGGAACGCCTCCCATGCCCGATGCGAGCGCGAAAGGTCGGTTCAGGCTCAGGGATTCGCGGATCGTCAGTACGCTGATTGAAAATGTCACCACGGCCATCGTGGTTGTCGACAGCCGGCTTACGCAGGGGGCGACCGTCGGCCAGCTTGCTGACTATGTCGCGATGGTCGGGCTGGCGCAGGTAGACCTGAATGCGGAATTCGAGACGCCCACGATCCTGCACGTGTTCGCAGATCCCGACTCCTCACACGATCGACCTGCAGGCCTGACCAAGTGGGATCGCGCGTTCCTCAGAGGCCTGTACCGCACGAGTCAGGGCGCTCTCAAGCAGCGTTCCCTCATCGTCAATAGCATGTTCGAGGACATGAGCCAGTAGAGGTCGGACGCGGGTTCGAAATCCTGGCTGCCTGTGGAACCTGGTAACCCACAGTGCGCAAGTCCGAGTCTTCGTTCGTGGCGTTGCAGAGCAAGGCTGACGATCTCAGGCGCATCGCGCGCGACCTCGGTTTCCAGTACACGGAGAGCGATGTTCCAGGTGAGCCGGGAGCCGTTAGGTTCACGTTTCTGCTTGCGGAAGAAGAAAGGTCCAGGCTTCTGGCTATGGTGCCGCGCGAGGTGTTCGAGATCGACGGTGAGCCGGATCGCGCCAACGAACCCCTGAGCAAAAAGTTGCGCAACGGTATTCATGAGCGCGTTTCCATGAAGTCTGTGCAAAGCTTGACTGCGAAAAAAATCATGGCAAGTACTTCACAAGTGTGACGACGAGCGTGACGATGATAGTAACAACGGCGAACTGCGTACCCACGTACCACATGACAAGGCGTCTGATAGTAGCCTCATTCGCGCCTTGTGCCTTTGCCATGGCTGTTTCCAACTTGCCGAGTGACTTTTCCGTGGCTGTCTCCAACCTGCTGAGTGACCTTTCCATGGCTGTCTCCAGCTTGCCGAGGTCAGCCTTCGTGGCGAGATGCGGCAACGTGGACTGTAGCGTGGCTTGAACTCCCTCCACCCGCGCGCGCACATCAGACACGGTCGCTTCGACTGCCCCAAGCCGCTTCAAGATGTCATCCGTGTCGGCCATAGCACCTCCAGCAGATTCGTCGACATGCCCGATGAAGTCGTCGCCCGCGAAAGAGACCGCATAGGTTGTCGGTAGTTTGTCGGCCGCTGACATTTCCTGTTAACTCGTGGCACCCTTGCAATGCGCTCTGCATATCCCAAAGACGAACGAGGTGCCCAAAACGGCAAAGAAAATTGCTCTCAATCGTCTTCTTTGAAGGTTGCAGCGAACCTTATGCCACGCCGCTGTGCCTCCGGATTCAGCAACTCATAGATCGTTTTCAGGATCCCCGTGATCGCCTGGTCGTGGGTGTCGAGCTTGCGCTCGAGTTCCTTGAACTTCTCTGCGATCTCCTTGTTGGAGGCGAGCAGCCCACGTAGGTGCACGAAGGCACGCACTACGTGAATGCCCATTGTCACTGCGAGTGGTGAATTGAGGACGTTCGCAGCCTGAATCGCGCCGTGCTCGGTGAAGGCAATCGGCAGTTTGCGGCGGCCGCCGCGACCGCCCTTTGATGTTGCAATTTGCAACATCAAACCAGCGTACTCGTCTGGCGTGATAGTAAACATGAAGTCTCCCGGAAATCGGTCCAGGTTACGTCGTCTGCTGGTTCAATCTGGCAGTTGGGACGCCGTAAAGGGCCGCGAGATCAGAATCCAGTAGGACCCTTTGGCCACGAACCAGGCGAATCGATTGACTGATGTGCTCAAACGAAGAGAGCGAAGCGTCTTTTCTGCCAGTCATCCTTGACTCCTCATCCACCGTTCAAGGTCACAATTTGTGACCTTGAACCTCGAACTTCATGATTCTGCAAAAATCCGGCGCCTGCAACGCGCCGGATTGCCTGCCGGTTCTTCGTCCTGGCGCTAAACCTCCTCGAGTTCAACGCCCAGCGCAATCGCTTCGATGCCGTCCGTCGCCTTGTCCAACTCGTCACCCACCACTCGCTGCAACAGATGCGCGATCTCCGGGTCCATGTCCGCGGCCTGGTGATTCAGTGCCTGCACGCAGACGCCAAGCACGCCCGTGATGAAGCGCAGGTCGTCCACGTGATGCACCAGGCGTTTGCGGATGTCGTCGGCGGCCTCGTCCTTGCCGGTGCTTCGAGCGCCTTCCCTGCCTTCCTCGTCTACTGTGTTGCTCGAGCCTTCGCTCGCGCTCGTGTTCAAAGGCTCAGTGCCGGCAAGCCTTCGCGCAGTGGTACGTTTCCGTGTAACCATGGTGAACCTCCGTTGTAGGTTTATCTTGGCCAGGCGTTCGTCGGTGTTGATCGCACCGGCGGGCGCCGCTATTCACTCGATCGTTTCAGCGCTAGCGCTAGACGAAGAACCTCATAATCGCGAGCACCAGGGCAGCGACAGCGATTTGAGTAGTAATCAGCCACTTGATGATGGAGGACTCCGACTTACTCACGTCGTTTTTGGTAGCCAGATGCGGTAGAAGCACGTGGACCGCCTGTATGGCGGCCTCCGACTTACTCACGTCATTCTTGGTGGCCAGATGCGGCAGAAGCAGGTGGACTGCCTGTATGGCGGCCTCACACTTGCCCAGTTCTGCCTTAGTTACCAAGTTGGGCAGCGAGTCTTGCAGCGTCGTTTGGATACTACCCACTTGGACGCGGATGTCAGAGACAGCAGACTCCACGTTACCCATCCGCTTCAACAGATCATCCACGTTGCCTCCCGATCGATAGTCAGAACGCCTGCCCGACTGCGCTTTGTCAGCTTGAGAAACAGGTGAAGATTCTTTCGGTACTGCAGACATTCCTTGTGCACTCGTGTGGCTGTCTTCCTTGTCGCACCTTCGCCGGGACGCACTCACTGCGTGCAGCTCTGACGTTCTCGCCGTTCAGCTCGCAGTCAGTTCCACATTTCGAATCTAGCCGCTCACGCGATGAATGTCTCTAGCAATTACAGGGAATTTGCACGGAAATTCTCTGCATTTCGTCCAAGCGAACTCGGCACGGAGATGCTGTGCGTGCCTTCAATTTCGACCTTGATATCGCGCTAGCAAGGTGAGGCTTCGTGCAACTGCAGTACGCACGCCCGGGTGCAAGGCATGAATGAATGCAGGCCGAACAAGTAGTCGCGCGTTTTTCTCTTGACAACGCGCAGTCTTCCCTTGCATGCGCGCAGTCATGTCTTGCTGGTGCGCGATCTCGTCCGTTCTGCGCGCAGGATGGTCTTTCCTTCGTGCAAGTCGTTGCGTCCTGCGCAGGTGTCATTTTTCGTGTTAGTCAGCGCGACTCAAGGACTTGCGGAGATCCGCACGCGTCGTTGCGAAAGTCAAACAAACCTGCGTGCAGGACGAAGCAAATTGCTCGCAGGAAAAGCAATCATGCGTGCATGAAGGGCTAGCGGGCGCGCTGGGTTGCGTAGCCCGCGCTCAGGACAGACCAGTGCGCGTGCTGCACAGATCAACCCGCACGCTCGACAACCATTCCTCCGCGCAGGCTGAAGCTGATCGCGCGTGCGCTGATCGATCCCGCGCGGTGTGCAATCGTGCCTTGGTGAGATTCTGCGTTGCCGCATCGAAGTCACGTCGTTGCGCGATGCAACTCAATCGTTCCGTCATGCAACTCCGAGAGAGTTGCATCACGCGCGAATCAGGAGAATTCGCACGCGCCGTTCACGAGCGGGACAGCAACGCTGTTGCATGATCTCGCACGAGAGCGGTGAACTTGTGCTCTTACTCGGCAAGGACGCAACTCTCAGGTGATTGAAGTCAGCCTAACCCGCCTGGGAACAGGCGAAAGGAAATGAGTATGAGTAGCAACAGTCGAAGTCCGAAGAAAACGATCGGCCGGATCGCGGATGTCACCCACATCTGGGCGACGATGCGACCCACCAAGTCCTTCTCGGGGCTCACGCTCGAACAGTTCCGCGAGGCCGTCAAGCCGAGCCACGATGTTCGCGGGGAGATCACCGAGCTCGAAGGACGCCTGCAGGCCGCGGTGACGCGGCGCCAGGCCGCCGACGCAGCCTCTCTCAAGGTCGTGAAGCGCGTCATCAACAGCGTGCGCAGCGATCCGGAGGAAGGTGAAGACGGCGAGGTCTACAGCGCGATGGGCTACGTCCGCGAAAGCGCGCGCGGCCGCAACCGCAAGCGCGTGAATGGTGAGATGAAAGCGAGTCCGGAGACTTCCTGATTTGTGAGATCAGGTTTACCTCCCGCCACTCGCGAGGGTGGCGGGGACTTTCCAAGAATGGCGATTAGATTGACCACGTGCACATTACCGTAGTAATGTGACTCATGGCCATCGCAGTCTCGAAATTGACCGCCCAGGGACAGATCTCCGTTCCGGCTGAAATCCGCAGGAAGCTCGGAGTGGGCCCAGGATCGGTCCTTGAATGGCACGAAGAAGACGACCAGGTAATCGTGCGTCGCGCGGGGCAGTACAGCTCGGCCGACGTACACACCGCACTATTCTCGCACGGCAAGGGCAAGCCAAAGCGCCCGGTGGATACCAAGGATGGAATCCGTAAGTACATCAGAAAGCGCCATGCGCGCCGTTGATACCAACGTGCTCGTGCGGCTCATCGTTCGCGACGATGAGCCGCAAATGCATGCGGCTGAGCAGTTCATCGACAAGGGCGCCTGGATCTCGCACGTGGTACTTGCTGAGACCGTTTGGGTGCTCGACGCCGTTCTCGAGCGTTCCCCGGCTCAGATCGCCGCGGCTATCGACATGCTGCTCAATCACAAACAGCTGACGCTCCAGGACGCCGACGTCGTGGCGTCGGCTCTGAAGCAGTACCGTCTGCGGCCCGCGCTTGGTTTTTCCGACTGCCTGGTGCTGGAGATCGCGCGTAAGGCCGGACACCTTCCTCTCGGCACCTTTGACCGCAATCTGGCGAAAGCGGAGGGCACGCTGCGACTCTCGGCGTGATCAATAACGCGCGGCCGCCGGCGACCAACAGTGCTAGCTGACCTCAGCGGCCGAATGACCGTCGGCCCATGCATCTCCCGCAAAAACTAACCCAGTCCCTTCTCGGGTCTATCGCTCGATCAGTTCCGCGAGGCCGTCTAGCCGAGCCACGATGTTCGCGCGGAGATCACCGAGCTCGAAGGACGCCTGCAGGCTGCGGTGACGCGGTGTCAGGCCGCCGACGCAGCCTCTCTCAAGGTCGTGAAGGCGTCATCAATGCCGTGCGCAGCGATCCGGGGGAAGGTGAAGCCGGCGAGGTCTACAGCGCGATGGGCTACGTTCGCGAGAGCGCGCCTGGCCGGAATCGGAAGCGCGTGAATAGTGAGATGAAGACGAGTCCTGAGACGTCCTGTTCGAAGAAAACAGGTTTGCCCCGCCACTCGGGAGAGTGGCGTGGATTTTTAGAGTCCGACGTATCCTCCGCTTTCGGCATTTAGCTGCATTGCCTGGCCTCAACCCCACTCGCGCAATCATGCGAATTCATCTTTTACCAAGCGCATGCTCGGCGGCAATGGCCCAAGCAGACAGGTTAAGGAAAATTCGACCCTAGGACAGTGATTGGCTATTGAATCGGGAGGGCTACTAGGCGCATAACAACAAGAAAAAGGCGCTCCATGCGGAGGGAGCCATGACAGGGAAATGGCCGAGAGGATCAGAGTGGAGGAAGTGGGACCTCCATATTCATTCGCCTAGAACCAAACTGGCTGACGCCTTCAAGAGCGAAGCCGGCGAAAGCATCTGGGATGAATACTGCCGAATACTCGAAAAGTCCGACGTGCAGGCATTCGGCATTACGGACTATTTCTCGGCGGATGGGTACATCGCAACGGTAAAGGAGTTCACCGCCCGCTATCCGAAATCATCAAAGGTCTTCTTCCCTAACGTGGAGTTGCGCACGTGCTACAACGTGAATAAGGCGAGGGAGGAAGTAAACGTCCACGTCATCTTCAATCCGTTTGAAAGGGACTGCGACAAGAATATCGCGAAGTTCCTGCAAACGCTCCGGACCAATAGGACGGTTGGTGATGAGAAGCCCGTCATGGCAGCCGACCTGTCAACGGGGGAAGAGTTTGAGGGAGCCACAACGACCCGGGAGTTCATACGCGACGCGCTTGCGACGGCCTACGGCAAACAGTCGAATCTCACCGACCATGTACTGATCGTAACGGCCGCCAACAATGACGGCATCCGAGCTGTGAGTGGTGTCAAACGAAAAGAAGGGATATCCGACGAACTGGACAAGGCGAGCCACGCTTTCTTCGGCAACGCCGGCAACGTCGACTATTACTTGAAGCCGGATCGATACGGCGACAGTAACGAGCGCGCCGAGGCAAAGCCGACGCTATCAGGCAGCGATGCGCACTCGCTCGCGGATTTGGACGCCAAGCTCGGAAAGACGCTCGTCGAAAAAGGCATTGTGATCTTCGAGCCGACATGGATCAAGGCGGATGTCACGTTCGACGGACTGCGACAGATTCTCTACGAACCGCGTGGCCGTGTTCACATTGGAAACTCGCCGCCGCTCTATCACGACGAGGCGCGCGTTATCAATGCGGTGAGGCTGTCCAACACGAAAGGCTGGTTCGACGAAGGTGAGATCCCGCTCAACCAGGGTCTTGTCTCGATTATCGGCCAAAAGGGTTCTGGCAAGTCTGCGCTTGCCGAGCTAATGGCTTATGCGGCCGGAAGCTGGAACACAACAGAGCCCGGAAGTTTCCTGCGCCGCGCGGGCGACCACATCAAGGGGCTTCGCGTCGAGCTGGTCTGGAAGGAAGGTCCGCAAACGGTGCACCGTATCGGTGATCCCCAAAGCGATGAGAAAAGGGTTCGTTACCTTTCGCAAAAGTTCGTTGAGCGCCTATGTGCGGACGACCACATCGGAACCGAGCTGATCCGGGAGATCGAAGCAGTTATCTTCGAGCACACGGATCCGACGGATATGCTCAACGCGTCTAGCTTCGATGAACTTCGGGCCAGCAAGACCGAAAGCATCCGCGCAGACCGCAATGACCTTCGAGAAGAAATGACACGGCTCATACGAGAGGAATGCGCACTCGCGGATAACAAGAAGAAGCTTCCAGACAAGCGTGCTCGCGTCAGGACGCTCACGGAGGAGGAAGCGGGCCTAGTAAAGCAGATGCCGCAACCCGCCAACGATGAAGAGAAGAAGCTACAGGAGGAGCTGCGGGGGAAGCGCGCATTGTTAGCAGCTGCACAGCGCGTTGTCGGAGGATACAAGCAGCAGCTCCAGAAGCTGGAGGACATCCGCGCGAGGGTGACAGGCTTCAGGGCGCAGATGGCACGTTTTTACACCGAAGCCGTTGCGCTGCTCAAGGAAGCAGGCGTGCCCGATGCCGAGCACGGTGCTTTCGAGCCGGCATTCGACAAAAGCACCGAAGGCCCGCTCCTAAAGCGGGAAACGGCACTAAAGAAAGAAGTTGCAGAGAAAGAAGGCGCGGCTGAGAACCCTGCCGCGGGAACGATTCGCGCGCTCGAAAAGGACATCAAGGCGCTTACAGAGAGGGAAACGACAGACAAGGCGAGGCAGGCGAAGATCAAGACGATCCAAGACCGGCTTACAGCGATCGCGACGGAGGTTAAGAAACTCAACGACGAGATTGCGCACATTGAAGGTCCTGAGAAGGAAAGGCGCGACAAGTGCCGCGAGGAACGGCTTTCTGTTTACGGCGCCTATTTCGAAAACCTCAAGCGAGAGCAGGTTGCGCTTGAGGAGCTTTATAAGCCGATCAAGAAGAAACTTGGATCAGGAGACGCGAACGAGCTCGAGTTCTCAATCCGCCGGACCGCGGGCATCGCGAAATGGCTTGAACGCGGTAGCAAGCTCTTCGACCAGCGCAAGACTAACCCGTATGGCACCATGGACCAGCTCGCAGGAAAAGCGAACGACATTCTTTTGCCTGCTTGGCTATCGGGAGACGCCGAAACGATCAAGGCAGCGTTCAAGAATTTTCTCGAGCCATTCCGCGATATGCCACCTCGGACGTACCTGCGAAGCGATGCTACCGTCCAAGACTTATTTGAGTGGGTCTTCGAGGTTGACCACGTTCAGCTCAACTATGGCATCAAGTATAACGGTACAGAAATCGAAAAACTTTCGCCCGGCACAAAAGGCATCGTACTTTTAATCCTGTACCTAGGAATGGATACGGCGGATACGCGACCCCTTATCGTCGACCAGCCGGATGAAAATCTCGATAACGAATCAATCTATGACATGCTGCGAACGTACTTCGAGAACGCGAAGTCACGGCGTCAGATCATCCTCATCAGTCACAATCCGAACCTAGTGGTGAACGCGGATTCGGAGCAACTCATCATTGCGAGCTGCGGAAGGCAGACGAATGAGCTCCCGTATATTACGTACAGAATGGGTTCACTCGAGAATTCCCAACAGGATGGGACAGGCATTCGTCAGCGGGCGTGTCGAATTCTCGAAGGCGGAGAGATCGCGTTCCAGCGACGCGAGGGCCGCTAGATGACGTAACGTTTCTTTCGCACATTTCGGGGCGGTGGCCTCGATCTGGTTCAATGGAACTGCCAAGTCACCAACGAACCAGATCAAAGCGAGGCCACCGATGGGAGACGATACACCGAAGG
>Ga0187892_10000584_pt1 | contig 94033 bp, 76 predicted proteins | sample MA1701073metaG_FD_139345 | JGI IMG/M metagenome (GOLD analysis project Ga0187892, IMG submission 139345) | Bio-ooze microbial communities from a basaltic lava cave in the Kipuka Kanohina Cave System on the Island of Hawaii, USA - MA170107-3 metaG ... | reverse complement strand
TGTGAGACAGAAAAATAAAGAACTGCCCGCCCCTTTTCTTATTTTTCTGTCTCACATTTTTCTGTCTGGTCAGGCTTACACCACTGGCGGTCTCTGGTTTCGGAAAAGTGTCCCGACATCAGCACTGCAGCTTGAATTCTTGATAACGCTCGGGCGCGTATCGAGTGGCGAGCAAACCGGTTGCTTCCTCGACGTTGATGGCCTGTACCAGTACGCCTTCCTGCCCATAAGGCAAGTACGCCTGACACTCGCCGGACGGGGCGATGAGGCTTGTCGCCGATTCCTGGAAGCGCAAAGCATAATTGACGCTGGCAAAGTAGATCGTGTTCTCCCTGCTGCGCATCATCATCGCCTTCTCGTAGTATGGCGCGTTGGCCGCACCCCACTGCGTCAGATAGAAACCTTCTTGCTCACTCCCTGTGTGTTGGGGATGAAAGACGATTTTGGCGCCTCGTATCGCCGCCCATCGCACCGTTTCGGGATAGCGCCGGCCCTCGTGGCAAATCGCCACGCCAAACTTCATTCCGTTGATCTCAAAGAGGCGCCGGGTATTTCCGGGCACATAGAGCTGATCCTCGGTCGGGTCGAGTTGGTTCTTGGTTTGGTATCCCTGAATCTGGCCCTGGGCGTCAAAGACAAAGGCGGCAATCTGCCGTTTTGCTTTTGCCGCGCGCGCCTTGCAGAAACGCGCCCGTCCCGGCCAGAAACACAAACACCGGCGCGCAAAAATGCGTGACCCAGCGCGTGAAGAAAAGCAGAACGTTGGTCCTGGCGGGGTCTGACGGATCGAAATTCAACGCGTCGCTATGGACGAAATCGCGCGTGTGATCCAGCAACATAAACGCCATCACGACGCCGCGCAGCAGATCAACGGCGTTGACGCGCTGCCTCACTACGGACGCCAAGCGTTCCGCCGAGGCGGTGGTCGCGCTGATGCTTAAAGGGATGGATGTGGATATGTTGGAGCTGGTCATGAGAATTTATTGCAAGTGCATCTGCATGAACTTCAGAAACAACTCCCAATCAGACGGAATGGTTCCGTGTCCGCCCGCATGCATGACATAACCGAGCGTATGAAAAATCGGTTGACCGGCGGCTGGCATTTGCGTTACGCCGAGACCTTGCTTGCCCAGCAACTTGAAAACAGGCTCCGCCGCGACTGCCGCCAGGAATTCGCCTTTCGGGTCTGACCACACATCGGTGTCACCAGTTTGCAGCAACACTGGCCGAGGCGCGATCAGCGACAGCAGCATATGCGAATCCACCGGAAAATCATTCACGCGGTCGCCGTACTTCGCGTAATTGGCGCAGAACTGGTACGGGTATCTGGTCGGCTCGGTCAGATGTTTGATCGTCTCGCCGTAATTACGTCGGCTCAATGCCGCGCCGCCTTCGCCCGAACAACTGGCGATCACCATCGCAAAGCGCGGATCGCGCGCGCCCGCCCAGAGCACGGTTTTGCCGAGCCGCGACACGCCCGTGATGGCGACGCGCTTGCTGTCTACGGCTTTGTCGGTTTCGAGGTAATCGAGCGCGCGGCTTGCGCCCCAGGCCCACGCGCCAATCGCGCCCCATTCGTCCGGCGCGGGTTCGGTTTGGCCAGGCTTGAGATACAACGCGCGCACGCCGTGCGGAACGCCGCCGAGGAAATCAGGGTCAACGTCACCGTAATAAAACGTCGCTACGCCAAAGCCCTGCTCAAGGAAAGGCACCACTTTCAGGCTGCCGAAGCGCCCGTCTTTGGGCGCAGGCACGCGCTTCTTTTCGCGGTTCCAGATTTCGCCAGGCTTGATGCCAGGGTCGGCCACAGCATTGGAATTGGCGGTGAAACTCAGGTTGAGCAACAACGGAACAGGCTTCGTCGCATTGGCGGGCAGGTAAACCAGCAAATCCATTTTCGGCCCGGTTTTATTGGGCGAAAAGTAGATTGTCACCTGGCGACGCAACGCCTTGCCGTCGAACGCGGGCGAGCCTTTGTCGAAAACATCGAAGCTCATCCCGGCGGGCTTGCCGGGGCTGCGGCCAAACTGGTTCTCCTCGAACAAGCGCACAATCTCTGTCCGCCGTTTTTGATTCCAGGTCTTGGCGTCGCGTACAGGTTTGCCGTCGGCCAGCACGAGCGGGTCGGGCAAGGTGTAAGTCCCGACACGCGACTCATCGTAGTTGACGGGAATGCCAGCGACTTCCGAGCGCGGCGCATTCTGGGTTTGACCGTGCGCGGCATAAAGAAAGAGCAAAAGGACGCCGACTGGCACGGCGACGGCATAGCGGTTTTTGAATGACATGGATTCCTCCTTGCCTGCTTACGCTCGCATCTTCTTGTACGTCGCCAGGCACTTTTCCGCTGTTTCCAGCGAAGAGAACCGGCTGCCTTCCTGTTCCATCAAGTAATATTCCACGTCGCCTTTGGCTTCGGCGGCGGCGAAGATTTTCTTCCACGGCGCGTCGCCTTCGCCGAACAGCACGCGGTAACCCTTGTCCGCTTTGTCTTCAGCCCCTGTCCAGTCTTTGAGGTGAATCGAACGGATGCGTCCCGGATTGGCGTTGATCCACGCGACCGGGTCTTGGCCAGCTTCGACGCAAGTGCCCACGTCCAATTGCAGCGTCACGTCTTTCGGCGTGTTGGCGGCGAGAATGTCCATCGGGCGCGTGCCTTCAATCGCCACGAACTCCGATTTGTGATTGTGGAAGCCAGCGCGCATGCCAAGCGGTTTCAACTTCTCCTGCGCCGCAGTCAGCTTTTCGGCGACGCCCTTCCAACCATCGGGTCCCTGCACACGTCCGGCGCTGGCCATCACCAGCGTCTTCGAGCTGATGATCTGATTGAGTTCGATGGCTTTCGGCAAATTCTCCGGCGTGAAGACGTTCGCGCCGTTGTGGGTCGAAAGGCATTTGATTTTCAGCTCATCCAACAGCTTGCGCACTTCTTTGGCGTACTCCGGCGTCCATTGCGTGTACGGCGAATAGAACTCGACGACCTCGTAGCCCAGCTTGGCGACGGCGCGCACCGTGCCCATCAGGTCTTTCTGAAGCTCATCGCGCACAGCGTAAAGTTCAATGCCGATGGGGACGCGCTTGGCAGCCAGCGTGGGCAGCGTTCCCAACGCCAGCGACGCGGAAGCCGCGCCAGCCAATGTCAGAAACGAACGGCGGGAAAGGGAAGTAGTGTTTTGATGGTTGCTCATTGTTGGATTTCTCCTTGGATATGGTAGGGCAACCTGCCGAGGTTGCCCGGCGTTCTCGATAGACGTCGTTGAAGCAAACAAGGCAACCTCGGCAGGTTGCCCTACTTTCGAGGTCAGTTCAGCTTCTCGTGACAGTAGGTGCAATCAGTGCTTGCGCCCTTCGCCTGATGGCAGTTCATACAACTTGCCATGTTGATTTCCTTCGCGCGGTACATCTGCTCCAGTTCCTTGACCTCGCCGTGGCATTCTGCGCACGTCCCGCCCGCCTCCAGATGCGCGCGATGGCTGAAAAATACGTAACTCGGAATTTCGTAAACGCGAACCCACTTGATCTCGCGTTTGTTACTCGCAAATGAAGCGAGCTTTTGAATCGCCGGGCTGTCAGTCTTCACATCCTCGTGGCATTGCATGCACATCGCCGCCGTCGCCAGGCCCATTCGCTCGCCCGGATCAGGATTCTTGTGACAAGTCGCGCACTTCAGTTGCTGCGCTCCGGCGTGAAGCTGGTGGCTGAACGGGATTGGTTGCTCTGGCGGCGGAGGCGGCTGTTTTGTTTGCGCCATTGCTACGAACAAGCAAGCCGCCAGCGCGCAACCAAGCTGCAAAAAAGTTTTCAACCTCTTCACAAATCTCCTTTGCGCAACTGCTCCGCCAAATACTCCGACGCCCGCATCGCCAGCGCCAGAATCGTCATCGTCGGATTCTGCGTGCCACTGGTGACGAAGCTGCTGCCGTCCACGACGAAGAGGTTCTTGATGTCGTGACTCTGATTCCACTTGTTCAGCACGCTCGTCTTTGGATTGTCGCCCATTCGACAAGTGCCCAGTTCGTGAATGCTGTAACCGGGCGGGTGCATCTTGTCGTTGCGGTTGAGCGATTCAAAGCCCGCTTCCTGAAAGACCGTGCTGATGGTTTCCACGGCGTCTTTGGCCATGTTGAATTCGTTGTCGGTGTAGCGGCACTGAAAGTTCAACACCGGAATGCCCCAGGCGTCGGTCACTTTTGGATCGAGCTTCACGTGGTTTTCAAAACGCGGCAGCACTTCGCCCATGATCGTCGTGCCAATGCCAGCGCCGCGATGGCTGTCCAATTGTTTTTGCAGCTCCGCGCCCCACGCCGGAAAGTATTTCGCATCGGGCGTCGCGCCCGGATACAAATCGCAGGCGTAACCGCGCAGGAAGTTTTTCTCTTTCGATTTCAGATTGCGGAAACGTGGGATGTAACCCGCGCTGCCGAACAAGCCGCGCTGCGCTTTGCCGTCTTTGGCTTCGGGCACGACGCCCATCACGCCGTTCGAGATGTAAAACTGATCGTGCAGGTAATGCCCCAGCGCGCCGCTGGAATTGGCGATCTTGGAATTCAGCAGTATGCGCGTGCTTTCCAAACACGAAGCGCCGAGCACGACGACTTTCGCTTTGGCGTGCAGTTCACGCCCCGATTGGCGGTCAACAAAACTGACGCCGTTGGCCTTGTCCGTTTTCTTATCGGTCGTGATCTCGCGCACCACGGCGTTTGGCACAATGGTCAGATTGCCGGTGGCTTGCGCACCGGGCAGCAACAGATGCGTCGAACTGGCGAACTGCCCGTTGCCCAGCGAACGGCGGATTTTCGTCACCGCCATTCCGCGCGATTTGCCTGAAGCCGCGATGCGTTCCAGCACGCTGCCATCCGGCGATCTGTCTTCAACGAACAACCCGTCCGGCAGTTGCGCTAAGCCTTCCTTGCGCCCCGACACGCGGAAGATCGGATCAACGCGGTCATAAAACGGCGCAAGGTCGGCGTAGCTGATCGGCCAGTTGTCGCCGAATCCGTCGTGGTCTTTGGCTTTGAATTCGTAATCGCTCAGCCGGTATGACATCCGCGCCCAGAAGAGCGATTTGCCGCCCATCATCCGCACGCGCACCCAGTTGTACGGCGCTCTCGGATCGTGCGTGTAAGGAACCTGCTGCTCATCCACCCACTGGTTGGCGTTGAATTCGTTGGCCTGAAACACGTGCGCCAAGCGGCCCGGCTTGCCAAAACCGCGATAAGGCAATTCGTAAACGGGTTTGAGTCCGCGCTGGCGCTGGAAATCAATCGCCGGGCCAGCTTCGAGCATCAGGCACTTCAAACCTTTTTGCGTGAGGATGTATGCGGCCATGCCGCCGGAAGCGCCGGAGCCAACGATCAAAACGTCGTATTCTTTTTCAGCCATGGATTCACCTGGAAGCTTCTTCAACACAAAGGATCAGAGGGGTCACTTTTTCTTCCGCGAGGCGGCCGTGCGCGGCGCTTTGCGTGTTGCAGAGGCGTGTCGTTGCAACCACGCGGTGAGGTCTTCCCGCGCGCTGAAATTGGAGAGCGCCACGCTCAACCGTCGCAACTGCGCGACCGACAGCGCACGTATCTGCGCCTGCGTGGCGCGTTCGAGATTGCCCACGCGCTGACGTAGCAAAAGTAAAATCAACTCCGCCGCGCCCTCTTGTTTGCCTTCCTTTCGCCCTTCCTTTCGCCCTTCCTTTCGCCCTTCCTTTCGCCCTTCTTTGCGCCATTTGTCAATTATGGTTTCCATCGGTTTATCTCCTCTCTGGGCGCGTTCCACAGCCGCGCCCACTTCAGATTGACTGACTCGCTCAGCCTCAGTCAAGTAATGCACCATCGTTTCCAATCGCTCCAGCGCCTCCGCTTCATTGGTCTGCTCGATCACTTCGCGGAAGATGCCCGGCAATTGCGTGTTCAACTCGTCGCGAAAGACATATTTCATCAAGCGTAAATCGGCAGGTAGCGCATCGCCGCCGACCAACTCCTCATCACGGTATTGCGACAGGTCGCACAGGAGAGCGCCAGCCTCCGGCGCATAGCGGCGCAGCGCCTCACTGCCATCTGGCCACTCGATCAACTCGCTCAGCCGCGTAGCCACGCCCCATGCCTCCGCGCCGTGGTAGAAGATAACCGGAATGATGACCGGCAGCTTCTTCGCTCCGCGCCGCCGCATCTGTTCCCACGCCTGCGCCACGTAACGCAGCAACTGCAGCATCGTCCATTCGTCCGGCGCGCTCTTGTGTTCCAGCAGGAAGTAGATGAACGCCTCGCCCCCGGCCAACAGGCCGACGCGGTAGAGCAGGTCGGAGAAGTGCTTCCGCAACCGCGCATCAACGAAAGTGTCTTTCTCCAGTTCCAGCCGCGTCAAATCGAGCAGACGCACGATCTCCGGCGGCAGGTAATGGCGCAGAAATTCCGCCGCCGCCGTGGGGCGTCCGAACGTCGCTTTGAAGTAAGCGTCGTGCGGTGTGGGCTTTTTCTGCTTCGGGCGCTGTTTGCGCTTCATCGCCGCCTCGTCAGGTTTTCAACTGCTCGCGTGAAAGCTCGCCGTTCCATTTGCGGCGTCATTTGCCTAATCAATCGGATACCAATACTGCCCAATCCCACCACCACGCCGACCACCCGTCGAGCCTGCCGTCGCGTACTCGCGCGAGTTCGTGGTCGCCGTTCGCACGTCCTGCTTTACTTCACGCAAGAAGCGCGCGAGGGGATCGGCAGGCGGCTCATGAGTCCACGGCTGGCGCAGCGGCGCGAGCAGCGTGTTGGCCTGCGTTTCATCTGCCTCGGCGAAGAGTTTCTTGAATTGCTTCGCCGCCTGAGCGTTCAGCGCGTCGAGACCGGCGCGATAAACCTGCTGGCGATCAGCGGGCGACGCGCCGATCAGGAAGTCGAGGAACTCCGGCGCGTTTGCATCAAGCGCACCCGGCATACCGTTAATCGGCGGCATCAGGATGTCGCACAACTTGCGCAAGGCGGCGAACTGCTGCGCGTTGAAAAAGCGCGGCGTCATCTCCGCCGCCGCGTCGGGCGTAGCGATTTCAAGCTTGAGAGATTCTTCCGCCGCCGGTCGCGTTTGCGGGCCAGCGGGTTGCTGCGCGAGCAGTTCAGGCGCGGCTGGCGCGACAAGGGCTGGCGCAGCAGCGAGCGTTTGAATGAAGCGTCGTCGTTTCAATGTCACTCTCCTTTTGGTGAAATCTTCCGTTTGATGGTCAGGTCAGGTGAGCTTTCTGCGCGACGATGACTGCCACCGGATAGGCGTAATGAATCTCGTCGCCGCGCCAATGCGCGCCCACGCCGAGACGATCAACGCCGATGTTTTCTCGAAGCATTTGTCGCAGCTTCTCGTCATCGCCCGGATTGGGAAACGAGTAGCCCAGATGCCGCTCCAACTCCATCTCCATTTTGTAATGCGCTACTCGCAAATTTTGCAGCCCGGCCTCGCGCGTCAGGCTCAGAAGTTCATCCAAGGTCAACGCGCGGTGATGCGACGGGTCAAAGAGTTTTTCAAAGTGGTTGTAAGCGTCCGCCTTCTCAGGCGGCGGGCAGCCGTCAGCGATCAAAACTTTTCCTCCGGGGTAGCAGACGCGCGTCATCTCAGCCAAAACAACATCGGGGCGCAGGAAATGATGAAAAGCGTAACGGCTCAGCACAACTGAAAAACTGTCATCAGAAAATGGCAGCGTCTCAATATCGCCCTGCCGCCAGAAGAGATTGGTCAACCCTCGCCGCTCGGCCAGCAATCGCGCCTGTTCGAGCATCGCTGGTGTGAGATCAATGCCGGTGACGTGTGCGGCAACCTCAGCAAACGCGCAAGCCACCATCCCCGTTCCGCAGGCGACATCCAGCACGGTGTCTTCCCCGGATAATTCCGCCAACTCGATCAGCAACCGCAGTGACTCTTCATTCGTGTGCCCCGGCGATTGCGAAAACGGGGCGGCCTGGCGCGTGAACTGATCAATGGTGATTTGCTGGTGTGTGTTCATCGCGACAACGCCGCCTGCAACATCGCCTTCGTATACCCCACGTTATAAATCTCCCCGCCGAATCCGCCTCCGCCCACCTTCGCATACTGACCCACAATGGCTCCTTCGCGCACGCGGTCGTAATCAATCGCGCGCGGATGTTCGGGATAAAGTCCTCGCGGATATTTTTGCCGCACCAGTTCGCGCATCACCGCGAACATATCAACCTGCCCTTCGTCCAGAAACACCTCGGTGTATTTTTCATACGGCTTGCGCACGATCACGTTGCGGAAATGGACGTGGTTGATGCAATCGCGCGCGCCGAAGTATTTCGCCACCGTGACCGGGTCTTCACCCAGTTCGCGGGTCACACCGCAATCGAAGGTGATGCCGTTGGCCGGGCTTTTGACGATGTCCACCAATCGCTTCCAACCAGCCAGCGTGGACATGATCTGGCCTGAGCCACGGCTGATCGGAGCCGGAGGATCGTTGGGGTGAAGCGCCAATCGCACACCAGTTTCCACAGCCACTGGAACGACTGCTTTCAAAAAGTAAGTGGCGTTGGCCCACATCGCGTCGAGGCTGTGCGCGCCGACGTTGGGAAGCGGCGGCAGGTCTTTGATCCTGTCGTAATCGAAGGCCGTCATTCCAGCGCCCGCTCGACCAAGCTCTTCGTAGTAGCCTTCCACGATACGATGCGCGTAGAAGTTATATTCGACCACCGGCAATCCGGCCTTGCTCGCCGCGCGAATGGACTGTCTGACTTTCTCGATCTCTTCGTCGCGTCCCGGTCTGCCATAAAGTGTGTTGGGGAAGCCGGAGATCATCATATTGATAATCGTCAAGCCGCCCGCCTTGAAGCGATCCATCCGTTGGCGGAGCGCTTCTTCCGTCCAGGGAATCGGCGGCCCGCCCATCAGCACGTAATCAACGCCAATCTGTTTGACGCGGCGCATCACGGCTTCATCAGCGTTCGGGCTGACGCCGAGACAGATTCTGGGAGTGTTGGATCCTTCGGCTGGCGGCCACGAAGACTTCTGCGCCGAAGCGGAAGAAGCAAGAGCGGGCGGAAGCAACGCCGAAGCGGCGGCGGCTTTGATGATTTCTCTGCGCGTAGTTTTCATAGGCGGCTCCTTGTTGGGGTGAAAGCTCCCCGCTGCGGGTGATTTTTCTGCCAGCCATTTTTCTGCTCAATCGTCCCAAGCGCGAGTCGCCGGAAATGCGTTGGGGTTTGTGATGGCAGGGGAATGACGGCAAGAGAATGATAATTCCGCTCAGCCCCATTTATTCCTTTGCCTTGATTCCCCTGCTTAATGGCCCCAAACCCTCAACGTATTCCGGCGGTGGACAATAAGCAGAAAAATAGCTGGCAGAAAAATGCTTTGGCGAATGAATCAGCGGCTAAACACTTCCAGGTTGAGTTGATTCTCGCCGCCGGCCTTGATCTCGATGATGTAATCGTTTTTGTCTTTCGGGCGCTGGCGGCTGAAAACACGCTGGTTTTCGACGCTCGGCGACAGATCGCGCTTGCGAATGTATTCGCCCCATTCTTTGCGGTCTTCATCGGTCAGTGTGCGGTCGCGTTGTTTGCCCATCATCTTGATCATCACCGGGTCGCGTGAATTGCTCAGCCAGCGCGTGGCGTCCTGGCGCACTTCAACGCGGTAACGTCCGGCGACCGGCCCCTGCTCCGGGCTGATGTCGAAAGAGCCGAGCGCGTTGGTGTGCGCATTCGTGATGTAAGCCGTGACCGGAGGCGCATTGGGCTGATCTACCGGCGTCAAAATTACGACGCCGCGCACCAGCGGCGCGCCATCCAGTTTGACCACGCCTTTCAACGCCAGACGCGGCTTTTCAGTCAACCATCCGCCCGCCGTCAACCAACGATGCATCAGGTTCGGCCATTCGCCCAACACCGGATCGCCTTGCGCGAAGCCTACACCGTGTACGCCTTTGGCGAAAAAGTGTGCTTCGACGAGCACGTTGGCTTTGTGCAAACTGGCGTACAGATCAACCATCCCCCGCATCTGCCCGGCGTCTTCAGCCGTGCAGTACATAAACGCCGGAGGCAGCTTGGCGCCTGCAGCAGCGGCCGGCAATTGCATCGAGCCATAGGACAAAATCAGAAAATCGGGGCGGCTGGAAACGCGGTCTAACGGGTCGCTGGCGGCAGCTTCGCTTGCCAGCGGATTGAATGTCGCATCCGCGGCAAGCTGCGCTCCGGCGGAAAAACCAATGATTCCGATGCGATTCGCGTCAATGCGGTATTCAGCGGCGCGGGCGCGAATGAACTGCATCCCGCGCTGGGCGTCGCGCAGCCAATGTTCACGGCTGTAGAGCGGGCGAATGCGGTACCGCAAAACGAACGCCGCAATGCCGCGCTCTTTTAACCACTGGGCCACCAGCACGCCTTCGTGATCCACCGCGCGCAGGGTGAAGGCGCCGCCCGGACATACCAGGATGGCCGCGCCCGTCGCTTTGGCCGCGTCTGGGATGACCGGAATGATGGCGGGCTTGTCTTCAGCCGTAGTTCCTGTCGCTCCGGGGGCTCCACTCGGCCAGAGCAAAATCGGGTCGGGAAGTTTTTGTCCGAACGTGACTGACGCAAGCCCGATAAAGATCAGAGCAGCGAGGAGGCAATGTGGCGCTTTCATCAGGTTGATTTTCCTTTTTTAGACGTCGCTCAAGTGTTCGACCCTGCCGTTGCTGTCGCCGAGCTTTTCGGCCGGCGCGCCCATCTTGTCCAGCAACGTCAGGAACAGGTTGGTCATCGGCGTTTCAGGATAGACGACGTGGCGGCCAGGACTCAGTTTGCCATTGCCGCGTCCCACGATGATGACCGGCAAATCCACGTGGCTGTGTCTGTTCCCATCGCTGATGCTGCTGCCGTAAACGATCATGCAATGGTCGAGCAGCGTGCCGTCGCCTTCCTGAATGGATTTCAGTTTTTGGACGAGGTAGGCGAATTGCTCCAGGTGGAAGCAATTAATCTTCGTCACCTTCTCGACCAGGTCTGGAATGTAGCGATGGTGCGTGATCGGGTGGTGACCGTCGGTGAAGCCGAGCGTGGGATAGGCGCGGTTGCTACCTTCGCGGCTGTAGAGCAACGTCGAGATGCGCGTGATGTCGGCCTGGAAAGCGATGACCAGCAGGTCGTGCATCAATCGAACGTGCTCGGCGAAATCGGTCGGAATGCCTGTAGGCTTGTCTATTTCGGGCGTCAACTGACGGTTTTCGTCTTCGACGCGCGCAATGCGCTGCTCGATCTCACGAATCGCGGTGAGATATTCGTCGAGCTTGCGCCGATCAGCCGGCCCCAGCGCGCTGATCAGTTTCTTCGTTCGCTCGTTGACAAAATCGAGCACGCTCTTGCGGTCTTCGTTGAGCGCGGCCTGGGCTTTCGGATCCAGGCTGGTTTCCAAACTACCGTAGAGCCGTTCAAACACCAAACGCGGATTGATCTCCGGCGGCATCGGCGTCGAAGGCGTGCGCCAGGCCAAGCTGTTTTGGTAAGCGCAACTGTAGCCCGCGTCGCAACTGCCGACCATCCGCGTCGCTTCGCAACCCAGTTCGAGCGAAGGCAGACGGGTTTGGGAGCCGAGCGTCTGGGCGGCCACTTGGTCTACCGAAATGCCGACCTCGATGTCCGCGCCGGTCGTGCGTTTCGGGTGAACGCCGGTCAAATACGTACCGCCCGCGCGCGCGTGATCGCCAGCTTCTTTGGAAGAGCCAGTGCGGTGCGCCAATCCGGTCAGCACCAGCAACTCGTCGCGGAACGGTTCCAGTGGTTTGAGGATGCGTGTGAACTCGAAGTCTTTGCCCACGCCCTTCGGCGTCCACGACTTCATCTCGATGCCGTTCGGCACGTAGCCGAAGGCCAGCCGGAGTGGCGCTTTGGCTTTCTCCATCGGGTTTGCCAAAGCGGGCGTCATCGCATCCAGCATTGGCAATGCGATGGCCACGCCCATGCCTTTGAGAAAAGTTCTGCGTGGTAGTTGTTTTTTGGTGATGATCATCGTTATTCGTCCTGGTATGCGTTCAAAAACAGCTTGCCCTCGTAATCAATCAGCCCAATCCGCATTCTATCCAGCCAACCGATCCGGCCGAGCAGGTTACGTTTAAATCCATGATCAGCGGCGAAGAAGACCATTGCTTCGAAACAAAATCCAAGCACCTCAAGCGTCACAAAATGGCCGTGGCCTTTGACAGGGCCTCCGGCCGTCGAAAAGATTTCCGGTGGCCCGGCTTCGATTTGAAGTCCGAGCTGTTCGCCGACCAACCGGCTGAAGAAGCAGTGCGCGGCTCCGCAATCAACGTATGCATCCACTGCCAACTCTGCTCCGCCTGATTGCAGGATGACCGGGACGCCGATCCCAGGCTTTCCCGGATTATATTGGTGAAGCAGTTGGAAGCTGAGTTGATGATTCATTGCCAGCCTCCAATATATTTCTCCTCTGCCTCAGTCTCGATGTAGCTGATGAACGGCGATTCAACACCGGATTGAGCCAGCCGCTCCGAGAACTTCTGCCCATCGGCGTCGCTCAGAATCAATTGTCCGTCTTTCAGCGCAACCCACTGGCCCTGGTATTGCCTTCGGTTGGCTTCGAGCCAGGCTCTTTCCGCGTCGAAGCTGCGCACAGGAACATGCCTGATGGCGGGGCGCGCCCCGTTCTCCGGTCTGGTTGATTCTGAAGGCTCGGGCGCACCGGACGATTGCTGCTGCCGGATGACTTCAATAACGCTCAGTTGCTCGTCCGAAGTCAGCAGCGGAATGCGTGTGACAATCTCTTCGTAGGTGGTCGAATGCATACTGGCCTCCCTTTCGTTATTGCAAATTCAGGCGGGCGTTAAATACGCGCCCAGTGAAGCAACCAGTATTGTACCTCAACGTACCTCTCACGTTACGGTCTTATCGCCTCTCCTCTGCGCCGTTGGAACGGCAGGCTCTTCACAATCTCCAACACAAGATTGGAAAAACGATATTGGTTTGCCGCCACATTCGCTGCAATCTTCTTCACCGTTGCTCGATCGTGCCGTTCGACGCCGCGCCCCAGCGCGTAGGTGAGCAACTTCTCGGTCAAAGCTTCTGTGAATGCGTTCCGTTCCGTTTTCAGAATGCCGATCAAATCCTCCGTCCCTTTGAAAGACCTTCCGTCAGGCAGCGCGCCGGATGGATCAATCGGGAACTTTCCATCCTGCGTTCGCCAGGCGCCGACCGCGTCGTAATTCTCCAGCGAAAAGCCCAGCGGATCCATCCGGGCGTGACAGGATGCGCAGACCGGATTCAATCGGTGCTGTTCCAGTTGTTGTCGCAGCGAAGCCTTCGATCCGATTGCAGTCTCGTCCAGCGGCGGCACGTTCGCCAGCGGCGGTGGCGGCGGCGTGTTCAGCAGATTCTCCAAAATCCATTTGCCCCGCAGCACCGGTGAAGTCCGGTTGCCATATGACGAAACCGTCAGCACGCTGGCCTGCGTCAAAATTCCGCTGCGCCCGCTACCGTTCAAGTCCACCTTGCGGAATTCGGGACCGGTCACTCCCTTGATGCCGTAATGACGCGCCAGCCGTTCATTCAAAAACGTGTGCTTGCCGCCGATGAAATCCAGAATGTTGCGATCTTCTTGAATGATGTTTTGAAAGAACAGCTCGGTCTCTTTCAGCATCGAGTTGCGCAAGTAATCATCGAAATCGGGAAAGCGATCCCGGTCTGGCTGCACAGATTCCAGCCGGCGAATTTCCAGCCATTGCCCGGCGAAGTTTTCAACGAGCGCGCGCGCTTTCTCGCTCTTCAACATCCGCCGAACCTGCGCGGTCAACACTGCGGGGTTGCGCAGCATGCCTTGATCGGCCAAATGCAGCAACTCATCGTCCGGCATACTGCTCCACAGAAAATACGAAAGCCGCGAGGCCAGTTCGTGCGGGCTTATCAGGTAAGACGCATCGGCGCGCCGCAGGTTACGATCCTTTTCGATGCGGAAGAGAAAGTCCGGCGAGACCAGGATCGCTTGCACGGCCAGCGCGATCCCTTGCTCGAAGGTACGCCCGCGCTGCTCCGCGCGTGAAACGATGGCCATCAGATCGTCAACTTCTGTTTGCGCGACTGGACGCCGGAAAGCGCGATGCGCCAGATCAGCGACAATCTTCCGGTTGCATCCGGGTTGATGTTGTCCTGTCAGATGGCCGCAGGCGTAGAGCAACCGCGACGTTTCGGGCGAAGGGCCTTTGGCGTAATTGTAAGGCCGATGATCTCAAGCTCAGCGATGGCCATCCCATCAAACCGTGGTTGTCGCGATCGGAACCTTTCGATAGCGGCTTTCCTGGCGGCTATCTGTTCGGGCGTGGCGTTCTCAGGGAGCGGCGGGAATCTATTCGGGTCGGGCGTCGGCACAGGCAGCCTGGACGGATTCGGCCCGTTGAAAGAAGGTGGCAATCCCTCGAACAAGCGCGGGAACGCGGCGATCATCTGATGCTGCCCGGCGGCGACGTCCAGACGAACCTCCATAAACACCGGCAAATTTTCATTGGTCGCCGTGACGCGCCTGATGACCTCGAAGGATTTGATGATCTTGCCGTCGAGATAAAGGTCCAACATTTGCGGCTCGGAGCCGGGCGGTTTCGCTCCATCGGCGCGGACGCGGAACAGGTATTCGCCGCTGATCTTGCCTTTGTATTCAATGCGGATTTCGTTGTCCTGAAAGCTGAGTTTTTCGACAAAGGAGATTTCGGTCCCGCTCACTTTGCCTTCCAGCAAGTCTACTTCACCTTTCTGATCCATCCGCTCGAAAGACGCCTTGCCCGTGAGCTTCTCGCCTTCGACCTTGAACTCGAACGTGTACTTCTGCACTCCGATCTGAGTGTCGAACTCAGTTTTCCATTTGCCGGTGAAGTCGGCTGCCAGCGCGGACAGAACCAGGGTGAGCGTGACACAGACCAGCAGCAAAACTTTGTATTGGGTTTTCATTTTGTCTCCTTGAGAAGAATTATCGGGACGGCGAATCAGTACCGCGACCGGTAGGGAGCGGCTATGACGTCAGGCACGCTCACTACTGCTCGCGGTACTGACTTCGCTCCGCTAGGGATCAATCAACCGGTAACTCACGAAGGCCAACTGGCGACTGTCCGGTGACCACGACGGCACATTGATCGTACCCTGCCCGCCGAAGAGCTTGGCCAGTACCTGAATCTCTCCGCCGCCGACCGGCATCAGCCGCAGCATCACGTCCTTATTCGCCGGATGCCCCTTCACATCTTTTTCGTACGAGAGGATGACCAGCCATTTGCCGTCGGGCGAAGGATGCGCGAACCAGTTGTTGTATTCGTCGTTGGTGATCTGTGTCTGCTCGGAGCCGTCGGTTTTCATCCGCCAGATTTGCATCAACCCCGTTCGCTCCGAGTTGAAGTAGATGTACTGGCCGTCGTGCGAATAATCGGGGCCGTCGTCCAAGCCAGCGGCGGTCGTCAGTCGTTTCTCTTCGCCGCCTTCAACCGGGATCGTGTAGATGTCGTAGTTGCCGTTGCGATCCGCGCAATAAGCCAGCGTTTTGCCGTCCGGCGACCAGCCGTGCCAGTACGAAGGCGCAAGTTGAGTGATGCGGCGAGGCGTTCCTCCTTCAATCGGCGCGACGTAAATCAGCGAACGGCGTTGTTCTTGAGATTGATCGCTGATCGCCAGCCACTTTCCGTCAGGCGAAATTCCGTGATCGTTGTTGTTGCGCGTGGCAAACCCCGTGTCCAGCGCCACAGGTTCGCCGCCGATCACGGGCAGCTTCATAATTCGCCCGGCCTGATTGAACAAAAAGTATTTGCCGTCGCGCGACCAGTTGGGCGCTTCAAAGTGCGCGCGTTTGGTGTAAACCACCTTGCGGTCTTTGGAAGAGATTGCGATTGTTTCCAGCGTGCTCTCCACGAGCGGCCGCTGGATGAGTTCGACGTTAGAGAACATGGCTTTCTCGATGACGTTGTTGTCGTGCGCGCAGACGCCCAGTCCGACGTAGAACGGCGCGGTCAATTTGAGGCGGAACGAACCGCCCGCGGATTGCAGCGCTTCGCCTTCGCGGGCAATGGACATGAAGACGTAATCGCCCCGTTTCCGGATTTGCAGGCGGCGTGGAGCTTTCACGTTCGATTGAATCTCGCGCGTCGGGCCGCCTTGCGCTTCGCGGTATTGCAGCGAGGTCAGCCCGTCGCCGTGCAGCGCGGCGTCAGCATAAGCCGAATCGGCATCGAGGCTCTGGCGGATGATGAGCACCGCTTTGCGATGCGTATTGCCGCCCGCGCCGAGGATTTGAATGTCCGCCGCGAGCGAGAGGTCGCTGGACATCCTGCGCCAGACGAAGTGGAACGCATCGGACGCCGCCCACATATTTTCGCCGCCGCCGGCAATGGTATAGGTCTTTTTCGCATCGTCGTATTCGACCGAGCCTGGGATTTTGACCAAGCCGATGTCGCCGTTCTTCTCGAATAGGCCAAGCTTGTTTTCCTGCGAGGGGGCTTGGCCTGTTTGCAGGAACAACCCGCCACTCAAAATCAACAGAAGGATCGAAGCGATAAGTTTCATATCAGTAATCGAGCAGCCATTGGCCATCGCCAATTGAGCATTGACCATTGCCTGGCAGGGAGACTGCTTTTCAATACAGCCTACCTGCGGGTCAATGGCCAATGCTCAATTGCCAATTGCCAATGGCGGCGGTTCACATGATCAGCTTGAGCGCCAATTGAATCTGGCGCGTCCCTCCGGAGCCGCCGATCACGCCGAAGTTGCTGTTGCCGACGGTCGCGCCAGGGCCGCCGAATTGCGGCGTATTGAAGGCGCCGAACATCTCCACGCGGAATTGCGCGTTGTATCTTCTTTCACCGCCGAAGTAGTTGTTCTTGAAGAACGAGATGTCCCACAGCTTCGTTCCCGGATTGCGCACGTCCGGCATTGTGCGCGGCGTCGTGCCGAAAGTGAAGGCCGGCGCCGCCGTGAACTGCAAGATGTCGAACCATCTGTTGATGCGGTCGGCGGTCGAGCCGCCTTCGATCTGCGCGCTCTGGCCAGTCCAGTTCGGGCGTTGCCCCGGACTGAAGATGCCCGCGTTGTTCTGGCTCTGCGTGATGATCAAAGGCGTGCCGCGTGAAAACGTCGTGATGCCGTTGATCTGCCAGCCGCCGATGATCTTGTCAACCACGGTCGGCGCTTTGCCGAACAACGCCTTGCCCTGGCCGAACGGCAGTTCGTAGACGTAGCCGATGACCAGCCGCTGCGACACATCCTGGGTCGAGACTGCGCGTTCGGCGCGCCGGTCATAAGCGTTCTGCTTGTTGCCCGCCGGGCCGAGGAAGGTGACGGTCTGCGACACGTCGTCAATCAGCTTGCCGTTGGTGTACGCGACCAGCAGGCTCAAGCCCTTCGAGAAACGCTTGTCAGCGCGCAGCGTAAACGCATGGTAGATCGAATTGCCCTGCGGTTTGCGGAAACTGCCCAGCCCGGTGTATTGCGGATACGGGCGCAGCAGTTGCCCGCGCTGCACCTGCGCGGCGGCGAGCGTGGAAGTCGGGTAGGGAATCAACCCGACAAACGGATTGGCGACCAGCGTCTGCAACGACGTGCCCTGCGAGAAGAACGACGTGGGCAATTGATTGAGCGTGACGCCGCCGCCTTCGCCGTCAATCAACCTCGTGCCTTTGCTGCCGATGTAGGCGGCCTCGAAGAGGATGTTACTGGGCAGTTCGCGTTGCACGTTCAGGTTCCATTGCTGAACGTACGGGCTGGCGTCATCCAGGAACAAGCTGGCGCTGATGCCTTGCCCCAGGAAGGTCGAACCGCCGAACGAGCTGCCGGTCGGGAAGTTGAAGCCGTTCGGGTACGGGTTGCCGAGGAACGTCGTCGGGATGCGCCCATCCAGGCTGGTCACGAAATTGGTCGTGCTGCTGAACCCGTCCATGCCCGCCGTGCCGGTGTGCCCGGCGGCCTGCAACGCCGAGGGCGAATAGTAGATGCCATAGGCGCTACGCACCACGGTCTTATCGTTCAACCGGTAAGCCAGCCCGATGCGGGGCCCCCAGTTGTTCTTGTCGGTCGGCGCCTGGCGGCGATTGTCGCTGGTGGTGAAATTCATCGCGCCGGCCAGCTTCGACCCGTCGAAGAACGAGTTGGCCGGAACCTTGCCCGCGAGTGGCGACGGCTGATCGAGCCGGAAGAAGGCGTAGCGGTCGTAACGCTCGGTGCGCGGGATGTCGAGTTCGTAACGCAAGCCGACATTCATCGTCAGCTTCGGCGTCAGCTTCCAATCGTCCTGGAAGTACCACGCCCAATACGGGCTGGCCGAAGCGGGCGTCGGATCGTGGCTCATCGAACCGCCCGAAGGGATGCCCAGCAGCAGCGAGGCGATGCCGAAACCGGCCGTGCCGCTCGCATTGTTCGGATCGAGCTGTGTCCAGCGCGCGTCGAAGCTGTATTGCCCCGAAGGCGAGCCTAGTTGCAGGAAGTTGATCATCAGCTTGCGATAATCCATCCCGAATTTGAACGTGTGGCGCGCACTCGTCTTGGTCACGCTCAGATTGAACTGATGGTTCATCGGAATGATGATCAGGTCGGTGAAGGTCGCCTGCCCCAGCGACGACACGCCGTTCACGTCAAAGCGCGGGAATTCCAGCGCCTGCAAGGCCGCCGCGTTCTTCACGTAAGCCGGAAAGCCCAACGTCGAAATGTCGAAGCCCGCCGAGAAAGGCAGCCTGTCTGTCCGTGTGCGCCCGAAGCCGTAACGCGCGTTGAGCAGCAGCGACGGACTGAAGGTGTAAGTATGATCCTGTGTGAAGCTGTAGACGCGCCCCACGCTCGGCCCGTCGCCGCTGGAGGTGGCGAGGTTGCCGAAGCCGTTGAACGGCTGGCTCTCGCTGCCCGATTCGGAGAAGCGCGAGGACAAGCGCCAGTTGTCATTGATGACGTGATCAATGCGCAGATCGAGCCGTTGGTTGTCGTTGACAGACTTGCCCGAAGCGATGAAGTTGCTGACCTGCGTGTTGACGTTGGTCGGCGTCTGGTTGGGCTGCGGCCAATATTGCATCAGGTTGCGCGCAATCGGCGAGATGCGCGCCGCCGGAATGATGTTGCCGGGGAACGGATCGCGGATGAAGCGGCTCGGATTGGCAGGATCAGGCCGCGTCGTCAACGGATCGTAGATGATGATCGGCTGCCCGGCGGCGTTTCTCAGATTCGAGAAATTTCCCTGCCGCCATTCGTTCGGCGGCATTGTCCCCGTGAACGTCGCCGCGGCGCGTTGAATCTGGGCTTCCATCGCAAAGAAGAAGAATGTGCGGTTGCGCCCGTCGTAAAGTTTCGGCAGCAGGATGGGGCCGCCAATGTTGCCGCCGAACTGATTGCGCTGCACCACCGGACGTGGCGCAATCTGGCTGCCATCCGCTCTCCTGCCCGCGCGGTTGTTGAAGAAGTTGTTGGCGTCGAGCTTGTTGTTGCGCAGGAATTCGTAAGCGGTCAGGTGGACGCTGTTTGTGCCGCTCTTGGTGATGACGTTGATCACGCCGCCGCCGAGACGCCCAAATTCGGCGCTGACCGAATTGGTCTGGACGCTGAACTCCTGCACCGAATCCACCGATGGCGTGTAGATCAGATTCAGGATCGAAGAGTTGTTCTCCGGTCCGACGTTCGACACGCCGTCAATCGTGACTTCGCTGGTTGCGTTACGCCCGCCGCTAATCCAGGGCGAAGCGCCGCCGCCCGGAATCACGCCGGGGCTGAGCGTCGCCAGCGAGAACGGATTGCGGCCATTGAGCGGCAGGTCCACGATGCGTTTGTTTTCGATGGTCTGCGCCAGCGTCGTGCTGGTCGTTTCCAGCGCCGCCACGCCCGAAGCCGAGACGCTCACGGTTTCGGTCGTCTGGCCCACTTCGAGCGTGACGTCTACGGCGCGAATCTGCTGCACGTCAATTTTGATGTCGGCGACGGTCGCGGCCTTGAAGCCGGACTTTTTGACCGTCACCCGGTAAACGCCGGGCGGCAATTGCGGCGCGATGTAATGGCCGTTGCTGCCGGTGGTGGTGTTGATCGTTACGTTGGTGGCCTGGTTGGTGATGGCGACTTCCGCGCCAGCCACCACCGCGCCGTTGGAATCCTGCGCCGTGCCTTGTAGCGTGCCGGTGAATTGTTGCGCGCTGACCGAAACGCAGAGCGCGATCAGCAACAATGTCAGATGGATTAAGGTCGGACGCATCACTGGTGATTGTTTTGACATGGCCGTTCTCCTCCGAAGATGTGGGACAAGATGGCATCTTGTCCCACAATCAATCGAAAATGTGGGACAAGATGCCATCTTGTCCCACGATCAATTTTCGTCGTTTCAGTGCCTTAGCGACGCCGAAACGTAGAGACTCTTCTGGAACAGGGCGCCTGAATGGCTATCCCTTTAATCTTTTACCTTGTGCGTTATTGGATGGAACCGGACAATCCCAGCAATATCTCTGGCTCGTGAATCGGCATTGATGCTGATTCCGAATCGGTCTAATATTCGCCAACAAAGCCTGTCTGAATGCTCTCTATCGTTCGTTGAGTCTATTGCTCCCAAGGCTGGGAGTACTTTGGATGTGGTAAATTTTCGATAAAGACCACGTAAAGATCAGCTAAAGACGGTTATGACGCCTGTGGAATCGCGCGCCAAGCAATATTACGAATTCGGGCCTTTCCGGCTGGCTCCCGATGAGCGCCGTTTATACCGCGACGGCGAGATCGTCCTGTTGCCACCCAAGGAATTCGATCTGTTGCTGCTGCTGGCGCAAAACTCCGGACAGGTGATGGATCGGGAGAGTTTGATGAAGGCTCTCTGGCCAGACACCGTCGTCGAAGAAGCCAACCTGAACGTTCACATCTCGGCCTTGCGAAAAGCTCTGGCCGAAAACCCCGGCGAGCATCGTTACATCGAGACACTACCGCGACTCGGCTATCGTTTCATTGCGCCAATTGTGGAAGTGAATGGTCAGGAGAAGTCGCTGGTTGAATCCGCGGCGCCACAGCCTCTGGCCTGGAGTGAAAATGGAGAAAATGGTCTGGACCTGAACGCGGCGATGAAGCTGGCGGAGGGGAAAACCGAGAAGCCGGATTGGTACTCGCGCCATCGGCTAGCGGCCGTGACTTTGCCGCTCTGGTTGTTGGCGGTCGTCCTGCTCGGCATTCTGGCGTTACTGTTTTTTAAACCCTCCCGATTGACGCCCTCTGAAAGCGCCGCAGTTTCTCCGATGAATGTCGTCCCGCTCACCACTTATCCGGGGCGTGAAATTCAACCTGCCTTTTCACCCGACGGCAACCAGATCGCCTTCGTCTGGAGCGGAGAGAAAGAGAGCAACACGGACATATACGTCCGGCTGGTGGATGGTGGCAATTGGGTGCGGGTGACCAACCATCCGGGAGACGACGTCAATCCCGTCTGGTCGCCGGACGGTCGCGCCATTGCCTTCTATCGCAGCGCGACCGATGGGGATGGGTTTTTCCTTGTACCGTCGCTTGGCGGGGCTGAGCGCAAGCTGGCCGGCGCCTGGGCCACTCGCTTTGGCTTCGGGCCTCACACCTGGCTTCACTGGTCGCCGGACGGGAAGTGGCTGGCGGTGAGCGACAAGACTTCGGCCGACGAGCCTTTCAGCCTTTTTCTGCTCTCGCCCGAAACCGGAGAGAAACGCCCTCTGACCTCGCCTCCGGCATCCGTCGTCGGAGATTGCAGTCCGGCCTTTTCACCGGACGGCAGATGGTTGGCTTTTGTGCGCGTCATCAGCGCAGTGGTCGGCGAGGTCTATCTCGTTTCGGCGGATGGCGGGGAACCGAAGCAACTGACTTTCGACGGCGCGGGCGCCAGCAATCTGGCCTGGACTCCGAATGGCCGTGAGATTGTCTTCTCATCGCGGCACAGTGGGAAGAGCCGTCTGCTCAGGGTTCCGGTTGACGGTGGCAGCCCGGACTGGCTGGCGGCCTGCGGCAGTTACGCTCAATACCCGGCCTTTTCCCGGCAAGGGAACCGGTTGGCCTGGATGCAGAATACGGATAACACAGACATTTTCCGGGCGCCGCTGAAAAACAACGCCGGAGCGGCCAAAGCTCCTGCCAGCTTGATCGCTTCAACCGCCAACGAAGTCAGCCCGCGCTACTCGCCTGACGGCAAGCGGATTGTCTTCGTCTCCACTCGTTCCGGCAGCGATGAAATCTGGATCAGCGCGAGCGACGGCGAAAATCCGATTCGTCTGACTTCATTCCGCGGGCCGCTGGCCGGTTCGCCGAGTTGGTCGCCGGACGGACGGCAGATCGCCTTCGATTGCCGCCCTGAAGGCAACGCCGACATCTTTGTCGTCAGCAGCGATGGCGGCCAGTCGCGCTGGCTGACCAACGATCCGGCTGAGGACATTGTGCCGAGTTGGTCGCGCGACGGGCGCTGGATTTACTTCACCTCCAACCGGAGCGGCAGGTTACAAGTTTGGAAGATGCCTTCCAGCGGAGGCGCCGCAGTTCAGGTGACGAAGCAAGGAGGCTTTGAGCCTGTCGAATCGCCTGATGGCCGGTGGATTTATTTCACGCAGGATCGAGGATCGTCATCCATCTGGCGCGCGCCAGCGGCGGGAGGGGAAGAAACGCCTCTCTACGATTTTCATCAGAAGAGCTACAGCCGGATGTGGGTAGTCAAGGATGAGGGACTCTATTTCGCCGTCGCTGAGCCTGCTCCGCGGTCAATCATCAAATTCCTCAGTTTCGCAAACGGAAGCGTGAAGACCGTTACTGAGATTGAGGGCAATCTGCCCAGCAGCGTCTCCGGCCTGACGATCTCGCCGGATGGGAAATGGCTGCTCTTTCCTCTGGTCGCTCAGCGAGGCAGTGATTTGATGATGATTGAAAACTTCCGCTGAATCGGCGCATAGTGGGCAAATGCAGTGAGGAGAGTACGGAACATACGGAATAAACGGAACAGACGGAAAGGCTTTGGGAGAATTTCTGTTTGTTCCGTTTATTCCGTATGTTCCGTACTCTCTACTGCTCTCGCCACCAAAAGTTTCATTTATGACTAGGCGAAGTATACCGGTTTTCAAGCGGCGCCGATTTGGCCAACGGAATACTCAACCGCACCTGTGTGCCTCTTCCAGGAGAACTGGTAAGCAGGAACTCGCCGCCCAGCTTCTCGGCGCGCTCGCGCATCCCGATCAAGCCGTAATGACGCCCATTCGACGAATGGATGATCGAAGGATCGAAGCCGCAGCCGTCGTCTTCAATCTCCACCTGCAATCCGCTGCGATTGAAGCTCAGCCGGATCAAAAGATTCTTCGGAGCGGCATGACGGACGGCGTTCTGCAGCGCCTCACGAATGATCATCAGCAGACTCCTTTCGCCTTCAGCGCCGAGCGTGAGCGGAAGGCCGGAACTTTCGAACTTGACTGGAATCCCCGTCTCCCGCTCCGTCCGGCGAGCCAATTGAGAGACCGCTGGCGCCAACCCTTCGCCAGCGCCTTGCCGCAGATTCCACACCGCCAGTCTGGCCTCGTCCACAGCCGCGCGCACTTCGTTGCGAGCGCGGTCGAGCAGTTCGTCGCTGATGCTCGGCGAAACCTCACGCGCGCTCGAAGCGGCTTCGAGCAACGCCGAAACTCCGACGCAGCCCTGGATCAAAGTGTCGTGCATCTCACGAGCCAGCCGGTTCCGCTCTTCGAGGACGGCGGAGAATCGCTGCCGGATGTTGCGCACGTGCAGCCTGTACCAAACCCAGGCCAGAGTCAGCGCCGCCAGAGCGCAAAGGGCGAGGAACCATGCGGTCTGGTAAAAATGAGGCTGCCAGTGAATATTCAAAATCTGTTCCGCCGCATTGCGCGGGTCATCCATCTCGTAAGCGACCACGTGGAAGCGGTAATTACCCGCAGGCAGATTGGTGTAATAAGCGACGCGCCGTTGGCCAGCATCCGTCCACGCGGGGTCGAAATCTTCCATCCAATACTTGAACCGCGTTCTTTCGGGTGACCGCAGCCGGATCGCAGTGTAGTGGATTTCGAGTTTGCCTCTGCCGGGAGCGAGACGGAGGCTGCCGGAGAAGGGAACGTCGTGGTCGTCCGCCAGCGCCTGCTCGATCAGGACGGGCGGCGCGCTCCGTGGCGCTGATCCGCCCGGTTCAATTCGCACGGCGCCTTTCGCGCTGGGGAACCACAGTTCGCCAGCCGAAGTCAGAACGCCCGCAGGCTGGACGCCGCCGTTCATCTGATTCGTGCTCAACCCATCGGCTGTGCTGTAGACGCGCACCGCCAACTGGCCTGCAGGCTGACGGGAAAGCTTTTCGAGATCACGCCGGGAAACAGAGACGATGCCGCTCGGCCCGCTCATCCAAAGGTTCCCCAGCGAGTCTTCGGCGATGAAGTGAATCTTGTTGCTGGGCAAACCTTCCCTGATCGTGAACTGCGCCAGCTCTCCGCTTGTTCGCAGGAAAAGGCCGGCGCCGTGCGTCCCAATCCACAAACCGCCTTCGGAGTCTTCGTGCAGCGCCCAGACCTTCTGGCCGCGCAATCGTTCGACCAGCGGATCAGCGGTGAATTTGCCCGAGTGAAACCGGCTCAAGCCCCCATCGGTCGCCACCCACAAGTCGCCGCCGCGATCCAGCCGCAGCGCCCGGATGCTGCCGTAAGCCAGGCCATCTTCGGTGTTGAAATTCTGAAACGCGCCGGAACTGAAGCGGCTCAAGCCGCCATCCGTGCCGATCCAAATCTGGCCATCCCGGTCTTCGCAGAAGGCGCGGATGAAATCGTTGACCAAGCCCTGCTTCATCGTGTACCGGACGACCCCGGCCTCGCTGACTCGCGCGATCCCTTGTCCATCGGTCCCGACCCACAACGTTCCGCCGCTGTCCCGGAACACGTTTCGCACCGGCAAACTGCTTACACTAGCCGGGAGCTTGACGGGAATGAGCGTTTGGCGCGCCACCCGGAAAAGCTGACCGTTCAAAGCCGTCACGAAGAGGTCGCCGCGCGGATCCTGCCCGCTTGGGTCTTGATAAATCGTGTTGATGCTCTGCGGCGCGCCGTCCGCCGTCGTGATCGTGCTGGCGGCGCTCGGACTCAGGCGGAGCAGCCCGCCCTGGGTGCCAACCCAGAGATCGTCTTCGTTGTCTTCGAAAAGCGAAAGCACGTTGTTGTGTGGGAGCGAATCCGGGGCCGAGAAGTTGACGATGCGCCCGAATTGAAAGCGCATCAATCCCTGGCCGTATGAGCCGATCCACAACTGGCCCCGGCGGCTTTCGTGCAGCACGCTGATGTTGATGCCGCTGAGCATCTTCGGAGTCGAGAATGGATTGCCGCTGAGGCCGTGGTCGAGCCTACGGAGTCCGGAGATTGTGCCGATCCAGAGAGCGCCATCCGCAGTCTGGTGGATTGTGCGGATGCTGTTGTCGGCCTGGCTTTCGTTGGAGGTGTAGTAAGTCGCGCCCTGCCCGTTCAAGATCAGCAAACCCCATCCTCCGACCAGCAGCCGTCCCTCGCGGTCTTCGCAGATGGAATGCACGTTGATCCGGGGCGCGCCGCCGCTGCCATCAACACGGACGAGCGTTTCGTTTTCCATCCGAAACAAACCAGCGTCCGTGCCAACCCAGAGTCGGCGATCTTTGTCTTCGTAGATGATGCGAACGAAACCGTTGGTCAGTCCCTCGTTCGCGCCGAAGATGCGGAAGCTCCCGTCTTTGTACCGAATCAACCCGCCGCCTTCCGTGCCAGCCCACAGCGCGCCATCCTTCGAGACCAGGAGCGAATAGACGCTGTCATCGCGGAACGCAGGTACGGTTTCACGATTGAAGACCACGAACCGCGTGCCATCGAAACGTACCAGCCCACCGCTGGTTCCGATCCAGAGATAGCCGTCGTGAGTCTGAGCGAGGGATTGAGCAAAGTCTTCGGGCAAGCCGTCTGCGCTGCGCCATACGCGGCGGCTGTACGGGGTTGAATCTGAAGTAGGAGTCTGGCCCGCCGCAGCCGCGCTCAGCAAGAGGAAGAAAACACAAAGGGTCGAAGGGTCAAAGGGACAAAGGCTGACAAACCATGTTTTCCGTTCTTTGACCCTTTGACCCTTCGACCCTTTGTGTTGAAGTCTTCTTCGTTCCAATGTCGTGTGTCTTGATTTAGCCGCTCAAGGCAAGTGCACGATCCCGCGCTGCAAAGCCGCCACTGTAGCCTGCGTGCGGTCGCTGACGTTCAGCCGGCTGAGAATGATGTTTATGTGCCATTTGACCGTCGCCTCGCTGATGCCCAGCGCCTCGCCGATCTCCCGGTTGCTGCGCCCTTTGACGATCAGTTCCAGCACTTCCAATTCGCGCGCGCTCAACTCCGAATGCGGAGGCCGCTCTGCCAGGCTCTTTGAGACCGACGCCGGAATGAACTTCAACCCGGCGTGAACCTTGCGGATCGCGTTGACCAGATCGTTGTGTGACATGCCCTTCAACAAATAAGCCTGCGCGCCCGCTTCGAGCGCCCGGTGGATGTCCTCGTCGCCATCGTAGGTCGTCAGGACGATGAAACGCAGCTTCGGATGGAGTTTGCGGATGGCGCGAATCGCTTCCACGCCGCTCAAGCCGGGCAATCGTAAATCCATCAGCACGACATCGGCCGCTTGCCGGTCACAAAGCGCGCAAGCCTCTTCACCCGAACCGGCTTCCGCGACCACTGTCATATCAGGCTGCAAGCCGATGATCGCGGCCAAGCCGAAGCGCACGACCGGATGATCGTCAACGAGGATGACGCGAATGGTTGTTGAATCAGACATACAAAAGGTTCCGGCCTGTGCGGTCAGGCCGCGACTTGCTGCTCCGCCAGGAGCGACAGGCAAAGCGAGCGCATCGTCGCCAACTCGCGTTGAAACTCCCGCTGAGCTTCTTTCGCGGGCAGAGCGTCAAACAAATCCGGAAGCTGCGCTCCGTGGCTCATGACCTCGTCGGCAACCCGATCTCGCAGGCGCTGGCGCACGAACAAACAATTCTCAGCGTGGAAAAAGATGCGCACGGCGTCAGCGGCGCTGATCGAACCGCCGGCGAGCGACTCCACCAGACCCAGGTTCAATAAGGCAAAGAGAGCCAATTGTTGTTCGGGCAAGCCGCCCGCTTCGGAGAGGACTGTTTTGAGTTGGATACTATGATTCATACTGCCTATTTCGGAAAAAACTTGACCCCGGCGACTTGGCCGGACTCATGTTCAAAATAATGCGCCTCACCTGTGTTCCCATTTTTGATGACCTTTTGCCATTTTCCGGGTAGCAGGCTCCGAAGATAACGCCGCACCGCCGGGTTTCGCACCGGATACTTGATTGTGCCGCCCTTAACGGGAACCCATCCATCGGGTATGGATCCGGATGCATAAACGTTCGGATACAGATGCAACGGCATATCGCAACCAATTTCCAAACACGCTCTCAGAACTTCCTGTTAGGTGGGCCTTTTGCGCGTTAGAGTCAGACCAGCCACCAGTTAGCACCGGCGTTGGAAGACTGTATCCAGTGTTGTCGGATAGCCTCAGCGTTGAAAGATGTCATGAGCTTGCATTGTTCTCGTGTTGTCTTCATCGTCAGTGGCCAGAACATTCCGCTATCAGGGAACTGAAGAAGCTGCTGGCGCATAGCCTCGGCCCGGTCCGATGCCGGTGGGTGGAGATCGTCAGTTGGTTCAAATTGTTCCAGGACTGCGAACAACAGGAAAACATTCTCCAGAGCCCAGACAAAATGTTCAAATGGACGGAACACCTTCCAGCAGACATCAGTGGCGATACGATCAGCTTCAAGCTCATGATTGGGAAGTGGCCCTACTTCAAGATGTTTGCTGACGATGTGCCCATACTCGTGTCCCAGTATCCATGTCAACTCCACATCGATCATCCTCAGAACTGGTGCAAAGCCCGGACGATTACCCCGGAACGCATCGAACACGATGGACCAGCAAGGGAATTGAAGGATTGGTCTTATGTCGCCCATGTGGACCGCACAAGCGAGCCAGATCAGTTGCCTTGGGTCAAAGTCTAAAGGGTTCTCTGGATCTTCAAATGACAGCCCCCAAGTGATTGCCGTGAATGCAGGGAGGACTGTGGCCATCAGATGATCGATCGCTACAGCCGGTCCCTCATCTGTTGATATCGCATAGGCATTGAATCGGGCCTCCGGGAGAAGTCCAACGGGGATAAGTTCCAGCAATGGCTGATTCTGCACGGGAAACTGGGAGCGTACTTTAGCCGCTAGATTGGAGAGATGATCTGGCGTCTCAACAGCATCAAGGCCGGTAGAGCACGCGATATGGCTTATGAGTTCCTGCAGCGAACACCAGTCTTTATCGAACCAATCCATCTCAGGTCTCCATAACCGCTATTTTGATTCCGCCTAACTACCTCTCAACCTTAATCTCGTACCAGGTCGTAATCTGTTCGCCAAGTCGCACCCGCCAGCCTTCCGACGTTTTCTTCGCTGCAACCGGCGCGCCAATGCGCTGCCCGCGCCCGTCCAACGCAGCGATGGCCACGTTACGCGCTCCTTCAAGATTGCGAATCAACAACTGTCCCGTCACCGGCTCAATCAGCGTCGGCGACGTTCCCCATTGTTTCAGCGCCGACCGCGTCTCGTTCCATTCCACGCCAGTGTTGGTCACGGCTCCGCCAGCCGTCAGCAACATCCGGCTGGAACGAGCGATTGGTTTTGAATCGAGCGCGCTCAAGGTCAGGCTGGCGAAGCGATTATCAATCTCCGGCGCCAGATGTCGCAACTGCTTGCCGTGCGCTTTGACGAATCCGATGGCCGCCTGCGTGCGCTCCGTGTCCACGGTGACGAGTCCGCCTTTCTCCCGGGATGCAGCCCAGACCAGTTCGTTCGTGTCGGAGACAATCGGGTCGGCTTCGCGGAGTTCTATCTTCTCCGTCGGTCTGCCATCCAACGTGGCGATGCGCGAGCCGTGCCGTAGCGGCAACAACAGCGGAAAGCCGGGAGTGAAGTACGGTCTCTCCGTGCCCGGCAATCGGATGCTGTCCTGAACCTGCTGGCGTGAATACGACCGCTTGATCACTTGCTGCGCGGCGCGCACGTCGCCGCGAACGAACATCAATGCTCCGGCGGCCAATTGCGTCATCTTCACCGGGTTGTGCGAAATGTCAAAAGGATCGCCGACCACCGGCTTCCAATCCACTGAACCTTTTGGCGAGGCTTTCGGCTCGAAGGTGTACCAGAAGACGCCGTCCCAATCTTGCAGCGCAGCATAAGCTGCCAGAATCGGGATGCCTTCGCTCGCATAGTCGTTGGGAAACGGATGATTGACTTCGCTCACCGTATACGGCTTGCCCGCGAAGGCCGTGCGTGAAAGCTCCACCACTGTGGAATTGCGCGGATCATTCACCATCGGCGTGTTTGCGATCCCGCGCGGCCCCGGATGCTGCCAATAAGTGTGGCCGTCCACGATGTCGAGCAGCGAAGTCGAGGCCAACAGCGGATAGCTGCTGCCGCTGTGGCTGTGATCCGCTGACGCGACCAGCGGAGCTTTCACCTTGAGCGTGTCTTTCAGGTAAGACTGCATGTCAAGAAAGTAGCGGCGCTCCATCTCCATGAAAAACTCAAGCTCGGTGTAGAACCGCTCCGGCGGAGCCGCCCCAACTTCTTTCCCCATCAAACGCGGGATGGGTTGGTCGTTCGCCACTCCGGCGATTGCGCGCAGCTTGGCGAGTTCGGCTGGGCTGCGTTTCTGCCTCAGCCAGGCGTTGTAGAGGCTGAGCAGGGCAGTGTCGTAAGCAGGCGTGGGAGCGCGGAAGCCTATGTAGAGCGCGTTTTCGTTCACCAGTTCGACGGTGACGACCGCCGGCTCATTGCGATATTCCGTCTTCGTGTATGGGTTGTAGTGAGTGAGAAGCTGTTTGGCGTACTCTTTTTGCAATTCGATCAAACGCGGATCGAAGAGCGTCAGTCCCTTGGCCCAGCGAATCTTGTCAGCGTCTATGACGCCGTCGCCCGCCTTGTATGACCTGCCGACATTCAGGTTGATGTTGATGTAGATGCCGCGCTTCTTTAGCTCCGCGATCCAGAAATCGAGCCGGTCGAGTTGCTGCGCGTCGAACGAGCGCGTGTCCTCGCGCGTCGAGTCAATCAACCCACGCGGCGTCGCCAGGTCGAGAAAATGCAGGCGCACGCAGTTGACGCCGAAGCGCGCCAGCGTCGCCGCCCACATCGGCGCGTCTTCTTTCGACGGGAACATCGTCGAACCACGGCTCCAATCGGTGATGTTGACACCCCACAGCCGCAGTCGCTTGCCATCGCCTGTGACCAAATGACCATCGGCGATGCGCACAAACCCGCGTTTCCCGGCGGGCGCATCGAGCAGGAAGGAGAGATCAATCACCGATGCGCCGCCTTCACGATGATTCATCACGAATGGTTTCATTTCGCCATCGGGCGTGGACGATAGCGAAACGGCGGCGATGAGGAGAATCAAGAAAACGATGCGCATTTGGCCTCCAAAGCGTCCGTCCCATTGACCATTGCCAATTGGTCATTGTCAATTGTTTCGCAGGAAGTTTGACATTCTTTCCTGCGAAACAATTGACAATGACCAATTGGCAATGGTCAATGGCTTAACTTAACGCCGTGAATTACTGTTTTTGCAGAAGGCCGAGGTCGGCCAACCATTCTTCAAAGCGCGCAGGCCAGGCGCCAGCGGCGCTTCGATTCCTTTCGCGCATGCCAAAGCCGTGACCGGCCGTGGCGTAAATGTGCAACTCCGCCGGGACGCCGGCTTCCTTGAACTTCAAATAGACTTCGGCCAAGCCGCGCGAGATGTCGGGCCGGTCTTTGTAGCCGCAAACCAGGAAGGCTGGCGGCGACTCTTTGGTCGGCGCGACGCGGCCCGAACTGCCGGGATAGATCAGCGCCTGGAAATCGAGCCGGGAAGAGGCTCGCTCTGGAGATCGGCGCCGCCTCCGAAACCGGGCTTCGATCATCGTTTCGGCCAGCGGACAGAAAAATGTGAGACAGAAAAATAAAGAAGACCGGACACATTCTTCATTTTTCTGTCCGGTTGGTTTCGGTGGCCAAAACGATGATCTAGGCCCGAAACCGTCTCAGTGACTGACCAAACGCCGCTGCTCAGGACCGAAAATGCGGAGCAGAGCACCAACATCAGCGGTGAGCTTTTCAATTCGCTGCCGCTGAATTTCAGCGCGACCAATTCGATCCGTGGCTGGCTGAGCTTCATTCAACTGGCGCCGGGCGTTTCGGGAACCACCCACACGGCGAACATCAACGGCGCGCCAGCCGGTTCTTTCAAGATTTACCTCGAAGGCCAGGATGTCACCAGCACCAACGACACGGTCTGGACGAGCACGGTGGCGGCGGCTTCGGTCGAGACCATCGGCGAGTTCTCGATCCAGACCAACAACTTCGCTCCCGAATTCGGCCAGGTACTCGGCGGCGTGTTCAACTTCACCACCAAGTCGGGCACGAACCAACTGCACGGCAGCGCCTACGAATACCTGACGAACGAAGCCTTCAATGCCTTTCGACCTCTTTCAACTCCCTTCGCCACCAGCCCGCGCGCGGCGAAATCGCTCGACCGCAAGCACGATTACGGGTTCAGCGTCGGCGGCCCCGTGCGGCTGCCGTGGCTCTACGATGGCCGCAACAAGACCTTCTTCTTCTTCAACCTCGAAAAGTACCGCAACGTGACCCGGTCGTCCGGGAGCCTGGCGACTGTGCCGACTGAGGCTTATCGCCGGGGCGATTTCAGCGCGGCGTTGACCGGACGCCAACTCGGCACGGACGTGTTGGGGCGGCCAATTATGGAGAACGCGATCTACGATCCGCGCACCACCCGCACCGTCACCGTCAACAACACGCAATACATCGTCCGCGATCCGTTCCCGAACAACGTGATCCCGACCGCGCTGCTCGACCCAGTGGCGCTGAAGATTCAAGCGTTGATTCCCAGTCCGGATAACGGGGAGCCATTGAATAACTGGGACCCCAGAATTCCGAACCGGAGATTTCAATCAATTCCGAGCGTCAAGATTGACCACAACTTCAGCGACCGCTCGAAGCTTTCCGGCTACTGGTCGTTGGAAGACACCACGCAGATCACCGGAGCCGATGGTCTTCCGATTCCGATCACCGGCCGTCGCGATCAGAAGATTTACGGTCACACCGTCCGGCTCAACTTCGACCAGACGCTCTCGCCGAGATTCGTGCTTCACCTGGGCGCCGGAGTTCTACGTTTTCACAACCCCGACAGCGCGCCTGATGAAGTGGTCACCTATGATGCGGTCAACGGCATCGGCTTCAAGGGCGCCTCGATCGAGCCTTCTGGCTTCCCACGCATCGTCGGTCCCGGCCTCGGAAACCTGCAGGGCAACCGGGGCGGGATGAGCGCGATGGGGCCTGTGCAAGCCAACAAGTTCTGGAACGACAAGCTAACGGCTGTCGCCAACGCCACCTGGGTCAAGAGCAACCACACCTATAAATTCGGCGGCGAGTTCAAACAGGAGGTCTGGAGCGATGTGAACTTGACCGCCGCGCAAGGCCGCCTGGCTTTCGGTGAAGCCCAGACCGCTTTGCCGTACTTGCAGAACACGACGGTCGGCGGCGGCAGCATCGGCTATCGCTACGCCAGTTTTCTGCTGGGCCAGGTGAACACAGCCACCGTAGCCGCAGTCAAAGACCCGCAGTGGCGTAAGCAAGCCTGGAGCTTTTACGGCCAGGACAACTGGAAGGTCACGCCGAAATTGACGATGAACTACGGGCTGCGCTGGGACTACGCGGGGCAGGGGCACGAGCTTTATTACCGCACCAGCATCATCGGGCTGACCACGCCGAACCCATCAGCGGGCGGCTTGCCGGGCGCGTTCATTTACGAAGGCGATGGGCCGGGCCGCTGCAATTGCCGGTTCACCGAGACCTATCCGTATGCCATCGGGCCGCGGCTGGGCGTCGCTTACCGCTGGAATGACAAGACCGTGGTGCGGGCCGGTTGGGGCATCAGTTTCAGCCAATTGGCGAACACGTGGTACATCACCGGCGGGTCGCCATCACTGGGGCTGGGTTACAACACAATTGATTTCAGCAACCCCGCTTTTGGCCAGCCATCGCTCCTGTTGAAAGACGGTCTGGTTTACAACCGGGCTGACTTGTACACAGCGAGTTTCAACCCGGGCATCCGTCCCTTGCCGGGCCAGACCAGCAGTTTTGGCGACTTCTGGTGGGGCGTCATCCAGGATCGCAACGGCGGCCGTCCGGGGCGAGTCAACCAGTGGAACATCGCGGTGCAGCGCGAGTTCTTCCGCAACTTCGTGGTCGAGGTCGCTTACGTCGGCAACCGGGGCGTCTGGCTCGAAGCGAACGAATTGGTCAATGTGAACGCGATCAACCCGGCGCGGTTGCAGTCGCTCGGCCTTGATCTCAACAACCCAACAGACCGGGCGTTGTTGACCTCGCGCATTGATTCGCCGCAGGCGGCTGCTCGTGGGTTCAGAGCGCCGTATGCGGGCTTCCCCGGCAGCGCGACCGTGATGCAGTCGCTCCGCCCGTTCCCGCAGTTCAACGACCGGCTGGGTGTCCGCTGGGCGCCGCTGGGCAACAACTGGTACGACTCGTTGCAGGTGAAGCTGACCAAGCGTTATTCGCACGGCCTCGACCTGACGGCGGCTTACACCTGGCAAAAAGAGTTGGTGCTGGGCAGCGGCGGCAATCCGGGTCTGGCCGGGCCAGCCGTCAACAACGTCTTCAACCGCGACGCCCAGAAATCGCTCGCTTCAACTTCGCAGCCGCACATTTTCGTGACCGGCTTCACCTACAACACGCCGCGCGTCGGGCCGGCCGGATGGGTGAAGCAGATTGTCGGGAATTGGACGGTTGGCGGATTGCTGCGCTACGCCAGCGGCGCGTTGATTGCGACTCCCGGCTCCAACAACAATCTCGCCTCGCTGCTCGGCCAGGGCGTCAACACTCGGCAGAACCGGGTCGCGGGCCAGCCGTTGTTCCTGCAAGACCCGAACTGCGGTTGCATTGATCCGCGCCAGAACCTGGTGCTGAACCCGGCGGCCTGGGCGGACGCGCCGGCTGGGCAATTCGGATATTCGCCCGGCTTCCACAACGACTACCGCTGGCAACATCAGGTGTCGGAGAACCTGAACTTCGGACGCCGCTTCCCGATCAAGGAGAAGATGGCCTTCGAGCTGCGGGCGGAGTTCTTCAACGTCTTCAACCGGCTGTTCCTGCCCGGACCTGCGTCTGGCAACCCGGCGGCGGCAATAACGAGAAACTCGGCAGGCGAGTTGACCGGCGGCTTCGGCTTCATCAATCCGAACAACGTCGGCGGTCAGCGCAACGGCCAGATCGTCGCGCGGTTCGAGTTCTGAAGCCGCCAGAGCGCGCGGCAAGCTTGAACAGCGTTGCTATTGCCCTGTCTGCCTCGCCCGCTATAATGGCGGACGAGAAAGGAATCATTATGCAGACAGTCACTGTGTTGGACTTACAGAATAATCTCGCCGCCTATCTTGAACAGGTGTTGCGTGGCGAGGAATTACTCGTCGAAGATCAGCGCCGCCCGATTGCGCGGTTGATGCCGCTCGTGGGCGGCGCTGATCTTGATGAGGAAGAAATGAATCTGGTGCGCGCCGGGTTGCTGCGTCTGCCGTTGCGAGCCAAAACGGATGATTTCTTTTCTCTACCAGCTCCTGAAGTACCGCTAGACGATATTCTTTCGGCTTTGCAGGCGGTGAGAGATGAAGACTAAGGCGGAGTTTTGGGATACCAGCGCCATAGTTCCACTCTGTTGCCAGCAAACCGCCAGCCACGATTTACGCCAACGTTGGCGGCGCGCCAGCCGGGTGGTGGTGTGGTGGGGCGCGGTTGTGGAAGCGCGCAGCGCCTTTGCGCGTTTGCAACGTGATGGCCTGCTGAACAGCGCGGGCCTGCAACAGGCGATTACCCGACTTGAGTCAATGCGCTTGCAGTGGCACGAAATCACAGCCAGCGAAAAAGTGCGTGCCCAAGCCGAGATATTGCCTGACGCCTACCCGTTACGCGCAATGGATGCTTTCCAATTGGCTGCGGCGTTTGTCTGGTGCAATGGCAACCCCAAGGGCCGCCGCTTTGTCTGTTTGGATATCCGCTTGGCCGAAGCCGCCCGACAAGCCGGTTTTTCGGTCATTCCTTGATCGAGAAAATCACTGGCCAAATCAATGCGACTGCCCAGCCCACGAAAACGAGTAGTAAAGAGTGGCCCCGCGCTAGTTTGGCTCGCGCTCTGCGTAGCCGTGGCTCAACCTCAACCCACCTCCAAGATTTCAAACGCCGGATATGTCGAGCCTGGAGCCTGCGTGGAGTGTCACCGTGAGATCGCTGAAAGCTACGCCCGCACGGCGATGGCGCGAACATTCGGCGCAGTGCGGTCTGAACACGAGTTTCCTGAACTCAAGGGAGGTGGCTTTCAGCACACCGCTTCGGAAGAAATCTTCACCATGTCTGCGCGCGACGGCAAACCATACCTCAAGCGCCATCAGATCGGTTTCGACGCACAGTCATCAATCCCGCGCGGCTTTCTCACGACCGGCAGATGGAAGTCTGCATGCAATGCCACCTGGAAACCACCAGCCTGAAGCTTCCGGCAAGCTTGTTGCGCCACGGTCGAAGCGCGTTCTCTTATCGTCCGGGAGAGCCGCTGGAAAATTACATTCTGCATTTCGACCGCGCGCCGGGTCAGTACCGCGCGCGTGAGCAAGCGGTTGATCGGTTTGAGTTCGTCAGCGCCGCTTACCGCTTGCGCAAGTCGGCTTGTTACGTGAAGAGCCAGGGATCGCTCACTTGCACAACTTGCCACAACCCGCACGAGCCGTCGAACACTCCGGCTGCGTTGCGCCGCTACACCGAAGCCTGCCAGAGTTGCCACCAAAGGGCTGTGCAGAAGTTGGTCGCCGCGCGCCGCCATCCGGTCTCGCAGGATTGCGCCTCCTGCCACCTGCCAAAACGGCGGCCATCGGATGCGATCCACACCTCGGTCACGGATCACTTGATCCAAACACGGCCAGCGCCTGATCCGGCGGCGGCGCTCGTTGAAAAACACGATGGCAACACGCTGCCTTATCGCGGCAGAGTAGAGCTTTACTATCCCACCAAGCTTGAGAAGACACCGGAGAATGAACTCTACTTGGCGCTCGCGCAAGTGAAGCACGACGCGAGCCTCGATCAGGGGCTGCGCGAGTTGGAAGCGGCCATCGCGCGTCACGCGCCAACGCGAGCGGAGTTTTATTTTGAACTGGCTGAAGGTTACAGGCGCGCCGGAAATCTCCGCAAGGCACTCGCTTTTTATGAGCAGGCTTGTTCGCGGCAGGGCGCCGATTGGCGGCATTTCTACCGGCTGGGAACGACGTTGACGACGGCGGGACAATTGGATGTCGCGACGCGAGCATTGGAACGCGCCCGGGTCTTGGCGCCGAAAGAACCCGCTGTGCTCGAAGCCATCGCAAACCTGCTCTCGCGTCAGGGTAAATTGCCAGAGGCAGTCGTCACGCTTCAGGCCGCTATCGCGCTCGATCCTGAATCCGCCGGCGTTCACAGCAATCTGGGCGCGCGGCTGTTTCAAACCGGCGACTCAAAAGGAGCCGAGAAGGCTTGGCGAGAGGCGGTGCGGTTGCGCCCCGAAGCGGCGACGATGCGACTCAACCTGGCCAATCTGCTGGCGAACAACGGCGATTTCCGCGATGCTCAGTACCACTTCAAAGCGGCCATCCGCAGCGCGCCTTCGTTCGCGGACGCTCACTTGGCTTACGCCATCGCTCTCACGTCTCACGGTGACGCCGCGCAGGCCGAACATCATTTTCGAGAAGCCATCAAGCTTGCGCCGAATCACTTCGAGGCGCATCTGCGATTGGGGCAACTGCTGCGCGACCGAGGCGACGCAGCGCTCGCTACTCCGCATCTACGCAAAGCCGCAGAGAGTCCCAACGCCAGAATACGTGACGTTGCAAATAAGTTACTGAACTGACTGGTCGGCTGCGATCACAAAACCTCGCGCCGCAACTGCGGGAAGACTTTAGCCACCTTGTTCAGCAGATAATCGCCGTAAGTCCCGCTGAACTCGTGAACGCTCGCTCCATCCCATCGCTCGTGGCGATCATCGGTCGCGGCCTCGCCAAGCTGAATGGGCGCTACTTCCGCATTGAAGTTCGGGTCGAAGAAGAACGGGAACGAGAGACGGTCGCGCCCGCTCAGGTTCCGCACGCGATGTGGCGTCGAACGGTACCGGCCCGCCGTCATCCGATCCAGCATATCGCCGATGTTGCACACGAACGAGCCGGGGATGGGCGGGGCTTCGATCCAATGCGATTGCGACTTCACCTGCAAACCTCCGGCTTCGTCCTGCTTCAAGATCGTCAGCAAACCGTAATCAGTGTGCTCGCCGACGCCCCATCCGGTCGTGGTTGGTTGGGCAGGGTAGTTGAAGATTCTGAACAGAATCAGCGGGTCGCCAGTGTAACGCTCGAAGAAATACGACTCTTCCAAACCCAGGCTGAGCGCGATGCCCGCCATCAGTTGATGGCCGAGCCGCATCATCGCCGACAGGTATTCCAGGACAGTCTCACGCAGTTGCGGTGGGTGGGAGGGAAAAAGGTTGGGGCCGTGCAGCGGGACGCCTGCTTTCACCATCGGGTGGTCGTCGCCAAGCTCCGCGCCGAAGTAGATGCCTTCCTTCAAATCGGGCTGGCCCGAAGTCAATTCGCCTCCGACAGGGAAATAACCGCGCCAGGCTCGCCCGCCACGAGCCATGCGAATCTCCATCCTGGTTTCGATGTCTTGAGCGAAGAATTGCCGGCTGAGCTTTTCCAATCGCTCTTGCAGCCCCGCGTCCACGCCGTGTCCGACGACGTAAAAGAACCCGCAGTCGCGGCATGCTTGCCCAATCTGATTAGCCACGACGTGTCGGTCTTCAGTCTCGTGAATCAGCGGGTTGATGTTTATGATCGGGATGGAATGGTCTCTGTCGTCAGCCAACATTGTTCACCTATTGGGTGAAATGGCGCGGATGTACAGCAGACTGTCTAGTCTGCTGAGGTCTCCGCCAGTAGCCCACTTGAGGAGATTTCAGCAGACTAGACAGTCTGCTGAGGTCTCCGCCAGTAGCCCACTTGAGGAGATTTCAGCAGACTAGACAGTCTGCTGAGGTCTCCGCCAGTAGCCCGCTTGAGGAGATTTCAGCAGACTAGACAGTCTGCTGAGGTCTCCGCCAGTAGCCCACTTGAGGAGATCTCAGCAGACTGTCTAGTCTGCTGAGGTCTCCGCCAGTAGCCCGCTTGAGGAGATTTCAGCAGACTAGACAGTCTGCTGAGGTCTCCGCCAGTAGCCCACTTGAGGAGACCTCAGCAGACTAGACAGTCTGCTGTACATTTTTACCAGTGGATTCGGGTTCACTTCTTTCCCCGCAGCCGATAGCGGCGGCTGAAGCCATTGGTCGTGTCCGCGATCTCGACCTCGATGATCCCGTTGGCGTCGCACGAATAGACCTCTTCGACGATGTTGCCGAAGCTGTGCCCGCGCGTAATCTCCACGTCTTTCAACCCATCGCCGGATTGCAGCGCCGGGTCGAACGGAAAAACTATCTCGTCCCACGGCGCGAGGTCGCCTTGCGGTTGCCCCGCTTGATCAACCCGGCTGCATTCCAGGTAGCGGAGGTCGCCGATGTTGTGCGTCGGCGCGTACCGGCGCACGCGCGCCAGCGGCGGCTCTCCCTTCGCGGGCAGCGGCGTGTCTTTCTCGAACAGAACGTCGAACGCAATCGCCCGTCCGTCGTCCCGCTCGCGCCAGACCCCGAAGTCGCGCGTGAACCGTTCGCGCAGCTTGTAACCGGCCTCGGTGTCAGCCGCAATCGCCAACCCAATCGCCGTCGCCGCGTGCGGATAAGGCGAGCGTCGCACCTGCCGCCCGTATTTTTCGCGCAGCAACCGCGCCACCAGCGGCAGATCGCTCGATCCGCCGACCAGGTAGACCGCCGCTTCGCGCAGATCAAACCCAGCCGCGCTGGCCGACTTCTCCATCACCTGTTCCATCGCTTCGATCGTGCTCTCGATCAGCGGGCGGCACTCTTCGTAAAAATCGTTGACGGCGACGGCGACTTCACCCGCGCCTTCGATCCCCAGCCCCAGGTCAACCGTGATGCGGCGCGTGTTCGGGTGCAGCGCTTCTTTCCTGCGCCGGCATTCTTCCAGCAGCGTGACGAGCGCCGCGTCGGAAACTTCGTCAATGCCCGCCGCTTTGAGCGCCAGGTCGAGCAGGATGATGTCGAAGTTGTCGCCGCCGAGTTTGGCGATGCCTTCGCTGCTCAAGACCTCGTGGTCGCGCTCGACCAGGCTGATGACCGAAGAGTCGAACGTGCCGCCGCCCAGATCGTAAACGACCAACACCTCGCGCTTCGCCGCCGAGCCGCTAGTCGTGAGGTGATGCGCGTACTCGACGCCCGCCGCCGACGGCTCGTTCATCATCCCGCGCACGTCGAAGCCCGCCTGGCGAAAAGCTTCGAGCGTGATGAATCGCTGGTTGCTGTTCGCGTTGGCCGGCGCTGAGACCATCGCCTGCAACTTCTCGTTGCGTTTGACGCGCAGGTTGGAGCGGGCGATCAGGTCGCGCCGCAGCGCCGAGAGAAAACCCGTCAACAATTCCAGCGCCGTAAGCTGATGATCGCCGATCTCGATCCGGTCGTCGGGGCCGAGCGACCCCAACTGGCGCTTGAACGAGCGCAATACGCTCCAGCCAGCCTCGCCGGCTGCGTGCGCCGCGTCGAAGCCGAAGATCAGTTCGTCGCCACGAGCGGCGGCCACCGACGGATACCATTCCAGCGTGTCGCCGTCTTCCGGTTGAAAACTGACGATGGGATAGTTGCCGCGATCTACGGCGGCGACCACTGTGCGAGTCGTTCCAAAATCAATTCCCAGCAGCATTGCAATCTTTTCCGATCTTCAGGCGGCTTTGCGCCCGCGTTTGTTGTTGGACGAAGCTGATGAAGCGGTTGGTTTGCGCGAGCGGGCGTCTTTCTTGCCGTTCGCGCGAGCAGCGGCTTTGGCCTTCGATTTAACGCGGCCACCCGTGCGAGCCAGTTCCGCCATCCATTTCTTCGTGCCGAAGACGCCGCGCACCAACCCGCCCACAGTGAAATCCTGATCCAGCTTCTCCCAGTGCAGCGAAGCCCCGCGCGGGCCAAGCTCGACTGCGGCGATGTCCTTCGGATCAGCATCGCTCAAACCCTGGATCAACTCGCAGGGCACGATGTGGGTCGCGCCGTTCATCAACTCGATGATCAGGCGGTTGGATTTGCGGTCGTAACGCGCCTCGCGCGCCCGGATTTCAGTTTTCATTGCTTCCTCGCCCCGCTTCGTGGCTTCGGCGAACTGTCGCTCAAACTCTTCTTCAGTCAATGTCCACTTTCCTGCTTTAATCATCGCTATAAATCTCCTTCCAAGCTGCGATCAAATAATCCTGGTACCGGTAAGTGATCCTGAGGGCTTTCCGCACATCTTTTTGGGACATCCTCTTGTTCTCTCTGATATGAGGCGCGGTCTGCTCGTCGCCCAGATTGATGACGACTTCCTTGCCCGCCTTTTTTACGTGCGTGTGCATCGGCTCGTGATCGTCAGTGTAGATCATAAAGTTGAAGCCGTCTTTTCTGAGCACCGTTGGCATAGGGGAATATCTCCAACGCTTGAGTTTTTTACAAGCTGTTTCTCAGGGTGATGGCGGTTGGTCTAAGGACTTCAGGCTATCCCGCGTGATCACGGTCTTCGGGTGATCATCGCCCAGAAAAGCTGTGCAGATTCGCAGCGCCCGCTCGTAGCATTGGCGGGCCTCGTCCAGCCTGCCGAGGGTTTGCAGCGCGCTGCCCAGATTGTTGACGCTGGTCGCCACATCGGGATGGTCAGAGCCGAAGGCGGCTTCGTCAATACGCAGCGCGCGTTCGTAGCATTGTCGGGCCTCGTCCGGCTTGCCGAGGTCTTCCAACACAGCGCCCAGATTGTTGACGCGGGTCGCCACATTGGGATGGTCATAGCCGAAGGCGGCTTCATCAATATGCAGCGCGCGCTCGAAGCATTGTCGGGCCTCGTCCGGCTTGCCGAGGGCTCGCAGTGCGCTGCCCAGACTGTTGATGTAGATTGACACATCGGGATGGTCAGAGCCAAAGGCGGCCTCGCCAATACACAGCGCGCGCTCGAAGCATTGTCGAGCCTCGTCCGGCTTGCCGAGAGCTTTCAGCGTATTGCCTAAGTTGTTGACGCGGATCGCAACCTTGGGATGGTCAGAGCCAAAGGTGACTTCGTCAATACGCAGCGCCCGCTCGAAGCATTGTCGAGCCTCGTCCAACTTGCCTAGATCGTACAGCGCAAGGCCTAGGTTGTTGACGCGGATCGCCACGTTGGGATGGTCAGAGCCGAAGATGGCTTCGTCAATGCGTAGCGCTCGCTCGAAGTGTTGGCGCGCCTCGTCCAGCTTGCCGAGGTCTTTCAGCGCCATACCCAAATTGTTGACGCGGATCGCCACGTTGGGATGGTCAGAGCCGAAGGCAGCTTCATCAATGCGTAGCGCCCGCTCGAAGCATTGTCGCGCCTCGTCCAGCTTGCCTAAGGCATACAGCGCGCTGCCCAGATTGTTGACGTCGCGCGCCACTTTGGGATGGTCAGAGCCGAAGGCGGCTTCGTCAATGCCCAGCGCCCGCTCGAAGCATTGGCGAGCCTCGTCTAGCTTGCCGAGGGCTTGCAGCACATTGCCCAGATTGTTGACGCAGATCGCCACATCGGGATGGTCGGGTCCGAAGGCGGCTTCGATAATACGCAGCGACCGCTCGAATGATCGCTTTGCTTCTTCGTACTGCGCGCGGCCTACAAAGTACGTCCCTGTTTGATTGATCAATCGTCCGGTTGCTTTTACCGCGACATTTAACACTTCACCTTGCTCCGCAGCCACCAGCGCGTGGGGTAACAGCTTCCGGCACACCGGCCAAGTCCGTACGTCATCGCTATCTAACGGAAAAGCGTTGTTTACTACTCTGACCGCAGCCTCGGCCCACTTCATCTGTTCATCTTGCGCCAACCGGTCGCGCGTGACCGTCTGCACCAGACGATGGACTGAAAGGTTGTCATCTTTCTTTTCAATCAGCGAGTAGCGGCGCAGCGCGGCGATGGCTTTGTTGAGAGCCAGTTTGTCGGCGACGGCGGCGGCCAGCGACTCTGGCAGATGCTTCGCGCCGTCGCGCAGCATTTCGAGTGGGATGTCGTCGGGCGCGAGGAACGCGCACAGGCGCAGCAGATCGGCTGCGGCGGCGGATTGCTGCTCCGCTTCGGCGAACGAGATCAGCCAGGTTGTGGCCACCGTGTCCGGATAACCCGCTGGAGGTTTTTCATTAGGCCACAGTTCCTGCCGGCGCGCGCGAAACAGTTCCAGGTATCCGGCCAGCGTCTCTTCCGCCGCCTCGATGTAAGCCGCCGCCTGCTCCAACGCGAGTGGCAGAGAGCCTAGCGCTTCGGCCAGCTTGCCAGCCGCCGTCTCATCGCTTTGCCTGGCGCGTTCGAGCAGGAACTTCACGGCGTCGGCGGGCGCGAGCGTGGTGACTTCCAGCTTGCGCGCCATCGCGCCCCAGTTCGCGTCGCGCGAAGTGATCAGCGCGTGGCCCGTGCGGCCGCGGGGCAGATAACCGCGCAGGTCTTCAGCGCCCCGCGCGTTGTCGAAGACGAGCAGCCATCCCGTTCGACCGTTCAATTCGCGCCGCACGGCCTGGACGATCACCGGCGTCTCCCGCGCGTCTTTCTCCGGCAGGTTCAATTGCGCTGCGAGCGCAGAGAAATCCGCAGCCAGCGTCGCCGTCTCTTCGGCTCTGACCCACCAGACGATGTCGTAATCGCTGGCGCGCCGGTAAGCGTACTCGGTCGCCAGCGTGGTTTTGCCTATGCCTCCAAGTCCGTGAATCGCCGTCAACGCCGCCGCCTGATTTGAAGTCAGCGCCTGGTGAATCTGATCGAGCAGCGCGTCGCGCCCGACGAAGTGTGGGTTCTGCTGATGCGGAACGTTCCAAACGGGCGGCAACGCGCCGGGAAAGCGCGGCTTTTCGGCGACCGCGCGTTCGGGCGGAGAAGAAGCGGGGAAGCGGGGCGCAGTTGAAGGTTTGGCGCGTCCACGCTTTGCGCCGTTGAGCAGCCTTTCTCCGGCCTCTGCTTCTTCCACGCCGACCAGATCAATGTAGACGATCTGTGGCAGCAGACCTGTGGGTTCGCATTCACGCACGCGCACCGGCAACAGCAGACCTTTTTCGCCGGTCGGGTCTTGCGCAAACGCGGCGGCCCATTCCGGCGCGGTGAACAGCGAGGTCAGATAATCGGGCGACAACACGGCGATATTGCGTTCGGCTTCGGTCGCGGCCCGCTGCATATCGAGCGCGAAGTTGCCGCCAGGTCGGAAATCCCAGGCCTGGATCACGGTCGAGTAACCGTTCGCTTCCAATTGCCAGGCGATCCATTCCGCCCACTGGCGATCCGCGCGGTTGTAGCTGATGAAGAAGTCTTTCATTGGCGGTCGAAATTTGAAGGGGGCCTGCGATCTTTGTTTTGAAACTGTTTGTGACTACGCTGAGCAGTTCCGGTGGTTGCTTGTCAGCCGGTCTTGCTCTGTTTCTGCATCGTATCGAAGCCGAAGATCAATTCGTCAGATAGCTTCTCGGCTGTCATCGAGAATGACAGGCGTGTCAGGATCGTGGCTATCAACCCATTCGTTAAATGCTTTCAGCCATTCTTCGGTGGTAGCTGTCTCGTAGAATGGCCGCTCTGGCGCCTCTCCGCTCACTCCCTCAGCAAGTGTCCTAAGCAGGAGATCGAGTGACAAGCCTTGCGCATCCGCTCTCGCTTGTAATTCCTGAAGAATCGCAGCTACTGAGGGGGGTACCTGAACTGCTACCGTCTGCGTATTCATACGTCTAAGATAACCCGTTGTTGTTGCGGTCGGCAACAGAAGTGGTAGGAAAGGGATACAGTTCTCAAAAGTTGGTCGCAATCCCACCAACGGCAGTTGGTGGATTGTTCAAGTCCGACCTACATCAGGCGCTGCTTTGCCTGAATCCCACCAACGGCAGTTGGTGGATTGTTCAAGTCCAGCCTTCATTCGCAGGCTATACGTATCAATTCTTGGCGCAAGCCTCTGACCTTGAATCGGTCTGTCGCTGACGCGTCGAAGGTCGGGCTTGAACAATCCACCAACTGCCGTTGGTGGGATTCAGGAGAAGAGCATCCTTCTTGTAGGTTGGAATTGAACAATCCACCAACTGCCGTTGGTGGGATTGAAGAGAGATGCTGGGTTGACGATTGACCGACTTTTGAAAACAGCGCCCGAAGGTAGAGAGGTGAATCGTTTAACGCTTGCCGCGCCGCCACGCGTAAGCATAAAGCGCTAGCCCAACCAATCCCCAAGCCAACACCAACTCCACGCTCGTCAAAGCGTGATTGGCGATCCGTTGCCGCAAACTCAAGCTGAGCAGCGTCCGGATATCCTGCCAGACTTGCACCGCAACGAGCGCGCCCATTGCGATCAACGAAATCCACGCCGCCGCGCGCTGAAGCGACGACGAGATGGGCGCCGTGATCAATTTTGCGAGCGACGGGTTGCGGTGTGGCAACAGCAGGAAAGTCAAACTGTGCAGGAAATACAAAATCACCAGCGCAAAAACCGCGACGTTCAACGCCAGCGAAAGCTGATGGCTGACGAGCAGCAACGCGGATGCGGCGAGCGTCAGCGTCAATCCCCAAACCGGCGTGGCCGTGCGTGGATGAATCGCTCCGATCCAGCTTGGCGCTAATCCGTCACGCGCCAGAATGATGCCCAGGCGCGATGGCACGAGCATCGTTGAGTTCATTGAAGTCGTCAGCGCCATAATCGCGCCGAACGTGACAAACCACGCCGCGCCCGCTGGCAGATAGACTGCCGCGACTTCGGCCATCGGCGCTGAACTGGCTCCGAGTTGCGCGCCGGGCAGGACGCCGAACGCGACCGCCGACATCAACACGAAGATCAGCGCGGTCAGGCTGAGGCCTTTGAGAAAAACCAGCGGCAGTCGCTTCGTGCTGTCTTTGACCTCTCCCGCTGTCTGCGCCAGCGACTCGAAGCCTGCGTAGGAGAAGAAGAGCGGCGCGAGGCTGGCCAGAAAGCCTTCGAGGCCGTGCGTGATGAACGGGCGGTAATTTGCCGTGTGAATCGCCAACAGCCCCGGCGCGATCAGCACGATCAGCGAAACGCCCAGCAACGCGCACATCGCCACCTGCAATCGCCCAAACCAGCGCACGCCGACCGCGTGCACGAAATAGAAAAAGAGCAGGCTGGCCAGCGCCAGTGGCAAACGATACGTTTCCGCGTTGAGACGACCGTTCGACGCCGCGATCAGATAATCGGCCAGCGAATTGGCCAGGAACGCCTCCGCGCCGATGTACGAAATGATCTTGAGCCACGCGCCGACGAAAGCCAGGCGGTGTTCATTCAACGTTTGCGAGATGTGCGTGTATTCGCCTCCCGGCTCGCGGCCCAGCGGCGTCGAGAGGAAAGCCGCGTAGGGAATCGAAGTCGCCAGGATTATTGGAAAGAGAACGACATAGCCGAGAATCACGCTCGGTCCGGTGAGCGACCAGGCGCGGCTCGTCACCGTGAAAATCCCCGCGCCGATCAGAATGCCCAACAGTGCGGCGTAAGATTCGAGCGTGCCCAGATCGCGTCGCAAGCGACCGGCGATGGGAGCATCGTTCGCTACCGCTCGCGGTACTGATTCCTCAGCCATCGGCGCGCTCCATCAAACGGTTCGCGGGCAGGCTGGGATCGAGCACTTTCTCCGCGCTCTCAACTCCGGCGACGGGCAGTTGCGCCGCGTCAATCAAACCGAGTTGCGCCAGCACTGAAGCCTGGTCCCAGTAGATGTGTTCGTGCGCGAGCCGTCCGTCGCGGAAATGGACGACCACGACGAGCGGGACTTTGACGTGTTTGCCCGTTGGCGCGACGCCCGGCAGCATCCAATCCATTTTGATCGTGTGGGTGAACTCGAAGACCATCTCGTCCACCACGCGATCGGCGCCGATGGTACGCGAAACGGGCGTCATCGCCGTGTCCGGCGGCATCTGCGGAATGAATCGCTGTGAGTAGAACTGGCGCAGTTCGTCGTGCCCGACGCCGCCGGTCAACACGGGAACGTGGTTGACGTAAGCGTCTTTGACCATCGTCTTCAGCGTGTCTTCGGTGTTGCGCGAGACGAATTCATACGTGACGTGCTCGTCCCACAACGCCGACAGATTGGGCAAATCATCGCCGCCGATGAGATGACGCACGAAGAATTCGAGCGTGCGCAGGTTGGCCAGCTCTGCGGCTTCGGCATTGAAATGCGCTCCGCCAATGCGAGCGAAGGCGTGATCCTGACCTGGGTAATCGTGCAGCGTGACGTGCGGACGCTCGTCGAGCGCCTTGTGGATTTTGGCCTGCGCTTCCGGCGGGCAATATTTATCCTGCTCGGCCAGGTGAAGCATCAGCGGTGGATCGTTCAACTTGGCGATTTCGTCCAGCGCGTTCTCGATGCCGACGCCGTAATATCCGACGCTGCAATCGGGCTTGAAGCGCGTGGCCAGCAGGTAGGCGAGCTTCCCGCCAAGGCAAAAGCCGACCGCGCCGACTTTTCCGGTGCAGGCCGGGTGATTGCGCAGAAAGGCCAGCGTATCGCCCGCGTCTTCGACGGCCAGAGCTTCGTCCAGCCCCTGATAGAGCGCGAAAGCGCGGCGCCATTCTTCGTCGGTTTGATCAGTCAGTTGGACTCCACGTTCCTGCCGCCAGAACAGGTCGGGGCAGATCACGACGAATCCTCGCTCCGCGTACCAATCGGCAATCGAGCGCATGTCGCGATTGACTCCGAAGATTTCCTGCAGGAGTACGATCCCCGGTCCCGAACCGCTGGGAGGCAACGCCAGGTAGGCGTCGAATTCGCCGTCAATAGTTGTGATGGTTATCATCGTGTGTTCCTTCGGTTGTGGAGTTTTACGCCCTGAAAAACGCGATGACAATCTATGAAACCGGAGATGGAGTCAAGGCCGCTGACCACTACTTCCCGCTGCGCTTCCACTTCGATCTTTCTTCAGCCATCCGCGCGAGCTTCTTCCAACGGTTCCGCTCGTTGCGTTGCGCGAGAGCGTCCTGGCGGCGGGCGAGATGGTCCAGTTCACCTTGCAGCTTCAGGTAATTCTCGAACCGTTGCCGGTCGAGCGTTCCATTTTCCAAAGCTTCGCGCACGGCGCAATTCGGTTCGCTCTGATGCTGGCAATCGCTGAAGCGGCATTCGGTGGCAATGGCTTCGATGTCCTCGAAAGTCGCTTCCACGCCTTCCTCAGCGTCCCACAATTGCAGTTCGCGTATGCCGGGAGTGTCCAGCACCAGCGCGCCGTCCGGCATGAGGATCAATTCCCGATGGCGCGTCGTGTGTTGGCCGCGATCGTCGTGTTCGCGCACGTCTTTGACCAGTTGCCGCTCCTCGCCGAGCAACCGGTTGATCAGGGTTGATTTACCCACGCCCGACGAGCCGATCAACGCCACGGTCTGGCCCGGGGCGAAATATGGCCGCAAATCATCAAGGCCTTCGCTTTTGATCGCGCAGACGGCGTGAGTCGGCGCTCCGGCGGCCACCGCCGCCATCGCCGCGACTTTCTCTTCGACGTTTTCGCACAGGTCGGTCTTGGTAAGCAGAACCACCGGATGTGCGCCGCTCTCCCGCGCGACGGCCAGGTATCGTTCGATTCGTCGCGGATTGAAATCCTGGTTGAGCGAGGTGACCAGGAAGACTGTGTCAATGTTTGCGCCGACGATCTGCTCCTCGGTTTTGGAGCCTTTGGTCTTGCGCATGAATTTGCTGCGGCGCGGCAGCACGGCGTGGATGACGGCTTTGTTCTCCTGCCCGATCAAGCGCAGCGCGACCCAATCGCCGACGGCGGGCAGGTCGGCGCGGCTGGCTGCCTCGTGCCTCAATTTGCCAGCGACTTCAGCGAGGATTTCTCCACTGGTGACATAGACGCGATAGAACTGGTTGTACTCAAGCGCGACGCGGCCAGCCGTGAAACCTTGTCCGGCGTATTCGTGAAAGTGGGCCGCGAAGAAATCGTTCCAGCCGTAGCGCGCGAGTGGCTCGTTGCTAAAACTCATTTCGGTCTTCTCCTAAAAATTGTCCGTGATTTTCCAAACGTCATCACCAGCGAAGCCTCGCGTGGTTTCGCATTGCCAAACGGGCGGGTTTCGGTTTCGGTGATGAATTGATGAGAGTTCGTGGAAGGGATGAGTTGCCCCGCATCGGCGCACAAGTGTCGTGGCGCCGCGACGGGCGACGACGTGATTGGCAAACGCGAACAACTCATTTTTCAGCGGACAATCATAGGCGATTAAGCCGGGGAGTAATTTGTCGTTTCGATCCCGGCCTCAGGTCAGGGATGCTACACGCTGGCGGCGGAGAAATGCAAATGCGGCGACGATCCCAGAGTTTCGATTGATTTTTTCCCGCCGCAATGTAGCATTGGCGGCGTCGGATACCTACAAAGCAAATCAAACCAGAAGGAGTCACGAATGAACGGCAGTTATCGCTTGGCGAAAATCTCATTGGCAATCTGTTTGACGATCCTGGTCACGGCAGTCACGGTCACTGCTCAAAGAAGACAAACGAGAACTCAACCAAAAGCTCCGGCGCCGGCGCCCAAAGCCCCTGCGCTGGAATGGCCGCAATGGGGCGGACCGAACCGCGACTTCAAGGTCACGGCGCAGGGGATAAATTGGGCTGGCGGCGCGCCGAAGCAATTGTGGAGCCGCGCGCTGGGCGAAGGCCATTCAGCGATCCTGGCTGACGGCCCGCGGCTTTATACGATGTACAGCAGCGGCGCCCGCGAGACGGTGATCGCGCTCGACGCCGCGACGGGCAAGACGGTCTGGGAATTCCCTTACGACGCCAATACTCAAGGAATGAACATGGGCCAGGGGAATGGGCCGCATTCGACGCCGTTGATCGCCGGCAATCTGATCTACACCATCGGGGTGAAAGGCACTTTGCACGCGCTCGACAAGAGCAATGGCCGGCTGGTCTGGAAACACGATCTGTGGACTGAGTATGGAGGGCATTTCGAAGACCGAGGTTATTCATCAAGCCCCGTGGCTTACAAGAACACGATCATCGTCCCGGTGGGAGGGAAGTCCGGGCAGTGTTTGATGGCGTTTGATCAACAGACCGGCAATGTTGTCTGGCGGAACATCAACTTCACTCCTGCGCCCGCTTCGCCTATGGTCATCAACGTCGGCGGCCAGGATCAGATCGTCCACTTCGGGTCGAACGAAGTTTACGGCGCTGACGCCACCAACGGGAACCTCCTGTGGAGCTACCCGCACAAGACGGATTACGGTTTGAATATCAGCACGCCGGTGTGGGACGCGGCGGATGGTTTATTGTTCATCTCGTCGGCTTACGGCACGGGCAGCCGTGCGCTGCAACTCACGCGCAATGGCAATCAGACTACCGCGACGCAGGTTTGGGCGAACAACCGGATGAGGGTCCATTTCGGCACTGCGATGCGCATCGGCGATCTGGTGTACGGTTCGAGCGGTGATTTCGGCCCGGCGTTCTTCACCGCGATCAACGTCAAGAACGGCCAGGTCGCGTGGCAGGATCGGGCCCTGGCGCGCGCCAGCTTTGTGCTGGCCGACAACAAGTTCGTCATTCTCGACGAGGACGGCACGCTGGCAATCGCTTCGCCCGGGCAAAGCGGTTTGCAAATTCAGGCGAAGGCGGCGGTGATGAAGAACCTGGCGTGGACGGTGCCGACGGTGGTGGGGACGAGGGCGTATTTGCGTGATCGAAAGACGATTGTCGCGCTGGATTTGGGGTAGAGATGATCTGGACTTTGGCTGTTCGGCGTCGCTCAGTAGGGCGCCTGAACAGTCAGGTTCGGAATGTGCTGGAAGTGTTTGATATTGCGTGTGGCCAGACGGAGGTTTCGGTTCAATGCCGTCGCCGCAATCAGGGCGTCGGGCATGGCCACGCTGTGATCTCGAACAATCGCTCCACCTTCGGCGGCTGTACGACCGTCGAGATAGGCCACGCGAAATAATCTGAGCAGCCGCTTGACTCTCGCTACCTCATCGGCCTTTTGCATTTTTTGCCCTGCATGGATTTCAGCGATTGTGATCACTGAAATCCAGAGTGTGTTCTGTTGGCGAGTGTTTTTGATGAAGGCCGTGGCTTTTTTAACTCCACGCAAGTGGTCAATCAGAATGTTGGTGTCTACCAGCCAATCCATCAATTCCTATGCTCCCATTGCTGTCGCATCTGATCTTCGTATGCGACGCCGTCAAGCTCACCCGCCCAAATGCCCGAAGTCTCGTCCAATATTTGCTCCGCGTCAGGCTCTTCATACAAGCGAGAAAGCAAGAAATCGATGAAATCCGCGACTTCGACCTGTTTGTCGTCAGGCAGCAGCTTCAATTTCAGAGAAATCGTTTCGAGAATTTGCATTGCCAGTTTCTCCTGCGTTTGGGTTTTTCCGCGCCCACATCTTACTCGAATTCCGCGTTCGCCGAAAACTCTATGCCTGCAATCTTCTACTTTGAAGCGGTTTGGTCTACCATAGGGCTGCCTGCATAACGTTTCACGGAATTCACTAACATCATTCAATGGAGGAAAGACATGCGCCGCGCATTGACCTTTGTGTTGATCACCACTGTTCTGACACTCATCGTTTCCGTCGCCGTCGTCACCGCCGAGAACTGGCCGCAATGGCGCGGCCCCATGCTCAACGGCGTCAGCAATGAAAAGAATCTGCCGGTCAAATGGACTACCGAAGAAAACGTCACCTGGAAGCTGCCGATGCCCGCCTGGAGCGGGGCGACGCCCATCATCTGGGGCAATTACATCTTCCTCAACGTCTCTGACGGCGGGCCTAATCGGACCGTGAAAGGCGACCTTCATCTCTGGTGCGTTGAGCGGACGAAGGGAACGGTATTGTGGAAGAAATTGCTCGGTACCGGCGATACGAAGATGCAAAAGCAGAACATGTCTTCGCCTTCGCCTGTCACCGATGGCCGCAACGTCTGGGTGATGACAGGCACTGGCGTTCTGAAAGCTTTCGATTTCAAAGGCAATGAAGTCTGGGCGCGCGACATCCAGAAAGATTACGGCAAATTCGGTTTGAACCACGGGTACGCTTCGTCGCCGCTCCTTTACCAGGATTCGCTCTTCGTGCAGGTGCTACACGGAATGAAGACCGACGATCCGTCGTACGTGCTGCGGATTGATAAGAAGACCGGCAAGACCCTCTGGCGCGTCGAACGGCCAACGGCGGCGATCAGGGAGTCGCCCGATTCTTACGCGACGCCGGCGCTGCTGCGTTATGGCAATAACCTCGAACTCGTCATCCTCGGCGGCGATTGTGTGACGGGACACGACCCGGCGACGGGCAAAGAGTTGTGGCGCGGCAACGGCCTCAACCCTCAGAACAATCCGATGTATCGGGTCATTGCTTCACCGCTGGCTTTTGACGGCGTCGTCTATGCGCCAACGCGGGTCAGGCCGCTGACGGCTTTTCGCGCGGGCGGACGAGGCGACATCACTGAAACGCACCGGCTCTGGCAGTTTCAAAACGGCCCCGACGTGCCCTCGCCGGTGACTGACGGCAAGTACCTTTACACCGTCAGCGACAACGGCGTCGCCTGGTGTCTCGACGCTAAGACCGGCGCCGAAATTTATGGCCGTCAACGATTGAAGGCCGGCACCTACAGCTCCTCGCCCATTCTGGCCGATGGGAAGATTTACATCACCAGCGAAGAGGGAGTGACGACTGTTTACAAAGCTGGGCCGCAGTTTGAAATCCTGGCGGAAAACGCGCTCAACGATTACTGCCTGAGTTCGGTGGCGATTTCCGATGGGCAGCTTTTCATTCGCACAGCGCAGAATCTATACTGCATCGGTAAGCGTGTGACTCGTTGATGAATATCGCGTGTTTTACGATGTCGAAGAAGAGAAGCAGATGGTGATGATTTACGCCGTGGTCAGCAAGGACGAGGCGAACGAATGGCTCACATCACAACAGGAGAAGAAGAACGATGATGATGACAACGATCAGTGAAGCGCAAAAATTTCTGCCGCAGTTGGTGCTTCAGGCCAGGACTGAGGTTATCTGGTTAACTGATGAAGAGGGAAACGTGGTAGGCGCTTTGGCCGGGTTGGCTGAAGACGATCTTGATGATTTGCTCGTGCGAACGCCGGCGTTTCAGGCGCTGATCGAACGCTCTCGCGCTTCGCTTCAAATTGGGGAAGCGGTTTCAGTTCAGGATCTGCTGGCCGAGGCTCGGGCGGAATTGGCGCATCAACCGTAGCAAGTGAGAAATATGGCGTTATCACGACGGCCCGCTAAAACCAGCAAGCAACCAGGAGCGATTATGTTCAAACTGCGCATCACTCTCTTCGTCACTCTCTCACTCATCCTTTCACTCACAACCCTGGCGCAAACCAAGCGCCCGATCACGCACGAAGACGTCTGGCTGATGAAGCGCGTCGGTGCGCCCGCGCCCAGCCCCGACGGGCGCTGGGTTGTCTTCTCCGTTGTCGAGCCGGCTTACGACGAGAAGGATCAGGTCTCGGATCTATGGATCGTTCCTGCCGATGGCAGCGCGAAGCCGCGCCGATTGACTTTCACCAAAGGCGCCGAAAGCGGCGCGACGTGGAGCCACGACAGCCGGATGATCGCTTTTGCCGCCAGACGTGAAAGCGACGAGGTCAATCAGATATACGTGATTGACGTCGTCACGGGCGGAGAAGCCAACCGCGTGACCAACGTCTCAACCGGAGCGCGCGGTCCGCAATTCAGCCCCGACGGAAAATCAATTCTGTTTCAAAGCAGCGTCTATCCCGGCGCGATGAACGACGAGGACAACAAACGCCTCGCCGCCGAACGCCGCGCCCGCAAATACCGCGCCCGCGTTTATGAAGGCTTCCCGATCCGCAACTGGGATCGCTGGCTGGAAGATACGCAGACCCACGTCTTCGTTCAATCGCTCGAACACGGATCGAAGGCGAAAGATTTGTTGGCGGGAACGAAATTGGCGAAAGAGACGGGATTTTCTGGCGCGACGACTTCGGGTGGAGACGATTTGCAGCCGGTGTGGACGCCCGACGGAACATCAATCGTTTTCGTGGCGATGACCAACCGCAACGCGGCGGCTTACTCCGAAACCAACACCGATCTCTTTCAGGTCTCGGCCAGCGGCGGCGCCCCGAAGCGGTTGACGACGGGCAAAGACAGTTATGCGCGCCCGACGTTCAGCCCCGACGGCAAATCGCTTTACTGCGTCGTCAATCCGAGCACAGACAAGGTCTACAACCTTGACCGCATCGCCACGTTCGCTTGGCCGCAGATGGGCGAGCGCAAAGTCGTCACGGCGAACTCCGACCGTTCGGTGTCTGGTTTTGCGATCTCTCCTGACAGCAAGCTGATTTTTCTGACGGCTGAAGACGCCGGACACGAAAAAATCTACTCCCTCGCGGCCAGCGGCGGGGAGGTGAAGCTGGCGATCGATACGGCTTCCGGCGCCTACACCAACCTGACGATCCCTGGCAAAGCGTCGTCGTTGATGCTCTTTGCCGGCTGGGAGAGCGCGGCCAACCCGGCTGAGATCGTCCGGATTGATCTCGGCTCGAAACGTCACAAGTCGCTGACCAGCTTCAACGCAGAGCGCGTCGCGCAAATTGACTGGCAGCCGCTCCGCCATTTCACTTTCACCAGCCGTCGTGGCAAGCCAATCCACTCGATGATCGCGTTGCCGCCCAACTTCGACGAGAACAAAAAGTATCCACTCTTCGTCGTCATTCACGGCGGCCCGCACTCGATGTGGCGCGACCAATTCTTCGTCCGCTGGAATTATCACTTGTTGGCTCAACCAGGCTACGTGGTGTTGTTGACCAACTACACTGGCTCCACGGGTTTCGGCGAAAAGTTTGCGCAGGAGATTCAACTCGACCCGCTCAAAGGCCCTGGCGAAGAGATCAACGAAGCCGCTGACGAAGCGATCAAGCGGTTCAAATTCATTGACGCGTCGCGCCAGGCCGCAGGCGGGGCCAGTTACGGCGGCCACCTGGCGAATTGGTTGCAAGCGACGACTACGCGGTACAAATGTTTGATCTCGCACGCCGGGCTGGTGAACCTGGAATCGCAATGGGGAACGAGCGACATAACCTATTCGCGCGAGCTAAACAATGGCGGCCCCGTGTGGGAACAAGGCCCGGTTTGGCGCGAGCAGAATCCGATCCGCTACGCCGCCAAATTCCGCACGCCAATGCTGATCACCATCGGCGAAAACGACTTCCGCGTGCCGCTGAACAACTCGATTGAAAACTGGAGCGTGCTCCAACGGCTGCGCATCCCTAGCAAGCTGGTCGTCTTTCCCGAAGAGAACCACTGGATATTGAAAGGCGAAAACAGCCGATTCTGGTATGGTGAAGCGCAGGCGTGGCTGAAGCGATGGCTGAACGGAGAATAGCTCGCAGCCTCGATAACCCAGCACTAAAATTCGTTCGGCTCCCAGCGGACATTCAGACTCTCAACAATCATCAAGCAGGAGGTTCCATGACCGGTATCGTCAAACGTTCGTCTCTCGCCCTATTCGCTTTGTTCTTGTCTATCTTGCTATTCAATTCAAACCGTTGGGATGCGGCGAAGGCTTCGTCGGATAACTCGACGAATGGATCGTCAACCAAAACAGGCAAGCGAGCGCAAGCTGCGCCGACTTTCAACAAAGAGGTCGTGCGCATTTTCCAGCAGTCGTGCCAGACCTGCCATCACCCGGGAGACATCGCGCCGTTCTCGTTGATGACTTACAGAGACGCTCGTCCGTGGGCGCGGGCGATCCGCGAAGCGGTGATCTTGAAAAAGATGCCGCCGTGGAAACCCGCTCCCGGCTGCGGCGATTTCCGCGACGCGCGCGGACTGACGCAGGAAGAGATCAACACCATCGTCGCCTGGGCTGACGGCGGCGCGCCAGAAGGCGCTCCGGCAGACCTGCCTCCGCCGATGGAATTCCCTGATGGATGGTCACTGGGCGCGCCGGATCTCGTGGTCGTTCCCGAAAGCGATTACACGCCGCCGGCACAAGGCGATATGTATCGTTGTTTCAGCGTCCCCATGAATGATTTGCGGGGTGATCGGAATATCGGGGCGTTAGCGGTTAAGCCGGGCAACGCAAAGATCGTGCATCACGTCATCGCCTACGCCGATACTGAAGGCAGGTCGGCTGAGCTTGATGCAAGAGACCCGGGGCCTGGTTACACCTGCTTTGGCGGTCCTGGGTTTCCTGTCAACATCAATCTCGATACCATTCTTCGCGGAGAAAGCCCTTTTCTCGGCGGATGGGCGCCCGGCTCGCGCGGGTATTTCGCACCGGAGAGCACGGGCATCAAGCTGACGAAAAATTCGCGCGTCGTGGTGCAAGTTCACTATCACGGGACGGGCGAGACCGAGACCGATCGCTCGCAGGTCGGTTTCTATTTCGCCAAAGCCCCAGTACAGCGAAACCTCTTGGTCTTGCCTCTCGTCAATGATCGGTTTGCGATCCCGCCCGGCGCAAAGAATTATGAGGTCACTGCTTCATTCCAGGTCCCGGCGCTGTTGTCCGGGAAAATGTGGGCCGTCACGCCGCACATGCATCTGCTGGGCAAGAAGGTCAAGGTTGAATACACCGCTGCGGGGGCGTCCGCGCCGGCCTGCCTGGTCAACATCGAAGATTGGGATTTCAACTGGCAAGGAACTTACGTTTACAAAAATCCCATTGATCTCAGGACCGGCGGGCTACTGAAACTGACCACGATCTTCGACAATTCGTCCGACAATCCACGCAATCCGAACAATCCGCCGCAGACCGTGCGCTGGGGCGAAAGGACCACGGATGAAATGTCGATTGCCTTCATCGGCTTCACTCTGGATCAGTTAGCCTTGCCGCTTTCGACTCCGGCGCTCAGCGATGTCCTGTTTGATTCAAATGGCCGCCTGGTTGCGACGGGCAGCGGTTTTCTCGCCGGGGCCGACATCGAGATCAACGGTCGCAGTCTGCGTGACACGACGGCGGAGCAAACAAACAAGCTCTCCTCGAGCGAGTTGTGGAAGGTTTATGCCGCGCCGGGGCAGGAAGTGAGCGTGACCGTTTTGAATCCTGACGGCGTGCGCACGCCCGCGTTGAAATTCACCCGGACTGGCAGCGCCCGTTCATTGACCGCTGTGTCGGCGGCCAGCTTCTCCGCTGACGCCCTCGCGCCCGAAGCCATCGCCACAGCATTCGGAACCGGCTTGGCGACGACAACGGCTTTGGCCGGTTCAACGCCGCTGCCGACGGAACTGATCGGAACGAAAGTCCGCGTCAATGGCGTGTTGGCCCAGTTGTTCTTCGTCGCTCCGACGCAAGTCAATTTCCTAGTTCCGGCAGGCGTGTTGACCGGCAGCGCGGTGGTGGAAATCGTCGCCGGAGACAATGCGCTTTCGCGCGGAACGGTCAATCTGGCTTCAGTCGCGCCCAGCCTGTTCACGTCGAACGCTTCAGGCGCGGGCGCGCCAGCCGCGGTCGCCACGAAAGACGGCGTGAATTTCTTCGCCGTAGGCAACGCTGACGGCTCGCCCAATCCGGTGGCCGTGAACGATTTTCTGGTTCTGTTCGGCACGGGGATCCGCAAAGCTTCAGCCACAGCGGTGAAGATCACCATCGGCGGCAGAGATGCGCCGGCGCTGTTCGCCGGATCGCAGGGCGGATTTGCCGGACTCGATCAAATCAACACGCAGATCCCAACTGGCGTTTCGGGCATTGTTGATCTGGTGATTACGATCAATGGCAAGATGGCCAATGTGGTGAAGCTGAGAGTCATATAGGCGTTCGCCGGCGGCGGATCATCTGGTGTAAGTTGATAAAAAAAGGCCGGTCGCAATGACCGGCCTCGATTTTTTTCGGGAGCCTCCTGATTTGGCTAACAGTTCGGAGGGAAGATCGGAATGCTGATGCTCGAATTGGTTAGTGTCAGCTTGTGCAGGTTGTGGCCCTGATTGAATGCCGCCGGCGCCACGCTCCGGTTCAGATTGATCACCGCGCCGAGCAAGGGCGCGCCGGTGTAAGTGAAGATCTTCATCCAACCCGTGCGGCCCGTTGGAACGACGGTTGTGAAGCGCGGGGTCGTACGCGGTAGCGTATTGGTGACGCTGAATTTGATCTGACATTGATTGGTCGAGAACGAGAAGCTGAACGCGTTCTCAGCGTCGTTGTAGAGAATTCCGGAAAGGGTGCCAATCGCATCCGGGCCGGTTGCCAGATTGCCCGAAGGACGGTTGATGATCAGCATCGTGTCGTTGCTGTCAACGCGGCTCGGGATATTATCCACCGCCAGTGTCGCTGGCAACCGGCCATACTCATAGCCGTCGAAGTTCAGCGTGACACTGATCGCCGTGTCGTCGTAACCGGGAGGCTTGTGTGCGCCAACGGCTTCCGCGCCGAGGCTGGCCGCGTGCCCCGAATCGAATTTCACATACACGTCGCCGATCAGGAAGTTATGGCTGATCGGGCTGCCGTTTTCATCAATCGCGATGGCGACGATGTAACCCATCGTGCCCGGGTCGAAATCGGAAGCGTTGAAGCTGGCTGTCTGATTCGCCGTCAGGCACAACATGCTGTCAGCCGGATTGCACGACGATCCGTCAATGAAGAAGAGGTGAACTGAGACCGCATGTCTTGAAGAAGTGTTGGTGATACTGATGCGCGAGTTTTCAGTCGTGGGACCGGCCACGCTGGAAGTATAGATGTTATAGAACAGAACCGAACCTGCCTTCTGATCGCTGACTGGCGTATTATTGTTAATTGGCTCTCCGGGATCGCCCGCGAAAACCGAAACGGACATCAGGGTGAGGGCCGCCAGGATCAGAGCAAGTGAGGTATAACGGCACGAGGTTCGCATTGCGTTCATACTCCTTTTTTTACAACTTTTGTTTAATTAAAGATTAAAGCCAGTCGAATGACACATTGATCCGCGATCCTTATCAGACCGTGAACCAGGGCCAATAAACTGTAGAGTGTGGAGGCACAATGACAACCTGTGGGCTTCTCGCCGTGACCCGCGAGCAGGCCAGTCATCTACAAATTCTCAAGTTGTGTTCTACTCGAGTGTTGAGTTCGCAAGCCTCTGATGAGGTCGCTGGGCAATTGGTTGCGGCTGCAATCTTTGTGCCGCAGTATCGGCTCTGTTGAGTTTCAGTGAAGCTACACGCTTGACGGGGATGGCAATGTGTATTTGGGTCGAGAGATTGACTCAAATAACCAGATCAGGACGGGGATTCAATCATCTTCGATCATTTCTCACCTGTTGCTCAAACTATGAGGTGAGCCGATCTCACGCGGCGCAGTCTATGCAAGAAAGATGTAAGTGTCAACACTATATTCCCTTAAGAATCAGAGATTAATATGAGAAAAGCGGTGTCAACAAAAGGCTTTCTTGTCAACCGCGCTGTCAACATTGCGCGACAGAAAATCACTAACGAATCTGCCACATTAACGACCCGCAGCTTCAAATTAGTGGAGACGCGGCGGCGGCTCTGAAAGTCTTGACAGCCAGAGCATGGCAATCAGACTATGCGTGGGAATTTTTCGATAAACAACCAACATTCAAACCGGAGGATTAACAATGAAGAGGATCGCTCTCTGCTTTCTCGCTCTTTCGCTCGCGCTGGCAATTGCCCGGCCTGCGCGCACACAGGAATCAAATACGCTCGACGATCTGAAACGCGAGGCCGTCGTTGAGGTGGACAAACTGCAAAAGCTGACGCAGGAGATGGTGGACAGCATCTTCAGCTTCGCTGAGCTGGGTTTTCACGAATACGAAACCAGCAAGTACGTCACCGGAATTCTCGAAAAGAACGGGTTCAAAGTGGAGCGTGGCGCCGCGGGGATGCCGACCGCGTGGGTGGCCAGTTACGGTTCGGGTAAACCGGTTATCGGTTTTATGACCGACATTGACTGCATCCCGCGCGCTTCGCAAAAACCCGGCGTCGCCTATCACGACCCGATCATCGCGGACGCGCCCGGTCACGGCGAAGGCCACAATTCGGGGATGGCTGTGAACGCCGTCGCGGCGATTGTGTTGAAGCAGATGATGGAGAAACACAAATTGCCGGGCACGCTCAGACTTTATCCCGGCGTGGCCGAAGAGTTGGTGGCGACCAAAGCCTTCTTCGTCCGCGCTGGCTTGTTCAAAGATGTTGACATCATGCTCGGTTCGCACGTGAGCAGCGATTTCGAGACGAGTTGGGGGCAACCCGAACGCAACAGCGGTTTAGTCTCGGTACAATACTTCTTCACCGGCAAAGCGGCGCATTCAGCCGGCGCGCCCTGGTCGGGCCGCAGCGCTCTCGACGCTGTCGAGTTGATGAACATCGGCTGGAATTTCCGGCGCGAGCACCTGCGCTTGCAGCAGCGGTCGCATTACGTCATCCCGAATGGCGGCGATCAGCCGAACGTCGTGCCCCAGGCCGCGTCGGTCTGGTACTACTTCCGCGAACTCGATTACCCGAAGATCAAAGAGCTTTACGAACTCGGCAACCGGATGGCGCAGGCCGCGGCGATGATGACCGACACGACCTTCACGCAGCGTGTGGTCGGCTCCGCGTGGCCGAACCATTTCAACAAAGTCGTCGCCGAGGTTCAGAGCAAAAATATCGAAGCCGTCGGAATGCCGCAGTGGAGTGAGGCCGATCAGACGCTGGCGAAAGCCTTGCAGACCGAGATCAAAGCGAAAGTCGAAGGATTGAAGACGAAGCCGAAAGGGCTTGATGGGCCGAAGGAAGTCGTGATGGGCGGCGGCTCGGACGACGTCGGCGACATCTCCTGGAACGTGCCGATGGTCTACCTGCGCTACCCGGCGAACATCCCGAACCTCCCCGGCCACAGTTGGGAGAACGCCATCGCGATGGCCACGCCGATTGCGCACAAAGGCTCGACCGCCGGCGCCAAAGTTCAGGCGATGACTGCGCTCGATTTCATGCTGAAGCCGGAGTTGGTAAAGCAGGCGTGGGATTATTTCAACAACGTTCAAACCAAGGAGATCAAATACCAGCCGCTGATCAACCCATCGGATCAACCCGCGATTGAGTTGAACAAAGAGAAGATGGAGAAGTTCGCGCCGCAGTTGAAGAAGTTTTACTACGATCCAACGCGATACAAAACATATCTCGAACAACTCGGCATTCAGTATCCGACGGTCAGAAAATAAACTCCGTTTTCGCCATCACCGGAAGAACTGATGGAAGTTCAGGTATGCGACTTACTTTTCGTAACGCTTGAACAGAAGCGCTGCGTTCGTCCCACCGAACCCGAAGCTGTTCGACAGCGCGTAACGCACCGCGGTTTGGCGTGACTGGTTCGGCACGTAATCGAGATCGCATTCCGGATCGGGCGTTTCGATGTTGATTGTCGGCGGGAGAGTTTGATGATGCACGGCCAGGGCGGTGACCCCGGCCTCCAGCCCTCCGGCGCCGCCGAGCAGATGGCCGGTCATTGATTTCGTCGAGCTGGCTGCGAGTTTATAGGCGTGTTCGCCGAAGGCGGCTTTGATCGCGTTGGTCTCGTTGATGTCGCCGGCGGGCGTGGAAGTGCCGTGGACGTTGATGTAGTCAACCTGGTCGGGCGTGGCGGCGGCGTCTTTGATGGTTTTGAGCATGACGCGGCGCGGGCCGTCCATGTCGGGCATGGTGATGTGGAACGCGTCGCTGGTCATGCCGTAGCCGACGATTTCAGCGTAAATCTTCGCGCCACGAGCCAGCGCGTGATCGAGTTCTTCGAGGATCAACACGCCTGCGCCTTCGCCGATGACGAAACCGTCACGTTCTTTGTCGAATGGGCGCGAGGCGCGTTGCGGATCGTCGTTGCGCGTCGAAAGCGCGCGCATGGCGGCGAAACCGCCCACTGACATTGGCGTGATCGCGCCTTCGGTTCCGCCACAGATCATCGCTGTGGCGTCGCCGCGCTGAATGATCTTGAAGCTGTCGCCGATGGCGTGCGCGCCGGAACTGCACGCTGTCGCGGTCGCCGAATTCGGCCCTTTCGCTCCGGTGTAGATCGAAACGTAACCGGCGGCGAGGTTGACGATTGAGGCGGGAATGAAGAATGGCGAGATGCGGTCGGGGCCGCCTTCCATCATCTTGCTGTGTTCGCGCTCGAAGACGCCGAAGCCGCCGATGCCGCTGCCGATGTAGGAGCCGATCTCTTCGGCGTTTTCGGCGGTTACTTTCAACCCCGAATCTTCCAGCGCCTCACGCGATGCGGCGATGGCGAAGTAGATGAAATAGTCCATCTTCTTCAGCTCTTTCTTTTCGACGAATTTGAGCGGGTCGAAGTTTCTGGTCTCGGCGGCGAAACGCACCTTGTGCTGGCTGGTGTCGAAGCGCGTGATGTAATCAACTCCGCTGCGGCCGGCGAGCAGACCAGCCCAGGTCTCTTCGGCGGTGTTGCCGAGCGGGCTGACCAAACCAATGCCGGTGACGACTACGCGCTTCTTTGTGTTTTCATTCCTCACGACTGCCTTCCCTCTTCCTGTAAATATGTAACGCAGACAGTCTCGACCGGTGGGGGACGATCGGACAGCGCCGTTGATTGATATGTTGATTGAGAGTGCGGAGGCGAGTCAGCGCCGCGAGCGATAGCGGGCGTGGCTCCATCAGTGACTGGCTGATAGAGCCACGCCCGCTACCGCTCGCGGCAGCGGGACTCAGGTTGTTTTCGCGCGCCTACTTTCTGTGTTCGTCAATGTAGGCGAAGGCGTCGCGCACACTCTGAATCTTTTCGGCGTCTTCGTCGGGGATTTCGATCCCGAACTCCTCCTCGAACCGCATCACCAGTTCGACCGTGTCGAGCGAATCCGCGCCCAGGTCGTCAATAAATCTGGCGTTCGGGGTGACTTCCGATTCCTCGACGCCGAGTTCATCTACGATGATCTGTTTAACCTTGTCCTCAATTGATTCTGCCATGAGTTCCTCCAGGAGTGATTTTTGATTGCGGATTGCGGATTGCGGATTGCGGATTCAAGAAAAACTCAGATCTGGTCAATCCGCAATCCACAATCCGCAATCCGCAATCACATGTACATTCCACCATTAACATTGATTACCTGACCGGTAATATAGCCTGCCTCATCTGAGGCCAGAAATGCAACCGCGTGAGCGACATCGAGGTCGCTGCCGGGACGCTTGAGCGGAATCTGTTCGAGCAGCGCGTTGCGCGCCGCTTCATTGAGCGCGGCGGTCATCGGCGTCTCGATGAATCCGGGCGCGACGGCATTGACCGTGATGTTGCGCGAAGCGTATTCGCGCGCCACGGCTTTGGTCAATCCGATAATGCCGGCTTTGCTTGAAATGTAATTCACCTGGCCTGCATTGCCTGATTGCGCTACGACCGAAGTCAGATTGATGATGCGGCCCCGGCGCGCCTTCGTCATCATCGGCAAGACAGCTTGAGTCATCAGGAAGACTCCGGTCAGATTGGTGTTGATCACGTCGTCCCAATCTTCGCGCTTCATTCGCAACATCAATCCGTCGCGCGTGATCGCGGCGTTGTTGACCAGGATGTTGATTGGGCCGAGTTCCGATGCGACTTTGTCGACGGCGGATTTGATCTCATCCGCGCTGCCCAGGTCGCCTTTGACTGCAATGGCGCGGCGGCCCAGCGCGCGAATCTCTTCGGCGACGGCTTCGAGCTTGTCCATCGAACGCGCCATCACAGCCACATCGGCGCCGCACTCGGCCAAAACGATGGCGGCGCCGCGACCGATGCCTTGCGAGCCGCCGGTAACTAGAGCGATTTGTCCGTTGAGAGTGAACATCTTTGAATTTGAGATTTGAGATTACGCCTGCAACGCCGCGATAGTCGCTTGCAGGCTTGCTTGATCTTCCACGTTGAGCAGCTTGGCTTCTTTGCCAACGTCTTTGGCGATGGCCTTGACCAAACCGAGAAGAACTTTGCCTGGGCCGACTTCGACGAAGGTCTCCACGTCTTCGGCGAAAAGTTTCATCACGCTGTCGGTCCAGCGAACGGGCGCGGCGATTTGGCGGATCAGCGCGTCGCGCGATTGCGATCCGCTGGTCACGACCGCCGCATCAACGTTGTTGACGATGGGGAACGAGAGGTCGTTGAAACTTGTGGCGTTGAGCGGTTCGATCATCCTCTCCTGCGCCGGCGTCATCAACGCTGAATGAAATGGCGCGCTCACCTTGAGCATCATCGCGCGTTTCGCTCCGCGCGCCTTGCATTCCTCGACCGCGCGCTCGACGGCTTCTTTGTGGCCGGCGATGACGATTTGAGCAGGGGAATTGAAATTCGCCGGCGCGCAAATCTGATCCTGCGCCGCAGCGACGCAAGCTTCAACCACCTTTTCAGCGTCAATTCCCAGGATGGCAGCCATCGCTCCGACGCCTGCTGGAACCGCTTCCTGCATCAACTCTCCGCGACGGCGAACCAATCGCGCGGCGTCGCTCAAACCGAGCGCCCCGGCGGCGACCAGCGCCGAATACTCGCCGAGGCTATGGCCCGCGACAAAGTCTGGTTTAATTCCTTTTTCAGACAACACACGGAAAGCGGCGATTGACGCGGTCAAAATCGCGGGCTGCGTGTTCGCAGTAAGCTGCAAATCCTCATCGGGGCCGTTGAAGCAGAGATCGCTCAAACTGAATCCCAGCGCCCGGTCGGCTTCGTCGAAAGCCGCGCGCGCAGCAGGGAAGTTGTCAGCCAAGTCGCGCCCCATCCCCGCGTGTTGCGACCCTTGGCCCGGAAATATGAATGCAAGCTTGCTCATAAGTTGGTGGTTGGTGGTTGGTGGTTGGTGGCTGGCGCAAGCGTTGACTTACCAACCACCAGCCACCAACCACCTATTCCCCACTGGTCAAGGCGAGCTCACTGAGTTCGCTCTCGATGCGGTCACTCAGATCGGCTTTGTAAAACTCTTTGGCGATCCGGATGGCGTTGCGAATCGCTTTGGGCGTCGAACTGCCGTGACAGATCAGCGTGATCTGTTTGCAGCCCAGCAGCGGCGCTCCGCCGAATTCCGAATAATCCAGACGTTTCTTGACGCTGCGAAAAGCCTGCCGCGAAAGGATCGCTCCGGTCTGGGTCAGCACGGTCTGCCCCAGTTCGGTTTTGAGCAAACCCATAATAGCTTCGACCAGTCCCTCGCTGGTTTTCAGAATGACGTTGCCGGTGAATCCGTCGCAAACGATCACGTCAACGTCGCCGGTGAAAATATCCCGCCCTTCGACGTTGCCGATGAAATTGATCGGCGCGTCCTTCAACAGGTTCAAAGTCTCTTTGGTCAGTTCATTGCCTTTGACATCCTCTTCGCCGATGCTCATCAATCCAACTCTGGGACTGCGCACGCCCAGGATCGAGCGTGAGTAGATCGAACCCATGATCGCAAATTGTTCCAGGTGTTCCGGCTTGCATTCGGCGTTGGCGCCGACATCGAGCAGGACCGTCCCCTGGCCTTTGAGCGTGGGGAAGATGCCGGCCAGCGCGGGACGGTCAACCGAGGGAAGAGTGCCGAGCACGAGCTTGGCCGTGGCCATCACGGCGCCGGTGTTGCCGGCGCTGACCAGCCCGTGCGCCTTGCCTTCGCGGACCAGGCGGGCGGCGACGCGGATGGACGAATCGCGTTTACGGCGCACGGAGTGCGCCACCGGGTCGTGCATCGTGATCACTTCGCTGGCGTTGACGATTTCGATGTGCAGACGTTGCTGGCGTGGGCTGGGAACGCCTTGTCGCGCCAATTCTGCCTGGATGCGTTCTTCCTGACCGACCAGCAGAATGCGGGCGCGCAGGTCGCGCGCCGCAGCAATTGCGCCTTCAACCTCTACGGCGGGGGCGTTGTCCCCACCCATTGCGTCAACGGCGATGGTGGTGAGCATTGAGAAAGGAGGCTACGGAAAGTTAAGGCGCCTGATAAGCGAGAGCCGATATGCCATATGTAATATGTAATATCGCATATTACATATTACATATTCTCCGCCTTACCGGCTTACCCGTGGATTCGGGATGCAATCTTGCGCCACAGTTTACAACGCTTTCGCTATCACGGTGCGTCCGCCGTAAAAACCGCATTCCGGGCAGACGCGATGCGGACGCTTCATTGATCCGCAATTCGGACAGGCGCTCAGATTGGTTCGCTTCAACGCGTCGTGCGTACGCCGCTTGCGGCCGCGTGACTTCGAATGGCGTCTTTTAGGATTTGGCATAACACTTCTCCAGGAAAAATTGATAGCTGATTCGGGTAACCTGAATCAAATGACGTTTACGGTTTACCTTTTTCTTCCTCTTCCATCTCGGCTTTGAGACTGGCTAGAGCTTGCCAGCGCGGATCAACCGGCGTTTTGCATTCGCATTGCTCCGTATTCAAATCGGCGCCGCATTGCGAGCACAGCCCGCGACATTCTTCACGGCACAGGACGCGGCTCGGCAGGCTCAATTCCAGTTGTTCAATGACCAACTCATCCAGGTTGATCTCGTCGTTCTCGTACACGGCGAAATCCAGGTCGCGTCCGTGCAATTCGTGCTCACTACCGTGACCCGCGCCCGGATCGCCGGGCGTATAGAACAGATCGAATGGAATCTCGGCGGGGATCGCGACCTCTTTCAAACATCTGTCGCATGGCGCGGAGAGTTCCGTCTTGATCTGCCCGCGCAACCGCATATCCATCCCGGCATGATCCGCTCGGCCAGTCACCAGAGGCGGCTCTTTCAATTCAAATTCGTAATCGCTCGTGTCGAGTTCGCCTGCCCGGTATTGATGTTTGAACGTCAGCCCGTCAGCAGGCATTCGAGCTAGTGAGATAATCATAAATCTCCCCGGCGCTGGCAAAGTGCGTAATTATAGTTTCGGTCGGGGGTTTGTCAACCGATGCAACCGGTTAAACCGTTGAGTTTGGTTGAGGGTGAATGGCGGAACCACGCGTGGTTTCTCCGGCTTCGCAGGGTTCGGCAGAACTGAGCTGGCGCAACAGCCAGACTTTGGCGAAACCCCATTCGCGCTTGAGCGTGCTGATCGAAATGCCGAGGACTTCCGCCGCCTCGGCTTCGGTTAAACCGCCGAAATATCTCAACTCGACGACTCGGCCTGCGCGCGGGTAATGACGGCTGAATTCAGTGAGCGCCTTGTCTAGCGCGCTCAATTCTTCAGCCGACACAGGCGGCGCTTCCGCCAGGTTCCCAAGCGACTCCTCGGACTGAGAGACGTTTCGTCTTCTGGCCTGTTTGCGTCGAGCATGGTCAACCAGTATCCGCCGCATTTGCGTCGCCGCGATTCCAAAGAAATGGGCGCGGTTACGCATTTCGACCTTCTGCCCGTTGAACAAGCGCAGGTAGACTTCGTGAACCAGAGCGGTGGCTTGCAACGTATGGTTCGGGCGCTCCTGCCGCAGATAATGCTGCGCCATCTGCCGCAGTTCCTGGTAGACGAGTGTGAAGAGTTCGTTGACGGCTTCCGGATCTCCGTTCTGGGCCGCCGTTAAAAGCTCGGTGATGGTTTTGGAGGCTGTTGACATAAGGGAGCGAAAGTGGGGCAGATTGATTGATATGGTACCGCCGACTCACATGCGCGGCGCTGTATCAAATTGCGATCAGTCGCGAGCAATTTAACACAATCGTGAACTGTTTTGCCGAGATTTTGCGCATGTAGAAGTAGAACAGGTTTGCCAGGACGAAGCAGATGATGACCGAAGAGCAATTGCAGCGCGCAAAAGAGATTTACGAGACGGCGGCGGAGCGCGACCCGTCCGAATGGGGCGCCCTGCTCGATGAAGCTTGCCGCGGTGACCAGGGACTTCGCGCCGAAGTCGAAGAGTTGCTGAGCTTTCTCCCCCAATCGGGCGATTTCATCGAGCATTCGCCGCTGGCCGACCATTCGCTCTTCAATTCCATCGCGCAAAGCTTGAGCGCCGGACGCCGTATCGGGGCTTACCGCGTGCTGGAAGAGATCGGGCGCGGCGGGATGGGCGCGGTATATCTGGCAGTCCGCGACGACGACGAATTCAACAAGCAGGTGGCGATCAAACTGGTCTGGCCAGGGTTCGACAGCGCAGAGGTGATCAAACGCTTCCGTCAGGAACGACAGATTCTGGCCAATCTGGATCACCCGAACATCGCGCGATTGCTCGATGGCGGCACGACCGAAGAGGGCTGGCCTTACGTCGTGATGGAATACGTGGACGGCGTACCGATCACGGATTACTGCAACGAACACCGGCTTTCGGTCGCCGAACGGCTCAAGCTCTTCCAGCAAGTCTGCGCCGCCGCGCAGTATGCTCATCGCAACCTGGTGGTTCACCGCGACCTCAAACCCGGCAACATCTTCGTGACGCGAGGCGGAGCAGTGAAGCTGCTCGATTTCGGCATCGCCAAAATCCTCGACCCATCACTGCGCCCCGACGCGTTGAGCCTGACGCACACCGGGGTCTATGCCTTCACTCCGGAATACGCCAGCCCGGAACAGGTGCGCGGCGAAAACATTACGACGGCCAGCGACGTTTACTCGCTCGGCGTCACGCTTTACGAACTCCTGACCGGAGTTCATCCCTTCCGGTTCAAAACACGTGTGCTGCACGAGATGCTGCGCACGATCTGTGAAGATGAACCGGCGCGTCCCAGCCTGGTTTGTAGTACCGGCTTCAGCCGGAAAGATTCATCAACCGAGCTTCCGCCTGAAGGCGGTACTACAAACTTCCTCAGCGCCCCCGAAGATACTCCCGACAAACTGCGCCGCCGATTGCAGGGCGATCTCGATCACATCATCCTCAAAGCCATGCGCAAAGAACCGGAGCAGCGGTATACCTCGGTCGAGCAATTGAGCGAAGACATCCTCCGGCATCTCGAAGGCCAGCCCGTCATCGCGCGAAAAGGCTCAGCCGGATACAACGCGCGCAAATTCATCCGGCGGCACAAGGCGGCGGTCGTTGGCGTGATGTTCCTCGTTCTGGCGTTGATCGGGACTCTATTCTTCGCCGTGCGACAGACGCGGGTTGCAAGAGAGGAGGCGCGCCAAAACCGCCGCCTGGCCTACCCCGCGCGTCTGCAAAAAGCGCAGGAGGCTTTTGCGGCGGGCGATTATGAGCAAATGCAGGCGGCGCTGGACGAACTCGCTCCTGAGCCTGCCCAGGAAGACTTGCGCGGCTTCGAATGGCGTTACCTCTGGCGGTTGATCCACCGCGACCTGGCCACCCTGCGGCACGACAACCCGGTGTGGTTAGCTGAATTTTTCGATCAGGGGCGCAAGCTGTTCACCATCAGCCAGGATCAATCCACCAGAGATAAAAACGGCGTTGCGTCGCCCAGAGACTGCGTGGCGCAGTCTTGGGATGTGGAGACTGGTCAAGAACTCCGCTCTTTCAGCCTCGACCACGGGGGCACTCCATTTGTGATTCACAGGTTGAGGGACGACGGAGAGATCAGCTTGAGATCGGAGGAGGGCCAGGTGATCAAGCTCTGGGATTTTCAGAGCGGGCGGTTGCTCGTCACGATTCCCAACGACTCAGCCGACTATCATCGATTTGACATCGGGGATGATCATCAATTGATGATCAGTGGATTTGACGATGGGACTGTGAGGTTCCGCAATCTGTCCGACGCAAACCCGCTGGCCGTCTTCCGCGGGCACTCAGTCCCAATCCAGGAAGTCTGGTTCTTGCAGGGCAACAAACGAGTGGTGGTGAAAAGTAATGATACCGATTTGAAGGTGTGGGATTGGGCGACTGGCCGCCTCCTCGCCGCGTTTCGGGAGACAGGTGAGTTTGGAGTGTGGACGGGCGATGCCTACGGCAAATGGTTGATCCTTCTCATCGGCGACCGGACGCTAAAGGTGCGAGACGCCACCGACTTTCGGGAAGTGGCTTCGTACACTGAAGCCGCCGGCAAGATTCTGACTCATCAGGTTCTCAACCCAGGCCGCCGATTGGTGACGGTCACGACCGAAGGCGAGATCAAGATTTGGGAGCTGCCAGGCCTGCGACAGGTCGCCGTCATTCCAGGCCACACTGATTGGATCAAAAGCCTGACCGTCACTCGCGACGAAAAAATGTTTCTGACTGCCAGCAACGACGGCTTCGCCAAATTGTGGGATGCCGCTGAGTATCGAGAACTGGGAGTCGCCAGGGGGCACACGGGCGAGGTCTGGCGCGCAATCCTCAGTCCTGATAGCCAGCGGCTGGTCACTTCCGGAACCGACCGTACGGCGAAAGTCTGGGAGATGTCCACACTGCTCGAACCCGACCATCTCACAGGCCACACCGGTTGGGTCTTCGCGGTCGCTTTTTCGCCCGACAGCCAACGCCTCGCCACGGCCAGCCAGGACGGCACGGCAAAGCTCTGGGATGTCAAGACTGGCCGATTGCTCGCCACGCTTCGTGGGCACACGAGGATGGTCTTCTCCGTTGCTTTCTCACCTGACGGCCGGTTGCTCGCCACCTCCGGTGAGGATCGTACCGCCAGGCTTTGGGACGCGCAGACCGGACGCGAACTTCATACGCTCATCGGCCACAATCACCAGATCCACGAACTGGCCTTCTCGCCCGATGGTCGAACGCTCGCCACAGCCAGTGACGACCGGACCGTGAAGTTGTGGGAGGTCGCCACCGGCCGCGAGATGCGCACGATACCGGCGCACTCCGCCGAAATCTACGCCGTCGCTTTCTCGCCTGACGGACGCCGCCTGGCGACCGGCGGTCACGATCAGGTGGTGAAGTTATGGGATGTTCAGACGGGCCAACACCTCGCCTCATTCACCGGCCACACCGACGCAGTCTGGTCGGCGCAATTCTCGCCCGACGGCCAACGCCTGGTTTCGGGCAGCAGAGACAAGACGGCCCTGCTTTGGGATGTGGCGACCGGACAAAAACTGATCACCTTCAAAGGCCACTTCGACGAAATCTTCTCGGTCGCCTTCTCGCCCGATGGCCGGCGATTGGCCACCGGCAGCAATGACCGCACTGTCAGAATCTGGAATGCGGCGACAGGGCAGGAACTGCTCATGCTCAAGGATCACACCGACCAGGTCTGGTCAGTGGCTTTTTCTCCTGACGGACGGATGCTGGCTTCGGGCAGTTGGGACAGGACGGCGCGGTTGCGGCGGGCGGCGACGGAAGAAGAGGTCAGAGCGCGCAGCCAGGGATGAAATCATAAACACCCAGCCAGCCATTGATCTTCTTTTCTCTCCGACAGCCTACGGAATTTTTTCAAAAAAACATGGACTGTTTTGTGGGCGGATTGCGCATGTAGTGCAGAACCGGAAAAACACTCTCGCCTTGGTTCGGCTGTTCCGGTTCGACTGATTGAATTACCGGCAAAGAATATGCCCAGCTATCGCTCACCGCTTCCTGGGTGGGGCAATCCAAATTCACAAAGCGACTGCGGACTCAGGCTGGTTACGGATCGATCTAAACCTGCTTTGCTACGTTCGTGATCAGGAAAGCTCTGACGGTGACTTAACAATCGAGAACCCACTAACGGAGGAAAAAATGAAGAACTATTTCAATCTGATCACTACATCAATCTTTGCAATCTTATTTGGTTTAGGAGCGAATGCCGCCCAAGCCCAGGCGAGCTACGGCGCCAATGACCTTCTAGTAAGCAGCGCAAATAACACTGATCCGCTTGATCCCGTCAGGCGCTATAAAAAAGGGACCGGAGAATTCATTGGCGCCTTTGCTTCACACCCTGAATTAAATGATTCCGTTGGTTTGGCTTTCGGGCCTGATGGAAACCTTTACGTCAGCAGCGCAAGCGTCGGCAAAATATTCCGATTTGACGGGAAGACTGGGCAGTTTCTCGACTTTTTTGTCACCGACCCCGGACTCCTTTCGGCTCGAAATATCCGTTTCGGCCCTGACGGAAATCTTTATGTAACAGATCACTGGGGACACAGCATAAAGCGTTACGAAGGTGATACGGGCGTGTTTTTAGGTGATTTCGTTACTTCAGGCAGCGGCGGCTTGACGAACCCATCCGACCTTGTTTTCGGCCCCGACGGTCACCTTTACGTTGCTGGTTATAACAGCCACCAAATCTTACGGTACAACGGCCTCACCGGAGCGTTTATTGATGTTTTTGCTTCCGGGAGCGCGAATGATTATCCCACCGGCTTGACCTTCGGCCCTGATGGCAACTTATATGTGGCTAGCGGGGATATAACCAACAAAGTCCTTCGCTTCAATGGAACAACCGGGGCCTTCATCAACGATTTTGTCACGGCCAATAGCGGAGGACTTAATTTTACGCTTGGTCTTGCTTTCGGGCCGGACGGTAACCTGTACGTCTCAAGCCTCGCTACTCACCAGGTGCTCCGCTACAACGGCACAACCGGCGCCTTTATGGACGTTTTCGTAGCTTCCGGTAGCGGCGGCCTGGTCCGCCCCACGTACCTTCTTTTTGTTAACCGGCAGCCCGCCCCCGTAACGATTTGCCATAAGCCCGGCACGCCTGCGGAAAAAACTCTGGTGATCCCTCACCAAGCTCTCGCAGGCCATTTGGGACATGGCGACACGAGAGGAGCTTGTAGATAAATGGTCACATTACCAAGGGGCAGGTTTGTGGTGCGGGAGCCTGATACCATAGCGGTATCAGGCTCCCGCACCATAAGGGGTTCGCCAATCTGATGTATGCGCAGGCTTCTCCACTAACTGTGCAGAGTAAATCCATGCAACAAGTCAGTTGTGCTCCGAAAACGGATCAAACGCCGAAGCTGAAGTCTGTGTTGCGGTATCGCGACGTGGTCCTGTTCTACATGGTCTGCATCTTCGGCTATCGCCAGATTGTTCAGGCGGCAGGGATGGGGCCGGTAGTGGTTTCGCTATTGGCGCTGAGCTTCGCGCTCTTCTTCCTGCCCCAGGCGATAGCTGTCGCCGAACTCTCTTCGCGCTATCCGAGCGAGGGAGGAATTTACATTTGGACGAAGCAGGCGTTCGGCGGTTTTCACGCCTTCGTCTGCGCCTGGATGTACTGGACGAGCAATCTGGCCTTCTATCCGGCTGTGCTGTTTTTCGCGGCCAGCAACGCCGCTTACGTGGCGCCAGGCTTCGCTCATCTGGCAGGAAACAAATTGTTCATTACGCTGTTTTCGCTGGCGGCGCTGGCGGTATGTCTTTGGGTGAATATCGTCGGATGGGGCGCTGCGCGCGTGCTGCACAACGCCGGGGCGGTGTTGGGTATGTGGTTGCCTGCCGCGCTGACGGTTCTCGTCGGCGTCGTCCTGTGGAGCCGGTTCGGTTCGGCCACATCTTTTTCGATGAACGGCGCGATTCCCCACATAAACGGTGTTCGGGATCTTTTGCTCGTTGCCGTGCTGGTCTATATGTTCTCGGGCTTTGACGTGGCTTCTTTGCTGAGCGAGGAAGTACATGACGCGCGCCGGACCATCCCTCGCGCGATCTTTTCTTCCGGCCTGTTCATGATGCTTTGTTACACCTCCATCGCGCTGGGGCTCCTGGTCGCGCTCCCGCCTGATCTGATCAAGGGATTGACCGGCTCGACCGAGGCGATGCGCGTAGGGGGTGAGCGAATTGGTGGGCGCGGATTGGGACTGGCGCTTAGCTCTTTTATCGGCTTGTGCCTGGCGGTGGGCGGCATTGGCACACTCAGCGGCTGGTTGGCCGCGGCAGCGCGGCTCCCATTTGTCATCGGACTTGACCGTTACTTGCCCGACGCATTCGGCAGGTTGCACCGGCGGTACGGCACACCCCACGTCTCACTGATTGTCCTCACTGTTACGTCAGCTTTCTTCATTGTCCTTTCCGGTTTGGGAGGTAAGGCCGAACAGGTGTATGAAGTGTTCGTCAGCCTGGAGATCATCACCTTCTTCGTTCCCTATCTTTATCTGTTCGCCGCAATGGTGGCCTTGCAAAAGGAGCCGGCAAAAGACGGGGTGTTCAAAGCGCCGGGCGGTCGCGCGGGAGGCGTTCTGATCGGCGGCTTCGGATTTGTGATCACGCTGGCGGCGCTCATCCTGGCCTGCGTTCCTGGCGAGGAAGTGGACAATGTGGCGACTTTCTACCTGACTGTCTTCGGTTCACTGGCCGTGAACTTGGCGGTGGGCGTTGCCATATATTTTCTTGGCCGGCGGCGGATAGAGACAGCGGACGCCTGACGAGTTATTGAACCGGAGCGATCTACTACGTGCGCAGAGTTTGATTGATCTTTTGTATCGTCGTCGCAATGTCCTTCGCAGCGGCGGCTCCGTGCCCGACAGCGGTCGCCACGCTCGAACAGATGGGGTGGCAAACATCTCCCGCCGCATAAACCATCTCGACCGACGTTCGCTGGCGTTGATCAACTTTGACGTAGCCTTCATCGTCGAGTTCAACCTGGCCGCGAAACATCCCGGTGTTCGGCGCGATGCCCACGCGGATGAACACTGCTTCAACGTCAACTATCTCGATCTGGCGCGTGCGGACATCCTCGACGACCAATCGCTCGACGTGATCGCCGCCTTCGATGGCTTTCGCTTCGGCGTTGGTAATGATCGAGATGTTGAGCGTCTCGCGCGCCTGCTTGAGCCACTCATCGCGCGCGCGGAATTTGTCCGAACGATGGATGAGCGTGACGTGAGGACAAACGCTGGCAAGAAGCAGGCTGTTCTTGACCGCCGAATCGCCGCCGCCGATGACGCAGACTTTTTTGCCGGCGTACAAACTGTGATCGCGTGTGGCTGAGAAACTGACTCCGCGAATTTCAAACTTGTCTTCGCCGGGAATTCCCAGTCTTCGGTTGCGCGCGCCGGTGGCGATGACAATCGCCCGGCTTTGCAGCCACTGTCCGTCGCACAGCGCGCGATGTTCGCGCAGATTGACCTCTTCGATTTTGCAACCGGTTCGATAATCCAGCTTCAACTCGTCCAAATGAGCGACGAAATGATCACGCAGTTCGCGCCCGTTCTCGACGATCAATCCAGGATAATCCGGCGTGCGATGGAACATTTGCAGCGTCTGTCCGCCGAGTTCTGGCGATTGTTCAAGCAGAACGCCACGCAAGCCGAGCGAGTGACACCAGATCAAGGCGCTCATTCCCGCCGGGCCACCGCCAATGATGATCACGTCGTAATCCATCGTCTTTTACAGCGCCGCCATCAGATCGAGCATCGCCTGCGGCATCGGCGCTTCCAGCTTCATCTCTTTTCCGGTCGCCGGATGGCGAAAAATCAACCGGGAAGCGTGAAGGAAATGATGCTTCAAACCGAGCCGCTTCGTTGCCGGATCGGGCTGTGACGAATAGATCGGATCGCCGATGATCGGATGGCCGATCAGGTTGCAGTGGATGCGCAGTTGATGCGTGCGCCCGGTCAACGGTTCTAGTTCGATGAGCGTGTGCGCGTCGAATCGGCGGTTGACTCGATACAGAGTTTGCGCTGGTTTGCCGCCTTCGCTCTCCGGCATCACGCGCCAATGCGGCCAGACTTTCGGATCGCTGCCGATGGGCGCGTTGATCTCGCCCGAATCCTGCTCGACGCGGCCACTGACCAGAGCCAGATAAAACTTCTTCACCCAACGCTCGCGGAAATGTTTCGACAAGGTGCGATGCACACGCGGCGTTTTAGCCACAACGATCACGCCAGAAGTGTTGCGGTCGAGGCGATGAACGAGGCCGGGGCGAATCGCCTCGCCGCCGCTTTGCCAGAAGTGATAAGCCAAACCGTTGGTCAGCGTGCCAGATTTTTCGGTGTTCGAGGGATGAACGAGCAAGCCGATGGGTTTGTTGACGACGATGAGATGATCGTCCTCGAAAAGAATTTCGAGCGGGATCGGTTCGGGCGTCGCCGAAGATTTTTCAGCGGCGAAAATTTTCACCGAGACTTTGTCGCCGGGTTGCAGTCGAACGCCTTTGAGCGACGCTGCGCCGTTGACCAGAACGTCGCCTTCGGCGATCAGGCGGCGAACTCGCGTCAGACTGATTTTAGGCAATCGCGTGGCGACGAATTGATCGAGCCGCGGTTTATCTGCGCCTGCTTCAAACTCGAAACTCAACCGGTTGGGATCAAGCATTACGCCTCGCCAGAAATACGATCAACACAATCGCCGCCAGGATGTCGAACGTCATCAACCAGACAGAGTATTGGTGCAAGCGGTCGAAAGTGATGCGCGTTGGATCGCCAGCCGCGAGCAAAGAGATTTCGCCGAACTGCATACGGATCGCATGCAGCCGTCTGGAAACGGCGAAATGCGACACGAGCATCGAAATCGTCATCAACGCCAGTGTGATCAACTCGAACAGAAACGCTCGCCCGCTGCGTTCTTTCGAGAAGACGAGGATGACGATCAATAACGCGCCGAGCGCGGCGCCGATGATTTCGAGAATGCCCAGAGTTCGCGACACCAGCGCGCCCGCCAGTTGCGGCAACGGCAGAACGGCGAACGCTGCTGGCGCAACGACGAAGCTGAAGAAAGCCATCGCGCCAAGCCACAAACCTAATAGAGCGAGTCGAATTTTCACTGACATCGTTTACAGTCCTGCGTGATTGATGATTCGTTCAATCAGTTTGACCAAATCCACTGGCGGCGTCGAACAGGATTCCATATAAAGGTTCAAGTAGTGGTCGAGCGGGAAACGATTTTTGGTCGGCGATCCCGGAGACAGATCAAGCAGCCTTTCGAGAACATATTTTCCTGAAACTTGTTGGGCGAGAGTTTCTACCGAGGCGATTTTCAGTTGGGTGAGCTTACCATCGAACATCTGGCGCAGGTCTTCGCTGGCGCCTATGCCAACGCCCCAATTCGCTAGGGACGACAGCACGCCTTCTTGGTCTTTCATCGCCCGGTAATTCGACAGGTATTCGCGAGACGGCTTGGCCGGGGAGGCGTATTTTGCCGCGAGCAATCCGATTATCCAGTTGTGCGCCGCCAACGTCAGACAGTCGTGGTAAGCAGTTCGGATGAAGCCAGCCACTTGCTGTTCATCATCCCACCCTCGCGCGGCGACCGGATTGCGCCTGAAGATCCGCTTGAAGACTGTCGCCCAGCAGGCCGGATCGAGCAGGTAATTCTCCAAGGTATAACGCGGAGTGCGCAGTATGCCTCTGTCCTCAAATTCGACATCCAGTTCGTGACCTTCGCAGAAGTCGCGGTCAATGATGCCGTAAACAGGGACGCCGATTGATCGCTCGCGCAGGTTGGCGACGGCAGTTACCACCTGGCGCCATCCGTTTTGAGGATAGAAGGTGACCGCGCGCGCGCGGTCGCCGAACCATTGCCCGTAAAACCAGGGGTCGTCCTCGTGGCTGTTACCTTCGACAATGATCGCGACGCCGCTTCCAGTAGAGAGTTCTATCTCAAGTTCATCGAGAGAAGGAGGGACTTTCACGCCGCTTCCTCCACGTGGACTTCGGTTGCGTCGAGTTGATCGAGAATGACGCGCTGGGATTCGTGGACGGCGCGTAAAATTTCGAGTGAGTGGGTGGCTAAAATCAACTGCGAGTCCCACTCGCGGGCGAATTTGCGGAGTTGATGAACGACCAAACGCTGGAGCGTCGGATGGAGACTGGTTTCCGGTTCATCCACCAGAATTATTCCGCCCGGACGCCGCCGGCGCGCCAGTTCACCAAAGAGCAACAAACATTGCTGCTCCCCGGATGGCAGTTGGTCCAGTCTGACCTTTGGCCCTTCATCGCCATTTTGATGCCAAGCCACAGGCGCCATCACGCGGCCTTCTTTAACGAGTATCCTGCGGCCTTTGCCTAAAACATGTTCAACCGTTTCGACAAAAGGCTTCAAATGCGCCGTCGATTGCCCCGCAGCGCTCGCTTCGAGGTCGAGATAATTTTGCCAAACCCAAAAAGATTCCAAACTGCCGTGCCATTGATTGATCGGAGCGACACGGGAGATCCAATCACGATGCGGAGGCGGCGGTTGAATCCCGCCACCGTTGGGAGATGACGGAAAAAGTTGCCGTGATTGCGGAAAGTAAATCAATCCGCCGTGGAGAGGCGCGGCGCCTCGTCGCATTTGCGTCAATGCTTCGACCAGCTTGTTCCGGATCGGGTAAGCGTCCTTACTGCACCATACATTGGGAGTATAGTCTGGCGTGAAGTAGATTCCGTGAGGCCAGATATTTTCAAACTCGTCAGGCACAAGGTCTTTTCTGCCGGCAACAATGTGCAGGATTTGAGCCGAGCCGTTGGCGCTTCCGAGCAAATCCTCTGAAGATAACTCTAAAGTAAGGCACGCTAAACCGGTTTGTTTTATTTCGGCGAGGAAATTTATGTCAGGAACGTCGCTGCTCGCTGTAAACCATAACAGGGATTCGATAGCCTCACAGATGGTTGTTTTGCCCGAACCATTCGTTCCCGCGACAACTGTCAGCGGGCGCGCGGCATCCGTCAGCGGATCCACAAACGAAATGCGATGTTCGCCCCGAAAAGCGCGCACATTGTGGAAGTAGATTTCTCGGATACGCATCGTTACGCCTCACTTTCGCGTGCGGGAGAGTGTCGTTCATCGCGTTGAACATTCTATTCGGCGCGTTGAATATTCAATCGGATTTGAGGCAGTGAAGCAAGCGGCGGCGCAAGATTGGGCTGATTGACAAAGAAATCTTCCAACTCCCGCGCGAAAGCTTTAGTGTCAAGTTCCATCACCGTCGGAGGCAACGCTGCCAGCCTTCGTTGCGCGCGACGGTAAACGCTCGCCGCGCCCTTCAGATTACCGCGTTGAAAATGATGGAGCGCAACCGCCGATTGGATCAGCGCGTGAAGAAGCTCTCGATCAACGCCTTCCGCTTTCAGCCAGATTTCCTCCCACGCTTCGTGGCACTCGAAAAACTCGCCGGCGTTGAACAGTTCGATCCCGCGCAAATATTGAACAGGCAAATCGTCCATCGTCGAAATCAGTAACGCGGGACGGTCTGGTCAATCTTCAACGACCATTCGTCAATCCCGCCGATCAGATTGCTGACGTTGGTGAAGCCCTGCGCGGACAGATATTGGCAGGCGCGATCCGAACGCATCCCGTGATGGCAATGCAGAACGATCTCTTCGTTCTTGTCTGGTAGCCCCTGCGCCCAGTTCATGATCTGGCCGAGCGGTTTCAACTCCGACCCTTCGATTTTTGCGACCTGATGCTCGGATGGTTCGCGAACGTCAATCAAGCGATACTTTCCGCCCGCGTCGCGTTTCGCTTTGAGTTCTTCGACTGTAATGACACCGTAATTCGCCATTGGTTTATTCCTGCTGCTTTCGCATCCGTTCGATCAATTCCGTCATCCGTTCGACATCCTGTTTGGCTTCAGTAATCGAGCGTTTGCTCGCCATGTAACTCTGCCAGTATTCGCTCGCTGCGATTGATTTGATCCGTTCTTCGCCCAGCGCGCTGGCCAGCAGCGCGATGATGATTCCCGACACTTGTGTGTGTTCGACGTATCGCGCGATCACGCCGTAGGCCAGTTCAGCCGATTCCAGATTCCATTCCAGTTGTAGTTGTTCAGGTTGTTCTTCCATCAGATTAACCACCGGTGGGTCTCTCGACGTGCCCGCCGAATTTATGCCGCATCGCCGAAAGAATCTTCTCGGCGAACGTGCTCTCCTGGCGCGAGCGAAAACGAGTGAACAACGACACGGCCAGGACATCCACTGGAACCGCCTCTTCAATCGCAGCCTGGATCGTCCAACGCCCTTCGCCTGAATCCTGCACGAAGCCGGAGTAATCAGCCAGCGCAGGGCTTTCAATCAAAGCCATCGCGGTCAAATCCAACAGCCACGAGCCGACGACGCTGCCGCGCCGCCAGACTTCAGCGATGTCCGCCAGGTTCAGGTCGTAACGATGATCTTCCGGCAATTCTTTCGACGTGGCGTTCCGCAGGATGTCGAAGCCTTCGGCGTAAGCCTGCATCAGCCCGTACTCAATGCCGTTGTGAACCATCTTGACGAAGTGGCCTGAGCCTGCGGGGCCGCAGTAAACATAGCCTTCTTCCGCTGTGCTGGCGACGTTTTCGCGTCCGGGGGTGCGCGCAATCTCGCCTCGTCCGGGCGCGAGCGTTTTGAAGATCGGTTCGAGTTGATCGAAGACCTCTTTCCCGCCACCGACCATCAAGCAATAGCCGCGCTCAGCGCCCCAGATGCCGCCGCTCGTGCCCACGTCAGCGTAATGAATGCCTTTCTCGCTGAGCGTTTTGGCGCGCCGCACATCGTCTTTGAAATGCGAATTGCCGCCGTCAATGACGATGTCTCCGCCGGACATAAACTTCGACAACCTGTCAACGGTCTGTTCCGTCGGATTGCCCGCGGGAACCATCACCCAGACGGCTCGCGGCTTTTGCAGCTTCTCGACCAGATCTTCGATTGATCTCGCGCCCTTTGCGCCGTCGGCTTCGAGTTGTTTGACGTTGTCCGGATTGAGATCGAAGACGAAACATTCGTGCCCGCTGCGCATTAGTCGGCGAACCATGTTCCCGCCCATGCGGCCCAAGCCGATCATGCCAAGTTGCATATTCACTGCTCCTTTCGGATTTGAATAATCGCGGTTGTGAAAAGAGAGGCAGTGTAGAACGTGAGGAGATGGCTGACAAGGTTGAAAAAATCCACGAAGAGCGCGAAGACTTTTTCAGCCTTGGCGCTTCTTCGCGTGTCTACGTGGATGAATGATCGCAAGGAGGCGGCTTCGCGGAAGACTTTGACTGCGCTGATCAACGCGATTGTGGTAAGGTGTCGCCGCGAAATCGCTCGCGCCCACAAAAACGAAATCATTTCTCGGCAGGACAAAAGGGAAAACAAGAGGGAAGAAGCTATGCCCACGGTTTTTCTCAGCTCGACATCGAAAGACCTGGTTCCGTATCGGCAAAAAGCCGACGAAGCGATCAACCGGCTTGACGGTTATCAATGCGTTCAGATGGAAAACTTCGGCGCTCGTGACGCTGCGGCGGAAGATTTCTGCCCGGACCTGGTTGCGCAATGCGATCTGTTCGTCCTGCTGCTCGGCCCAAGCTACGGCAGCCGTCCGCCAGGGTCCGACAAGTCTTACACCGAACTCGAATACGAGGCGGCTGTCGCGTTCGACAAACCCAGGCTGATCTTCGCCTCTTCCGAAGATTTCCCGATCAAGCAAAGCCTCTACGACTCGCTCCCGGCTGATGACAAAGAGAAGGCGAAACAGTTCCGCCAACGCGCCGGCGCCGAACGCATCTGGAAAACATTCACCACGCCAGACGACCTGGCGGTTCTGATCAGCCAGGCGATCCCGAACTGGGAAAAACAGCGGCGGAGCGACGAGCCAGTGACGCTTGCCACATACCTCGACTTCATCATTCAGCGCAACACCTACCTCGACCCGCGCGGCGTGATGCAGACGCGGCGTTCTATCTCGCTGCCGCTCGAAGAAATCTTCGTCACGCTCAAAGCCGAACGCGAAGTCCGGCGTGAACGATTCGATCTCCCAACGCTGCTCTCAGGCGACACGCTGGAAACGCTCGAAGACTCTTATGAGCGCGCGTTTTTCGACCGCTCGCCGCGCGTCGAAACTGTTGATCTCGCCAAAGCCGTGCGGGAGCAATCGCGCGTCGTCTTCATCGGCGATCCGGGCGCGGGCAAGACGACGCTGATGCGCTTCATCGCGCTCCAATTCGCCAAAGCCATGCGCGACGGCCAAAACGTTGTCACCGACAAAGACGGCAACGATTACGGCCAAACGCGGTTGCCCATCTTCGTCCGCGTCGCCGATTACGCCGACGCCTTCAAAGACGACCGCAACCTCCGCCTGCTCGACTTTGTTTTACAAGCGTCTGATAACGGAACAGGGGTTGGTGTTGGCGACGCTTGGTTGGGAGAAGGAGGTAGGTTGGGGAGCAGTCGGTCGTTGAAACGGAAGCGATGCAGATTCTGGCGCCGCTGGCTTTCTGGCTACACCGCGAACGTCCGCGCGGCGTGGCCACCGAAGGCGAGGTCAAAGATAAGCTCACACAGTTTCTGGCCAAACGACGTGGCGTGGCCGAAGATCATCCTGACCTGCCACAAGCCGTCGAAGATTTCCTGCGCCGTGTGCGCGAACACACCGGATTGCTGGTCGAACGTGCGCCGCGTCTTTACGGCTTCATGCACCTGACATTCGAGGAATACTTCGACGACTCTGCGGCTGTGCGATGGAGCGTGGCATCTGCGTTGGGCCAGATCGGCAGCGAGCGGGCGATTGAATCCTTGCTGAAGGCTTTGAAAGCAGACGACTCTGCTAAGGTGCGATTGCGCTCGGCGGATGCGTTGGGCAGTATCGGAGGCGAGCGAGCCATTGAGGCCTTGTTGGAGGCTTTGAAACCAGACAACTCTGAGGCTGTGCGAGGGAGCGCGGCGGAGGCGTTGGGCCAGATCGGCAGCCAGCGAGCGATCGGAGCTCTGCTGGAGGCTTTGAAAACAGACGACTCGGCGGCTGTGCGAGGGAAGGCGGCATCTGCATTAGGCAGTATCGGAGGCGAGCGGGCGATCGAAGCCTTGCTGGAGGCTTTGAAAACAGACAACGACAGTGGGCTTGTCGCGCACGCCGCCTGGGGATTGGGAAATCTGGCAGGCAACAGAAAGATCAAAACCAATCAGGCGGTCTTCAAAGACGCGGCTGAGCGTTTACGAAGATTGCTCGACCGACCGGGGTTCGATGAGAGCGTGAGTATTATTGACAATTACTACTCGCATCGCTACGACGTGATCTGGGAAGCGTTATGGAATGTGTGCCAGAAGCAGGGAATTGTGTGATCGCGGAGTGTGGATTGAATAGAGTGAGGTTATAATCCTCTCCGAAGGTGGTATCTCTATGTCAGTTCAAACTGTGACACAAAACGAGCCGCGCGTTGAGCCGGTAATCATCGGGGGCGTAATTTGGATTCATCCGAATCGCGTGAGCGGCGCGCCGTGCTTTATCAATACCCGTGTGCCGGTTCAAAACCTTTTCGATTATCTCGAAGCCGGGCACACACTCGATGATTTTCTCGAAGGCTTTCCGCCGATCACAAAAGAGCAGGCGATCAGGGTTTTAGAGCTTGCTCGAACCGCTTTCTTCAACTCCTTTCTCAACGGTGAAAATTCTCCTCGACCACAATCTTGATTGGCGGCTCTATCGCTATCTCCCGAACCATGAAGTAAAAAGCGTTCTCAAAATGGGATGGTCAGAGCTTGAAAACGGCGACCTGTTGGACGAAGCCGAAAGAAAGGGCTTTGTCGTTATGCTCACTGCCGACAAAAACATCAAGAAACAGCAAGCGATGACCGGTCGCTCAATCGCTCTGGTCGTTCTTCGCGCTTTCAACAATGCAATTGAAAGCCACGTCGTGATGATTGATGAGGTGGAAAGGGTTCTCGCCGGGATCAAGGGTGGGGAAGTGCTCGAAGTGCTTCACCCTGATATGAAACCATAAGCGGTGGACTAATGGATCGAAGCGAAATCTTAGCTAACGCGGTCAGAGGCTTGCTCGCCAACAAGCTGCGCGCGGGCCTTGCTGCGCTCGGCATCATCGTCGGCATCAGCGCGCTGGTGGCCATCGTCGCCTTGATCGAGGGCGCGAGCGCCTACATCACCGACCGGCTAGTCACCTTGCAGCCAGACGTTTTTCAAGTCTCGCAATTGCCGGCCAATTTTCTCAACGTCAACGACTTCATCAAGGCGTCGAAGTGGAAGCGGATCGAGTACGACGATTATCAGGCCGTGCGCGACGGCTGCCGCGAGTGCGCGAACGTCGGGGCGGAGTCGAACATCATGGGTCGGATCAGGTGGCGCGGCGAAGTGACCGGCAGCGTTCAGGTCCGCGGCCTGTCCGCGAGTATGCTCGACATCGAGCGCGTCGAGGTCGATCTGGGCCGCTTCTACACAGAGGCCGAAGAGAATCAACACGCTTCCGTCTGTCTGATCGGCGCTGAGATCGTTGACGATTTCTTCCCCAACGGCGACCCGCTCGGCGCGGAGTTGAACGTGCTCGGCAAAACCTGCCGCGTCATCGGAACCGTGGCCCGGCGCGGCGCGCTCTTCGGGCGGTCGCAGGATCGGTTCATCGTCGTGCCGCTGGCGACGCTGCTGCGGCGCTACGGCGCGCACCAACCCGTGACGATCTACTGCCAGCAGCGCGCCGACCGCCCGCAGGTTTCGGTGGTTGACGAGGTGCGCGGAATTATGCGCGTGCGCCGCGAGTTGCTGCCCGCCCAGGAGGACACGTTTTTCATCATCACTTCGGATTCGGCGCTGGCGATTTACCAGACCGTGATCGGCGGCTTCTACGTGGTGACGATTCTGATTTCGGGCATCGCGCTGACGGTGGGCGGGCTGGGCGTGACCAACATCATGCTCGTCAACGTGCGCGAACGGACGCGCGAGATCGGTTTGCGCAAAGCGGTCGGGGCGCGCAGCCGCGACGTGCTGTTGCAGTTTATGACCGAAGCCATCGCGATCTGCCTGTTTGGCGGGTTGGTGGGGACGGCGGCTGGGATGCTCATTGCGCGCGTGATCGCCTGGACGACGCCGCTACCCGCCAGTTCACGACCGCTGGTGGCCGTCGTCGGCTTCGCAGTCGCGTCGCTCGTCGGCCTCATCTCCGGCATTTACCCGGCGCGCCGCGCGTCGCAGCTTTCCCCGATTGAAGCGTTGCGATATGAGTAGAAAACGATTCCAGCAACTGATCCATGCCCAGCGCGCCGCCGAATTCAGCGAAGCTTTCTCGCTTGCGCTCGGCGCCATCAAGCAATACCGCTTCCAATCATCGCTCACGCTCACCGGGATCGTGATGGGCGTGGCGACGGTGATCGTCGTGGTGGCGTTGATCCAGGGATTGGACGGCACGATAAAACGCGCGCTCTCGCGGCTCAATCCGAGCAGCTTCATCATCGGGCGCATGGGCTTTTCGGACATGGGCAACCCCGACTTTCAGGCGTTGCTCAAACGCCGCCCGCCACTCACGGTCGAAGACGCGATGGACATCCGCGCCAACTGCCCCTCGGTGCGTGTCGTCAGCCCGTTCTACGCCAAGATGCCATTCGAGCCGCTGCGCGTTTGGTACAAAGGCGAGGAGGCGCAGGGGCCGATTATGCGCGGCGTCGAGCATTACTTCACCGACGCCACCGCCATCCTGGTTGATCGTGGCCGCTTCATCAGCAACAGCGACTCAACCCACCGCCGCAACGTGGTTGTCCTGGGCCGCACAATTGCCGACGGGCTGTTCGGCGTGGAGGACCCGCTCGGCAAAATGATTCACATTGACGGCCAAGTCTACGAAGTGATCGGGTTGCTCGAACAGCGCGAAATCTTCTTCGGCGCGCCGAGCGAAAACCAGCTCGTGCTGATCCCGTTCGGCACGTTCGACAAATACTATTCGGAGCGCGAGAAAGAGTTTCTCCAATTCCTCTGCCTGGCGGCCTCGCCAGAAGATGTCGAACGCGGAATGGATGAAGCGCGCGAATTATTGCGCCGCCGTCGGCGCATCTCGTCTGAAGCGCCAGACAATTTCGCAATCTTCGCCTCCAACCAGATGCTCGACATCTGGACGCAGGCTTCCAGCGGCATCTCGCTGCTGCTCGTCGGCGTCGCGTCGTTGGGATTGCTGATTGGCGGGATTGGCGTGATGAATATCATGCTGGTGTCGGTTACGGAGCGGACGGGCGAGATTGGGCTGCGTAAGGCTGTGGGCGCGCGGCGACGCGACGTGCTCTGGCAGTTTCTGCTCGAAGCGATCACGTTGACGCTGATGGGCGGCGTAGCGGGCGTGCTGGTGGGTGTTGCGGTGGCGCTGCTGATCCAATGGGTCATGCCTTCGCTCGAAGCCAGCATCTCAATCGGAGCAATCACCGCTGGGTTGTTGGTGTCGGTGAGCGTAGGCCTTTTCTTCGGCCTCTGGCCGGCGTATCGGGCGGCGCGGTTAAACCCGATTGATGCGCTGCGTTACGAGCGGTGAAAAATCAAACTTCGCCAGGTGAAACAATCGTGATGCCGGAAAATCGTGTGAAGTTCCCTTTCTCGAAGGTGAGCAAATGCGTGATGCCGTAAGCATTCATCACAGCCACCAACCGTGTGTCATGCGCCTGAACCCCCTTTACGCTGTGAGCGACTATCAGCCGCCTCCATTCCTGATGCGCTGCCGCAGTTTCAGGAAGCAATTTACAGTACTGCTCTATCATTCGGATTTTCCGCCCGGTCTTGATTGGCTCCAGACCGTGACCGCCGCGCGCAGTCGTTGGGCGTGTGCAGACGGTCCAGAACTCAGCTAAAACCTGAGTCGTGTAATAAAGTTCTTCGTTGTTCTCGATGAGTTTCCGGAGCGCAGAGAGGGCGGTTTGCCGGTCAGGGTCAGCCTTTGGAACTATCCGCAAGAAGACGTTTGTGTCTACGAGATAAGGCATTATTCGGGGAAATAGATGTCCTCGCGCGAGAAATCACGGGGAAGTGGCGGGACGTCCTCGCCAAACTCTTCCATCGCCGCGTCGAACTCCGCAAGGCTCAGCGCGGCCTCTTGCGCGCTGCCATTTGCGAGGCCGAGAAGCTGTTTCAAATATTCGTCCAGCGAGAGACCGGTGGCGGCGGCTTGCCTGATTAGCGCTCTCGCAGTCTCTATCGAAATTCCTTCCAGTGTTGTGACAGTATTCGTTTCCATATCTGGAAGAATACATCGTTGCGGACAAATTCAGCAATGAAAGCGCTACCCACAATTTGATCAAAATGCCTTCTCACGAGAGACGAACAGAAACGAGTTTTGACACGCCCGGATCTTCCATCGTCACGCCATAAAGCGTGCGCGCCGCCTCCATCGTGCGCTTGCTGTGCGTGATGATCATGAACTGCGTGTCGGCGCTCATCTCGATCACCTTGTCCGAAAAGCGCCCGATGTTCACGTCGTCCAGCGGCGCGTCAACCTCGTCGAGCAGGCAGAATGGGCTGGGACGGTATTTGAAGATCGCCATCACCAGCGACAGCGCTGCCATAGCCTTCTCTCCGCCCGACAGCAGCAGCACGTTTTGAAGCCGTTTGCCCGGCGGTTGCGCGATGATCTCGATGCCGCTTTCCAGAACGTCCGACTCGTCAATCAACCTCATCTCGCCGTGGCCTCCGCCGAAAAGCTCCAGGAACATCCGCTTGAAGTTCTCGTTGATGGCGTGGAAGGCTTCGACGAACCTCTCGCGCGATCTTCGTTTGATTTCCGCAATCGCCGCTTGCGTGTCGCTGATCGCTTTCTCGATGTCGGCTTTTTGCGCGCTGAGGAAAATGAACCGCTCTTCGACTTCGGTTAACTCTTCCAACGCCATCATATTCACCGGGCCGAGCGCGTCTATCTTCTTGCGCAGTTCGTCAAGCTGGGCTTTCGCCACCTCTAAATCGAAATCATCCGGCACAGTCCAGAAGGTGATCTCAATCTCGCGGCTCCCATCTTCATCTTCATCCAAATTTTCTGCGCTACCTGGGTCTGATAACGGAATCGCCGATTGCGGTTCGGACGTTGGCTGGGTTTGAGGTGGTTCAGACATTTCTTGCGCGAGGGCAGGGGATTCAGCCTGCTGCTTGCTCGCGTCGAGACGCTGGCAGACCTCCACAATATTTTCGCCGAGTTCCGTCTGGCAGGATTGGATCAAGTGTTCGAGGTCGCTTGATAATCTGGCCTTCTCAATCTCCTTTTGCATTCGTTCTTCGCGGGCTTGCGAGGCGGTTTCGCGCGCGGATCGCAATTCCGCTTCGAGGAGTTCGACCCGTTGACGAGCAGAGGCCAATGTCCCGGTTCGCCGTTCGACCTCGGCTGCGCGCAGTTGCCGTTGAGCGGTCAGTTGCTGAAGTTGCTCGGTCGTGCTGACCAGCGTCGTTTGCATCGAGCTTGCCTGGCTGTCGGCTTCGATCGCTTCCAGACGGTTGCGATTCAAACGGCTTTCCAGATCGCCCGCTTCGGTTTCGAGGCGGCGGATGTCGTTTTGTAAACCGCGACGACGCTCGGTCCTGGTCGCAAAGTCGGCGCGCCGACGGGACAGTTCCTGCAGCCGCGTCTCGGCTGCGCGGCGCAACTCCGCCATCTCCGTCTGGGCGGCGGCGACCACGGCCTCTGCGTCTTGATGAGCTTTCTCGGCTTCCTCCGTTTGCTCGGTAGCGTGCTGCAGCTTCGTCTCGAAATCTTTTAACTCATCCTGAGCCTGGGCTGTCTCCTGTTCCACCACGCGAATGTGAGTCGCCGTCCGTTCGCGCTCGCGTTCGCATTGCTGCGTCTGTTCCCGCAGCGCGACCAGCCGCTGCTCAATCTGGCGCAACTCGCCGTCGAGCCGCCTCTGCGAATCTTCAAGCTGGGCGATCTCGGCTTTGACCTCGTTCAACCCAGCCTCAGTCGCTCTGACTTTATCAGTCAACGACTCGATCCTCTCGTGCAACTCGCCGATCTCGCGTTTGAGCGCCAGCACGCCGATGCCTGTTTCTGATGCGCTCCCGCCTGTCACCAGGCGACCGGCGATCGCGCGCTCACCCGTGATCGCCAGCGAAACGACAGGCCCCAATCCATTGCTCGAATCCGAAGCCATGATGGCTTGCGCAGCGTCATCAACCACGCTCGCCGTCGCCAATCCGGGAAGCGCGAACTTGAAGGCTTCGGCGAGACTGGGGTTCAATCCCAGCATAGAATCCAGCGTCTGATAATGGATCGGGGGTTGGTGAATTGAGGGCTGGTGGATCGCAGGATAATGGTCTGAGGGGTAAGAAACCTGGCTAGCGAAATGAGAAGCCTCACCGTTGTCGGAATGGTATGTGGAATCCATAGTCGCCGCCGCATCACGCTGTTGCCCAACAACCAGGAATGTCGCGCGGCCTGCGCCTTCCGATTTCAGCAGATCAATGGCTTGCAGAGCGTCATCGAAGCTCGGCACCACGACGTACTGCAATTCATCGCGCAGCGCGGTCTCGATCATCGCTTCGTGTTCGGGCGCTACTTTGACAAAGTCCGCCAGCGTGCCCAGCGCCGAGAAGCCATTCGGTTGACCGTTGTTTTGCGCAGCGTGCCTCAGCAACACCTGCACGGCTTCGGAGAAATAGGTCCGGCGCTCGTCAATTTGAGCGAGCGATTTCAACCGCTGCTCGTCCGTCGTCAGATCACGTTGTAAGGCTGACAAATTCGACTGCCGCTCTTCGCGCAACCGCTGCAACTCGACCAGCCGGTCGGAAATTTCGGCCAGGGAATTGCCGATCTCCTGTTGCCGGATGGATGTCAATTCCACATCCTCAGTCAGTTTCGCATGCTGATCGCGCGCCGCCTGCGCCTGCGCCTGCGCGCGTTCGGACTCAACGGCAAGCCCTTCCAACCGCGCTCGCCCACGATCAACCGAGTCAGTAAACTGGCGTTTCAATTGCCGCCAGCGTTCGAGACTCGTCACACAGTCGTAAACCGTTTTGCGAGCCTCTTCGAGTTTCTGCTCGGCTTCGGCGTCTCTCAACGTCCGTTCTCGATGGCGGTCTTCTTCTTCCGCCAAAGTCCGGCTCTCGGCGTTTATCTCCTGCTCGATGCGCTGCAACTCTTCGCGGAGCCGCGCCGTTTCCTGCGCGATGAATTGACTGCGTTCGGTAATCGCCGCCTGGTCTTTCGCAAACTGAGCCGAGCGCGCGGCGAGCGATTGAAGCTGCTCAATCGAGTAAGACTGTTGCTGGCGGGCGCGTTCGTTTTCCAGATCGAGGTTGGCCGCAATCTCGCGGCTCTTATTCAACGCCTCTTCCGCAGTGCGAGAAGCGCGCGTGGCTTCAAACTGCGCGGTTTCACGATCCGCAATCGCAGCGGTCAATTCCGATTCGCGCGAGCTGATTTCCCGAACAACATCATCAAGGCTGGCCAGGTTTTTGCTCGTCACGCGGTAATCAACCACGTAAACCGCCCGCATCAGATCGCGCATCTGCTGGCGCAACCGCTTGTAGCGGCGCGCGCGCGCGGCCTGGCGTTTCAAACTGTTCTGCTGGCGTTCGACTTCAGTGACGATGTCTGTGATCCGGGAGAGGTTCTGTTTCGACGCTTCGAGTTTCAACTCAGCCGCGTGTTGCCGCATCTTGAACTTCGAGATGCCGGCGGCTTCTTCGATCAACGCCCGGCGGTCGAGCGGTTTGGCTGACAGAACCTGGCCGATGCGCCCCTGCTCGATGATCGCGTAATGCGCCGCGCCCAGTCCGGTGCCGGCGAACAAGTCCTGAACGTCGCGCAGGCGGCAGAGACGCCCGTTCATCTCGTATTCGCTTTCGCCCGTGCGGTACAGCCGGCGCGCGACGGTGACACGCTCTCCCGCCTGAAACACGCGCGAGGCGTCTTTGGCCTGAACCTTGCGGCGTTTCTTTGCTTGAGTGGGGACTGGCTGATCACCGTCCTGCGGCGCGGATTCAACCTGAACTGGCTCAGATTCGGCGGTCTGGCCGGACTCAGCGGCTGGCTCATCCTCATTCGTTGCCACCGCTTGATCAACTGCGCCAACTCCGCGTTCGGCTTGCGCCAGAGATTCCTCAGCCTGTTTGAGAGCTTCTGATTCGGGCTGAGCTTCTGATCGAACTTCAAAAGTCTCCTGAACGACCAGCGTCAAGACGACTTCGGCCATTCCTGCCGGCTGACGGTTGCGGCTGCCCTGGAAGATCACGTCGTCCATCTTGCCGCCGCGAAGGGCTTTGGCGCGCTGTTCGCCGATCACCCAACTGATCCCGTCAGCAATGTTACTCTTGCCACAACCGTTGGGACCAACGACTGCGGTGATGCCTTCTTCGTCGAAGAGGACTTCGGTTGGATCACAGAATGATTTGAAACCCTGTAGGGAAAGTTTTTCGAACCTAAGCATTCAACACACTACCAATGTGGGGACTACCGCCGAGATACCACAACTTATTGAGCTTTTGGAATTGAGCGCGCACTATAGCGACAGCCGCCCAACGATGTCAAATTTCACAATTGCTTGTGTGAGGGAGAAGGGAATTGTAGTGCGATGAGGGCTAATTGTCGCGCCATTTTTTTCGGACCATCACCTTCCACCGCTCATTGCCCGCCCAGCATCCGCCGGTCGAACAGCCATTCGCCCGCCTCGACCATCTCTTCCATCCTGACCATCAGTTCTGGCACAAAGCGATTCGGATTGTTCAATCCCTCGCTTTCCAACCAGCTCTCGATCTTCTCCGGCTCAATGCCACGCGCGGCGGCGCAGGCCATCAACATTCCCGATGCGCCCTGCAACATCTCCTGCTGCTGCGGATGATTCTCTCCGCGCATTTGAACCAGCCATATCGCCGCCATCGCCAGCTTCGGCGCGACCTCGTGATCCACGCCCAGTTTTTCAATCATCGCTGCCGCCAGATTGAGCGAATGTTTCACCGGAACCTCCACCCGCAGCGCTAGCCACATCGCCTGGGCAAAACACGCTTGGTCGTTTGCAGCATTGCCTATGTTGACCAGTACAACGAACAGGTCAAGCCACGCACGGACTTGAGCCAAGGCTTTGGCTGACTCGCGAGCCAATCTCAATGCGCCTTCTAGATCTCCCTGGTTCCACAGCACTCCGCCCATGTTGCTCAGCGTCGCCGCCTTGCCCTTCAGGTCACCGATTTGCTCCAAAAGCGCCAACGATTGTTGCCAGAGCTCTAGCGCCAGCTTCTCCTCACCCTGCCGCGTGATCACTCCGGCCATATTGCCCAGTGTCGCTGCCTTGCCATGCGCGTCGCCGATTTGCTCTGAAAGCGCTAGCGATTGTTGCCAGAGCTCTAGCGCCCGCTTCACCTTGCCCTGCCGCGCGATCACTCTGGCCATATTGCCCAGTGTTGCCGCCTTGCCCTTCAGGTCGCCGATTTGCTCCTGTAGCGCCAGCGATTGTTGCCAGAACTTTAGCGCCCGCTTCACATCGTCCTGCTGCGCGACAAGCTCAGCATAGTTGAAAAGAATACCGCTACGCCTGACGACATCGGCCTCCAGGCATTCAGCTAGCGCCTGCTCGTAATGCTTACGCGGAGAGCCAATGCCCAGTACTTTCTCCGACCGCGCCAGATTCAACAGGATGCGGTAATCGTCACCGAGCGTGAGCGTCGCCGAACAGAGCGCCACGGCTTCACGAAATAGGTCTTGGTTATGCCACGCGGCAGAAATTCGGTCGCAGATTTCGACGGCGATCTCCTTCTCGCGTGCCAGCAGCGACAGGCGATGGACTTCCAACGCCTGCTCGATGTTGGGAGCTTCAGCCTCAACCCACCATTGCTGGTGAAGGCACCGCGCCGCTCGTTGTTGGGCATCGGTTTCTTCATCCTGCGATAAAGTTCCGTCCAGCAGCGGCAGCAAAAGGTCGGACACAAAATAGCGCGGCGAATGCGTGCCGGTTTGCGGATCGGTCTCGACGCCCGCTTCAATCAAGCCGAGCGTGACAGCGCGTTCCAGATGCGGATCAACCGGCGCGTCGCCCGCAATCGCTTCAATCGCCGCGTGAGGCGCCGGCAGCCGGCAGATTGCAGCCAGCGCCACCAGCCGCCGGCATTCGGGCGATTGCCGCCCGAGCAGCTCGCGCAGCAAAATCTCCTCGCGGAAGGCCTCGGTCGTCTGCGCCAGCGCGGCCAGGATCGCGGCGTGACCGGTTTCAGCGTCGGCGACGACACGGTAAAGCCGTTCGAGCAATCGCGGATTGCCCGCGCCCAGCCGTTCGGCCAGCAGTTTCATGTCCGTGACGACCAGTCGCAGATCGAACTTCTCGTCGAGTTGGCGCAGCTTCTTGGAAAGCTCGGCGTCGGAGAGCGATTCCAACCCCTCTTCGTAAAGCTTCGCGGGGCCGGGCAGCGGAAACCGGTACCGGCTGGTGACGACGACGCGGCTGGGCGAATTGGTCTCGCGGATGGCGGCCAGCAGGCTGGTGAGAATCTCCAACGCTTCGGGCTTCACTTTGTAACCGCCCGCGCCGTCCGATTCCAGGTTCTGCTCGAAATCATCGAAGACGAACAACGACGGCAGACCGAAGGCTGCGGTCTGCAACAACCGGCGCATCCGCTGTCGCAAGGGCAGCGGCTGGTTGAGAGTCAGGTTGACCTCGATGTCGGCCAGCTTGTCGCCGAGCTTGGTGTTGAACGCCAGCTCGTCAATCGCCGCGTACCAGACCAGACGGCGATGGCCGGGCAGCCGTTCGCACAACCGCGCGGCCAGGCTGCTTTTGCCGAGTCCGCCCATCCCGTGCAGCAGCACTCCCTCGGCGTAATGCGGGTCGCGTTGGCGGCTGGTCAAAACGCGCAAGGCCCGCTGCAACGGACGCCGCCGCCCGACGAATTCGCCGCGCGGACAGACCTCGCTGCGGTTGTTTTCGTCCAGGAACTCTGCGCGGGCTTCGCGCAGCGTGATCCGCCGGCGGTCTTTGTGGTTGGGCGGCGTGACGACCTCGGCTGGCGGCGTCCGGTCTGCGTAAACCCTGAGCAGATGCCAGTCTGGGATGTCTTGTTCGAGCAGATGCAGCCGGGCGCGCGCCACAGCTTCATCAATCCGTTTGCCCGCAGCCAGATGTTTGTAAAGCTCGGCGGCAGCCTCGGTGGCGTGATCGTCCCGCACGGGCAGCGCCCACCCCAGCACAGCCGGAGCGCCCGCCGCCACCAATGCTTCGCAGAACGAAGGCAGCAAACCCAACTCGGACGACTGCGCGGTCTTGCATCCCGACAGAAAAACGAGCCGAGGCCAGTTGCCCGCGAACGACCGGGCCAACTCGTCAGCCGTCACCGCAACGCCGTAACCCAGATCGTTCTCCATCCAGAAGATCGGGGTCTTCTCGTCATTCACATCGGCGTGGCCAGTCAAATGGAAGACATCGAAATAGCCCTTGCCGCCGTCATCACCGTATTCGGTCAAGCGCTCGGCCAATCCACCGCTGCTGCCGCGCTCTTCGACTACAAGCTCGATGTCGTAGCGTCCCGCCGCATCGAGAATCCGCATCTCCTCGAATTCGTAGTGGAGCACGGGCCGGATGTCTTCCGCCGAGCAGGCCATAAACAGTATGCGCAGCGGCCGGTTTTCGCGCCGGTGGCCGCGATCTGTCTTCGCCGCCAGACGAATCGGCGTGAAGGGACGATGCGCGTTGCGGCAAAGATAAACGCCCTTGTGACAGAGAAGCTCCCAGGGCAGGTGGCGCAATCGTTCGGCGACATCAACGAAGATGGCGGTTCCATCCGCGCCGTCGCCCACGCGCGCCAGCCAGCGCTCGGTCGGCCCATCGAGCCATTCGTAAAGCTGAGAGCCAATCTCGATCAGTTGCGGAGTATCGCGGCGATAATAGGCTTCGACGAGGTTGGCGAGAGCGGTGACCGCGTCGTCGCCGAGTTCGCGCTCGCCCGCCAGCTTGCCCTCGCCATCGAGGAGGCGCAGGAGCGACAGGCTGTCGGTTTTTTGAAAGATGCTGAAGGTGATTTTGTTCATGGCTAATGATTTGATGAGCGGCGGGGGCCTGTCCGGGCGATAAATCCGGAAATCAATTTTTCCGGTGTGTTTCGATGTATTTTTTCGCAAACTCTGTCAGGTGCGGAGCATTGACCAGCCCAACCTTTGTGGCTTCCTCTTCTGCCTTCTCAATCGTCCATCCGTCGCGCAACACACGGCGAACCATCCAGAACGCGCCAACCCGGATGGCCAGCGCGCAGTGGACGAAGGCCGGGCGATTTTCTGGATCGTCGGTGATTTTCAGAAATGCATCAACGTCTTCATCCTTCGGGCTGCCGTAAACGACCGGGATGTTGAAATAGCGCAGACCAAGCTCCTTTGCTTTCGCTTCTTCTTCCGCCGCGCGATGTTCGCTCGGCTGGCGAAGATTGATGATGGCTTTCACGCCATCGGCTTTGAGCTTGGCCAGATGCTCTGGCCGGGGCTGAGCGCCGGTGCAAAAATCCTTGTTCACCTGCAGGAAATTGCGAATCGGAGGCGTCTCCTGCGATGAAGCGGGATCTTGTTGGGCAGTGGTTGCCGCGTTTCCCGCAAACATCAGGATGATGGTCAAACCGCAAATCAATCTCATAGTTTCTCCGCAGAAAATGTACCGCAGGCTGTCCAGCCTGCGGAGGCAGGATGATCGAGTCGTTCAATTACCACCAAGCCGCTTGATGATGAAGCCC